>Ga0222427_100139_pt1 | contig 189321 bp, 172 predicted proteins | sample 2B20Ametagenome_FD_182890 | JGI IMG/M metagenome (GOLD analysis project Ga0222427, IMG submission 182890) | Enriched microbial communities from leaf-cutter ant dump, University of Wisconsin, Madison, United States - 2B20A (version 2) | ecosystem: Environmental > Terrestrial > Nest > Insects...
CCTGCCAGTTGGCCGGGCAGCCGCGCCTTGCAAGGGTCGAAAGGCCGCAGGGTGAGGAAAGTCCGGGCTCCACGGAAACACGGTGCCGGATAACGTCCGGCGGGGGCGACCCCAGGGAAAGTGCCACAGAAAGCAAACCGCCTTCCTTGGAAGGTAAGGGTGAAAGGGTGGGGTAAGAGCCCACCGCGGTCCTGGCGACAGGGCCGGCACGGTAAACCCCACCGGGAGCAAAACCGAATAGGGATGACGCGGGCCGCGCAAGCGGTCCAGCCTGTTTCCGGGCCGGTCATCCGGGTGGGTTGCAAGAGGCCGGGCGCAAGTCCGGTCCCAGATGAATGGCTGCCACGTTCCGGTCTCGGCCGGAGCCATACAGAACCCGGCTTACAGGCCAACTGGCAAAAATCTCCTTCCCTTGCGAAGTTTTTTCGCGGCGCGCCAAGGTGCTGAATTCCTTGGGGTTCGCGCGCGCCTTGCAGCGCGGCGAATTGCGCGCGGGCGCTGTCCCGCCTCGTGCAAATCCAAGGCGTTGAACGGCGTTTCCTAACCTTTTGTTAAACTTAACGGCTTATAAACGATTGGAGGTCCGAAGACGGGAGACGAGGTCTCTTCCCATTGACGCCCATATGGTCCCATGGTATCCCAAAATCGCACTGCACGAGGACGCATGAGCGTCCGATCATCGCAAACCTTTGAGGTCGACCGGCTGGGGACGGTGAGGCGCTTTTGCGCCGCGCCGAGGCTGGATTGCGGGCGCAGTGTTGTGTCGGTTATGTCGGGGCGGATGCACAGCGTCCCGGCGGGGGAAGCGGCTGTATCGCGTCATGACCCGGTTCCTGTCCAATGCGACGAACAGGATAGATGCCAAGGGGAGGGTTTCCGTTCCCTCGGCATTCCGTTCCGTCCTGTCGCAACGGGACATCCGGGAACTTTATTGCTTCCAGGATTTCATGTTTCCGGCCATCAGCGTCGGCGGCCCGGATCTGCTCGATCGTCTCGAGCGCCAGATCGCCAGCGAGGACGCTTTTGCGCCGAGGGCCAACCGGATGTCGCTCCTCATTCACGGGGGCGGCGTCTTCATGAAGCTCGATTCGGAGGGGCGCCTGCCGGTCACGGATTTCATCCGGGACTATACGGGCATCACGACGGACGTGACCTTTGTCGGTCGGGCGGATCATTTTCAGCTCTGGGCACCGCAGACATTCCTAGCCACGCAGGCGGCTGCCCGGGAAGAGTTCAGGACGCGAGGTCTGGGCTCGGAGTAAGACGGAGAATCGGAATGGCGGCGGATCTTGGCGGAGGTTCTACTGATGCCGATGGCGGACCGGTCCGTCACATTCCGGTTCTTCTCTCCGAGGTCATCGAGGCGCTCGCGCCGAGGCCCGGCGCCGTCATCCTCGACGGTACGTTCGGGGCCGGCGGCTATACGTCGGCGATCCTGGCTGCCGGCGCCAACGTCATCGCGCTCGACCGCGACCCGACGGCCATCGAAGGCGGGCAGGGGCTGGTAAAGGCCTCCGGCGGCCGGCTTTCGCTCATCCATTCGCGCTTTTCCGATCTTGCCGACCACGCGCCCGCAGGCGGGCTCGACGGCGTCGTGCTCGATATCGGCGTCTCCTCCATGCAGATCGACGAGGCGGAACGCGGCTTCTCCTTCCAGAAGAACGGCCCGCTCGACATGCGCATGTCCGCCTCCGGCGTCTCGGCCGCCGACGTGGTGAACCGCGCGAAGGTCTCCGACCTTGCCCGCATCTTCGGCTTCCTCGGCGAGGAGAAGCAGGCCGGCCGCATCGCCCGGGCCATCGAGAAGGCGCGCGAGAAGGAGCCCTTCACCACGACGCGGCAGCTCGCCAACCTCATCGAGCTCACGACCCCGCGCAAGGCCAAGGACAAGATCCATCCGGCAACGCGCGTCTTCCAGGCGCTGCGCGTCTTCGTCAACGACGAGCTCGGCGAGCTCGCCCGCGCGCTGATCGCCGCCGAGCGCGCGCTGAAGCCGGGCGGGCGGCTCGTCGTCGTCTCCTTCCATTCGCTGGAGGACCGCATCGTCAAGAAGTTCTTCCAGGATCGCTCCGGCAAGGCCGCGGGCTCCCGGCACCTGCCGGAGGTTCACGACCGCGCCGCAACCTTCGCACCAGTCGGGCGCCCTATGGTGGCGGCCGGCGACGAGGAGAGCGCGGTCAACCCGCGCGCACGATCCGCGAAGCTGAGAGCAGGCGAGCGCACCAGCGCCCCCGCCGGGACGGATGATCTGTCCATTTTCAACCTGCCCAACCTTGCCGGCCTCGAGAAGATGGGAAGCTGAGTGATGTTCCGTACCCTTGATGTCGTGATGATCGCCGTCATGACCGCAGCAGCAACCGTCACCTATTCGATCAAGCACCAGGCCGACAACAAGCTCGAAGAGGTGCGCAAGCTCGATGCCGAGATCAAGCTGGAGGAGGACACGATCGACCTCCTGAAGGCCGACTGGGCGCTGGCGACCCAGCCGAACCGGCTCGAGCGCCTCGTGCAGATATTCGAAGGCGACCTGAAGCTCGTTCCGACCGAATCGACCCAGCTCGCCCAGCCGAACGAGCTGCCGATGCCCGTCGCCGAGCTGCCGGCGCTTCCGGCGGAGAAGGACGACAAGGTCGCCAGGGCCAAGGCGCCCGCCTCGGGCACGGATGCAATCCAGACCGGATCGGTGGCGCGCTGATGTCCTTCCTTTCCCGCATCATGGTCGTCAAGAGCAAGGCGCACTTCAACGCCGGCGGCAACAACAACCGTTCGGCCGGCGCCGGCGGCCAGTCCTTCGAGGGCACGCGCAAGCGCTCCGGCTCGCAGGCCCGCAGCCGCGTCGCCGTCATGATCTGCTGCTTCGGCGTCGCCTATGCCGTCATCGGCGGCCGTCTCGTGCAGTACGGCATGGCCTCGCCCGAGACCGTTTCCTCGATCAGCCCGGCCGACCGCCTGATGGCCTCGCGTCCGGACATCGTCGACCGCAACGGCGAGATCCTCGCCACCGACATCCGCACCGTCTCGCTCTATGCCGAGCCGAACAGGATCGTCGACGCGGACGAGGCCGTCGAGATGCTCGCCACCGTGCTGCCGGACCTCGACCGGCGCGACATCTACCGCAAGCTCACCTCCAAGAGCCGCTTCCAGTGGCTGAAGCGCCAGTTGACGCCCAAGCAGCAGAGCCGCATCCTGGCGCTCGGCATTCCCGGCGTCGGCTTCCGGCCGGAAAAGCGCCGCTTCTATCCGGGCGGCCCCACCGCCTCGCACATCGTCGGCTACGTCAATATCGACAACCGCGGCATCTCCGGCATGGAGCGCTACATCGACAACCAGGGCCTTGCCGACCTTGCCGCCATCGGCATGACGAGCGACGCCAAGCTGGAGCCGGTGCGCCTTTCCATCGACCTTCGCGTGCAGGCGATCGTGCGCGACGTCGTCAAGGACGGCATGGAGAAGTACAAGGCCATCTCGGCCGGCGCCGTGGTGCTGAACGTGCATACCGGCGAAGTCCTCGGCATGGCCTCCTATCCCGACTTCGACCCTAACAACCCGGCCGAAGGTGCCGAGGAGGGCTGGCTGAACCGCATGTCGAACGGCACGTTCGAGATGGGCTCGACCTTCAAGAGCTTCACGCTCGCCATGGCGCTCGATTCGGGCAAGGTGAAGCTCACCGACAGCTTCGACGCCAGCAAGCCCATCCGCATCGGCGGCTTCACCATCCACGACTTCCACGGCAAGCACCGCGTCCTGACGGTGCCGGAGATCTTCCAGTATTCCTCCAATATCGGCACGGCCAAGATGGCCGACGTCATCGGCATCGAGGGGCACAAGGAATTCCTCACCCGCATGGGCCTGCTGACGCGGCTCGAAACCGAGCTTCCCGAGGTCAAGACGCCGAGCCAGCCGGCCGTCTGGAAGAAGATCAACTCGATCACCATCTCCTACGGCCACGGCGTCTCGACGACGCCGCTGCAGACGGCCGTCGCCGCCGCCGCGCTCCTCAACGGCGGCAAGCTCATCAACCCGACCTTCCTGCCGCGCAGCCGCGAGGAGGCCGACGAGATCGCCAAGATGGTCGTCAAGCCGTCGACGGTGGACGCGATGCGCTACCTCTACAAGCTGAACGGCAACGACGGTTCCGGCCGCAACGCGCTCGTTCCCGGCTTCAATGTCGGCGGCAAGACGGGCACGGCCAACAAGGTGGTGAACGGGCGTTATTCCAACACGCTCAACTTCAACGCCTTCGTCTCGGGTTTCCCCATCGACAACCCCGATTACGTGGTCCTGACCTTCATCGACGCCCCGCAGACGGGCAAGGGCGGCGGGCGCACCGCCGGCAGCAACGCCGCCCCGATGGTGGGCGAGATCATCCGCCGTTCCGCCGCGCTTCTCGGTGTAAAGCCGAAATTCGGTGACGACGGCTCTGCCTTGCTTGTGTCTTATTGAACGGAGAAGACGGGACGCCGATTCGGAGGCGAAACGGCTGCCAACAGAAAGACAGAGCGGACAATGAAGATCAGTGACCTTGCCGGACCCGAAATCGCACTTCCCGATGCCGTCGCCGCGACGGACGTGACGGGTATTGCCAGCGATAGCCGCAAGGTGAAACCGGGCGATCTCTTCGTCGCCCTCTCCGGCACCAAGGCCGACGGCAGCGCGTTCGTCGCCGATGCCGTTTCGCGCGGGGCGGCCGCCGTCGTCGTTGCGGCCGGAGCGTCGGTCGATGTGTCCGTGCCGGTCGTCGCGGTCAGGGAACCCCGCCGCTTCCTCGCCCTTGCCGCCGCCCGCTTCTACGGCCGCCAGCCGGAAACCATGGTCGCCGTCACCGGCACGGCGGGCAAGACTTCCGTCGCCGCCTTCACGCGGCAGATCTGGGCCCATGCCGGCCATGCCGCCGCGATGATCGGCACCACCGGCGTCGTCGCGCCCGGCCGCAACGACTACGGCTCGCTGACGACGCCGGATCCCGTGTCGCTGCATGCGCTGCTCGCCGAGCTGGCCGATGCCGGCGTCACCCATGCCGCGATGGAAGCCTCCAGCCACGGCCTCGACCAGTCGCGCCTCGACGGCGTGAAGCTTTCCGCCGGCGCCTTCACCAATCTCGGCCGCGACCACATGGATTACCATCCGACGGTCGAGCACTACATGGCTTCCAAGATGCGGCTCTTCGATACGTTGCTGCCGAAGGGCGCGCCCGCCGTCGTCTATGCCGACGACGAATGGTCGGGCACGGCGATCGACACGGCCCGCAAGGCGGGCTGCGACGTGCGCACGGTCGGCCGCAAGGGCGACTATCTGGCGCTGAAGCGCGTCGAGCACTTCCGCCACAAGCAGACCGCCGAGATCCATGTCGGCGGCGATATCTTCGAAGTGCACATTCCGCTCGCCGGCGATTTCCAGGTGGCCAACGCGCTCGTCGCGGCCGGCCTTGCCATGTCGACCGGCGTTCCCGCCGCAACCGCGATGGCCGCGCTCGAAAAGCTGGTCGGCGCCTCCGGCCGGCTCGAACTCGTGGGCCATGCGAAGAACGGCGCGCTCGCCTATGTCGACTATGCGCACAAGCCGGATGCGCTGGAGAACGTGCTGACCTCCGTGCGCCCCTTCACGACGGGCCGCGTCATCGTGGTCTTCGGCTGCGGCGGCGACCGCGACAAGGGCAAGCGGCCGATCATGGGCGAGATCGCCACGCGCCTTGCCGACGTGGTGATCGTCACCGACGACAATCCGCGCTCGGAAGTGCCGGCCGTCATCCGCTCCGAGATCATGGCCGCCGCGAAGGGCGCGACCGAGATCGGCGATCGCGCGGAGGCGATCCGCAGCGCCGTCGGCATGCTGCAGGCGGGCGACACGCTGATCGTTGCCGGCAAAGGACACGAGGAGGGCCAGACCGTCGGCTCCGTGACGCTGCCCTTTTCCGACCATGCCGAGCTCGGCAAGGCACTGGAGGAGAGCGCACGGTGACATGGCTCTGGACAAGCGCTGATCTCGTCGCGGCCATGAACGGCCGCCCCATCGGCAACCTGCCGCAGGGCGTGACCGGCATTTCCATCGACAGCCGCGGCATCACGCCGGGCGAGGCCTTCTTCGCCATCAAGGGCGACCGGGTCGACGGCCACGATTTCGCAAGCCTTGCCGTTGCCAACGGCGCGGCGCTGCTCGTCGTCAGCGAGGCGAAGCTCCCCGCGCTCGGCCGCCTCGTCTCGCCGATGATCGTCGTGCCGGACGTGCTGCAGGCGCTGGTGGACCTTGGCTGCGCGGCGCGCGACCGCACGGCCGCCCGCATCATCGCCGTCACCGGCTCGGTCGGCAAGACGACGACCAAGGAGATGCTGCGCCAGGCGCTTGCGCCCTCCGGTGCCGTGCACGCCTCCGTCGCCTCCTTCAACAACCATTGGGGCGTGCCGCTGACGCTTGCCAGGATGCCCGAAACAACGGATTTCGGCATCTTCGAGATCGGCATGAACCATGCCGGCGAAATCCGCCCGCTCGTCTCGATGGTGCGCCCGCATATCGCGATGGTGACGACCATCGCCCCGGCCCATCTCGGCAATTTCCGTGACCTCGAGGAGATCGCCGCCGCCAAGGCCGAGATTTTCGAGGGCGTGGTGCCGGGCGGCCATGCGCTCATCAACCGCGACAACAAGCAATATGCCTTCCTCGAAAAGGCCGCGCGCGCGGCGGGCGTCTCGCATATCCATGGCTTCGGCGCGGACCCGAAGGCCGAGTTCCGCCTGCTCGATTTCGTGAGCGGGCCGGAGGGCAGCCTGCTGCGCGCCGCCATCGGCAACCAGACGCTGGAAGTGCCGATGGGCGCACCCGGCCGGCATATCGCGGAAAACGCCGTCGCCGTGCTCGGCGCGGTGCATCTTGCCCATGGCGATATCGAGAAGGCGATGGCCGGCCTTGCCACCATGCAGGCGGAGAAAGGCCGCGGCCGGCGCTACCGGCTTGCGAAGGACGGCGGCTGGTTCACGCTGATCGACGAAAGCTACAACGCCAACCCCACCTCGATGCGCGCGGCCATCGCGCTCCTGCGCGACGCCGAGCCGCATGGGCAGGGCCGGCGCATCGCCGTGCTCGGCGACATGCTGGAGATGGGCGAGCACTCGCCCGCCGTCCATGCCGGCCTTGCCGAACCGCTCGCCGAGGCGGGCATTGCCACCGTCTGGCTCGGCGGCCCGGACATGGCGGCGCTGCGCGACGCGCTGGCAGAGAGCATCGAGACGACCTATCGCGAGACGGCCGACGAGCTCGCCGCCCATGCGCTGGAAAGCGTGCGTCCGGGCGACGTCCTCGTCGTCAAATCGTCGAAGGGCACGGGCTTCAGCCGCATCGTTGCGGCGCTGCTTGACAAATACCAGGCATTCCCGGAGAGGGAAGACCGGAGTTGAGGAGGTTCGGCCGGGCAGACGCCCGCCGGACCTTCTTTTTATGTGATCTGCTTCCCATCCCGGCCCGTCACGCCGCGGATGCTTCCAGGAACCTTTTGGGGAAAGGGTGACAATGCTGCTTTGGCTCGTCGAGCTGGCGAACACCATCCAGGTGTTCAACCTGTTCCGCTACATTACCTTCCGGACAGGCGCCGCGCTGTTCACCTCGGCCACCATCGTCTTCCTGTTCGGGCCGATGATCATCTCCTCCCTGCGCATCCGCCAGGGCAAGGGCCAGCCGATCCGCGCCGACGGGCCGCAGACGCATTTCAAGAAGGCCGGCACGCCCACCATGGGCGGCCTGATGATCCTTGCCGGCATCGTCGGCAGCGCGCTGCTGTGGGCGGACCTTTCCAACGTCTATGTCGTCGCCACGCTCCTCGTCACGCTCGGCTTCGGCGCCATCGGCTTCTACGACGACTATCTCAAGGTCACCAAGCAGACGGAGAAGGGCTTTTCGGGCAAGGCGCGCCTCGGCCTCGAATTCCTGATCGCCGGCATCGCGACCTATTTCATGATGCGCGCCTCGATGTCGGCCGGGGCTTCCGGCTCGACCTTCGCCTCGTCCATCGCCTTTCCCTTCGCCAAGGACCTCCTCGTCAATCTCGGCATTTTCTTCGTGCTGTTCGGCGGCTTCGTCATCGTGGCGGCCGGCAATGCGGTGAACCTGACGGACGGGCTCGACGGGCTCGCCACCGTTCCGGTGATGATCTCGGCGGCGGCCTTCGGCCTCATCGCCTATCTCGCCGGCAACGCGGTCTTCGCCAACTACCTGCAGATCCATTTCGTGCCCGGCACGGGCGAGCTTGCCGTGGTGCTCGGCGCGGTCATCGGCGCCGGTCTCGGCTTCCTGTGGTTCAACGCGCCGCCGGCCGCCATCTTCATGGGCGACACGGGCTCGCTCGCCCTCGGCGGGCTCATCGGCTCGGTCGCCGTCGCCACCAAGCACGAGATCGTCATGGCCATCATCGGCGGCCTCTTCGTCATGGAGACCCTGTCGGTCATCATCCAGGTCGGCTCGTTCAAGCTCACGGGCAAGCGCGTCTTCCTCATGGCGCCGATCCACCATCACTTCGAGAAGAAGGGATGGACGGAAAGCCAGGTCGTCGTGCGCTTCTGGATCATCTCGGTCGTGCTGGCGCTGGTCGGCCTTTCCACGCTCAAGCTGCGGTAAGGCGCCATGATCCCCGTCACCACCTTCAAGGGGAAGTCGGTCGCGCTCTTCGGGCTCGGCGGCTCGGGCCTTGCGACGGCGCTGGCGCTCGCCGCGGGCGGGGCGGACGTCACCGCCTGGGACGACAATCCGGCAAGCGTCGAGAACGCCGCGGCCGCGGGTGTGAAGACCGGCGACCTCCGGGCGCTGGACTGGAGCGCGCTCGACGCACTGGTGCTCTCGCCCGGCGTGCCGCTGACCCATCCGAAACCTCACTGGAGCGCGGACCTTGCGCGCGCGGCGGGCGTCGAGATCGTCGGCGACGTCGAGCTCTTCGTACGCGAGCGGCGCGCCCATGCGCCGGACTGCCCCTTCGTCGCCATCACCGGCACCAACGGCAAGTCGACCACCACGGCGCTGATCGCCCATATCCTGAAGGCGAGCGGGCGCGACACGCAGCTCGGCGGCAATATCGGTACGGCCGTGCTGACGCTCGATCCGCCGAAGGCGGGCCGCTTCTACGTCGTCGAGTGCTCGTCCTACCAGATCGACCTCGCGCCGACGCTGAACCCTTCCGCCGGCATCCTCCTGAATCTGACCCCCGACCATCTCGACCGGCACGGCTCCATGCAGCACTATGCCGACGTCAAGGAACAGCTGGTCGCGGCGAGCGACACCGCCATCGTCGGCGTCGACGATACCTTTTGCACGAGGATCGCCGACCGCGTGGAGCGGACCGGCACGAAGGTCGTGCGCATCTCGAAGCGCAACGTGCTCGCCGACGGTATCTTTGCCGACGGCGCGCGCCTTCTTCTGGCGCAAGGCGGAACGACGCGCGAGATCGCGGACCTTTCCGCCATCCAGACGCTGCGCGGCAGCCACAATGCGCAGAACGCGGCGGCGGCCGTGGCGGCCTGCCTTGCGGTCGGGATCCGTGAGGACGAGATCCGCGCCGGTCTTGCCTCCTTCCCGGGGCTCAAGCACCGCATGCAGCCGGTCGGCCGGCGGGGCGGCACGCTCTTCGTCAACGATTCCAAGGCGACGAACGCCGATGCGGCCGCGCCCGCCCTTTCGAGCTTCGAGCGCATCTACTGGATCGCCGGCGGCCTTCCGAAGGAGGGCGGCATTGCATCGCTCGGCGGCTTCTTCCCGAAGATCGCGAAAGCCTATCTCATCGGCGAGGCGGCGCCGGCCTTCGCCGCGACCTTGGGCGAGGCCGTGCCCTTCGAGATCGCCGGCACGCTGGAGCGCGCGGTGGCCGATGCGGCGGCGGACGCGGAAAAAGACGGAAGCGGCGGCATCGCCGTGCTGCTTTCCCCGGCTTGCGCAAGCTTCGACCAGTACAAGAACTTCGAAGTCAGAGGCGATGCCTTCGTGAAGCATGTCGCGGCGCTGCCGGGCGTTACCATGCTGATCGAGGTTTAGGATGGTGCCGGGGTTCGTTTCGCTCCCTGCCTCTCCTTCGTCATCCTCGGGCTTGACCCGAGGATCCATTCACGCCGCGGGTGCCGCGTGGATCCTCGGGTCAAGCCCGAGGATGACGGAGGGAGGGGAAGGAGAGACGAAAGCCCGATACCGCTCAACGAAGGGATTTGATCATGGTTAGCCGAGCCGAACGCGGTGCACTTGCGGACTGGTTCTGGACGATAGACCGCTTCTTCCTGGCGGCCTTCATCCTCCTGATGGGGGTGGGCTTCATGCTGTCCTTCGCGGCGAGCCCGGCGGTTGCCGAGCGCATCGGCCTCGACAGCTTCCACTTCGTCAAGCGCCATGCGCTCTTCCTCCTGCCGGCCATCGCCGTCATGCTCGGCATCTCCTTCCTTACGCCCCGTCAGGTGCGGCGCGCGGCGATGATCCTGCTCATCCTCTCGCTCGGGGCCATGGTGCTGGCGCTGTTCTTCGGCGTGGAGGTCAAGGGCTCGCGGCGCTGGATCTCCATCGGCAGCTTCTCCGTCCAGCCGTCGGAATTCATGAAGCCGGCCTTCGTCATCGTCTGCGCCTGGCTCTTCGCCGAACATGCGCGCCAGCCGGAAATCCCCGGCAACCTCTTCGCCATCATCCTCTTCGGCATCGTCGCCGCGCTCCTCATCGCCCAGCCCGACCTCGGCCAGACGATCCTGACCGCCGCCGTCTGGGGCGGCATGTTCTTCATGGCCGGCATGCCGTGGCTGTGGATCATCGTGCTCGGCGGCGCGGGGGCCGGCGGCCTGCTGACGGCCTATACGCTCCTGCCGCACGTCGCCGCGCGTATCGACAAGTTCATGACGGGCGAGGGCGACACGTTCCAGATGGACACCGCCCGCGAGGCGTTGATCCGCGGCGACTGGTTCGGCCAGGGGCCGGGCGAGGGCATCATCAAGCGCATCATCCCCGACAGCCATACCGACTTCATCTTCTCCGTCGCGGCGGAGGAGTTCGGCATCGTCTTCTGCATGGTCATCGTGGCGATCTTTGCCTTCGTGGTGATGCGCGGCCTCAATCATGCCTTCAAGGAGCGCAACGATTTCACCCGTTTCGCCGTTGCCGGCCTCGTCCTGCAGATCGGCATACAGTCGATGATCAATATCGGCGTGAACCTCGAACTGCTGCCGGCCAAGGGCATGACGCTGCCGCTCATCTCCTACGGCGGCTCCTCGATGATCGCCATCTGCGTGACCGCCGGCTTCATCCTGGCGCTGACCCGCCACCGGCCGGAAAAGCGCGCCTCCGAGCGCAGCCTCTTCCGCAGCGGCATCGTGGCGCCGGCCGAATAAGGGTTTGAAATGGACAAGGGCATCGTTCTTCTTGCCGCCGGGGGCACCGGCGGCCATCTTTTTCCGGCGGAGGCGCTGGCGCATGAGCTGAAGGCCGGCGGCTGGGCGGTGCATCTCGTCACCGACAGCCGCGCCGAGCGCTTTGCCGGCAAGTTCCCCGCCGACGAGATCCATGTCGTTCCCTCGGCGACCATCGGCTCGAAGAACCCGGTCAGCGTGGCCAAATCCCTCTTCACGCTGTGGCGGGGCATGCGGGCGGCGCGCCGGCTGCTGGCGCGGCTGAAGCCGAAGGTCGTCGTCGGCTTCGGCGGCTATCCGACCCTGCCGCCGCTGCTGGCCGCCACCGGCATGGGCATTCCCTCGATGATCCACGAGCAGAATGCCGTGATGGGCCGCGCCAACAAGGCGCTCGCCGCGCGCGTGAAGGCGATCGCCGGCGGCTTCCTGCCCGAGACGGGCGGCCAATACGCCGACAAGACCGTGACGACGGGCAATCCCGTGCGCCCCGCCGTGCTGGAAGCCGCGGGCATTCCCTACGAAGCCTCTGCGGAGGGGGCGTTCCGCCTCGTCGTCTTCGGCGGCAGCCAGGGCGCGCAGTTCTTCTCCAAGGCCATTCCCTCCGCCATTGCCGCGCTGGAGCCGCAGGACCGGGCGCGGCTCGTCATCACCCAGCAGGCGCGGCCGGAAGACCGCGACGAGGTGGTGCGCAGCTATGCCGATCTCGCCATCCCGGCGGAGGTCTCGCCCTTCTTCACCGACATGGCTGCGCGCATCGGCCATGCCCATCTCGTCATCAGTCGCTCCGGCGCCTCGACCGTTTCCGAGGTCTCGGTGATCGGCCGGCCGTCGATCCTCGTGCCCTATCCGCACGCGCTCGACCACGACCAGGCGGCCAATGCCGCGGCCCTTGCCGCCGGCGGCGGAGCGAAGGTGATCCAGCAGTCCGAGCTTTCGACGGAGCGCCTTGCCGGCATCGTCTCCAGGGCGATGCACGATCCTTCGGGCATGGCGGCGATGGCCGCCAACGCCAGAAAGGCGGGCAAACCGGACGCCGCGCGCTTGCTCGCCTCGATGGTTGAGGCTATTGCGGGCGGAAAGACGATCGCAGAATTCAAGGGAGAACGGCCATGAAGATGCCGCAGAGCATAGGGCTCGTTCATTTCATCGGCATCGGCGGCATCGGCATGAGCGGCATCGCCGAGGTGCTGCACAATCTCGGCCATCGCGTGCAGGGCTCCGACCAGGCGGACAGCGCCAACGTGCAGCGCCTGCGCGACAAGGGCATCGAGGTCTTCGTCGGCCACAAGGCGGAAAACCTTGGCGAGGCGGAAGTCGTCGTCGTCTCCACCGCCATCAGGAAGAACAATCCGGAACTGATCGCGGCGCGCGAAAAGCTGCTGCCGGTCGTGCGCCGCGCGGAAATGCTCGCCGAGCTGATGCGCTTCCGCAATGCCATCGCCATCGGCGGCACGCACGGCAAGACGACGACGACCTCGATGGTCGCGACGCTCCTGGAAGCCGGCGGGCTCGACCCGACCGTCATCAACGGCGGCATCATCAACGCCTACGGCACCAATGCCCGCATGGGCGAGGGCGAGTGGATGGTGGTGGAGGCCGACGAATCGGACGGCACCTTCCTGAAGCTGCCGGCCGACATCGCCGTCGTCACCAATATCGACCCCGAGCATCTCGACCATTACGGCAATTTCGACGCCGTGCGCGCGGCCTTCCGCCAGTTCGTCGAGAACGTGCCGTTCTACGGCTTCGGCGTCATGTGCCTCGACCATCCGGAGGTGCAGGCGATGGTCAGCCGCATCGAGGACCGCAAGGTCATCACCTACGGCGAGAACCCGCAGGCTGACGTGCGCTTCTCCAACATCCGCATGGACGGCGCGACGTCGGTCTTCGACGTGGAGATTCGCCGCCGCCGCACCGGCCAGGTGATCTCGCTGAAGGACCTGCGCCTGCCGATGCCCGGCCGCCACAACGTTTCCAACGCCACGGCCGCCATCGCCGTCGCCCAGCGCCTCGGCATCGCGCCGGAAGCGATCGCCAGGGGACTTGCGAGCTTCGGCGGGGTGAAGCGGCGCTTCACGCTCACCGGAAGCTGGAACGGCGTGAGTGTCTATGACGACTACGGCCACCACCCGGTCGAGATCAAGGCAGTGCTGCGCGCGGCGCGCGAAGCCTGCTCCGGCCGGATCATCGCGGTCCACCAGCCGCACCGCTACAGCCGCGTCGCGAGCCTCTTCGAGGAATTCGCCGGCTGCTTCAACGATGCCGACACGATCATGATCGCGCCGATCTACGCGGCGGGCGAGGACCCCGTCGAGGGCGTCAGCGCGGAAGAGCTGGTTTCCCGCATCAAGTCCGCCGGCCACCGCGATGCACGCTTCCTTTCCGGGCCGGAGGCGTTGGCCTCCACCGTCGCCGGCATTGCAAAGCCCGGCGATTTCGTGGTTCTCTTGGGCGCTGGCAGCATCACCTATTGGGCACAGGCGCTGCCGAAGGAACTGGCAGGCATTTCGGGTGAGGTGGCATGAAGACGGTTGACGGGGCAAAACTTCTGGCGTCGCTGGGCGAGGGCATCAAGGAGGTCCGCGGACGCCTGACGCCGGATGCCCCGATGGACCGCGTGACGTGGTTCCGCGCCGGCGGCCTTGCCGAGCTGATGTTCCATCCGCACGACGTCGACGACCTCGTGACCTTCCTCAAGCTGCTGCCGGAAGAGGTGCCGCTGACGGTGACGGGCGTCGGCTCGAACCTCCTCGTGCGCGACGGCGGCATTCCGGGCGTCGTCATCCGCCTTTCGGCCAAGGGATTCGGCGATGTCGAGCTTGCCGGCGAGAACCGCATCAAGGCGGGCGCGATCTGCCCGGACAAGAACATCGCCGCCATGGCGCTCGACCACGGCATTGCCGGCTTCGAGTTCTACTACGGCATTCCCGGCTCCATCGGCGGGGCGCTGCGCATGAATGCCGGCGCCAATGGCGGGGAGACGAAGGACCTCGTGGTGGAAGTCCACGCCGTCGACCGCAAGGGCGAGCGGCATGTGCTTTCCAATGCGGACATGGGCTATACCTACCGCCATTCCGCAGCGCCCGCCGATCTCATCTTCACCCATGCCGTCTTCGAGGGGCAGGCGGGTGAGAAGAACGAGATCCGCGCCAAGATGGACGCCGTGCGCCAGCACCGCGAGACCGTCCAGCCGATCCGCGAGAAGACGGGCGGCTCGACCTTCAAGAACCCGGAAGGCCATTCGGCCTGGAAGCTCATCGACGAGGCGGGCTGCCGCGGGCTGATGATCGGCGGCGCGCAGATGTCGCCGATGCACTGCAACTTCATGATCAACACGGGGCAGGCGACCGGCTACGAGCTGGAATATCTCGGCGAAACCGTGCGCAGCCGTGTGCTGGAGCATTCCGGCATCGTGCTGCAATGGGAAATCAAGCGTCTCGGCAATTTCATGCCGGGCTATGAGGTAAAGGAATTCCTCGGCCGCGCAACGGCCTGATTCTCTCTCCTTGCTGGGGAGTTCGGCGCCGCCGGAGGGCGCCCGCACTCCCTCTCCCCCAACAGGCAAGTCCATCGAAAACCGTTTGGAGCCGCGCCAGCCGCGCGGCCGGGCCCTGCCGTGCGGGGCTCCAGTTGGGGGCATTCATGTTCAGGAAACTCTCCGCCGAGTTCATCGGCACGTTCTGGCTCATCTTCATCGGCAGCGGCAGCGGCATACTGGCCGCGACCTTCGCCGGGATCGGCATCGGCATCGTCGGCATCTCGCTTTCCGCCGGCATCGCGCTGATGGCGATGATCTATGCGATCGGCGGCGTCTCCGGCGGCCACATGAACCCCGCCGTCTCCGTGGGGCTGGCCGTCGCGGGAAAATTCCCCGCCGGCCACGTGCTGCCCTATGCGCTGGCGCAGGTGGCGGGCGCGACGGCGGCGGCGGCGGTGCTCTACCTCGTCGCCTCCGGCAGGGCCGGCTTCGTGGCGGGCGGCTTCGGCGCGAACGGCTATGGCGAGCTCTCGCCGGGCGGCTATTCGCTGACGGCGGGCTTCGTGGCCGAGGTGGTGCTGATGGTCCTCTTCGTCTTCATCATCCTCGGCTCGATCCACGACCGCGCGCCTGCGGGCTTCGCGCCGATCTCCATCGGCCTCAGCCTGACGGCGATCAACCTCGTCTCCATCCCGGTTACCAACACCTCGCTGAACCCGGCGCGCTCGACCGGCCTTGCGCTCTTCGCCGAGACGGGCGCGCTCTCGCAGCTCTGGCTGTTCTGGGTGGCGCCGATGGCGGGCGCGGTGATCGGCGCGCTTGTCTGGAAGGCGGTCGGCGAGGCGCGCTGAACCGGGCTCATCCGTGCGTTTGAACGGGGCTCCGCCGTGGCGGGGCCTTTTCGCGTCTTGCGGCGGCACAGGCGCCTTTCGACGACGCTTCCCCTTGCATCAGGCTCAACTCTCTGATTCCAGAAGGAGAATCGAAGCGTTCCTTGATTCGGCGCCCGGAAAATTCGTTCTGCGCCGGGCCGGGTTAACGAAAGTAAACGCTTCATTAACCTTAATCAGGCTCTAGTGGTCCCACCTCGCTCGCCGAGTCGGATCCGGAACCGATCAGGTCCGCGCAAGCGACGGGGAACAGAGTGCGGAATTCAGTCGAGGGTTCTATGAGCGTAAAGCATGTCGCGGTGCTGATGGGTGGTTTTTCGTCGGAACGGCCGGTGAGCCTTTCCTCGGGGAACGCCTGCGCCGACACGCTGGAGGCCGTCGGCTACAGGGTCACGCGCGTCGATGTCGGCCATGACGTCGCCAGCGTCCTTGCCGAGCTGAAGCCCGACGTCGCCTTCAATGCGCTGCACGGTCCCTTCGGCGAGGACGGCACCATCCAGGGCATCCTCGAATATCTCGAAATCCCCTATACCCATTCCGGCGTGCTCGCATCCGCACTTGCGATGGACAAGGCGCAGGCGAAGATCGTCGCCAGGGCGGCCGGCATTCCCATCGCCGAGCAGCGGCTGATGAACCGCTTCGATTTCACCTCGGCCCATCCGATGAAGCCGCCCTATGTGGTCAAGCCGGTGCGCGAGGGCTCGTCCTTCGGCGTCGTCATGGTCAAGGAAGACCAGTCGCATCCGCCCCAGATCATCACGTCTTCGGAGTGGCGCTACGGCGATGCCGTCATGGTGGAGCGCTACGTCTACGGCCGGGAACTCACCTGCGGCGTCATGGGCGACGTCGCCCTCGGCGTCACCGAGGTGATCCCGCAGGGGCATGCCTTCTACGACTACGATTCCAAATATGTGAAGGGCGGCTCGAAACACGTCATCCCGGCGCAGATTTCACCGAATATTTACCAAAAAGTACAAACACTCGCGCTCAAGGCGCATCAAGCGATCGGGTGCCGTGGCGTCAGCCGTTCCGACTTCCGCTACGACGACCGCTTCTCCGAGAATGGCGAGCTTATCTGGCTGGAGGTCAACACCCAGCCCGGCATGACCCCGACCTCGCTGGTGCCCGAAATGGCCGTCCATGCCGGCCATTCCTTTGGTGAATTCTTGAGCTGGATGGTGGAGGACGCGTCGTGCTTGCGTTGAGCGTCAGAAAGACGAGGGTGCGTCCCGCCGGGCTTGCCGAGGCGGAAGCCGGCCGCGTGCTGCCGCGCCCGCTGCGCCGCATCGTCCGCTTCCTCGTCAGCCTTGCGGCCGGCCGCATCCATATCCCGCGCCACACCGGCAGCGTCGCGACCGCGCTGTTCCTCGGCGCGACGGGCCTTTACGGCATGTCCCTCGGCGGCCATTCGCAGGATTTCGCCGAAGTCTCGACGACGGCAATGGGCTTTGCCATCGAGGACGTGAAGGTTTCGGGCAACCGCGAGACCTCGGAGATCGACATTCTCGAGCGCCTCGACCTCGACGGCACGACCTCGCTGGTCGCGCTCGACGTCAACGAGGCCCGCCGTAAGCTTGCCGAGCTGCCCTGGGTCGAGGACGTCTCGGTGCGCAAGGTCTATCCCGGCACGATCGAGATCGCGCTGAAGGAGCGCGAGGCCTTCGCGATCTGGCAGCACGGCGACGACCTTTCCCTGATCGAGAAGAACGGCAGCGTGATCGCGCCGCTGCGCGACAACAAGTTTTCCACGCTGCCGCTCTTCGTCGGCCGCGACGCGGAAACGGCCGCCGCCGGCTTTGCCGCCGAGTTCGACAGCTGGCCGGACATCAAGTCGCGGGTGAAGGCCTATATCCGGGTCGCCGGGCGTCGCTGGGACCTCCAGCTCCACAACGGCATCGTCGTGAAGCTGCCGGAGCATAACGTGCCGCGCGCCATGGACGAGCTTGCGACGCTGGAAAGCGAGCAGGGGCTCCTGGAGCGCGATATCGCCGCCGTGGACCTGCGCCTCGACGACCGCACGACCATCCGCCTGACGGAAGGGGCGCTGGAACGCCGCAACGCGGCGGTCGAGCAGAGGGCCAAGGAGCTGAAGAAGGCAGCGAAGCGCACATGAGCATTTTCGGTTCCTCCCATTTCGGCCTGCCGCGCCTGAAGCCGCTTTCCTCCAAGCGCGCCCATGTCGTTTCCGTGCTCGACATCGGCTCCACCAAGGTCGTCTGCATGATCGGCCGGCTGACGCCGCGCGCCGAGAGCGAGATCCTTCCGGGCCGCACGCACAATGTCGAGATCATCGGCATCGGCCACCAGAAATCCCGCGGCGTGAAGAACGGCGTGATCACCGACCTCGACGCGGCCGAAAGCGTCGTGCGCCTTGCCGTGGATGCGGCCGAGCGCATGGCGGGCCTCACCATCGAAAGCCTGATCGTCAACGTCTCGGCCGGGCGCCTGCAGAGCGACGTCTATACCGCGACCATCGACCTCGGCGGGCAGGAGGTCGACGCGAACGACCTTCGCAAGGTGCTCGCCGTCGCCGGCCAGCAATCGCTGCGCCAGGACCGCGCCATCCTCCATTCGCTGCCGACGGGCTTCTCGCTCGACGGCGAGCGCGGCATCCGCGATCCGCTCTCCATGTTCGGCGACGTGCTCGGCGTCGACATGCATGTGCTGACGGCAGAGCGCACCTCGCTGAAGAACCTGGAGCTCTGCATCAACCGCGCGCACCTTTCCGTCGAAGGCATGGTGGCGACGCCCTATGCGAGCGGCCTTTCGGCCCTCGTCGACGACGAAGTCGAACTCGGCTGCGCCTGCATCGACATGGGCGGCGGCACGACGACCATCTCCGTCTTCGCCGAAGGCAAGCTGGTGCATTCCGACGCCGTCTCGCTCGGCGGCCACCACGTCACGACGGACCTTGCGCGCGGCCTTTCGACCCGCATCGAGGATGCCGAACGCCTCAAGGTCGTCCACGGCTCGGCCCTGCCGAATGCCGGCGACGAACGCGACATCATCACCGTGCCGCCGATCGGCGAGGACGACCGCGACCAGCCGACCCATGTGCCGCGCTCGCTCATCTCGCGCATCGTGCGCGCGCGCATCGAGGAGACGCTGGAGCTCATCCGCGACCGCATCCAGCGCTCCGGCTTCTCGCCCATCGTCGGGAAACGGATCGTGCTGACGGGCGGCGCGAGCCAGCTCACGGGCCTGCCGGAAGCGGCCCGCCGCATCCTTGCCCGCAACGTGCGCATCGGCCGTCCGCTCGGCGTCTCCGGCCTGCCGACGGCGGCCAAGGGGCCGGCCTTTTCGACGGCGGTCGGCCTCATGATCTATCCGCAGGTCGCGGAACTGGAAGAACACGCTGTGCAGGGCGGCATGCTCTCGCAGCTCACGGGTGGCAACGGCCGCATCGCCCGCATGGGCCAGTGGCTGAAGGAAAGTTTCTGACGGGTTTTCCGGCGGCGCGCCGGCGGGAAAGACCGACAACGAGTTTTGGGAATAGACCGGCTGGGCGAAGCGGCCGGAAACGAAAGGAACACTGAAATGACTATCAAGCTCCAGAAGCCGGACATCACCGAGCTGAAGCCGCGCATCACCGTCTTCGGTGTCGGCGGCGGCGGCGGCAACGCCGTCAACAACATGATCACCGCGGGCCTGGAAGGCGTCGATTTCGTCGTCGCCAACACCGACGCCCAGGCGCTGACCATGACCAAGGCTTCGCGGATCATCCAGATGGGCGTGCAGGTCACCGAAGGCCTCGGCGCCGGCTCGCAGCCGGAAGTCGGCCGCGCGGCCGCCGAAGAGTGCATCGACGAGATCATCGATCACCTCAACGGCACCCACATGTGTTTCGTCACCGCCGGCATGGGCGGCGGCACCGGCACGGGTGCGGCCCCGATCGTCGCACAGGCCGCCCGCAACAAGGGCATCCTGACCGTCGGCGTCGTCACCAAGCCGTTCCACTTCGAAGGCGGCCGCCGCATGCGCCTTGCCGAAGAGGGCATCCAGGAACTGCAGAAGTCGGTCGACACGCTGATCGTCATCCCGAACCAGAACCTCTTCCGCATCGCCAACGACAAGACCACCTTCGCCGACGCCTTCGCGATGGCCGACCAGGTGCTCTATTCGGGCGTCGCCTGCATCACCGACCTCATGGTCAAGGAAGGCCTCATCAACCTCGACTTCGCCGACGTCCGTTCGGTGATGCGCGAGATGGGCCGCGCCATGATGGGCACGGGCGAAGCCTCGGGCGAGGGCCGCGCAATGGCCGCCGCCGAAGCCGCCATCGCCAACCCGCTGCTCGACGAAACCTCGATGAAGGGCGCACAGGGCCTCCTGATCTCCATCACCGGCGGCCGCGACCTCACCCTCTTCGAAGTCGACGAAGCAGCAACCCGTATCCGCGAAGAAGTTGATCCGGACGCAAACATCATCCTCGGCGCAACCTTCGACGAAGAGCTCGAAGGCCTGATCCGTGTTTCCGTCGTTGCAACGGGTATCGACCGTGCGGCCTCGGAGGTGGCTGCCCGCAATGCTGACTTTCGCAACCTCAGCAAGCCGGTAGTCCGCCCGTCCGCCGCCGTTCCGGTCCAGCCGCAGGCCCAGCCGGTCGCCGCTGCCTCGCAGCCGCAGCCCGTCGCCCAGCCGCAGCCGGTCCTGCAGCAGCCGGTCGTCCAGCAGCCGGTGGCCGATCCGATCGCCGATGCCATCCGCGCCTCGGAGGAAAGCCTCGAGCGGGAGCTCGCCATCCCGGCAAGCCGTCCGGCTCCGGTCCAGCCGGTCGCCACGCACCACGAGGAACCGCGCCTGCAGAACCGCATCTTCGCCGCTCCGGCGGAAACGCCGGTCATGCAGCGTCCGGCCCCGGTCCAGCAGCCGGTTCCGCAGGCCCCGGTCATGCAGCAGCGCGTCGAGCCGGCCGCTCCGGTCATCCGCCAGGAGCCGCAGACCATGCGCATGCCGAAGATCGAGGACTTCCCGCCGGTCGTGCAGGCCGAGATCGATCACCGCGCAGCCCAGCAGCCGGCCCTCGGGCACGGCGAGGAGCGCGGCCCGATGGGTCTCCTGCGTCGCCTGACCTCCTCGCTCGGCCGTCATGAGGAAGCCCATGGCGAAGAGCAGGCGGCGGCACCCCAGCAGCAGCGCCGCGCGCTCTCGCCGGAAGCCAGCCTCTATGCGCCGCGCCGCGGCCAGCTCGACGATCACGGCCGCGCAAACCCGCAGCCGCGCTCGCTCGGCGAGGACGATCAGCTCGAGATTCCGGCCTTCCTGCGCCGCCAGTCGAACTGACGCCTCACGCACTTTGTCACAGAATGCCCGGATCCCGATCCGGGCATTTTTATTTCGCCTTTTGTTTCAGGTGCTTGCAGGCCGAAAACTGCGTAACAAAGCGAAAGAAACAGTGATTTGTCTGACAGTGAGGGTCCTACTACATTCAGCCTGGGCAAAGGGGCAGTCAGGATTCGCCGCGCCGGCATCGCCGGAGAGCAGTAAACCATTCCAGACGTTCCGGCAGGACAGTCGGCGGGCGCTTGCGTCCGGCGCGGGACTTCCTGAGCCATAAAAAGAAAATGCCGGCGGAATGTGCCGGCAACAAGACGAAGGCGAATACAGATGACGATGCTCGGTTTCCAGACGACGATCATGAACCCGGTGACGATTGCCGGGACGGGCGTCCATTCCGGTGCGGCGGTTTCCATCACGTTCAACCCAGCCGAGGCCGACAGCGGCATCGTCTTCCAGCGCCAGCACGACAACGGCACCGTCAGCGAATACCGCGCGGTCTCCTCGCAGGTCGGCAACACGGACCTTTGCACCGTCCTCGGCTTTTCCCCGGCGACCGCCATCGCGACGGTCGAGCACGTCATGGCCGCGCTCTATGCGCTCGGCCTCGACAACGTGCTGATCGAGGTGCACGGCGCCGAGATGCCCATCATGGACGGCAGCTCCGCCCCCTTCATCGACGCCATCGACCAGGTCGGCATCGTCCCGCTTGCCGTCAAGCGCCGCTATATCCGCGTGATCAAGCCGGTCCGCATCGAATCGGGCGCTTCCTGGGCCGAGTTCACGCCCTATGACGGCACGCGCTTCGAGGTCGAGATCGATTTCGACTGCCCGCTGATCGGCCGCCAGTCCTGGAAGGGCGACCTGACGCCCGCGACCTTCCGTAACGAGCTTTCGCGCGCCCGCACCTTCGGCTTCATGCGCGATGTCGAGCGGCTGTGGGCCTCCGGCCATGCGCTCGGCTCCTCGCTCGAAAACTCCGTCGTCATCTCCGACGACAACACCGTGATCAATGTCGAGGGCCTGCGCTACGCCAAGGACGAGTTCGTCCGCCACAAGACGCTCGACGCCGTGGGTGACCTTGCGCTTGCCGGCGCGCCCTTCATCGGCTGCTACCGCTCCTATCGCGGCGGCCACAAGATGAACGCCTATGCGCTGAAGGCGCTTTTGAGCGACCCCACCGCCTACGAGGTGGTGGAAGCCGCCCGCTCGCGTCCCGGCCAGCGCGAGCTGATCGCCGTCAACGCGCCGGAATTCGCGCCCTGGGCTCTTTGAGGCCGGGGCCGGCCGGCCCTGCCGTCTTCCCGACATGGTTGCCATAAAAATGCGTTAATGCGCCGCCATGGCGTTGCGGTCTTCACGTATTTGGAGATACAACGCGGGGCGCGTGCGCGGCCCGTCCGCATTGGGCGCCGTTGAACTGGGCCGTTGAACTGGGATTGTCACATGGTTGTTGCAGGGTCTGTTGGTGTGAAGAAGACGGCGCGCGTTGTCTCTCTTGCGCTTTTCGCTTCGATCGGTCTTTCGGCGTGCCAGTCGGATCCGGACATCGACATCACGAAGCTGACCGGCGAGACCGAGTCTTCCAGCACGCTCTACAATCAGGGCCTGGCGAACCTCAATGCCGGCAAGGTCGGCGAGGCGGGGCGTAAGTTCGAGGCCGTCGACCGGCAGAACCCGTTCTCCGACGAGGCGCGCAAGGCGCTCGTCATGCTGGCCTTCACGAATTACCGCCAGGGCCGCAACGAAGAGGCCATCAGCGCGGCCAAGCGCTACCTCTCGCTCTACCCGGGCTCGGAAGACGCGGCCTATGCGCAGTACATCATCGGCCTTGCCTACTGGAAGCAGATCCCGAGCGTGACGCAGGACCAGCGCGCCTCGCAGCAGACCATCGAGGCCATGCAGGCCGTCGTCGATAACTATCCCGAATCGGAATATGTCGAGGACGCGCAGACGAAGATCCGCTTTGCCCGCGACCAGCTCGCCGGCAAGGAAATGCAGATCGGCCGCTACTACCTCGAGCGCAAGGAATTCATCGCGGCGGCCACCCGCTTCCGCGTCGTCGTCGAGAAGTACCCGATGACCAACCAGATCGAGGAAGCGCTGGCCCGCCTCGTCGAGACCTATTATGCGATGGGCATCGACAGCGAGGCGCAGACGGCCGCCGCCGTCCTCGGCCACAACTACCCGGACAGCAAGTGGTATGCCGACAGCTACAAGCTGCTCCAGACGAAGGGCCTGGAACCGCGCGAGAATTCCGGCTCCTGGATTTCGCGCGCCGGCAAGAAGCTGATCGGCGTCTGACGCAAGAGATATGACGCGATATGCTGGCGCAGCTATCGATCCGCGATATCGTCCTGATCGAACGGCTCGACCTTGTTTTCGAGCCGGGCCTCTCCGTGCTGACGGGCGAGACGGGCGCCGGTAAATCCATCCTCCTCGACAGCCTTTCGCTGGCGCTCGGCGGGCGCGGCGACGGCTCGCTGGTGCGCCACGGCATCGAGCGCGGGCAGGTGACGGCCGTCTTCGACGTGCCGCAGGGCCATGCCGCCCGTCTTCTGCTGCGCGACAACGGCATCGACGACGACGGCGACCTCATCTTCCGCCGCCAGCAGTCTGCCGACGGGCGCACGAAAGCCTATGTCAACGACCAGCCGGTTTCCGTGCAGCTCATGCGGCAGGCCGGGCAATTGCTCGTCGAGATCCACGGCCAGCATGACGACCGTGCGCTCGTCGATACCGACGCGCACCGCCTGCTGCTCGATGCCTTCGGCGGGCTCGGCGAGGCGGCGGGCGACGTCGGCACGCTCTATCATCAGTGGAAGGATGCCGAGCGCACGCTGCGCCGCCACCGCGAGAAGGTGGAGGCCGCCGCGCGCGAGGCCGACTATCTCCGTTCCTCCGTCGAGGAGCTGGAAGTCCTCTCGCCGCAGGACGGCGAGGAGGATGTGCTTGCCGAAACCCGCGCGCGCATGATGAAGGCCGAGCGGATTGCCGGCGACATCAACGAGGCGAGCGAGTTCCTCAACGGCAACGCCTCGCCCGTGCCGCTGATCGCCGCGCTGGTGCGCCGGCTGGAGCGCAAGAGCCACGAGGCGCCGGGGCTGCTCGAAGAGACGGTGGAACTGCTCGACCAGGCGCTGAACCAGCTTTCCGACGCGCAGATGGCCGTCGAGGCGGCGTTGCGCAAGACGGAATACGACCCCAAGGAGCTGGAGCGCACGGAAGAACGGCTCTTCGCGCTGCGCGCGGCCGCCCGCAAATATTCCGTGCCCGTCACCGGCCTTCCGGCGCTCGCCGCCAGGATGATCGCCGATCTTGCCGACCTCGACGCCGGCGAGGAGAAGCTTGTGCAGCTTCAGGCCCGCCTTACCGAGGCGCGCGCCGCCTACGAGATCGCCGCCCGCTCGCTTTCCGAAAGGCGCCACCACGCTGCCGAGGCGCTGGCCGCCGCCGTCATGGCCGAGCTTCCGGCGCTGAAGCTGGAGCGCGCGCGCTTTACCGTCGAGATCGCCACCGACCCGGAGGGCGGCGCGGAGGAGGGGATCGACACCGTCGAGTTCCACGTCCAGACGAATCCCGGCACGCGGCCGGGCCCGATCATGAAGGTCGCCTCGGGCGGCGAGCTCTCGCGCTTCCTGCTCGCGCTCAAGGTGGCGCTCGCCGACCGCGGCTCGGCGCCCACGCTCGTCTTCGACGAGATCGACACCGGCGTCGGCGGCGCGGTGGCCGATGCCATCGGCCAGCGGCTGAAGCGGCTCTCCTCCACCGTGCAGGTGCTCTCGGTCACCCACGCCCCGCAGGTCGCCGCGCGGGCCGCGACGCACCTTCTCATCTCCAAGGGGCCCGTCGAGGGCAGCGAGACCGTCGCCACCCGCGTCGCCCGCATGGACCACGGCGCCCGCACCGAGGAGATCGCCCGCATGCTCGCCGGGGCTTCGGTGACGGACGAAGCAAGGGCCGCTGCGGCGCGGCTGCTTTCGGGCGGGGGGTAGGGGCGGCTTAGCCCCTCATCCGCCTGCCGGCACCTTCTCCCCGCAAGCGGGGCGAAGGATGATGTGGCGACGTCCTGCCATCAATGAACATTCGGGAAACCAGAGCGGCACAAGCCTTCGCCCCGCTTGCGGGGAGAAGGTCGCGGCAGCGGGATGAGGGGCAATCCCACCGCCATCCATCTTTCCTTTCGCCAGCTTTGCTCTAAAACGACTCCGAAATCCGGAGCATGCCATGGCGAACGCGAAGTCCCCCGTCGAGACCCTGACCGAAGAAGAGGCTGCGGCCGAGCTTGCCTTTCTGGCGGCCGAGATCGCGCGGCACGACGAGCTTTACCACGGGCAGGACGCGCCGGAGATCTCGGATGCGGACTACGACGCGCTGAAGCGGCGCAACGAGGAAATCGAGGCGCGGTTTCCCGCGCTGGTGCGCGACGACAGCCCCTCGCGCCGCGTCGGCTCGGCCCCGCTTGCGACCTTCGCGCCGATCACCCATGCGCGGCCGATGCTCTCGCTCGACAACACGTTCTCCGACGAGGACGTGCGGGACTTCGTCGCCTCGGTCTACCGCTTCCTCGGTCGCCTGCCGGACGATTCGATCGCCTTTACCGCCGAGCCGAAGATCGACGGGCTTTCCATGTCGATCCGCTACGAGAACGGCCGGCTGGTGACGGCCGCAACGCGCGGCGACGGCACGACGGGCGAGAACGTGACGGCCAACGTGCTGACCATCGCGGAAATCCCGAACCGCCTGCCGGCCGGCGTGCCGGCGGTGGTGGAGGTGCGCGGTGAGGTCTACATGGCCAAGAGCGACTTCCTCGCCCTCAACGAGAAGATGGCCGCCGAGGGCAGGCAGACCTACGTCAACCCGCGCAACACGGCGGCCGGCTCGCTGCGCCAGCTCGACGCCGCCGTGACGGCGAGCCGCAAACTGCGCTTCTTCGCCTATGCCTGGGGCGAGATGTCGGCCATGCCGGCCGATACGCAGTACGGCATGATCGAAGTGCTGAAATCCTGGGGCTTCCCCGTCAATCCGATGACGCAGCGGCTGTTCCGCGTCGACGACATCATCAACCACTACCGGGAGATCGGCCTTGCCCGGCCGGACCTCGACTACGATATCGACGGCGTCGTCTACAAGGTGGATGAGCTCGCGCTGCAGGAACGCCTCGGCTTCCGCTCCCGTTCGCCCCGCTGGGCGACGGCGCACAAGTTCCCGGCCGAGCAGGCCTTCACGACGGTGGAGCGGATCGACATCCAGGTCGGCCGCACCGGCGCGCTGACGCCGGTCGCGCGGCTGACGCCCGTCACCGTCGGGGGCGTGGTCGTGACGAACGCCACCCTGCACAATGCCGATTACATCGAGGGCATCGGCAACAGCGGCGAGCGCATCCGCGAGGAGGATCACGACATCCGCGTCGGCGATACCGTCATCGTGCAGCGGGCGGGGGACGTGATCCCGCAGGTTCTGGACGTGGTGATGGAGAAGCGGCCGGCGGCGGCGCACCGCTACGAATTCCCGAAGACCTGCCCGGTCTGCGGCAGCCATGCGGTGCGCGAGCGCCACGAGAAGACGGGCCGGCTCGATTCGGTCACGCGCTGCACCGGCGGCTTCGTCTGCCGCGCGCAGGCAGTGGAGCACCTGAAGCACTTCGTCTCGCGCAACGCCTTCGATATCGAAGGGCTCGGCGCCAAGCAGATCGACTTCTTCTTCGAGGCCGAGGACCCGTCGCTGACGATCCGCACCGCGCCGGACATTTTCACGCTGGAAAAGCGCCAAGCCTCGTCGCTGACGAAGCTGGAGAATATCGACGGCTTCGGCAAGGTGAGCGTGCGCAAGCTCTATGATGCGATCAACGCCCGCCGCTCTATCGCGCTCAACCGCTTCATCTATGCGCTCGGCATCCGCCATGTCGGCGAGACGAACGCCAAGCTGCTCGCGCGCGCCTACGGCACCTACGAGGCCTTCGCGACGGCGATGAAGGAGGCCGAGGGGCTTTCCGGCGAGGCGTGGAACGACCTCAACAATATCGAGGGCATCGGCGAGGTCGTCGCCCGCGCCATCGTCGAATTCTACAAGGAACCGCGCAATCTCGACGTGCTCGGACGGCTGCTCGAGGAAGTGACGCCCGAGGCGGCCGAGGCCGTGGTCGTCAGCTCCAGCCCCGTCGCCGGCAAGACGGTGGTGTTCACCGGCTCGCTGGAGAAGATGACGCGCGACGAGGCGAAGGCCATGGCCGAGCGGCTCGGCGCCAAGGTCGCCGGCTCCGTGTCGAAGAAGACGGACCTCGTCGTCGCCGGCCCCGGCGCCGGCTCCAAGCTCGACAAGGCGAAGGAATTCGACGTCGAGGTGATCGACGAGGACGGCTGGTTCGAGCTGATCAAGGGGTAGGCTGCGGAACCGTGACCGTCGAGCCGCGCACGAGGAAGCGCCCGTCGAACGTCATCGGCACGCCGACGCCGTCGTCGTAGTCGCGCGTGCCGCCGACATAGGCGTGGATATGCAAATGCGGCTCGGAGGAATTGCCGGAATTGCCGACGCGGCCGAGCGTCTGGCCGAGCGAGACGATCTCGCCGCCCGCAACCGAGATGGAGCCCTTTTCCATATGGGCGAGCAGGATGCGTGCCGTGCCGCAGGCGAGGATGACGTGGTTGCCGGCCGGCTCCTTGATGTTGGTTTGTGAGATGCGGTTGTCGGCGATGCCGTCATGGATCGAGATGGCAAGGCCGGTGCAAGGGCTTTTCACCTCGCGGCCGAATATGGCGTAGTCGGCAAGCGCCGTCGGCATCAGGCCCTTCGCGCGCGCGCCGAAGGCATCGAGCGCCACGATGTCGAGGGCGTAGCGCTGGCTCTCGTTGCCATGGTGATTGTTGATCAGCGAGGCGCTGCCGCCCTGGCCGACATAATAGGTGCCGGCGCCGAAGGGGAAGGCGAGGTCCACCGAGGTTTCCCGATAGCCGTAGCCGGAAAGCGCCCGGGCGGTGAGCGCGAGGAAGAAGATCGCCATCGCCGCCGTGAAACCGTGCGTGCGCAGGATCGAGCGGGCCCTGTTCCACGGCCGGGCGCGCAGGCGCGCATAGGAGAGGACCGCACAGGCGATGAAGACGAGCGGCAGCATCACCTCCAGCGCCGAGCTCAAGAAATCCCAGCGGCCGATGACGGCGATAAAGGCGATATAGCAGGCGCCGTAGAGCACCCGCATGGCCCAGCCGAGCCTGTCGGCCGGCCGGGGCAACCAGAGCCACAGGAGAAAGAAGAGCGGCAGAAGAACCTGGGTCGTCAGCAGGATGAGAAGGGATGTGTCCATGGATCGGGCCTTGCAGGTGAGCCATGTCCTTCCTCATCGCCGGACACGGACGCATTCATTCCTGCTCAATCCCCGTCGGCGATATTGGTTCCGTTTTCGCGAATCTCTTCCGCGTCTTGGCGTTGTTTGCTCACGGTTCGGTATAGCCTGCCGGGCGGATGTCGAGGGCGCGGCCCGCGGGATCGTTCTCAAAGAGCAGCGCGCCCGCCGATTTCGATTCGGCGGCGACGTAGTCGAAGATCACATGGTTCTCCTCGATCACCCGTCCGCCGTCGGCAAGCCGCCCGACGACGGTGACGGCGGCGGCGGTCGTGGTGGCGGTATTATAGATGTCGAAGGCGACGCGGTAGCCGGCCGTCGTCCTTTCCGTCGTCAGCACCCGGACGGTCAGGTCCGGCGGGGTCGCCTCCCGCGTGACGGTCTCCCAGCCGATCCAGCCGAGCATGCCGATGACGAGGATGGCGGAGAGGATGCCCGTCAGCCATTCCACCCAGTGCGGATCGTGGCGTTCGTGGTGACGGCCTTTTTCGGAGCGGGTCATTGCGGCCTCACAGGATCAGGCGCGCGGCGGAGGCGCCGAGCGAGGCGGGAAAGCCGAGCACGACGACGGAATGCAGCATCTCGACCGCGGAACTGTTGCCGAAGCTCTCGAAGACCCACAGCGTGAAGACGCTGACGGCAAGGGCGACGACATAGCCGGGCAGGGTGAAGCGCACGAAGGCGTGCCACCAGGGCGTCTCCGGCTGCAGTTCGTGGCCGCCGATGAAGGAGACCGCGTAGACGAAGCCGTGCATGACGAGGATCGACAGCACGATGACGGCAAGCGCGTGCCAGGCCGTCATCTTGTAGGCGAGCACCATCGTCTCCTCGGTCGGCGCGATGTTGAGGGAGACGAAGAGGGCGCCCGTCGCCATCAGCAGCAATTCGCTGTGATAGGGCGTTTCCGTGCCGTCGTCGTCCTCGCTCATGCCCCGGCCGAGCTGGCTGCGGCCGAGCATGGCGCCGATGCTGGCCGGCACCGATTGCAGGGCGACCTTGCCGAGAAGCTCGCTCGCCGGCATGTCGCCCCTCAGAAGCCCGAGCGCCGCCAGAACGAGCAAGCTGGTCAGAATGCCGATGCCATAGGCGATGGTGGCGTCCCTCACCGATTCGCGCCAGGTGAAGGTCTCCTCGAAGCCGATGCGGTGGGAAAGGAGGATCAGAAGGGGAATGTTGACGACGAGCAAAAGCAGCAGACGCTCGCGCGTGATGTAAAAGCCGAGATACCACATTTCCATGGTCATCAGCATGGGCAGCGCCAGGAAGAGCGCGCCGGCGACGCCCCGGCCGAGCCCCGTCAGGAAACGGCCGACATGGTTCTCCGCGTCTGCCGCGCCTGGCGCCCTGTCCGTCATCGGATCACCCCTCGTAAAAGCGAGGGATGTAATGCGGCGCGGCGGAAAAAAGTTCCGCGCCGCCAGCAGGTTAGAAGCGATCCGGCTTCCTGGTCTTCGGCTTGCGCGGGCCGCCCTCGGGCTTTGCCGCCTTATCGTCGCGCTTGCCCTTGAAGGGCTTTGCGCCGGCAAAGGGCTTGGCCGGCTTCTTGCCGCCGTCCTCGCGGTCCTTCCAGTGCGGCTTGGCCGCGCCTTCCGGCTTGTCGAAGTCGCGCTTCTTCTCGAAACGGGCCTTCTTGTCGTAGCCGCCCTTCTTCTCGAATTCGCCGCGCGGCTTCCAGTCGGCGCGGCGTTCCTCGTTGCGCACGGGCTTGTCGTAGCGCTGGGTCTTTTCGCCGGGCGCGCGGGTATAGGGCTGCGGCGTCAGGTCCGGCTGGCCCTCGAGCACCGTCACGCGGATGCCGCGCTCCAGCATGTTGCCGGGGCCGAGCCTGTCGAGGAAGCCGCTGGCGGCATCGGCGGCAAGCTCGATGTAGGTCTCCTCCGGCTGCATCTTGATCGCGCCGATCTCGTTCTTGGTGATGTTGCCGTTGCGGCAGAGCATCGGGATCAGCCAGCGCGGCTCGGCGCGCTGCTTGCGGCCGACGGAGACGGAGATCCACAGGCTTGCCCCGAAACCTTCGCGCGGGCGCTTCGGCTCGGTCGGGAAGGGGCCTTCGGCGCGCTCGCGCGGCTTGCGCTGTTCGAGCGAGACCTCGATCAGGTCTTCCGGGGCCGAACGGCCGGCCGTGAAGAAGCGGGTGACGGCGGCGGCAAGCTGGCGGGCATCGAACTTGGCGATAAGGGCATCGACCGTCGCGGCCTCGTCTTCCGTCACCGCGTCGGTCAGGAGCGGATCGGCGAGCAGGCGCTCGTCGTCGCGGCGCAGGATTTCTTCGGCCGAGGGGGGCGTTGCCCAGTTCGCCTTGAGGTTGGCGGCCTGCAGCAGGCGCTCGGCCTTGCGGCGGGCGCTCACCGGCACGATGAGGGCGCTGACGCCCTTGCGGCCGGCGCGGCCGGTGCGGCCCGAACGGTGCAGCAGCGTTTCCGGATTGGTCGGCAGGTCCGCATGGACGACCAGTTCGAGGTTCGGCAGGTCGATGCCGCGGGCGGCGACGTCGGTGGCGATGCACACGCGCGCGCGCCCGTCGCGCATGGCCTGCAGCGCATGGGTGCGCTCGTTCTGGCTGAGCTCGCCGGAGAGCGCCACGACCGAGAAGCCGCGATTGTTGAAGCGGGCCGTCAGGTGGTTGACCGCCGCGCGCGTCGAACAGAAGACGATGGCGTTCTGCGCGTCGTAGTAGCGCAGCACGTTGATGATGGCGTTCTCGCGGTCGGCCGGCACGACGAGGAGGGCGCGGTAGTCGATGTCGACGTGCTGCTCCTTCTCCGAGGCGGTCGAGATGCGCAGGGCGTCCCGCTGGTAGTTCTTGGCAAGCGCGGCGATCTCCTTCGGCACGGTCGCCGAGAACATCAGCGTGCGGCGGTCTTCCGGTGCCGATTCGAGGATGAACTCGAGGTCTTCGCGGAAGCCGAGGTCGAGCATCTCGTCGGCCTCGTCGAGCACCACGGCGCGGATGTCGGACAGGTCGAGGTTGCCGCGGGTGATGTGGTCGCGCAGGCGGCCGGGCGTGCCGACGACGATATGCGCGCCGCGTTCGAGGCCGCGCCGCTCGGTGCGCATGTCCATGCCGCCGACGCAGGAGGCCATGACGGCACCGGTCATCTCGTAGAGCCATTCCAGCTCGCGCTTGACCTGCATGGCCAGTTCGCGCGTCGGGGCGATGACGAGGGCGAGCGGGCCTGCCGCGCGCCCGAAGCGCTCCTCGCTGCCGAGCAGCGTCGAGGCGAGCGCGAGGCCGAAGGCGACAGTCTTGCCGGAGCCGGTCTGCGCGGACACCAGCGCGTCGGCCTCGCCGATCGCCGGATCGGAGACGGCGACCTGAACCGGCGTCAAGGTGGTATAGCCGCGTTTTTCCAACGCCTTTGCCATCGCCGGAGCGAGGCCATCAAAACTCGTCATGTAGGGTCTTTCGGAATTCGGGTTCCGCGGCGATCTTGCGCCGCACTCGTGCCCGATAATGTCGGGCGTGCTGGCGCGCTCTCTACTGGGCGCAGAGCGAAATGTACAGTGCGCAAAATGCAAAGCTGCCCGGCGGCGTGAGCGATGGAGGGCAAAAGTCTTTCCCGATTGTCTTTTTGCGCTGCACAAGATAGAAAACGGCGCCCCCTGAAGCAGCCCGCAGAGGCCACATGGGCGGCATCGCCCGCGAAAGAGGGCGAAGGCAAGGAGGAACCGGCGATGCAGACCTTCACGACCATCGCGGATTTGCGCGCGGCCCTTGCGCCGCACCGGCTCGATGGCCGCACCATCGGCCTCGTTCCCACGATGGGTTATCTCCATGTCGGCCATATGGCGCTCGCCCGCCGGGCGCTCGCCGAAAACGACATCGTCGTCGCCACCATCTTCGTCAACCCTCTCCAGTTCGGCGCGAACGAGGACCTCGCGCGCTATCCGCGCGACCTTGCCCGCGACCAGGCGATGCTTGAGGCCGAGGGCGTGCACTATCTCTTCGCCCCCGGCGTTGCGGATATGTATCCGCGGCCGATGGAAACCGTCGTCGACGTGCCGACGCTCGGCGCGGAGCTGGAAGGCGCCGTGCGGCCCGGCCATTTCGCAGGCGTCGCCACGGTCGTCACGAAGCTCTTCAACATTGCAGGTCCCGACCGGGCCTATTTCGGCGAGAAGGATTTCCAGCAGCTCGCCATCATCCGCCGCATGGCGGAGGACCTTGCCCAGCCCGTCGAGGTGGTCGGCGTTGCGACGGTGCGCGAGGCGGACGGCCTCGCCTGTTCCTCGCGCAACGTCTACCTCTCCGCCGAGGAGCGCGCCGCCGCAGCCGTCGTGCCGCGCGCGCTGGAGGAGGCCGAGCGGCTGGTCGCGGCGGGCGAAACGGATGCCCGGCGGCTGGAGGAGAAAATCGTTGCCTTCCTCCGCTCAGAGCCGCTCGCCCATCCCGAGGTGGTCGCCGTGCGCGATCCGCAAACGCTGGCGGAAATCGCCGGCATCGGCGAAAAGCCGGTTCTTTTGTTGCTATTCGTGCGCTTTGGGGGCACGAAACTCCTCGATAACCGGGTCATCGACCCGAAAAACGTGAAAAGGTAGCGCGACATGAGCGTACACACCGCCAAACGCCGTCTGGCCCCTGCCGACATCAAGGCCCTCAAGGGCCAGCGCCCCATCGTCAGCCTCACCGCCTATACGACGCCCGTGGCCAAGCTCATGGACCCGCATGTCGATTTCATGCTGGTCGGCGACAGCCTCGGCATGGTGCTCTATGGCCTCGATTCGACGGTCGGCGTGACGGTCGAGATGATGATCGCCCACGGCCAGGCCGTCATGCGCGGCTCGTCGAATGCCTGCGTCGTCGTCGACCTGCCGTTCGGCTCCTACCAGCAGTCGAAGGAGCAGGCCTTCGCCACGGCCGCGCGGGTGCTGAAGGAAACCGGCTGTTCGGCGATCAAGCTGGAGGGCGGGGCGGAAATGGCCGAGACGGTGCATTTCCTCACGCAGCGCGGCATTCCCGTGCTCGGCCATGTCGGCCTGATGCCGCAGCTCATCAACACGACGGGCGGCTATCGCACGCTCGGCCGCAACGACAAGGAAGTCGACAAGATCCGCAAGGACGCCGCGGCCATCGACGATGCCGGCGCCTTCGCCATCGTCGTGGAGGGCACGGTCGAGCCGGTGGCGCGCGAGCTGACCGGCGAGGTCAAGGCGCCGACCATCGGCATCGGCGCATCGCCCGCCTGCGACGGGCAGGTGCTGGTGGTGGACGACGTCCTCGGCATCTTCACGGATTTCAAGCCGCGCTTCGTCAAGCATTTCGCCAACCTCGCGCCGGTGATGAGCGAAGCCTTCGCCACCTACGCCGAAGAGGTGAAGGCACGCAGCTTCCCGGGGCCGGAGCATACGTTCCAGCTCAAGAAGGTTTGAGGCGGCTCCGCGCATTGAAGCGGGTGGGGTGTGGATCCTCGGGTCAAGCCCGAGGATGACGGCTGTGGGTGTGTAAGACACTCCAAAACCTCTCCTCCGTCATGCTCGGGCTTGACCCGAGCATCCATGCCGCAGGCGAGGCGCCTGCGTACCGAATGATCAACGCCGCTGAACGGTCCATCAGCCATATTGGTTTGCCGGTGGCGCGCGCCTGCTTTATGGCTGCCCGGTCGCAAGCAGAGCCGAGCCATGACCCCCGACAGAAAAGATGAAATCCGCGACGCCGTCCAGCGTGGGCTCGCCATCGCGATCGCCGCCGCGCCGTTCGGCGTCCTCTTCGGCGCCATTGCCGTCGATAACGGCCTGACGATCGCCGAGGCCGCGCTGATGAGCGCCACGCTCTATGCCGGTGCCAGCCAGCTCGTCGGCGTCGAGCTGTTCAACCACCATGTCGCGCCGTGGCTGGTGGTGCTGTCGATCTTCGCCGTCAATTTCCGCCATGTGCTCTATTCGGCGGCCATGGCGCCGCATGTCCGCCATCTCACCTTCTGGCAGAAGGCGACCTCGTTCTTCCTGCTCATCGACCCGCAGTTCGCCGAGGCGGAGCGGCGGGCCGATGCCGGCCGCAAGGTCACCTATCTCTGGCTGATGGTGCTCGGCGCCAGCGTCTATTTCCCCTGGCTCGCGCTTACCATCGTCGGCGGCTTCCTCGGCAACCTGATCGGCGATCCGCGGGCCATCGGCATCGACGTGCTGCTGCCGATCTATTTCATGGGCCTCGTGCTCGGCTTCCGCAGCCGGGCGAACTGGCTGCCGGTCGTCATCGCCTCGGCGGCGGGCTCGATCCTCGCGCTGCATTTCGTCGGCTCGCCCTGGCATGTCAGCCTCGGGGCGCTCGCCGGCATCGCGGTCGCCGCCGTCCTGCCGCTGGAGAGCAAGGCGGCCGAAGAGCCGGCCGGCGAGCCCGTGGAAGAGGGGACGTGAGCATGGAAAACTGGTTCCACACGCAGACGCTGCTGATCATCGCGGCCGGCGCCATCGCCACCTATCTCACGCGCATCGGCGGCTATGTCTTCATCATGCGCATGAAGTCCATTCCGCCCCGCGCCGAGGCGGCGCTGAACGCGGTGCCGGCTGCCGTGCTGACGACGCTGGTCGCGCCCGCCGCCGCTACCGGCGGGTTCGACGTCAGCCTCACCCTCGCGGTCGCCTTCCTCCTCGGCCTGCGCATCTCCTTGCTGCCGATGCTGGGCGCGAGCTGGGTCTTCGTGATGATCCTGCGTCACTTCACCGGCTGATCGGGGCCGTCGCCTTTTCCAGCCACGCCCTGGCCGCGTCGTCCGGAAGGAGCGGCGCGATCTTCTCGCGCGTTTCGGCATGATAGGCGTTGAGCCAGGCAAGCTCCTCGTCCGTCAGCAGCGCGGGCACGACGAGGCGGCGGTCGATCGGGCAGAAGGTCAGCGTCGCAAAGCCGAGCATGTCCATGTCGCCGCCCTCGATGGCCCCTGCCGGCAGGACGTGGACGAGGTTCTCGATGCGGATGCCGAAACTGCCGGGCCGGTAGTAGCCGGGCTCGTTCGAGAGGATCATGCCGGGCAGCAGCTCCTGCGTGGAGAGCCGCGAGATGCGTTGCGGCCCCTCATGCACCGAAAGATAGGAGCCGACGCCGTGGCCCGTGCCGTGGGCGAAGTCCGCCCCGGCCTTCCAGAGCGCGATGCGGGCCAGCGGATCGAGGTCGCAGCCGCGCGTGCCCTTCGGGAAACGCGCCGTGCTGATGGCGATCATGCCTTTCAGCACCAGCGTGAAGAAGCGCTTCTGCTCCTCGGGCACCGCGCCGATGGCGACCGTGCGGGTGATGTCCGTCGTGCCGTTGACATATTGCGCGCCGGAATCGACGAGGAACATCGTGCCGGGCTCGATCCGCGCATCGGTGTCGGTCGTCACGCGGTAATGCATGATGGCGGCGTGGGCGCCGGCGCCGGCGATGGTGTCGAAGGAGACGTCCTTCAGCGGGTTCTGCTGGCGCTCGCCGACGCGGCGGCGCACCTCTTCCAGTTTGGTCGTGACGGCGATCTCCGTCTGCGTGCCCGGCTCGGTGCCGTCGAGCCAGGCGAGGAATTCCACCATGGCCGCCCCGTCCTGGAGATGGGCATTCGCCGAGCCCTGCAGCTCGACGGCGTTCTTCACGGCGCGGGGCAGGCGGGCGGGATCGGCGGCCTCGACCAGCGTGCCGCCTTTCGTGCGCACGATCTCCGCGATGGCAAAGGCCGCCTGGTCGGGGTCGATGAGGATGCGCTTGCCCTCGGCCGCGAGCGCGGCGAGCTGTTCGTCGAAGGTCGCGGGCGGCAGGAGGTCGGCGAGCTGGGTGAGATAGGCTTCCTGCTCGATGCCGGTCTTGCGCTTGTCGAGGAAGAGGAGCGGGCGGCCGCTCGCCGGGACGATGGCGCGGGCAAGCGGATGGGGCGTGTGCGGCACGTCGCTGCCGCGGATGTTGAAGATCCAGGCGATGGACGAGGGATCGGTGACGGCGAGCACGTCCGCGCCGGCCTTCCGCGTCGCTTCCGCCATCCGTGCAAGCTTGTCCTTCGCCAGTTCCCCGGCATTGTCGACGGTCTGGATCGTCACGCGGCCGAGCGGTTCGGCGGGGCGGTCCGTCCATGCCTTGTCGAGCGGGTTGTGCGGCAGGAAGACGAGCGAGCCCCCGAGGCCGGCGAGCGCCTTTTCCAGCCGGCGCACTTCCGCGCCCGTGTGCAGCCACGGGTCGATGCCGAGGCGAAAGCCCTTGGGTCCATGGTTCTGCAGCCACAGATGCGGCGGCTCGCCGACGAGGTCGCCGCCGGTGAAGACCTCCGGGTCGACCTGCTCGGCAAGCTGCGTGACATAGCGGCCGTCGACGAAGACGACCGCCTGCCCCCGCATGACGAGCGCGACGCCGGCCGAGCCGGTGAAGCCCGTCAGCCAGGACAGGCGCTCGGCCGAGGCCGGCACGTATTCGCCCTGGAACTCGTCGGCGCGCGGCACGAGGAAGCCGTCGATGCCGAGCGCGTCGAAGGTGGCGCGCAGGGCCTCCGTCCGTTCGCGGCCGTATTGCGGCGTGGAGGTGACGTCGAAACTCTGGAACATGGGGAGGCTTCCGCTAAGGCGATGAATCGTGGGGGCAATCTAGCCCATCGGCCCCTCGCGTCAAAGGTGGGAAAGCTGCGCGCGGCACCCCGAAGTGGTCTTGGATTGGACTTATGCGTCTCACGCATGGCACCCATGTCGCAAAGGGTCTGTCCCGATTTTCGGAATCGATTATAAGCGGCGCCAACGAAGCGAACTTAAAACGCGCTTCAAACGAAACGAAGTGAAAGTTCCTCCAGTCCTTCGTCTCGGGAATGATCGCCGAAAGGCGAAAAGCTAGGTGTTCCGATCAGGCGTCTTGCCGGTCACTCCTCCTCCCTCCTCCGGGAAGGCGCTCGGAACACATAGGCCCGCTTGAGCGCTCCTCCTCCTCAAGCTCGCGGGCATGGCCGGCTTGCCGGTCCATAGGCGGTGCCTCTGGCACCGCCTTTTTCTTTGCCCGCATCCCTCTCAGCGCCGGTTGTCGAGGTGGATTGTCACCCAGCCTTCGCGCCAGATGGTGCGCACATGGCGAAGGCCCGCGCCATTGTAGGCGGCCAGCACCTTCCAGCGCTGCGAGGCGAGGATGCCCGACAGGATGACGTCGCCGCCCGGCGCAAGCTGCGCGGCAAGCTGCGGGGCCATGCGCATCAGCGGACGGGCGAGGATATTGGCGATGATGAGGTCGAAGGGGCCGTGCCGGCTGAAGGCGGTGGAGTGGAAGCCCGGTGCCGTTTCCAGCGCGATGCCCTCGGCAATGCCGTTGAGGCGCACGTTCTCGCGCGCGACGCGCGTGGCGATCGGGTCGATATCCGTCGCCAGCACCCTGACCGGGGCGAGCTTTCGGGCGGCGATGGCAAGCACGCCGCTGCCGGTGCCGAGGTCGAGCACGCGCCTGACGGTGCGCGCGCGCATGACGGAGAAGATCGTTTCGAGGCAGCCGGCCGTCGTGCCGTGATGGCCGGTGCCGAAGGCCTGGCCGGCGTCGATCTCGATGGCGATCTCGCCGGCCCGCTCGGTGCCGCGGTCGTGCGAGCCGTGCACGACGAAGCGGCCGGCGCGCACCGGCTTCAGCCCTTCCAGCGACTTGGCGATCCAGTCGATGTCCGGCAGTTCCTCGCGCTGGATCTCCGCATCGGGAAATTCATCTGCGAGCAGGGCGGCGAAGCGGCCGTGGACCTCTTCCTCGTCGACGCGGAACATGTAGACGGAGGCTTCCCAGATATCCTTCTTCTCGTCGATCTCCATCGTCGCGATGGCGTAGCCGTCTTCCTCGAAGGCGTCGGTCATCAGCGAGAGCGCGGTTTCGGCGCGCTTCTCGGTCGTGGTGATGTAGAGGCGGATTTCGCTCACGGCTCGGGTCCCTGTTGTTTCGGGACCGCCTAGCATGTCCGCCGGCCAAGGGCAAAGGCCGATAGCCGTCGCGTCATCGCTTGATCAGGTTGGCCAGCTTCTGTTCCGCGGTGTCCGGGTTCTCGCCATAGGCGATGGTGCCGACGAAGCGGCCCGTTCCATCCAGCAGGAAGACGGAGGCCGTGTGGTCCATCGTATAGTCGCCGTCGGGCTTGGCCTCGTCGAGCGGCACCTTGCGGTAGTAGACGCGGAAGCCCTTCACCATCTCCAGCACCTTGTCCACCGGGCCGGAAATGCCGGTGATGCGCTTGGAGACATTGCCGACATACTGGCCGATGATCTCCGGCGTGTCGCGCTCGGGATCGACGGTCACGAAATAGGCCTGCAGCTTCGAGCCGTCGGGGTCGACCTTGTTCAGCCAGCCGTCGAGCTCGAACAGCGTCGTCGGGCAGACTTCCGGGCAATGGGTGAAGCCGAAGAAGAGGGCGGTCGGCTTGCCGGTGAAGGCCTTCTCGGTGATCGGCTTGCCGTCCTGCGCGACGAGCTCGAAGGGAACGCCGAAGGGCCCGCCCGCGACCTCGTCCTTGGTCCGGGTCATTTCCAGCGTCAGCCAGCCGAGCAGGGCGGCGACGACGGCGACGGCAATCCACAATACGATGCGCAGGGTCTTCATGGCGGTCCTTCGGAAGCTGACGATCAGCGTTGACCGGCTTCATAGTCCCTCACGGGAGGGTGCGCAAACGGGCCAATTGCCGCAACGGGAAGGATCGCGCAATCGTGATCAGAAGCACCAGGACAGGCCGGATTCGGCCATGGCGAGGAAGATCGCGCTGCCGTGCTCCAGCCAGCCGGCAAAGGCGGCGGTCGCGGCCATGACGCCGAGCCCTACCGCGATCAGCGCGGCCGGCAGAAGGGTATAGCGGCGGGCGGTCTTGTCCATGGCGGCAGTATAGCGGGAAACGCCGGGCCTGTGAACCGCGGCGGAATTCGTCAGATTTTCCTAAAATACCGTTTTCCGCAGCTTTTCCTTAGCTATTGTTTAAGGGTTCCTTGCCATCTTGGGCTACGCGCCAAGGGCCGGTCGGCCCGCTGGACATGACGTCCGCCGCAGGCCGGAAACGGCGGGCAGCGCATTCCAATCCGTTCCGTCGTCGATCGGGAAGAGGTTTTCCCCATGTCCAACGCCATCAAGCAGTCCGGCGCGTATCTCGAAATCGTCTCCTTTCATCTGGGAGAGCAGGAATTCTGCATCGATATCATGGCCATCCGCGAAATCCGCGGCTGGGCGCCCGTGACGCCGATGCCCCATACGCCGCCCTACGTGCTCGGCCTCATCAACCTGCGCGGCGCGGTGATCCCGGTCATCGACATGGCCTGCCGGCTCGGCATGAAGATGACGGAGCCTTCCGAGCGCTCGGCGATCATCGTCACGGACATCGCCGGCAAGCTGGTCGGCCTCCTCGTCGAGCAGGTCTCCGACATGATGACCATCAAGAGCGAGGCGCTCCAGCCGGCGCCGGAGATCATCCCGGAAGCCCAGCGCGCCTTCTGCCGCGGCATCGTGGCGCTGGAAAAGTCGATGGTCTGCTTCCTCAACCTCGACACCGTCATCGCCGACGAACTGGCCCAGGCCGCCTGAGGCGAAACGCACCCATTTTCAAGACACCCGGCCGCAATCCGGCCGGGTGTTTTCGCTCGTCCGGCGCCCTCTTCGGGCAATCCTGGCAAAAAAGCCTTGGAATTGCCGCAAAAAGCCAGGAACCAAGCGCGCCTCCTTCCGTTTTCTTCCTGCTTCTTGCAAACGAAACAGTGGAGAATTCCAATGAAGAAGACAGTTACGATCGCCCTTGCCTCGCTTCTCGCCGCTTCGCCGGTCGCAGGCATCGCCTATGCCCAGAGCGCCGCTGAGCCCATGGCCTCCGATTCGATGTCGACGGGTTCCATCTCCGCCGACCAGGTCAACGTGGTGACGCTCTCCTCGCTGGAGGCCGACAAGAGCAAGACCTCCGAATTCGACCGCGTGAAGATGCTGTCGAACGACCCGGCAGCCATGGAGAAGGCACAGAGCGAACTCCAGTCCGACCCGATGCTGGCACAGGTTCTCGCTTCCAAGAACGTCCAGCTTCAGAACGTCGTGGAAGTGAAGACGGCGGCCGATGGCGGCAAGATCGTCTACGTCAAGTAAGCGGGACATTTCCCGAAAAGCGCCCCGGCCATGCCGGGGCGTTTTTTTACGGCTTGCCCTTCGTCCAGGTGACGTTCTCGCCGTAGAGCGGCACGGTGGAGATCGACATCTTGGCGGAGCCGTCCGTCACCTCGCGCGAATGGGCGAGATAGATCAGCGTGTCGTTCGCCTTGTCGTAGACGCGCGTGACGACCAGCGATTTCCAGATCAGCGAAAGCCCGGACTTGAAGACCTCTTCGCCGCCGCGCGAAAGGTCGATGTCGCCGATGGCGATCGGCCCGGTCTGGCGGCAGGCGATGGCATTGTTCGAGGGATCCTCGAACCAGTTGCCGTTCTTCAGCCGGTCGATGACGCTGCGATCGAAATAGGTGACATGGCAGGTGATGCCGGAAATCTTCGGGTCGCTCACCGCGTCGATATAGATGTCGTTGCCGATCCAGTCGATGCCGACCTTGCCGACGGTCTCCGCCGCGGCAGGCAGGGCGGCGAGCGCCAGGAAGCCGGCGGCGATGGCGGTGCTGAGGCGAGGCATGGTCGGCATGGCGGGTCTCCTTGTTCGGCTAACACGTAAGGATGACGGCCCGCCGTCTGCAAGGTGCTCCGTCAGGATTTTGCGGCGGCGATGGTCGCGCGCACGGCGTCCCTGTCCGTCAGGGTCAGCTCGTATTCGCGGTCCTTCTCCGTGCCGCCCATGCCGACATGCGGATTGCGGAAGGCCATGCCACTCGGCACGGTTTTCAGCGCCGCGAAATGCATTTCTGCAAGGCCCGCCTCGTCGCGCACCGTGCGGATGTTTCCGGCATCGAGCGCGCCGCAGCCCATGACGACGATGCGGCCCGCCGCCTGCTCGACGGCGCTTTTGAGGATCGCGATGCCGTCCACCGCCGTGTCGCGCTGGCCGGAAGTCAGCACGCGGTCGACGCCGCAGCGGACCAGCGCTTCCAGTGCCTCATGGGCGTCGGCGGTCATGTCGAAGGCGCGGTGGCAGGTGACGGACATGGGCCGCGCCGCCTCGACCAGCGCCTTCGTGCGGGCCTCGTCGATCTTCCCGTCCGGCGTCAGGCAGCCGATGACGACGCCCGCAACACCCTCCTCGCGCAGCGCCTTGACGTCCTCGACCATGCTGTCGAACTCGGCCTGCGAATAGAGGAAATCGCCGCCGCGCGGGCGGATGATGACGTGGACCGGGATTTTCGCCGCCTTCACCGCGGCGCGGATGGTGGCAAGGCTCGGCGTCAGGCCGCCTTCCATCAGGCTGGCGCAGAGCTCCACGCGGTCGGCGCCGGCTTCCTGCGCGGCGAGGAAGCCGTCGATGCCTTCCACGCACAGTTCGATGAGGGGCTTTGCCATGATGGCCTCCGCCGGTTGGTCAGGCTTCGCGCCAGACGGTTTTCAGGAGCCGCAGCCAGTTCTCGCGGCAGAGTTTTGCAAGGTCGTCCTCGCCGTATCCTGCCGCGCGCAGGGCTTCCACAAGCGCCTGGCTGCCGGCCGCATCGCCGACGGCGGCGGGGATCGTCGCGCCGTCGAAATCCGAGCCGAGCGCCACGCAGTCGATGCCCATGCGCTCGACCATGTGGTCGATGTGGCGCACCATGTCGGAAAGCGGCGTGTCGGTGTTTTCGAGGCCATCGGCGCGCAGCATGGTGGTGGCGTAGTTGAGGCCGGCAATGCCCTTGCGTTCGCGGATGGCGTCGAGCTGGCGGTCGGTGAGGTTGCGCGAGATCGGCGTCAGGGCATGGGCGTTGGAATGGGTGGCGACGAGCGGCTGCGTGCTTTCGCGCGCCACGTCCCAGAAGCCCTGCTCGGTGATATGGGCAAGGTCGATCATGATGCCGAGCCGGTCGCATTCCTTCACCAGCGCGACGCCCGCGGCGGTAAGGCCGGGGCCGGTATCGGGCGAGGAAGGGAAGGCGAAGGGCACGCCATGGCCGAAGCGGTTGTGCCGGCTCCAGACGGGGCCGAGCGAGCGCAGGCCCGCGGCATAGAGCGTTTCGAGCGTCGCAAGGTCGCCGGCAACGGGCTCGCAGCCTTCGATATGGAGGACGGCAGCGAAGCGGCCCTTGTCCATCGCGGCGAGGATATCGGCGGTGGAGCGACAGATGGCGAGCGCGCCCGCGCGCTCCAGCCGGAAGGCGATGGCGGCCATCTCCAGGGCGGTGTTGAGGGCTGCGGGCTGCTCCAGCGGGCCGACCATCGGGATGTTGTAGTGGCCGTTCGCGTCGAGCTCGCGCGCGGGATAGTCGCCGTTCGGCGGAATGAACATGGCGCAGAAGCCGCCGGCAAGCCCGCCCTTCTTCGCGCGCGGCGCGTCGATATGGCCCTCGTTCGTGCCGTCGACGAATTCGGCGACCGGGTCGGCCCCGAGTTTGGCGTGCTCCCAAAGGCGCAGGAGAACGTCGTTGTGGCCGTCGAAGATCAGTTGCATGGTGCCGCTCCTATCCTTGTCCGGCCCGGTAGAGCCGATTCCGCCGCCATCCGCAAGGACGGCGGCGATGTCTCAGGCGGCGAAGACCGGCGTGCCGGCGATCCAGGTGGAGACGACCGCGACATTGCCGTCGATGACGGCGATGTCCGCGTCGTGGCCATGCGTCAGGCGGCCCTTGCGGCCCGTCATGCCGATCGCCTCGGCGGGATAGAGCGAGGCCATGCGCAGCGCTTCCTCCAGCTCGATGCCGACCGTGTCGCGCATGTAGCGCACGCAGGAGGCCATATCGATGTCGGCGCCGGCGAGCGTGCCGTCGGCGAGCGTCAGGCGGCCGCCCTCGCGAAAGATCTCGCGGCCGTTGAGGAAGAAGCTCGTCATGTCCGTTCCCATCGGCGACATGGCGTCGGTGACGAGGAAGATGCGGCCGGGGCCGCGCTTGGCCCGCAGCGCCGTGCGGATGGCGGCGGGGTGGACATGGAAGCCGTCGGCGATGAGCCCGGCGCTGACATGGCCGAGGTCGAACGTGGCGCCGACCATGCCGGGCTCGCGGTTGCCGAGCTGGCTCATGGCGTTGAAGAGGTGGGTCACCACTTGGGCGCCCGCCTCGACGGCGGCGGTCGCGGTCGCATAGCCGCTGTCGGAATGGCCGAGGCTGACGGTGACGCCCGCTGCGGCAAGCCGCGCGATCTGCGCGTTGCTGGCGTTTTCCGGGGCGAGCGTCGTCAGCAGCGCTTCGAGGCCCTTGCGCGCGGCCACGGTGCGTTCGAGGTCCGCTTCCTCCATCGGGCGGATGAGGGCCGGGTCGTGCGCGCCCTTGCGGGCGATGGAAAGGTGCGGGCCTTCCAGATGCAGACCGAGGAAGCCGGGCACGGCCGCAGCCCGCGCGGCAAGGCCGGCGGCGATGGCCTCTTCCGTCACTTCGGGCGTGTCGGTGATGAGGGTCGGCAGGAGGGCGGTCGTGCCGAAGCGGGCATGGGCCGCGCAGATGGTGCGGATGCCCTCGACGTCGCGCTGTTCGTTGAGCAGCACGCCGCCGCCGCCGTTGACCTGGAGGTCGACGAAGCCGGGAACGAGCGAGAGGCCGTCCATCGGCACGATGCGGGCTTCGGCCGGCACGTCGCGCAGCGGCGTGATCGCGGCGACTTTGCCTCCCTCGATGACGAGCGCATGGTGCTCGTGCCACAGGTCCCCGTCGAAAATGCGGGCGCCGGTAATTGCGGTGAGCGCTGTCATCGGGTTTCCGTCACTTTCTTGAGGTTGACCGGCTTGTCCGGATCGAGGCCGCGCCCACGCGACCAGGCCTCCACGAAGCCGTAGAAGGGCACGATGAGCGCGAGCGCGTCGGTGATCGGGTGGCCGGTGGCGACGAAGGGCAGTTTTCGCGCGTTCTTGGCGCCGGCGGCGGTGATGCCGACATAAGCGCCGCGCTCGGCTAGGCTGTCGGCCATGCCGGTGACGGAGGCTTCCGCCGCGTCCCGCGCGGCAAGTGCGATGACCGGGAAAGCGGGGCCGACGAGGGCGACCGGGCCGTGCAGCACCTCGGCCGACGAATAGGCCTCCGCATGCATGCCTGAGGTCTCCTTGAACTTCAGCGCCGCCTCGCTGGCGATGGCAAGGCCGGGGCCGCGGCCGAGAACGTAGAGCGACTGGGCGTCGCGCAGGTCGCCGGCAAGCTCGGACCAGTCGAGCGCCACGGCCTTGGCGAACTGCTCCGGCAGGTCCTTCACGGCGCGGTCGAGGGCGGTGTCGCCCGTCCATTCGGCGAGCACGGCAAGGCCGGCGACGATGGAGTTCACATAGGACTTGGTGGCCGCGACGCTGATTTCCGGGCCGGCCGAAAGATCGAGCGAGTGGGTGCAGGCATCGGCCAGCGGCGAGGGCAGGGTGTTGGTGAGCGCGATGGAGATTGCGCCGCCCTTCGTCGCGCCCTCGGCCATGGCGACGATGTCGGGGCTCTTGCCGGACTGCGAGATGGCGATGGCGGCGGCCCCGCCGAGCTTCAGCTTCGCGCCGTAGATCGAGGCGAGCGAGGGGCCGAGGGAGGCGACCGGCCGGCCGGCCGTCAGCTCGATGGCGTATTTCAGGAAGAGGGCGGCATGGTCGGAAGAGCCGCGGGCGACCGTCACGAAGAACTGCGGGTCGCGCTCGCGCAGCGCCTTGCCGGCGGCGGCGATGGCGCTTGCCGAATTTGCGAGGAGCCGTGCCGCCGCTTCGGGGATTTCGTTGATCTCTTTCAGCATGTTGGTCTGCATGGAAGTCCCTTTGCGATTGGTCACGTCTCGGAGAGCGTGAGTTCGGCGACGAAGTCGTAGGCGTCGCCGCGATAGATGGAGCGGGTGAACTCGACCACCCGGCCGCTGCGAAGATAGGAGACCCGCTCGATGGACAGCCCCGCCGAGCCGGGCGGCACGCCGAGGATCGAGGCGTCGGGGTCCTTCATGTTGTAGGCGGAGATGCGCTGGACGGCGCGCACCGGCCGGCAGCCGCGTTTTTCCAGCGCGGAATAGAGCGAATCGCCGACCTGCAGCGGATCGGGCAGGAACTCGGCGGAGATGCAGGCGCGCTCGATGGCGAGCGGCATGCTGTCGGCGATGCGCAGCCGCCCGAGCCGCGCCACCAGCGCATCGGCCGGCAGGCCCAGCATCATCATCTCGTCCGGCGAGGGGTGGAAGAGGCCGCGGTCGAGCCATTCGGCGCGCGTCGTGAGGCCGCGGCGCGCCATGTCCTCGGTAAACGAGGTGAGGCGGGAGAGCGACTGCTGCACCTTGGAAACGGGCTTGGCGACGAAGGTGCCGGAGCCGTGGCGGCGCACGAGAAGGCCGTCCTTGACGAGGTCGTCGACGGCCTTGCGCACGGTGACGCGGCTGACATTGGCGTGGTCGGCAAGGTCGCGCTCGGCCGGCAGCGCATCGCCGTAGTTCAGCTTGCCGGAGGTGATGGCATCCTCCAGCGTCTGGCGCAGCTTGACATAGAGCGGGCCGGGCACGCCCGATTGCAGGCTTTCCGGCGGCAGGATGGCGGAAAGGGGCGTCGTCATGCGGCGGCTCCCCGGCGTTCGGCGTGGCCCTTGGCGGCGAGCGCCACGGCGCCGGTCAGCGCGTCGGCCTCCGCTTCCACCAGGTTCGCGCGGTGCTGTTCGGAAAGCCAGGGCGGATAGATCGCCGCAAGGCCGCCGAGCAGGCACAGGCGCGGCGCGCCCGCGAAAGCCATGATGGCGTCGAGAGATTCGTTCACTGCCGTCGCGCCCGCCCTGACGAGGGCGATGGCCTGTTGGTCGCCGCGGCCGGCATGGTCGAAGAGGAGGGGCGCGAAGCGGCCGAAATCGCCGGGCTTGGAGAGGCGGGCAAATTCGACGATGCCGCGCGGGTCGCCCTTGAACTCCTCCAGCACGGCGTCGGTCACGCCGGAGCGCGGATGCACGCCGTCATGGGCAAGCAGCGCCTCCTGGAGGAGGGCGTGGCCGAGGCGGGCGCCGCCGCCGAGGTCGCTGACCGTGAAGCCCCAGCCGCCGATATAGTGGATCGCACCAGCCTTACGCGCCATGTAGATGGCGCCGGTGCCGAGGATCGCCACGGCCCCTTCGCCGTCGCCGATCGCGCCCTGGAGGGCGATCAGGCCGTCGGAATCGATGTCGGTGTGGCGGAAGGGCAGGCGGTCGCGCACGTAGCGGGTCAGGTCGCCGACATTGGTGCCGGCAAGGCCGAGGAAGGCGGAGGCGACGCCGATGCCGGCCTCGTCGAGCCCCGCGTCGCGGAAGGCGGCCTTCGCCGCCTCCGTGATGGAGATGATGGCGTTGTTGGGGTCGGTCAGGATATTGGCCGCGCCGCTCTTGCCACGCCCGAGAATGATGCCGTCCGGGCGCGCGACCGCCGCGCGGCAGCTCGTTCCCCCACCGTCGATACCGAGAATATGGTCAGTCATGGGCACCTCCATGCGCAACGATACCAAAAAAATACCAATAACCAAGGGGTATGGTGGTATCGAAAAGGTGCCTTGGCATAAAATATTGATTTTAATGGAATAAAATATTCTGAGGCAAAAAAGTGGTCTCAAAAATTAATTTCCTATGGACAATTGGTATTTTTTTGGCATTAATTTCGGCCAGAGGAGAAACGAAATGGCCGCAGGCAGGACCGAAGGCAGGCATGATCACGCGACCGGGCTGGACGAACGTCGGCCCGTGGATGCGTTGAAAGTGCTCGCGGATGGCCAGAAGGCCGCCGCCGCCGTGGTGGACGCCGCGCTCGGCGATATCGCCGCCGCCTCCCGCCTTGCCGCCGACGCGCTTTCCTCGGGTGGCCGCCTTGTTTACGCCGGCGCCGGCAGCTCCGGCCTGATGGCCATGGCCGATGCGCTCGAGCTTCCCGGCACCTACGGCATTTCCCGCGACCGCATCGTCATCCTGCTTGCCGGCGGCGCCGCGAGCCTCGAAGACCTCGCGGGCGGCTACGAGGACGACCGTGCCCTTGCCCTGACGGATGCCTCGGCAACCGATATCGGTCCCGGCGACTGCGTCATCGCGGTTTCGGCGAGCGGCAGCACGCCCTATGTGCTGGAAATCGCGGCATATGCGAAGGGGAAGGGCGCCCGCCTCGTTGCGATGGCGAACAATCCCGGCGCGGCGCTCTTTGCCGGCGCGGACGCCGCGATCCTGTTGCAGACGCCGCCGGAGGTCATTTCCGGCTCCACGCGCATGGGCGCGGGCACGGCGCAGAAAATCGCCTTCAACCTGTTTTCCACGCTCGTCGGCATCCATCTCGGCCACGTCCACGACGGCCACATGGTCAATCTCAAGGCCGACAACATCAAACTGAAGGGGCGGGCCTGCCGCATCGTCTCCGACATCTCCGGTGTCGGGCTCGATGAGGCCGAACGCCTTCTCACGCGCTCCGAAGGCTCGGTCAAGACGGCCGTGCTGCTGGCCGCGGGGGCGAAGGATGCCGGTGCCGCGCAGGCGGTGCTGGACCGGTCGGGGCAAAGCCTCCGGCGCGCCCTCAAGGCTCTCGGATAACCAAGATCTCAAAACGCGCTGCGGCGCATAAAAGGGGAGAATGCAATGACACGCAACGCAATCAAGGGTCTGCTCCTTGCCACGAGCATCCTCGGCACGGCCGGGATCGCCCAGGCGGCGGACACCACGCTGACCGTCGAAAGCTGGCGCAACGACGACCTGTCGATCTGGCAGGAAAAGATCATCCCGGCCTTCGAAGCCAAGAACCCGGGCATCAAGGTCGTCTTCGCGCCGACCGCGCCGACCGAGTACAACGCCGCCCTCAACGCCAAGCTTGACGCCGGCTCGGCCGGCGACCTCATCACCTGCCGTCCGTTCGACGCCTCGCTCGAGCTCTTCAACAAGGGTCACCTTGCCGGCCTCAACGACCTGCCGGGCATGGAGAACTTCTCCGACGTCGCCAAGTCCGCATGGACGACGGACGACGGCGCGACGACCTTCTGCGTGCCGATGGCCTCGGTCATCCACGGCTTCATCTACAACAAGGACGCCTTCGACCAGCTCGGCCTGAAGGTTCCGGCGACGGAAGCCGAATTCTTCGACGTCCTCGAGAAGATCAAGGCCGAAGGCAGCTACATCCCGATGGCGATGGGCACGAAGGACCTCTGGGAAGCCGCCACCATGGGCTACCAGAACATCGGCCCGACCTACTGGAAGGGCGAGGAAGGCCGCAAGGCGCTCATCAAGGGCGAGCAGAAGCTGACCGACGAGGGCTGGGTCGAGCCGTTCCGCGTTCTGGCCAAGTGGAAGGACTACCTCGGCGACGGCTTCGAGGCGCAGACCTATCCGGACAGCCAGAACCTCTTCACGCTTGGCCGCGCCGCCATCTACCCGGCCGGCTCGTGGGAAATCGGCCTGTTCAACACGCAGGCCCAGTTCAAGATGGGCGCCTTCCCGCCGCCGGTGAAGAATGCCGGCGACACCTGCTACATCTCGGACCACAACGACATCGGCATCGGCCTCAACGCCAAGAGCGCCAATGCGGACGCCGCCAAGAAGTTCCTGAGCTTCGTCGCCTCGCCGGAATTCGCCGACATCTACGCCAACTCGCTGCCGGGCTTCTTCAGCCTGAACTCGACGGCCGTGAAGATGAACGACCCGCTGGCGCAGGAATTCGTCTCCTGGCGTGAGAAGTGCAAGCCGACGATCCGCTCGACCTACCAGATCCTGTCGCGCGGCACGCCGAACCTCGAAAACGAGACCTGGACGGAATCGGCCAACGTCATCAACGGCACCGACACGCCGGAACAGGCCGCCGAAAAGCTCCAGAAGGGCCTCGACAGCTGGTACAAGCCGGCCAAGTAAGCCTTCCGTTCGGCTGCTGAACTCTGCTTGAGGGACAGGCGCTTGCCTGTCCCGGTCCTCTCCCCGCCAATCCGGGGAGAGGGACTTCCGGCGGCGCGGCTCGAAACGACGGGCGCCAGGCCGTTTCCTCCGTCCCGGTGGACAGAGGATGCCGAAAGGCAAATTCGGGGCGCGGCCCCGCTACTAATGTGTATGCTGAAATCGTCATGTGCGGCAGGCCTGCCGCGCACGGCATCCGCGCATGCGGATTTCCTGGAACAACAACCGGAGGGGCAGGCTGGGCCATGAGCGACATACCTTCTACCCATGATGAAATGCAGCCGATCAGACGGCCGGTGCGCTGGCATGTCGGCGTCTTCCTGCTGCCGGCCCTCATCGTCTACACGGCGGTCATGATCCTGCCGCTCATCGAGACGCTGCGCCTGTCGCTGTTCAACACGGTGGACGGCCAGTCGACCTTCGTGGGCCTCGGCAACTTCAAGGTGCTGTTCGGCGACGAGCGCTGGGCGCACGACTTCTGGAACGCGCTGAAGAACAACTTCGTCTTCTTCACCATCCACATGCTCGTGCAGAACCCGATCGGCGTGGCGCTCGCGGCCATGCTGTCGCTGCCGAAGCTGCGCTTTGCCGCCTTCTACCGCACGGCGATCTTCCTGCCGACGCTGCTGTCCTTCGTCATCGTCGGCTTCATCTGGAAGCTGATCCTCTCGCCGATCTGGGGCGTCTCGCCCTTCCTGCTGGATGTCGTCGGCCTGAAGTCGCTGTTCTCGCCCTGGCTCGGCAAGCCGAATTCGGCGCTCATCGCCGTCTCGCTCATCTCGGTCTGGCAATATGTCGGCATCCCGATGATGCTGATCTATGCCGCGCTCCTCAACATCCCGGAGGAGGTGATCGAGGCGGCCGAATGCGACGGCGTGACCGGCTGGAGCCAGTTCTTCAAGATCAAGCTGCCGCTGATCCTGCCCGCCATCGGCATCATCTCGATCCTCACCTTCGTCGGCAACTTCAACGCCTTCGACCTCATCTACACCGTGCAGGGCGCGCTTGCCGGGCCGGACGGCTCGACGGACATCCTCGGCACGCTGCTCTACCGCACCTTCTTCGGTTTCCAGCTCCAGCTCGGCGACCGCTCGATGGGCGCGACGATCGCGACGGTCATGTTCCTCATCATCCTCGCCGGCGTCTCGCTCTATCTCTTCGTCATCCAGCGGCGCATGCGTCGCTACCAGTTCTGACCGGGAGGGGCTGACATGTCCAAGGCACGCAATTCGCTCACCCGCACGTCGCTCGTCCATCTCGCGCTGATCGGCTATGCGATCATCTCGGTCTTCCCGGTGTTCCTGACGATCATCAACTCGATGAAGGCGCGCAACGCGATCTTCCGCAACCCGATGCAGCTTCCGACGCCCGAGACCTTCGACCTTGTCGGCTACACCACGGTTCTGGGGCAGGGGGATTTCGTCAACTACTTCCAGAACAGCTTCATCGTCACGGTGGTCTCCATCGCGCTCGTGCTGCTCTTCGGCGCCATGGCCGCCTTCGCGCTCTCCGAATACCGCTTCCGCGGCAACACGCTGATGGGCCTCTATCTCGCCATCGGCATCATGATCCCGATCCGCCTCGGCACCGTCGCGATCCTCCAGGGCATGGTGGCGACGGGGCTCGTCAACACGCTGACGGCGCTGATCCTCGTCTACACCGCGCAGGGCATTCCGCTCGCCGTCTTCATCCTCTCGGAATTCATGCGGACCGTCTCCGACGACCTCAAGAATGCCGGGCGTATCGACGGGCTTTCGGAATATTCGATCTTCTTCCGCCTCGTGCTGCCGCTCGTCAGGCCTGCCATGGCGACGGTGGCGGTCTTCACGATGATCCCGATCTGGAACGACCTGTGGTTCCCGCTGATCCTTGCCCCGAGCGAGGCGACCAAGACGGTGACGCTGGGCTCGCAGATCTTCATCGGCCAGTTCGTCACCAACTGGAACGCGGTGCTCGCCGCCCTGTCGCTGGCGATCTTCCCGGTCCTCGTCCTCTACCTCGTCTTCTCGCGGCAACTGATCCGCGGCATCACCTCGGGAGCTGTAAAGTGAGTTCTGCCATGACCCCCATTCGCGTTCTTTCGGCCGGTCTCGGCAACATGGGCAGGAGCCACGCGCTCGCCTATCACGAAAACCCGGGCTTTGAGATTATCGGCCTCGTCAACCGCTCGAAGGTGCCGGTGCCGGAAGGGCTCGAAGGCTACGAGATCCTGCCGTCCTTCCACGAGGCGCTCAAGGACCTGAAGCCGGAGCTCTGCTCGATCAACACCTATTCGGACAGCCATGCCGAATATGCCATCGCAGCGATGGAGGCGGGCGCCCATGTCTTCGTGGAAAAGCCGCTGGCGACCACGGTGGCCGATGCCGAGCGCGTCGTCGCCTGTGCGCGGGCCAACGGCCGCAAGCTGATCGTCGGCTATATCCTGCGCCACCATCCTTCCTGGATGCGGCTCATCGCAGAGGCCCGCAAGCTCGGCGGTCCCTACGTCTTCCGCATGAACCTGAACCAGCAGTCGAGCGGGGCCACATGGGCGACGCACAAGGCGCTGCTCCAGACGACGCCCCCCATCGTCGACTGCGGCGTGCATTATGTCGACGTCATGTGCCAGATCACCGATGCCAAGCCCGTCGAGGTTCGCGGCATGGGCCTTCGCCTCTCCGACGAGATCCGGCCGGACATGTACAACTACGGCCATCTCCAGGTGCTCTTCGACGACGGCTCGCTCGGCTGGTACGAGGCGGCCTGGGGGCCGATGATCTCGGAAACGGCCTTCTTCGTGAAGGACGTCATGTCGCCGAACGGCTCGGTATCCATCGTCATGGACCCGAACGCCAAGTCGGACGACATCGACACCCACACCAAGACGGCGGTGATCCGCCTGCACAATGCGGCGACCGGACCGGACGGGAAATTCCTGTCGCCGGACGAGGACTTGAGGATGGCGGGCGAACCCGGCCACCAGGAACTGTGCGACCGCGAGCAGGCCTTCGTGCTGAAGGCGATCCGCGAGGATGTCGATCTCTCGCGCCACATGGACGACGCGGTGCAGTCGCTGAGGATCTGCCTGGCGGCCGACGAAAGTGTCAGAACCGGCCAGCCGGTCAAGCTCTAAGGGGATATCGATGGGCTCTCTTCAACTGAAATCCGTACGCAAGTCCTTCGGCTCCGTCGACGTGCTCAAGGGCATCGACCTCGACGTGAAGGACGGCGAGTTCGTCATCTTCGTCGGTCCGTCCGGCTGCGGCAAGTCCACGCTGCTGCGCATCATCGCCGGGCTCGACGACGCCACCTCAGGCTCGATCACCATCGACGGCGCGGAAGTCGTCAGCGTGCCGCCGGCCAAGCGCGGCATCGCCATGGTGTTCCAGTCCTACGCGCTCTATCCGCACCTGTCGGTGAAGGACAATATGGGCCTCGGCCTCAAGCAGGCCGGCACGCCGAAGGCCGAGATCGACAAGCGGATCGACAGGGCCTCGGCCATGCTGTCGCTCGAAAAGTATCTCGCCCGCCGCCCGGCCGAGCTTTCCGGCGGCCAGCGCCAGCGCGTCGCCATCGGCCGCGCCATCGTGCGCGAGCCCAAGCTCTTCCTTTTCGACGAGCCGCTCTCCAACCTCGACGCGGCGCTGCGCGTCAACACGCGCCTGGAGATCGCCCGGCTGCACCGGGAGCTGAAGGCCACCATGATCTACGTCACGCACGACCAGGTCGAGGCGATGACGCTGGCGGACAAGATCGTGGTGCTCGATGCCGGCGTCGTCCAGCAGGTCGGCTCGCCGATGGAGCTCTACAACCGCCCGGCAAACCTCTTCGTCGCCGGCTTCATCGGCTCGCCGGGCATGAACTTCATCGACGCGGCCCGTCTCGGCGTTGCGGATGCGCACACCGTCGGCGTGCGCCCGGAGCATCTTTCGCTCTCGCGCGAGGCCGGCGAATGGCAGGGCAAGGTGGTGCATGTCGAGCATCTCGGCGCCGACACCATCGTCTACCTGGAATCGGACAAGGTCGGCACCATCACGGCCCGCCTCTTCGGCGAGCATCACTACGAGCCCGGCGAGACGATCTTCGCAACGCCGGCCGAGGGCCAGACGCATCGTTTCGACGAGAACGGCCGCGCTATACGTTGAGGACCCTCATCACAATTTCGTGATCGGGGCGGATTGCGGCGTGCCGGCCGTAATCGACGATTGTCAAATGGCAAACTTTAACATACAGCCTTGTCGGTATGTTGCGATGCGGTGATCTTCCGGTCACCGCATCGACTCGTTTTCAGCACCCAGCCGGTGTTTGGCCGGCATCGCCTATGGAAGATCCCATGCGTTTCACGAGACCGATTTCGATTGCGACCCTTGGCGCCCTGCTCATTCTTGCCGGCTGCAACGACGAGCAGCAGCAGGGCGGCGGCTTTGCCTTTCCGCCGCCGCAGGTGGCCGTCATCACCGTGAAGGCCGAGGACGTGCCGATCACCAACGACCTGCCGGGCCGCATCGCCGCCACGCGCGTTGCGGAAGTGCGCCCGCGCGTTTCCGGCATCGTCGTCGAGCGCGTCTTCGAGCAGGGCTCGCAGGTCAAGGAAGGCGACGTGCTCTACCGCATCGATCCCGCACCGTTCCAGGTGCAGGTCGACAGCGCCGAGGCGACGCTGCGCCGGGCCAAGGCCGTGCAGACGCAGGCGCGGGTGGATTCCGAACGCCAGGAGCAGCTCAAGAAGTCGAACGTCGCCTCCGCCCAGGCCTATGACGACGCCATCGCCAAGCTCGCCCAGGCCGATGCCGACGTCGCCATCGCTCAGGCCGGCCTCGAAACGGCCAGGCTCAATCTCCAGTATGCCGACGTGAAGGCGCCGATCAGCGGCCGCATCGGCCGCGCGCTCATCACGGAAGGCGCGCTGGTCTCGGCGGGCGGCACGGAAAACCTCGCCACGATCCAGCAGCTCGATCCGGTCTATGCCGACTTCACCCAGTCGGCGACGGACCTCATCCGCCTGCGCAAGGCCCTGCAGGACGGCGCGCTGATGGCCGACAACAATTCCGCCGACGTCAAGCTGATGCTCGACGACGGCACGGAATATCCGCATCCGGGCAAGCTCCTGTTCTCCGAAGCCGCCGTCGACGAGACGACCGGCCAGGTGACGCTGCGCGGCGAATTCCCGAACCCGGACGGCGACCTCTTGCCGGGCATGTATGTGCGCGTGCTGATCGAGCAGGGCATCGAGAAGGGCGCCGTGCTCGTGCCGCAGCAGGCCGTGCAGCGCGACTCCTCGGGCGGCGCGCTCGTCTACGTCGTTTCCGCCGACAACAAGGCCGGCATCCGCAACGTGCGCGTCGGCCGTGCCTCCGGCACGCGCTGGGTCATCACGGACGGCCTGAAGGGCGGCGAGAAGATCATCGTCGAAGGCTTCCAGAAGGTGCAGCCGGGCGCGGAAGTCGTTCCGTCCGAATGGGACCCCAACGCGGCGGCGGAGGCCCAGAAGGCGCAGGCCGAGGGCGCGAAGGCTGACGGTGCGAAGGCCGACGACGCGAAGGCTGGCGAAGCCGGCAAGGCCGAAGGCGGCGATGCCGCCAAGACCGAGCAGGCCAAGTAAGGATCCGACGATGCCCAGTTTCTTCATCGACAGGCCGATCTTCGCCTGGGTCGTCGCGATCTTCATCATGATCGCCGGCGCCATCGCCATCCCGCTCCTGCCGGTCGCGCAGTATCCGGACGTCGCCCCGCCGCAGATTTCGGTGCGCACGACCTATTCCGGCGCGTCCTCGCAGGATACCTACCAGAGCGTCACCAAGCTCATCGAGGATGAGCTGAACGGCGTCGAGGGCCTGCTCTATTTCGAGTCCTCCTCGAGCGCCGCCGGCTCCGCCGAGATCAACATCACCTTCGCGCCGGGCACCGACCCGTCGCAGGCTTCCGTCGACGTGCAGAACCGCGTCAGCCGCGTCGAGCCGCGCCTGCCCGATTCCGTGCGCCGCCAGGGCGTGCAGGTCGAGGAGGCCGGCTCCGGCTTCCTTTTGATCGTCGCGCTCACCTCCACCGACGGCTCGATGGACGCCATCAGCCTCGGCGACTACCTGAACCGCAACGTGCTGTCGGAAATCCAGCGCGTGCCCGGCGTCGGCCGCGCGCAGCTCTTCGCCACGCAGCGCTCCATGCGCATCTGGCTCGATCCGGCCAAGATGCTCGGCCTGAACCTCACGGCCGCGGATGTCACCGCCGCCGTGCAGGCACAGAACGCGCAGATCGCCGCCGGCTCCATCGGCGCCCAGCCGAACCCGATCACCCAGCAGATCGCCGCGCCCGTCAACATCAAGGGCCAGCTCACGACGCCGGAGGAGTTCGGCGCCATCGTGCTGCGCGCCAATGCGGACGGCTCTGCCGTGCGCCTGCGCGACGTCGCGCGCGTCGAGGTGGGCGGCGAGAACTATTCGTTCTCCACGCGCCTCAACGGCCAGCCCTCCGCCGCCATCGGCGTGCAGCTCTCGCCGACCGGCAACGCCATGGAGACCTCCGCGGCGATCAAGGCGCGCATGGACGAACTGGCGCAGTTCTTCCCGCCGGGCCTCGAATACTCGATCCCCTACGACACCTCGCCCTTCGTGAAGGTGTCGATCGAGAAGGTCGTGCACACGCTGCTCGAAGCCGTCGGCCTCGTGTTCCTCGTGATGTTCCTGTTCCTGCAGAACATCCGCTACACGATCATCCCGACGCTCGTCGTTCCCGTCGCGCTGCTCGGCACCTGCGCCGTCATGCTCGCCATGGGCTTCTCGATCAACGTGCTCACCATGTTCGCCATGGTGCTCGCCATCGGCATCCTCGTCGACGACGCGATCATCGTCGTGGAGAACGTCGAGCGCATCATGTCGGAAGAGGGCCTGCCGCCGAAGGAGGCGACCCGCAAGGCGATGAAGCAGATCACCGGCGCCGTCATCGGCATCACGCTGGTGCTCGCCTCGGTGTTCATCCCGATGGGCTTCTTCCCGGGCGCGGTCGGCGTCATCTACCAGCAGTTCTCGCTGACCATGGTGGTCTCGATCCTCTTCTCGGCCTTCCTCGCGCTGTCGCTGACCCCGGCGCTCGCCGGCAGCTTCCTCAAGCAGGTTCCCAAGGGGCACCATCACGAGAAGCGCGGCTTCTTCGGCTGGTTCAACCGCGGCTTTGCCCGGACCTCGAAGAGCTATAGCGGGGGCATCGGCTGGCTCGTGCGCCGTACCGGCCGCTTCATGGTCATCTATCTCGCGATCCTGGCGGGCCTCGGCTACATGTTCGTGAAGCTGCCGTCCTCGTTCCTGCCGGACGAGGACCAGGGCTTCGTCATCGTCATGATGCAGCTTCCCTCGGAAGCGACCGGCCACCGCACGGACGACGTGCTGGCCAAGACCGAGAAGATCTTCGGCCAGGAGCCCGCGGTCGACACCATCGTCGGCATCAACGGCTTCTCGTTCTTCGGCGCGGGCCAGAATGCCGGCCTTGCCTTCGTGACGCTGAAGGACTGGTCCGAACGCGGGCCGGACAATTCGGCCCAGTCGATTGCCGGCCGCGCGACCATGGCGATGAGCCAGATCAAGGATGCGATCAGCTTCGCGCTGTCGCCGCCGCCGATCCAGGGCCTCGGCACGACGGGGGGCTTCTCCTTCCGCCTGCAGGACCGCGCCGGCCTCGGCGCCGAGGCGCTTGCCGCCGCGCGCGACCAGCTTCTCGGCCTTGCCGCCCAGAGCAACGTCGTTCAGGGCGTGCGCTTCGACGGCATGCCGGATGCGGCCCAGGTCAACATCGTCATCGACCGCGAAAAGGCCAACACCTTCGGCGTGACCTTCGCGGACATCAACACGACGATCTCGACCAATCTCGGCTCCACCTACGTCAACGACTTCCCGAATGCCGGCCGCATGCAGCGCGTGACGGTGCAGGCGGACCAGAACGAGCGCATGCAGGTTGCCGACCTCCTCAACCTCAACGTCCGCAATTCCAAGGGCGGCATGGTGCCGATCTCCTCTTTCGCGACGGCGGAATGGGTGAAGGCGCCGACGCAGACCGTGGGCTACAACGGCTATCCGTCGATCCGCATCAGCGGCGACACCAAGCCGGGCTTCTCCTCGGGCGATGCGATCGCGGAAATGGAGCGGCTTGCCGGCCAGCTTCCGCCGGGCTTCGGCTATGAGTGGACGGGCCAGTCGCTGCAGGAGATCCAGTCGGGCTCGCAGGCGCCGATCCTCATCGGCCTCTCGTGCCTCCTGGTGTTCCTCTGCCTTGCGGCGCTCTACGAGAGCTGGTCGATCCCGCTCGCGGTCATCCTCGTCGTGCCGCTCGGCGTCATCGGCGCGGTCATCGCCGTCACGCTGCGCGACATGTCGAACGACGTCTACTTCAAGGTGGGCCTCATCGCGATCATCGGCCTTTCCGCGAAGAACGCGATCCTGATCATCGAGTTCGCCAAGGAGTTGATGGCGGACGGGCGCTCGCTGGTCGAGGCGACCATCGAGGCCTGCCACCTGCGCTTCCGCCCGATCCTGATGACCTCGCTCGCCTTCACGCTCGGCGTGCTGCCGCTCGCCATCGCCACGGGCGCAAGCTCGGGCAGCCAGCGCGCCATCGGCACCGGCGTCATGGGCGGCATGATCACCGCGACGGTGCTCGCCATCTTCTTCGTGCCGGTCTTCTTCGTCTTCGTGATGAAGCTGTTCGGCTACGGCAAAAAGAAGGAGGAGCCGGCTCCGGCGGCAGGTCCCGCGGAGTAGGCCGCCATGCGCCGGACCAAGGCCGCGGCCAAGGAAACCCGCCAGCAGATCCTGCTGGCGGCCGAGCGGGTCTTCTATGAGAAAGGCGTCGCCCATGCCTCCATGGAGGATGTGGCGCGCGCCGCGGGGGTCACCCGCGGCGCCATCTACTGGCACTTCGCCAACCGGGCGGACCTCGTGCTGGAACTCTACAGTTCCCTGCCGCTGCCGCAGGAAGAGCTGATCGCCCGCGAGCTGGAGGCGGACAATGCCGACGTGCTCGGCGTGCTGGAGCGGGTGGGCCGGGAATGGCTCGACGTGCTGGCCGCCGACGAGCACCGCCAGCGCATCCTCTCGATCCTCCTGCGCTGCGACACCGGCGGCGAATTCGCCGCCATCTCCGAGCGCCAGAACGACATCGACGACGAGCACATGCAGGCGCTGGAGGCGGCCTTTGCCAAGGCCCAGCGGCAGGGCAAGCTCTGCGCCTCATGGACGCCGCGCGCGGCGGCCGCGCAATTGCGCTGGGTCATCAAGGGGCTTTGCTCGGAATGGCTGCTGTTCGGCCGGCGGTTCGACATCGCCGGGGAGGGCAAGGAGGCGCTCAGCCGGCTTTTCGGCAGCTACGCGCCGCGCCAGCCCTCAGCCTGAACGCCACGTTTCGAGCTTCTCAATCCAGTCCGTGCCGAGCTTCCAGCGCCGGAGCACCGAGACGGGGTCTTCCGCATCGAGCCGCGAACAGATGCGGTAGATCTCCAGCACCTCCGGCGACATCTCGCCGCGCTGGCAGAAATACATGGCCGCCGCATAGCGTGCGCGGCCGGACCATTCCGCGCCGGGCGGCATCGTGACGATCTGCCAGTTGCGGCGGGTCTCCTCGTCCATTTCTATTTCAGGCCCGGCGGCGTTGCCGTGCGGCGGGCGAGTTTGACGAAGGGGCGCGGCACGATCTTCGCGCGCTTCATCAGCTTCTGGTACTGCAATTCCCGCATGGCGTAGATCTCCACCCACAGGTCCTCGGTGAACTTCGACCCGTAGGGCCGTTCGAGGCTGGCGATGGCGATGTTGCGCTTGGCCGTCGGCGACCAGATGCCGGCGGTGACGATGCCCGCCTCGTGCTTCCTGCGATGATAGACGATGGCGTGCTCGGCGGGAATATTCCCTTCGATTTCAAGGCCGACGAGGATGTACTTGAGAGTTTGATTCCGCCGCGCGTCGAGGATGGCCTTGCGGCCGTTGAAGTTGGGCTTGTCCGGATCGACCAGCCAGTCGAGGCCGATCTCGTCCGGCATGCGCTCCCGGTCGGCGCGCAGCGCTCCCTCGGCGGTGACGAAATCCGTGTTGGCGACGATGAAGCCCGCCTCGATGCGCGCCTGGTTCAGCGCGCCGTAGCCGATGGCGCGGATGGCATGCAGTTCGCCCGCGCTCCAGAGGCGGTCCCACAGCGACAGAGCTTTGGCGCGCGGCACGAAGAGCTCGTAGCCGAGGTCGCCGGTAAAGCCGGTGCGCGAGATGGTGACCTCGCCGCCCTCGTGCGGGAAGCTGGCGACGGCGAAGGGTTTCAGCGCTTCCACGCCGGCAAAGCCGGCATCGCGCAGCACCGCGTAGCTGGTCGGGCCCTGCAAAGCGAGGCCGGCGATTTCTTCCGTCTCCTCGCGGATATCGACGGAAAAGCCGAAGGCGCTGTCGAGGAGCCAGGGCAGGTGCCGCTCCTGGCAGCAGAGGCGGAAATCCGCCTCGCCGAGGCGGAACAGCGTGCCGTCGTCGAGCACATGGCCGTGGTCGTCGCACCAGGCTGTGTACTGCACGCGGCCGACGGCGAGCTTGCGCACGTCGCGCAGCGTCAGGCGGTTGAGGTAGCGTTCCGCATCCGGGCCGGTGATGCGGTATTTCACCATGGGCGAGATGTCGAAGAGGGCGGCGGTGGAGCGGATGGCGAAATATTCGAGCTCGCCATCGAAGAGCGAATGCGGCGCCTTGTAGCCGGCCCAGCTATACCAGTCGTTGACCTCGCTGAGGGCCGCGAGGCGCTCGTGGAACGGCGTTTCGAGGCGCGGGGTGCGGATATGGTCGCGGGCGGCGCGGCGAAGGCCCGCGGCGGATGTCGTCAGGGCGTTCATGGCTTGCCTCCCGAAAGGATGTGGCGGGCGGCGTTCCAGCCCGGCAGGCCGGAAATGCCGCCGCCCGGATGCGCCCCGGCGCTGGCGAGGTAGAGCCCCTCGATGGGCGTCGCATAGCCGGAGGCGGCGCCCGTCGGCCGGTTGACGAGCAACTGGTCGGCCTGCAATTCGCCGTGATGCCAATGGCCGCCGGGCAGGTTGTATTCCGCCTCGATGTCCACCGGCGTCATCAGGTCTGCCGCGACGACGGTCCGGCCGATGCCGGGCGCATGGCGCTCCAGCGTCTCCAGCACGATCTTCAGGAAGGCCGGCTTGCCCGCCTCCCAGCCCGTCTTGAGGCGATAGGGGGCATATTGCACGAGGGCCGAGAGCGTGCAGCCGCCGGATGGGGCGAGCGACGGGTCGGCAAGGCTCGGCAGGGTGATCTCCATCACCGGATCGGTGGAGAATTCGCCGTATTTCGCCGGGTTGAAGGCCGTCTCCACCTGCTCCATCGAGCGCACCAGCACGATGCGGCCGTTCCGAGCCTCCGGGGAAAGTCCTGCGAAATCGGGAACGCGGTCCAGCGCCAGGTCGAGTTTGGCGACATTGCCGTGGCTGCGCACGTTCCTGACCGAGCGCACGAAGCCGGTGCCGCTTTCGGCCGGGTCGACGAGGTGGAGGAAGGTTGTCTGCGGATGGATGGCCGAGACGACGACGGGCGCCGTAAACTCGGTGCCGTCGCGCATGACGACGCCGCTCGCTTTGCCGCGGTCGGCGAGGATGCGGCCGACGGGCGCGCTGCAGCGGATGGTGACGCCGGCCTTTTCCGCCGCGCGCACGAAGGCCGGGGCGATGGACGCCATGCCGCCGGCCGGCACGACCTGTCCGCCCGTCTTGCCTGCCGCCTCGCCGGTGAGGCGGTAGTAGAGGCCGAGCAGCGAGGTCGGCGAGCGGGGGCCGAGATGGATGCCGAGCGTGGCGTCGAAGGCAAGCAGCCCCTCGAGGCGGTCGTCCGCCAGATATTCGTCGGCGACGTCGGCGACGTTCATCAGCAGCATGCGCAGGAAATCGCGGCCCTCGCCGCGGCCCTTGCGAAGGAGCCCGAGCCCGGCGCCGGCGAGGGTGGAGAGGTCGCCGAGCGAGATGGCGCCGATCTGCGGCGGCGGGCGGCGCAGGAAGCGTTTCAGGATGCCGGCCTGGAAGACGAGCTTCTTGCGCAGCGCTGCGAAGGCGGCGGCCTCGTCGGCGGAGACGCCGTCGATGCTTTCGCCATAGGCGCCGCGGAGCGTCACGGCCTTGCCGGAGCCGTCGAGCACCGTCGTCGGCAGCAGCGCTCCGCCGGCAAGGTCGAGGCCGATGTCGCGGGCGACGTCGGCATCCAGCCGGTTGACGAGGTGGGCAAGGCCGGCCGAGCGGAAGCCGGGGGCAAACTCCCGGCCGCGCGTCGCCCCGCCCGGCGCGTTCGCGGCTTCCAGCACCAGCACCTTGCGGCCGCCCTTGGCAAGGCGGGTTGCGGCGGCAAGGCCGTTATGGCCGGCGCCGATCACGATGGCATCAAACGACGTCATGGGCCTTGCTCATCTCTCCGGAGGAACGCTTGAGGTCGCGCAGGATCTCGGCGGCGGCGTTGCGGCCCGGTGCGCCCATCACCCCGCCGCCGGGATGCGTGGAGGAGCCGCACATGTAGAGCCCGGAAATCGGGCTGCGGTACTGAGCATAGCCGGGCACCGGCCGGTTGAAGAGAAGCTGGTCGAAGGTGAGTTCGCCCTGGAAGATGTTGCCCTCCGTCAGGCCCACCTCCGCCTCGATCTCGCACGGCGTGCGCACCTCCATATGGACGATACGGTCGCGGAAGCCGGGCGAATAGTCGGATATCTGGCCGATGACGGTCTCGGCGAAGGCGTCGCGGTCGGCATCCGTCCAGTCGCGGCCCTCTACCTTCGGCGGGCAATATTGCACGAAGCAGCTCATGAAATGCTTGCCCGGCGAGGTCATGGTCGGGTCGAGCAGGGTCGGGATCATCATGTCGAGGAACGGGTCTTGCGACCAGCGCCCCGCCTTCCAATCGTCATAGGCGCGCTCCATGCGCTCGACGCTGTCGGTGAAATGCATGTCGCCGCGCATGCAGGTGGAGTTTTCGCCGAGGGCCGGAAATTCCGGCAGGCTGTCGAGCGCGATGTTCACCTTGCCGGAGGAGCCGCGCATCTTGAAATGCTTCACGCGATGGACGAAGTCGCCGGGAAGCGCGTCCTCGTCGACGAGCTTGAGGAAGGTGCGCTTGACGTCGGCATTGGAGACGACGAGGCCGGCGCGCAGCTCGTCGCCGTTCGCCAGCACGACGCCGGTGGCGCGCCCGCCGCGCGTCAGGATCTTCGCGACTTCCGCGTCCGTGCGGATGGTGCCGCCGGAGGCGAGGAAGGAACGGGAAAGGGCCTGCGTCACCGCGCCCATGCCGCCGCGCGCATAGCCCCAGGCGCCGACCGAGCCGTCCACCTCGCCCATATAGTGATGGAGAAGCACATAGGCCGTGCCGGGCGACATGGGGCCGAGCGCGGTGCCGATGATGCCCGAGAGCGCCAGATAGGCCTTGATGACGTCCGTCTCGAAATATTCGTCGAGGAAGTCGGAGATCGACATGGTCCAGAAGCGCAGCGTCTCGGCCATCTCGTGCGGGCTGAACTTTCCGAATTTCCTCGCGAGATAGAGCAGTTCGGAAATGTCGCGCGGGCGGAAGCCGAACGGGTCCGGCGCGGTGCGCATCAGCAGCGGCTGGATGAAGCGGCACTGGCGCGTCACGTCGCGGGCATAGCGTTCGTAGGCCTCGGCGTCGCGCTTCGAATAGCGGGCGAATTCGCGGCGATGGCTGTCATGGTCGCGGTAGGAGGCGAGATAATCGCCGTCGCGGGTGAACACCGCGCCGCCCTCGTAGGAGATGACCTGGAGGCCGTGCCTGGGCAGTTCGAGATCGCGCATGATCTCCGGGCGGAAGAGGGAGCAGACATAGGAGCAGTTGGAATAGAGGAAGCCGGGCGTCAGCTCGCGGCTCGTCGCCGCGCCGCCGACCCAGCCGTTCTTTTCCACGACGAGGACGTTGAGGCCGGCGCGCTGGAGATAGCAGGCCGTGACCAGCCCGTTATGGCCGCCGCCGACAATCAGGGCATCGTGCTTCTGCATTTTGATGTCTCCCTTGTTTCTAAAAGCTGCATCAAAAGCAAAATGTTGTCCAGATATTCTGAATGATCATTCAGCAAGTATCTTGCAATCGCCTGATTATGCGCTAGAATTTCGGCCGATGAAAACGCGCCGGCCGGGCGCGTCGTGAACGCGGGAAGGCCATGGCGGCATCGGGCGGGGACAGGGTGGCGACGGAGCCGGAATACGACGAGGCGGCGATCCGCTTCCTCGGTGTGCTCTGGGGCGAGGGCTATCTTTCGCCGGGCGGGCCGCAGGAGGTCGACCGGGTGCTTTCCGGCGTCGATCTCGCCGGCCGGCACGTCCTCGATTTCGGCTGCGGGGCCGGCGGCATCACGCTGCATATCGCCCGCACCCATACGCCGGCCGAGATCGTCGGCTACGACGTGGAGCAGCCGGTGATCGACAGGGCGAGGGCGGCCGCCGCGGCCGCGGGGCTTTCCTCGGTTGCCCGCTTCGTTTCGAGCCCGCCGGGGCGCCTGCCGTTCGACGACGACGAGTTCGACGTCGTCTTCTCCAAGGATGCGATGATCCATGTGCCGGACAAGGAGGCGCTCTTCGCCGAGTTCTACCGCGTGCTGAAGCCGGGCGGCGTCCTTGCCGCCTCCGACTGGCTGATCGGCCATGACGGCGAGCCGAGCGCGGACATGAAGGACTATGTCGCCGCCGAGGGCCTCAGCTTCGGCATGGCCTCGCCCGCCCGCTATCTTGCGGCCATGGCCGCGGCGGGCTTTGCCGGCGGGCGCGTGGAAAGCCGCAACGCCTGGTATCGCGATGTGGCGCGGGGCGAGCTGGAACGCCTCGAGGGGCCGCTTTGGGCCGAGGCCGTGGCGGCCGTCGGCGCGGCCTATGTCGAGAAGAACATCCGCACCTGGACCGCCATGCAGAAGGTCCTTGACAGCGGAGAGCATTGTCCGGCTCATCTGCGCGCCAGCAAGCCGGCTGAGGGAATGCGCCCATGACCGTGCTTTTGAAGAACCCCAGGGGCAAGGTGACGGTGAAGATGCGGGCAGGCACGGCGGAACAGGGCTCGGGCGACGGCGAGAAGCGGGGGCGCAAGGCCTCCAAGGAAACGCGGCGGCAGCAGCTCATCGAGGCGACCATCGATTCCCTCGCCAAGCGCGGCTATTCCGACACCACCCTCGCCGATGTCGCGGACGGGGCCGGGCTCTCCCGCGGCATCGTCAACTTCCATTTCGAGAGCAAGGAAAACCTGCTCATCGCCACGCTGCAGTTCATGGCCGAGGAATATGCGGACCACTGGAACGCGGCGCTGGAGAAGGCGGGGCCGGAGGCGGCAGGCCGCCTGTGGGCGCTCGTCCATGCCGATTTCGACCGCAAGATCTGCACCAAGCGCAAGCTTGCCGCCTGGTGCGCCTTCTGGGGCGAGGCGAAGTCGCGGCCGACCTACCAGGCGCTCTGCGGCGCGCGGGACGTCAAGTACCAGGAGACCGTGATCTCGCTCTGTGCGGCGCTCAAGGTGGAGGGTGGCTATGCCTTCGAGCCGGAGCCGACGGCGCTTTCGCTCTGCGCCATGCTGGAAGGCCTGTGGCTGCGCCTGATGATGGGCGACGGCACGACGCGGGAAAAGGCGCTGGAGGCGGCGATCGCCCATGTCGCCACGGTCTTCCCGAAGCATCTCACATTGCAGGGACCACGATCACAATAGGGAACCCGAAACGGGGAAGGAGAATGGCATGAAGAACGCAGACACGGCCAGACATACCATCACGGCGGTTTTCGCCGCCGCCCTTGCCCTCGGAACCGCGCTTCCCGCCTTCGCCGCCGATACGCTGACGGTGTTCGACTGGTCGGGCTACGAGGACCCCGCCTTCCACCCCGCCTATACGGAAAAGCACGGCGGCTCGCCGGACTTCTCCTTCTTCGGCGACGAGGAGGAGGCCTTCCAGAAGCTGCGCTCCGGCTTCAAGGCGGACGTCGCCCATCCCTGTTCGCAGAGTGTCGTGAAGTGGCGCGAGGCGGGTCTTCTGGAACCGCTCGACACGGCCAAGCTCGCCAACTGGAACGACGTCTTGCCGAACTTCAAGGAGATGAAGAACCTGATGACCTCGGCGGACGGCACCGCCTGGTTCATTCCCTTCGAGTGGGGCAACACGGTGCTGACCTACCGCACGGACACGGTCAAGCCCGAGGAGATCGCCTCGCTGAAGGCCTTCGCCGATCCGAAGTTCAAGGACCGCGTGTCGATCGGCGACAATGTCGACGACGCCTATGCGCTGGCGAGCCTTGCCATCGGCGTCAAGGACTGGACGACGCTGACGGACGCGCAGTTCAAGGAGGCCTCCGATTTCCTGCGCCAGGTGCACAAGAACGTGCGGCTCTACTGGACCGACAATACCGATCTCAGCCAGGCGATGGCGAGCGGCGAGGTGGACCTCGCCTGGGCCTGGAACGAGACGGCGACGACCCTCCAGGCGGAAAGCCAGCCGGTCGCCATCAAGAAGGACACCAGGGAGGGGCTTTCCACCTGGGTCTGCGGCTATGTGCGGCTGAAGGGCGGGGAGGGCAGCGAGGACCTCGCCTATGACTACCTCAACGCCGTCACCGATCCCGCGGTCGCCGCCTACATGGTCGAGAACTGGGGCTACGGCCATTCCAACGCCAAGGGCATGGCGGCGGTCGACCCGAAGATCCTCAAGGACAAGGGCTACGCCGACGTCGACGCCTTCGTCGCCAACACGCTCTTCCAGTCGCCCATGCCGACGGAGCTCCGGCAGAAGATGATCGCCGAGTTCGAGAAGATCAAGTCGGGGTATTGAGCGGGGGCGAAAGCCCCTCATCCCGCTGCCGCGACCTTCTCCCCGCAAGCGGGGAGAAGGAGCCGGTGGCGATGCCTTGCCGGATTGTTGAGGAAAACGGTGCGGCAATGTCCCTTCGCTCCGCTTGCGGGGAGAAGGTGGCCGGCAGGGCAGAGAGGGTCTTTACACCCGCGACACCGGCGGATCCTCCGCCAGCAGCACGAAGGCATCCGGGTCGAATGCCAGCCGGATCTCCGCGCCGATCGGCAGGTCGTCGGCGCCGTAGTTGTTCGTCTCGACCATGGAGAGCGGTTCTTCCAGCCCGTCGATGCCGACCGTAAGATGCGTGACCTCGCCGAAATAGGCGCGGTTCTCGATGCGGCCGGCAAGCTCGTGCGGCGCGCGGTCGTCGTCCCACAGGAGCCGCAGCCGCTCCGGGCGGATGCCGACCGTGACGTGGCCGTCGTTGGCGGAAAAGCCGTGCGGCTTGGCAAGGCTCACCGCGCCGAAGCGGGCAGCGTCGACCGAGACGGCGCCCGCCTGTTCGCCGAGCACGCGGGCCTTGAGGAAGTTCATGCCGCCGAGGAAGTCGGCGACCTTGCGGGTGCGCGGGTGCTGGTAGATTTCCTTCGGGGTGGCGACCTGCGCGATGCGCCCGCCGAACATCACCGCGATACGGTCGGAGAGCGCCAGCGCCTCGTACTGGTCGTGCGTGACGAGGATGAAGGTGATGCCGACGGCCTTCTGCAGCGTGCGCAGCTCCACCTGCATCTCCTCGCGCAGCTTCTTGTCGAGCGCCGAAAGCGGTTCGTCGAGCAGCAGCACCTTGGGACGCATGACGAGGGCGCGGGCGAGCGCCACGCGCTGGCGCTGGCCGCCGGAGAGCTCGTGCGCCTTGCGCTGGCCGAGGCCGGAAAGGCGCACCTGGTCGAGCGCGTCGCCGACGCGCTTCTTCTCTTCCGCGGGCGTCAGCTTCAGGCGCTTGAGGCCGTAGGCGACGTTTTCCGCAACGTCGAGATGCGGGAAGATGGCGTAGCTCTGGAAGACCATGTTGGTCGGGCGCCGGTTCGGCGGCAGGGCGAGGGAGGGCGCGCCGTCGATATAGATCTCGCCGTGCGTCGGCGTCTCGAAGCCGGCGATGGAGCGCAAAAGCGTGGTCTTGCCGCAGCCGGAGGGGCCGAGCAGCGAGAAGAACTCGCCCTCGGCGATGGAGAGCGACACGTCGTCCAGCGCCTTGTAGATACCGTAGAACTTCGACACGTTCTCAATCTCGATCATCGGGCGTTCGGGCATGTCGGCTCCTAGGGCAGCATGAGCGCCATCTGCGTGCGGCGTTCGGCCCGGCGGCGCAGGATTTCGGCGAAGGTGAGCATGAGGATGGAGGCGGCGAGCATGATGGTGCCGAGCGCCAGCACGCCCGGCAGCTTGGCGGCAAAGCGCAACTGCCCCCAGATATAGACCGGCAGCGTCGGCTCGGTGCCGGAGAGGAAGAAGGCGAGGATGAACTCGTCGAGCGAAATGGTGAAGGAGACGAGGAGGCTGGAGACGATGGCCGGGGCGACGACCGGCAGCGTCACGCGCCGGAAGGTGCCCAAGGCGGTCTCGCCGAGGTCGTAGGAGGCTTCCTCCAGGCTCCGGTCGAAGCCCTCGAAGCCGGAAACCAGCACCGACATGGCATAGGGCACGCAGAACACCGTCTGCCCGAGGATGACGGTGAGAAGCGAGAGCTCGAGGCCCATCGCCAGCACGATCATCAAAAGCGAGACGGCGACGATGATCTCCGGCAGGAAGAGCGGGGCCATGATGAGGCCGGCGGCCGCCTTCTGGCCGCGGAAGCGGTAGCGCGTGATGGCGCGCGCCGCGCAGATGCCGAGGAGCGTGGAGAGCAGCGATACCGTGACGCCGACGACGAGGCTGTTGCGCGCGGCCTCCAGCATGACGGTGTTGCCGACGAGCGAGGCGTACCACTTCGTCGTGAAGCCGGCGAGCGGGAAGGTGGTCGTCGCCGCGTTGTTGAAGGAGAAGACCGGCAGCAGCAGGATCGGCAGGTAGAGGAAGAGGAAATAGACCGCGACATAGGCCGGCAGGAGCGGGATGAGGCGCAGGCGCTGCGTGAGGGCGTTCATCTGATCCTCCGCACCGCGAACTTGAGGGCGAAGACGACGACGGCGGCGGCCAGCGAGACGAGCACCATGGTCGTGACGGAAAGGGCCGCGCCCAGCGGCCAGTTGGCGCCCTTGCCGAACTGCGTCTGGATGGCGGTCGCGATCATCACGCCGTCCTTGCCGCCGACGAGGCGGGGCGTGACGTAGTCGCCGACGGTCGGGATCATCACGATGAGGAAGGCCGAGACGACGCCGGGCAGGGAGAGCGGCAGCGTGACGCGGAAGAAGGCGCGCATGCGGCTGTCGCCGAGGTCGCGCGCCGCCTCGATCAGCGTGCGGTCGATCTTCTGCAGCGAGACGTAGATCGGCAGGATGGCGAAGGCCGCCCAGCTATGCACCAGCGTGATGACGACGGCGTTGGAATTGTAGAGGAGCGAGGTCACCGGCTTGTCGATGAGGCCGAGCGAGATGAGGCCGGTGTTCAGCACGCCGCCGTAGCCGAGGATGACCTTCCACGACATGACGCGGAGCAGGTAGCTCGTCCAGCAGGGCACGGTGACGAGGAAGAGCCAGAGGTTGCGGTGCACGCCCCCGTGGAACGAGATGAACCAGGCGATGGGATAGGAGAAGACGACGGTGGCGACGCTGACGACGAGCGAAATCCAGAGCGAGCGGACGAAGAGGTCGCGGTAGATCGGCTCGGTGAGGGCCTGCCGGTAGTTTTCCAGCGTGAAGGTGCGGTCGATGTCGAGATAGTCCTGGGTCCAGAAGCTGTAGGCGAGGACGGTGAGGACCGGGAGGAGGAGCAGCGCAAGCGCGTAGAGGAAGGTCGGCGAGATCATGGCGAGGCCGCGGGCCTCTTCGCTGCGGACCCACCGGCCTTGCCGCGCCGGTGGGGGCGTGTCGGCCGCCGCGCCGAGCGCCGCCGCCGTCAACGGACGGGTCTCCGGCCGCGACAACTTTCATAGAGCGTGAGATGTCCCATTTCCATGCGGCGCGCCTTTTCGGCTTCAAGTGTTCCCGACGCCAACATGCGCTCAAATGCCCGTTGAAATCAAGCCCCGATTCTGCGATATTGATTGAACGAACATTCAGTATGAATTGGAAAAGTGAAATCTTTCATTCTGTTGGTCGAGAATATTTCTCGTGAAATTCCATGGAGGGAAGCATGGCGGCAATTCCGAAGACGGCAAACGGGCCCGCCGACGAGGCGGCCGACGGCCTGACCCTGCTTGCCGAGCGCCATCTGGTGCAGCCCTGGCCGGTTTCCGGCTCCATCGGCGCGGAGGCGCGCGGGCGGCTCGATGCGGGCGAGGGCATCTATGTGACGGATGCGAGCGGCCGCCGGCTGATCGACGGGCCTGCCGGCATGTGGTGCGTCAATGCCGGCCACCGCAACCGGGAGCTGGCCGAGGTCATGGCCTCGCAGGCCATGGAGCTTTCCTACAATTCGCCCTGGTACACGACGAACGCGCCCTCGGCGATCCTCTCGGCAAGGCTCGCCGAGCATGCGCCGGAGGGTGTCGACCATGTCTTCTACACGACGGGCGGTTCCTCGGCCGTCGAGACGGCGCTGCGCTTCATGCAGTTCGCCAACAATGTGAAGGGGCGGCCGGAAAAGAAGCTCATCGTCTCACGGCAGGGCGGTTATCACGGCTCGACCTATCTTTCGGCCTCGCTCAACGGCCGGCCGCGCGACCACGACTGGATGGACAGCGCGTCCGATCTCGTCGTCAAGCTCTCCTGCCCGGATCCGTTCCGCCGGCCGGACGGCATGAGCGTCGAGGCCTTCTGCGACTTCCTCGTGGAGGAGTTCCGCCAGGTCATCGAGGAGAAGGGGGCCGATCGCATCGGCGCCTTCATCGCCGAGCCCGTCATGGCTTCCGGCGGCGTCATCGTGCCGCCGCCCGGCTACCTCAGGCGCATGCAGGACCTCTGCCGGCGAAACGGCATCCTCTTCATCGCCGACGAGGTGGTGACGGCCTTCGGCCGGCTCGGCCATGTCTTCGCCTCGAAGGAGGTCTTCGGCATCGAGCCGGACATGATCACCTTCGCCAAGGGGGTGACATCCGGCTATTTCCCGCTTGGCGGGGTGATGATCGCTGGCCGGCTCTTCGAGGAGCTGCGCCGCTCGAACCATTCCGAGGCGATGTTCGCGCACGGGCTCACCTATTCCAGCCATCCGGTGGGCTGCGCCGTGGCGCTGAAGAACCTCGACATCCTCGAAGGCGGGCTGCTTGCCCATGCGCGCGCCGTGTCGGACCATTTCCAGCAAAGCCTCAAGGCGCTGGAGGAGTTGCCGCTGGTCGGCGAGGTGCGCGGCCTCGGGCTGATGGCCTGCGTCGAATGCGTCGCCGACCGCGTCTCGAAGAACCCGCTCACGCTCGACCTCGAGGTCGGCAAGCGCATCGACAGGCATTGCCAGGAGCTCGGCCTGCTCGTGCGCCCGCTCATCCACATGTGCGTGATGTCGCCGCCGCTGACCATCTCGCTGGAGCAGATCGACGACATGGCCTCGATCCTGCGCCGCGGCATAGAGCTGACGATGGACGACCTGACGCGGGAAGGGCTGTGGAAGGGCTGAGGCCTTGCGTGTTCGGCCTGCCGTGCGATGTGGATCCTCGGGTCAAGCCCGAGCAACTGTGTTTGTGGTGTCAAGTACGCACTGGTTTGTTGTCCCTGATAGCGGCATTGAGTGTGACGAGCAGGCGCCTTGCTATTGCGATGAGGACGAGTTTGGCGGGCTTTCCCTTTTCGCGCATGGCTTTGGCGATCGCCTGGAAGGGACCCGAGCGGCAAGCGGCCAGGGCTGCCATGTAGAGAGCGTCGCGAACCCGCTTCCGCCCGCCCCAGATACAGCGCCTGCCCCGCAGGTTGCCTGAATCGCAGGCGATCGGCGCCAGCCCGGCAAGGGCGCTGATGGCCCGCCGGTTCCGCTTGCCCAGTTCCGGCATGTGGGCAAGCAAGACCCTTGCCGTGACAGGCCCGATGCCCGGTGCCGAGCGTAGGATGGCCTCCTCCTGCAAAAGGGTGTGCGTCGATGCCAGGAGTGCGTCCATGCGCGCCTGCAGGGCTGCGATCTGGCGGTCGAGCATGTCGATCACCTGCAGGAGGCTTGCCTTCATCCAATCGGCATGGGGCTCGGCCAGACGGATGCGCTCGCTCTTGCGCATCTCCACCAGCTGGTCGCGCCGGTCCATGAGCGCACGCAGTTCCTGCCGTTCCGGTTCGCACGGTTCCTCGTCCGGCAAGGACATCGCCGCACCGTAGCGGGCCAGCATCATCGCATCGACCCGGTCCGTCTTGGCCAGGAAGCCGGCAGACCGTGCGAACTGGCGGGCCTTGCGCGGGTTGGCACGGTGGAACCGCTGGCCCGCACCATGCAGGTGAAGCCGCAGCGCCCGGTCATAAGGGCCCGTCGCCTCAAGCACGCAGAAGCCGCCCTGCCGCTCCAGCAACTCGACAAGCGCCGCATGCCCCTTGGCGTCATTGGCAAGGCGGTACCGTCGTGCCTGCGGATGGATGTAGCAATCCAGCCAGCCCTTGGAAACGTCGATCCCGATGAAACAAGATGCTATCGTCATGATGCCCGGCCTTATCCTGCGGGATCGCCGCGTCTACGGCCTCCCGGTCAACTGTTCGGGTGAAGCATGCAAAACGGCAGCGTACCGTGCTCGGACACGGTCTCTGGCGACCTGGGATGACAAGGTACGCTGCCGCAGCAAGAACATACAATATTCTCGCGCAATACACAGATAAGGATGACGGTGGGGAGGAGGGGGCTCCCACCCGTCAAGCGGTACGGCATATGGCCATGTTGCTTTTGCCCACCGTGCTTTTCTTCCTCCGTCATCCTCGGGCTTGACCCGAGGATCTACGCGGCACCCGCGGTCCTGGCGGAGGCGCCTAGCCCTGCCGCAGCCCGGCATTGACGCCCGCCATCTCCTTTTCCTCCGGCGCATGCTTCAGCGTCATCACCGGCAGCACGCGGCGCAGGTGGTCGTGGTGGGTGCGCACGCCGTATTCGAGGTCGGAGAGGTAGAATCCGGCGAAGGCGTTGGAGGTCATCGCCTCGTTGGACCAGACGGTGAGCTGCACGTCCTCGGCCTGCGTGTCGCGGTCGATGCGGTAGGCGAGGTAGCGGGCGAGGCGGTGCGCGCGGTCTTCCTCGCGGTAGCGATAGATGCCGCCCCGCAAAAGCGTCTTGCCGACGGCGACCGGGAACTCCTGGTAGAATTGCACGGTCTCGGGCGTCACGGCGATGACGCAATTGGGGAAGAGGCCGAAATAGATCCACGCCTTGCGCAGGTGCTCCGGCAGGCGCGCGTTTTCCGGCGATATCTTGACGTAGTTGCGCACGCTCCAGCGCCGGCCGGCATGGGGATTGTAGGTGGCGAAGGAGCGGCAGAGGCCGTCGACGAAGGGCTCGTCGTAATAGGTGGAGCCGTAGAGGTCCTGCAGGGCCGGATGGGCCATGGCGACGTGGTAGCCTTCGTTGTCGACATCGCGCACGGACTTCCAGTTGACCGGGCTCTCCTGCGTCCAGATATTGCCGGCCGGCACCATCTCCTCCGAGCGGTAATGCGACAGCTCCGCCTCGAAGGGCTTCATCACCTCGGCGACGGAAGGTTGCGGCCCGGGGGCGAAGCGGATGAAGACGAAACCCTGCCAGACCTCGCATTCCAGCGGCTTCAGGGCGAATTCGTCCTTGTCGAGCGGGGGAAAGCTCTTCGGGCGCGCGGCGCCGCGCAGCGTGCCGTCGAGATTGTAGACCCAGCCGTGGAAGGGACAGACGAGGGCGTTGCGGCAAGCGCCCTTCTCGTCGGCGACGAGGCGTGAGCCGCGATGGCGGCAGATGTTGTGAAAGGCGCGCACCGCGCCGTCCTGCCCGCGCAGGATGAGCGCGCGCTCGCCGACGACGTCCATGGCGAGGTAGTTTCCGGGCTCGGGAATGTCGGAGACATGGCAGGCGATCTGCCAGTGCTCGCGGAAGACATGCTGCTTTTCCAGCTCCAGGAGGGCGGGGCTATGGTAGCACCAGCCCGGAAGCCCGCTGCGGTCCCAGTCGTTCGGAACGCTGATATCGCGGATCATCTCGTTCATGTCGCTCCCCATATCTTGCTGAACGTTCATTCAATATAAGCATAATTCCCGTTCAAAAGGAATAGGTTGCGAAGCCGGTGGTTTTTGCGGATGCGAAAGGCCCCGGCCGAGAGGCGGCCGGGGCTGTGGGGCGCTCGCCTCCAGGCGATGCCGTGATGCCGGAAAGGCTTCAGCGGCAGACCCTTACGGTCCTGAAGACGACGTGGCCCCATTTGTTGTGGCGCTTGACCTTCTTCCAGAAGCAGTGGCGGTGATGGCCGTGATAGTGCGAATAGCCGTGGTGGTAGCCCCAGCCGTGGCCGCCGACGCCGAAGTAGAAGCCGCCGGCCTGCGAGGGGGCGGCGAAGGACACCGCTACGACGGTCGCGATGACGGCGGACATAAGGAACTTGCGCATTTCTCTCTCCTCTCTGGCCTTCAAGGATGAAACGCTCATCCTCTGGTTCCAACTTTCGCAGAGGGAAGGGGGGCGCGCTGTTCCGCATGGAACAGGCGGGCTGGCGCTTCGTCCCGGCGCCTGCTAGCTCTTCTTCGAACGACCGCGGGAGCCGAGCTTGCAGGACATCACCGACCTTTCCGCCCTTGCGCTATCCGCCGCCATCGCCGAACGCCGGCTCGACTGCCGCGCCGTGATGGCCGCCTATCTCGAGCGCATCGCCGCGATCAATCCGCGCCTCAACGCCATCGTCAGCCTGCGGCCGGCGGACGAGCTGATGGCCGAGGCGGAGGCGGCGGACCGGGCGCTGGCGACGGGAACGCATCGCGGCTGGCTGCACGGCATTCCCTTCGCGGTGAAGGACCTTTCCGAGGCGAAGGGCATCCTCTGCTCCTTCGGCTCGGCGAACTATGCCGATTTCGTGCCGGACTATGACGATGTCCATGTCGAGCGCATCCGCGCGGCCGGCGCCATCGTCATCGGCAAGACCAATGCGCCGGAAATGGGCCTCGGCTCGCATACCTACAATCCGGTCTTCGGCGTCACCCGCAATCCCTATGACGTGACGAAGAGCGCGGGCGGTTCTTCCGGCGGGGCGGCGGCCGGGCTTGCCGCGCGCATCCTGCCGGTCGCCGACGGCAGCGACATGATGGGCTCGCTGCGCAATCCCGCCGCCTTCAACAATGTCGTCGGCTTCCGGCCGTCCTTCGGCCGCGTGCCTTCGCTCGGCAACGAGCTCTTCTTCGGCCAGCTTGCCGTCAACGGGCCGATGGGGCGCAGCGTCGCCGATGTCGCCGCCTTGCTTGCGACGCAGGCCGGGCACGACCCGCGCGACCCGCTGTCGCTCGCGGACGAGGACCTTTCGGTCGACCTTCACCGGGATATCGCCGGTGCCCGGATCGGCTGGCTCGGCGATTTCGGCGGCCATCTTCCCTTCGAGCCGGGCGTGCTGGAGCTTTGCCGGGATGCGCTCGGCGCCTTCCGCCGGCTCGGGTGCCATGTCGAGGAGGTCGCGCCGGGTTTCGACATGGGCAGATTGTGGCAGACCTGGCGGGTGCTGCGCCATTTCCTCATTGCCGGCGGGCAGGCGGCTGACTACGGCGACCCGGCCCGGCGGGCGCGCATGAAGCCGGAGCTTCTCTGGGAGATCGAGCGCGGCCAGCGGCTGACGGCAGCGGAGGTCCATGCCGCCTCGCTCGGGCGCAGTGACTGGTACCGCTACATGCTGGACCTGTTCGCGGCCTACGATTTCCTCATCCTACCCTCCGCGCAGGTCTTCCCCTTTTCGGCGGAGCTGGACTGGCCGAAGGCCGTGAACGGCCGGGAAATGGACACTTATCATCGCTGGATGGAGGTGGTGATCGGCCCGACGCTCGCAGGGCTTCCCGTCGCCGCCATGCCGGCCGGCTTCAGCGCGGAAGGGCTGCCGGCGGGCATCCAGATCATCGGCCGGCCGCGCGGCGACCGGCAGGTTCTGTCGGCGGCGGCGGCCTATGAACGCGCCACCGACTGGCTCGGCCGGCATCCCCAGATATAGCCATAGCCGGGCTTTGGACACGCCAGCGCCGCATTTTCGTGAAAGGCACGCTTGCCGGGTGTCGAGGACCGCCCGGCAGACTCCTTCAAAAACATGAGGCGCCGTTTAGGAATTGCTTACCATATTTCGTCATTCTTTGCTCGTTCGGCAAGGCTCCGGGACGCGTGGTTCCGCCTGCCGCCAGCGTAAAGGCCTTCGGAGCGTCATTTCCGCGGCCGCGTCGAGTAACGAGTATCGGGTAACGAGTATCATGGCGTCTGTGTACGAGTCCGCGCGCTCCGCGTCCAAGTCCCGGCAGGGCCGTTCCGGGAGCATCCTTCTCAGCGCCGCGCTTGCCTGCGGCGTGCTTGCCGGCTCCGCCTGGGCCGTCGTCTCCACGCTTCATGCCATGCAGGATGCCGCCTCCTCGCTCGCCGAGGGGCGCAGGTCCATCGCCGCATCGCTCTCCGTCGCATCGGCCGGCATTAGCGACGCCCAGCCCGAGCGCCTGGTGAAGGTCGCCAAGTTCTCGCGCCTTTCCCCGCCCTCCGAAAGCGAGATCCGCCAGAAGCAATTGACCGCCGAGGCGATCCAGGCCTCGCGCCAGCGCAAGATTTCCATCGAGCTCGCCTCCGCCGTCAAGCGCGAGAAGGCCAAGGCCCTGATGATCGAGACGGCCGTCGCCCGCGCCGAGCGCTCCGTGGAGCAGGAAAAGGCGATCACCGGCGAACGCGCGCTCGTCACCGCCATGCTTCCCGACGACGTTTCCGGCCGCAAGAGCATCCAGCCCTTCGGCCTCGTCATGAAGAAGGCCGAAGCCGAGGAAGAGGACAGCGAAGACGATATCCTCAGCGATATCCCGCTGCCGGAAACCCGCCCGGCACTCGAGACCGTCACGATCGAGCGCAAGCCGGCGGAGGAAAAGCCCGCCACGCGCACGGCCACCCGGCAGGCGAAGGAGGACGACGACGACAAGGACGTCGCCATCGTCAAGCCGGAGCGTTCGCTGTTCGGCGATCTCTTCAAGAGCCGCGGCAACGGCACCGGCTGGCTGGGCAAGGGCACGAAGGTGGCGATCTACGACGTCTCCAACGCGACCGTCTACATGCCCGACGGCACGAAGCTGCGCGCCCATTCCGGCATCGGCAAGATGCGCGACAACCCGCGCTTCGAGCATGTCAAGATGACCGGCCCGACGCCGGCCGGCATCTATCGCCTGCGCATGCGCGAACGGCGCTTCCACGGCGTCGAGGCGATCCGCATGCTGTCCGTCGACGGCCGCGATCCGAAGAACCGCACGGGCCTGCTGACCCACACCAATCTCCTGCGCGGCCAGAAGGGCTCGCACGGCTGCGTCGCCTTCCAGAACTACGAACCCTTCCTCAACGCCTTCAAGCGCGGCCATGTCAACATGCTGGTCGTCGTGCCGGAACTGCCGTCGTCCCGCACGCAGCTTGCCGCGCTCTACAGGAAGGCGGGGGCGTAAAGACCCCTCCCTAAATCCCTCCCCACAAGGGGGAGGGACTTGCCTTGCGGCATCCCCAGAGAGAAAATTTCAAGGCTAGCAGGCAGAGAGGGCCTTTGCTCACACCGGCTGGACGAACCCGTCCAGCACGCGTTTCTGGCCGGCGCGGTCGAAGTCGATGGTCAGCTTGTTGCCCTCGATCGCCGCGATGTTGCCGTTGCCGAACTTCATGTGGAAGACCCGGTCGCCGATGGAGAATTTCGAGGGCTCCGTCACGGTCGACTTGGCCACCAGCTCGCCTTCGATGGTGCGGGCGCGCGGGCCGCTCTCGCCATAGCCGATGCGCTCGACGGCGTGGCCGGAGCGCGAGCCCCAGTTGTCGCGCGTCGCCTCCGTGCGGTTCGCCTGGGCGCGCCGCCAGCCGGGCGTCGAATAGGTATTCTGGAACGGCTCCTGCTTGTCGAAGCGCGACTGGCCGTATCCGCCGCGCCCGTAGCCGCCGTAGGACTGCTCCACCTCGGCCACTTCCACATGGCTTTCCGGCAGTTCGTCGAGGAAGCGGGAAGGCAGCGTCGTCTGCCAGAGGCCGTGAATGCGGCGGTTGGAGACGAACCAGATGTGGCAGCGGCGCTTGGCCCGCGTGATGCCGACATAGGCGAGGCGCCGTTCCTCCTCCAGTCCCGCGCGGCCGCCCTCGTCGAGCGAGCGCTGGTGCGGGAAAAGGCCCTCCTCCCAGCCGGGCAGGAAGACGGTCTCGAATTCGAGGCCCTTGGCCGAGTGCAGCGTCATGATCGAGACGGCGTCGAGGTTCTCGTTCTGCTCGGCATCCATGACCAGCGAGACGTGCTCCAGGAAGCCGCGCATGGATTCGAAGGCCTCCATGGAGCGGATGAGTTCCTTCAGGTTTTCCAGCCGCCCCGGCGCCTCGGCCGACTTGTCGGCCTGCCACATCGCCGTATAGCCGCTCTCGTCGAGGATCTGCTCGGCAAGCTCGGTATGCGGCATCGTCTCCAGCAGCGATTGCCAGCGGCGGAAATCGGTGACGACGTCGAAGAGCGCCTTGCGCGCCTTCGGCTTCAGTTCGTCCGTCTCGACGATGTCGGCGGCGGCGGCGAGCATGGGGATGTCGCGGGCGCGGGCATAGTCGTGCAGGTTGCGGATCGTCGTGTCGCCGAGGCCGCGCTTCGGCGTATTGACGATGCGCTCGAAGGCGAGGTCGTCGGCCGGCTGGCTGACGAGGCGGAAATAGGCGAGCGCGTCGCGGATCTCCAGCCGCTCGTAGAAGCGCGGGCCGCCGATGACGCGGTAATTGAGGCCGAGCGTGACGAAACGGTCTTCGAATTCGCGCATCTGGAAGGAGGCGCGCACGAGGATCGCCATGTCGTTCAGCTTGTGGCCCTTGCGCTGGAGCTGCTCGATCTCCTCGCCGATGGCGCGGGCTTCCTCCTCCGAATCCCAAGCCGCATGGACGACGACCTTGTCGTCGTCCGGGTCGCGCCGGTCGGTGAAGAGCGTCTTGCCCAGCCGGTCCTCGTTGTGTGCGATCAGGTGACCGGCCGCGCCGAGGATATGGGCGGTGGAGCGGTAGTTGCGCTCCAGCTTGATGACCTTGGCGCCGGGAAAATCCTTCTCGAAGCGCAGGATGTTGTCCACCTCCGCCCCGCGCCAGCCGTAGATCGACTGGTCGTCGTCACCGACGCAGCAGAGATTGACGAGGCTCGCGGCCGCACCGCGCCTGTCGGCGCTGGCTTCCGGCGTCCCCTTCGGTCGCTGCGCCAGAAGCCGCAGCCACATATACTGGGCCGTGTTGGTGTCCTGGTACTCGTCGACGAGGATATAGCGGAAGCGCTGGTGGTATTCGGCGAGCACGTCCGGATTGGCGCGGAACATGCGGATCGGGTGCAGCAGGAGGTCGCCGAAGTCGCAGGCGTTCAGCGTCTTCAGGCGGTTCTGGTAGGCGATGTAGAGCTCTCGCCCCTTGCCGTTGGCGAAGGCCCGCGCGTCGCCTTCGGGGATCTGCGCCGGGTCGAGGCCCTTGTTCTTCCAGCCGTCGATCATGCCGGCGAACTGCTTTGCCGGCCAGCGCTTGTCGTCGATGCCTTCCGCCTGGAGGATCTGCTTGATCAGGCGCACGACGTCGTCGGTGTCGAGGATCGAGAAATCCGAGCGGAGGCCGACGAGCTCGGCATGGCGGCGCAACAGCTTGACGCCGATGGAGTGGAACGTGCCGAGCCAGGGCATGCCCTCGACAGCGCCGCCGACGAGGAGGCCGATGCGCTCCTTCATCTCGCGGGCGGCCTTGTTGGTGAAGGTCACGGCGAGGATCTGGCTCGGGAAGGCCCGGCCGGTCGCAAGGATATGGGCGATGCGCGTCGTCAGCACGCGCGTCTTGCCGGTGCCGGCGCCGGCGAGCACCAGCACGGGGCCGTCGAGCGTTTCCACCGCCTCGCGCTGCTCGGGATTGAGACCGGCAAGATAGTCCGGCGCCCGGTGTGCGTCCCGTGCCGCCATGGCGCGCGCGGCGATGCCGCCGGCGGGCTTTGCGGAAAGCTGCGGGTCCTCGTCGAAGAAGGGAATGTCGTCGTAACCGCTGATCATGCGGCTCAATGTAGTGATTCGGGACCGAAAGGCCAGTTTTCCGTTCTGCTTTTATTCCCGGGGTGCTAGGTTACGGGGACGGCGGCCGGCGGCGCGACGGCGGGCTGTCGGAAGAGGGCGGCCTTTTCTTACGGTTCGGTAAGGCAGGGGGCCGCCAATCTTACAATTCCGTAATGATCGCATTCTTTCATTGTCCGTTCATTCTCAAAGCGGGATAGTTGGTCTATGTCGCGGTGCAGTACGTGACGGTTCGCTTCCATCGGAGAAAGATTGCATGCGGGTTTGGAAACAGCTCCTCATCGGCACCGGCGTCATCGCGGCCGGGGTTCTGCTTTGGGGTCGCTTCGTGCCCGGGGCGAACGACATGCTGGAGGCCGCCGGCCTTCCCGGCAAGCTCGTCGCCGCGATCGCGCCGGCCGGTGAGGACAAGGCGGACGGCGGCCAGAAGGCCGGCGGGCGCCGCGGCTTCGGCAACGGGCCGACGCTCGTGGCCACCAAGCCCGTCGCCATGGCCGTCGTCAACGACCGGCTGAATGCCATCGGCGACGGCGAGGCGATCCGCACCGTGACCGTGACGCCCTATGCGACCGGCAACCTCACGGACGTGCTCGTCCAGTCGGGCGAGCGCGTGGAACAGGGGCAGGTCATCGCCCGGCTCGACAGCGAGGAGCAGAAGATCGCCGCCGACCAGGCGCGCGTGGCCCGCGACAGCGCCGAGCAGAAGCTGAAGCGCGTCCAGAACCTGCGCTCCTCCACCAGCCTCGCCGAACTGCAGGATGCGGAAACCGCGGTGAAGGCGTCGGAACTTGCCCTGCGCAATGCCGAGCTTGCCCTCAGCCGCCGCGACATCACCGCGCCCTATGGCGGCGTGGTCGGCATCATCTCGGTCAATCCGGGCGACTACGTCACGACCTCGACGGCGATCGCCCGCATCGACGACCGTTCGGAAATCCTCGTCGACTTCTGGGTGCCGGAGCGCTTCGCCACCTCCGTGCGCGTCGGCGGCGAGGTCTCGGCGACGGCCGTGGCGCGGCCGGGCGAGACCTTCTCCGGCACGGTGCAGGCCATCGACAACCGCATCGAGCAGGAAAGCCGCACCCTGCGCGTGCGCGCCCGGATAGCCAATCCCGAGGACGTGCTGCGCGCCGGCATGTCCTTCCAGGTGACGATGCGCTTTGCCGGCGACCTCTATCCGAGCGTCGATCCGCTCTCCGTGCAGTGGAGCGCGGACGGCTCCTACATCTGGCGCGTCAAGGGCGACAAGGTCGAGCGCGTGCCGGTCCATATCGTCCAGCGCAATCCCGACATGGTGCTCGTGAAGGCGGAACTTGCCGAAGGCGACCAGGTCGTCACGGAAGGCGTGCAGACCCTGCGGCCCGGCGGGGCCGTGCGCAAGGTGGCCGAAGGCGAACAGGCGCCCGCGGCCACGGAGGGCTCGTGATGTCGGGGGAAGCCACCGGCCACAACGACACCGGCAAGGCGGGCTTCACCGCGCTTTTCATCCGCCGGCCGATCTTCGCCCTCGTGCTCAATACGCTGATCGTCGTCGCGGGCCTTGCCGCCTTCAAGGGCGTCGAGATCCGCGAGCTTCCCTCGGTCGACCAGCCCGTCATCAGCGTCACCACCAATTTCGACGGCGCCTCGCCGGAAACGGTCGACCGCGAGCTGACCGACGTGATCGAGGGCGCGGTCTCGCGCGTCCAGGGCATCAAGGACATCTCCTCCGTCTCCTCCTTCGGCCGCAGCCGCGTCACGCTGCAGTTCTCCGACACGACGGACGTGAACCAGGCCGCCAACGACGTGCGCGACGCGCTCGGCCGCGTGACGAACCAGATTCCCGACGGCGCCGACGACCCGCGCGTCGTCAAGGCCGATGCGGACAGCCAGCCGATCATGCGCCTTGCGCTGACCTCCGACACGCAGTCGCTGGAAGACCTCACGCTGCTCGCCGAAAACGAGATCACCGACAGGCTCGCCTCCGTCGAGGGCGTTGCCGACGTCGTGGTCTACGGCGACCAGGAGAAGATCTTCCGGGTCGATGTCGACCAGTCGAAGCTCGCCGCGCGCGGGCTGACGGTCGCGGACCTTCGCAATGCGCTCGCCACCGCCGCCTTCGACGTTCCGGCAGGTTCCCTGAAGAGCCAGAGCCAGGACATCACCGTGCGCGCGACGGCCGACCTCGTCAAACCCGCCGATTTCGAGAACCTGATCCTGAAGAACCGCGTGCGCCTCGGCGACGTCGCCATGGTGACGCTCGGGCCGGACGAGGGCTCAACGGCGCTGCGCTCCAACGGGCGGCAGGGCATCGGCCTCGGCATCATCCGCCAGGCCCAGTCCAACACGCTCGACATTTCCGCCGGCGTGAAGCAGATGGTCGGCCAGCTCGGCAACGTCTTGCCGGAAGGCACCCAGCTCAAGATCACCAGCGACGATGCCGTCTTCATCGACGGCGCCATCCACGAAGTGGAGATCGCGCTCGTCGTCGCGGTGCTGATCGTCACGCTCGTCATCTACCTCTTCCTGCTCGACTGGCGCGCGACGCTGATCCCGACGATCAGCATGCCGATCGCGCTCGTCGGCACCATCGCGGCCATCTACATGGCGGGCTTTTCCGTCAACATCCTGACGCTGCTCGCCATCGTATTGGCGACCGGCCTCGTGGTGGACGACGCCATTGTGGTGCTGGAGAACATCGTGCGCCGGCGCGCCGAAGGCCTCAAGCCGCGGGCGGCCGCCATCCTCGGCACGCTGGAGGTGTTCTTCGCGGTGGTCGCGACCACCGCGACGCTCGCCGCCGTCTTCGTGCCGCTCTCCTTCCTGCCGGGGCAGGCGGGCCGGCTCTTCCGCGAGTTCGGCTTCGTGCTCGCCTTCGCGGTGCTGCTCTCCTCCTTCGTGGCGCTGACACTCTGCCCGATGCTTGCCTCGCGCATGCTGACGAAGGACGTCAAGCACGGGCATACCGGCGTTCTGGCGCGCATCGGCGCGGCGGCATCCGGCTTCTACCGGCGCACGCTGCGGGCCTGTCTCGGTGCGCCGCTCATCGTCTTCGTCGTGGCGCTGCTCTTCACGGCGGCGGGCGCGACCTCGTTCTTCACCATCAAGTCGGAGCTGACGCCGAGCGAGGACCGCTCGATGGTCATGCTGCGGGTCAACGCGCCGCAGGGCGTGTCGCTGGAATATGCGCAGGACCAGATGAAGCTGATCGAGAACAAGCTGCGCCCGCTCTACGACAGCGGCGAGATCGTCAACATCTTCTCGATCTCCGGGCAGGGCGGCTCGACCAACAGCGGCTTCATGGTGCTGACGCTCGCGCCCTGGAAGGAGCGCGCCCGCACGCAGCAGCAGATCGTGCAGGACATCAACAAGGCGGTCGCGACCGTTCCCTCCGTGCGAACCTTCGTCATGCAGCCGAACAGCCTCGGCATCCGCGGCGCCGGCAACGGCCTCCAGGTGGCGCTGGTCGGCAACGACTACACCAAGCTCGGCAATGCGGCGGCCGAGCTCGTGCGCAAGATCGAGGACAGCGGGCGCTTCCAGAACGTGCGCCTCAACTACGAGGCCAACCAGGCGCAGCTTTCCGTGACGATCGACCGCGAGCGCGCGGCCGATCTCGGCATCGACATCACCGGGCTTTCGGCGGCCCTGCAGGCGATGCTGGAAGGCACCAGCGTCGTCGACGTCTATGTCGAGGGACAGGCCTATCCGGTCAAGCTCTCTTCCACGACGACGCCGATCAACGACCCGATGGATCTCGAAAACATCTTCCTGAAGACCGGCGACGGCAAGATCGTGCCCATGTCCTCCATCGCCTCGCTGGAGGAGAAGGCCGTCGCCCCGCAGCTTTCGCGCGAGCAGCAGCTTCGCGCCGTCTCGCTCTCGGCGGGGCTCAAGGACGGGCTTGCGCTCGGCGATGCGCTGTCGATGGTCCAGGAGATGGCGCAGCCGCTCCTGCCGGACGGCGCCCGGCTGATGCCGATGGCCGAGGCCGCGACGCTGCAGGAGAATTCGAGCGGCCTTGCCGTCACCTTCGGCTTTGCCATCGTCATCATCTTCCTCGTGCTTTCGGCGCAGTTCGAGAGCTTCGTCAGCTCGATCATCATCATGGTGACGGTGCCGCTCGGCCTTGCCTGCGCCGTCTTCGCGATGGTGGCGACGGGGACGACGCTCAACATCTACAGCCAGATCGGGCTGGTGCTGCTCGTCGGCATCATGGCGAAGAACGGCATCCTCATCGTCGAGTTCGCCAACCAGCTTCGCGACCGCGGACAGGATATCCGCAGCGCCATCGAGGATGCCGCCAACATCCGCCTGCGCCCGGTGCTGATGACGATGATCGCCACCGTCGTCGGCGCCGTGCCGCTGGTGCTGGCGAGCGGGGCGGGCGCCGAGGCGCGCATCTCGCTCGGCTGGGTGCTGGTCGGCGGCCTCGGCCTCGCCACGGTCGTCACGCTCTATTTGACGCCCGTCGCCTATCTGGTGATCGCCCGCTTCACGAGCCCCCATGCCGACGAGGAGAAGCGCCTTGCCGCCGAGCTGGAGCATGCCGAGGCGCTGGCGCGCGGCGGCGCGCGCGACCTGCCGCTCGCGGCGGAGTGATTTGCGGCGCTAACCCGATATTGCGGCTGGACAGCCGGGCGCCAATTTGCTGAGTAAACCTCATAGAAGTGAGGACCTTACCATGGCATTGGCGGATATCAGGAGCGGCGTACGCAACGAGAAGGGCATTGCCGGGGTGTTGCCGCTGCTTGCGGCGCGCTTCGGCGAGCGGTTCCAGACGGGCGAGGCGATCCGCAGCCAGCACGCGCATACCACCACCTACATTCCCGCCCAGCTTCCCGACGGCGTCGTCTTCGTCGGGAGCGCCGAGGACGTGCAGGCGGTCGTGGCGCTTTGCGCGGACCATGCCGTGCCGGTCATTCCCTTCGGCACGGGCTCTTCGCTGGAAGGGCAGGTGAACGCGCCGAACGGCGGCATCTCCATCGATTTCTCCAACATGAAGCGCGTTCTCGAGGTGAATGCCGAGGATCTCGACTGCACCGTCGAGCCCGGCATCACGCGCGAGGAGCTGAACACCTATCTGCGCGATACGGGCCTCTTCTTCCCCATCGATCCGGGCGCCAACGCCTCCATCGGCGGCATGGCCTCCACGCGCGCCTCCGGCACGAACGCCGTGCGCTACGGCACGATGAAGGACAATGTGCTGGCGGTGACGGCCGTGACCGCCACCGGCGAGGAGATCCGCACCGCCCACCGCGCGCGAAAATCCTCGGCGGGCTACGACCTGACGCGGCTTTTCGTCGGGGCGGAAGGAACGCTCGGCGTCCTCACCTCGGTGACGCTGCGCCTGCAGGGCATTCCCGCGGTCATCGCCGGCGGCATCTGCGGCTTTCCGACGCTGAAGGATGCCTGCAACGCCGTGATCATGACGATCCAGCTCGGCATTCCCGTCGCCCGCATCGAGCTGCTCAACGCCTTGCAGGTCCAGGCCTGCAACGCCTATTCCGGCCTCACCCTGCCCGAGCAGCCGACGCTCTTCGTGGAATTCCACGGCAACGAGGAGAGCGTGCGCCTGCAATCGGAGGAGTTCGGCACGATCGCCGCCGAATGCGGCGGCGGGGCCTTCGTGTGGAGCGCCGACGCGGCGGAGCGGGGCAAGCTCTGGAAGGCGCGGCACAATGTCTACTGGTCCTGCAAAGCGCTTCGGCCGGGCTATGCGGCGCTGTCGACCGATGTCTGCGTACCGATCTCGCGGCTGGCCGATTGCGTGGCCGAGACGGAGCGCGACATCGAGGAGCACGGTCTTCTCGCGCCTATCGTCGGCCATGCCGGCGACGGCAATTTCCACACCTGCGTCGTCTTCGACGACAAGGACCCGGCGGAAGTGGCGAAGGTCGAGGCCTTCGTTGGCCGGCTCAACGCCCGGGCGCTCGCCATGGACGGCACCTGCACGGGCGAGCACGGCATCGGCCAGGGCAAGCAGACCTTCCTGCCGAAGGAGCTCGGCGGATCGCTGACCCTGATGCGGCAGATCAAGCAGGCGCTCGATCCGCACAACATTATGAACCCCGGCAAGATTTTTTCGACTCCGTAGCCGGCGTTCGCGCTATCGTGCGGCGATTGAAGGGAATTCGAGGCATGCGGCGTGCTTTCTAGGATCATGCTTTTCGTCGGCGGCCTGGTGGTGGTGGCGCTGTTTGCGGCGCTGCTCGCCCCGCTTTTCGTCGACTGGACGAGCTTCCGGCAGGATTTCGAGCGTGAGGCGAGCCGCATCATGGGCCGGCCCGTCACCGTGCACGGCAGCGTCGATGCCCGCCTCATCCCCTTTCCATCGGTGACGCTCAATGACGTTCGCGTCGGCTCGCCCGAGGACGGCAAGCCGCTGGTGGAGGTGGCGCGCTTCTCGATGGACGCCGAGCTTGCGCCCTTCCTTTCCGGCGAGGCGCTGATCTTCGACATGCGCATCGAGGAGCCGAAGGCCCGCATCAAGCTTTTCGAGGACGGCACGCTCGACTGGGCGCGGGGCCGCCAGTCCGCCATCCCGGCCCGCACCGTCGTGCTGGAGAACGTGTCGATCACCGGCGGCCAGATCGAGTTCGTCGACGAGCAGACCGGCCGCACCCGCCACGTCACGGGTCTCGACGCGCAGGTCTCGGCAAAATCGCTTGCCGGCCCGTGGCGCATCGACGGGCGGGCGGCGCTCGACGGCGAGAGCGGCGCCTTCCAGCTTGCGAGCGGCCAGGTGGAGAACGGGGCGCTTTCGCTGCGCACGCATATCGTGCCGGACCGCCTGGCCTTTGCCGCCGATCTCGACGGTGCCGTCAAGCTCGTCGATTTCCGCCCGCAATACCAGGGGAGCTTCACCCTTTCGGAAAAGCCGCGGCCGAAGGGCGAGGGGGCGCAGGACCCGATCCGCGTTGCCGGCAAGTTCGAGCTTTCCAACGAGCGCATCCGCGTGCCGGAATACCGGCTGGAGGCCGGCCCGCGCGACGATCCCTACGTCGTGACGGGCGAAGCGACGCTCGATACCGGCCGCGCGCCGGAATTCCTGCTGCTCGCCGACGGCCAGCAGATCGACGTCAACCGCATCGGCAACAGCGGGACGAACGGCAAGACGGGGCGCAACCCGCAGATTTCCGCCCGCCAGCGGCTGCAGGCGCTGCTCGCCATCGCCGCCGATATCCCGATCCCGCAGGTGCCGGGGCGGGCGAGCCTCTTCCTGCCCGCCGTCGTGGTGGGCGATACGACCGTGCGGGAAATCCGCCTCGACGTGAAGCCGGACGGCGACGGCTGGCAGGTCGAGCGGGCCGATGCGCTGCTGCCCGGCCGCACGGCGCTGGAGGCCAAGGGGCGGCTGCAGCTCGGCGAGAACCGCGGTTTCGTCGGCGACCTGCTGATGGCCTCCAACCAGCCCTCCGGACTTGCGACATGGCTTGCCGGCTCGGTGGACCCGGAAATCCGCAAGCTGAAGACCGCCGGCTTCTCCGCCAAGGTCGACCTTACGGACGAGTTGCAGCGCTTCGAGAACCTGGAGGTCGCCGTGGGGCCGGCCTCGCTGACGGGACGGCTGGAGCGCGAATCCCGCTCGGGCACGGCGCCCACGCTCTCCATCGAGCTGCGCGGCAACGAGGTGGAGCTGGAATCGCTGAAGGCGCTTGTCGGGCTGGTGGCGGGCGACGCGTCGCTGTCCGCCGTGCTCGACCATTCCATCGCGCTCGATATCAAGGCGGATCGGTTCCGCGCCTTCGGCGAGACCGCCTCCGGCGTCGATGCGGTGATGACGGCGAAGGACGGCCTCCTCACCCTCAGCCGCCTCGATGTCGATGCGCTGGCGGGCGCCTCGCTCTCGGCGAGCGGCACGCTCGGCGGCTCGCTCCTTGCGCCGAGCGCCGGCCTCGACATCCGCCTGAAGGCGGCCGCCATGCAGCCGGTCGCGGACCTTCTCGCCCGCCACCTGCCGGCCCACCCGCTGCTGTCGCGCTTCGTCGCCGGCGCGGGCTACTATGACAACGCCGACCTTTCCGCCCATCTTAGTCTTTCCGACGAGGCGGAGAGCCCGCTGACGGTCACGCTCTCCGGGCCCGTCAATGACGGGCGGGTCGACCTGAAACTTTCGGCCGGCTCCCTCGACGATCTTCTGGAGGCGCGCGGCTTCGATCTGGACGGTAGCCTTTCCAATCCGCAATCGGTCGTGCTGGCGGGGCAGATGGGGCTCGATCCGCTGCCCTTCGACGCCGATCCCGACGGCCGCATCGCTCTTGCCGTGAAGCAGCCGGAGGAGGGGGCGGCGGATGTCTCCGTGACCTTCGATGCCGGCAGCACGGCGCTGTCCGCCAAGGGCACCGCCGATCTTTCTGCCGGGGATTTCCTCGCCGGCACGCTCGCCCTTTCGGTCAAGAGCGACGATATCGAGCCCTACCTGATGATGAACGGCATCGCGATGCCGCAGGGCGGCGCGGGCCTTCCCCTCACGCTGGACGCCGATGTGGCGACGAGCGCGGCGGCGGTGGCGATCACCGGCATCGCCGGCAAGGCCGACCGCAACGCGTTCTCCGGCGCGCTGACATTCGACCGCACGGCGCCGATCCTCAAGGGCACCGGCGGGCTACGTTTCGATACGGTCGACCTCGCCTATCTGGCCGAGGCCGTCGCCGGGCCGGTGAGCGACGTTTCGGACGGCTCGCTGAACGGCGCGCCCCTGGTGCAGCCGTTGCAGGATGCCGCGGACGTCTCCGTGGCGCTGGAGGCGGGGACCTTCTGGCCGGGGCTCTACGGCGCGGTGGAAGGCTTCCGCGGCGACCTTGCCTGGAAGGGCGGGGAATTGACGCTGACGGACATGGCGGGCGACTGGCTGGGCGGAAAGCTCTCCGGCCGCCTGAAGATCGCCAATGCCGACGAGAACGGCCTGTTCGAGGCGCGCGCCACGCTGTCGGGCGTCGACCTGTCGAAGATCGTCTGGTCCGGCCCGGACGGCGCGGTCGCGGCAGGCAGGGCCGACGTGACGCTGGCGGTCGATGCCTCCGGCAAGAGCGTGCGCGCCATGGCGGAAGGGGCGAGCGGTTCGGGCGAGGCGCAGGTGTCCGGCCTCGTCGTCAAGGGGATCGATACCGGCGCCCTGCCGTCGCTGCTTTCGGCGGCGGACGGCATCGAGGGCGATATCACGCCGGAGAAGGTGGCGGGCTTTGCCGCCGATGCAATCCTCACGAACGAAGCGGCGCTGGGCACGGTGCGCATTCCCTTCGCGCTTGCCGGCGGGAGCCTGCGCTTCCAGAGCGTGGCGGCGGAGGATGCCGGGGCGGCGCTGACGGGCGATGCCGATATCGGGCTTGCCGACGGATCGATGACGGCCCGGCTTTCCGTGGCCTACAAGGCCGGCGAGGACGCGCTTGCCGGCGCCGAGCCCGAGGTGGCGCTCAGCTATCGCGGCCTTGTCGATGCGCCGGGCTTCTCGCTCGACGTGCAGCCGCTCGCCAATTACCTCTCGCTGCGTCGCTTCGAGACCGAGCGCCGGCGGGTGGAGACGTTGCAGGCCAATGTGCTGGAAAAGCAGCGCCTGCGCCGTGAAGCCGCGCTCTACCGCGCCCGCGCCGAAGCGCGTGCGGCCGCCGCCGAGGCGGCGCGCCTGCAGGCGGCGGAAGAGGAGCGCCGGCGCGTGGAAGCCCGCAAGCGTTCCGACGAGGCGCATGCGGCGCAAGAGGCCGAGCGCCTGCGCCGCAAGGAGGCGGACGATGCCCGGCGCCTTACGGAGGCGCAGGAGGAGGCACGCCGCCTCGCCGCGCAGAAGGCGGCCGAAGAGGCGCGGAAAGCGGAGGAAGAGGCAAAGCGCCGCCGCCTGCCGGTCACGCCCGAAGAGGGCGTCGAGCGCGGCGGCGAACTGCCGCCCGTCGGCGGAAGCGGCGGGGCCTTGAACTTCGACGGCCTGCCCGGCCTCAACTGAGGCCGCCGCCCCGGGCCTTCAGCCGTTCCAGCACATGAAGGCGCAGCGCCGAGGAAAGATTGCCCTCGACGCCGCGCGCATCGTCGATCTCGCGGATGAGGGCGGCGAGCGGCATGGCGCGCTCGGCGGCGATCGCCTTCAATTCGTCATGGAAGGCCGGTTCGAGGGAGAAACTCGTGCGGTGGCCGTGCAGGGTGGCGGAATATTTCCGGATCACATCCGACCTCACGCGATGATTCAGATGCCTTGCAAACCGAATCCGGCATTGCCGCCAAGGGATTGAAATCTTAGCTCTTCGTCTCTTCGGGCCGCTCGATGCGGCCCTGGTCGTGCGCGTTCTTCGCCTTCTCGTTGAGGGCGCGAGTCAGCGACTTCTCCGCTTTCGTGCGGCCGAAGGCGACGCGGTTCTGCTCGGCCTGCCTTTCCTTTTCGGAACGGGCCTTCTGCTTGCGGACCTGGCGGAGATTGACGACGTCGCCGCTCATCGGCCGGAACTCAGTTCTTCTTGCGGAAGGAATCGAGCGAGACGACCGAGCCGCCGCCCTTGCCGTTGTCGTCGCCTGTCGGCGGCATCGGCTCCTGGGCGGTTTCCTCGGCCTTTTCCGCGGGTGCGGGATAGGCGGTGACCTCGGCCGAATGCTCGTCCTCTTCCTCCATCGCCGGCACGTCGAATTCCAGCTCGAAGCTCACCGACGGGTCGTAGAAGCCGCGGATGGCGTTGAAGGGGATGACGAGCTTTTCAGGCGTGTCGGAGAAGGAAAGGCCGATCTCGAACTGGCTCTCGGTGACCTTGAGGTCCCAGAACTGGTGCTGGACGACGATGGTCATCTGCTCGGCATATTTCGCCTTGAGGTGCTGCGAGATGCGCACGCCCGGGGCATTGGTGAGGAAGGTGATGAAGAAATGATGCTCGCCGGGAAGATGCCCCGTGACCGCGACTTCGGACAAAACCTTGCGAATGACGCTGCGTAGCGCGTCCTGGGCGAGAATGTCGTAGCGAATGTGGTCTTGCGCCATTCGTTCCTGTCTTTCTTCCAGCCTTTGTTTTCAGGCATTGCATGTCTACCCATGCCTTCCCGGCACGAGTCATCTGGCACAGCTATAGACCATTTCAAGGCATTGGAGAAGGTGAAGGCTTCTGTTGCCAGGTGCCTTCGGACCCCGCCTGCCGGTGCGACCCGTCAGGACTTTGAGTGAAGTGTCACACCGCCCTTAGGCAGCGAGACGAGCTTCCGCATAGTTGTCGTTTGCAACTACAAGTTTAGCCCGATAACGGTGGTACAATGCCGAGCAAAAAGTCGATCTTTACGCCCTTGTCGATCCTATTTCGCCCCCATCAAAAGCCGATCCTTCCGGTCGATCGGTTTTTGGTGGAGGCGCCGGGTACCGCCCCCGGGTCCAATGGGTTTATTACACCGCCCGTTTATTGCCATAGCTGCCGAGGCAGCACTTCACATATAGGCGCTCTCTTCGCCCAAGAAAAGACCCCCGCGCAGGTCATTTTCGGCCATCCACCCGGATATGTTCATTAACGCTTGACTTGCCGATCCTGCTTGAAAAACATGGGCCCGCGGCAGCGCGCCATGACGGCGGCAGCAACGTGACCCGCGAAGGAGACACCATGACCGACTATCTCGCAGATGTCCGCAAGTACGACAGCGGTGCCGACGAGGCCATCGTCAAGAAGATCGTGAGCCATCTCGGCATCGCGCTGCGCAACCGCGACTCCTCGCTCGTCTCCTGCTCCGACCCGGACGAACTTGCCCGCGTCAGGGAAAAGTGGTGCGGCAAGAAGCTCGGCATCACCGGGGATGCCGCCGACAAGGCCGTCGAGGCCGTCTGCAAGGCCATGTCCGACGACCGCACCAAGTCGCGCGTCACCTTCTACTATCTCACCGCCAAGGAACTCGGAAAACTTGGCGCGCTCGCCTGAGGAAAGCCGGGAAAATCCCATTTCACCCTTTGGCCGCCGCCGCGATCGCTCTAGTATCGAATGCTGGAAAACGAATCGGCGGCGACCATGCAGCAATATCTCGACCTTCTCTCCCATGTGATGGAGAACGGCACCGACCGGGGCGACCGCACGGGCACCGGCACGCGCGGCGTCTTCGGCTACCAGATGCGCTTCGACCTTTCCGAAGGCTTTCCGGTGCTGACCACGAAGAAGCTGCACCTGCGCTCCATCATCCATGAACTGCTGTGGTTCCTGAAGGGCGACACCAACGTCGCCTATCTGCGCGACAACGGCGTCACCATCTGGGACGAATGGGCCGATGCGGACGGCGAGCTCGGCCCGGTCTACGGCTACCAGTGGCGCTCCTGGCCGACCCATGACGGACGCCATCTCGACCAGATCGTCGCCGTCGTCGACAGCATCCGGCGCAATCCGAATTCCCGCCGCCACATCGTCTCGGCCTGGAACCCGGCGCTCGTCGACGAGATGGCGCTGCCGCCGTGCCATTGCCTGTTCCAGTTCTACGTGGCGGACGGCAAGCTCTCCTGCCAGCTCTACCAGCGCTCCGCCGACATCTTCCTCGGCGTGCCGTTCAACATCGCCTCCTATGCGCTGCTGACGATGATGGTGGCGCAGGTGACGGGCCTCAGGCCCGGCGATTTCGTCCATACGCTCGGCGACGCGCATATCTACGCCAACCATTTCGAGCAGGTGCGTACCCAGTTGACGCGCCGGCCGAAGCCGTTGCCCTTCATGAAGATCAATCCGGACGTGAAGGACCTTTTTTCCTTCAAGTTCGAGGACTTCGACCTGATCGGCTACGAGGCCGATTCAAACATCAAGGCGCCGATCGCCGTCTGATTTTTCGGGAAGCCGACCAGCATGAGCCAAGCCAAGATCGTCCTCGTCGTGGCCGTTGCGCAAAACGGCGTCATAGGCCGGGACGGCGACCTGCCGTGGCGCCTGCCGTCGGACCTCAAGCGCTTCAAGCAGCTCACGCTCGGCAAGCCGGTGGTGATGGGCCGCAAGACCTGGGATTCGATCGGAAGGCCGCTGCCCGGCCGGCCGAACATCGTCGTCACGCGCGATGCTTCCTTCGCCGCTCCCGGCGCCACGGTCGTCTCCTCGCTCGACGAGGGGCTTGCCGTCGCGCAGCGCGAGGCGGAGGCGCTCGGCGTCGATGAGGTCTGCGTCATCGGCGGCGGGCAGATCTATGCCCAGGTCTTCGACCGGGCCGATATCCTGCATGTCACCCGCGTGGAGGCGGACGTTGCGGGTGACACGCGCTTTCCGGCAATCGATCCGGCCGTCTTCGAGAAGATCGCCGACGAGCCCATCCCGCAGGGCGAGAAGGACAGCCACGCCATGCATTTTGCGACGTGGCGCCGGCGGAAAGCCGCCTGATCGCCCGCGAAAATCACCGATAACGAACTATTTTGCCGCACGGGCGCCCAAGAGCCAGCGGATTTGTTGAAAGGCGCCCGAGGGATACCTATAACGGGTTCACCTAGCGTTGCGCGGCGAAACAATCCGCGAAGCGCTCGACAGACGGAACTGGCGCGTTTTGCATTTCGAAGAAGCGCAAGAAGGCGCCAAGGGGATTTAACGAAAGAGGTATTGATGCCCTGGAGCAATCAGAACGGCGGCGGCGGCCCTTGGGGCGGCGGCGGCGGAAACAATCAGGGGCCCTGGGGGCAAGGACCGAACCGCCCGCGCGGCGGGGGAGGCGGCAATAGCGGCCCGCCGGATATCGAGGATATCATCCGGCGCGGCCAGGACCGGCTGAAGAACGTCATGCCCGGCGGCTTCAACGGCGGCGTGGTCGTCATCGCGCTCCTGCTTCTCGGCATCTTCTGGCTGATGAACGCCATCTACACCGTCCAGCCGGACGAGCGCGGCGTCGAGCTGCGTTTCGGCAAGCCGAAGCAGGAAGTCTCCATGCCCGGCCTGCACTTCCACTTCTGGCCGTTCGAGACCGTCGAGCTCGTCAAGATCACCGAGCAGCAGCAGAATGTCGGCGGCCGTGCGGCTTCTTCCGGCTCCGACAAGTCCGGCCTGATGCTGACGGGCGACCAGAACATCGTCAACGTCCAGTTCTCGGTGCTCTTCTCGGTCACCGACCCGCAGGCCTATCTCTTCAACCTCGAACATCCGGCCGAGACGCTGCAGCAGGTCGCCGAAAGCGCCATGCGCGAAGTGGTCGGCCGCCGTCCCGCGCAGGACATCTTCCGCGACAACCGCCAGGCGATCGCCGAGGGCGTGAAGGCGACGATCCAGTCGACCATGGACGCCTACGGCGCCGGCATCTCGATCAACACCGTCGCCATCGAGGATGCGGCCCCGCCGCGCGAAGTCGCCGACGCCTTCGACGAGGTGCAGCGCGCCGAGCAGGACGAGGACCGTTTCGTCGAGGAAGCCAACCAGTACGCCAACCAGAAGCTCGGTCTTGCCCGAGGCCAGTCCGCGCAGATCCGCGAAGAGGCGGCCGCCTACAAGGACCGCGTCGTCAAGGAAGCGGAAGGCGAGGCGGCACGCTTCCTCTCCGTCTACGAGCAGTACAAGGCGGCGCCCGACGTCACGCGCAAGCGTCTCTTCCTCGAAACCATGGAAGAGGTGATGAAGAGCTCGAAGAAGGTCATCATCGACGACAAGCAGAACGGGCAGGGCGTGGTTCCCTTCCTTCCCCTCAATGAACTCGGCCGGGCGACCGGCCAGCAGCAGCAGGCGGGAGGCACGCAGTGATGGGCAACCGTTTTCCAGCAATCCTGATCGCCATCGGCGTTCTTCTCTTCATCGCCTATTCGTCGGTGTTCGTCGTCAACGAGCGCCAGCAGGCGATCGTCCTGCGCTTCGGCCAGATCAAGGACGTCAAGACGGAGCCGGGCCTCTACTTCAAGCTGCCCTTCGGCTTCATGGACGCCGACAGCGTCCAGTATGTCCAGGACCAGGCGCTGCGCTTCGACCTCGACGACATCCGCGTCCAGGTCTCGGGCGGCAAGTTCTACGAGGTCGACGCCTTCGTGGTCTACAAGATCACGGATGCCCGCCGCTTCCGCCAGGTCGTCTCGGGCGACCGCGAATCGGCCGAATCGCGCCTTCGCACCCGTCTCGACGCGGCGCTTCGCCGGGTCTACGGTCTGCGCGGCTTCGAAGCGGCCCTTTCGGAAGAGCGCGCCTCGATGATGCGCGAAGTGCGCGGCGAGCTGACGGGCGACGCCCAGAACCTCGGCCTCACCATCGAGGACGTGCGCATCCGCCGCACCGACCTCACGCAGGAAGTCTCCCAGCAGACCTACGACCGCATGAAGGCCGAGCGCCTGGCGGAAGCCGAGCTCATCCGCGCCCGCGGTAACGAGCAGGGCCAGCGCCGCCGGGCCGTCGCCGACCGCCAGGTCGTCGAGCTCGTGGCGGCCGCCCAGCGCGACTCGGAAATCCTGCGCGGTGAGGGCGAAGGCGAGCGCAACCGCGTCTTCGGCGAGGCCTTCTCGAAGGATCCGGCCTTCTTCGACTTCTACCGGTCGATGAGCGCCTACCGTGCGGCGATGACGTCGTCGACGGACACGACGCTGGTCCTCTCGCCGGAATCGGAGTTCTTCCGCTACTTCGAGGATGCCGCCGGCGCCAAGCCGGGCGCCTCGGGTGCGGCGGCCACGACGCCGTCGAACGCGAACTGAGAACGCCTCCATGTCCGATTTCCTGACGGGGATCGCGTTCTTCCTGATCATCGAGGGGCTGGTGTACGCACTGGCCCCTTCGGCTTTGAAGCGCATGGCCGTCTATCTGCCGGCCGTGCCGGAAGGCCAGCTCCGCGCCGCCGGGCTCGGCGCGATGGTTCTCGGCGTCGCGATGGTCTGGTTCATCCGCGGCGCCTGAAACGAACCCTTGCGGCGGGCCGGCAAGACGGGCAAGAGTTCGTGCCGGAGAGCGTGACTGACTGATTTTTGCCGTATCCGGCGCGAACACTCGCTGCGACGTGCCAGACCGAAGAGGATGCCGAACATGGCTTTGAACAAGACGTCCAGCGCCGCCCGTGCGGCGCTCACGCTGGCGATGGGCTTCTCGCTGATCGCCGGCGGGCCGCTCGCCCTTCCGGCGCGCGCCGAGGTGAAGCCGGCCGGTCCCGAATCGGTCGCCGACCTTGCCGAAAGCCTGCTCGACGCGGTGGTGAACATCTCCACCTCGCAGAACGTGAAGAGCGACGACAAGGCGCCCGTTCCTCAGGTGCCGGAAGGCTCGCCCTTCCAGGATTTCTTCGACGAGTTCTTCAAGGGCGAGGGGGGCGACGGCTCCAACCAGCCGCAGACCGTCAATTCGCTCGGCTCGGGCTTCGTCATCGATCCCAAGGGGTTCATCGCCACGAACAACCACGTCATCGAGGGCGCGGACGATATCGAGGTGAACTTCGCCAACGGCTCCAAGCTGAAGGCCAAGCTCGTCGGCACAGACCCGAAGACGGACCTCGCGCTCCTGAAGGTCGAGCCGAAGGCACCGCTGAAAGCCGTTCCCTTCGGCGATTCCCGCACCATGCGCATCGGCGACTGGGTGATGGCGATCGGCAATCCGTTCGGGCTCGGCGGCTCGGTGACGGTCGGCATCATTTCCGCGCGCGGGCGCAACATCAATGCCGGCCCCTACGACAACTTCATCCAGACGGACGCCGCCATCAACCGCGGCAATTCCGGCGGCCCGCTCTTCAACATGAAGGGCGAGGTCATCGGCATCAACACGGCGATCATCTCGCCCTCGGGCGGCTCGATCGGCATCGGCTTCTCCGTACCGACGGAGCTGGCGCAGAACATCTTCCTGCAACTGCGCGATTTCGGCGAGACGCGGCGCGGCTGGCTCGGCGTGCGCATCCAGCCCGTCACCGACGACATTGCCGAAAGCCTCGGCATGAGCGGAGGAGCCAAGGGCGCGCTCGTTGCCGGCGTCATCAAGGGCGGGCCGGTCGACAACGGCTCGATCCGCACGGGCGACGTCATCACGCGCTTCGACGGCAAGGACGTGCGCGAGATGCGCGACCTGCCGCGCGTCGTCGCCGAAAGCCCGGTCGGCAAGGCGGTGGACGTGGTGCTGCTGCGCGACGGCAAGGAGATGACCGTCAAGGTCACGCTCGGCCGTCTCGAGGACGACGAGAAGCAGGCGGAGAACGAGGACGCGGCGACCGGCGACGAGGAGACGACCGAGGAGGAGGACCTTGCGCCCGAGACGGGCGAGCAGGCCCAGCCGAAGGCATCCGAGACGGTTCTCGGCATGGGGATCGGCGACCTCGACGAGGAGGCGCGCAAGACCTTCTCCATCGTGGAAAGCGTCAAGGGCGCCGTGATCACCGAGGTCGCCCCGGATTCGGCCGCCGCCGAGCGCGGCATCGTGCCGGGCGACGTGATCGTCGAGATCGGCCAGGAGGCCGTGGCGAGCGCCGACGAGGTGAAGACCCGCATCGCCAAGCTGAAATCGGAAGACCGCCGCAACGTCCTGATGATGGTCGCCAACCACAGCGGCGCGCTGCGCTATATCACCGTGCGGATCGATTGAGGGGGCGCTGGCCCCTCGATGAAGACCCCTCCCTAAATCCCTCCCCACAAGGGGGAGGGACTTACCTTGCGGCACTCTCGGCAAGAACTTTAAAGGAAAAGCAGGCTACCAGCCTTTCTCCCCCCTTGTGGGGGAGATGCCGGCAGGCAGAGAGGGTCTTCCTGCTTCAAGCCGCCCCGACGAAATCCGATCTCCGATAGCCCTGCAGATAGAGAAGCGCCGTAAGATCACCGTGGTCGATGCGGATTTTCGCTTCGGCCGCGACGGCGGGCTTGGCGTGGAGGGCGACGCCGGCGCCGGAGAGGTGCAGCATGCCGAGGTCGTTGGCGCCGTCGCCGACGGCCATGGCCTCTTGCGGCGAGATGCCGAGGCGTTCGGAAATATCGGTGAGCGCGTCCACCTTGGCCTGCTTGCCGAGAATGGGTTCGGCGACCTCGCCGGTCAGCCTGCCGTCTTCGGCAAGCAGGATGTTGGCGCGGTTCTCGTCGAAGCCGAGCGTGGCGGCGATGCGGCTGGTGAAGACCGTGAAGCCGCCGGAGACGAGGGCGGTGTAGCAGCCCTTCGCCTTCATGGTGGCGATCAGCTCGCGCCCGCCGGGCGTCAGCGTGATGCGCTTTTCGATCACCTCGTCGACGACGGAGACCGGCAGGCCCTTGAGCAGCGCGACGCGCTCGCAAAGGGCGGGCTCGAAGGCGATCTCGCCGTTCATGGCGCGGGCCGTGATGGCGGCGACCTTCTCCTTGAGGCCGACTTCGGCGGCAAGCTCGTCGATGCATTCCTGGCCGATCATGGTCGAATCCATGTCGGCGATCAGCAGCTTCTTGCGCCGCGTCTCGGCCTCCTGCACGGCAAGGTCGACCGGCGCGCCGGCGATGACGGCGAGGATCGTGTCGCGGGCGGCGGCAATGTCGCTGTCGTCGCGCAGCGCGATATCGCAGGCAATGCCGTCGGCAAGCCAGTAGAGGCCCGAGGCCTTGACCCGGTCGGCCGCCTGTTCGGCAATGGCTGGTGTCAGGACGGGATTTGACGGATTGGCGACAAGCGTGGCAACGAAAGCCATGATGAGAAACCTTGATCGAAAGCGGGACGCGATCCTGATAACGGGCCCGACGGCGAGCGGCAAGTCCGCGCTTGCCGTACGCCTTGCAGGCGAGCACGGCGGCGTCGTGGTCAATGCCGACAGCATGCAGGTCTACGACACGCTGAACGTGCTGACCGCCCGTCCGCAGCCGGCGGACATGGGCGGCATCGAGCACCGCCTTTACGGCCATGTACCGGCCGGCAGCGCCTATTCCACCGGCGACTGGCTGCGCGAGGCGCAAGCCGTCATTGCCGAACTGCGCGCGCGGGACAGGCTGCCCGTCTTCGTCGGCGGCACGGGGCTTTATTTCCGGGCGCTCACCGGCGGGCTCTCCGATATGCCGGCGATTCCGGGCGAGGTGCGCGAAAGGCTGCGCGGCCGGCTGGAAGAAGAAGGGGCGGAGGCGCTGCACCGGCTGCTTTCCGCCCGCGACCCGGAGACGGCGGCGCGCCTCATGCCGGGCGACGGCCAGCGCATCGTGCGCGCGCTGGAGGTGCTGGAGGCGACGGGAAAATCCATCCTGGCCTTCCAGTCGGCATCGGGGCCGGCGGCGGTCGATCCCGCCCGTGCGGAAAAGATCGTCGTCCTGCCGGATCGCGCGGTGCTGGCGAACCGGATCGACCGGCGTTTTGCGGCGATGCTGGAGATGGGGGCGGTGGAGGAGGTGAAGGCGCTGCTTTCGCAGAACCTCTCGCCCGCCATGCCGGCGATGAAGGCCATCGGCGTGCCGCAGATCGCGGCGATGCTGGCGGGAGAGATGAGCGAGGCGGAGGTCGTCGCGCGCGGTGCGGCGGCGACCCGGCAATATGCCAAGCGCCAGATGACCTGGTTGCGCAACCAGCTCGACGAGAGCTGGCGGCGGATCGATCCCATGGCGCCTAACGGCGAATCAGGCTGCTGAGCGGCTTCTTGAGGAGCTGTTCGCGGATGGAGCCCTCGCGGCGCGGTTCTTCCGTGCCGCCGAAGGCGGGCGTCGGGCGTGCCGGCTGGCGATAGGGATCGGCGGCCGGGCGCTGCGGCTCGGCAAGCTCGCGGCGGATGGCGTCGAAACGCTCCTGCGTCGAGGGCTGGTAGGCACCGGCCGCGCCCGGCAGCATGTCGGGCCGGTAGGGTTCGTGCACGGCGGGCTGCGGCATTGCCGCGGCCTCCAGCGTATCGATGTAATCCTCCTCGTCCTCGTAGGGCGCATCCTCGTAGCCGGTCGGCAGCGACGCGTTGGACGCATTCGAGGAGAGATAGGAATTCTGGAAGCCGGAAATGTCGGGCCCGGAAATGGCACGCATGCGGGCGACGATGGAGCGCAGGTCGACGCTTTGCGAGGTGTCCTCGCTCGCCCGGATACCGGTGCCGTTCGCCTTCGGCAGGCGGTCCGCCTCCACGCGCGAGAAGCGCATGCGCATCGGCACCGCGACGGCCTCGCCGAACGCGATGGCCTCGCCGTTGCCGATCGAGGAGATGAAGCTGGTCGTCGAGGACGAGGAGTTGGGGATCGCCGAACGGATGATCTCCTGGTCGTGCTCGTTGGCAAGGCGCATGGCGAAGACCGTCGAGCACTGGGAGAGGATCGTCGGGTCGAGCTCGCCGGGCCGCTGGGTGACGATGCCGAGCGAAACGCCGTATTTGCGGCCTTCCTTGGCGATGCGGGCGATGGCCTGGCGGGTCGGCGTGAAGCCCAGCTTGGGGTCGGCCGGCACGTAGCGGTGCGCTTCCTCGCAGACGACCAGCATGTGCACGCCGCCATTGCTCCACAGGCCGATCTCGAAGGCCATGCGGCAGAGCACCGAGGCGACCGAGTTGACGACCTCCGAGGGGATGCCGGCGAGCTGGAAGGTCGTCACCGGCTTGCCTTCGCCGGGAATGCGGAAGATGCGGGCGATGGTGTCGAGGATCGTGTCGGTGATCGTGTTCGAGGAGAACATGAAATGGTAGCGCGGGTCGTTGATCGCCGACATGATCTTGACCTTGAGCGAGCGCAGGTGCGGCTTCTCCGCCCGGCCTTCGAGCCGGCCGATGCGCTCGTCGACGAGCGCCAGCAGGTCGGCGATGCGGAAGGGCACCGGTGTATCGGCCGTCATCGAGCTCTTCTCGCTCGATCGGCGCATCAGCCCGCTCTCGCTGGAGCCGCGAAAGGCGCGCTTGGCCTCGGGAATGAGGTCGCGCAGGATGTCCATCTCCTCCGGCACCGGCGGACGGCCGCGGAAGACGACCTCGGCGAATTCCTCCAGCCGGAACAGCCAGAAGGGCAGGTCCAGCGTATCCGTGTCGATGACGACGGCAAGGTCGCCGAAGGCGGAGGCGAATTCGTTGTGCGGGTCGAGGATGAGGACGCGCAGTTGCGGATCGGCCTGGATCGCCTTGTGCAAGAGCAGCGTGACGGAGGTGGACTTGCCGACGCCGGTCGTGCCGACGATGGCGAAGTGCTTCTCCAGCATGGAGGGGACGTGGATCGTCGCGTCGAGGCTCTCGTCCTGCGTCAGCTTGCCGATGGTGCACACGTCGCTCTTGCCGGTGTCGTAGACGCGGGCAAGGTCGGCGGCGCGGATGCGGTGGGCGATGGCGCCGAGATAGGGATAGTCGGTGATGCCGGCGGAAAATTCCTCGCGCCCATCGGGGCTCACATGCACCTCGCCGAGAAGCTCCACCTCGATGCGGAAGACCGTGTCGTTGTTTTCCACCCAGCTCTGCTGGTCGGTGGACATGGAATAGACGAGGGCGACGACGCGGTTGCGGCCGACGGAAATGGAAATGAGCCGGCCGACGGACCACAGTTCCGTAAGCGCGGTCTGGCCGCCGTCGGCGACGGCGCTGATGGTCGCGCGCGAGCCGTTGCAGGCCACGACCCGGCCGAGCAGGCGATTGCCTGTCTGTCCGTCCCGGCGGTCCTGTTCGCCCGCCGTCATGGAGGTCTGGAATTCATTGTTGAGCAACGCGGCACTCCTTGCCATCAACCGCCACGTTACCGTTGCGCACTTAATAAGACGTTTCGGGTTGAACGGCTTCGCAGCCGCCTTTTGCCCGCCATTTCCAAAACCGTGCCGTTTCGAAACATCCCGAAAGGCGTTGACGCGGATGGCCTTTGTGGCTAACAATCCGCGCCATGAATAATCTGACGGCTATCATTCTTGTGGTGGGATCGCGCATGGGCAGGGTGGTGTAACCACCCGGCGAAAGCTCCCATGCGCGGTAAGCAGGCTCCTTCCGGGGCCTTTTTTTATGCCCGGAAATTCGATAATCACCCTGAAATACGAAAGAGACGGACGGAAATCCGATGAGCGGAACAGAAAACCAGATGACGGGCGCCGAAATTGTCTTGCAGGCCCTGAAGGACAACGGCGTTGAACATATCTTCGGCTATCCGGGCGGCGCCGTCCTGCCGATCTATGACGAGATCTTCCAGCAGGACGACATCGAGCACATCCTCGTGCGCCACGAGCAGGGCGCCGGCCACATGGCCGAAGGCTATGCCCGCTCCACCGGCAAGGTCGGCGTCATGCTCGTCACCTCCGGCCCGGGCGCGACCAATGCCGTCACGCCCCTCCAGGACGCCCTGATGGATTCCATCCCGCTCGTCTGCCTCACCGGCCAGGTTCCGACCACGCTCATCGGGTCGGATGCCTTCCAGGAGTGCGACACGGTCGGCATCACGCGGCCCTGCACCAAGCACAACTGGCTGGTCAAGGACGTCAACGACCTCGCCCGCACCATCCACGAGGCCTTCCGCGTCGCCCAGTCCGGCCGTCCGGGCCCGGTCGTCGTCGATATCCCGAAGGACGTCCAGTTCGCGACCGGCACCTATACGCCGCCGTCCGACGCGCCCGTCCAGAAGAGCTACCAGCCGAAGACGCAGGGCGACGCCAGCCAGATCGCGGCGGCCGTCAGCCTGATGAAGTCGGCCCGCCGGCCGATCATCTATTCCGGCGGCGGCGTCGTGAATTCCGGCCCGGAAGCCTCGCGCCTGCTGCGCGAGCTGGTCGAGATCACCGGCTTTCCCATCACCTCGACGCTGATGGGCCTCGGCGCCTATCCGGCCTCCGGCAAGAACTGGCTGGGCATGCTGGGCATGCACGGCTCCTACGAGGCGAACATGGCGATGCACGATTGCGACGTCATGGTCTGCATCGGCGCGCGCTTCGACGACCGCATCACCGGCCGCCTCAACGCCTTCTCGCCCAACTCGAAGAAGATCCACATCGACATCGACCCGTCCTCGATCAACAAGAACGTCCGCGTCGACGTTCCGATCCTCGGCGATGTCGGCACCGTCCTCGAAGACATGGTCCGCCAGTGGCGGGCGGGCGCGAAGGATTACGACAAGTCTCTGCAGGCCGACTGGTGGACCTCCATCGCCAAGTGGCGGGCGCGCAACTCCTTCGCCTATACCCACAGCAACGATGTCATCATGCCCCAATACGCGATCCAGCGGCTCTACGAGCTGACCAAGGACCGCGACACCTACATCACCACTGAAGTCGGCCAGCATCAGATGTGGGCCGCGCAGTTCTACGGCTTCGAGCAGCCGAACCGCTGGATGACCTCGGGCGGCCTCGGCACGATGGGCTACGGCTTCCCGGCGGCGATCGGCGTGCAGGTCGCCCACCGCGACAGCCTCGTCATCGACATCGCGGGCGACGCCTCGATCCAGATGTGCATCCAGGAGATGAGCTGTGCCGTCCAGTATAACCTGCCGGTCAAGATCTTCATCCTGAACAACCAGTACATGGGCATGGTGCGCCAGTGGCAGCAGCTCCTGCACGGCAACCGGCTGTCGAACTCCTATACGGAGGCGATGCCGGACTTCGTGAAGCTGGCGGAAGCCTATGGCGGCGTCGGCATCGCCTGCGACAAGCCGGCCGACCTCGACGGCGCCATCCAGGAGATGATCGACGTCAAGCGCCCGGTCATCTTCGACTGCCGCGTCGCGAACCTGACGAACTGCTTCCCGATGATCCCCTCGGGCAAGGCGCATAACGAAATGCTGCTGCCCGACGAGGCCACGGACGAAGCGGTCGCCAACGCGATCGACGCCAAGGGCCGCCAGCTCGTTTGATGAAAAGGAGAGCAATTCCAGCAAAAGTGTGAAGCGGTTTTGCGTCCGGAATTGCGTGAGGAAAGAAAACGATCATGAACGCACATCTTCAGCCCACGGGCTCCGCCTATTTCATCGCCAAGGAAACGCAGGTCGCCGAGAGCCATACGCTCTCCGTCCTCGTCGACAACGAGCCGGGCGTCCTTGCCCGCGTCATCGGCCTCTTCTCCGGCCGCGGCTACAATATCGAAAGCCTCACGGTCTCGGAGACGGAGCACGAGGCGCACCTGTCGCGCATCACCATCGTGACGCGCGGCACGCCGGGCGTCCTCGAGCAGATCAAGTCGCAGCTCGAGCGCATCGTGCCCGTGCACCGCGTCGTCGACCTCACCGTGCGCGCCCGCGCGCTCGGCCAGGAACGCCCGATCGAGCGCGAGGTCGCGCTGGTGAAGGTCATCGGTTCGGGCGAGATGCGGCAGGAGACGCTGCGCCTTGCCGACGCCTTCCACGCCAAGGTGGTGGACGCGACGACCGATCACTTCATCCTGGAGATCACCGGCAAGTCGTCGAAGATCGACCAGTTCGTCGCGATCATGAAGCCCCTCGGCCTCGTCGAAGTATGCCGCACCGGCATCGCCGCGATGAACCGCGGCCCGCAGGGGATGTGAGGGATCGGCAGGCGGACGAACCCTCTCCGTCGAAACCTCTCCATCGTCATCCTCGGGCTTGACCCGAGGATCCATGCCACAAATTCAGGGCATGCGGTGGAGTGTGGATCCTCGGGTCAAGCCCGAGGATGACGACGGTGGGGGAGCCGGGTTGGTCTTCCCTCCGTTTTCAGATCATCTCCAGCGGCCGCTTGCGGGTCGGGGGCGGGAAGGCCTGGTCGAGGAGGCGCAGGTCCTCCGAGGACAGGCGGATCTCGGCGGCGCGGAAGTTCTCGCGCACGCGCTCCGGCGAGCCGGATTTCGGGATGGCGATGACGCCGGCCTTCGTGAGCAGGAAGGCGAGGGCGACCTGCGCGGAGCTGGCATCGTGGATGCGGCCGATCTCCTCCAGTGCCGGATGGCCGACAAGCCGGCCCTCGTCGAGCGGCGAATAGGCCATGAGCGGAATGCCCTGCACCTGGCTCCAGCGCAAAAGATCGTACTCGATGCCGCGGCGGGCGAGGTTGTAGAGCACCTGGTTGGCCGCAGGGCGCGCCGGCTCGGCGGCGGCGAGCAGTTCCTGCATGTCGCTTTCGTCGAAATTGGAAACGCCCCAGGCGCCGATCTTGCCGTCCGCCTTCAGCCTCTCGAAGGCCTCGACGGTCTCGGAAAGGGGATGGCGGCCGCGCCAGTGCAAGAGGTAGAGGTCGATATGGTCGGTGCCGAGGCGCTTCAAGCTCGCCTCGCAGGCGGCGACTGTGCCGGTGCGGCTGGCGTTATAGGGCAGCACCTTGCTGACGAGATAGACCTCCTCGCGCCGGCCGGCGATCGCTTCGCCGACGACGTCTTCCGCCCCGCCGTCGGCATACATCTCCGCCGTGTCGATCACCGTCATGCCGAGGTCGAGCCCGGCGCGAAGGCTGGCGACTTCGTCGGCGACGGGCGCGTCGTCCTCGCCCATGTGCCAGGTGCCGAGGCCGAGCGCCGGCACCTGCCGTCCGCCGGGGAGGGTGACTGCCGGTAGTTCCGCTTTCATGCTGCGCTTCCTCTCGGGCCCGAATTGTCTGCGTGACAAGAATTGGCTGGTCGTTGCAAAGAGATGGGCTATCAATCCGAAAAAACAATCCGGATAACAAGAGTCCGCCATGCCGATCGAAATCTTTCTGGCGCTGATGGTCTTCGCCTTCACCACCTCCATAACCCCCGGCCCGAACAACATGATGCTCTTCGCCTCGGGGGTGAACTTCGGCTTCGTGCGCACGATCCCGCATATGTGCGGCATCGGCGTCGGCTTCCTCGTGCTGCTGCTGGCCGTCGGCTTCGGGCTCGGCGCGCTGCTGGAGACGTTTCCCGCCGTCTATACGGTGATGAAGTTCGCGGGCGGGGCCTATCTCCTCTGGATCGCCTGGAAGATCGCCATGTCGCGCAGCATCGCCGAGGGCAAGGCCGGGACGCAGCCGATGAGCTTCCTCGAGGCGGCCGCCTTCCAGTGGGTCAATCCGAAGGCGTGGGTCATGGCCGTCTCCGCCATGGCGACCTATACCGATGCGCGCAACTATACGGTCAGCGTGCTGATCGTCGGCCTTGCCTTCGCCATCGTCAACTTCCCGAGCGTTTCCACCTGGGCGGGCTTCGGCTCGGCGCTGCGCCAGTGGCTGTCCGATCCGGTGCGGCTGAAATGGTTCAACATTTCCATGGCGCTGCTGCTCGTCGCCTCCCTCTGGCCGATGCTGCGCTAGCGGGGTATGAAAGGGCGAAGCGGGAGGAACGACCGTGTCGCACGATCACGACCACGACGACCATCACCACCACGACAACCATTTCTCGCCGATGGAAGCGCGCGTGCGCGCGCTCGAGACCATCCTGACGGAAAAGGGACTGATCGATCCGAAGGCCATCGATGTCATCGTCGAGACCTACGAGACGAAGGTCGGCCCGCGCAACGGTGCGCGCGTCGTCGCCAAGGCCTGGGCGGAGCCTGATTTCGCAGACTGGCTGAAGCGCGATGCGACGGCGGCCATTGCCAGCCTCGGCTATACCGGCCGGCAGGGCGAGCATATGCGGGCGGTCTTCAACGACGGCGAGACGCATAACCTCGTCGTCTGCACGCTCTGCTCCTGCTATCCCTGGTCCGTGCTCGGCCTGCCGCCCGTCTGGTACAAGGCGCCGGCCTATCGCTCGCGCGCGGTCATGGATCCGCGCGGCGTGCTGGCGGAATTCGGCGTGATCCTGCCGGAGGCGCGGAAAATCCGCGTGTGGGATTCGACGGCGGAGCTGCGCTATCTCGTCGTGCCGGAGCGCCCGGCCGGTACGGACGGGCTGGACCAGGACGCGCTCGCCGATCTCGTGACGCGCGATTCGATGATCGGCACCGGGCTGGCGCTTGTCCCGGAGGCGCGGCCATGAACGGGCCGCACGACCTCGGCGGCCAGCACGGTTTCGGTCCGGTCGCGCCGGAACAGGATGAACCCGTCTTCCATGGCGAATGGGAAAAGCGGGCGCTCGGCGTGACGCTCGCCTGCGGCGCCTTCGGCGCGTGGAATATCGACGAGAGCCGTCATGCGCGGGAAAATATCCCGCCTGCCACCTATCTCTCCGCGAGCTATTACGAAATCTGGATCCGCGCGCTGGAGACGCTGCTGCAACGCCACGGCTTCGTCAGCGCCGCGGAACTGGCCGAGAGGCACATGCTGGAAAAGGGCGCGGAGCCGAAGCGCATCCTCACGGCGGACATGGTGCCGGCGGTTCTCGCCAGGGGCGGACCCTGCGACAGGCCGGTGGAAGCCGCGCCGCGCTTTGCCGCCGGCGCGCGCGTGCGCACCCGCAATTTCAATCCCGCAACGCATACGCGCCTGCCGCGCTACGCGCGGGACAAGGTGGGCACGGTGGAGGCCGTGCAGGGCTCCTTCGTCTTCGCCGACGACAGCGCCCACGGCCGGGGCGAGAACCCGCAATGGCTCTATACCATCGTCTTCGACGGCGCCGAGGTCTGGGGCGAGGATGCCGCGCCCGGCCTCACGATCTCGATCGACGCCTGGGAGAGTTATCTTGAGCCGGTGTGAGACGCTTGCCGATTCGCCGCATCTGCCGAAATCGGCCGAGGGCGATCCGGTCTTCGCCGAGCCCTGGCAGGCGCAGGCCTTCGCCATGACGGTGCGCCTTTACGACCAGGGCGTCTTCTCGTGGGAGGAGTGGGCGAAGGCGCTGTCGCGCGAAGTCCATCGACCCGGCCGGGCTATCGACGGCGCGGATTATTTCGACTGCTGGGTGGCGGCGCTTTCCGGGCTCCTGAATGAGCGGGGCGTTGCGAGCGAGGCGGAGCAGGCGGCGCTTTCCGACCGCTGGGCGCGCGCGGCGGAAGCCACGCCGCACGGCAGGCCCATCCTCCTCGAAAACGCCGGCTAGGCGCGGTTCGCCATGAGGCGGGCGAGCCAGGGGCCGATAAAGGTGACGAGGATCAGCCGCGCCGTCTGGAGCGTCATGACAAAGGCGATGTCGACATTGCTGGAAGCGGCGATGACGGCGACCGAATCGAGGCTGCCGGGGCTTGTCGCGAGATAGGCCGTCAGCGGATCGATGCCGAGGACGAAGACGAGCAGCGCGGCGAGAAGTCCTGAAAAACAGAGCAGCGCGAGGATGGAGAGCACCGTCGGCAGCAGCGCCCGGCGCGCATGCATGAGGATGGCGCGCGTGAAGCCGAGGCCGATATTCCAGCCGAGGAGCGCGAAGGCGATGACCAGCAGCCATTGCGGCAGCACGATCGTCACCGTGCCGGACGTGTTCAGAACCGAGGCGATGGCGAAGGGAAAGAGGAAGGCGCCGGCGGGGATGCGCAGCTTCTGCCCGGCGAGGCCGGCGAGGATGCCGATGGCCAGGAGGGCGGCAAGCGGAAGGAGCGGCACCGGCTCGAACCAGGCATGCGCCGCCACGGTGCCCTGATGGCCGCTGAAATGGGCGACGAGCGTTGCAAGGCTCGCCACGAACAGGACGCGCAGATACTGCATGAAGGCGACGAGGCGCACATCCGCGCCATAGGCTTCCGCCATCATCAGCATGGAGGAAGCCGCGCCCGCCGAAGAGCCCCAGATCGCCGTGGTGCCGGGCAGGACGCCGCTGCGGGCGATCGTCCAGCCGCTGAACGTGCTGACGGCGATGACGGAGAAGATGACGAGCAGGATCAGCGGCCAGTCGCGGAGGAAGGTGCCGACGAAATCCTGCGAGACCGTGGCGGCGATCATCAGCGCGAGGACGACCTGCACGGCGAAGAAGCACAGTTTCGGCACGCGGATCGTACCGCCGGAAAGCGCCACGGCAATGCCGGCGAGCATCGGCCCGATCATCAGCGCGGCCGGAAAGCCCGTCATGTAGAGCGGCGTCGTCGTCGCGAGCGAGAAACAGGCGACGATGGCCCATTGCAACGCCGCCGGCAGCCGGCCGAGGCCGGCGGGCAGGTGGGCGGTCGCGTTCGGGGTCTCGGCGGCGGGGGACAAATCATCGCTCCATGGGATCGCGCCTTCCATACAGCGGGGCGGCGGCGGGGAACAGGGCCAAAAGAGGGGGTAGGCGACCCCTCCCGCCTGTGAACCCGGCGGACCGGCCCTTGCCTTGGGCGTGCGAATCCTGCCAAGTCCGGGCATGGAATTCGCACCCCAACAGGACGAAGCGCTGAAAGCCGTCGCGCGGTGGCTGAAGGACGGGAGGGACCCTCTCTTCCGGCTGTTCGGTTATGCCGGCACCGGCAAGACGACGCTTGCACGCCATTTTGCCGAGCATGTCGACGGCGAGGTGCTGTTCGCCGCCTTCACCGGCAAGGCGGCGCAGGTGCTGCGCTCCAAGGGGGCGACCAACGCCAAGACGATCCATTCGCTGATCTACCGCCCGCGCGGCGAGGAAGAGGTCTCGGACGAGGAGACCGGCAAGACGTCGATCTCGCCGATGTTCTCCATCAATCGCCAGAGCCCGGTGGCCAAGGCCGCGCTCGTCGTCGTCGACGAATGCTCGATGGTGGACGAGGCGCTCGGCAAGGACCTGATGAGCTTCGGCACGCCCATCCTCGTCCTCGGCGACCCCGGCCAGTTGCCGCCCGTTTCCGGCGGCGGCTATTTCACCAACCAGGAGCCGGATTACCTGCTGACGGATATCCACCGGCAGGCGCGGGACAATCCGATCATCCAGCTTGCCATGCAGGTGCGCGAGGGCCGCGACATCGCCTATGGCGACTACGGCGCGGCCCGCGTCATCGGGCGGGGCGAGGTGGACCAGTCGCTGGTGCTCGACGCCGACCAGGTGCTCGTCGGCACGAACCGCACGCGGCGGCGCTATAACCAGCGCCTGCGCGAGCTGAAGGGCTTCACCACCGACTATCCGCAATCCGGCGACAAGCTGGTGTGCCTGCGCAACGACCCGGCCAAGGGCCTGCTCAACGGCTCGCTCTGGCAGGTGATGAGTTCGTCGAAGGAGACGGTGAAGCCCGGCATCAACCTGATGATCCGGCCGGAAGACGACGACATGGATCGCGGCGCGGCCAAGATCAAGCTGCTGAAGGCCGCCTTCGAGAACCTCGAGGAGGAAATCCCCTGGTCGACGCGCAAGCGCTACGACGAGTTCGATTTCGGCTATGCGCTCACCGTGCACAAGGCGCAGGGTTCCCAGTGGAACAATGTCGTGCTGTTCGATGAAAGTTTTGCCTTCCGCGACACGCGCGAACGCTGGCTCTACACTGCCATCACGCGCGCCGCGGAAACGCTCACCGTCGTGCGATAGTAGGGACCCGCACGACGGACCGCTCACCAGGAAGCGGATGAAAGAGGCCGGTCATCATGTCCGGCCGCTTGACGCCGGCCTTAATGGCCGACGATCCCGAGCATGACCGCCTTGGCGACGGCCTGGAAACGGTTGTTGCTGTTGAACTTGGTGATGATGTTCTTCTCCATCACCTGCACCTCGCCGGGCTCGACCTCCAGCGCGCGGGCGATGCGGCTCGTCGGATAGCCTTCGGCCATCAGCGAGAGGCAGCGCAACTCGGCGGGCGTGAGGTGCGCGCGCGGCGTGTTGTCGTTCGTCTCGGCCTCGTGGCCGGTGCTGAAATCGAGGAGCTCGTTGATCTGCTGCATCTGGCGGCGGATCGTCGATTGCTGGGCGGCGAGCTCGCGCTTGCGCGCGATCATCGCCGTGCGGAAGACGACGTCCGCCTGCTCCTGCGTCTCGGCGGCGGAAAGCTGCTCCAGCAGTTCCTGGATGACGGCGACGGGCATGCCCGTCTCGCGGCAGGTGTTGACCACCGCCATCTGCTGGATTTCCTCCGGCCCGTAGACCCGCATCGGCCCGACGCGGGCAGCCGTCAGCAGGCCCTTCTCCTCGTAGAAGTGGAGGGTGCGGTGGGTCACGCCGAAGGCGTTCGCCATGTCGGCGATGGCAAGGCGGCCTTCCGGCAGGTTTTCCGGCAGCGGCGCCACGGGCAGGAAGCGGATGGCTTTGCGCCCGCCGGCCCGTGCTGCGGCTTTCTTCGACTCATTGGTCATCATGAAAGCGGCCCGCGATAAAAGATGCAGTCATCAATTGCCCCCGGTCGCCGGCGTGAGGGCATCTGCTCGAAGGAGAGATGCCGGGACGGCGGATAGTACCTTTCACCGCGGTTTCCGGCGCACATGTACAGCGCTGCCGGTCGCGGTCTCTTCGGAATCGCCGATCCCTGCCGCAGAACGACTGTGCCGGATCGGGACTCCCGGGCGGCAAATCTTACCGAACCGCCCACGCTGCCAAAATAAGCGCAAGATGAAAGTGTGCCTATCGTTATATCTAGGGATGTATTTTCTGTGCCGGTGCGGTTCGGCCCCTATTGCATGAGGGAGGCCTGGTTCACCGCCGCGGCCTCTGCGAGCGCCGGCTTGCGGGCCGGGCAGGCCGCTTCGCCGGGGTGGAAGGCGCCCTGCTCCGAGCGCGCAAGGCACTCCATGGCGCTGCTCGCCATGCCGTTGCGGAGCGCATGGCGGTAGAGCGGGCCCTGGGCCGAAAGCGCGCGGGCGGCAAAGGCGACCGCCTCGAAGGCGATGCCCGATTCGCTGGCAAGCTGCGCGGCCGAGAAGTGGCGGGCATAGATCGTCGCCCCGGTCTGCTCGTGGATCAGCCTTGCATAGACGCCGTTGCCGTCCGGCCTGTTCTCGACGCGGATCGCATAGGCGAGCTGGGGCGCCTCGCCGGTCTGCGGCGTTTCCGAGAGGCGCACGGTCCTGTGATATCCGGCCGAGCGGGCGATCTCCTGGGCGAACGCCGCGCAGGCGCCGCCGGCCGGCCAGCATTGGAGGATATGGAGCCGCGGCAGCGCTTCGGCATGGCTCGCCGAGCGCGCCTGCATGACGAGGGCGAGCTGCGCGCGGTCGATCGCCGCATCGAGCGGGCCCGGATAGAGCGAGGGCACGAGGAAGAACAGCGGCAGGAGCGAGAAGAGCGCCAGCGGCGAGGAGACCGGCGCGGGAAGCCAGGAGCGCCGCCGGCGCGGCTTGTGGCGGGCCGGGCGGGCCTGCGCAGGCGAGGCGGCATCCTCCGGCGCCGCATCGAGGAAGCTGTATTCCGGGACGTAGCTGCCGAGCGGCACGCGGATGCGCAGCCGGTCGCCGGCGCCTTCGCTTTCGTAATACTGGTCGAGAAGCTTGCGCAGCTTGCCGGCCTGCACGCGCACGAGGGGATCGTTGCCGGCATCGAAGCCGGGCGCCCGGCCGAACACGTCGATGCCGATGCTGTAGCCCTTCAACTGGGTCGCCTTGCCGGAGAGCTCGTTCTCGACGATGTAGGACAGGAACGAGCGCAGCCGCTCCGAACGGGCAAAGGTCTCGCTGGCCACGACCGAGCCGAGGGCGCGCCGCACGAGATCGCACGCCGGCCTTTCGATCCCGCTCATGGTGCCGTCGCCGAGGAGACCATCGTCGCTGTCCGATTTCCTTCCCGTTCCCCCGAGAGGGCGCCCATCGGCACCCCCAAAAATCAAGGGGAGTTTATCGGTGATTCCCAACCGGCGGCAAGAGGCGCGGGCGGCTCACGTCGACAATTCGTCGGCAAGGCCCGAACCGCCGCGGCTTCCGGTGATTGCTCTTGTGGAAACAACGCGCTAGACCACATTTCATAACAGGAGCCAGCCCCGCCATGCCCGCAAAACTGTCGGTCAACCTGAACGCCGTCGCCATGCTGCGCAACCGCCGGGACCTGCCCTGGCCGAGCGTCACCGGCCTCGGCCGGATCGCGCTTCGGGCGGGCGCCAGCGGGCTCACCGTCCACCCGCGTCCGGACCAGCGCCATATCCGCTTCAGCGACCTTGCGCCGATCCGCTCGCTGATCGACGGCGAGTTCCCCGAGGCGGAATTCAACATGGAGGGTTTTCCCGAGGAGAACTTCCTGCGGCTGGTCGAGGAGCACCGTCCCGAGCAGGTGACGCTGGTGCCGGACGACCCGCGGCAGGCGACCTCCGACCACGGCTGGGATTTTCGCGCGAGCGAGGCGCTGCTGCGCACCATCGTCGCCCGCCTGAAGGGGCTCGGCCTGCGCGTCTCGCTCTTTGCCGACGGCGAGCCGGACCGCGAGGCGCTGGCGATCGCAAGGGACGTCGGCGCGGACCGGATCGAGCTTTATACCGGCCCCTATGGCGGCTGCCACGACGACCCGGCTGAGGCCGCGCGCCTTGCCGGACGGCTCGGCGAGACGGCGGATATCGCCTTCGGGCTCGGCCTCGGCGTCAATGCCGGCCACGACCTCACCGTCGCCAACCTGCCGATGCTCGCCGCGCGCATTCCGCGCCTTGCCGAAGTCTCCATCGGCCATGGCCTGACCGCCGACGCGCTGGAATACGGCATGGCGGAGACGGTGCGTCGCTTCTGCCGCGCCTGCGGCCAGGACGTCTGAGAGGCGGTGGCTGATCCTTATCCAAGGCAATCGCCTATGGAATTCGGTGGGCGCAACTTGCCCCTTCTCTCCTCGGGGAGAAGGTCGCGGCAGCGGGATGAGGGGGGAGCCGCTGGCGAATACGGCTCGCTTGCCCCCCTCATCCGACCCTTCGGGCCACCTTCTCCCCGGCGGGGAGAAGGAAAACGGGCGGCCGTCTGCCGTAGCCGGCCCTTCTGCATCAGCCGAGGAAGGCTGCCTTGTTGGCGGCGACGAAATCCTCGAAGGACGTCGGCTTGCGGCCGGAGAGCTTTTCGGCGTCGTCGGTGACCATCGCGATCTTGCCTTCGCGCGTGTTGGTGTCGAAGGAGACGACGGTGGGGATGAACCCTTCCGGCAGGCCGGCGGCCTTGAGGCCCTCGGCAAGCTGGGCATCCGTCACATGCACCACGTTCAGCGGCTTGCCGGTGGCGGCCGAGACGATGGCGGCGATCTCGTCGGCCGTGTGGCTCTTCGTGCCCGTCAGCGTGTAGGTGCGGCTCTCGTCGCCGGCCGAAAGCAGCGCGCCGGCGATGGCGGCGGCGGTGTCGGCGCGGGTGATGTGGGCCAGTTTGCCGTTGCCCGAGGCCGTGTACCAGCTTCCCGTCTGCAGGGCGTGCGGCAGCGACATGAAGAGGTTTTCCGCATACCAGCCGTCGCGCAGGATCGTATAGGGGATGCCGGTCGCCTTGATGGCCTCCTCGGTGCCGAGATGGTCGGGGGCGAAGGTGACGCGCGAATCGTCCGGCTGCGGCATGGACGTGTAGAGGATGTGCTTTGCGCCGGCCTTCCTGGCGGCGGCGACGGCGGCCTTGTGCTGGGCGAGGCGCCGGCCGGGCCTGTCGAGCGCGTCGGTGGAGAGGATCAGCACCTTGCCGGCGCCCGCGAAGGCGGCATCGAGCGAGGCCGGATCGTCGAAATCGGCCGCGCGGACGGTGACGCCCTTTTTCGCATAGGCGTCGAGCTTGGCGGTGTCGCGCGTGGTGGCGATGATGTTTGCGGGCGCGACCTTGCCGGAGGCGAGCAGCGCATCGAGGACGAGGCGGCCGAGCTGGCCGGACGCGCCGGTGACGAGGAGGGTGTCGGTCATGTCTTTACCTTTCGTGGCGGGCAGGCGGGACGGAGACCTCCGGTCCTGCGGCGAGTTGGTCTCTTATTGAGACTTGCTCTTATCTGGTAATCTGCTAGAGCGTGTAAAGAAGGCAGTTTTTTCTGCGGTGGTTACTTCAAGGGAACCGGGTCATGAACAGGGTCGTCGATCGCGCCGAGGGCGAACGTGTCATTCTCATCGACGGCGTCGCCATGTCGATGGACGATTGCCCGGTGCGCGACGTGCTGGACAGCGTCGGCGGCAAGTGGACCTCGCTGATGATCCTCGGCCTTGCGGACGGGCCGCGCCGTTTCTCGCAACTGCGCCGCTTCATCCCGGATATCTCCCAGCGCATGCTGACCCAGACGCTGCGCGACCTCCAGCGCGACGGCTACCTCACCCGCACTGTCTATCCGACGCAGCCGCCGAGCGTCGAATACGCGCTGACGCCGCTCGGGCGATCCTTCCTTGCGCTGCTGCGCTCCCTCGTGCAGTGGTCTACGGAGAACCACAGGGCGATCCGGGCCGCGCGAACGGCCTATGACGCCGGGCAGCAATAGGCACGACCGGGGACGGGCATGGAACGACTGGATATCGGCATTGCCGGCGCGGGGCCCGCGGGGCTTGCGGCCGCGCTGTTCCTCGCGCGCGCCGGGCACCGGGTCGAACTCATCGAACGCTTCGCGCAGCCGTCTCCCGTCGGCTCCGGCCTGCTGATGCAGCCGACGGGCCTGACGGTGCTCGACGCCCTCGGCCTTTCACCGGCAATCCACGCCCTCGGCAACCGCATCGACCGGCTGCACGGCGCGGATGCGTCGAGCGGCCGCACGGTGCTGGACGTGCGCTACGACGCGCTGGCCGGCGGGCGCTACGGGCTTGCCGTGCACCGCGCCGCGCTGTTCTCGACCCTCAACGACGCCGTCGTGGCCGAAGGCATTCCGGTCCGCACCGGCATCACGCTCGCCAAGGCCGAGACGCGGCAATCGCGCACGGCGCTGCACGATCCGGACGGCGAGATCGTCGGCGACTACGACCTGGTGATCGATGCGACCGGCGCGCGCTCGCAGCTTGCCGCCGCCTCGGTCGTCGCGCCCAAGGTGAAGGAACTGCCGTGGGGCGCCTTCTGGGCGACGCTCGATTGCGACGGCATCGCGCATGACGCACGGGCGCTGACTCAAAGGTATGACGCAGCGAAAGTCATGATCGGCGTGCTGCCGGTCGGCCGGGCGCGGGCGGGGGAAGGGCGCAAGGTCGCCTTCTTCTGGAGCCTCAAGACGGCGGACGCGGATGCGGTGAGAAAGGCCGGGCTCGACCGCTGGAAGGCGTGCATTGCCGGCTACTGGCCCGAAGCGGTGCCCTTCCTCGACCAGATCGCCGACTGGGACCAGTTGACGCTCGCGCGCTATGCCCACCGCACGACGCTGCCGCCCCATGCGGACGGCATCGCCTTCATCGGCGACAGCGCCCATTCGACAAGCCCGCAGCTCGGGCAGGGGGCGAACATGGCGCTGCTCGATGCGGCCGCGCTCGCCCACGCGCTTCGGACATCAGCCTCGCTGGAGGAGGCGCTTGCGGCCTATGCGGCCGCCCGGCGCAGCCATGTTCGGCTGTTCCAGCTTCTCTCCTACGTCTTCACGCCGTTCTACCAGTCCGATTCGCGGTCCATCGCCTGGCTGCGCGACCGGCTGGTGGCGACCGTCGCGAAAATCCCGCCGGCGCCGCAGATCCTTGCCGCCATCGTCTCCGGAACGCTCGCCGATCCGTTCAGCCGGGCGGGCCTGACGGAATGCCGCTGGCCGGAAGGCGTGCTCCGGGGAGCCTGAAACGCAAAAAGCCCGCCGGAGGCGGGCTTTTCGTTCGCTATCGCGAAAGGATCAGGCTGCGGTCAGCTGATCGGCAGACATCTTGCCGGACTTGCGGTCGCGGACCAGCTCGAAGCTGACCTTCTGACCTTCGTTGAGGCCGGCGAGGCCTGCGCGCTGTACGGCGGAGATGTGGACGAAAACGTCCGGCTCACCGCTGTCCTGCTGAATGAAGCCGTAGCCTTTGGTGGTGTTGAACCATTTTACGATGCCAGTTGCCATGACGAAACCTTTCCTGAGCCGTCAAATCAATCTTCGGCCGCCGCAGCGGCCACGGGAGGTCGAATTTGAAGGGGAAGTCGTGAAGGTGACGGTTTTGGGCCGGCAAATACGGAAGTCAACGTTCAAATCGATGCGCGAGAAATAGTGGTTTCAATCTGACTGGTCAAGAGTCGGGCGCATGCGTGCGTGCGGGGAAAACGGAACGGGGGCGACGGCACGCGGATGATTGCCCACAGGAAAAAGGCCCCGTTTCCGGGGCCTTGCGGTTTTCAAAGCCTCAGGCAGGGCGCCGTTTGTCGACGCGGTGCTGGTCGAGGAAGGCGGCGATGGCCGCTTCGCCGCACAGGCGGCGCTGTTCCACGAGCGCGGCGGCAAGGCGTGCGGCCTCGCCGAAGGTGGTGCTCGGCGCTTCGGCCGCCGCGGGATTGCGCGCAAGCGTGCCGGCGACGATATCCGCCAGCACATGCGGAAGGAGATCGGTGCACTCCTTCATGCTTTCGAAGACGATACCGATCGGAACGAGCCTGTCTTCGTAGATGACGGCGGGTTCGGCGCGTTCGTCTTCCCAGGTTTCGAGAGCTTCAAGGGCATCGCCGAACAGTTGCTGCAGGGTGATGGGAGCATGTCCTTCGTGAAGGTCCGGCAGGAAATTCAACATTTTCTGTCTCCTTGGCGTAAGGGCGTCGGGCTTCGTACTCCTGACTGGGACCGGCGGTTCGGCCTTTCCGGCAGGCGCCGGCGGCGGCCTGTTGCACCGCGAGCCTCACAAATCTTAACAACGGGAAATGGATTGGGAAGCGAAAAATTTTGTTCAAGCGGCATAGAGATTATCGCGTTCGTGGACTTCTGTTTCAAATCAGCGGGATAGCGGAAAGAAAATTTCTGGGCCGTTGTGCGTTGCAGCGATGCCCGCGGTCGGGATCTGCATCCCCACGGGAGCAACGCGGGCTGCAAATCACCCATCGAGTCACGATGCCAACAAGCCTGTTGACCGCGGCGCGGGAGGGCGCTAGAAGATGGCGAACCGTACGGTACGGTACGCAAAATTCACGGATGGATATCTTGCAGGACGCAGGGCAGGGAAAGACGGGCGCGGCTGCCGCGGGCCTGACGGAACGTCAGGGCGCGGTGCTGGAGCGTGCGCTCGGCCTGCTCGTGGAAGGCGGGGAGCGGGCCTTGACGACCGCCGGCGTCGCCCGCGCCGCCAACTGCTCGAAGGAAAGCCTCTACAAGTGGTTCGGCGACCGCGACGGGCTGATCGCGGCGATGATCGCCTACCAGGCCGGCAAGGTGCGTACGGTCGAGGTGAGCGCGGGCGCGCTGACGGCCGAGACGCTGCGCCGGCATCTTCTCGCCTTTGCGTGCGACCTCATCGACGTGCTCTCCGGCGACGTGTCGCTGGCGCTCAACCGTCTTGCCATCGGCCAAGCGAGCCGCGAGGGCGGCGGTCTCGGCCGCCTCCTGCAGGAGCGCGGCCGCCGGCAGATCGGCCGGCGCGCGGCGGCGTTGCTCGAAGCCGGCCGCAAGGCGAAGCTGCTTGCCTTTTCCAGTGCGGAAGAGGCATACGGCACACTCTACGGGCTGATCGTCTCGGACATGCATCTGCGCATGCTCCTGGGCGAGGACGCCGGTGCACTCAAGAAGGAATTCTCGCCGCGCGCGGAGAAGGCGATCGACGCCTTCCTGACGCTCCACGGCGTGAAAGGATAAGCCGGCGGACAGCCGCCGGTTCGGATCAAACAGACGTCAAGGGAAGGAACCATCGATGCGCGTCTATTACGATCGTGATGCCGATCTCAACCTCATCAAGGCGAAGAACGTCGCCATCGTCGGCTACGGTTCGCAGGGCCGTGCCCACGCCCTCAACCTCAAGGATTCCGGCGCCAAGAACGTCGTGATCGCGCTGAAGGCCGGTTCGCCGACCGTCAAGAAGGCCGAAGCCGACGGCTTCAAGGTCATGACCGTGGCGGAAGCCGCCAAGTGGGCCGACCTCCTGATGATGGCGACGCCGGACGAGCTCCAGGCCGACATCTACAAGAACGAGATCGCGCCGAACATCCGCGACGGCGCGGCCATCGCCTTCGCCCACGGCCTCAACGTCCACTTCGGCCTCATCGAGCCGAAGGCTTCCGTCGACGTCGTCATGATCGCGCCGAAGGGCCCGGGCCACACGGTTCGCGGCGAATACCAGAAGGGCGGCGGCGTTCCCTGCCTCGTCGCCGTTCACCAGAACGCCTCGGGCAACGCCCTCGACCTCGCGCTCTCCTACGCCTGCGGCGTCGGCGGCGGCCGTTCGGGCATCATCGAGACCAACTTCAAGGAAGAGTGCGAAACCGACCTCTTCGGCGAGCAGGTCGTCCTGTGCGGCGGTCTCGTCGAGCTGATCCGCGCCGGTTTCGAAACGCTGGTCGAAGCCGGTTACGCGCCGGAAATGGCCTATTTCGAGTGCCTGCACGAAGTGAAGCTGATCGTCGACCTGATCTATGAAGGCGGCATCGCCAACATGAACTACTCGATCTCCAACACGGCCGAGTGGGGCGAATACGTCTCGGGCCCGCGCATCATCACCGCCGAGACCAAGGCCGAGATGAAGCGCGTCCTCACCGACATCCAGACCGGCAAGTTCACCTCCGAGTGGATGCAGGAATGGAAGGCCGGCGGCGCCCGCTTCAAGGGCATCCGCCGCAACAACGACGCCCACCAGATCGAGGAAGTCGGCGCCAAGCTCCGCGGCATGATGCCCTGGATCGGCAAGAACAAGCTGGTCGACAAGGCCGTCAACTAAGCTTTCCTGCCTCTTTGCAGGAAATCGGGCCGGGCGGTTCTCCGCCCGGCTCTTCTTTCAGTCCATCTGAAATAGTGCAGTGCATCCTCTCCGCTATTGCGGTGCGGCAAGTAATAAACTTGCCGGAAAGGCCGAACGGGCGCAGAATACGGGCGTGTTTCGTTCCGCTGTCAGGAGGATAGTGCGATGACCACGATTACCCAATACTTCGCCTGGTTCGATCTCTTCATTCTGGCCAGTATAGCAACGCTCGTGCTGCTCAGCCTTTACGGCGACCGCACGACCTGAGCGCGGCCGCGCAAGACGCCCTCGCGAAGACGAGTGCAGTGCAGCAATTGGATGGCACGCAAGACCTTGGGGCGTGGGCCTCTATTCTTGGTGCGATTATTTAGGTCAGTATTATTGACATAAATACGGTGCCATGATGAGGTGCGGGCAGACAACAAGCCCGAGGAAACCTCCTATGTTCAAGTGGGAACAGGCCTTCGCGACCCGTGCGTCGCGCATGAAGGCGTCCGAAATCCGTGAATTGCTGAAACTCCTGGAGCGGCCGGACATCATCTCCTTCGCCGGCGGCATTCCCGATCCCGCGCTGTTCCCGCGCGAAGCCTTCTCTGCCGCCTATACGGATGTGCTGGCGGGCGAGGGCGCCGCGGCCGGCCTGCAATATTCCGTCAGCGAGGGCTACAGGCCGCTGCGCGACTGGCTCGCCGGCGAGATGGGCAAGCTCGGCGTTCCCTGCAAGGCGGAGAACGTCTTCATCGTCTCGGGCTCGCAGCAGGGCCTCGATTATCTCGGCAAGCTCTTCCTGTCGCCGAAGGACACCGCGCTCGTCACCTGGCCGACCTATCTCGGCGCCCTGCAGGCCTTCAACGCCTACGAGCCGACCTACGACCGGCTGAACCTTGCCGGCAACCGCACGCCGGACGCCTACCGCGCCACCGCGGCGGAAGCGGGCGGGCGCGTGAAATTCGCCTATCTCTCCGCCGACTTCTGCAACCCGACGGGCGAGACCGTCGACCGGGCGGGCCGCGAGAAGCTGCTGGACCTTGCCGAGGAGCTGGACATCCCGGTCATCGAGGACGCCGCCTACCAGTCGCTGCGCTATGACGGGGAGGCGATCCCGCCGATCCTCGCGCTCGAAATCGCCCGCAAGGGCGACATCGAGGCGGCGCGCACGCTCTATTGCGGCTCGTTCTCCAAGACGCTCGCGCCGGGCCTTCGCGTCGGCTACATCGTCGCGGCCTCGCCGGTCATCCGCAAGCTCGTGCTGATGAAGCAGGCTGCGGACCTGCATTCCTCGACCATCAACCAGATGGCCATCGCCCATGTCGCCGAGCGCGGCTTCGACGCACAGGTCGCCAAGGTCCGCGCCGCCTATAGTCACCGCCGCGACGTCATGCTGGCGGCGCTCGGCAAATACATGCCGGACGGCGTCCACTGGACGAAGCCGGAAGGCGGCATGTTCATCTGGGTGACCCTGCCGGCGGGCATGGACGGTGCCGCGCTGCTCGCCGGCTCCATCGAGACCGAGAAGGTCGCCTTCGTGCCGGGCCAGGCCTTCCACGCCGACGGCAGCGGCGCCAATACCCTGCGCCTCAGCTTCTCCTGCGCCGACGACGCGACCATCGAGGAAGGCATCTCCCGCCTCGGCCGGCTGCTGAAGACGGAGCGGCTTGCCGCCTGATCGGCGGCAATTGCCCCTCACCCTAACCCTCTCCCCGCAAGCGGGGCGAGGGGACGTGCCCCACAAACCGGTATTGCTTGGGGAAGCCGGTGCGGCCTATCCCTTCGCCCCGCTTGCGGGGAGAAGGTGCCGGCAGGCGGATGAGGGGCATTCTGTCTATTCCTTGAGGCACGCCAGTGCCGCCTCGAACACCAGGTCCGGCAGCACCCCGAACGTATAGGGCGCGTGCACGCGTTCCCATTTCTGGTGATAGTCGCGCCCCCACGGCCCGATATTGACCGTGGGGAAGGAGAGCAGCCCTTCCGGCGCATCGTCGGTCAAGGCGGCAGACGGCGTGTTGGCGGCGATGAGGCCGGTTTCGCCGGCGTCCGGCCGATGGCCGAAGAAGCTCATGTCGGAAATGCCGGCGAAGATCTGCTTGAACTTGATCGACGTGGCGTGCCGATCCGCGACCGCGTCCATGACGCGCCGGAGCCGGGCCTTCATGTCGCCGGCATCCGAGCGCTCCAGATGCACCAGCGGGTAATGCAGGCTGCCGAAGCCGACGATCACCGCAGGCCCCTCGATGCCCGCCTCCGTCGCCGCCGCCGAGACGATCTCGCGGCTGACCTTCAGGGGATCGGTGCTGCCCGAAAGCGAGTGGTCGAGCGCGTCGAGACGGGCGAGCGCCGCCGCGCCGCCCCGCGCCTTCAGCCGCGCGATGAGCTCGGCATAGGTGAGCACGAGCCCCTCCGTCTTCGCCGCGGCGCGGCCCCGGTAGCGGGCCCGATGCGCATCCTGCGTTTCGAGTGCGGCTTGCAGCGCGCCGGCGACGATGGCGCGGAATTCTGCGAGCATGTCGCGCGCGCTGCGGCGGTGCGTCAGCCAGTTGAAGGAGAGCCAGACGCGGTCCGGCGTCGTCACGTCGTAACCGTCGCGGATATCGCGCGCCTCGAGGCAGACGGGCGGCGGGGAGCGCTCGCCGAAGGCCTCGTCGGAAAGCTCCGGCACGGTATCCATCGCCCGGACGATCTCGGCGCCGATGCGGTGGGCGCTCGTGCCGTTGAAGGGATAGCCGGCATGGGTCGGCCGGCCGATGACGAAGGCGAAGGGCGCGAACTTGCCGATGGAGCCGAGATAGACCGCACGGCCTTCCTCGCCGTCGCGCTCGCAGCTCGACGCGTCGAGATTGATGCCGGCGACGATATCGAGGTCGAAGCGCCGGGCAATCCCCGGCAGGGCGTTGCGCAGGCTGCGCATGCCGCGCGAGCGGTTTTCCTCGTCGGGCGTCGCGACGAAGAGGATGTTGCCGTCCGGCGCATCGAGCCCGGCAAAGCGCTCCATCGCGGCGATTCCCGCCGCAAGGCCGCTCTTCATGTCGAGAAGGCCGCGGCCGGCGATGAAGTCGCCGCTTTCGAAATCCCGGAGCGCCTTTTCCTCCGCGCCGTTTCGCGGGCGGCCGCGAAGCTCTTCGAGGAGCGCTCGCGTCAACGGTTCCGGATCGCAGGCGAGCGGCGCGAGCGTGCCGTAATTGGCGATCGAGACCGTGTCGAAATGGCCGGCCAGCACCACCGTCTTCCGCCCCGTGCCGCGCACCAGCGCGACGACGCTCCGCGTCAGCGGCTCGCCGTGGCTGTCGACGGTGAAGAGCTGGCCGGGGTGGCGTTGGAAATGGGGCGTTTCGGCCAGAAGCGCGTGCAGCCGCCCGGAAAAATCCGCTTCGTCGGGCGAGCCCGTCACACTCGGCCAGCGCGTCATTGTGAGGGAGAGATTCTTCGTTCGCGCGGCGGAGATGCGGATCGCGGTTTCGTCTGTCATGAAAGGCCTGCCGGAACTGTTGCGCCAATGGCCGAGGCTAGCCAAGGATGGCGGCGGGCGAAACGGCAAACTTGCGGAAAACGGCGCCTATCCCAAGCCAAGCAGCGCCACGCTAGGGCATGACGATGTCGATCTCCTCGCCGTTGGAGGAATAGGTGATCCGCCCGCCCTTCCAGCCGTCCGGGCTTTCGAGGCGGATTTCCAGCGTTACCTTGCCGTCGGGCGAGGGCACCATGAAGCTGCCGTCCGGCGACATGATCTGGCCGATGGAGAAGGTATAGCGGCTGACCGCCATCTCGGAACCGACCTTGAGGCGGGTGAAGGTGCGGGCGGTCAGTTCGTTCAGCTTTTCCGCCGTGAAGAAGGCAAGGTCCTCCATCCGGTAGAGCCGTTCCGGCCGGAACTCGGCGTCCCACGGCATCATCATGCCGGAGGCGGTAACGCCGCGGTCGCTGGCGGTGTAGTCGCGCATCGTGCCGGGCTTGTCCGGCACTTCGGCGAGGATGCGCATCGAATCGCCGCTGACCGTGATCTCGGCAAAGCGCGCATTCGTGCCGAACTGCTCGCCGATGGCGGCGAGCACGTCGCCGGTCGTTGCCGGATCGAGCCAGTTGCGCTTCGGCCGGCGGGCGGGCGGCAGGTCGGCAAGGCTCACGGTGCCGTCGGCGGTCAGTTCCACCGAGCCGCCGTTGGAAAAGAGCGCCAGTTCCCCCGGCTGGCCCCAGTCGGTGAAGTGCACGGACCAGCGCTGTTCCGGCTTGCCGGGCCCGTCGGAGAAGAGCCGCAGCATCATGTAGTTGAGCGTCGATTTCTCGTTGCCCCAGGCCTTGACCGCATTCTCGCGGACTGCCGCCAGCGGGCCGAAATCGACGTCGGCAAGCGACAGGGCGGGCTCCTCAGCCGTGCCGGGAAAGAGCGGCGAGGTGACGGGCGAGCGCGTGACGCCGGCAAGATCCCAGGAATAGCCGACGGCATTGTCGGGCAGGCTCGGATGGTCGGCCTTCACCTGAACGGATTTCGGATAGATCGTCACGTCGCGCACCACCGGCTTGCTGCCGATGGCGCCGAGCAGGCTTGCCAGCGCCGCTTCCTTCGGCCAGTCGTCGTCCTTGAGGAAATCCATCGTGCGGGCGCGCACCGTGTTGGAAAGGTCGCCGCCGATGATGTTTCCGCCGGCATCCGCGTAGACCGTCGCGCTTTCGCGCGGCGAGGCGACATAGATCGACCAGCGGATATCGCCATAGGCGGGCGAGGGGAGCAGGCCGACGCGCCGGGCGATCTCGATGGAACGCACCGCAGCCTCGTCCTGCAGCTTGGCATAGGCGATTGCGCGGGCGCCGACGGTGCTCACCTCGTCGAGGGCGACGGCGTCGAGCGGGAAGAAGCCGGAGGCCGGATCGGCGACGATGGCGGGCGCCGGCTTTGCCGAAGGGCCGCTCACGACCTCCGCGGCAAAGAACAGGAGCCGTGTCGCCTGCCGCACGCTCCATTCGTCGACGTCGCCCGGCCGGCTGCTGCCGGCAAGCACCGTCACTTCCCTGTCGGTGATCCGGATCGTGTGCACCTGTAGCTTGGCCCCGAGCGCCTCGGTGACGCGCGCGACCGCGCGGGCGGCTTCCCCGGCCATCGTCAGGTAGCTTTCGGCGGCGCGGGCGGGCAGGGCGGCAAGCACCGCCCAGGCCAGCCATGCCGCAAGGACCATGCGTGCCATGCCGGATGCCTTGCCCATGACCGATCCTCCATGGGCGGATAACGGCGGGATCGGGTGGTTTATTCCGTGAACGGCGCCGGGCGGGGTGAAAAGGCGCTTTCCATTGCCGGTCAGCCGGTTACACTTTACCGGCACTCCCGGAAGGACCCCATGTCGCTGCGCCTTGCCACGTTCAATATCGAAAACCTCATGACCCGTTTCGATTTCACGGGTTTCCGCAACCAGCTCCGACAGGATCGCGTCCTGCGCCTCTTCGACATCCGCAACGAGGCGGAATACCAGCGGCTGGAGGAGGCGCGCACCATCGCCCATACCGACGATGCGCGCCAGCATTCCGCGCTCGCCATCGCCGACGCGGATGCCGATATCCTCTGCCTGCAGGAAACCGACAACATGGCGGCGCTGCAGGCCTTCGAATACGGCTACCTCTTCCGCATGGTCGGCAACGGCTACCGGCAGAAGTATCTCATCGAGGGGAACGACAGCCGCGGCATCGACGTCTCGGTGCTGATGCGCGAGGAGACGCGCGACGGCCAGCGCATCGAATGCATCGACATCCGCAGCCATGCCGGCGTCACCTATCGCGATTTCGACCTCTTCACGCCGGACCTCGGGCCGGGCATCCATCCGCAGGACAAGATCTTCAAGCGCGACTGCCTGGAGATGGACCTGCGCATCGGCGGGCGGCCGCTGACGCTCTATGTCGTGCATTTCAAGTCGATGGGGCCGGGGCGCGACGGCATGGACGGGCGGCAGTCCACCATGCCGGTGCGCATGGCCGAGGCGCGCGCCGTGCGCCGTATCGTCGAGGACCGCTTCGGCGCCGGCCGCACGGCGAGCAAGGCCTTCGCCATCTGCGGCGACATGAACGACTACCAGGAGAAGCTGCGCATCGAGGGCGACCGGCGCAACGGCTACCGCTTCGTTCCCGAAAAGGAGCCGGTGAGCGCGCTCGACGCCTTCACGGCGGACGGCTTTGCCGTCAATCCCATGCTGCGCCGGCCGGTGGAGGATCGCTGGACGCTCTATCACAGCCGCGGGCCGGAAGAACGGCACCTGTGCCAGCTCGATTATATCTGGCTCTCGCCGTCGCTGGCCGAGCGCAACGCGCAGCATGTGCCGGAGATCGTGCGCGCCGGCCAGCCCTTCCGCACGCTCTTTCCGCCAGGGCAGGACGTGGAGCGCTATCCGCGCATCGGCTGGGACAGGCCGAAGGCCTCCGACCATTGCCCTGTGGTCATGACGCTGGATTTGTGAGCCGCGGGCCCATGCATTTCCGCTTGCCCGTGGCGGATGCCTCGGGCAGGCTGGGGAAAAACCGAACAGGGAGAATGCCTTGCCTCGCCGCTATGCCATCTACGACGTCTTCACCGATACGCGGCTTTCCGGCAATCCGCTGGCTGTCGTCTTCGATGCCGACGGTCTCGAGGGCGGCGTCATGCAGCGCATCGCCGGAGAGTTCAACCTGTCGGAGACCGTCTTCGTGCAGCGGCCGGAAAACCCGGCGCACACCGCGCGCCTGCGCATCTTCACGCCCGGCCGGGAGCTGCCTTTCGCCGGCCACCCGACGGTGGGCGCGGCGGTCGCCATCGCCGAGGCGGATAAGGAGAGCGCGAGCCCGCGCGACCAGGTGAGCGTGCTGGAGGAGAATGTCGGCCCCGTCCGCTGCGCGGTGCAGCTCGGCGGCCGCAGGGCGACCTTCGCCGAATTCGACCTGCCGCGCATGTCCGTGCGGCTCGATGCCGCCTTCGAGCGGCAGGCGCTCGCCGATGCCCTCAGCCTGAAGCCGGGGCAGATCGGCTTCGAGAACCATGTGCCCTCGCTGTGGAGCGCCGGGGTCGCCTTCGTGATGATCCCCGTGCACGACCTTGCCGCCGCCGCCGCCGTGGATTTCGACCCGGCGCTCTGGGAGCGCTGCGCGCCCTTCGCCGAAGGGCATCTTGCCGCCGCCTACCTCTATTGCCGCGGCGGGGTGAACCATACCGCCAGGTTCCACGCCCGCATGTTCGCGCCCGACATGGGCATTGCCGAGGACCCGGCTACGGGGGCGGCGGTCGCGGCCCTGTCCGGGGCGATCCAGTTCTTCGACAAGCTGGTCGACGGCCATCACCCGATCCTCATCGAGCAGGGCGTGGAGATGGGGCGGCCTTCGCTGATCCATCTCCATCTCGACGTTTCCGGCGGCACGATCGCCCGCGGGCGTATCGGCGGGCAGGCGGTGCGGGTCGCCTCCGGCCTGCTGGATTTGTGACGGTCGTTTTTGCGCTGCGGAAGAAAATTCGCCCCTGGCGCATTTTTTTCGGACGGCGGTATAGACAAGCCCGGCGAAGGCATTTATACGCCCCTCCAGACCGCTGGAGCGGTCAAGTGGGTGATTAGCTCAGTTGGTAGAGCAGCTGACTCTTAATCAGCGGGTCCACGGTTCGAGCCCGTGATCACCCACCAAATTCTCTCAAATTCCGCTGATTAAACAAGTCGTTGGCAAAGCGAAGGCGCCTGCCTTCCGCTTGTATGCGCCCGCCCCCTTGCAAGCCGTCCTCCCTCCGCCATATTGCCTTGGCGAGGAATGGAGGCCTGTCATGAATGAGAACGGGATTGCGCGGCCGGACGCGGTTGTCGGCTTCTGGTGCGAGACGCTGACGGCGAAGGACTGGTGGCAGTCGACGCCGGAGCTCGATGCGCGCGTGCGCGAAAAGTTTGCCGCAACGCACCTTGCGCTTTCGCGCGCGCTGCCGGACGAATGGCGGGCAAGCCCCGAGGCGCGGCTTGCAGCGATCATCGTGCTCGACCAGTTTCCCCGCAACATGTACCGGGCCTCGCCCCTTGCCTTCGCCACCGACTGGATCGCCCGGCGCGAGGCGCTGCTGGCGCTGGACGCGGGGGCGGACAAGGCGGTCGACTACGGCCGCCGGCATTTCTTCTACATGCCCTTCGAGCATTCCGAGCTGCTGGCCGACCAGGACCTCAGCGTCTCGCTCTTCGAGGCGCACGGCGACGAGACGTATCTCGACTATGCCGTCCGCCATCGCGACGTCATCGCCCGGTACGGCCGCTTTCCGCATCGCAACGGCTTTCTCGGCCGCGTTTCGACGCCGGCCGAGGAGGCCTATCTCGCCGAGCCGGGGGCGGGATTCTAGCGCCGGGAGGAAGGCCGTTTAAAATGGCCGCATTCACGGCTAGAAGTGAACGGAATCGCCCGGGTGCGATGCATCGTCTGCCTTTGCTTACCGAGGATGGCCTGTTGCCGCTCTTTCGCCTTCTCTCCATCCTTTTCATGCTCGTCCTTTTCGCGGCCGCGCCTGCCGCCGCGCAGACGGCGGCCGCGTCCACGGACGACATCGCAACGCAGCTCGAACAGGCGAGCAACGACCTCAGGAAGGCGGGCGATCAGCTCAACGCCATCCGCGAGCGCGTCGAGCGCTACGAGGACGACGACGCCCGCCTCGTCGACCTGAAGGTGGAGACGGAGACGCTCAACCGCTCGATCCTGGCGACCTCCGTCGCCATGCGGCCGCGGCTCGACGCAATCAAGGCGCGGCAGGCCGAACTCGGCGATCCGCCGGCCGAGGGCGCGCCCGCCGAGGCCGACGTCGTGGTTGAGGAGCGCAAGAAGCTGGCCGCCGAGCGCAACCAGATCAACGCGCTGACCGGCGAGGCCGAGAACCTCTCGATCGAGGCGACCAGGCTTGCCAACCGCGTCACCGAGATCCGCCGGCGGCTTTTCACCGACGCCATCCTGAAGCGCACGGAGATCAACGCGGACCTCTTCGCCAATGCTTCCGGCGCAATGGCGAACGAGACGCAGACCTTCGGCCGCACCGTGACGGCCTGGCTGCAGTTCGTCTGGAATTTCAAGCGGATGCCGCTGCTCGGCGCGCTGCTTCTGTCCCTCCTTGCCGCGCTGGTGCTGCTTTCGGGCAGCTACCGGCTCTTCTCGCCCTACATCACCCGCGCGGCGCGGCAGGAAAAGCCGCACTACATCACGCGCCTTTCCGTCGCCTTCTGGTCGACGGTGCTGCCGACGATCGCGGCGGCGGCTTTCGCCGGGGCGAGCTATTTCTTCCTCGACGCATTCAAGGTGCTGCGCACCGATATCGCGCCGCTCGTGGCCATCACGCTCGGCATGGTGGTGGCGATCTATTTCGTCGGGCAGCTTGCCAATGCGGTGCTGTCGCCGGGCGACGGGCACTGGCGGCTGGTGCGCGTTTCCGACCGGGGCGCCCGGCGCCTGTGGCTCCTGATCGTCGGCATGGCGCTCGTCAACGGCGCCGACTACTTCCTCGGCACGATCAGCGAGGTGCTGGGCTCGCCCGTGGTGCTGACGGTGGTCAAGAGCTTCTTCGCCTCGATCATCATCGGCCTGCTCCTGCTCGTCACCGCCTTTGTCAAGCCGGTGCTGCGGCAGGGCGAGACGCCCGATTCGCCGGGCCGTCCCTGGCCGCGCTCGGTCTTCGTGCTGCTGGTCCTCATCGGCCTCGGGCTTATCCTGTCGGCGCTGCTCGGCTATGTCGGCATGGCGCGCTTCGTCGCAACGCAGATCGTCGTGACGGGCGCGGCGGTGGTGACGATGTATATCGGCTTCCTGTCCGGCCGCGCCGTCTCCGCGACGAACGCCTTTGCCGATACCGCCATCGGCAAGCGGCTGGAGGAGCGCTTCGGCCTCAGCCCGGTGGCGCTCGACCAGATCGGCCTTGCCGCGGGCCTTGCGATCTATCTCCTGATCATCGTCTGCTTCGTGCCGCTGATCCTCCTGCAATGGGGCTTCCAGGTCGCCGACATCGAATCGTGGACCTATCGCATCTTCACCGAGATTCGCGTCGGCAGCATCAGCATCTCGCTCGTCGGCATCCTCGTCGGCATCCTGCTCTTCGTCTTCGGCCTCGTCGTCACGCGCTGGTTCCAGAAGTGGCTCGACGGCAACGTGCTGGCGCGCAGCCAGGTCGATACCGGCGTGCGCAACTCCGTGCGCACCGCGGTCGGCTATGCCGGCGTCGCGCTTGCCGGCCTCGTCGGCATATCGGCGGCGGGCATCAACCTTGCCAGCCTCGCGCTCGTTGCCGGCGCCCTCTCGCTCGGTATCGGTTTCGGCCTGCAGAACATCGTCTCGAACTTCGTTTCCGGCCTCATCCTGCTCGCCGAGCGGCCGTTCAAGGTGGGCGACTGGGTGGTGGCGGGCACCACGGAGGGCTTCGTGCGCCGCATCTCCGTGCGCGCCACGGAGATCGAGACCTTCCAGCGCCAGACAGTCATCGTGCCCAATTCGCTGCTCATCAACGGGCAGGTCGGCAACTGGACGCACCGCAACAAGCTCGGCCGCATCGAGGTGCCGATCAGCGTGCACGGCGGCAACGACCCGCGCCGGGTGCAGGCGGTCCTTGCCGCGGTGGTCGGCGCGCAGCAGGGCCTCCTGCGCAATCCCGAGCCGACGGTGGTGTTCCTCGCCTTCTCCGCCGCCACGCTGGATTTCGAGATCAGGGCATTCCTCGCCGATATCCTCAACGGCGGCAGCGTCAGGTCGGAGCTGCGCACGGCGATCCTCGAAAAGCTGCGTGAGGAGGGGATCGCCATCGGCGGGCCGGCCGCGCCCGAAGTGCCGGTGAAGATCTCCCCGGACGGCGCCCGGCTCATCACCGCGCTCCTCGACGAGGCGGTGGAGAAGGTAAAGCCCGCCCCCCGGCGCCGCGGCAAGCCGGCGCAGGATGTGCCGGACGGGGAGGGCGCGTGACGCCCTGCCCGATTTGCGGCGCATGAACGCCGCATTCACGCTGCATTCAGCCGCCCCCGCATAAAACACATGCAAATCCGCCCGATGGGCGATAGTGTTGCCTTGGGCTTTTGAACAGGGGCGGCGGTTGCGCCGGGCAAAGATGAAGCGAACGATCGTGATGCTGCTCGTGTCGGCAGGGATGGCCGCTCCGGCCATGGCCGCCTCGGTGACCAACAAGGACGCCGACACGCAGGTCCTCGTCATCGTCGAGGGCGGCAGCCGCATGGAGATCGCCGTCGAACCGGGCGCCACGCAGACGATCTGCCCCGCCGGCTGCTTCGTCACGCTTCCCAACGGCGACCGCATCGCGCTCAACGGCGGCGAGGAGGTCGAAATCGAAGGCGGGGCGGCTTCCGTCAAGTAAAGTCCAAGGTCAGGCGGGAGATATCCTGCCTACCGCGTTTTCATGCTCTCTAAATTTAACGCTTTCGCAAAGGGTTGCAGCTACCCCTTAGACGGGGAACATCCATTTACGAAGGCATGTCATGGCGTTTATCGGCATTTCCGGGATGCAGTATTCCGGCGCGTCTCTTTCGCAGCACCGTATTCTTCTTGCCGAGGACTCCAACGTCTTCACATCCATGATCTCGAAACGGCTGAAGGAACTCTTCGGCATCGAGGTGGATATCTGCCGCAGCTTCGAGGAGCTGGAACTGGCCTATGACAAGTCCACCGAGAAGATCACGCTCGCCATCTCCAACATCAACCTGCCGGGAGCGGAGAACGGCGAGGCGCTGAACTATCTCGTCGACCTTTCCATTCCCACCATCGTCTTCACCGGCACCTTCCAGCAGAAGACGCGCGACCAGCTCCTGTCCAAGGAGATCGTCGACTATATCCTCAAGGACAATATCTTCGCCGTCGACATGCTGGCCGAATCGGTCTGCCGCTTCCTGACCAACCACCAGCACCATGTCCTCATCGTCGACGACAGCGCGACGGCGCGGGCGCTGCTTTCCACGCGCCTGAAACGTTACAATTTCCGCGTGAGCACGGCGGAGAACGGAACGAGCGCGCTGGCGCTCCTCAAGGCGAACCCGGACATCGCCCTGATGATCACCGACTACAACATGCCGGACATCGACGGCTTCGAGCTGACGCGCCGCATCCGCGGCACGACCGGCTCGCACCAGTTGCGCATCATCGGCATCTCCTCGTCGACCGACCGGCTGCTCTCCGCCCGGTTCCTCAAGGCCGGCGGCAACGACTTCATCATGCGGCCCTTCATCGACGAGGAATTCTATTGCCGCGTGAACCAGAATCTCGACACGCTCACCCAGATCAGGACCGCGCAACTGCGTCTTGCGGGCTGAAAAAGCGATCCACCCTGTTCTGTCCTTCACGTAACGTAAGATATTCGCGCGCAGATTAACCACTTGGTAAAACCGGTGGTTTGTAATGCTGCAAACGGGAACTTCATCAAGGCACTGGACGGACGTGGGAGTGGATTCAAATCCGCAGCGAGGAACAGCATTTCTGCGCCACTCGGGCCAGCAGGTGCTGCTCGTGGAAGACTCGCGCATGTTTTCCACGGCCGTGAAATATCGCCTCGAGCAGGAGCTCGGCCTTTCCGTCACCCATTGTTCCAGCATGGCGGCGCTGCGCGCGACGCTCGAAGGCGACATGCCGGACTTCGTGCTGGCCGTTCTCGACCTCAACCTGCCGGATGCGCCCAATTGCGAGGCGCTCGACTATGTGATCGCCCATCAGATCGCGCCGCTCGTCTTCACCGGCTCTTTCAGCGACGCCACGCGCGACCAGATCCTTGCCAAGAACGTGCTCGACTATGTCGTGAAGGACAATCCGGCGGCCATCCAGCAGCTCGTGCTTGCGGTGGACCGGATCCTCACCAGCGGCAAGACGAAGGTGCTCGTGGTCGATTCCGACGCGGAATGCCGGCGGATGCAGGTCGACCTCATCACCCGGCAGCACTTCCAGGTGATCGACGTCGACAGCGGCGCGGCCGCGCTCGACATCCTCGATACCCATGGCGGGATCGACCTCATCGTCTGCGACCTCGACCTTTCCGACATGGACGGCCTCGATCTCCTGAGCGAGATCCGCCAGCGGCACGGCGAGGATGCCGTGCGCGTCATCGGGCTCTCCACCGACGAGGACCGGGCAAGGGCCGCGCCCTTCCTGCGCGCCGGCGGCGACGACTACCTGCGCAAGCCGTTCATCCAGGAAGAGTTCAACAGCCGCATCTTCCGCGTCGCCGCGATCCAGAAGCGGGTGCAGTCGCTGAGCCGCATCGCCGCGCGCGACTACCTGACGGACATCTACAACCGGCGCTATTTCTTCGAGACCGGCCCGCGCATCGTCGAGCAGGCGCTGCGGCGCGGGGGGCTTGCCTCCATCGCCATCCTCGACATCGACCATTTCAAGCGCCTCAACGACACCTACGGCCACGAGGTCGGCGACGTGGTGCTGAAGGCCGTCTCGCGGCGGCTGCGACACCGGGTCGGCGACCGGCATCTCCTCGCGCGCCTCGGCGGCGAGGAGTTCGGCGTCATCTTCAACGGGCTGGGGCTGGACGAGGCATCCGACTATTGCGACCGGCTGAGGGCGGAACTGGCCGCCCAGCCGATCGACGCGGACGGCGAGCCGTTGACGATCACCGTCTCGGTGGGCCTTGCCGCCATTTCCGGACGCGAGACCTTCGACAACTACCTCAACGCCGCCGACCAGTTCCTCTACATGGCCAAGCATGCCGGCCGGAACCGCGTCTTCTCCGAACTTTCGCTGATGAACGCGCTGGCAAGCTGATCCCCCGCCGAAGCGGGGGGAGGTTCTTGTCCGATTTTCAGGATGGTTCAGCGCGCGATGGCCGACAGGGTCAGCTTGCGCTCGGCGCGTTCCTGCTGAGGCGAGCGGTTGTAGAGCTCGCGGTAGCATTTTGAGAAGTGCGAGGCGGAGACGAAGCCGCAGGCGACCGCCACCTCCACCACCGGCATGGAAGACTGCACGAGAAGGTGACGGGCGCGGTCGAGCCGGATTTCCAGATAGTAGCGGGCGGGCGAGCGGCCCATCTCCTGGCGGAACAGGCGCTCGATCTGGCGGCGCGAAAGATCGGCGCTGTCGGCGATCTCCAGCAGCGACAGCGGCTCGGCGAGGTTCTTCTCCATCAGTTCGATGATCGACAGCACCTTGGCGTTCTGCACGCCGAGGCGGGCGCGTAGCGGCAGGCGCTGGCGGTCGTGCGGTCCGCGGACACGGTCCGTCAGCGCCTGCTCGCAGACCCGATTGACGAGGTTTTCGCCGAAATCCTGGTCGATCAGGTTCAGCATCATGTCGAGCGAGGCGGTGCCGCCGGCGCAGGTATAGATGTTGCTGTCGATCTCGTAGAGGTCGGCATAGACGTCGACCTGCGGGAAGGCCTCGGCAAAGCCTGGCAGGTTCTCCCAGTGGATGGCGCAGCGCTTGCCCGAGAGCAGGCCTGCCTGGGCGAGCACATGGGCGCCCGTACAGAGCGAGCCGACGGCGATGCCGCGGTTATAGACCTCGCGCAGCCAGGCGTTGACCGACTTGTTGGAGAAGTCCTCCACATAGATGCCGGAACAGACCAGCACCATGGACGGGCGGTTCTCGCCGCCCAGATGCTTGCGCTCGTCGGCGAGCGAGGAATTCACCTCGATGCCGATGCCGCTGGAGGAGAGCACCTGCTGGCCGTCGGTGGAGGCGAGGCGCCAGGTGTAGGCCTCGTAGCCGAGCATGCGGTTGGCGATGCGCAGCGTCTCGATCGCCGCCGAAAAGGGCAGCATGGAGAAGTTGGGCACCAGGAAGAAAACCAGAGAGCGCTTCTTGACGTCTTGCTTGTTCATCGGACTATCCATGCTGGGGAGGCGATGTCGCAATCGTCGCAGGCGTGGTGGCGGCCGCGCTAGCATTTTTGCGACGTCCACAAGGATGGATACGACTGAGACATGCCCTCTATCGCCGGAATGCCAGTAAGTTGCGGCGGAATTGCGGTGGCGGCCTCCGGCTTGTAGATTTGCGACCTTGCTGCCCGCATCGCCCGATTGCGACAGGTGGGCGGCATCCATCCCGGGAGTTTGACAAAGGCTCCGCGCCCGGCGACAAGGCGGCAGGGTTTCAAAGAGGGATCGGACGATGTTGCCGGATGGATATACGGACGTGCCGGCGGGCAAGCTCGCGGCGGTGGTGACCTGCCTCGAAATGTGGGCGCCGCCGGAACGACGCGCCGATCCCGGGCAGCCCGGCGTCACGCTGGAGCGCGCGGTAAAGCCCGACGTCGCGTGGTATCGCGACCTCTACCGGCGCATCGGCGCGGACTGGCTGTGGGCCTCGCGGCTCGCCATGGAGGAAAGCGCGCTTGCCGGTATCCTCGAACATCCGCAGATCGAAGTCCATGCCGTGATGAGGGCGGGGCAGGCGGAAGGTTTGCTGGAGCTCGATTTCCGCGAGGAGGGGGCCTGCGAACTCGCCTTCTTCGGCCTGACGCAGGCGATGATCGGCGGGGGCACGGGGCGCTGGCTGATGAACCGGGCTGTCGACCGCGTCTGGTCGCAGAAGGAGCACGCGCCGGTCGGGCGCTTCTGGGTGCACACCTGCACGCTGGATTCGCCGCAGGCGCTCGGCTTCTACATCCGCTCGGGCTTCGTGCCGGTCAAGCGGCAGATCGAGGTCTTCGACGATCCGCGCCTCCTCGGCGTGCTGCCGGAGGCGACGGCGCCGCAGGTGCCGATCCTGCGCCCCTGAAAGCAAAACCGCCGGAGTGACGTTAGTCAGGTCCGGCGGTATCTGGCGTCGTCTTCGTTCGGCGTTGTGCCGGGGTCGTCGTCCATCATCGTGCCGACTTTTCCCGCGAGCGGAAGCCGATGTCCTTGCGCAGATCGAAGGGCATGCCTTCAAGTTCGCGCTCGGCGCGCCGGCGCTGCCATGCCGAGACGATCCGCGCGACGGTTTCCCGCACGAGGGTGGTAAGGCCGGCGGAGCGCCGGACCGGGCTGTGGTGCAATGCAATTGCCATTTGAGGGTCCTTTCGAGCTTGGGAGGTATCGAAAGGTCGCGACCTTGAGCGTGACTGTGCCGCAACCTAATGCATCAATCAAACGAATATATTTGATTGGAATGATCAGCGTTCTTCATGTCTTCCGATGGCAGGCCAGTCGATGTCCTGCTTGAGGTAGTCCGGCAGGCGGGAAAGCTCTTCCGCCGTATGCCGGGCGACATTGCGCCGGTGGCGGGCTTCGAGCGCCTCGCCCACGAAGCGCCGTATTGCGTAGTAGAATCCGTTTCCGCGGGCCAGAACGGCGAGATCCACGTCGCCCGGCAACGATTTTTGCGTTTTCATGGCGTTTTTCCTCACGTTCGTCTGTTTTGCAGGTTGACTATCCTCCCATCGCAGTTTTCAATCAAACGAAATGAAGTGACAGTTTGCTTCAGATTTTCTGATCCATGGAGGCAGCCATGAACCTGCTGATGCGCCAGACGCTCCCCCTGTTGGAGCTCGATATCCTCAAAACCTTCGTGGCGATTGCCGAGACCGGCAACTTCACGACGGCCGCCGAGACCGTGCACCGCACGCCTTCGGCCGTCTCCATGCAGATCAAGAAGCTGGAGGAACTGCTGAGCTGTTCGCTCTTCCGCCGGGATGCCCGCTCGGTGGTGCTGACCCATCACGGCGAGGTGCTGCTTTCCTATGCGCGCCGGCTGATCGCGCTCAGCAACGAGGCGGTGTCGCGCTTCATGACGCCGGAAATGAACGGCGTGGTGCGGCTCGGCGCGCCGGACGACGTCGGCGAGCTCATCCTGCCGGAAGTGCTCAAGCGTTTTGCCGAGACCTATCCGTCGATCGCGGTCAACGTCTCCATCGAGAGCAGCGCGAACCTTCGCCGCGCCGTTGCCGAACGGCGGCTCGACCTTGCGATCTTCAATGCCACCGACGGCACGATCCCCGTTCCGGGCGAGATCCTGCTCAAGGAACAGCTCGTCTGGGCCGGCAAGAAATGCGGCACGGCGCACCTGAAGAACCCGCTGCCGGTCTCGGTCTGGGAGGAGGGCTGCATCTGGCGTGCCCGGGCACTGGAGGAGCTCAGCCGCTCGCGGCGCGAATTCCGCGTCGCCTATTTCTGCGCCCATCATATGGGCCAGCGCGCCGCCATCCGCGCCGACCTCGCCGTCGCCCCGCTTGCCCGCTTCCTCGTCGGCGACGACATGGTGGCGCTGGGCGAGAAGGACGGCCTGCCGGCACTCGGCCACTATCTCATCGGCCTCGTCGTCAACGAGGAAGCCGAAGCGCCGGCCCTCGCCGTCGCCGAGGAGATCCGCACCGCCTTCGCCCGCATGGAGCGGCATCCGATGGACATGCTGCAGGTGGCTTGCTGAGGGCGCGCTTGAAGACCCCTCCCTAAATCCCTCCCCACAAGGGGGAGGGACTTACATTGCGGCACCCTCGGCGGAAAATTTTCGGGAAAAGCATGCTGCCAGCCTTTCTCCCCCCTTGTGGGGAAGATGCCGGCAGGCAGAGAGGGTCTTCATGGCGGGAGGTTGTCGGCAGTCCTACTCCCGGCTCCTCCGCCGCCGGCGCCCGCCGCCTTCGCCGCCGCCGTCATCCGAGAGCACCTTGCGCTCTGGCAGCGCCACCACCTTGGCGAGCTCGGGGAAGGCGTCCACCTTGTTCGGCATTGCCATGGCGTTGACGAAGAGCTGCTGGAAATGCGGCTCCAGCGCGGTCTCGATCTTCTCGATGCGGGCGACGGTGCTTTCGATCTCGCGGCGGTGGTCGCGGTTGAGGAGCGCCATCAGCGCGCCCGTGCCGGCGGCGTTGCCCACCGCCTTCACCTCGTCGAGGTTGCAGTCCGGGATGAGGCCGAGGACCATGGCGTATTTCGGATCGATGAAGGAGCCGAAGGCGCCGGCGAAGCGGATCGTGTCGACATGCTCGACGCCCTGCTTTTCCATCAGCAGCTTGATGCCGGCATAGAGCGCGGATTTCGCAAGCTGGATGGCGCGGATGTCGTTCTGCGTCACCGTGATGCGCGGCTCGCCGTCGTGCAGCAGGTAGGAATAGGTGCGGCCGGTCTGGAGGATGCGCGGGCTCTTCTCCGCCATGGAACCGTCGACCACGCCATCCTCGGAGATGATGCCGGCAAGGTACATTTCCGCGACGACCTCGATGATCGCCGAGCCGCAGATGCCGGTGACGCCAACGCTCGCCGCCTGTTCGGCAAAGCCCTCTTCGTCCGACCATTTCTCCACGCCGATGACGCGGAAGCGCGGCTCCAGCGTGACGGGGTCGATGCGCACGCGCTCGATGGCGCCGGGGGCGGCGCGCTGGCCGGAGGAGATTTCCGCACCCTCGAAGGCGGGGCCCGTCGGCGAGGAAGCGGCGACGATGCGGTTCCTGTTGCCCAGCACGATCTCCGCGTTGGTGCCGACGTCGACCAGCAGCATCATGCGGTCCTGCCGGTAGGGGCCTTCGGCGAGGGTCGCGCCCGCCGCGTCCGCGCCGACATGGCCGGCGATGCAGGGCAGCGTGTAGAGCCGCGCGCCGCGGTTCACCTCGATGTCGAGCTCGTGCGCCCAGTATTGCAGCGCGCCGGAGACGGCGAGCGCGAAGGGCGCCTGGCCGAGTTCCGTCGGGTCGATGCCGAGGAAGAGGTGGTGCATGATGGGGTTGGCGACGAACACCATGTCGAGGATGTCGTGCCGGTCGACCTCGCCTTCCTCGCAGACCTTGCCGATGAGGCCGTTGACGGCCTCGCGCACGGCCTTGGTCATGGCTTCCCTTCCGTCCGGGTTCATCATGACGTAAGAGACGCGGCTCATCAGGTCCTCGCCGAAGCGGATCTGCGGGTTGGATGTGCCCGAGGAGCCGACGATGCGGCCCGAAAGCAGCGAGACGAGGTGCATGGCAATCGTCGTCGAGCCGATGTCGCAGGCGATGCCGTAGGCCTCGTTCTTGAGGCCCGGCCAGAGGCCGACGATGAAGGGGCGGGAGGAGTCCATGTCGCGGTGGATGGCGGCGGTGACGCCCCAGTTGCCCTTGCGCAGGATCGACTGCACCTGCGGGATGAGGTGCGGGGCGATGAGCAGGTCCTTCCAGCCCCAGTCCTTCTCCAGCATGGCCTTCAGCCGGTCGAGGTCGCCGAGCGGCTTGTGCATGTCGGGCTCGTCCACCTCGACATAGCAGAGCTGGACGGCGGCGTTGCGCTCGATGACGCGGTCGGTCGCGGCCTTGCGCACGACCTGCGCATTGATGACGGTGTCCTGCGGCACGTCGACGACGAGGTCGCCGAGGATGAGGGCGGAGCAGGAGAGGCGCCGGCCTTCCGGCAGGCCGCGGACCTTCTCGTAGCGCTCCTCCTTCGGGCCCTTCTCCGAGATGTGGTCGAGCGAGGAGACGATCTTGTGCTTGGCGAAGTTGCCTTCCTGCACCTCGATCTGACAGCGCCCGCAGGTGGCGCGCCCGCCGCACACGCTCTCGACATAGACGCCAAGCTTTCGCGCGGCTTCGAGGACGGGCGTGCCGATGGGGAAGCGGCCGCGCTTGCCGGAGGGCATGAAGAGGACGAGGGGATCCTTGCTCGAGGTTTCGCTCATGGTGTTCTCAGTCCCTGCTGTGCCGTCGAAACGCATTGTGCCTACTCCGCCATGATGACGCTGCCGCCATACTGCGCCGGAAACCGGCCCCGGACTGGCCAATTCCCGACATGAAAAGATCACCTTGCGGGGCAGGCGCAAGGTGATCGGTGGTTTGTCGGCTGCCGGCATCATCCTGCCGCCAGCATTTGTCTTTCCGGCTCTACCCCCCTCTGCCCTGCCGGGCATCTCCCCCTCAAGGGGGGAGATCGGCAAGATGCAGAAGCCTCATGCGATCAGCAACGCTGTAGATAGGCGAAACGGCGCCCCATCCAATCTCCCCCCTTGAGGGGGAGATGCCCGGCAGGGCAGAGGGGGGTGAGCCGCTGGTGCATCCTTACTCTGCTCGCGCACCCCCGCCGGCGCGCGCAGCGCGGCCGCCGCGGCGGCCGCCGCCGGCGGCCGGGGCTGCGGCGGCGGAGGCCGCCGCGCCGGCTTCGGCGGGCTTGTGGTCGCGGTAGGTCATGATCCAGTTGGTGCAGTTCGGATCGGTGCCGTTGAGGACGTTGGCGGCGCGCACGGCTTCCATTTCCTGCGGGCGGCAGGGGTTCATGATGGCGCTCGTCATGCCGGCGCCGATAACCATCGGGATGAAGCCGGCATTGATGCCGTGGCGGTGCGGCAGGCCGAAGGAGATGTTGGAAAGGCCGCAGGTCGTGTTGACCTTCAGCTCGTTGCGCAGGCGATAGAGAAGCTGGAAGACCTGGCGGCCGGCATCGCCCAGCGCGCCGATCGGCATGACGAGCGGATCGACGACGATGTCGTGCGGCTTGATGCCGTGGTCCATGGCGCGCTCGACGATCTTCTTGGCGACGGCGAAGCGCACGTCCGGGTCCATGGAGATGCCCGATTCGTCGTTGGAGATGGCGACGACCGGGACGTCGTATTTCTTGACGAGCGGCAGGATCGCCTCGAGCTTTTCTTCCTCGCCCGTGACGGAGTTCACCAGCGGGCGGCCCTTGGCGACCTTGAGGCCGGCCTCGATGGCGGCGGTGACGGACGAGTCGATGGCGAGCGGGATGTCGACGAGGCCCTGGACGATCTCCAGCGTCTGGACGAGCAGGCCCGGTTCCGTCTCGTTCGGGTTCACGGAGGTGACGCCCGCATTGATGTCGAGCATCGTGGCGCCGGCGGCGACCTGCTCCAGCGCATCCTTGATAACGGTCTCGAAATTGCCGGCCTGCATCTCGGCGGCCAGCTTCTTGCGGCCGGTCGGGTTGATGCGTTCGCCGATGACGCAGAAGGGCTGGTCGAAACCGATGATGATTTCGCGAGTGGCCGAGGCGACGATGGTGCGTGTCATATAGGGTCCTCTGGGGCGGGGCGCTCTGTCTGGTCTAGCGCGCGATTTTCCGTGTTACAAGCTTGCGAGACCGGCTGCTGCCCGGCCCGCGGTCAATGGGGCTGGCTGGCGGCTTTCTCCGCCATCTGCTGCTGGTCCTGTTCCTGGCCGCTGCGAGCGGCCTCGATGCGTTCGGCGACCATCTGGTCGACCGGGTTCGGCTCGCGCGTCCAGGGCCGGCGGCCCTTCAGCACGCCCGAATCGTGGACGATCTCGGCGACATATTCCTCCTGCCGGTAGGCCATGACGTGGATGCCCGAAACGCCCTCGATCTCCTTCACCTCGTTGATGATGTCGATGCAGAGCTGCTTGCCTTCCTTCTTCTGGTCCTCGGCGCCTTCGAGGCGCTTGATGACCGCATCCGGAATGTGGATGCCCGGCACGTTGGAACGGATCCACTTGGCGGTCTTGGCCGAGGCCATCGGGCCGACGCCGACGAGGATGTAGCATTTCTCGTGCAGGCCGAGGTCGCGCACCTTCTTCATGTATTCACGGAACATCGGCACGTCGAAGCAGTACTGGCTCTGCACGAACTGCGCGCCGGCCTCGATCTTCTTGGCGAGGCGGAAGGGGCGGAAGTCATAAGGTGGGGCGAAGGGGTTGATCGCCGCGCCGAGAAAAACCTTCGGCGGCGTCGTCAGCTTGCGGCCGGAGAGGAATTTTCCGTTGTCGCGCATGATGCGCACGGTTTCCAGCAGCGACATGCAGTCGAGGTCGAAGACCGGCTTTGCGCCCGGCTGGTCGCCGGCCTGCACGCCGTCGCCGGTCAGGCACATGATGTTGCACACGCCCATGGCCGCCCCGCCCAGCACGTCGCCCTGGATGGCGATGCGGTTCTTGTCGCGGCAGGCGATCTGCATGATCGGCGCGTAGCCCATGCGGGTGAGCAGCGCGCAGATGCCGACGGAGGACATGTGGCAGTTGGCGCCCGAGGCGTCGACAGCGTTGATGCCGTCCACCCAGCCGTCGAAGATCGCGGCGCGCTCGTAGACGTCTTCCGGGTTGGCGCTGTCGGGCGGGTTGAGCTCGGTCGTCACGGCGAATTCGCCGCGGCGCAGCACGCGTTCAAGGCGGCCCAGCGAGGAATGGCCGGGCAGGGGATCGAGCGGCAGGTGGGCGCCGAGCGGGTTTTCGTCGATATGCGCCATGGATCAGGCGTCCTTTCCGGCAGCGGCGGCGGCTTCGCGGGCCGCGGCGGCTTCCGCCGTCACGCGCAGCCAGGAGGAGGTTTCGCGCAGCGACTGGTTCACCGGCTTCTGCACGCTCATGATGGCATTTCCCCTCACCATGTTCTGCGAGCCCTTCCAGGCCTGGACCCAAACGCAGGGCATGTCCGGCTCCACCTCGCAATTGCCGTTGGCGCGCACGCCGCCGCACGGGCCGTTGCGAAGCTGCTTGGGACAGTTCATCGGGCAGGACATGCCCGTGGACGACAGCGCGCACTGGCCGCACATGCGACAGTCGAAGAGAAAGCCCTTCACATGCCGCTCGACGAAGGTTATCGGCCGCTCCACGCGCTGGTAGCCGAAGAGCTTCCAGACGGGATGCAGCAGCAGGAAGACCTGCGCGAAGCGATGGTAGAACCACTCGAAGAAGCGCGAATGGCGCACGGCCCACAGGCGCACCGTGTATTTGTGGCGCGAGCGGCGGTTCGGCGACACGCCCGCCGGCGTGAAGGCGCCGGTGGCGGCCTTCTTGGCGGGGGCGGCATTGCCCGGTTTCTGGACGGCGTCAGCCATTGTCGCGGCCTCCGGCCTTGACGAGGGCGACGAGCCGTTCGCGGTCGTAGGCCGCTTCCAGTTCGGCGGCGGCCGTGTCGGCTTCCGCCTCCAGGTCGTCGGAAACCGGCACCGGATCGGCCTTGCGCCATTCGGCGAGGTAGTCGTCCGTCTCCGCCGCGCCGGTGCGCATGGCGCACATGTCGATCGCCTCGGTGAAGCGCAGCGACAGTTCCCGCTTGGCGCTCGTGCGGCCCTTCTTGATGATGACCTGGGCGGGGATGTCGCGCCAGTAGACGATGATGCGGTCTGCCATGTCGAAAATTCTCCGGGAGCGTTTCGCTGGAACGCTCTTCCTCTCTTCGCAATTCCGGGCGGAAACCGTGGAGCACTTTTCCGGGAGTTGCTTTAGCGCTGACAATGCTGTGTGGCCGCGTTCCGGGCTTCACTCGCCACGACTGCCCCATGCTCAAAAACGACGCGGGATTTTCCGGCCTTGCGATTTACCAGATGCCGCGGGTCACGCCGTTCCAGAGCCAGGTCCAGATCGGCGGATGATACCATTGCCGCGAGGGTCCGGCTATTTTCAACGGCTTGAGGTCGCCCGCGACGGCATCGCGCAGGGCCTCGACGACGATGCCGGTGGCCGCGGCGGTCTGGAGCAGCGGATAGGTGTGCATCGTGTCGCGTTTGGAAGGCTTGAACCGCACCTGCCGGAGGATGCCGCCGGTATCGACGCCCGCGTCGACGAGGTGCACGGTCGTGCCGAAATTCTCCTCGTCGCCCATGGCGCGCGACCAGTATCCGCCCTGCAGGCCGCGATATTGCGGAGTGATGCCGGCATGGAGGTTGAGGACGGGGCAGGGGATGGCGCCCAGCGTTCCGGCCGTCAGCATGCGCGTGCTGACGAGAAGCAGCGCCGCCGGGCGGATCTCGGCGATTGCCGCGAGGAAATCCGGGCTGTTGGCGGAGGGGACGGCGATGCGGCGGATTGCCGGGTCCCTGTCGGGACGTGCGCCGAACTCCTCAAGGATCTCGCCGGCGCGCTTCGTCGTGAAGCGCTTGCCGTATTTCGAGGCGACCATGGTGGCGAGCTGGCCGAGCGCCTGCACCCAGCCGAGTTTTCTCGCCCGCCTGCGGATGAAGCGTTTTTTCGATTCGGCCTGCTCCTCGATGACCACGAGGTTCGCGAACGCGGCCTTGACGGCATTGACGACGATTTCGGGATTGGGACCGGGCTGGATGAGGATGGCCACCGTTTCCGTCCGTGCTTCGATATCCGTCATATGTGCGCCCCGCCAAACCTTGGCGCGCATCATCGCGACGAGGGCTTAGGAAGCCGTAACCGGGATGGCGGATTTCTCGGGCAACGCTAACGATTGGTTAGTTCTGGGCGTTAACGTGCCTTCAGCAATTCGCCCGTCAGGTCGCCGTAGCCGGTGAAGCGGTATTCGTAGGTGAGGCCGAGATAGTCGGCGGCTTCCTTCGCCTTCTGCTGCAAGGCCTCGTCCTCGACCTGCGAGAGGTAGACGAGCTTTTCGTAGTTGCCGAAATACATCTCCTTCAGTTGCGGATAGCGGTCGAGGCCGAGCGGCTCGATGACGAAGCCGCGGAACTGGCGGGCGAGGAAATCCGTGAGGAAGAAGGAGGTCACGTCGTCGTCCTTCGCCGCGAACGCATCGTTGCCGACGAAGAAGGAATAACAGTGCGGCCCGGCGATGCGCTCGACGCCTTCGCGCTCGCAGACCTTGTCGAGCAGGCCCCCGGTGCCGCAATCGGCATAGCCGACGAAGATGCGCGAAAAGCCTTCCGCGCGCGCCTCGGCGATCGCCTGCTCGACGCCGGGCGCGATCTTTTGCGGGTGGGCGTGCCAGATGGCTGGAAGACAGACGAGGTCGATATGGTCGAGCCCGTTGGCCTGGCGGATGGCGAGCACCTCCCGGGCGATCGCCCCGCAGGCGATGATTCGAACTTTTTCCGCTTTCGTGCGTTCTTCGCTCGGACTTCCGAGCCGAAGTTCTGCGTCAACCACATCCATCAAGAGGGACTCCGACCATGACTGGGACAAACCTGACCAGGATCAGCATCGTTCTCGCGGCGCTTCTGGCGCTCAGCGCCTGCGGAAACACCATTCGCGGAATCGGTCGGGATACGGCCAATGCCGTCGATGCGACGCAGGACGCGGGCCGCAGTGTCGAACGGGCCGCAAACTAAAGGTCGTGAACGGACGGCGCCGGTTCAAGACCGGCGCCGTCGAATTTCCTGTCAGCCGGCAAGCATGTTGTGCTTGCGCTTCATGAATTCCTTGGCGGTTTCGACGGCCACGGCCGCGTCGCGGCAGTAGGCGTCGGCGCCGACGGCCTTGCCGAACTCCTCGTTCAGCGGCGCGCCGCCGACGAGAACGACGTAGTCGTCGCGCAGGCCCTTTTCCTTCATCGTGTCGATGACGACCTTCATGTAGGGCATGGTGGTCGTCAGCAGGGCGGACATGCCGAGGATATCCGGCTGCTCGCGCTCGATGGCTTCGAGGTAGTTCTCGACCGGGTTGTTGATGCCGAGGTCGATGACGTCGAAGCCGGCGCCTTCCATCATCATGCCGACGAGGTTCTTGCCGATGTCGTGGATGTCGCCCTTGACGGTGCCGATGACCATCTTGCCCTGCTTCGGCGCACCGGTGGCGGCGAGCAGCGGACGCAGGATATGCATGCCGGCCTTCATCGCATTGGCCGAAAGCAGCACTTCCGGAACGAAGAGGATGCCGTCGCGGAAGTCGATGCCGACGATGCGCATGCCTTCGACGAGGGCTTCGGTAAGGATGTTGTAGGGGGCCCAGCCGCGCTCGAGCAGGATATTGGTGCCCTCTTCGATCTCTTCCTTGAGGCCGTCGTAGAGGTCGTCGTGCATCTGCTGCACGAGTTCTTCGTCGGAGAGATCGGCGAGAATGATTTCGTCGTCAGACATGGTGGGGTTTCCTCGTCTCCATTGCGCGTGCCATTGGCAAGCTCCGTCAACAGGAATAGCTTTCCTGCGGTGCGAACCCGGTGTTGAAAACGACGTCGCATACAGCAAAAAGCGACCAGCCCGGCGCTTGTTTCATCCATAACGCCGAAAGCCGTGAATTGACAGTCCAAACAAAGCAATGGCGCTACATTTGCATGGGCCGGCCCGCTATGGTTTTGCGGCCGGGAAGGTATCCAGCGTGCGCCACCGCTTGGCGCATTGAGAACCGCCCCGCCCCGACGGCTTGCTAGCATAGGACGAGTGGCGCGTTCCGGCGCACGAACGACAAGGAAGACGGATCATGACCGAGGACATTCAGCAGGTGGCAAGCGAGGGCGGCGGACGCCGTTCGCGTGAGGGGCGGGGTGCGGCTGCGCGCCGCGCATCGCGTACGGGGGGCGGTCCCGGCCCGTCGCTGCCCTACATCACCCGCAAGATCAGGGAATACGAGGTTCTCGACGAGGAAGGCCTGACGCTGATCGAGCGCAATGCCGACCGGGTGCTGGAAGAGATCGGCATCGAATTCCGCGATGATCCGGAAGCGCTGCAGCTCTGGAAGGAGGCCGGCGCCGACGTCAAGGGCGAGCGCGTGCACTTCCCCAAGGGCCTCTGCCGCGAGCTCCTGAAGACCGCGCCGTCCGACTTCACCTGGCATGCCCGCAACGCCGAGCGCAACGCCCATATCGGCGGCAAGGCCACCGTCTTCGCGCCCGTCTACGGCCCGCCCTTCGTGCGCGACCTCGAGGGCAACCGCCGCTATGCGACCATCGAGGACTTCCGCAACTTCGTGAAGCTCGCCTACATGGCGCCGTCCATGCATTCCTCGGGCGGCACGGTCTGCGAGCCGGTGGACGTTCCGGTGAACAAGCGTCACCTGGACATGGTCTACACGCACATCAAATATTCCGACAAGCCGTTCATGGGCTCGGTCACCGCGCCGGAGCGCGCCGAAGACACGATCGCCATGGCCAAGCTCGTCTTCGGCGAGGATTTCGTCGAGAAGAACACGGTCACGCTCAACCTCATCAACGCCAACTCGCCGATGGTCTTCGACGAGACCATGGTGGGCGCGCTGAAGGTCTATGCACGCCACAACCAGGCCTGCGTCGTCTCGCCGTTCATCCTCTCGGGCGCCATGAGCCCGGTCACCGTCGCCGGCACGCTGACGCAGATCCTTGCCGAGGTTCTCGCCGGCGCCTCCTTCACCCAGCTCATCCGCAAGGGTGCGCCGGTGCTGTTCGGCACCTTCGCCGCCTCGATCTCCATGCAGTCGGGCGCGCCGACCTTCGGCTCGCCCGAACCCTCGCTCGTCTCCTACGGCGCGGCGCAGCTCGCCCGCCGTCTCGGCCTGCCGTTCCGTACAGGCGGCTCGCTGTGCGGCTCGAAGGTCCCGGATGCGCAGGCCGCCCATGAATCGGCCAACACGCTGAACATGACGCTGCTTGCCGGCACGAATTTCGTGCTGCACGCCGCCGGCTGGCTCGAAGGCGGCCTCGTCGCCTCCTACGAGAAGTTCATGATCGACCAGGACCAGCTCGGCATGCAGCAGAAGTTCGCCGAGGGCATCGACCTTTCGGAGACCGCGCAGGCGCTCGACGCCATCCGCGAGGTCGGCCCGGGCAGCCACTATCTCGGCTGCGCCCATACCCAGGCCAACTTCCAGACGGCGTTCTACCGCTCGCCGCTCGCCGACAACAACTCGTTCGAGCAGTGGGAGATCGAAGGCCAGAAGCGCATCGAGGAACGCGCCAATGCGCTCTGCCGCACCTGGCTGGAGAGCTACGAGGCGCCCTATCTCGACCCTGCCATCGACGATGCGCTCAAGGACTATGTCGCCAAGCGCAAGGAATCGATGCCCGACGCGTTCACCTGAAAGGGTCCCGACCGCGCCAGGGAGCAAGGCGGAGCGGTGCGGGTGGCGGACATGATCCAGAAGGAAGTCTGGCGCCCCCACTACGAACTCAAGGGAGACGTGACCCGGTGAGGCCGTCTCGCCCCGATCTTGAAACCATCCGTGCGGCGCTCGCGCCGCACGGTCTTTTTTTGCGCGGCACCGTCGATTTCGCAGGCGGCGAGGCCGCCCCGGCGCTTGCCGACGGTCGCTCCGCCGCCGGCATCGCGCTTGTCGGCAATATCGGCAGCTCCCTGTGGCCAGCCTTTTCCCGCTGGCGCGAGGGCCTGCCCGACCGGGGCGGCAGCGACCCGCTCGATGCCTGGTCGAAGGCGGTGCTTCGCCCCGTGGCGGCAGCGGCGGGCGCGACCGTCTGGTTCCCCTCGGACCCGCCATGGCAACCCTTCCAGCGCTGGGCTATGCGCGCGGAAAGCCTGAAGGCCTCGCCGCTCGGCATCCTCATCCACCCCGTCTACGGCCTCTGGCACGGCTATCGCGGCGCCCTGGGCTTTGCCGAGCCCATCGGGGCGGAGCCGGCACCGCACGCGCCGCATCCTTGCGACATCTGTCCGGACAAGCCCTGCCTTACCGCCTGTCCCGTCGGCGCCGTTCGGCCGGACGCCTTCGACGTATCCGCCTGCCGCGCCCATCTGCGCACGCCGGAAGGGAATGCCGGCTGCATGGCCGCCGGCTGCCTCGCCCGCGCCGCCTGTCCCGTCGGAGCCGGCTATCGCTATGAGGCGGCGCAACTGCGGTTCCACATGGCCGCGCTGTCGCTTTGACCTTTTCCGGGCTTCCACTAGTTTTGCCGCATTGGCTTATGATCCTGTGCGATATGCGCTTCTTTCCGGTCTTCACCCTTCTCATTGCCGCTTTTGCCTTCCGGGAGCCAGCCATGGCCGAACCGCCGAAATGCGCCGAGGCGATGCACCAGTCCGCCCGCTACACCGTCTGCACCTTCGATCCGGCGACGGATACGATCCGGCTCTTCGGGGCGGCGGCGCTGGGCGTGGGCGGGGCGACGTATGACCGGCTCAACACGCATCTGCTGCGTAACCGGGAGTATATGAGCTTCGCCATGAACGGCGGCATGTACCATCCGGACTACGGGCCGGTGGGTTTGCTGGTGGAGCAGGGCCATGAGACCGGGGCGCTCAATCGAGGCGATGCCTTCGGCAATTTCTTCCTGAAGCCGAACGGCGTCTTCTGGGTGGACGGCGGCAAGGCGGGCGTGATGGAGACGGAGGCCTTTGCGGGCGCGGGGATCGCGCCGCGCGAGGCGACGCAGTCTGGGCCGATGCTGGTGATCGACGGGAAGATCCACCCGCGCTTCCTGCCGGACGGCACGAGCCTCCAGATCCGCAACGGCGTCGGCATCCTGCCGGACGGGCACGTCGCCTTCGTCCTGTCGAACGATCCGGTGCGCTTTTACGATTTCGCCACGCTCTTCCGCGACCGGCTCGGCTGCCGCAACGCGCTCTTCCTCGACGGCAGCATTTCCAGCCTCTATTCCCCGGAAATCCGGCGGCACGACCGCAATGCCGTGATGGGCACGATTATCGCCGTCGTGAAAAACCTGCCGCCGTGAAAAAATAATCGGGTGCATGCCCAAGGATTGCCCTGCGGCGCACGTCTGAAGGAAGTGTGCACCAACCGGGATGGACCCGTGGAAACAGAACTCGTCGAGAAGGCGGCTTCAGGAGACAGGCAGGCCTTCGCCGCGCTGGTCGAGAGCCGCTATGATTTCATCCATGCCGTCGCCTGGCGGTGGTGCGGCGACCGGCAGGATGCCGAGGACGTGGCGCAGGAGGTGTGCATACGCCTTGCCGGCGCCATCCGCGGCTTCAAGGGGGCGAGCCGCTTCGGCACCTGGCTCTATACGGTGACGCTGAATGCGGCGCGCGACCAGATGCGCAAGCGCCGCCGCGCCGAGTGGCGCGAGGCCGCCTATTCGCGCGAGAAAGCCGTTCTGGAGAGCGGACCAGACGAGGATGCCGGCGAGGCGCTGTGGGAGGCCGTGCGCCAGCTTCCCGAAAAGCAGCGCGACGCCGTGCTGCTCATCTACGGTGAAGGGCTCAGCCACGCGGCGGCGGCCGATGTGCTCGGCTGCGCCGAAACGACGATTTCCTGGCATGTGCACGAAGCCCGCAAGCGCCTGAAGGTGCTTTTGCGCGATGCGGCCGCGTGACGGAAGGACGGACGATGACCGAATTCGACCTTAACAGACTTTCCCGCCGCACCCCGCCGGCCGCCGACCCCTCGGCCCGGGCCGCGGCGCTCGCCGCCGCCATGCAGGCTTTCGACGGGGCGGAAAAAACATCGGATGCCCCCCAAGGTTCGGCTGCCGGCGGGCGTCGAAGCTCCATCTTCAACCGGATATGGAGCCCCATCATGAACCGCAGATTTCTGGCCGGCTCGGCCCTTGCCACTCTCCTCGTCGTGCCCGCCGCGGGCCTTGTCACCTACGAACTGGTGAAGAGCGGCACGGTCACGCTCGACGCGCAGACGATGATTGCTGCAAAGCCGGCGGATGAAGAGCCGCGCGCCCGCAGGCAGGTCGCGGAAAAGGCGAAAGCGGAGATGAAGGTCGCGGCCGATAGCGCCGAGCCCGCGCCGCTTGCCGAAAGCCGCGAGGAGGAGGCCGTTGCGGCCATGCCGGAATCGCTGGCGGTCGGCGGGGCCGCCACCGTGCAGAGCCTGAGCCGGATGGTGATGCAGCCTTCCGATGCCATGCCGCTGCCGGCGGAAAACCGCGAGCGCTTCGCCTCGGCCGATCCGAACCCGGTGAAGAGCGTCGCAACCGATCCTGTCTCCACCTTCTCGGCGGATGTCGATACGGCCTCCTATTCCTATGTCCGTCGCTCGCTGCTTTCCGGCAGCCTGCCGGACCCCGATTCCGTGCGCGTCGAGGAGCTGGTCAATTATTTCCCCTACGACTGGAAAGGACCCGAGACGGCGGAAACGCCGTTCAAGGCGACCGTTACCGTCCTGCCGACGCCGTGGAACAGGAACACGGAGCTTTTGCATATCGGCATCAAGGGCTTCGACATGGTGCCGGCGGACGAACCGGCCGCCAATCTCGTCTTCCTCATCGACGTCTCGGGCTCCATGGACGCGCCGGACAAGCTGCCGCTCCTGAAGAGCGCCTTCCGCCTGCTCGTCGGCAAGCTGAAGGCGACGGACACGGTGTCGATCGTCACCTATGCCGGCAATGCCGGCGTGGTGCTGGAGCCGACCGCGGCGAAGGAGCGGGAGAAAATCCTCGACGCCATCGACGATCTCCAGCCGGGCGGCTCGACGGCGGGCGCGGAGGGGATCGAGACGGCCTACAGGCTGGCGGAGAAAGCGTTCCGGAAAGACGGCGTCAACCGCGTCATGCTGGCGACGGACGGCGACTTCAATGTCGGCCCTTCGAGCGACGAGGACTTGAAGCGCCTCATCGAGGCGCGCCGCAAGGGCGGCATCTTCCTCTCCGTGCTCGGCTTCGGCCGCGGCAACTACAATGACGGCCTGATGCAGGCGCTGGCGCAGAACGGCAACGGCACGGCCGCCTATATCGACACGCTCGCCGAGGCGCAGAAGACGCTGGTGGAGGAGGCGGGCGCCTCGCTCTTCCCCATCGCCAGGGACGTGAAGTTCCAGGTCGAGTTCAACCCGGCGCGCATATCCGAGTACCGCCTGATCGGCTACGAGACGCGGGCGCTGAACCGCGAGGACTTCAACGACGACAGGGTGGATGCCGGCGACATCGGCTCCGGCCATCGGGTGACGGCGATCTACGAGGTGACGCCGAAGGGCAGCCCTGCGGTGCTGAACGATCCGCTGCGCTACGGGAAGCAGGAGGCGGAGCCTTCCGCGGACGGCGGCGAGCTCGCCTTCCTCAAGATGCGCTGGAAAAAGCCGGACGGCGATACGAGCGAGCTGGTCACCATGCCGGTGACGGATGCCGATGCGGTTACGGGCGTGGATGCCGCCTCCGCCGACGTCCGCTTCTCCGTCGCCATCGCCGCCTTCGGGCAGAAGCTCAAGGGCGTGCCGGCCTTGCAGGATTACGCCTACGGCTCGATCCTCGGGCTGGCGGAAGCGGCACGGGGGAGCGATCCGTTCGGCTACCGGACGGAGTTCCTGAAGCTCGTGCGGCTGGCCGGCGGGCTTGCGGGGGAGAAGTAGGGAAAGACCCCTCCCTAAATCCCTCCCACAAGGGGGAGGGACTTGACGTGCGGCACCCTCGGCGGAAAATTTTGATGGAAAAGCAGGCCGCCAGCCTTTCTCCCCCCTTGTGGGGGAGATGCCGGCAGGCAGAGAGGGTCTTTACGCGGCAGGCCTGTCACTTGAGGGCGTCGTGACCCTATCCCCTTCGCCCCGCTTGCGGGGAGAAGGTGGCGGCAGCCGGATGAGGGGCGCGGTCCAGCGCCTCTCTTTCGCTCGCGGCAGGGGCTCGCAGCGGTCTCCATCTGTCAGCATCAGCCCGGCATCGCGCAGCAGGCGCCTGTCCCCGCGCACGACGAGCAGCCGCAGCGCCGCCCGTTCCGCCCCTTCCCGGCGATAGCGCTCCCATATTTCCCGCAACATCCTCAGAATCGTCATGCCATGCGCCTTTCCTTCTGCGCAGAGCCAAGCAAAGCCATAGACATTTCACAAACGAATAGCGATGATGGCAGGTATCAGGAAAAGCGATGGCGCCATGTATCCTCCTCTTGAAAGCGATCTCCTGCGCATCTTCGTTGCCGTCGCGCAGGCGGGAAATGTCACGCATGCGGCCGAAAGGCTCGGGCGGACGCAATCGGCCGTTAGCATGCAGGTGCGCAAGCTGGAGGATTTCGTGGGCTCCGTGCTCTTCGAGCGCGGCCCGCGCGGCGTGGGCCTGACGGCGGACGGCGAGCGGCTCTTGCCCTATGCGCGGCGCATCGTCGGCCTCGTCGACGAGACGACGGCGGCCATGCGCACGGCCCCGCTCGACGGGCCGGTGCGCGTCGGCATTCCCGAGGAATACAACCAGACGGTCCTGCCCGCCGCGCTCGCCGCCTTCGCCGGAAGCCATCCGGGAACGGAGGTGACGGTGCTGTGCGGCTATACGGCCCAGCAGCTTGCGGCGCTGGAGGCGGACAAGCTCGACCTTGCCGTGATCTTCGACTGGTGCGACGGCATTTCGGGCGAGGTGCTGGCGGTCGATCCGACCGTCTGGGTCACATCCGTTGCCCATAGCCGGCATCTGGAGCGGCCGATGCCGGTCGCGGTCTACTGGCGGTCGAACTGGTGCCGGGAATTTGCGCTGCGCTCGCTGGAGCGGCACGCGATCCCCTACCGCATCGCCTATACCTGCGATACGAGCGGCGGGCTGCGCTCGGCGGTGACGAGCGGGCTTGCCGTCGCGCCGCTCTCGCGCAGCACCCTGCCGCCGGGCACGCGGGAGCTGACGGCGGCGGACGGCTTTCCGCCGATCGATTCCTCGCGCGTCGTGCTCAAGCGCAATCCGCGCCGCAGCGGGGCGGCGATCGACGGCATGGCCGACATGATCCGTACATCCTTCGGGCCGCTGGCGGCGGCCGGTCAGGCTTTCGGATAGGCGCGTTCGAGACCGCCGGAACGGGCGAGGCCCGTGCGGAAGGCGGCGAAGGCGGCGTGCTGGCTGCAGCGGGCGATTTCCATGAGGCGGATCTGCAGGCGGGCGGGCGCGGTATCGCCCAGCCATTCGCCGAGCCTTTCCAGCCTCAGCGAATTGAGGAAGCGGGCCGTTGCAGCCCGGTCGAGGTGGAGAGCAAGGCCTTCCAGCAGGTTCTCGTCCTGCTGCGGATTTTCCATCAAAAGGCGCAGATAGGCCTCGTCGCCTTCGCCGAGCGCGCCGAGCTTGTCGGCGACGGTCGCCCGGTCCGGAAAGGCTGCAAGATCGGCACTCATGGCGTTCCCCCAGAATCGTCTCCGTTCTGGATAGGACGCGGCGGAAAGCGCCGCAAGCGTGGCTCGGTATTTTGGATTTAAAATCCAATATTGACAAAATATACATGGTGGGTTTGTTTGCCACCATGCAAACCGGAACGAATGCCGAAACGCTGCTCCGCCAGCACACCGCCACGGCCGCGGCCATCTCGACCCTCCTTCACCCTCATGCCGAGGTCGTGCTGCACGATCTCGAAACGGGGCTGATCGCCGGCATCTGGAACGCCTTTTCCGGGCGCAGGCCCGGCATGGAATCGCTGGTGGAGGACGAGCCACAGGCGGCCGGGGACGACGGCGTCTACGGCCCCTACGAGAAGACCGGCGCGGACGGCCGGCGCCTGAAATCGGTGACGGCCGTGCTGCGGGACGGGGAGGGGCGCGCCACCGGCCTCCTCTGCATCAACATGGACGTCTCGCATTTCGATGCGGCGGCGAAGATGCTTTCCGCCTTTGCCGGCACTCCGGCGCCCCGGCCGCCCTCGCTCTTTGCCGGCGACTGGCGGGAGGAGATCAATACGGCGCTGCACGACTGGCTGCGCGGGCGGGGGCTTTCCCTTTCGGCGCTGCGCAAGGCCGAGCGCGTGGCGCTGGTAGCCGTGCTCGATGCGCGGGGCCTCTTTGCCACCCGCAATGCCGTCGATCATCTCGCCGGCCTCATCGGCGCCTCGCGCGCCTCCATCTACAACTACCTCGCCGAAGCCCGGCGGCCGAACGACAAGGACGAGACCCCGTGACCACGCTGCCGGATTTCCGCCTCGAAACCCATTTCTCGCGCTGGGAGTTTTCCGCGCGCCACCACATGACGGCAAGCGACGCCGAGACCATGACCATGGCGGCGCTTCTGGCACTCGCCGGCCCGGAGGACCTGGAGGCGTGGGAGCGCGTCTCGCTCGGCTATACCGAGACCTGGGGCGCGCCGGTCCTGCGCGAGACCATCGCCTCGACCTACGACACGCTGTCGGGCGCCGATATCCTCACCTTCGCCGGTGCGGAAGAGGGGCTTTACTGCGCCATGCTGGCGCTGCTTGCGCCGGGTGACCATGCCATCGTCACCGTGCCGAACTACCAGTCGATGGAGACGATGCCGGTCACCATCGCCGGCAATGTGACGGGCGTGGCGCTGCGGCCGGAAAACCGCTGGCAGCTCGATCTCGATGATGTGCGCGCCGCGCTGCGCCCGGAAACGAAAGTTATCGCCGTCAACTTCCCGAACAACCCGACCGGCGCCATCGCCGATCCGGAGATTTTCCGCGGCCTCGTTACGCTCTGCGCCGAGCGCGGCATCCATCTCTTTTCCGACGAGGTCTATCGCGGGCTGGAGGTCGATGCGGCAAAGCGCCTGCCGCAGGCGGCGGACCTCTTCGACAGGGGCATTTCGCTCAGCGTCATGTCCAAGGCCTACGGCCTGCCGGGCCTGCGCATCGGCTGGATCGCCAGCCGCGACCATGTGCTGCTCGAACGCATGGAGAAGATGAAGCACTACCTCTCCATCTGCAACGCGCGCCCCTCGGAGGTGCTGGCCGGCATCGCGCTCAGGGCGCGCGAGACGATCTTCACCCGCAACCGCGCGCTCTGCGCGGAAAACATCGGCAAGCTCGACAGCTTCTTCGCCGAATACCCGCATCTCTACGAATGGACCGCGCCGGACGGCGGCTGCGTCGCCTTCGCGCGCTATCGCGGGGCGGATGGCGTGGAGGAGCATTGCCGGCGGCTGGTGGAGGAAAAGGGCGTGCTGCTTCTGCCCGCCAGCCTCTACGTCTCGGACCTCTTGCCGGTGCCGGCGGACCGCTTCCGCGTGGGCATCGGCCGAAAGAACATCGACGCGGGACTTGCGGCCTGGCGGGAATTTCTGGAGGAGGCGTAAAAGACCCTCTCTGCCTGCCGGCATCTCCCCCGCAAGGGGGGAGAAAGGCTAACAGCCGGCTTCTCCCGAGATTGCCGCAAGGTACGTCCCTCTCCCTTGTGGGGAGGGATTTAGGGAGGGGCCTTCGGTCAGTTCCGGCGCCGGCCGCGTTCGCGGGCGGGGGCGGTGCCGCCCTCGTTGGCGGTCTTGTTGCGCAGCGGGCCGATCGTCTCGATGATGGTTTCCAGCGTCGGACGCTCGCGCACCTCGTGGGCATCGAGCGCGACGCGCATGGCGGCGAGGTGCTCGCAGGAGGTGCCGCAGCAGCCGCCGATGATGCGCGCGCCGGCATCGCGGGCAAGGCGCGCATATTCGGCCATCAGCGGCGGGGTGCCGGAATAGTAGATCTCGGCGCCGCGATATTCCGGGATGCCGCAATTGCCCTTCACCACCACCGTGGCGGAGGGGTCTGCGCCCGTCATGTCGAGGAGCGAAGAGAGGATGTCGGAGGCGCCGACGCCGCAATTGGCGCCGACGGCGAGCGGCCCCGTGCCGATATCGCCGGCAACGCCGTGGATATCCTTGGGATGCAGGCCCATCATGGTCTTGCCGGCCGTGTCGAACGAGCCGGTATAGACGAAGGGCAGGCCGACCCTGGTGGCCGCTTCCGCCGCCGCGCGGATTTCCTCCGGCGAGGACATGGTCTCGATCCAGGCGACGTCCGCGCCGCCGGCCTTGAGGCCCTCGATCTGCTCGGCGAAGGCGGCGACGGCATCGTCATGGGTAAGGGCGCCGAGCGGCTCGAACAGCTCGCCCGTCGGGCCGACGGAGCCGGCGACGATGACCTTGCGCGGCGCCTTGTCGGCGACGGCGCGGGCGATCCCGGCGGCCTTCCTGTTGAGTTCGAAGACGCGGTCGTCCGCGTGGTGCAGCTTCAGGCGGTGGCGCGTGCCGCCGAAGGTGTTGGTGAGGATGATGTCCGCGCCCGCATCGACGAAGTCCTGGTGCAGCTTCGTGATGTTCTCGGGCTTCGCCTCGTTCCACAGTTCCGGTGCCTCGCCGGCCTCCAGGCCCATCGCGAAGAGCGAGGTCCCGGTCGCCCCGTCGGCAAGCAGGAAGGGCTTTTCGGCAAGAAGCGCGGCAAGCGGGTTCGTGGCGGTCATCGGCGTATCCTTCTGTTTGTCGCATCATATAAAGATTTCTTTATGTGATTGCAACGGCCGTTTCCCGTTCCGTCGTCATGCTCGGGCTTGTTTGCAGGAGACGATAGTGCACGAGAGACAGCAAGCGCCGGCGCCCCCAAAAAAAAGAGGGCGCCGTCACGGCGCCCTCTCGTGTGCGGTCAGGCGGCCTGCGCCTCGTCGGTCGCCTGGGTCACCATGGCGGCGATGATGGCGCTGAGGGTGAGGGCGCCGAGGGGCTTGCCGGCCTCGTCGACGACATGGGCCAGCGTCTGGTTGGCGGAGGTCATGGCGCGGGCGGCGCTTTCCAGCACCGTGCCCTTGGCGATCGGCATGCCTTCCGGATTGCCGGAGAGCGGGGCCATGATCGTCTCGACATTGACGACGCGGCCGCGATTCACTTCCTTGACGAAGGCGGTGATGTAGTCGTCGGCCGGGTTCAGCACGATCTCCTGGCCGGTGCCCTGCTGGACGACCATGCCGTCGCGCAGGATCGCGATCTTGTCGCCGAGGCGCAGCGCCTCGTCGAGGTCGTGGGTGATGAAGACGACCGTCTTCTTCAGCTCCTTCTGCAATTCGAGGAGAACGGTCTGCATGTCGACGCGGATCAGGGGGTCGAGCGCCGAATAGGCTTCGTCCATGAGCAGGATGTCGGCGTCGTTGGTCAGCGCACGGGCAAGGCCGACGCGCTGCTGCATGCCGCCCGAAAGCTGGTTCGGATAGTGGTTCTCGAAGCCGGCAAGGCCGACACGGGCGATCCATTCCTTCGCCCGCTTTTCCCGCTCGCCGGACGACACACCCTGGATCTCCAGGCCGTAGACGGTGTTCTCCAGCACCGTGCGGTGCGGCAGCAGCGCGAATTTCTGGAAGACCATCGCCGTCTTGTGGCGGCGGAATTCGCGCAGGTCCTTCTCGTTCATCCGACACACGTCGACGCCGTCGTAGAGCACCTCGCCGGCGGTCGGGTCGATCAGCCGGTTGATGTGGCGGATGAGGGTCGACTTGCCGGAGCCCGAAAGGCCCATCACCACCATGATGCCGCCGGCCGGCATGGAGATGTTGATGTCGCGAAGCCCGAGCACATGGCCGTATTTCTGGTTCAGCTCGGCCTTGCCCAGGCCGTTCTTGACGGCATCGACATAGTCCCCGCCCCGGGGCCCGAAAATCTTGTAGAGGTTGCGGACCTCGATTGCATGACTAACCATGAATTACCTCCGAGTGCTTTTGCAGGCGCCGGCCATAGGCCTGGCTCGTGCGGTCGAAAATGATGGCGATGGCCACGAGCGCGAACCCGTTGAGGAACCCGACCGTGAAGAACTGGTTGTTGATGGCCTGGAGCACGTTCTTGCCGAGCCCCCCGACGCCGACCATCGAGGCGACGACGACCATGGCGAGCGACATCATGATCGTCTGGTTGATGCCGGCCATGATGGTGGGAAGGGCGAGCGGCATCTGCACATTCCTGAGCTTCTGCCAGCCGGAGGAGCCGAACGCGTCGGCGGCCTCCAGCACTTCCTTGTCGACGAGGCGGATGCCGAGGTTGGTGAGGCGGATCATCGGCGGAATGGCGTAGATGACGACCGCGATCAGCCCCGGCACCTTGCCGATGCCGAAGATCATGACGACGGGGATGAGGTAGACGAAGCTCGGCATCGTCTGCATCACGTCGAGGATGGGGTTGACGAAGGCCTGCACCCGGTCCGACCGCGCCATGAGGATGCCGATCGGAATGCCGATCAGCACGGCGATCAGCGTGCAGACCGTCACCATGGCGAGCGTTACCATCGTGTCGTTCCAAAGGCCCATGAGGCCGATGGCGAACATGGAGACGGCGGTCCCGATGGTGATCTTGATGTTGCGGCTGCCGAAATAGACGACGCCCAGCATGACGATCAGCACGAACGGCCAGGGCGAGTTGACGAACAGCCGTTCGAGATCGTTCAGGAACCATTGCAACGGCTGGACCAGCGCGTCGATGGCGTTGATGTAGCTTCTGACCAGGCTCTTGAAGCCGTCGTCGATGACCTTTCTCGCCGCGCGGACGCTGGCGTCACTGAAGGCTGGAAATTTGCAAAGAAAGCCTGGCACTGATTCGCATAGGCCTGCCATCCTGTTCCCCTCTTTGTCTCCGGAAGTTGCCGTCCTGCCGGGCAACGGATCGTTGCCTGCCGAACGGATGCACAGGGATATTGTTGTTCTGGTTCCCGGCTTGCCGTCCGTCATCGCACGAAACGGCCGTTCGATACTGTGCTGTTAGCGACCCCGGTTTTCCCGATGTGCGCGGACGTTGCCCGTCCGTCGTGCGTCGCGGGGAGGGCCGGCAACCCGCGGATTGCCGGCCGATGCGCGTCAAAGAGCGGCTTTCACCTTCTCCGCGACCTCCGGCGAGACCCATTTGGTCCACATGTCCGGATAGTTTTCGAGGAAGTGCCTTGCCGCATCCTCGTTGGTGCCCTGGTTCTCGCCCATCCAGGCAAGCACCTTGCCGACCGTGCCGTTGTCCCACTGGCGCGTCTTCATGTAGTCCATGGCGACGCCCGCCTTTTCCGCGAAGGCCTTGGTCACGATGGTGAAGACGTCCGACGTCGGATAGGAGTTGACCTTCGGCTCGGGGCAGTCCGGCACGGCGGTGCAGGCGTCCCAGTCGGCCTTGTCGTGCTCGACGCCGAAGGACAGGCGCGTCATGTCGTACTTGCCGAGGATGGCGGTGGGCGCCCAGTAATAGCCGAGCCAGCCCGTCTTCTTCTCGAAGGCATTGGCGATCGAGCCGTCGAGGCCGGCGGCCGAGCCCGTGTCGACCAGCACGAAGCCGTCGTCGTCGGCCTTCAGCGCGCGGTAGAGGTTGGAGGTCGAGACCTGGCAGTTCCAGCCCGACGGGCAATTATGCACGGCGCCCTTGGACGGGTCTTCCGGCGCGGGGAAGAGCTCGGGATGCTTCAGCGCGTCCTGTACCGTCTTGATGTCGGGATGCTCGTCGGCGAGGAATTTCGGGATCCACCAGCCTTCGACGCCGCCTTCGGAAAGCAGCGGGGCGAGCTGGATGAGGCGGCCTTCGGCGATTGCCGCATCGAGCGGCGTGCGCACGGCGTTCACCCACATTTCGGGCGCGACGTCCGGCTCGCCCTTCTCGTTCATGGAGGTGAAGGTCGGCATGGTGTCGCCGGTCACCAGCGTGACCGTGCAGCCGTAGCCGCTTTCGAGGATGATCTTGTCGACCTGCGCGGCGACGCCGGCCGAGGCCCAGTTCATTTCGGCGATCGAGACCTCGCCGCATTCCGCCGCCTGGGCAGAACCGGCAAGGCCGTAGAGGCCGGCGGCGAGGAGAGTGGAAGCAAGGAGCTTCTTCATGAATTAAGACCTCCCAGTCTTTGAGATGCAGCGATCAACCCGGAGGGCAGCGCAGGGTACTGCGTTATCCCGACTACCCGAACGTTTTGCGACAGCCACGGGATATCGATGCCAGACGAGGCGAGCCAATCCCCCTGCTATCGTGACGCCGAGCCCCTTATTGTTGTCTGCCGGCGGAACCCTGTCGCCGGCAACGTGTCCTCGTGCGTCTGACAGGCAGCCTACGGGTTCTCATTGAGAAATCAACCTCCTGCCGGGAATGCCGCCTTGCGGGCGCGCCTTCCGGGAGGCTTCGAGGCCGGAAAACCGGCGCCCTTTCGGCGGAAATTCTGGGCTTTTGCCCGCATGAGGGCAAATGTCCGCAAGGCGGATCGCCGGTATGGAAAAGATGGTCGCCGGATGCGGACAAATCCTGTCCCGTATGCGCCGCCGGGCGGGCGCGAAACTTTTTTCGCATTCTTTCAAAAAAAATCGCGATTCATCTTTGCTTAAGGTCCCGATAACGGTCCGGTAACGATGTGCCGCTATTGGTTTTGACACGGCGGGGGACACCGCCGCCCGCTCCGGATAAGGTATTGCGTTCCGGGGTGCCTCAGCGTCCGATGCGTATCTGTCGGAAGCCGCCATGCGTATTTTGGCAAGCCGTGCATCGCCGGAAGGCGTGCACGGCTTTCGCCGTTCTGAGGGCAAGAAAAAACGCCGTCTCCCGGAGAGAGACGGCGTCGTATGCGAGCGGACCTGACGTCGCGCCCGAAGGATCAGCCGACGTTGCGCGTGCGGATGAAGCCGAGCGGACCGAGCGGCGCATCCATGACGAGGTTGCGCACGCGGGACTGGCTCTTGGGGGCTTCGCCGTTCCAGGCGATCTGAACGAAATTCGGCTTGCTGAAGATGTACAGCATGGTCTTGGTCCTTGAAACCCGAAGCCACTTGCCTCGGCTGGTGATGAGATGGATATAGGCTTGCCGGCCGCAAAAATCATGGTCGTTCACGGCGCTCCATGTCGCAAATCGGATATCATGACAGCCATGCTGCGGATGCATGGCCCAGTGTTGCCGAAAAGCCTCTGCGCGGTGCCCGAAATTGCGGCGGGAATGCGGTGAATCAGGGCTTTTCGGCGGCAGACGGGAGTGCTAGGGAGGGCGCCATGACCAGAACGATCATGCTTCAGGGCACCGGCTCGGATGTCGGAAAAACGGTATTGGTGGCCGGGCTCTGCCGCATCGCCGCCAATCGCGGGCTGAAGGTGCGCCCCTTCAAGCCGCAGAACATGTCCAACAACGCCGCCGTCTCCGCCGACGGGGGCGAGATCGGCCGGGCGCAATGGCTGCAGTCGCTCGCCGCCCGCGTGCCGTCCTCCGTGCACATGAACCCCGTGCTCCTGAAGCCGCAATCGGATGTCGGCAGCCAGATCGTCGTGCAGGGCAGGGTGTTCGGGCAGGCGAAGGGGCGGGACTACCAGGCGCTGAAGCCGAAGCTGATGGGCGCGGTGATGGAGAGCTTCGAGGCCGTCTCCTCCGGCACCGACCTCGTCGTGGTCGAGGGGGCGGGCTCGCCGGCGGAAATCAACCTTCGGGCAGGTGACATCGCGAATATGGGCTTTGCGACGCGCGCGGGCGTGCCGGTCGTGCTCGTCGGCGACATCGACCGCGGCGGCGTCATCGCCTCGCTCGTCGGCACCCATGCCATCCTGCCGGAGGAGGACCGGCGCATGGTGACGGGCTACCTCATCAACAAGTTCCGCGGCGACGTGAGCCTCTTCGACAGCGGCGTTGCGGCGATCGGCGGCTTTACCGGCTGGCCCTGCTTCGGCGTCGTGCCGTGGCTGAAGGAGGCCGCGCGCCTGCCGGCGGAGGATTCCGTCGTGCTGGAGCGGCTCGCCAAGGGCGGCGAGGGGGCCTTGAAGGTCGCCGTGCCCGTCCTGTCGCGCATCGCCAATTTCGACGACCTCGATCCGCTGAAGGCCGAGCCGCAGGTGGACCTCGTCTTCGTGCGGCCGGGCGAACCCATTCCGGCCGATGCCGGCCTCGTCGTCCTGCCGGGTTCGAAATCGACGATCTCGGACCTCCAGGACCTGCGCGCCGCCGGCTGGGACAAGGATATCGCCCAGCATATGCGCCGAGGCGGGCGCGTCATCGGCATCTGCGGCGGCTACCAGATGCTCGGCCGCCGCGTCACCGATCCGCTCGGCATCGAGGGCGGCGAGCGGGAGGTGGCGGGCCTTTGCCTTCTCGACGTCGAGACGGAGATGGCGCCGGAAAAGACCGTGCGCAACAGCACCGCCCGGTCCCTGCAATACGACGTGCCGCTCGAAGGCTACGAGATCCACCTCGGCCGCACGACGGGGCCGGATGCGCAGCGGCCCTCCGTCAGCATCGACGGGCGGCCGGACGGCGCGGTCTCGCCGGACGGGCGCGTCATGGGCACCTATCTCCACGGGCTTCTTGCGAGCGACGCCTACCGGGCGAAGCTCCTTGCCGATTTCGGCATTGAGGGCGGCGGCTTCGACTACCGCGCGAGCGTCGATGCGGCGCTCGACGGCGTGGCGGCGGAGCTGGAAGCGGTTCTCGACCGGCGCTGGCTCGACGGCCTTCTGGGCGCGGCTGATTAAACCGCGCTGCTGAAACGTACAGCCATCGGGCTTCCTCGCCCCGGTTCTCGCACCAAAGTTGCGCCAGAATTGGGTGTAAGGAGTGGCCTGGAACCGCTCGGGCCGCCGGGCGTTGACGCTGCGCGCGATCCGAAAGGGTGAAATACATGGGTTCTGGACCTCTCGCACGATCCGTTCTGGCCAGCCTCGTCGGGCTGTCGCTCGCCGGCCTTCCGGCCGCAGCCTTCGCCCAGTCGGGCAAGGAAACATCAAGCGCGGGGAAACGCTGGGAGGAGGAATTCTCCCTCTGGCAGAAGGTCTCCTCCGGCAGCGACATCGCGCAGTACGAAGGCTACCTGAAGCAATATCCGAACGGCACCTTCGCCTCCATGGCGCGCCTGCGCATCGCCGAACTTCAGGCCGCCGCCAAGGCCAGGCCGGCGGCGGAAGCCGATGCGAAGGCGACCGCCGACGCCGAGAAAGCCAAGGCTGACGAGGCGGCCGCTGCCGAGAAGGCAAAGGCCGAAGAGGCTGCTGCCGCTCGCAAGCTTGCGGAGGAAAAGGCCGCTGCCGCCGAGAAGGCGGAGGCCGAGCGGCTGAAAGCCGAAGCCGACGCGAAGAAGGCGCAAGAGGAAGCTGCGGCCCGCAAGCTGGCCGACGAGAAGGCCGCTGCCGAAGCAAAGGCGAAGGCCGAAGCCGAGGCGAAGAAGGCCGAGAACGAAGCCGCCGCGCGCAAGCTGGCCGCGGAAAAGACCGCCGCGGAGGAGAAAGCCAAGGCCGAAGCCGCCGCGGCGGAAAAGGCCCGCGCCGACGAAGCTGCCCGCCTGAAGGCAGAAGCCGACAAGGCGAAGGCTGAGGAGGCTGCCCGCAAGAAGGCGGAAGAGGTTGCCGCTGCGCAAAAGGCCCGCGCCGAACAGGAGGCCACGGCCCGCCGCGAGGCGGAGGCAAAGCGCGTGGAGGCGGAGAAGGCCGCCGCGGCCGAGAAGGCGCGGATCGAGCAGGAAGCCGCCGCCGCCCGCAAGCTCGCCGAGGAGAAGCAGGCCGAGGTGGAACGGCTGAAGGCCGAGGCCGCCAAGGCCGCCGCCGAAGCCGAGGCCAAGGCGGCGGAAGCCGCGCGCCTCACCCGCGAAGCCGAAAAGCGCGCCGGGGAAGCCGCCGCGGCCCGCACCACCGAGGATGCCGGCAAGGCCGATACGGCAAAGCGCGAGGAAGAGGCCTTCCAGAAGGCGGTGGTCGCCGGCACGCAGCAGGCTTTTCGCAGCTATCTCGATACCTATCCCGACGGCCGCTTCGCCGCTGACGCGCGCGAGCGCCTTTCGGCCCTTGCCGATACGGCGCGGCAGAAGGCCGAGCCGAAGCGCGAGAGCGCGACGGCAAAGCTCGACAGCGAGCGCCGCGAACCCGTGGTCGACCCGCGCGAAGCCTATCTCGGCCGCGGCGGGCGGGCCCAGGCGCAGCGCTGGCTGAGCCTGCTCGGCTTCAACACCCACGGCGCCGACGGCGTCTTCGGCCCGCGCTCCCGCTCGGCGATCGCCGCCTGGCAGGGCGCCTCCGGCTACCGCCCGGACGGCTATCTCACGCGCCAGCAATACCGCGCGCTGCAGCGGGCCGCCGATTACGCGGAAGTCCGTCAGAACCGCCAGCGCCGCTACCAGCGCGACTACGACGTGCTGGAAGGCCCCGTCGACGGCTACTACGACGGCCCCTATTACCGCGACGACGGCTATTACCGCGGCGGCGGCGGCATGGTGATCATCCCCGGCTACTGACGGGGCGGCGACGGCACAGCCGATGGCGCTCCCGGTCGATTGACTTGGCCGGGCGGGGCGCATAATCATCCGGCAATAGGATGGTTCCCGGGCCGGCAGCCGGTTCGGGAATAAATGGGAACGTGACACGGTGGACCCAAGCCGGGCGCCGCAATCACGGCCGACCCCGCGACTGTAGAGTGGCGAGGGACGGTCATCCGGGAGCCGGGCGCATGTCCGGCCTTCGGAAAAGCCACTGGACGGCATTGCGATGAGCCGGGGCCGGACGCCTCTTTTTCTACGAATCGTCCACCCTTCGCAATTGCCTCCGGGAAGGCAAGACCGTTCCGCCGGTGCCTTGCACCCGACGCTGCGAGCCAGGAGACCTGCCATCCGGCAAAGGGCATGTCGCCCGACCTGGGGAGGATTCCCCGTTGCCAGCACGGAGGTTGTCATGGCGATACCGAGATATTTTTCCGGCCGCATAGCGCGCGCCATGCCTGCCTGAGCCGGCCGCAATGGCCCATTCCCCGTCTTCCGCCGTGTTCGTCCTGGGCGGCGCGCGCTCCGGCAAGTCCTCCTTTTCCGAACGGCTGGTCGGCGAGAGCGGCCTCGATCGCCATTACATCGCGACCGGCCGGGCGTGGGACGAGGAGATGCGCGAGCGCATCGCCCGCCACCGGGAGGATCGCGGCGCCGGCTGGGTCACCCATGAGGAGCCTGTCGCGCTCGCCGACCGCATCGCCGCCGTCGCGCGCGCGGACAGGGCCGTGCTCGTCGACTGCCTGACGCTCTGGCTCACCAACCTCATGCTGGAGGAGCGGGACATCGCCGCCGAATTCGCCGGCCTCCTTGCCGCCATTAACGCCGCGCCCGGCCGCCTCGTCCTCGTCTCGAACGAGGTCGGCCTCGGCATCGTGCCGGAAAACCGCATGGCGCGCGAATTCCGCGACCATGCCGGGCGGCTCCACCAGCAGGTGGCCGCCATCGCATCCGAAGTCTATCTTGTCGCGGCCGGACTGCCGCTGAAAATGAAGGGTTGAAGCCATGCTGCAACAGAAGATCCCCGCCACCGTCATCACCGGCTTCCTCGGCGCGGGCAAGACGACGATGATCCGCAACCTCCTGCAGAATGCCGGCGGAAAACGCATCGCGCTCATCATCAACGAGTTCGGCGACCTCGGCGTCGACGGCGACGTGCTGAAGGGCTGCGGCGCGGAGGCCTGCACCGAGGACGACATCATCGAGCTCACCAACGGCTGCATCTGCTGCACCGTCGCCGACGATTTCATCCCCACCATGGCGAAGCTGCTGGAGCGCGAGAACCGCCCGGACCACATCGTCATCGAGACCTCCGGCCTCGCCCTGCCGCAGCCGCTCGTCGCCGCCTTCAACTGGCCGGAGATCAAGACGCAGGTGACGGTGGACGGCGTCATCACGGTGGTCGACAGCGCCGCCGTCGCCGCCGGCCGCTTCGCCGACGACCACGACAAGGTCGATGCGCTGCGCGTCGAGGACGAGAACCTCGACCACGAAAGCCCGCTGGAGGAGCTTTTCGAGGACCAGTTGACCGCTGCCGACCTCATCGTGCTCAACAAGACGGACCTTCTCGATGCCGAGGGGGTGAGGGCGGTTCGTGAGGAGGTCGCCTCCCGCATCGCCCGCAAGCCCTCGATGATCGAGGCGAGGAACGGCGAGGTCGCCGCCGCCATCCTGCTCGGCCTCGGCGTCGGCTCGGAGGACGACATCGCCAACCGCAAGTCGCACCACGAGCTGGAGCACGAGAACGGCGAGGAGCACGACCACGACGAGTTCGACAGCTTCGTCGTCGAGCTGCCGGCCGTCGCCGATCCGGCCGCCTTCGTCGAGCGCCTCAAGGGCGTGATCGCCGAGCACGACGTGCTGCGCCTCAAGGGCTTCGCCGATGTGCCCGGCAAGCCGCTGCGCCTGCTCATCCAGGCCGTCGGCAGCCGCATCGACCACTATTTCGAGCGCGCCTGGACGCCCGGCGAGACCCGCGGCACCCGCCTCGTCGTCATCGGCCTGCACGACATGGACGAACAGGCCGTGCGCGCCGCCATCGCCGCGGCGGTGTGATCGAGGTGAGCATGCGGCGGTTCCCCTCTCCGGTGTTTCAGGCGCGGCGTGCCGTGCCCGTGGATCCTCGGGTCGAGCCCGAGGATGACGGCGGGGAGGGGTGGCCACGTAGCCTCGTCATCGGTGCGGCATATGGAGCGGTCGCTATTTTCGATCATCCCTTCCTTCTGTCGTCATCCTCGGGCTCGACCCGAGGATCCACCCCCACGGCACGCCCGCAGGAAGGAGGCGCCGCATGCACCTCCTCCTAGCGCAGAAGGGCACCATCGCCGACGGCAGGGAGGCGATCGACCTCGGCCAGACGCCGGGCGACGTCCTCTTCCTCTCCGCCGCCGACACGGAGCTGGCCTCGGTTGCCGCCGCGCACCGCGCGCGGGGCGGAAATACGCGCCTTCGCCTTGCAAGCCTTGCCACGCTCTCGCATCCCATGTCGGTCGATACCTATGTCGAGCGCACGGCGCAGCACGCAAAGCTCATCGTCATTCGCGCCCTCGGCGGCGCGAGCTATTTCCGCTACGTGCTGGAGGCGCTGCTGGCGACGGCCGTGGCGAACGGCATCCGGCTGGTGGCGCTGCCCGGCGACGACCGGCCGGACGAGGGGCTCATCCCCTTCAACCGTATCGATGAAGCCGACCGCGCGAACCTCTGGGCCTATCTCACCGAGGGCGGCGCGGACAATGCCGGCCGCTTCCTCGCCTATGCCGAGGCCCTGGTCTTCGGCGGCGAGAAGCCGGAGCCCGCGACCCCGCTGGACAAGGCCGGCATCTGGTGGCCGGGGCGGGGCGTGGTGGATGCCGGGACGTGGCAGAGGCTTGCGGGTGTCGTACCCCCCTCTGGCCTGCCGGCCATCTCCCCCTCAAGGGGGGAGATCGATGGAGGGATGGTTTCCCCGAACTCAGACGTCACTGAGATAGGAAGCGCAGGCTCCCAGCCAATCTCCCCCCCTGAGGGGGAGATGGCCGGCAGGCCAGAGGGGGGTAACGCCCCCACCGCCGCCGTCTGCTTCTACCGCGCCTATGTCCAGAGCGGCGAGACGCGTCCCGTCGAAATGCTGATCGAGGCGCTGGCGGCAGAGGGCGTGCGTGCGCTGCCGCTCTTCGTCTCCAGCCTCAAGGAGCCCGTCTCCGTCGAGACGGTGCGCGCCGCCTTTACCGAAATACGGCCGGAGGTGGTGCTGAACGCCACGAGCTTCGCCGTCTCCGCTCCCGGCGCGGACCGCAAGCCGACCGTGCTGGACGAGACCGGCGCGCCGGTGCTGCAGGTCGTTTTCTCCGGCTCCTCGCGCGCGGCCTGGGAGGCCTCGGGGCAGGGGCTGACGGCACGCGACCTCGGCATGAACGTGTCGCTTCCGGAGGTCGACGGCCGGGTGCTTTCCCGCGCCGTCTCCTTCAAGGCCGCCGCGCGCTACGACGATGGCGTCGAGGCCAATATCGTCAGCCTCGATCCCGTCGAGGACCGCATCCGCTTTACCGCGCGCCTTGCCGCCGGCTGGGCGCGGCTCCGGCGCGCGACGCCCGCGGAGCGCCGCGTCGCCCTCGTCATGGCCAACTATCCGAACCGCGACGGCCGGCTCGGCAACGGCGTCGGCCTCGATACGCCCGCCGGCACGCTGGAGGTGCTGCGCGCCATGGCCGCGGAAGGCTACGCGGTCTCGGGCCTGCCGGCGGACGGCGACGCGCTGATCGCCCACCTGATGGCCGGCCCGACCAATGCGGCGAATGACGGGCGCGAGATCCGCGAGACGCTTTCGCTCAAGGATTACAAGGCCTTCTTCGCTTCGCTTCCGGAATCGATTCAGATGGAGATGACGGCCCGCTGGGGTGCGCCGGAGGCCGATCCCTTCGTCATCGGCGACGTCTTCGCGCTGCCGCTCGCCCGCTTCGGCGAAACGCTGGTCGGCATCCAGCCGGCGCGCGGCTACAATATCGATCCGAAGGAGACGTATCATTCGCCGGACCTCGTGCCGCCGCACGGCTATCTCGCCTTCTATGCCTTCCTCCGGCAGGGCTACGGCGCGCACGCCATCGTGCATATGGGCAAGCACGGCAATCTCGAATGGCTTCCGGGCAAGGCGCTGGCGCTGTCGGAAAACTGCTATCCGGAAGCCGTGCTCGGCCCGGTGCCGCATCTCTATCCCTTCATTGTCAACGATCCGGGCGAGGGCACGCAGGCCAAGCGCCGCTCCGCCGCCGTCATCGTCGACCACCTGACGCCGCCGCTGACGCGGGCGGAGACCTATGGCCCGCTGAAGGACCTCGAAGCCCTCGTCGACGAATATTACGACGCTTCCGGCGGTGATCCGCGGCGCATCAAGCTGCTGACGAGGCAGATCCTCGACCTCGTGCGCGACATCGGCCTCGACCGCGACGCCGGCATCGCGACCTCGGACGGCGAGGAGACGGCACTTCAGAAGCTCGACGCCTATCTCTGCGACCTCAAGGAAATGCAGATCCGCGACGGCCTGCACGTCTTCGGCGTCTCGCCCGAGGGGCGGCTTTTGACCGACCTCACGGTTGCGCTCGCCCGCGTGCCGCGCGGGCTCGGCGAGGGCGGCGAGGCGAGCCTGCAGCGGGCGATTGCGGCGGATGCGTTTGGTGCGGAACCCCCCCCCTCTGGCCTGTCGGCCATCTCCCCCTTAAGGGGGGAGATTGGCTGGGAGCCTGCGCTTCCCGTCTCAGCAACGCCTGATCTCTGGGAAACCGTCCCTCCATCGATCTCCCCCCTTGAGGGGGAGATGCCCGGCAGGGCAGAGGGGGGTATCCCGCCCGCTGCCTTCGACCCGCTCGACTGCACCCCCTCCGACCCATGGACCGGCCCGCGCCCGCAGATCCTCGCGGAGCAGTCCGACGCCCCCTGGCGCAGCAAGGGCGACACCGTGGAGCGCATCGAGCTTCTGGCCGCCGGGCTGGTGGAGGGAACGGTCGCGTGCCCGCAAGACTGGCACGCCACCCGCGCGGTGCTCGACGCGATCGAGACGACGATCCGCCCGGCCATCGCCGCCTGCGGCCCGGCCGAGATCGCGGCGCTGATGACGGGTCTCGACGGCCGCTTCGTCGAGCCCGGCCCCTCCGGCGCGCCGACGCGCGGGCGGCCGGACGTGCTGCCGACCGGCCGCAACTTCTATTCCGTCGACAGCCGCGCCGTGCCGACGCCGGCCGCCTGGGAACTCGGGCGCAAATCGGCCGAGCTGCTCGTCACCCGCTACGCGCAGGACCACGGCGAATGGCCGACCTCCTTCGGCATCACCGCCTGGGGCACCTCCAACATGCGCACGGGCGGCGACGACATCGCGCAGGCCATGGCGCTGATCGGCGTCAAGCCGACCTGGGACATGGCCTCCCGCCGCGTCACCGGCTTCGAGATCATCCCGGCGGCGATGCTGCGCCATCCGCGCGTGGACGTGACCTTGCGCATTTCCGGCTTCTTCCGCGATGCCTTCCCCGAGCAGATCGCGCTCTTCGACCGCGCCGTCAGGGCCGTCGGCGCGCTGGAGGAGGACGATGCCGACAATCCCGTCGCCGCGCGCATGCGGGCCGAGGCGGCCGCGCTGATGCAAAAGGGCGCATCCGACGACGAGGCCGCGCGGCAGGCGGGCTTCCGCATCTTCGGCGCGCAATCCGGCGGCTACGGCGCAGGCCTCCAGACCATGATGGACGAGGGCCTGTGGACCGAGCGCGGCGACCTTGCCGAGGCCTGGCTCGAATGGGGCGCGCATGCCTATGACGGGACAAGCGACGGCGTGCCGATGCGCGAGCGGCTGGAGGCGCGCATGAAGAGCCTTCAGGCCGTCGTGCAGAACCAGGACAGCCGCGAGCACGACCTGCTCGACAGCGACGAATACTACCAGTTCGAGGGCGGCATGGCGGCCGCCGCGGAGCACCTTTCCGGCAAGCAGCCAACCGTCTACCACAACGACCTGTCGCGGCCGGAACGGCCGGTGGTGCGCACGCTTGAGGACGAGATCGGCCGCGTCGTGCGCGCCCGTGTCGTCAACCCGAAATGGATCGACGGCGTCATGCGCCACGGCTACAAGGGCGCCTTCGAGATCGCCGCGACGGTCGACTTCATGTTCGCCTTCGCCGCGACGACCGGCGCGGTGAAGGACCATCATTTCGAGGCCGCCTATCAGGCCTATGTGCTCGACGAGCGCGTGCGGGATTTCCTGATGGACAAGAACCCGGCGGCGCTCGCCGAGATGGCGGCGCGCTTTTCCGAGGCGATCGACCGGGGTCTCTGGACGCCGCGCTCCAACTCCGCGCGCTTCGAGCTCGACATGCTGGGTAGGAGGAGGGCATCGTGACGAACCACCTTACCGGACGCTGCCTCTGCCGCTCGCTGACATACACCGTCTCCGGCGCCGTCATCAGCACGGGCCATTGCCATTGCGAGAGCTGCCGGCGCGCCACGTCCTCGCCGGTCACCACCTTCTTCTGCGTGGCCGCGAGCGACCTGGCGTTTACGGGCGGGACGCTGCGGCACTACGCGTCGTCGCCGGGCGTGCGGCGCGGCTTCTGCGGCAATTGCGGCTCGCCGATGAGCTACGAGACCGACAAGCGGCCCGGCATCGTCGATCTCTACGTCGCCACGCTCGACGACGCGTCGGGCATAACGATCACCCAGCACGGATTTTGGAACGAGCGGGTCTCCTGGCTGCATTGCGAGGACGACCTGCCGAAACGGGAAGGCTGACATGACAGACCACCACGACGAGACCGCCGGCATGAGCGAAGCCGAGCTTGCCCGCCACGCCGAGAAGATGGCGAAGAAGAAGAACGCGCGCGAAAAGATCATGGCGACGAAGACGGACGAGAAGGGCCTGATCATCGTCCACACCGGCAAGGGCAAGGGCAAGTCGACCGCCGGCTTCGGCATGATCTTCCGCCACATCGCCCACAAGATGCCCTGCGCCGTCGTGCAGTTCATCAAGGGTGCGATGGTGACGGGCGAGCGCGAGCTGATCGAGGCGCATTTCTCCGACATCTGCCAGTTCTACACGCTCGGCGAGGGTTTTACCTGGGAAACGCAGGACCGCGCCCGCGACGTCGCGATGGCGGAAAAAGCCTGGGAGAAGGCGAAGGAACTGATCCGCGACCCCCGCAACTCCATGGTGCTTCTCGACGAGATCAACATTGCGCTGCGCTACGACTATCTCGACGTGAACGCGGTCATCGACTTCCTGAAGACCGAGAAGCCGGCGATGACCCATGTCGTGCTGACGGGCCGCAACGCCAAGGAAGAGCTGATCGAGATCGCCGACCTTGCGACCGAGATGGAGCTTCTGAAGCATCCGTTCCGCTCGGGGATCAAGGCGCAGCAGGGCGTGGAATACTGAGGGAATTTGCCCCTCATCCCCCTGCCGGGACCTTCTCCCCGTAAACGGGGAGAAGGAGGAAAACGGCGCGCCCATCGTTCCTCGCCCCGCTTGCGGGGAGAGGATGCCGGCAGGCAGGTGAGGGGCAAGCTCCGCCTCTCACCACCCCAGCCACACCCGCAGCGGATGGCTCGGGTCGGCCATCAGGCGGATGGCGAGGGCGATGGAGGTGACGACCAGCAGCGGCTTGATGATCTTTGCGCCGCTCCGCATCGCCACGCGCGAGCCGGCCTGCGCGCCGAGGAACTGGCCCGCGCCCATGACGAGGCCGACCTTCCACAGGATGACGCCGTAGGACAGGAATACGGCGAAGGCGCCGACATTGGAGCCGAAATTGAGGAGCTTCGTGTGCGCCGTCGCCTTCAGCACGCCGAAGCCGGCGAGCGTCACGAAGGCCAGCATGAAGAACGAGCCGGTGCCCGGGCCGAACACGCCGTCGTAAAAGCCGATCAGCGGCACGACCGTGACGGTGAAGAGGAAGACGCTCAGCCGCCGGTGCTTGTCGATGTCGCCGATATTCGGCTTCAGCCCGAAATAGAGCGCGATGGCGACGAGCAGGAACGGCAGGATCGCCTTCAGCACGTCGCCCGGCACCACGGTCGCCAGGAGCGCGCCGAAAGCGCCGCCGAGCGCGGAAAGCGCGGCCATCGGCAATTGCTCGGCAAGGCGCACATGGCCGGCGCGGGCATAGGCGATGGTCGCCGAGCTGGAACCGAAGAGGGACTGCAGCTTGTTCGTGCCCAGCGACTCCAGCGGTGGAATGCCGGCGAGCAGCATGGCGGGAATGGTGATCATCCCCCCGCCGCCGGCGATGGAATCGATGAAGCCGGCAAGGAAGGCGGCAAGGAACAGGAAGACGAGGACGTGAAGGGCGATATCGGCCAAGGCGGGACTCGGGGAAAAAAATAGGAAGGTCGCTTGCGTTCTGTCAGACTGCGCGGGGAAATGCAAAGCCCGCCCGCCCGTATCCCATGGCCCTGCCGCATCCGGCGCGCTTCATGCCGCAATCCGGTTTGACCGGCTCCTGCCGCTCCGGTACTAAGAGGAAAGCGACGGTGCCCCGAGCGGGCCGAGCGGTGTCCGGTGCGGCCGACCCAGAAGGGGCCATATCCGGAACTGTCGGAAAGGCATGGGCCCTTCGCGGGAATTTTGCGGAAAGACGGCCATGCACGCTGAAGCCACCCCCATGGATGCCCGACGCCTCCTCGTCGTCGGCCTCGGCTGCGAGCGCGGAACGCCGCCGGCCGAGCTTGTCGATCTCGCCCGCTCCGCCGTCGATTGCCCAGAGGACGTCGCCTTCGTCGCGACGCTCGACGTGCGGGCCGACGAGCCGGCGATGCATGCCGTCGCCCGCCATTTCGCCGTGCCGCTGGTGACCTTCCCGGCCGGCCGCCTCGAGGCCGAGACGCCGCGGCTTGCCAATCCCTCCGCCGTCGTCTTCGCCCATGCCGGCTGCCACGGGGTCGCCGAGGCGGCGGCGCTCGCCAAGGCCGGGGCGCATGCGCGCCTTGTCGTGGAAAAGACGAAATCCGCCCGCGCCACCGTGGCGATCGCCGAATCCTTTCAGGGGCTTGCACCTCTTTCCTTGGAAAGCGATTCGCCTTCCTCATTCATCGATTCAAGCCGGGGAGGCGCCTGATGCAGGGCCTGTTTTCCGCTCTTCCGCCCATGGAAAAGGGCAGCGTCTGGCTGGTCGGCGCGGGGCCGGGCGATCCGGGCCTCCTGACGCTGCATGCCGCCAACGCCCTCCAGCAGGCCGACGTCGTCGTGCACGACGCGCTGGTCAATGCGGAATGCCTGTCGCTCGCCCGTCCCGGCGCCCTCCTCGAATTTGCCGGAAAGCGCGGCGGAAAGCCCTCGCACAAGCAGCGCGACATCTCGCTGCGCCTTGTCGAGCTGGCGCGCGCCGGGCATCGGGTGCTGCGCCTCAAGGGCGGCGATCCCTTCGTCTTCGGGCGGGGCGGGGAGGAGGCGCTGACGCTGATCGAGCACGGCATCCCCTTCCGCATCGTGCCGGGCATCACCGCGGGCATCGGCGGGCTTGCCTATGCCGGCATTCCGGTGACGCACCGCGAGGTCAACCATGCCGTGACCTTCCTCACCGGCCACGATTCCTCCGGGCTCGTGCCGGACCGCATCGACTGGGAGGGCATCGCCCGGGGCTCGCCGGTCATCGTCATGTACATGGCCATGAAGCATATCGGCCAGATCGCGGCGAACCTCATTGCCGGCGGCCGCTCGCCGGACGAGCCCGTCGCCTTCGTCTGCAATGCGGCGACGGCCGACCAGCAGGTGCTGGAGACGACGCTTTCGCGCGCCGAGGCGGATGTCGCGGCCGCCGGCATCGAGCCGCCGGCCATCGTGGTCGTCGGCGAGGTGGTGCGCCTGCGCGCCTCGCTCGACTGGATCGGCGCCCTGACCGAGGGACGGCGGCTTGCGCCCGACCCGTTCGGCGCCCGCGAGATGAAGGATCCGGCATGAGCGGATTGCTCATCGCCGCGCCCGCGTCCGGCTCCGGCAAGACGACGGTGACGCTCGGGCTGGCGCGCGCGCTTGCCAATGCGGGCCTCCGCCTCGTTTCCGGCAAGGCCGGGCCGGATTATATCGATCCCGCCTTCCACGCCGCCGCGAGCCGCGGGGCCTGCCTCAACTACGATCCCTGGGCGATGCGGCCGGAGCTCATCCGCGCCAATGCCGCGATGCAGGCGGGGGCGGGCGATTTCCTGCTGGTCGAGGCGATGATGGGTCTCTTCGACGCTGCCGCCGACGGCACCGGCGCGCCGGCAGACCTTGCCGCGCTGCTCGGCCTTCCGGTGGTGATGGTGGTCGATTGCTCGCGCATGTCGCAATCCGTCGCCGCGCTCGCGCAGGGCTACCGCGATTTCCGCCGCGATATCCATGTGGCGGGCGTCATCCTCAACAAGGTGGGCAGCGCCCGGCATGAGGCCATGCTGCGCGGCGCGCTGGAGGCGGCGGGCATCACCATCTTCGGCGTGCTGCGCAGCGATCCGGCGCTCGCCTTGCCGGAGCGTCATCTCGGCCTCGTGCAGGCTGGCGAGCATGCCGCGCTCGAAACCTTCATCGCCCATGCGGCCGATGTCGTCACGCGCTGCTGCGACCTTGCGCGGCTCACCGACGTCGCCGCCATGCACCGGATGCTGCCGGCGGCGCCTTCCGTCTCGCGCCTGCCGCCGCTCGGCCAGTGCATCGCGATTGCGCAGGACCGGGCCTTCGCCTTCCTCTACGAGCACCTGCTTGCGGGCTGGCAGGGGGCGGGGGCGAGCCTTTCCTTCTTCTCGCCGCTTGCCGACGAGGCGCCCGCGGCCGATGCCGATGCGGTCTATCTGCCCGGCGGCTATCCCGAGCTGCACGGGCCCGCCCTTGCCAAGGCCGGCCGTTTCCGCCAAGGCATGGGGGAAGCGGCGGGCCGGGGGGCGCGCATCTACGGCGAATGCGGGGGCTACATGACTCTGGGGGAAGCGTTGGTCGCGGCGGACGGTTCCCGCTACGAAATGCTCGGCCTCCTGCCGCTCGTCACCAGCTTTGCCGAGCGCCGCCGCCATCTCGGCTATCGTTGCGTCACGCCGCTTCCTGGCTCCGGCTTTTCCGGGGCCATGACGGCGCACGAATTCCATTACTCCACCGTCGTGGAGGAGGGGGTCGCCGAACGGCTCTTCTCCGTCACGGATGCAACGGGCGAGAACCTCGGCGAGGCCGGCCTTCGCCGCGGCACGGTGGGCGGCTCCTACATGCACCTCATCGATCTTGCGCCGGAGGCGGCATGAGTGCGCCACGCATCGCCCATGGCGGGGGCATCGCCGCCGCCGCCGCGCGCTTCGGCGGGCGGCCGGAGGACTGGCTGGACCTTTCCACCGGCATCAATCCCAATCCGGCCGCGCTTCCCGAAATCGACGCTGCCGCCTGGCATCGCCTGCCGGACCGGCACCGGCAGGACGAGACCCGCGCCGCCGCCGCCCGTTACTACGGCACGCCGCAGGCCCTGCCGCTGCCGGTGCCCGGCACGCAGTCCGTCATCCAGCTCCTGCCGCGCCTCGTTCCGGCGGGCCGGCGCGCCGCCGTGCTCTCGCCGACCTACGGCGAATATGCCCGCGTGCTCGGCAATGCCGGCGTGCCGGTGGATTGCGTGGCAAGCCTCGATGACGTGACCGACGCCCACGGCCTTGCCGTCGTCGTCAATCCCAACAACCCGGACGGCCGGCTTTTTTCGCGCGAAACCCTCATCGATCTCCATGCCCGCATGACGGCGAGTGGCGGGCTTCTCCTCGTCGACGAGGCCTTCGGCGACATGCGGCCGGAGGCGTGCATCGCGCCGCTCGCGGGCGAGGCCATGTCGAGCCTTCTCGTCTTCCGCTCCTTCGGAAAATTCTTCGGCCTTGCGGGCCTGCGCCTCGGTTTCGCCATCGGCCCTGCCGGCGTGCTGGAGCGCCTTGAGGACTGGCTGGGCCCCTGGGCCGTCTCCGGGCCGGCGCTGACCGTCGCGACCGGGCTGATGGCCTCCGACACCGATGCCATCCGCCGCGCCATCGAGGCGCGCAAGGCGGGACTCGATGCCGCTCTTTCGGCGGCGGGCCTGAGGATTGCCGGCGGCACGGGCCTCTTCTCGCTGGTCGAGCATGAGGACGCGGCGGCCCTCCACGAATCGCTCTGCCGCCGCCACATCCTCGTCAGGCCCTTCGACTATAACCGGCGCTGGCTTCGCTTCGGCCTTGCACCGGACGAGGCGGGCGATGCACGGCTCTCGGCGGCGCTGGCCGGGGCGATGGGCTGAACCATGGCGGAAGCGTTCTTCATCCTCTTCCTCGCACTCGTGCTGGACCGCGTCGTCGGCGACCCGGATGCGCTCTGGCGGCGTGTGCCGCATCCGGTGGTGCTGTTCGGCCGCGCCATCGGGCTCATGGACCGGCTCTTCAACGACCGGCGCCTTTCCGCCGAGAGCCGGCGCTTCAACGGTGCGGCTGCCATCGCCGTGCTGCTCGCCGCAAGCCTCTCCGTCGGTTTCCTCGCCCATCGGCTGCTCGCCTCGCTCGGCCTTGCCGGCGCCCTCCTCGAAGCGGTGATCGTCGCCGTCTTCCTGGCCCAGAAGAGCCTGCACGACCATGTGCGCGCCGTCTCCGATGGCCTCAAGCAGGCCGGCATCGAGGGCGGGCGGCAGGCCGTGTCGATGATTGTCGGGCGCGATCCCGCGCCGCTCGACGAGCCCGCCGTCTGCCGCGCCGGCATCGAGAGCCTTGCGGAGAACTTTTCCGACGGCGTCGTCGCGCCGGCCCTCTGGTATGCGCTCCTCGGCCTGCCGGGCCTCTTCGCCTACAAGATGCTCAACACGGCCGATTCCATGGTCGGCCACAGGAACGAGAAATATCTCGATTTCGGCTGGGCTTCCGCGCGCCTCGACGACCTTGCCAACTGGCCGGCCGCGCGCCTTTCCGTTCTTTTCATCGCCGCCGGCGCCTGGGCCGCGAAGGGCAGGACGGCGGCGCGGGCGGCGATCGGCACGGCATTGCGCGATGCGGGGCTTCACCGCTCGCCCAATTCGGGCTGGCCGGAGGCGTCAATGGCAGGCGCGCTCGGCATCGGCCTTGCCGGCCCGCGCATCTATGGCGGCGCACGCGTCGACGAGCCGATGATGAACGCCAGCGGGCGCACCGTGGCGACGGTCGCCGATATCGACCTTTCGCTGAAGGTCTTCTCCGGCGCCTGCGCGTTCCTTGCCGGGGCGGTGCTGATACTGGCGCTCCTTGCCGTCCTTTGAGCCGCGGCGGGAGCAACCCTTAAAATTTTACGCTTAACTTCGTTTTCTTTTCGCCGGGCCGTCAATATTGCGGAAGGTTGAAACGTCTATACTCTGTCTCGCACTGGGACACGGCGCTCAAGCCGTGCCCGAACGAAGTAGAGGGGAAGTCATGCGTGTGTTGATTGCGGCGGCAGCCGCATTGCTTCTTGGCGCGTTCCAGGCGGAAACGGCATCGGCCGCCAGCCTTGTCGCCCAGGTCAGTCTTTCTTCGCAGACCATGGTGGTGAAGGAGAACGGCATCGTGAAATACCGCTGGCACGTTTCGACGGGCCGCAAGGGCTACGGCACGCCGACGGGGAGCTGGAAGGCGAAATGGGCCTCGCGCAACCACCGTTCGCGCAAATACGACAACGCGCCGATGCCCTATGCCATCTTCTTCAACGGCGGCTATGCGGTGCACGCGACCTTCGACACGCGACGTCTCGGCCGTCCGGCCTCGCACGGCTGCGTGCGCCTGCATCCGGAGAACGCCGCCACCTTCTTCCAGATGGCGAACCGCTACGGGCTGTCGAACACAAAGGTCGTCATCTCCCGCTGACCGGTCCTAGTCGGTGCTAGCGTAGCGCATCAGCCGGTCCATGTCGGGAACGCTGACATGGCGGTTGTTCTCGATGCGGATGACGTTCTCCTTGCGCAGCTTGGTGAACTGCCGGCTGACGGTCTCGATCGTCAGCCCGAGGAAATCGGCGATGTCGGCGCGCGAGAGCGGCAGGTCGAAGGAGGACTGGTCGACGCTTTCCGGGTCGATATGGGTGGCGATGAGGTAGAGGAAGCTTGCGACCTTCTCCTGCGCCGTCTTGCGGCCGAGGGTCAGCATCCAGTCGCGCGCCTCGTCCAGCTCCTTGAGCGCCTGGCGGTGCAGCTTGTGCTCCAGCTCCGGCGTCCTCTTGACCAGCCGGTCGAGCACATGGCGCGGGAAGTTGCAGACCTCGCTGTCGGTCGCCGCCTCGGCGGTGATGGCGCTTTCTTCGAGGAACGGCCGTCCGAGGAAATCGGGCGCGAACTGCAGGCCGACGATCTGCTGGCGGCCGTCCGCCATCACCTTCGTCAGCTTCACGACGCCGCGCATGATGTTGGAATAGTTCACCACCGTCTCGCCCTGGCCGATCACCTCGGCGCCGGTTTCCAGGCGATGGCGGGAGGAATGCCTGTTGAGCTCGACGAGCTGTTCGGCCGTCAGCGCACCGCACACGCCGCCGTGCCGGGCCTCGCAGGCACGGCAGACGAGCGGAATCTCGGAATTGTGGATATCCTGGCGGCGAACTTCCATCTCGTTTTTCCTTTCGCCCGGAGGACGGCGACACATGACGCCGTGCTACCGCACGCTGACAAGAACTTAAAGCGGGTCGCCTCGCGGCAAAATAGCGCTTCCTGACTATTGTCAAATCCTAGCGCAGCTCTTGCGGCTTTCACTTGATCAAAATCAAATGACGGACGCATCCGGTGGTTTATTTCGCTTGCGAACAAGGAGATCGACCATGCAGGACGCACTCGTGGAACGCCTTTCGTCGCCGGTGCCGCGCTATACCAGCTATCCGACCGCGCCGCACTTCGACGAAGGGATAGGGCCGGACGCCTATGCCGGGTGGCTTTCCGCCCTGGGCCCGCGCAACCGCCTGTCGCTCTATGCCCATATCCCCTATTGCGACCGGCTCTGCTGGTTCTGCGCCTGCCACACCAAGCATACGCTGCGCTACGAGCCGGTGGAGGCCTATCTGAAGGGGCTTCATGCCGAGATCGCCGCCGTCGGCGCGCGCGTCTCGCAGGCGGCGCCCGTGACGGCGCTGCATTTCGGCGGCGGCTCGCCGACGCTCGTGCGGCCGAACGACATGCGGCTGCTCAAGAGCTGTCTCGACCATAACTTCGCGTTCTCGCCCGATGCCGAGATTTCGGTGGAGATGGACCCGAACGACCTCGACGAGGCGCGGCACGACGCGCTCGCCGCCATCGGCATGACGCGCGCCAGCCTCGGCATCCAGGATTTCGACCCGACGGTGCAGAAAGCGATCAACCGCATCCAGACCTTCGAGCAGACGCGCGGCGTGGTGGAGGCGGCGCGGGAAAGGGGCGTGCGCTCGGTCAATTGCGACGTCCTCTACGGCCTGCCGCACCAGACGGCGCAGACGCTGGCCGAGACCGTGCGCGCCGTGCTCTCGCTGCGGCCGGACCGCATCGCGCTCTTCGGCTATGCCCATGTGCCGTGGATGAAGAAGCACCAGACGATGATCGACGAGAAGGCGCTGCCCGGCATCGTCGAGCGCTTCGCCCAGATGACGATGGCCGGCGAGATGCTGGTCGCCGCCGGCTACGAGGCGATCGGCATCGACCATTTCGCGCTGCCGGCCGACAAGCTGGCCGTCGCCGCGCGGAACGGCACGCTGCGCCGCAACTTCCAGGGCTATACGGACGACCGGGCCGATGCGCTGATCGGGCTCGGCGCCTCGGCCATCGGCCAGTTGCCGCAGGGCTATCTCCAGAACATGCCGGCCACGGGCGAGTACCTGCGCCGGGTGGAGGAGGGCGGCCTTGCGGTGGTGCGCGGCTACGCGCTGACGGAGGAGGACCGGGCGCGCGCCTTCGTCATCGAGCGTATCATGTGCGATTTCGGCTTCTCCTTCGCCGACCTTGCCGCGCGCCATCCCGCCTTTGCCGGCGCGATCCGGGCGGAGGCCCGCGCTTTCGTCGCGGGTGACAGGGACGGCCTTGCGCATATCGAAGGCGAGCGTTTCTGCCTGACGCCGGCGGGCCGGCCCTTCGCCCGCACGGTGGCGGCGGTCTTCGACGCGCATCTTGCGAGCGGGCGCGGGCGGCATTCGGTGGCGGTCTGACCGGCGGTTGCGGTCCTGTTGCGCACGCAACACAGCCGCGCCGACAATGCAGGTCCCTCATCAACCCCATTGGCAATCGCGTCGGTTTTCCATATAGGATCGCCCGACTATAGATTCATGAGGTATGGGCGTGACTGCTACATTCAACAAGGTTGCCGACATCATTGCTGAAACCAGCGAGATCGATCGCGAGACGATCACGCCGGAAAGCCACACGATCGATGATCTCGGCATCGACAGCCTCGATTTCCTCGACATCGTCTTCGCGATCGACAAGGAATTCGGCATCAAGATCCCGCTGGAACAGTGGACGCAGGAAGTCAACGAAGGCAAGGTCGCGACGGAAGAGTATTTCGTCCTGAAGAACCTTTGCGCCAAGATCGACGAACTGCGGGCTGCCAAGGCCTGACACGCGGCGCCCCGGCCGCCGCCCGGCGGCCCGTCCGGACGATCCCGGTGCGCGCGGCTTTCGGCCTGCCGTTACGGCAGGCCTTTCGATTTTCCGGAACCCGCCGGAGGCATGAACCCGATGCTGCTTGAATATTTCCAGATGATCGACCGGGTCGAAGCCGTCGACGGCGCGCGCCGCGTGCTTTCGGCCCGCTCGGTCGTGCCGTCCAAAAGCCCGGTCTTCGAAGGCCATTTCCCCGGCATGCCGCTCGTTCCGGGCGTGCTGCTCATCGAGACGATGGCGCAGGCCTCCGGCTTCCTCGTGCTGGCGGCGTCCGATTTTGCCGCCATGCCCTTCCTGATGAGCGTCGACGGGGCCAAGATGCGCACCTTCGTCGAGCCCGACGCGGTACTCGACATCGAGGCCGTGCTGGAGCATGACGGATCGGGCTATGCCGTGACCAAGACGAAGATCACGTCGGCCGGCAAGAAGGTGTGCGACGCGCAGCTCAAGCTGCGCACCATGCCGTTCGCCGAAGTGCCGCTTGCCGATATCGTGCGCAAGCGCGCCGGCGAAGTGGGTCTGTTCGAGGCGCTTGCGGCGTCCGCGGAAGGGAAGTGAACATGGCGAACAACGATGTGGTGATCACCGGCGTCGGCATCGTCACCTGTCAGGGTGTCGGGGCCGAGGCGCATGTGGCGATCCTCGGCGGCGCGAGGGCGCCGGACCTCAGGATCGACACGGAGCGCTTCGCGCCCTATCCGGTGCATCCGATGCCGGAGATCGACTGGAACCAGCAGATCCCCAAGCGCGGCGACCAGCGCCAGATGGAAAACTGGCAGCGCCTCGGCGTCTTCGCCGCGGGCCTCGCGCTCGACGATGCCGGCTTCAAGGACGACGCGGAAGCCTGCGGCACGATGGACATGATCGTGGCGGCCGGCGGCGGCGAGCGCGACATCAACGTCGATTCGCTGATCGTCGACGAGGGGCTGAAGCGCAACGACCGCGAACGCCTGCTCAACGAGAAGCTGACGACGGAGCTGCGCCCGACGCTCTTCCTCGCCCAGCTTTCCAACCTGCTCGCCGGCAACATCTCCATCGTCCACAAGGTCACGGGCTCGTCCCGCACCTTCATGGGTGAGGAAGCGGCCGGCATCAGCGCCGTGGAGACGGCCTTCCATCGCATCCGCGCCGGCCAGTCGACGCATACGCTCGTCGGCAGCGCGCTCGTCGCCGAGCGGCAGGACGTCATCCTGCTTTACGAAGCCCTCGGCGCCCACGCGACGGGCGGCTGGACGCCGCTCTGGTCGCGCGACGAGAAGGCCGGCGGCGGCATCGTCACCGGCTCGGCGGCCGCCTTCCTCATCCTCGAATCGCGCGAACATGCCGAAGCCCGCGGCGCGCGTATCTACGCGACCATCGACGCCATCGGCGGCGACCGCGGTGCGCGCGACGAAGGCCGGCTGGAAGCGCGGCTTGAGCGTATGACGGAAGAGGTGGGCTTCGAACCCTCGGTCATTTTCTCCGGCGCATCCGGCGCGCATGACATCACGGCCCGCGAAAAGGCCTGGCTCGACAAGCGCTTTTCCGGCAGCGCCGTGCGCGGCTACAGCGCCGTGACGGGCCAGGCGCTGGAAGCGCAGTTCCCGCTCGGTCTTGCGCTTGCCGCGCTGACGCTCGGGTCCGGTGTCAAGGTCGCCCCGTTCGATACCGCCGCCGAAACCGCCATGAGCGCACCCGCCGCGAGCGCCGTCGTCACGACGGTCGGCCATGCGCGCGGCGAAGGCGTCGCAATCCTTTCCGCAGAGAAGTGAGGGTCCGGCCATGACGAAAGCCGCTTACAGGGATCATTTTGGCCGTCCCATCGTCGCCGTCACCGGCATGGGCGTCGTCACCTCGCTGGGGCAGGGGCTCAAGGACAACTGGGCCGCGCTCACCGGCGGCGTTTCGGGCATCCACGGCATCACGCGCTTCCCGGTCGACGGGCTCAACACCCGCATTTCCGGCACGGTGGATTTCATCTCGGTTCCCGTCGAGAACCCGGTCGAGCGTTCCTATGCCTATGCCCGCGAGACGACGGACGAGGCGCTGGCGCAGGCCGGCCTTTCCGGCGAGTTCGGCGGCCCGCTCTTCCTCGCCGCCCCGCCGATCGAGCCCGACTGGCGCGACCGCTTCGCGCTTGCCGACCGTGCGCCGGCCTCGCAGCGCCCGGGCGACGCCTATGACCGCTTCCTCTCCGTGCTGCGCGAGAAGCCCGACCCGGCCCTGCACGAGGCCTGGGCCTTCGGCTCGATCTCCGAGCGCCTTTCCGACCGCTACGGCACGCGCGGCCTGCCGGTGACGCTGTCGACGGCCTGCGCCTCGGGCGCGACGGCGATCCAGCTCGGCGTCGAGGCGATCCGCCAGGGCCGCACCGACCGCGCGCTCACCGTCGGCACCGACGGCTCGGTGACGGCCGAGGCGCTGATCCGCTTTGCGCTCCTTTCCGCGCTCTCCACGCAGAACGACCCGCCGACCAGGGCCTCCAAGCCCTTCAGCAAGGACCGCGACGGCTTCGTCATCGCCGAAGGCGCGGCGACGCTCGTGCTGGAATCGCTGGAATCGGCCATCGCCCGCGGTGCGAAGGTGCTCGGCATCCTCAAGGGCTGCGGCGAGAAGGCCGACCATTTCCACCGCACGCGCTCCTCGCCGGACGGCGGCCCCGCCATCGCGACGATCCGCGCCGCGCTGGAAGACGCCGGCATGGACGAGAGCGGTATCGGCTACATCAACGCCCACGGCACCTCGACGCCGGAGAACGACAAGATGGAATACCTTTCCATGTCGACCGTCTTCGGCGACAGGCTGGCGGGCATTCCGGTCTCCTCCAACAAGTCGATGATCGGCCATACGCTGACGGCGGCCGGCGCGGTCGAGGCGGTGTTCTCCATCCAGACCATGCTGACCGGCACCCTGCCGCCGACCATCAACTACCAGAACCCCGACCCGGCCATCGAGCTCGACGTCGTGCCGAACGTGAAGCGCGACAGTCAGGTGAGTGCCGTCCTGTCGAACTCCTTCGGCTTCGGCGGCCAGAACGCCAGCCTCGTGATGACGGCCGAACCGGCCTGATAGGAATATTGCCATGCGTGCCCTGCAGCTTCTCGACGACCGCAAGCTCGAACTGACCGACATCCCGGAGCCGGACGCACCCGGCCCCGGCGAGGTGACGCTGCGCGTCAAGGCCGTCGCGCTCAACCATATCGACGTCTGGGGCTGGCGCGGCATGGCGTTCGCCAAGCGCAAGATGCCGCTGGTCATCGGCGCGGAAGCGGCCGGCGTCGTCGAGACGCTGGGCCCCGGCGTTGCCAACGTGCTGCCCGGCCAGCTCGTCTCCATCTACGGCGCGCGCACCTGCGGCCTCTGCAAGCCCTGCCGCGAAGGCCGCGACAACCTCTGCGAACATGTCGGCGGCGTTCACGGCTTCCATCTCGACGGCTTCGCGCAGGAGAAGGTGAACCTTCCCGCGCGCCTGCTGGTCCCCGCACCGCCCGGCGTCGACGCGGTCGGCGCGGCGCTTGCGCCGGTCACCTTCGGCACGGTCGAGCACATGCTGTTCGACAACGCCAGGCTCGAATCCGGCGAGACGATCCTTGTCCATGCCGGCGGCTCGGGCATCGGCACGGCGGCGATCCAGCTCGCCAAGAAGATCGGCTGCACCGTCATCACCACCGTCGGCTCGAACGACAAGATCGAGAAGGCGAAGGCGCTCGGCGCCGACCATGTCATCAACTACCGCGAGGACCGCTTCGAGGGCGTCGTGCGCAAGCTGACGAAGAAGAAGGGCGTCGACGTCGTCTTCGAGCATGTCGGCAAGGACACCTGGGCGGGCTCCATGCTCTGCCTCAAGCGCGGCGGGCGTCTCGTCACCTGCGGCTCCACCTCGGGCGTCTCCACCGACATGAACCTGATGATGCTGTTCCAGCAGCAGTTGAAGCTCTTCGGCTCCTTCGGCTGCCGCATGGAGAACATGGCGAACGCCATGCAGAAGATGGCGCGCGGCATCGTCCATCCGGTCATCGATACGGAAGTAACCTTCGACGGCATCGCCACCGCGCTCGAGCGCATGGAATCGCGCCAGATCTTTGGCAAGATCGTCCTGAAGCTGGATTGACGCCGTTGCGGATGCTGATCACACGCCTCGTCCTAGCGCTCCGCAATTCCAAGGACTGGCTTGTCGCGCAGTTCGCCTTCGGTCTGCTCAACATCCTGAAGGTGCTGCCGGCGGACGGCGCGATCGATTTCGCCGACCGCGTCGCGCGCTGGATCGGCCCGAAGACGAAGCGCCACAGGCTGACGCTGACGAACCTGCGCAATGCCTTCCCGGAGAAGTCCGAGGCGGAGATCGAGGCGATCGCGCTCGATGCCTGGGGCAATATGGGCCGGCTCGCCGCCGAATATGTCTTCCTCGACAAGCTGTTCGATTTCGATCCCGAAAAGACGGCGCCGGGCCGTATCGAGGTCTCCGGCATCCCGCTTTTCGTGGACCTGCGCGACAATCCGCGGCCCTTCATCGTCTTCACCGCCCATACCGGCAATTTCGAGCTGCTGCCGGTGGCGGGCGCCGCCTTCGGGCTGGACGTGACGGTGCTCTTCCGCCCGCCGAACAATCCTTATGTCGCCGACAAGGTGTTCGAGTTCCGCCGCGCCCGCATGGGCCAGCTCGTGCCCTCGCATGCCGGCTCCTCCTTCACGCTGGCGCGCAAGCTGGAGGCGGGCGGGCCGGTCGGCGTGCTGGTCGACCAGAAGTTCAGCCGAGGCCTCCACACGAAGTTCTTCGGCCGTGACGTGCAGACGAACCCGCTGCTCGCCAAGCTCGTGCGCCAGTTCGATTGCGAGGTCTATCCCGCCCGCTGCATCCGCCTGCCGGGCAACCGCTACCGGCTGGAGCTGGAGCCGGCGATGGCGATTCCCCGCAAGGAGAACGGCGCGGTGGACGTGGAGGCGACCGCGCAGAAGCTCAACGACAAGGTCGAGCAATGGGTGCGCGAATATCCCGGCCAATGGCTGTGGTATCACGACCGCTGGAACATCAAGCACAGCCTCAATACTTGATCGGCCGCTCTTTCATCCTTCACGACTGATTGCCGGCAGGCTGCGCACTTCAAATTGCGCGGCACGGTGCCAATTTGCGTTTGACATCCCCCGTGTCGCTGTTACCATTTTGCTAATGTAAGCGCTTTGGATGATGAATTCGGGAGGTGAGTCAAAGCGATTTCCTGTTTCTGTACAGATTAGATAATGTGGCAATACGATTGCTGTAGTTTTCAGCAATTCAGGGAGCATCAGTTGAAAGCTCTTATAGAGTTGTTCTGGTTTAAATATTCGCAACTTCAGCATGCCGTGAAGACAGGAAATGAAAAGCTGGTTTCCATGCTGGACAGGGAAATCGAGCCGGCCCTGGTGGCCGTAATGCAAAAGGAGGCGTGCGACACCTCCGAACTCCGCTCACAATTCCGGTTCGTGGTCGATCTTCTGCGCGAGGAGGCGGACGACCGCACCTGCGTGCTCCGGCAGGCGCATAATCTCAAGCTGCTGCTCGACCGCTATTTCGGCACCGACGAGACCGCCGCGCCCTTCGGCATCGGCCCGATGGCGGAGGCCGCGCGCCCGGTGCCTGCACCGCGCGTCGTCGAGGACGGCCTTCTCAACGAGGCGATCCTCGACAGCCTGCCGGACCGGGTCGCCGTCGTCACCACGGATTACCGCTATCTCTATTCGAACCCGCTGAATGCGGAGCGGCTTGCCGAAAAGCCCATCGATCTCGTGGGGCGCCACATCGCCGAATTCATCGGGGCGCAGCGCTTCGAGGGCCGCGTCAAGCGGCATCTCGACCGCTGCTTTGCCGGAGAGGTGATCGAATACGACTATGTTTCGCCGCGCCGCGGCAATGCCACGATCCGCTGCCGCATGACGCCGTGCCTGTCGGCCGCCGGAAACGTGCTCGGCGCCATCCTCGTCCTGCAGGATGTGCTGGAGACGCGCGACCCGATGGCGGCCTGAAGGGGAGCGCCGTCCGGCCCGTGCGGCCCTTCTGGCGGCGTCTTCCGCTCCGCCCGAACTCAAATCTCCGCCTTAGGAGGCAAGGCCCGGGCCGCGCAGCACGAACTGCTGCTCGAAGGCGATGTGGCGCCGGATCGATTCGAAGAAGCCGCGGAGCATGTAGCCCGCGGCTTCCGCGTTCACGGAGCGGTCGCCGCTGCCGAGCCGCGTCAGCGTGTCGGTCAGCTCCTCGGCGAAGCATTCGTCCTCGACATGCTCGAATTTCAGCCGGGCGATGGCGTCCACGAGCTGGCGGTCGCCCGCCTGCACGCGTTCGAGCAGCGGAAACAGCGCCTCCTCCTCGTAGCGGTGGATGCCGTTGACCAGCGGCACCAGCGATTTTGCCGCATAGATGCATTTCTGCCGGTTGATGTTCGCCGGCAGGCTGTCGGCGATCTCCTCCAGCGCCTCGCAGAGCGTGAGCTGCGCGTCATGGGCCTTTTTCAGCCAGTCCAGGGAAACGGCGTCCGTCGGGCGATCCGAAAGCAGCCGGGCGATGCCAGTGTAGTCCGTCATGTGTCGTGCTTCCTCTTCGGGGAAGAGCCGCGGCGTCCCGGCGCGGCTGCGTCAACCTGTCTCTAGATGCCGCCGGCTCCGCCGCCATGCCTTGATCCATGTCAAGGATGCCGGCGGGCGCATCTGCCAAGGCTCACTCGAGCGCAATGGGCCGATTCCGCGAGGGAAGAGGGCCATTGCGGGACAGTCACGAGTTGGGGGATGCCAACGATGAAATATCTAACGGAAACAATCGTCCTGGCGGTGGGGGCGTTTCTGGCGCTGCTCGGCGTCGCCTTCGCCAAGGACAGGCTCTTCGAGGCCCATATGTGGGTTCTCTTCTTCGTGCTGCTTGCCGGCACGCTGGTCATGGTGCGGCGCGTCTCCTTCGCGCCGGCCGCCGCCGCCCCGTCCACCGCGGACGACGGCTATTTCGACGAGGTCATCAAGTACGGCGTCATCGCCACGGTGTTCTGGGGTGTCGTCGGCTTCCTCGTCGGCGTCTTCATCGCCGCGCAGCTCGCCTTTCCCGACCTCAATATCGAGCCCTGGCTGAACTTCGGCCGCGTGCGCCCGCTGCACACGTCCGCGGTCATCTTCGCCTTCGGCGGCAACGGGCTGATCGCGACGTCCTTCTACGTCGTGCAGCGCACCTCCCGCGCCCGCCTTTTCGGCGGCAATCTCGGCTGGTTCGTCTTCTGGGGCTACAACCTCTTCATCGTCATGGCGGCCACCGGCTACCTCCTCGGCATCACGCAGAGCCGGGAATATGCCGAGCCGGAATGGTATGTCGACATCTGGCTCACCATCGTCTGGGTCGCCTATCTCGTCGCCTTCCTCGGCACGATCATGACCCGCAAGGAACCGCACATCTACGTGGCGAACTGGTTCTACCTGGGCTTCATCGTCACCATCGCCATGCTGCACATCGTCAACAACCTGGCGGTGCCGGCCTCCTTCCTCGGCGCCAAGAGCTATTCGGCCTTCTCCGGCGTGCAGGATGCGCTGACGCAATGGTGGTACGGCCATAATGCCGTCGGCTTCTTCCTGACGGCCGGCTTCCTCGGCATGATGTACTATTTCGTGCCCAAGCAGGTGAACCGCCCGGTCTATTCCTACCGCCTGTCGATCATCCACTTCTGGGCCCTGATCTTCATGTATATCTGGGCCGGTCCCCATCACCTGCACTATACGGCGCTGCCGGACTGGGCGCAGACGCTCGGCATGGTCTTCTCGATCATGCTGTGGATGCCCTCCTGGGGCGGCATGATCAACGGCCTGATGACGCTCCAGGGCGCCTGGGACAAGATCCGCACCGACCCGATCGTGCGCATGATGGTCATGGCCATCGCCTTCTACGGCATGGCCACCTTCGAAGGGCCGATGATGTCGATCAAGTCGGTCAACTCGCTCAGCCACTACACGGACTGGACCATCGGCCACGTCCATTCGGGCGCGCTCGGCTGGAACGGCCTCATCACCTTCGGCGCGATCTACTTCCTCGTGCCGAAGCTGTGGAAGCGCGAGCGGCTCTACTCGATCCGCATGGTCAACTGGCACTTCTGGCTCGCCACGCTCGGCATCGTGATCTACGCCGCCGTCATGTGGGTGGCCGGCATCCAGCAGGGCCTGATGTGGCGCGAATACGACGAGCAGGGCTTCCTGGTCTACTCGTTCGCCGAAACGGTCGCGGCCATGTTCCCCTACTACGTGCTGCGTGCCGTGGGCGGCGGCCTCTACCTCACCGGGGCGCTCATCATGGCCTACAACGTGACCATGACAATCCGCGGCTACCAGCGTGACGAGGCCCCGATCCCGGGTGCCGCGCCCGCCCTGCAGCCGGCCGAATAGGAGGTGGATCCATGTCCATTCTTGATAAACACGCCATCCTCGAGCGCAATGCGACGCTCCTCCTCGTCGGCTCGCTCCTCGTCGTCTCCATCGGCGGCATCGTCGAGATCGCCCCGCTCTTCTACCTGGAAAACACCATCGAGAAGGTGGAAGGCGTGCGGCCCTATTCGCCGCTGGAGCTCGCCGGGCGCGACATCTACGTGCGCGAGGGCTGCTACCTCTGTCACAGCCAGATGATCCGGCCCTTCCGCGACGAGGTCGAGCGCTACGGGCATTATTCGCTGGCGGCGGAATCGATGTACGACCATCCGTTCCAGTGGGGCTCCAAGCGGACGGGGCCCGACCTTGCCCGCGTCGGCGACCGTTACTCGAACGAGTGGCACGTCCAGCACCTGACCGAGCCGCGCTCGGTGGTGCCGGAATCGGTGATGCCGAGCTACGCCTTCCTCAAGGAGACGCCGCTCGAGGTGAAGACCGTCTCGATGCACCTTTCGGCCAACCGTGCCGTCGGCGTGCCCTATACGGACGAGATGCTGGAAAACGCCGAGGCAGACCTGAAGGCGCAGGCCGATCCCAATGCCGACACGTCCGGCATCGAGGCCCGCTATCCGAAGGCCAAGCTCGGCGATTTCGACGGCGATCCGACGAAGCTCACCGAAATGGACGCGCTCGTCGCCTACCTGCAGATGCTCGGCACGCTGGTGGATTTCTCCACCTATGACGATGCCAGCGGTTATCGCTGAGGAGGGGCCCATGGAAACCTATACCGCCATGCGCCACTTCGCCGATAGCTGGGGCCTTGCCGCCATGACGCTGTTCTTCCTGGCCGTCGTTCTCTTCACCCTTCGCCCGGGCGGCCGCAAGGCCGCCGAACGGGCCGCCGAAATCCCCCTCAAGGAGGACTGATCATGGCCGGGAAACACATTGACGAAATCTCGGGCGTCGAAACCACCGGCCACGAATGGGACGGCATCCGGGAACTGAACAACCCCATGCCGCGCTGGTGGGTCTGGACGTTCTACGCCACGATCCTCTGGGCCATCGCCTACACCGTCGCCTTTCCGGCCTGGCCGCTGATCTCCGACACGACCAGGGGCATGCTCGGCTGGTCGAGCCGGGCCAATATCGCCGCCGAGCTTGCCAGCGCCAAGGAAGCGCAGGCCGGCTTCGTCGACCGCATCTCCAAGGCCTCGCTGGAGGAGATCCTGGCCGATCCGCAACTCTCGCAGTTCGCGATCTCGGGCGGCGCCTCGGCCTTCAAGGTCAACTGCGCCCAGTGCCACGGCTCGGGCGCGGCCGGCGGGCCGGGCTTCCCGAACCTCAACGACGACGACTGGGTCTGGGGCGGCACGGTGGAGGATATCTACCAGACCATCGCCCACGGCATCCGCCATCCGGGCGATGACGAGACCCGCGTCTCGGAAATGCCGGCCTTCGGCGAGATCCTCGAACCGGACCAGATCAAGCAAGTCGCCGCCTATGTCGTCAGCCTGACGGGCACGCCGTCCGACGCAAGCCTCGTCGAGCCGGGCAGCCAGGTCTTCGCCGACAACTGCGCCGCCTGCCATGGCGAGGACGCAAGGGGCAACCGCGAGATGGGCGCCCCGAACCTTGCCGACGCCATCTGGCTGAAGGGCGAGGGCGAGGCCGCCGTCGCCGCGCAGGTCCGCTCGCCCAAGCACGGCGTCATGCCCGCCTGGCTCCCCCGCCTCGGCGACCCGGCCGTCAAGCAGCTCGCCGTCTTCGTCCACTCGCTTGGCGGCGGCGAATAGGCGCCAAGGATTATCTATCAAGAAGAAAAGGCCGCGGTTTTCCGCGGCCTTTTTGCGTCGTACCGCGTGGGTGGATCCTCGGGTCAAGCCCGAGGATGACGATAGAAGAGAAGAATGGCGGCAGAAGCGACGGAGCCACATGCCGCACCGTCCGACAGGTGGGCAAACTTTCCTCCCCTCCGTCATCCTTATCTGTGTATCGCGCGAGAATATTGTATGTTCTTGCTGCGGCAGCGTACCTTGTCATCCCAGGTCGCCAGAGACCGTGTCCGAGCACGGTACGCTGCCGTTTTGCATGCTTCACCCG
>Ga0222427_100141_pt1 | contig 183777 bp, 167 predicted proteins | sample 2B20Ametagenome_FD_182890 | JGI IMG/M metagenome (GOLD analysis project Ga0222427, IMG submission 182890) | Enriched microbial communities from leaf-cutter ant dump, University of Wisconsin, Madison, United States - 2B20A (version 2) | ecosystem: Environmental > Terrestrial > Nest > Insects...
GCTCCATCACCGAGCACGAGGGGCGCATCATCCAGAGCCGTTCGGAAGACTCCATCCTGCGCGAGATCGAGGACGTGCGCGACAAGGTGCAGGGCTTCACCGGCACCATCTCCGACCTGGGCGGCCCCACGGCCAACATGTACCGCCTGGGCTGCAAGAGCCCCGAGATCGAGGCCGCCTGCCGCAAGCCCAGCTGCGTGTACCCCGGCATCTGCCAGAACCTGCACACCGACCACGGCCCGCTCATCAAGATCTACCGCCGCGGCCGCGCGCTCAAGGGCATCAAGAAGATCCTCATCGGTTCGGGCCTGCGCTACGACCTGGCCGTGAAGTCGCCGGAGTACGTCAAGGAACTGGTGCAGCACCACGTGGGCGGCTACCTCAAGATCGCGCCCGAGCACACCGAGCAGGGCCCGCTCACCAAGATGATGAAGCCGGGCATCGGCAGCTACGACCGCTTCAAGCAGATGTTCGAGCGGTTCAGCGAAGAGGCGGGCAAGAAGCAATTCCTGATCCCGTACTTCATCGCCGCCCACCCGGGCACCAGCGACGAGGACATGATGAACCTCGCCATCTGGCTCAAGAAGAACGGCTTCCGCGCCGACCAGGTGCAGACCTTCTACCCCAGCCCCATGGCCACCGCCACGGCCATGTACCACTCGGGCCGCAACCCGCTCACCAAGGTGCGCCGCCAGATGCGCGACGAGCAGGAGGAATCCGTGGACATCGTGCGCGGCGAAAAGCGCCGCCGCCTGCACAAGGCCTTCCTGCGCTACCACGACCCGAACAACTGGCCGCTGCTGCGCGACGCGCTCAAGGCCATGGGCCGGGCGGATTTGATCGGCAACGGCAAGCACCACCTGATCCCGACCTTCCAGCCGCTGACCGACGGCGGCTACCAGAGCGCGCGGCGCAAGAACTCCACGCCCTCGGGCCCCGCCGCCAGCAGCAAGCAGCCGGTGAAGGGCCGCATCCTGACCCAGCACACGGGCCTGCCGCCCCGCGTGACGGGCGCGGCGCCGGCGAAGCCGCCGGCATTCAAGAAAAAGGCACGGTAGGCCGTCCGCCATGCCCCAGCAGCGCACCCTGTTGCACGCCGATGCGGCATGGACGGTGGAGCGGGTGCGCAGGCATGCGGCGCCGGTTCAGTGGAGCCCCGCCTACCAGGCCGCGTCCGGCCGCTGGGTGCTGCCCACGGACGGGGTGCTGGAGTTCCAGCTGGACGGGCAGACCATCCTGCTCGACGGCCTGACGGCGCTCGGCCTGCCGCAGGGCCAGCCCTACCAGATGCGCCCCCTGCAGCCTGCGGAGCAGACCAGCGTCGTGGTCAGTGCCCGGCCTGGCGCCTTGCCTTGGGCCGCGCCGCAGGTCCGTGCCCTGTCGCCGCGGGCCTTGTGGCACCTGCGTGCGCCCTGGCGCAGCGCGGAAGTGCTCGGTGCCGTGCTGGAGCCCGATGCGCCGCCACGGCCCGCGCCCGCCACCGTGGCGCGCGCCCGCCGCTTCATGGCCTTGCGGGTCAGCGCCGCGTGCGGCGAGCGCTGGTCCTTGCGCGACGTGGCGGACGTGGCCGGCTGCTCGGCCTTCCACCTGTCCCACCTGTTCCGCCGGCATGTGGGCCTGAGTCTGCACGGCTACCGCCAGCACCTGCGCATGGCGGCGGCTCTGCAGCGGCTGGAGGCTGGCGAGGCCGACCTGGCCGCGCTGGCCCATGACCTGGGTTACTGCAGCCAGAGTCACCTGGGCGCCGTCTTCCGGCGCGAGGTGGGCGTCACGCTGGCCCAGGCGCGGGCGGCGCTGCGCGCAGGAATTTGATAGCCGCGCCACCCCTGGGGCGCCAGACTGGCGCCCCATGTCTTCTTCTCCCTCTTCGTCCTCGCATCGTTCCCACCTCGCTATCGGCCTGCTGGCCGCGCTGGCCGCAGCCCTGATCGGCAGCGGCTGGCAGATCGTGTCGCGCCACGGCGTGACCACCTCGCTCGGGCCGGTGGAACTGGCCGTGCTGCGCTACGGCGTGCCCGCCCTGGTGCTGATGCCGCTGTGGTGCCGGCGCGGCGGGCTGCCGTCCGGCCTGCCCGTGGGGCGGCTGGCGTTGCTGGTCCTGGGAGGCGGTTTGCCGTTTGGCCTGGTGGTGCTGGCGGGCGCGCAGTGGGCGCCGGCGGCGCACATGAGCATCTTCATGGCAGGGTGCATGCCGCTTTTTGTGAGCCTGGGGGGCCGGCTGGTGCTGGGGGAACGGCTGGGTGGCGTGCGTGCCCTGGGCCTGGTGCTCATGGCGCTGGGCATGGCGGTCCTGGGTCTTAGTGTGTGGCGCGGCGGGCTGGGTGCGTGGCGCGGGGATCTGCTGTTCGTGCTGGCCGCTGTACTGTGGGCCGCATACACGCTGGCGTTCCGGGGCTGCGGCCTGTCGGCCTGGCAGGGGGCCGCGCTGGTGAACCTGGGGTCCGCCGTGCTGCTGCTGCCGGTGCTGCTGGTCTGGGGCGCGCCGCGCCTGCTCTCCGCCCCTTGGGCGGATGTGGCCCTGCAGGCCCTGGGCCAAGGGGTGGTGGCAGGGCTGTTGGGCTTGGTGGCCTACACGGTGGCCATCGCGCGGCTGGGTGCAGGTCGGGCCGCCTTGTCGGCCGCGCTGGTGCCGGTGTTCACTGCCCTGGGGGCGGCATGGCTGCTGGGGGAGGCACCGGAGCCCGGCGCCTGGGTCGCGCTGGCGCTGGTGGTGCCCGGTGTGGTCCTGGCCAGCGGCCTCGTCGTGGTACCGGGCGGTTTGGCGGCAGGGTTCGGACGGCGCAAGGGCTGAGCAGGTTCAGGGTGCCGCCGCGTGCGTCCCCACCACCACCGACTGCGTGCGCTCGTCGGTGGTGGCCGGGGTGATCAGGTCTTCGATGATGAAGGTGCGGTAGTAGAAGGCCGTCACCGCGCCAGCGGGGGCGATGGCGGCGACCAGGGCCTCGGCATTGTCCTTGTCGGCCATCTTGACCAGCAGGCCGTGGTGGCCGCTGCCGGCCAGGTCGGCGATGCGGCGGACCATGTCGCCCTCGGCGCCCACGGAGGGCAGGGGGGCATCCGCCGTGCCCAGGGTGTGCACGATCTCCTGCATGATGACCTCGGGGCTGGCGTAGGCCATCTCGCCGGCGTGCCCGGCCGACTGCAGCGCGGCGGCGGCCTGGCGCACGCAGTCTTCGTCGGGGAAAAGGGCGAACACATGGCCCGTGGGGTAGAAGATGCCGCCCATGTTGGTCATGGTCGAATCGAGAACGAGGGGTTTCATGTCCGTCTCCCAGTGGTGTTTCAACGACCTGATTGGAGCGGCTGCCGTGCCCCGCGCGTGTAGGCCGGCGGGCCTTTCGGGCGTCAGCAGGCGGGGACGGAATATGAATGAAAAATGCCTCTAGCGCTTGCTGGGTAAGCGCTGGCAGCTATCGGAATGGGAGCGATCCATCCGGCGGCGCAGGGTCAGCGCAGCCAGCCCGCCACCCAGGCCGCGAGCGCGATGCAGTGCACCGCCACCGTGAGCCAGTACACCGCGCGGAATGGGCGCTTGCTGGATTTGTGGCGCATCGCCTGCTGCGCCAGCCATGCCCCGGGCCAGCCGCCCAGCAGGGCGAGCAGGTGCAGGTTGTTTTCCGGGATGCGCCAGCGCCCGCGCCGCGCAGCGTTCTTGTCGGCGGCATAGACCCAGAACGTGAGCAGGTTCACGGCCAGCACGGCGCCCAGTGTCCACCACCAGGGCGGCAGTTGCCGGGTCCAGGTGCCCCAGCCCAGCAGGCTGCACCAGCCGGCCGCTAGCAGCAGGAAGAGGCTGGCGGAGGCCGGGCTGGAAGCTGGCTCGCGCCGGTACTGGCTGCGCAGGGCAGGGCGGCTACGGGTGCGCTGGCTGCCCCGGGCGCCAGGGTAACCGGCGGGTTGGACGGCCATGGCGCGCGGGCCTTTGCCACCGACGTGGATTTCCTCGTAGGTGACGGCCAGGCCCTCCCTGGGCGGCGCGGCGCCCCGGAAATCGCGGAGGTGGAAGAACACGTCCGCCGAGGTGTCCGGGCTGCGGATGAAGCCGAACGCGCGTGCGGCATCCCAGCGGATGATGCTGCCCTGCTTTTGCATTCAGTCTTTCCGGTCAGGCCAGCGTGTGCAGCGGAATGTCCTTTGCCTGCGCCAGCGCATCGAGTGCTGCCCGGCCTTGCCCGCGCAGGAAGGCGGCGACGGCCTCGTGCGTGGCGGGGGCATGCACGTCGGCATCGCGCGGCAGGCCCACGGCCTCGTACAGGCGGGCGGCGAAGTGCGGCTCCAGCGCCGCCACGGCCACGCGGCCGTCGGCGCAGGGGTAGACGCGGTAGCCCGCGTGGTGGCCGCCCACGTCGCCGTCGGGCGTGGTCAGGCCCCAGTCGCGCGGCTGGGCCAGCCAGGCGGCGGCGTCGGCCAGGGCCACCTCGATGCAGACGCCGCTGCCGGTGCGGCCGCGCTCCAGCAGCGCCTGCAGCACGGCCTCGCTGGCCATCAGGGCGCCGCCCATGTCGGCGTAGAGCGTGGGCGGCATCTCGGTGCCGGTGACCAGGCCCGCCTCGGCCAGGTAGGTGAGGTCGTGGCCGGGCTCCTCGGCGCGCTCGCCCGCCGCGCCCACGATGCGCACCAGCGACAGGCGCGGATGGCGGGCCTGCAGCGCGTCCCAGGCGAGGCCCAGCTTGGCCAGCGCCGAGGGGCGGAAGGACGTGATCAGCACGTCGGTGCGGGCCAGTTCCTCGTGCAGCGCGGCCTGGCCTTCGGGCGTCTTGAGGTGCGCATGCACCACGCGCACGCCGCCGTGCAGCGTGGCGTAGGCGGCGGGGCTGTAGATGCCCATGGGATCGGCGCTCGGGTGGCCGGGGGCGGGCGGCGGTTCGAGCTTGGTGCATTCGGCGCCCATGCGCACGCAGCGCATCAGGGCGGCGGGGCCGGGCAGGTTCAGGGCAAGGCTCAGGACGCGGACGCCGCGCAGCGGCTGGGGCAGGGTGGAGGTCATGGACGAAAAGGAGGAAGGGGATCGGAAACGGTGCCGGCCGGAACTTCAGCCCGCACGGACGCTCGTTGTTATACATAAATAATTTGTTACGCTCCCTTCTCCCACCATGCACCGCAGAACTTCTCTGGCCGCCCTCGCAGGCCTGGCCGCCTTTCCGGGAGCGCTCATGACTTCACTGAACAGCAGCGCTGCCGCTGCCTTGCTGCAGTCCCTCCAGCCGTCGCCGCGCATGCCGGTGCTCTTTGTGGGCCATGGCAGCCCCATGAACGCCATCGAGGACAACGCCTGGCGCCGCAGCTGGCAGGCCGTGGGGGCCGAGCTGATGGCGCGTGCGGCGCGGCCGCAGCTCATCCTGTGCGTGTCGGCCCACTGGCTCACGCGCGGCGGCTGGCAGATCACGGGCATGGCGCAGCCCAGGACGATCCACGACTTCGGCGGCTTTCCGCAGGAACTGTTCGACCAGCAGTACCCCGCGCCGGGCGCACCCGCCGTGGCGCGGAGCCTGGCCGCCGAGCTGCGCTCTCCCGCCACGGGCGGCGCGCTGGGCGTGGACGAGGGCGAATGGGGGCTGGACCACGGCACGTGGTCGGTGCTCAAGCCCATGTTTCCGCAGGTGGGCATCCCCGTGCTGCAGCTGAGCATGGACTACGGCCGCGCCCCGGCCGAGCACTATGCGCTGGGCCAGCAGCTGAAAGGCCTGCGCGAGCGCGGCGTGCTCATCGTGGGCAGCGGCAACGTGGTGCACAACCTGCGCGCCACGCGCCGCGGCACGGGCCCCAACGAGGCCTACGACTGGGCCGCCGAGTTCGACACGGTGGTGCAGGACCAGATCAAGAAGGGCCAGCTGGGGGCGCTGCAGGACTTCCTGAACCTGGGCCCCGTGGCCCGGCAGGCGCACCCCACGCACGAGCACTACCTGCCGCTGCTGTACGCCGCGGGGGCCGTGCATGCGAGCGAGATGCCGCGCTTCTTCAACACGGGCTACCAGTCGGCGTCGATCTCGATGCGCTCGGTGCTTTGGGGATAAATCTCAAAAATCATAGCTGCCAGCGCTTTCTGGATAAGCGCTGAAGGCCAAAAATACTCATATCTCCTGGACCTGCAGCCAGGCCCAGCGCTCGCGGTAGCTGCGGGCCTTGGCTGCGTAGAGCGGCAGGTGCGGGCATTCCGGGTTGGGCTGCAGCAGGCCTGCGTACAGCTCATCCAATCCATACGGGGCGTACAGCGTGGGCGACGATGCACCGGGCTGCAGGCCCACGCAGGTGCAGGGGATCAAAAAGCGCCCGATGCCGTGGCGTGCCGACTGCAAGGGCGTGTAGGGGTAGCCGAACCAGCGCTCGTACCAGAGGTGCACGCGCGCCTGGTTCTTGGCCTCGATGGTGATGGGCACATCGGCGAACAGCGCGGCGGCGCGGGCCTGCACGGCCTGTTCCGCGTCGGCGGACAGGTCCGCCGCGTCGAAGTAGAACAGGTCGTAGTCCTTGATGTGCGCCGTGGGCGCTAAGCCCGAGCGCAGGTTCCACACCGTCTGGAACAGGCAGCCCGCCACCAGCCATGCATCGGGCAGGCCCAGAAGCGGCAAACGCTCCAGAATGGCCGCGTTGTGCGGGTTCTGGAGCGCTTCGCTCACAAAGCGGCGCCGCAGCGCCGCGTCCTGGTCAGACGACCTTGGCAATCGACTGGCAGACGTAGTCGATGTTCTTGCTGTTGAGCGCGGCCACGCACATGCGGCCGGTGTCGGTGCCGTACACGCCGAATTCATTGCGCAGGCGCACCATCTGGTCCTTGGACAGGCCCGAGTAGCTGAACATGCCGATCTGGGTGGTGATGAAGGACATGTCCTGCTTGACGCCGGCGGCCTTGAGGCCGTCCACCAGCTTCTGGCGCATGGCCTTGATGCGCACGCGCATCTCGCCCAGCTCCTTTTCCCACAGGGCGCGCAGCTCGGGGTTGTTCAGCACGGCGGCCACCACCGCGCCGCCGTGGATGGGCGGGTTGCTGTAGTTGGTGCGGATCACGATCTTGAGCTGGCTCAGCACGCGCGAGGCTTCTTCCTTGTCGGCGCACAGCACCGACAAGCCGCCCACGCGCTCGCCGTACAGGCTGAAGCTCTTGGAGAACGAGGTGGAGACGAAGAAGTTCAGGCCGGCGGCCACGAACTTGCCGATCACCGCGCCGTCCTCGGCGATGCCGTGGCCGAAGCCCTGGTAGGCCATGTCCAGGAAGGGCGTGAGGCCCTTGGCCTTGACCACGGCGATGACCTGGTCCCACTGCGCGGGCGTGATGTCGTAGCCAGTGGGGTTGTGGCAGCAGGCGTGGAGCACGACGATGGTGCCGGGGACGGCGGCGTTCAGGCTGGCCAGCATGCCGTCGAAGTTCACGCCGCGCTTGTCGGCGTCGTAGTAGGCATACGTGCCGACCTCGAAGCCGGCGTTGGTGAACAGGGCGCGGTGGTTTTCCCAGCTCGGGTCGGAGATCAGTACCTTGGCGTTGGGGCTGACCTTCTTCAGGAAGTCCGCGCCGATCTTCAGGCCGCCGGTGCCGCCGATGGCCTGCACGGTGGCCACGCGGCCCGAGGTCACGGGCTCGCTGTCGGCGCCGAACACCAGGCTCTTGACGGCGTTGTCGTAGGCCACGATGCCGTCGATGGGCAGGTAGCCGCGGGCGGTGGGGGCGGACATCATGGTCTTCTCGGCGGCCTGCACGCACTGCAGCAGGGGCAGCTTGCCGTTGTCGTCGAAATAAACGCCCACGCCCAGGTTGACCTTGTTGGGGTTGGTGTCTGCGGCGAATTGTTCGTTCAGACCCAGGATCGGGTCACGGGGGGCCATTTCGACGGCGGTGAACAGAGACATGAAAATCCTTGGAAAAAAGGTTTACGACTGTTGTCAGTAGCGGGGAATCCGGGCGTGGTGTACCGTGCCGGGTTCCGCCGATTTTAACGGCCCGTCCCTCTCAAGCGTTGACTGAACCCATGCCGGATATCACACAGGTCATAACGGAAAAGCAAGACGGCGAGTTCGTCCGTTTCCCCGATTCGCCCTTCGAGCTGTTCCAGCCATACCCGCCCGCGGGCGACCAGCCCGAGGCCATCGACAAGCTGGTGGAAGGGCTGCACGACGGCGAGGCCTTCCAGACCCTGCTGGGCGTGACGGGCTCGGGCAAGACCTTCACCATGGCCAACGTGATCGCCCGCATGGGCCGCCCGGCCATCGTGTTCGCGCCCAACAAGACGCTGGCCGCGCAGCTCTACAGCGAGTTCCGCGAGTTCTTCCCGAAGAACGCGGTGGAGTACTTCGTGAGCTACTACGACTACTACCAGCCCGAGGCCTACGTGCCGCAGCGCGACCTGTTCATCGAGAAGGATTCGGCCATCAACGAGCACATCGAGCAGATGCGCCTGAGCTGCACCAAGAGCCTGATGGAGCGGCGCGACGTGGTGATCGTGGCCACGGTGTCGGCCATCTACGGCATTGGCGAGCCCGAGAGCTACCACCGCATGGTGATGACCTTGCGCGTGGGCGACAAGCTAGGGCAGCGTGATGTGATCGCGCAGCTCATCCGCATGCAATACCAGCGCAACGAGCAGGACTTCAGCCGGGGCAAGTTCCGCGTGCGCGGCGACACCATCGACGTGTTCCCGGCGGAGCATTCCGAGCTAGCCATCCGCATCGAGCTGTTCGACGACGAGGTGGAGAGCCTGCAGCTTTTCGACCCGCTCACGGGCCGCGTCAAGCAGAAGATCCCGCGCTTCACCGTCTACCCCAGCAGCCACTACGTCACGCCGCGCGACAAGGTGCTGGCGGCCGTGGACACCATCAAGATCGAGCTGGCCGAGCGCCTGAAGCAGCTTGTGGATGACGGCAAGCTGGTGGAAGCGCAGCGGCTGGAGCAGCGCACGCGCTTCGACCTGGAGATGCTCAGCGAAGTGGGGCACTGCAAGGGCATCGAGAACTACACGCGCCACCTGTCGGGCTCGGCGCCGGGCGATCCGCCCAGCACGCTGACGGACTACCTGCCCGGCGACGCGATCATGTTCCTGGACGAGAGCCACCAGATGATCGGGCAGCTCAATGCCATGTACAGCGGCGACCGCTCGCGCAAGACCACGCTGGTGGAGTATGGCTTTCGGCTGCCGTCGGCGCTGGACAACCGGCCGCTGAAGTTCGAGGAGTTCGAGCGGCGCATGCGGCAGGTCATCTTCGTCTCGGCCACGCCCGCGGACTACGAGAAGCAGCACTCCGGCCAGGTCGTGGACCAGGTGGTGCGCCCCACCGGGCTGGTGGACCCCGAGGTGGAGGTGCGCCCCGCCACCCACCAGGTGGACGACGTTTTGCAGGAGATTCGCATCCGCGTGGAAAAGCGCGAGCGCGTGCTCATCACCACGCTGACCAAGCGCATGGCCGAGCAGTTGACGGACTACCTGACCGACAACGGCGTGAAGGTGCGCTACCTGCACAGCGACGTGGACACGGTGGAGCGCGTGGAGATCATCCGCGACCTGCGCCTGGGCGCGTTCGACGTGCTGGTGGGCATCAACCTGCTGCGTGAGGGGCTGGACATTCCCGAGGTGTCGCTGGTCGCCATCCTCGACGCGGACAAGGAAGGCTTTTTGCGCGCCGAGCGCAGCCTGATCCAGACCATCGGCCGCGCGGCGCGCAACCTGCACGGCAAGGCCATCCTGTACGCCGACCGCATCACCGACTCCATGCAAAAAGCCATGGGCGAGACGGAACGCCGCCGCATCAAACAGATCGCACATAACGAGGCACACGGAATCACCCCGCGCAGCATTGTCAAGAGGGTAAGAGACCTGATTGACGGCGTTTACAGCGAAAAAGCCGGCAAGGATGCTGAGCGGCTGGAGCAGGAAGCGATGCAGCGCGCGCAGGTGGAGGACATGTCCGAGAAGGACGTGGCGCGCGAGATCAAGCGGCTCGAAAAGCTCATGCTGGAGCACGCGCGCAACCTGGAATTCGAGCAGGCGGCCCGCGTGCGGGACCAGTTGGCGCGGCTCCGGACCCAAGCTTTCGGCGCGCATGGCGGTGATTCGGTGGCCCTGTAGCAAGGGCGCGAAAGGTCCGGGTAAGACATTACTGATCAAATTGCGACCAGTTGGTTTTTTAACCCGACAAATTCGATAGGGTTTTGTGTTATACTCCCACAAAACACTCAAGAAAACAGCCCAAGGATGAAGGGCTCCGGCAAGGCAGACCACGGCTTGCGCGGAGAAGGGGCGGAGACGGTGCCCTCGCTGACCCCCAGCCAGCGGAGGCGGTTTCTACAACGAACAAGCCTGACACAAGGAGCTTGCGATGCGTCTCACAACCAAAGGCCGTTTTGCGGTCACCGCCATGATTGACCTGGCCCTGCGCCAGAACAATGGCCCCGTCACGCTGGCCGCCATCAGCCAGCGCCAGCAGATCTCCCTGTCGTACCTGGAGCAGCTGTTCGGCAAGCTGCGCCGCCACGAACTCGTCGAGTCTACCCGCGGCCCGGGCGGCGGCTACACCCTGGCCCGCAAGGCGGGCGATATCACGGTGGCGGACATCATCGTGTCGGTGGATGAACCCATTGACGCCACGCAATGCGGCGGCAAGGAAAACTGCCTGGGTGAAGCCGGCCGCTGCATGACGCACGAGCTGTGGGCCTCGCTGAACCAGCGCATGGTGGAGTTCCTGGATTCCGTCACCCTGCAGAAGCTGGTGGACGAGCAGCTCGCCAAGGGCGTGCAGATCGAGGACAAGCCCGTGGTGCGCCGCGCCATCTCGACGACACCGGTGGTCAAGCCCATCCGCGTGAATGCGCCCAACTCGGTGTTTGCCCTTGGCAACGCGTTTGCCAAATCATGAAATTCGGCAACGCCTTCGCCAAATCCTGATGGCCCCCTCGGCGCCGTTGCGGGCCCTGGAGGCCGGCACCGCGCTGAACGGAGCACGAAACGTCACGAATTGTTTGTTTTTACCAAAATTGCCAGCCACAAGAGCTTGAAGCCGAGCCAGCCATGGACATGACCCCGCACTTTCCCATCTATCTCGACTACGGCGCCACGACGCCGGTGGACCCGCGCGTGGTGGATGCCATGATCCCCTGGCTGCGCGAGCACTTCGGCAATGCCGCGTCGCGCAGCCATGCCTGGGGCTGGGAGGCCGAGGAGGCCATCGAGAAAGCCCGTGCCCAGGTGGCCGACCTGATCGGCGCCGACCCGCGCGAAATCGTCTGGACCAGCGGTGCTACCGAGTCCACCAACCTGGCCCTCAAGGGCGCGGCGCACTTCTACCAGGGCAAGGGCAAGCACCTCATCACGCTCAAGACCGAGCACAAGGCCACGCTGGACACCATGCGCGAGCTGGAGCGCCAGGGCTTCGAGGTGAGCTACCTCGACGTGAAGGAAGACGGCCTGCTGGACCTGGACGTGCTCAAGGCCGCAATCCGCCCCGACACCATCCTGGCCAGCGTGCTGTTCGTGAACAACGAGATCGGCGTGATCCAGGACATCCCCGCCATCGGCGCGCTGTGCCGCGAAAAGGGCGTGCTGTTGCACGTCGATGCCGCCCAGGCCACGGGCCGGGTCGAGATCGACATGAAGACCCTGCCCGTCGACCTGATGAGCATGACCGCTCACAAGACCTACGGCCCCAAGGGCATCGGTGCGCTGTACGTGCGCCGCAAGCCCCGCGTGCGCCTGGAGGCGCAGATGCACGGCGGCGGCCATGAGCGCGGCATGCGCTCGGGCACGCTGCCCACGCACCAGATCGTGGGCATGGGCGAGGCCTTCCGCATCGCCAAGGAAGAAATGGCCGAGGGCAACGCCCGGGCCAAGGCGCTGCAGCAGCGCCTGCTCGACGGCCTGAAGGACATCGAGCAGGTGTTCATCAACGGCAGCCTGGAGCACCGCGTGCCGCAGAACCTGAACATGAGCTTCAACTTCGTCGAAGGCGAATCGCTCATCATGGGCATCAAGGGCATCGCCGTCTCGTCGGGCTCCGCCTGCACCTCGGCCAGCCTGGAGCCGAGCTACGTGCTGCGCGCCCTGGGCCGTAGCGACGAACTGGCGCACAGCAGCCTGCGCATGACCATCGGCCGCTTCACGACAGAGGAGGAGATCGACTACGCCATCTCCACCATCCGCGAGAACGTGGCCCGCCTGCGCGAGCTGAGCCCGCTGTGGGAGATGTACAAGGACGGCGTCGATCTTTCCACCATCCAGTGGGCGGCGCATTGAAGGATCAGGAGGAAATACACCATGGCTTACTCTGACAAAGTTGTTGATCACTACGAAAACCCCCGCAACGTCGGCTCCTTCGACAAGGGCGACGAATCGGTGGGTACCGGCATGGTCGGTGCGCCTGCCTGCGGCGACGTGATGAAGCTGCAGATCAAGGTCAACCCCGCCACCGGCGTCATCGAGGACGCGCGCTTCAAGACCTACGGCTGTGGCTCGGCCATCGCTTCGTCGTCGTTGGTGACCGAATGGGTCAAGGGCAAGACGCTGGACGAGGCCGCCGCGCTCAAGAACAGCGAGATCGCCGAAGAGCTGGCGTTGCCGCCCGTCAAGATCCACTGCTCCATCCTGGCGGAAGACGCCATCAAGGCTGCGGTGAACGACTACAAGGCCAAGCACTCGGCCCCGGTGGCTGCTTGAACATGGCCATCACGCTGACCGAGGCGGCTGCCCGCCACGTCACCCGCTACCTGTCCCGCCGGGGCAAGGGGCTGGGCGTGCGCCTGGGGGTCAAGACCACGGGCTGCTCGGGGCTGGCCTACAAGCTGGAATACGTGGACGACGCCGAGCCCGAGGACATCGTGTTCGAGAACCACGGCGTCAAGGTGCTGATCGACCCCAAGAGCCTGGCCTATATCGACGGCACCGAGCTGGACTTCGTGCGCGAGGGCCTCAACGAAGGCTTCAAGTTCAACAACCCCAACGAGCGCGACCGCTGTGGCTGCGGCGAGTCGTTCCGCGTCTGACTGCAACCCGGCGCGCCTTCTTTGCAAAACCGCCCACCGGCGGTTTTTTCTTGCATGAACCTGCAATCCGACGACTTTGAACTCTTCGGCCTGCCGCGCCGCTTCGCGCAGGACCGCACTGCGATCGACGCACGCTGGAAGGAACTGCAACGCGAGGCCCATCCCGACAAGTTCGCGGCCCAGGGCGCTGCTGCGCAGCGCGTGGCCATGCAGTGGTCGGTGCGCATCAACGAGGCCTACCAGCGCCTCAAGGACCCGATGCGCCGCGCGGCCTACCTGTGCGAACTGCACGGCGCTCCCATCCGCGCGGAAGACAACACGGCCATGCCCGCAGCATTCCTCATGCAGCAGATGGAATGGCGTGAGGCGCTGGAAGAGGCCGGGACCGAGGACGAGTTGGACGTGCTCGACGACGGCGTGGAGCAGGCCCGCCGCGCGGCGCTGGCGCAGTGCGAAGCCCTGATCGACCAGCAGCGCGACTACGCGGGTGCGGCCCGGCAGGTCAGAGCCCTCATGTTCATTGCGCGATTTGCCGACGACATCGAGCGCCGCCGGGAGCAACTGGGACAATAGCGCCCGACTTCACGAGAGACCGACACGACCCCATGGCGCTTCTGCAGATTTCCGAACCCGGCCAGTCCCCCGACCCGCACCAGCGGCGCATCGCGGTCGGCATCGACCTGGGCACCACGCATTCCCTGGTGGCCGCCGTGCGCAACGGCGTGGCCGAATGCCTGCCCGACGGCGAGGGCAGGGTGCTGCTGCCTTCGGTGGTGCGCTACATGGGCCAGGGCAAGCGCCAGATCGGCCACGACGCGCTGGCGGCGCAGGCGCAGGACGCGCGCAACACCATTGCATCGGCCAAGCGCTTCATGGGGCGGGGCCTGCAGGACGTGGCCGAGGCGGGCAAGCTGCCCTATGATTTCATCGCAGCGGCGCAAGGCATGCTCAGCCTGGACACGGCGGACGGACCCAAGTCGCCCGTCGAGGTCAGCGCCGAGATCCTGGCCACGCTGCGCTACCGGGCGGAAGACACGTTCAACGACGACCTCTACGGCGCCGTCATCACCGTGCCTGCCTATTTCGACGACGCCCAGCGCCAGGCCACCAAAGACGCCGCCAAGCTCGCAGGCATCCACCTGCTGCGCCTGATCAACGAACCCACGGCCGCCGCCATCGCCTACGGCCTGGACAACGCAAGCGATGGCGTCTACGCGGTGTACGACCTGGGCGGCGGCACGTTCGACATCTCCATCCTGCGCCTCACGCAAGGCGTGTTCGAGGTCATCGCCACGGGCGGTGATTCGGCCCTGGGCGGCGATGACTACGACGCCGCGCTGGCCGACTGGGTGCTGCAGCAGCTCTGCCTGCAGGCCGCCACGCCTGCGGACAAGACGGCCGTGCGCATGGCGGCGCGGGCCTGCAAGGAAGCGCTGACCGCTATGGATTCCGTAGCTTTTAGCGCAGAGCTGGCGGGCGCTAGAGTCCAATTTGACGTTAAAAAATCCGACTTCGAAGCCGCCACCGCCCACCTCACCGCCCGCTCCATGGCCGCCGTGCGCCGCGCCCTGCGCGACGCCCATCTGGCCAAGGACGAGGTGCAGGGCGTGGTGCTGGTGGGCGGCTCCACGCGTATGCCCCAGGTGCGGCGCGCGGTGGCCGAATTCTTCGGCACTGAGCCGCTGACCAACCTGAACCCCGACGAGGTCGTCGCCCTGGGCGCGGCCATCCAGGCCAACCAGCTCGCGGGCAACAACACGGCGGGCGACCTGCTGCTGCTGGACGTGATCCCGCTCTCGCTGGGCATCGAGACCATGGGCGGGCTGGTCGAGCGCATCGTGGCGCGCAACGAGACCATTCCCACCGCCAAGGCGCAGGACTTCACCACCTACAAGGACGGGCAGACGGCGCTGGCCATCCACGTGGTGCAGGGCGAGCGCGACCTGGTGCAGGACTGCCGCAGCCTCGCGCGCTTCGAGCTGCGCGGCATCCCGCCCATGGCGGCGGGTGCGGCGCGCATCCGCGTGACCTTCACGGTGGATGCCGACGGCCTGCTGAGCGTGAGCGCCAAGGAGCAGGGCAGCGGCGTGGAGGCGCGCATCGACGTGAAGCCGTCGTACGGCCTCTCGGACGAGCAGATCGCCCGCATGCTGCAGGACGGCTTCGCTACCGCCGCCCAGGACATGAAGGCCCGCGCCGTGGTCGAGGCGCGCGTCGATGCCGACCGCATGCTGATCGCCACCCAAAGCGCGCTGGATGCAGACGGCGACGTGCTGACCGCGCACGAGCGCGCCGAGATCGATGCGCTGATGGCGGCGCTGCAGCGCACGCGCGATGCGGATGACGCCGCCGTGATCGAAGCCGCCACCGAGGCGCTGGCCAAGGGCACCGAGGCCTTCGCGGCCCAGCGCATGAACCGCGGCATCCAGCAGGCGCTGGCCGGCAAGAACGTGCAGGCGCTGTAAATCCACAGAACAAGATCCCCCATGCCCGTCATCAAGATCCTTCCCCACCCCGAATACTGTCCGGCAGGCGCCGAGATCACTGCGCCCGCGGGCACGTCGATCTGCGAGGCGCTGCTCGACAACCACATCAACATCGAGCACGCCTGCGACATGAGCTGCGCCTGCACCACCTGCCACGTCATCGTGCGCCAGGGGCTGAACTCGCTCAACGAGGCCGAGGAAGAAGAAGAAGACCTGCTGGACCGCGCCTGGGGCCTCACGCCCCAGTCGCGCCTGTCGTGCCAGGCCATCCTGGCGCAGCAGGACCTGGTGGTGGAGATTCCCAAATACACCATCAACCACGCCAAGGAGAACCACTAGATGAGCGCAGCGCCGGGCCGCCCCAAGCAAGCTCGCGCCCCCTTGGGGGGCAGCGAGGACACGAAGTGCCGAGCGTGGGGGCACGTATGAGCCGGCAGATCGTTCTGGACACGGAAACCACCGGCCTGTCGGCCGAGGGGGGCGACCGCATCATCGAGCTGGGCTGCGTGGAACTGCTCAACCGCAAGCTCACGGGCAACAACCTGCACCTGTACTTCAACCCCGGCCGCGACAGCCACGAGGACGCGCTCAAGGTCCACGGCATCAGCAACGAGTTCCTGAAGGACAAGCCCAAATTCGAGGACGTGGCCGAGGACATCCTGCAGTACCTGCAGGGCGCCGAGATCATCATCCACAACGCCGCGTTCGACGTGGGCTTCCTGAACAAGGAGCTGGAGCTGACCGGCCGGCCCGCCTTCCGCACCTACGTGGAGAGCGTGACCGACACGCTGGCCATGGCCAAGGAGCTGTACCCCGGCAAGCGCAACTCGCTGGATGCGCTGTGCGACCGCCTGGGCGTAGACAACTCGGGCCGAACCTTGCACGGCGCCTTGCTGGATGCCGAGCTGCTGGCCGACGTCTACATCAACCTCACGCGCGGCCAGGATGCCCTGCTGATCGCCGACGACGCGCAGGACGGCGCCGGCGGCATCGCGGTGGCCGCCATCGACCTGCGGGCCCTGGTCCTGCCCGTGCTGCGTGCCAGCGAACAGGAACAGGCGGCGCACGAGGACGTGCTCGTGCAGATCGACAAGGCCAGCGGGGGCAAAACAATCTGGCGAACTGCCGAGGTAGCCTAAAAAGCTGTGCCATAATAGCGGGCTGTCGCAAGCGGCACGGGTGATTAGCTCAGCGGTAGAGCACTGCCTTCACACGGCAGGGGTCACATGTTCGATCCATGTATCACCCACCACGGTTGCCGACAGTCCATCGCCTCGTGCGACGGGTGATTAGCTCAGCGGTAGAGCACTGCCTTCACACGGCAGGGGTCACATGTTCGATCCATGTATCACCCACCAATACCAACCCCTGCGGATTTGCGTCCGCAGGGGTTTTTTCTTGGGTTTTGGCCGGTACAGTGTCGGGACCATGCTGACCTTCCACAATCCCTTGCACCAGGGGCATGCCCCCGTCCATGAATTCTTCCGCGGCGAGCGCGTGCCGTGTTTTGAAAAGCCCGCGCGTGTGGACTATGTGGAAGAAGCGCTGCGCGTACGCGGCCACGCCCTGACGGCGCCCGATGTGGACAGTGCGCCCGTGCTGGAGCAGGTCCACGCTCCGTGCTACCTGGCCTTCCTGCAAGGCGCCTGGGAGCAGTGGCTGGCGCTGGACCCGGCCAACGCCGCCGTGCAGCCCTTTCCCTCGGTCTGGCCCGTGCGCACATTGCGCAGCGACGTGGAGCCCGACAACTTCGTCGCGCGCCTGGGCCTGTATTCCATGGACAACGGCACGCCCCTGGCCGCAGGCACCTGGGCGGCCGCCAAGGCCGGCGCGGACGCAGCCGCCAGCGCGGCGGCCCGGGTGGCGCAGGGCACCCGCGCGGCCTTCTGCTGCACGCGCCCGCCGGGCCACCATGCCGGCCCCGACTTCATGGGCGGCTACTGCTTTCTGAACAACGCCGCCGTGGCTGCGCAGTGGCTGCGCAACCAGGGCGTGCAGCGGGTGGCGCTGCTCGACGTGGACTACCACCATGGCAACGGCACGCAGAGCATCTTCTACCGCCGGGCCGACGTGCTGTTCGCCAGCATCCACGGCGACCCGCGCACTGAGTACCCGTTCTACCTGGGCCATGCCGACGAGACGGGGGAAGGCGAGGGCGACGGCTTCAACCTGAACCTGCCCCTGCCCGCCGGCACCAGTGCGGCCCAGTGGTTCGCCGCGCTGGAACAGGCCTGCGCACGTATTGCGCAGTACCAGTCCGGCGCGCTCGTGGTGTCGCTGGGCCTCGACGCATTCGAGGGCGACCCGATCTCGCGCTTCGCGCTCACGTCGGCCGATTTCACCCGCCTGGGCGAACGCCTGGCCGGGCTCGGCCTGCCCACGGTGTTCGTGCTCGAAGGCGGCTACGCGGCGGCCGAGCTGGGCACCAATGCCGTCAACGTGCTGGAGGGTTTCGAAGCATGACCGATACCGTCGATTGTGTGGTGGTGGGCGCGGGCGTGGTGGGCCTGGCCGTGGCGCGCGCGCTGGCATTGCAGGGCCGCGAGGTGATGGTGCTGGAGGCGGCGGACGCCATCGGCACCGGCACCAGCTCGCGCAACAGCGAGGTCATCCACGCCGGGCTGTACTACCCCACCGGCTCGCTGAAGGCGCGGTTGTGCGTCGCGGGGCGCGACATGCTCTACGCCTACTGCGCCGAGCGCGGCGTGCCCCACCGGCGCTGCGGCAAGCTGCTGGTGGCAACGTCCGCGGAACAGATCCCGGGCCTGGAATCCATCCAGGCGCGTGCAGAGGCCAACGGCGTGCGGGACCTGCAATGGCTCAGCCGCGAAGAGGCGCGGGCGCTGGAGCCCGCGCTGGAATGCGTGGCCGCCCTGCATTCGCCCAGCACCGGCATCGTGGACAGCCATGCCCTTATGCTCGCGCTGCAGGGAGACCTGGAGCACGCGGGCGGGATTGTGGCATTGAATTCGCCTCTAGCCCAGGCTGGACAAGCGCAAGCAGCTATTGATCTGGTAGCGCATGACGGCACGCGGCTGCAGGCCCGCACGGTGGTCAATGCCGCCGGTCTGCATGCGCCGGCACTGGCTGCGCGCTTTGCCGGGCTCGATGCCGCGCACGTGCCGCAGGCCTATTATGCCAAGGGCAGCTACTTCACCCTGAGCGGCAAGGCGCCCTTCAGCCGCCTGATCTACCCGGTGCCCGAGGCTGCCGGCCTGGGCGTGCACCTGACGCTGGATCTGGGCGGGCAGGCCAAGTTCGGGCCGGACGTGCAGTGGGTGGATTCGCCCGACGACCTGCTCGTGGACCCGGCGCGGGGCGATGCCTTCTATGCCGAGGTCCGCAAGTATTGGCCCGCGCTGCGCGACGGCGCGCTGGCGCCCGGGTACGCGGGCATCCGCCCCAAGATCCACGGCGCCAGCGCTCCGGCCGCGGACTTCGTGATCCAGGGGCCGGCGGTGCACGGCGTCCCGGGGCTGGTGAACCTCTTCGGCATAGAGTCCCCGGGGTTGACGAGCGCGCTGGCCATTGCGCAGCATGTGGCCGGACTCGTCTGATGGGGTTGTCCTACGAAGGGCTTTCGGGCTCGGGGCTAAGATGGGCCTGCGTTCTCGAGTGCCAGAGGGCAGACCGATTTTTTGTTGTTCTTAAGAAAGGCTAGGCTTGTATGACTGCTTCCGACACCACCACCCAGGGCGAGCTGGAAAAGCTGGTTTCCGATCTGCGGGGGCTGCTGGCCAACAAGGACCTCGACGCGGTCCCTGAAATCAGGCTGCTGCGCCAGCGCCTGGACGACGGCATGCACAACGTGCGCGAGTCCGCCGTGCGCGCCGCGCAGGACGCGGCCCGCCAGGCCAAGGATGCTGCCATCGCGGCCGACCGCTATGCGCACGACGAGCCGTGGCGCGTGGCCGGTGCCGCGCTGGCGGTGGGTGCGCTCGTGGGGTTCCTGCTTGCGCGCCGCTGATGGGTGCGGAGTGACCGCATGAACTGGCTGTCCATCCTGGGCCTGGAAGCGCTGGTCGCGCGGTGGCGCGCCAACGTGATCGAGGCCGCCATCGCCGCCGAGGACCGGATGGATCTGGTCCGCCTGGAATGGCAGGACCAGAAGCAGCGCCTGCAGCAGATGCTGGTGCTGACCATCGTGGTCGCCGGGCTGACGGTGGTCGCGCTGATCATGCTCTCCCTGGCGGTGGTGGTCCATTTCTGGGACACGCCCCAGCGGGCCTTGGTGGCGTGGCTGGTGGCCGGCCTCTGGACGGTCGGATGGGCCGTCACCCTGGGCATGCTGCTCTCGGTGGCGCGGCGCGCCGGCAGCGGCTTCGCGCTGACCTGCCAGGAACTGGCGCAGGACTGGCGCGACATCAAGGAGCGTTTGTAATGGCGCATTCCCACTCCGCAGATACAACCACCCCTGAACCCACCGCCGCCCAGCAGAAGGTGCTGGACCGCATCGCCACCCAGCGCGAGCGTTTGCGCGCACGCCGGGCTGCTCGCGCACAGGCGCTCGCGCTCGCGCAGCACGACGGTGGCGCAGGGCCCATCGATGAATCCCTGGCCTTGCGCGCAGCGGCTTTCGCGCGCGAGCACCCCCTGGCCGTGGCGGCCATGGCGGGCGTGGGCGTCGTGGCCGGGCCGCGCAGGCTGATCCGCTGGGCCGGCGTGCTGCTGCCCATGCTCATGCGGCTGCGGCGCCAGGTGCGCTGAGGCGCCCGCTCGGCAAAAGAGCCGCTGATCCCAGCGGCTCTTTTTTCATTCTCATTCGCTCAGGCCATGGCCTTGATGGCCTTGGCCGCTTTCAGCACGAGCGCGGGGCCTTCGTAGATCAGGCCGGTGTAGATCTGCACCACGTCGGCGCCCGCGCGGACTTTGCTCACGGCGTCCTCGGCACTCAGGATGCCGCCCACGCCGATGATGGGAAAACGGCTGCCCAGCGCGGCACGCAACTGGCGGATGACCTGGTTGCTGGCTTCCAGCACGGGAGCGCCGCTGAGGCCGCCGGTTTCCTCCGCATGGCGCAGGCCCTGCACGGCCGCGCGGCTGATGGTGGTGTTGGTGGCGATCACCCCGTCCATGCCATGGCGCTGCAGCGTGGCGGCGATGACGGAGACCTGGGCCTCGTCCAGGTCGGGGGCGATCTTCACGAACACGGGCACGCGCCGCGCGTGCTGGCTGGCCAGCGCCTCGCGCCGCTCCGCGATGGCGGAGAGCAGGGCATCCAGGGCCGCGTCGCTCTGCAGGGCCCGCAGGTTCTGGGTGTTGGGCGAACTGATGTTGACCGTGACGTAGTCCGCGTGCGGATACACGCCCTCCATGCAGACCAGGTAGTCGCTGGTGGCCTGTTCGATGGGGGTGGCGGCGTTCTTGCCGATGTTCAGGCCCAGCAGCATGCGGCGGCCGCCCTGGCTGCGGAAGCGTGCCTGCTGCACGTTGCGCAGGAAGGCTTCCAGCCCCTCGTTGTTGAACCCCAGGCGGTTGATCAGTGCGCGCGCCTCGGGCAGGCGGAACATGCGCGGCTTGGGGTTGCCCGGCTGGGCCTTCGGCGTGACGGTGCCCACTTCCACGAAGCCGAAGCCCATGGCGCCCAGGGCATCGATGCAGCGCGCGTTCTTGTCCAGGCCCGCGGCCAGGCCCACGCGGTTCGGAAAGGAGAGCCCGGCCAGCTCCACCGGGTCGTGCACCGTCTCGTTGCACCAGGCCCACTGCAGGGGCGTGCGCTGGCCGCGTGCCAGCATGTCCATGGTGAGTTCGTGCGCGGTCTCGGCGTCCAGGCCGAAGAGAAAGGGGCGGGTGAGGGCGTAGGGGATGAGGGACATGGAGGGATAATTCGAGGATTACCTTCGATTTTCTCCCATGACGACCACTTCCCCCCTGACCCAAGACGAACTCAAGGCCCTGGTAGGCCAGGCCGCGCTGCAATACGTGGTGCCCGGCGAGATCGTGGGGGTGGGCACCGGCTCCACCGTCAACAAGTTCATCGACGCGCTGGCCACCATCAAGGACCAGATCAAGGGTGCCGTCTCCAGCTCGGTGGCCAGCACGGAGCGCTTGAAGGCCCTGGGCATCGCGGTGTTCGACGCCAACGAGGTCGAGGCGCTGTCCGTCTACATCGACGGCGCCGATGAAATCGACGGCCAGGGCCACATGGTCAAGGGTGGCGGCGCGGCGCTGACCCGCGAAAAGATCGTGGCCGCGCTGGCGGGCCGCTTCGTGTGCATTGCCGACGAGTCCAAGCTGGTCGCGGCGCTGGGGCAGTTCCCGCTGCCGGTGGAGGTGATTCCCATGGCGGCCCGGCATGTGGCCCGCCGCTTCGCCGCCCTGGGCGCACAGGCAACACTGCGCCTAAAGGACGGCCAGCCGCTGGTGACGGACAACGGCCAGCACATCCTGGATGTGAAGGGCCTGTCGATCACGGACCCGCTGGCTTTCGAGTCCGAAGTCAACCAGTGGCCCGGCGTGGTGACCGTGGGTGTCTTTGCGCACCAGAAGGCTTCGGTCTGCCTTCTGGGCACGTCGCAGGGCGTGAAGACCCTGACCTACTGAAGCAAAAAATCAGAAGACGATGCCGGCCGGGTTGCTGGGCGTGCGGCCGTTGGCCGGTGCGGGCGCAGGCGCCGGCTGGGCAGGCGCGGGTGCCGCAGCCGCGGGGGCCGGTGCGGGCGCCGCTTCCTTGACGGCCACCAGCGGCGTAGGCGCTGGCGCCCGGTAGTTGCGCGGCAGCTGCGACTGCTTCGGGTAGCCTGCCGCGTCCAGGTACTGCACCCATTCCGCTTCCGAGAAACCCGCGAGCTGCTGCCCCCCGATGGAGCCGAAGGGCAGGCTGGTGCCTCCGCTCAGGCGCTGCAGCGCATCGATGTCCTCGTTGGTGTTGACGGTGCGCTCGGTAAAGGGCACGCCGCGCGCGTTGAGCATGTTGCGCGCCGACGTGCACGGGGCGCAGTCGTTGCCGGTGTAGAGCGTGACGGGGAAGCGGCTCGCCACCTGGCGCAGCTCATAGGGCAGCGCACCGTTGGCGCTGGACGGCGCCGCCGTGGCCGCGCGGGCTGGTTGGGCGCTGCCTTCCGCCGGAGGGCGGTCGGAGAAGGTCACTTTGCCGTCCGGGCCGACGATGCGGTAGACGCCCTGGGCCTGGGCACTGGCGCAGACCAGCGTCATCAGCAGGGACGCGAGCAGGGGGGCGGTCAGTGGCTTGTGCATGGTGTTCATTCTCCTCTCGTTCGGACATTGTCAGGCAGCGGCCGGCTCTTCGGCCATGCCCTGGTGGCGCAGCAGCGCGTCCAGCGTGGGCTCGCGGCCGCGGAAGGCCTTGAAGGATTCCATGGCCGGGCGGCTGCCGCCCGCTTCCAGGATGGCTTCGCGGTAGCGCCGGCCGGTTTCCGTGCTGGGCAGCCCGTCGCTGCCGGCGGTTTCCTCGAAAGCCGCGTAGGCATCCGCACTCAGCACCTCGGCCCATTTATAGCTGTAGTAGCCCGCAGCGTAGCCGCCGGCGAAGATGTGGCTGAACGTGTGGGCCGTGCGGCTGAAGGGCGGCGGCGTCAGCACCGACACCTCGCTGCGCACCTGCGCCAGCAGCGGCATGAAGTCCTGAGCGGGGTCGTGCTCGGTGTGCAGCAGCATGTCGAACAGCGCGAACTCGATCTGGCGCAGCGTCTGCATGCCGCTCTGGAAGTTCTTGGCCGCGATCATCTTGTCGAACAGCGCACGGGGCAGCGGCTCGCCCGTGTCTACATGGGCGGTCATGTGCTTGAGCACGTCCCATTCCCAGCAGAAGTTCTCCATGAACTGGCTAGGCAGCTCCACCGCGTCCCATTCCACGCCGCTGATGCCCGACACGTCGCGCTCGTTCACCTGCGTGAGCATGTGGTGCAGGCCGTGGCCGAATTCGTGGAACAGGGTGATCACGTCGTCGTGCGTGAGCAGCGGCGGCTTGCCCTCCACGCCCTCGGCGAAGTTGCAGACCAGGTGCGCCACGGGCGTCTGCAGCATGCCGGTGTCGGGGCGCTGCCAGCGCGTGCGCACGTCGTCCATCCAGGCGCCGCCGCGCTTGCCGGTGCGGGCGGGCTGGTCCAGGTAGAACTGGCCGACCAACTGTCCGTTGCGCTCGATGCGGTAGAACTCGACGGCGGGGTTCCACACGGGGGCCGTGTCGCGGCGGATCGCCACCTCGAACAGCGTTTCGATGATCTTGAACAGGCCCGCGAGCACCTTGGGCGCCGTGAAGTACTGCTTGACCTCCTGTTCGCTGAAGGCGTAGCGCGCCTCCTTGAGCTTTTCGGAGATGTAGGGCCAGTCCCAGGCCTGCGGGTCGATCAGCCCCAGGTGCTCGGCCGCGAAGGCGCGCAGGTCGGCCACGTCCTTTTCCGCATAGGGGCGCGCGCGGCGCGCCAGGTCGCGCAGGAAGTGGATGACCTCGGCGGGCGACTGGGCCATTTTGGGCACGACGGACACTTCGCCGAAGTTGGCGTAGCCCAGCAGTTGGGCTTCCTCGCGGCGCAGGGCCAGGATTTCGCCGATCAGCGCCGTGTTGTCGTACTTGCGCGCGTCGCCCTCGGCCTGGTCGGAGGCGCGGGTGACGTAGGCGCGGTAGAGCCTTTCGCGCAGGTCGCTGCGGCTGGCGAACTGCATGACGGGCAGGTAGCACGGCATCTTGAGCGTGAGCTTGTAGCCGTCCTTGCCCTCGGCCTGCGCCGCGGCGAGCGCGGCCTGCTGCAAGTCGGGGGGGATGCCCTGCAGCTCGTCGGCCGTGGCGTAGTAGGCGTAGGCGTCCGTGGCGTCCAGGGCGTTCTCGCTGAACTTCTGGCTCAGCTCTGCCTGGCGTTCCTGGATCTGGGCGAAGCGCTCCTTGGCGGCGCCGGTCAGCTCCGCGCCGCTCAGCACGAAGTTGCGCACGGCGTTGCGGTGCGCCTGCCGCTGCTCGGGCGTCAGCGTCGCGGGGTCGATGGCCTTGTACTTGGCGTACAGGCGCTCGTCGGCGCCCAGGCGCGTCCAGAACTCCGTCACGCGGGGCAGGGCGGCGTTGTAGGCGGCCCGCAGCTCGGGCGTGTCGGCCACGCTGTTGAGGTGGCTGACGGCGCCCCAGGCCGTGCCCAGGTGCTCGGTGGCCACGTCCAGTACCTTGGCGATGGCGTTCCAGTCGGCGGGGAAATCCGGGGCGGTGACGGTTTCCAGCGCCTGGCTGGCGCGGTCCAGCAGCACGTCGATGGCCGGCGCCACGTCCTGCGGCGCGATGCGGTCGAAGAGGGGAAGGCCGGAGAAGTCGAGGAGGGGGTTGCTCATGCTGGAGTAGATGGCGGCAGGGCAGAGAGGTTCAAGCGCAATTTCGATAGACCAGCTACGCCGAAAAACTGGCGCGGCACAGAGCAGTGGACGCCGTGGAACTGGCTTCGCCAGGCCACTAGCGTCGTCCCCCTTCCCCGGCGATAGCCGGAGAGAAGGGGGATGCCGCGCAGCGGCTCAGGGGGATGCTCATTTTTCGGCGGCTTCGAGGGTGTTGACCAGCAGCATGGTAATGGTCATGGGGCCGACCCCGCCAGGGACGGGGGTGATCCAGCCGGCCACTTGCTTGACGCCGTCGAAATCCACGTCGCCGCAGAGCTTGCCCTCGTCGTTGCGGTTCATGCCCACGTCCAGCACCACGGCGCCGGGCTTGACCATGTCGGCGGTCAGCACGTTGCGCTTGCCCACGGCGGCGACGATCACGTCGGCCTGCAGGGTCTGCGCCTTCAGGTCGGCGGTGCGCGAGTGGCAGACGGTGACGGTGGCGTCCTGGCCCAGCAGCATCAGCGCCATGGGCTTGCCCACGATGTTGCTGCGGCCGATGACCACAGCGTGCTTGCCCCGGAGGTCGTAGCCGATGGATTCGAGCATCTTCATGCAGCCATACGGCGTGCAGGGCCAGAAGCCGGGCATGCCGGTCATGAGCGCGCCGGCGCTGGCGATGTGGAAGCCGTCCACGTCCTTGGCGGGCGAGATGGCCTCGATGACCTTCTGCGCGTCGATGTGCTTGGGCAAGGGCAGCTGCACCAGGATGCCGTGGATGGCGGGGTCGTTGTTCAACGCTTCGACGCGCGCCAGCAGGGCGGCCTCGGTCATGTCGGCGTCGTACTTCTCGAGCACGGAGTGCAGGCCGCTGTCCTCGCAGGCCTTGACCTTGTTGCGCACGTAGACTTGGCTGGCGGGGTTGTCGCCCACCAGCACCACGGCCAGGCCGGGCGTGACGCCGCGGCTCTTGAGCGCGGCGGCGCGCTGTGCGACCTCGCTGCGCAGTTGGCGGGAGAGGGCGTTGCCGTTGATGAGCTGGGCTGTCATGTCAATCCAAAATATCAGTCAAATTGGCCTCCAGCGCTTATCTGGCAAGCGCTGGAAGCTATCAAAAGATGAGTTTCAGCCCTTGGGCGCGTTCTGGCCCAGGGCGATCTTGAGCAGGTCGGCGACGGTGTTGGCGTTGAGCTTTTCCATGATGTTGGCGCGGTGCGCCTCCACGGTCTTGATGCTGATGCCCAGGTCGTCGGCGATCTGCTTGTTCAGGCGGCCGGCGACGATGCGCTCCAGCACCTGGGCCTCGCGGCTGGTGAGCTTGGACAGCAGAGCATCGCGGCTCGCGGCCTGCTGGTAGCCGGCGAAGGCCTCGCGCGCGTGGTCCAGCATGCGCTCGACCAGGCCCACGAGTTCTTCTTCGTTGAAAGGCTTCTGGATGAAGTCGAGTGCGCCCTTCTTCATGGTGTTCACGGCCATGGGCACGTCGCCGTGGCCGGTGATGAAGACGATGGGCAGGGGGGACTTGCGCTCGATGAGGCGGTCCTGCAGTTCCAGGCCCGTCATGCCGCCCATGCGGATGTCCACGATCAGGCAGGCGACCTCGCGCGGGTCGTAGCGCGAGAGGAAGGTTTCGGCCGAATCAAAGCAACGTACGCGGTAGTCCTTGCCCTCCAGCAGCCATTGCAGGGAGTCGCGGACTGCTTCGTCGTCGTCCACTACGTAGACAGTGCCTTTTTTCGGGATCAAGCTCATGCAATTGTCCTTGGAGTTTGTACGTTTGCTACGGAATTCATAGTAGCGTCGGTAGGCCTGGCGAGCGGCAGCCAGAAGGAGAACCGGCAGCCGATGACCTCCGGTCCATTGTAGAGGTTCTGTGCCTGCATCCTGCCCTGGTGCGACTCGACGATGCTGCGGCACAGGTTCAGGCCCATGCCCATGCCTTCTTCCTTGGTCGAGAAGAAGGCTTCGAACAGGCGCTCCAGCACTTCCGGCGCCAGGCCCTTGCCCGTGTCCTGCACCGAGAATTCCACCACCTCGCGGTCGTCGATGTGCTTGGGCACCACGCGCAGCTCCACGCTGCGGTTTGGGGCGGGGCGGTTGGCGTGCTGGATGGACTCGGCCCCGTTCTTCATCAGGTTGACCAGCACCTGCTCGATCAGGATGGTGTCGGCCATCACGGGTGGCAGGCGGGCCGCCACGTAGTGCGTCAGGCGCACGTTGTGGCGGCGCAGCTCGATGTCGGCCAGCTCCACGGCCTCGTTGACCATGGAGTACACGTCGGCCAGCGCCCGGTTGGGCTCGCTCTTCTTCACGAAGGCGCGGATGCGCTGGATGATCTGGCCCGCGCGCTGGGCCTGGTGCGCCGTCTTCTGCAGCGCGCCGAGCAGGGCTTCCTCGGAGATCTGGCCGCTCTGGATGCGCGAGACCATGCCGCTGCAGTAGTTGCTGATGGCGGTGAGCGGCTGGTTCAGCTCGTGCGCCACGCTGGAGGCCATCTCGCCCATGGTGATGAGGCGGCTGACGGACTGGGCGCGCTCGGCCTGGCGCGAGGCCTGCTCCTCGGCCTGGCGGCGGGGGGTGATGTCGGTGGCGATGACCATCTGGGCCAGGCGCCCGTCCACCCAGTTGAGGTAGCGCGAGCGCACTTCGAGCCACTTGCCCAGGTCGGGCAGGTAGATCTCGGCGTTCTCGGTGCGGGCGCTGGTCAGCGGGTCGGTGGGCAGGCCCATCAGGCCGTCCTCGTCGTCCATGCCCGAATGGTCGGTGCCCGCCACGGGCACCACGCCGGCCTGGGCCACCAGCTGCAGGTGGCCGCCGGTCTGCGAGCCGAACCACTGGCGGTAAAGCTTGTTGGCAAACAGCAGCTCCTCGCTGCCCAGCGGAGCGACGGAGACCGAGGCGTCCAGCGATTCGAGCACGATGGTGAAGCGCTCGTGCGAGGCCGAGAGCTGCTCGCGGATGCGGTTGGGCTCGGTGATGTCGGTCATGGACGTCATCCAGCCCGTCTGGTGGCCGTGCGCGTCGATCAAGGGCGACACGTACAGCCGGGCGTCGAAGATGGTGCCGCTCTTGCGCCGCACGCGCACCTGGAAGCCGCCCAGCATGGTCTTGCCGCTGAGTTCGTCGCGCAGCTTGGCGTGCAGGGCCTCATGGTCCGACTCGGGCCAGTAGGAGTAGGGCGGGGCCTGGCCCACCAGCTCGGCCTCGCTCCAGCCCGTCATCTGGCAGAAGGCGGCGTTCACGTAGGTGATGCGGCCTTCCATGTCCAGCGCGCGCATGCCGGTGAGGATGGAGTTTTCCATCGCGCGGCGGAAGTTCGTCTCGGCCACCAGGGCCTGCTGCGCCTGCATGCGGCGGCGCGTGTGGCGCCAGGTGGCGATCAGCATCCAGGCCGTCATGGCGCTGAGTGTGCCCACCAGCCAGAACAGGCCGCTGCCCACCACGCCCAGCGAGGTGCGGTAAGCCTGGGCGCGCAGCACCAGCCCGTTGCCCACGGGGGAGACGGGCACCTCGTACTCATTGGCGCGCGGGTTCCACGGCAGCAGCTGCGTGGCGCTGTTGCGCGGGCCCAGGGGCGTGCCGGCCAGCACCTGGTTCTTGCCGTCCAGCAGCGTGACGGCGTAGCGCGCCAGCACCTCGGTGGGCGTGCCGTAGCGCAGCAGGCTGTCGATGGAGTATTCACCCAGCACCACGCCGCTGAACTTGCCCTGGTTGTTCAGCGGCACCTGCAGCTGCAGCAGGGGCGTGGAATCCCCCGAGGTGACGGCGGGCTGGGCATAGACGGGCTGCTGCAGGTCGCGCGCCAGGCCGAAGGTGTCGGCCGTGTCGCCGGGCTTGAGCACCTCGCCGGCAATGCGCAGCTCGCTGCTGGCGAGTGTGGGCGCGGCATGGCTGGCGCGGATGCGGCGGCGCTCGTCGATCCAGGTGATGGCCTGCAGTTCGGGGTACTGGCTGATCAGGGTCTCGGCGCGGCTCATGAACTCCGAGCGCTCCAGCTCCTGGTTCGACAGGTCGCGCGCGATGCGCATGAGCTGTTCCTGCCGCTCCAGCAGGCGCAGGCGTACGCGCTGCTGCGCGTATTCCACATCGCGCCGCAGGGCTTCCTGCTCGCGCTCGGCTTCTTCGGCGCGCAGGTACCAGAACGCGGCCACGATGGCGGCCAGGAACATCAGCACGGCGGCCAGCGGCGCCAGCGCGGCGAAGCGGTCCTGCCGGGTGGGTGACAACCCGCGCCACCACTTGCGCCACCAGCGGATCGGGGCGGCCACGGACGAGGCCGTGGGGGCGGAGGCGGGGGGGAGGGAGTCCATCCTCCAAGTGTAGGGGAGCCGTATGCGGGCCCGGAATGTGTGGCCGATGTGCATACGCAGCAAATTATTGCAATATGAAATTGAAAGGCACAATTTGAAATTGAAGAAAAATATGCGAAACTAGAGCCAACGTACTAAATTGCTGCCACACCCATAGGAGACAAAGCATGTCAGCTCAGCCAGACCCTCAGGCCGGTTTCGGCATCGGTACCGATGCCGACCAGCAGGAAACCCGCGAATGGATGGACGCGCTGTCCGCCGTGATCGACAAGGAGGGCCCGGAACGCGCCCACTTCCTGCTCGAACAACTCCTCGAACACGCCCGCCAGAGCAGCATCGACATGCCGTTCTCGGCCAACACGGGCTACGTGAACACCATCGAGCCCGAGCAGGAGGCCCACTGCCCCGGCAACATCGCCATCGAAAAGCGCCTGCGCGCCTACATGCGCTGGAACGCCATGGCCATGGTGGTGCGCGCCAACCGCCTGAACCCCGCCGACGGCGGCGACCTGGGCGGCCACATCGGCTCGTTCGCCTCGGTGGCCAGCATGTTCGGCGCCGGTTTCAACCACTTCTGGCACGCCGAGAGCGAGAACCACGGCGGCGACCTGCTCTACATCCAGGGCCACAGCTCACCCGGCATCTATGCGCGCGCCTTTCTTGAGGGCCGCCTGACCGAGGAGCAACTCGACAACTTCCGCCAGGAAGTGGACGGCAAGGGCCTCTCCAGCTACCCCCACCCCAAGCTGATGCCCGAGTTCTGGCAGTTCCCCACCGTGAGCATGGGCCTGGGCCCGTTGATGGCCATCTACCAGGCGCGCTTCCTGAAATACCTGCACGCGCGCGGCATCGCCGACACCGCCAACCGCAAGGTCTGGGTGTTCTGCGGCGACGGCGAGATGGACGAACCCGAATCCCTGGGCGCCATCGGCCTGGCGGCGCGCGAGAACCTGGACAACCTGGTCTTCGTCATCAACTGCAACCTGCAGCGCCTGGACGGCCCGGTGCGCGGCAACGGCAAGATCGTGCAGGAGCTCGAAGGCGAGTTCCGCGGCAGCGGCTGGAACGTCATCAAGCTGCTGTGGGGCAACGGCTGGGACGCGCTGTTGGCGCGTGACAAGAGCGGCAAGCTCAAGCAGCTCATGATGGAGACGCTGGACGGCGACTACCAGGCCATGAAGGCCAACGACGGCGCCTTCGTGCGCAAGAACTTCTTCGGCAAGTACCCCGAGACGCTCAAGCTCGTCGAGCACATGAGCGACGAAGAAGTGTTCGAGCTGCGCCGCGGCGGCCACGAGCCGGACAAGGTCTACGCTGCCTTCCACGCCGCCAACGAGCACAAGGGCCAGCCCACGGTGCTGCTGGTCAAGACCGTCAAGGGCTACGGCATGGGCAAGGCCGGCGAGGGCAAGAACACGGTGCACCAGACCAAGAAGCTCAGCGACGAGGACATCAAGTACATCCGCGACCGCTTCAACATCCCCATCCCGGACAGCGAGCTGGCCAAGATCCCGTACTACAAGCCCGCCGACGACACGCCCGAGATGCGCTACCTGCACGAGCGCCGCCAGGCCCTGGGCGGCTACCTGCCCAAGCGCCGCCCCAAGGCCGAAGAGAGCTTCACCGTACCCTCGCTCGACACCTTCAAGGCCATCCTGGAGCCCACGGCCGAAGGCCGCGAGATTTCCACCACGCAGGCCTACGTGCGCTTCATCACGCAATTGCTGCGCGACCAGGCCATCGGCCCGCGCGTGGTGCCCATCCTCGTTGACGAGGCGCGCACCTTCGGCATGGAAGGCCTGTTCCGCCAGATCGGCATCTACAACCCCAAGGGCCAGCTCTACACCCCGGTCGACCGCGACCAGGTGATGTACTACAAGGAAGACAAGGCCGGCCAGATCCTGCAAGAGGGCATCAACGAAGCCGGCGGCATGGCCAGCTGGATCGCGGCCGCCACGAGCTACAGCACCAACAACCGGATCATGATCCCGTTCTACGTGTACTACTCGATGTTCGGCTTCCAGCGCATCGGCGACCTGGCCTGGGCGGCGGGCGACATGCAGGCGCGCGGCTTCCTGCTGGGCGGCACGTCGGGACGCACCACGCTCAACGGCGAAGGCCTGCAGCACGAGGACGGCCACAGCCACATCCTGGCCGGCACCATCCCCAACTGCGTGAGCTACGACCCGACCTTCGCGCACGAAGTCGCGGTCATCATGCACGACGGCATGAAGCGCATGGTGGAGCGCCAGGAGAACGTCTTCTACTACATCACCCTGCTCAACGAGAACTACGCCATGCCCGGCTTGCAGCCCGGCACCGAGGAGCAGATCATCAAGGGCATGTACCTGTGCAAGCAGGCGCCCGCCCTGGCCGCCGACGCGCCCACGGTGCAACTGCTGGGCAGCGGCACCATCCTGCGCGAATCGTTCGCGGCGCAGGAGCTGCTGGAGAAGGACTGGGGCGTGGCCGCCGGCATCTGGAGCTGCCCGAGCTTCAACGAACTGGCCCGCGACGGCCAGGACGTGGACCGCTGGAACCTGTTGCACCCCACCGAGGCGCCGCGCACGGCCTTCGTGGCCGAGCAACTGGGCAAGACCACGGGCCCCGTGGTCGCCTCCACCGACTACATGAAGAACTACGCCGAGCAGATCCGCCCCTTCATACCCAAGGGCCGCACCTACAAGGTGCTGGGCACCGACGGCTTCGGCCGCAGCGACTTCCGCAGCAAGCTGCGCGAGCACTTCGAGGTGAACCGCCACTACATCGTGGTGGCCGCGCTCAAGGCGCTGTCCGAAGAGGGCAAACTGCCCGCGGCCAAGGTGGCCGAGGCGATCCAGAAGTACGGCATCAACGCCGACAAGGCCAACCCGCTCTACGCATAAAACGAACCGGAGACAACAATGGCATTGGTCAACATTCAAGTCCCGGACATCGGCGACTTCGACGAGGTCGGCGTGATCGAGCTGCTCGTCAAGCCCGGCGATAGCGTCAAGGCCGAGCAGTCGCTCATCACGGTGGAATCGGACAAGGCCTCGATGGAAATCCCGTCGAGCCACGCAGGTACGGTCAAGGAGATCAAGGTTGCGCTGGGCGATAAGGTCAAGCAGGGCTCGGTCATCGTGGTGCTGGAATCGGCGGATGCTGCGGGTTCGGAGCCAAAACAGGCTCCAGCGCCCGCCCCGCAAGCGCAGGCAGCTCCTAAAAATGAAGCGCCTGCACCTGCACCCGCTGCAGCGCCTGCCGCTGCGGGCCCCGTGGAAGTGCGCGTGCCCGACATCGGCGACTTCAAGGACGTGGCCGTGATCGAGCTGCTGGTCAAGGTGGGCGACACGGTCAAGGTCGAGCAGTCCCTGTTCACCGTCGAGTCCGACAAGGCCTCGATGGAAATCCCGTCGCCCGCCGCTGGCGTGCTCAAGGAACTCAAGGTCAAGATCGGCGACACCGTGAACATCGGCGACCTGGTGGCCGTGCTCGAAGGCGCGGCAGGCGCTCCCGCACCGGCAGCCGCCGCGCCTGCGCCCGCAGCCGCCCAGCCTGCCGCTGCCCCGACACCTGCTCCGACACCTGCACCCGCTGCAGCGGCCCCCGCACCGGCAGCCGCGTCCGTGCCCGCGCACCAGCCCGGCACCCCCACCGCCGGCCTGCCGCACGCCAGCCCCTCGGTGCGCAAGTTCGCCCGCGAACTGGGCGTGCCGCTCGAAGAAGTCAAGGGCACCGGCCCCAAAGGCCGCATCACCCAGGACGACGTGGCCGCCTTCACCAAGCAGGTCATGAGCGGCAGCGTGCAGACCAAGGCCCAGGCCGCCAAGGCCCCGGCGGGTGGCGGCGGCGGCGCAGGCCTGGACCTGCTGCCCTGGCCCAAGGTGGACTTCAGCAAGTTCGGCACGGTGGAGCGCAAGGACCTGTCGCGCATCAAGAAGATCAGCGGTGCCAACCTGCACCGCAACTGGGTGATGATCCCCCACGTCACCAACAACGACGAGGCCGACATCACCGAACTGGAAGCCTTCCGCGTCTCCACCAACAAGGAGAACGAGAAGAGCGGCGTCAAGGTGACCATGCTGGCCTTCGTGATCAAGGCCGTGGTGGCCGCGCTCAAGAAGTTCCCGGAGTTCAACACCAGCCTGGATGGCGACACGCTCGTCTACAAGAGCTACTACCACATCGGTTTCGCGGCCGACACGCCCAACGGCCTGGTGGTGCCCGTGCTCAAGGATGCCGACAAGAAGGGCATCATCCAGATCAGCCAGGAGATGGGCGAACTCGCCAAGAAGGCCCGCGACGGCAAGCTGGGCGCGGCCGACATGCAGGGCGGTTGCATGTCCATCTCGTCGCTGGGCGGCATTGGCGGCACGCACTTCACCCCCATCATCAACGCGCCCGAGGTGGCCATCCTGGGCCTGTCCAAGGGCCAGATGAAGCCTGTGTGGGATGGCAAGCAATTCGTGCCGCGCCTTACGCTGCCGCTGAGCCTGTCGTACGACCACCGCGTCATCGACGGCGCCGCCGCCGCGCGCTTCAACGCCTACCTGGGCCAGGTGCTGGCGGACTACCGCCGCATCCTGCTGTGAAAGGAAGCCTGACATGGCAGTGATCGACATCAAGGTACCCGACATCGGCGACTTCGACGAAGTGGCCATCATCGAAGTGCTGGTCCAACCCGGCGACACCATCAAGGCGGAGCAAAGCCTCATCACCGTGGAGTCCGACAAGGCCTCCATGGAAATCCCTTCCAGCCATGCCGGCGTGGTGAAGGAACTGAAGGTCAAGCTCGGCGACAAGGTGGCCGAGGGCACGGTGGTGCTGACGCTGGAGACCAGCGATGCCGCCGCCGCACCGGCGCCTGAGCCAAAACAGGCTCCAGCGCCCGCCCCGCAAGCGCAGGCAGCTCCCAAAATCGAAGCAGCCAGCTTCGGCGGCAGCGCCGACCTGGAATGCGACGTGCTCGTCCTGGGCGGCGGCCCCGGCGGCTACTCGGCCGCCTTCCGCGCGGCGGATCTGGGCCTGAAGGTGGTCATCGTCGAACGCTATGCCACCCTGGGCGGTGTCTGCCTGAACGTGGGCTGCATCCCGTCCAAGGCACTGCTGCACGTGGCGGCGGTGATGGACGAGGTGAGCCACCTGAAGGCGGCCGGCATCGAGTTCGGCGCCCCGCAGGTCAACATCGACACCCTGCGCGGCCACAAGGAAAAGGTCATTGGCAAGCTCACCGGCGGCCTGGCCGCCATGGCCAAGATGCGCAAGGTGACCACCGTGCGCGGCGTGGGCCATTTCGTGGGCGCCAACCACCTCGAAGTGGAGGAAACCACCGGCGCCAAGGGCCAGGAGAAGACGGGCGGCAAGAAGGTCGTGGCCTTCCAGCGCGCCATCATCGCCGCCGGCTCGCAGGCCGTGCACCTGCCGTTCATGCCCAAGGATCCGCGCGTGGTCGATTCGACCGGCGCGCTGGAGCTCAAGGAAGTGCCCAAGCGCATGCTGATCCTGGGCGGCGGCATCATCGGCCTGGAAATGGGCACCGTCTATTCCACCCTGGGCGCCCGCCTGGACGTGGTCGAGATGATGGACGGCCTGATGCAGGGCGCCGACCGCGACCTGGTGAAGGTCTGGCAGAAGATGAACGCGCACCGCTTCGACAACATCATGTTGAAGACGAAAACCGTGGGCGCAGAAGCGACCCCCGAAGGCATCAAGGTCAGCTTCGCCCCGGCGGAAGAGGGCGGCACCGCGCCCGAGCCGCAGACGTACGACCTGGTGCTGCAGGCCGTGGGCCGCACGCCCAACGGCAAGAAGATCGGCGCCGAGAAGGCTGGCGTGGCTGTGACCGACCGGGGCTTCATCAACGTCGACATCCAGATGCGCACCAACGTGCCACACATCTTCGCCATCGGCGACATCGTGGGCCAGCCCATGCTGGCGCACAAGGCGGTGCACGAGGCGCACGTGGCGGCCGAGGTCATCGCCGGAGAGTTGCAGGGCAACAAGGAACTGGCGGCAGCCGCGTTCAACGCCCGCGTGATTCCGAGCGTGGCCTACACCGATCCTGAAGTGGCCTGGGTGGGGCTGACCGAGGACCAGGCCAAGGCCCAGGGCATCAAGGTCAGGAAGGGCCTGTTCCCCTGGACGGCCTCCGGCCGCGCCATCGCCAACGGCCGCGACGAGGGCTATACCAAGCTGCTGTTCGACGACTCCCCCGAGGCCCACGGCCACGGCAAGATCCTGGGCGGCGGCATCGTGGGCACCCACGCGGGCGACATGACCGGCGAGATCGCCCTGGCCATCGAGATGGGGGCGGACGCGGTGGACATCGGCAAGACGATCCACCCGCACCCCACGCTGGGCGAGAGCATCGGCATGGCGGCGGAGATTGCGCATGGCTCCTGCACGGACGTGCCGCCGCAGCGCAAATAACACGGCCTGAACCGTACGTAGCTAACCGCGCAGACCCGCAAGGGCTGCGCGGTTTTCTTTGTGTGCGCAAGTGTTGCGCTACTGATTGGATAGCTGCCCGCGCTTGTCAGGCATGCGCTGCAGGCCATTTGGACTTGCAACCGGCCCGGCCGCCTTGCGCCGCCCGATCAGCAGCACCCCCGCCAGCACCAGCGCCGCCCCGCCCATCTGCCACCACGACAGCGGCTCGCCCAGCAGCCACACGCCGAAGAAGATGGTGAGCACCGGCCCCAGCGTGCCGACGAGCGCCGTGCGCGCCGCGCCGATGCGCCGGATGGCGGCGGACGTCATGAACACCGGCAGCACCGTGGAGAACACTGCCATGCCCAGCGCGTGCCCGTACACCGGCAGCGGCTGCGCCAGGCTGTGCACCGGCTGCGTGGCCGCGAAGTGCGCCAGCGTGGCCACGGTGGACACCAGCATGGCCAGCGCCGTGAAGCGCGCCGCGCCCAGGCGGCGGATGGCCGGCTCGCTGCCCGCCTGGTAGAACGCGTACGACACGGCCGAGCCGAAGACAAAACCCGCGCCGACCAGCACCGCGCGCGTGTCGCCCGCCACGTGCAGATCGTGCGCGAAGGCCAGGCCGATGCCTGCATACGACAGCAGCAGCGCGCCCAGCTCGCGCCGCGATGCCTTGTGGCCCAGGAACAGCACGCCGATCACGATGGTGAGCGTGGGGTAGGTGAACAGGATCAGCCGCTCCAGGCTGGCGCTGATGTACTGCAGGCCGATGAAGTCCAGGATGCTCGCGCCGTAATAGCCCAGCAGGCCCAGCGCCGCCACCATCAGCCAGCCGCGCCCGTCCAGCGGCGCCAGCGTGCGGCCCGCGCGCCAGCCCACCCAGGCGAAGAAGGGCAGCGAGAACACCATGCGCAGCGCCAGCAGCGTGACCGAATCCACCGGCACGGCCTGCGGCACCGCGTAGGCCAGCTTGACGAAGATGGCCTTGAACGAGAAGCCCAGCGCGGCCAGGACGGCGAGGGCGAAGCCGAGGCGTTCGGAAGACCAGTTTTTCCAGGGCATGGCGTGCGAATCCAACGAAGATTCCCGATGGTGGCCGCGCCAGCGCCAAGGCACAATTGCCCATTGCACACACCTGTATTCGTCCACAACGAACGATGAGCCACTACGACCTGACCGACCTGCGCCTCTTCGTCGCCATGGCCGAGGAGCGCAACCTCACGCGCGGCGCCGCGCGGGCCTACCTGGCGCCGTCCTCGGCCAGCCATCGCCTGCGGCGGCTGGAGGAGGCGCTGAACACCACGCTGTTCGAGCGCCAGACGCGCGGCCTGGCCCTGACCCGCGCGGGCGAGGCCCTGCTGCGCAACGCGCGCCAGGTGCTGGCCAGCATCGAGCAGATGCACGCCAACCTTTCGCCCTTTGCCACCGGCATCCGCGGCCATGTGGGCCTGTGGGCCAATACGCATGCCACGCACACCTTCCTGCCCGACGACCTGGCGGGTTTCCTGCGCCGGCACCCGCAGGTCAGCCTGAGCCTGGAGGAGCGCACCAGCACCGAAATCGCCGTGGCCGTGGCGGGCGGCGAGATCGAGCTGGGCGTGCTGGCCGACAGCGGCGTGGGTGCCGACGTGGAGCTGGCCCCGTACCGGCAGGACCGGCTGGTGCTGATCGTCCCGGCCGACCACGCGCTGGCGGGGCAGGCCCAGGTGGGCTTCGCCGAGGTGCTGGACCACCCCTTCGTGATGCTGCACGCGGGCTCGGCCATCCACACCTTCACCATGAACGCCGCCGCCGCGCTGGGCCGGCACCTGGACGTGCGCATCCAGGTGCGCAGCTTCGAGGCCGTCTGCCGCATGGTGGGTGCGGGCGTGGGCATCGGCCTGGTGCCGCGCGGCGCGGCCCTGCAGGTGGCGGGCCTGGCCGAGCCGCCCGTGGTGGTGGCGCTGGACGAGCCCTGGGCCCGGCGCGACCTGCAGATCTGCGTGCGCCGCGGCGCGCAACTGTCGGGCTTTGCCGCCGCGCTGGTGGCGCACCTGCGCGAAAGCGGGGCCGTGAAACTCTGAATTTGATAGCTGCCAGCGCTTGCCACATAAGCGCTGGAGGCCGATTTGACCATGAATACAGCCCCTTTGAAGCGCACCCGCCTGCCATCCACCGCCACGCTCGCGGCCTTCGAATGCGCCGCGCGGCACCTGAACTTCCGCCGCGCGGCCGACGAACTGCACCTCACCCAGGGCGCGGTGAGCCAGCAGGTGCGCCTGCTGGAGGCGCAGCTAGGCGTGGCCTTGTTCGCCCGCGTGCGCCAGCGCGTGCTGCTGACCAGCGCGGGCGAGCGCTACCTGCGCGAGGTGCGCCGCATCCTGCGCGACCTGGGCGAGGTCACGCACCAGGCCATGGCCAGCGGCGACCAGGAGCTGCTCAACCTCGCCGCCGTGCCCACCTTCGCCGTCAAGTGGCTGGTGCCGCGCCTGCCGGGGTTCTTCGCGGCGCACGGGCACATCAACCTGAACCTCGTCTCGCGCAGCGCGCCGTTCAACTTCGACGTGGAGCCGCTGTTCGATGCCGCCATCCACTACGGCGAGCCCTCGTGGCCCGGCGCCGTGTGCACGCCGCTGTTCGACGAGGACATGCGCCCCGTGTGCAGCGCGCACTACCAGCGCCTGCTGGGCCTGCGCACGCCCGCCGACCTGGCGCGCGCCACGCTGCTGCAGCAGTTCACGCGCCCCTCGGTGTGGCAGGACTGGTTCGCCCACGTGCAGGTGGAGCCCGCCAACGCCTTCCAGGGACCGCGCTTCGACAGCTTCAACATGATCCTGGAGGCCGTGCAGGCCCATTTGGGCGCGGCGCTGCTGCCGCGTTTCCTGGTGGCGGGCGGCATCGCGCGGGGCGAGCTGGTGCAGCTCGCACCCCAGGGTCTGCCCGGCACGCGCGGCTACCACCTCGTCTGCCCCGAGGCCCGGCAGGACGCGCCCGCCGTGGCGGTGCTGCGCGGCTGGCTGCTGGGCGAGGTGGCCGCCGACCTGTCCAGTTGATTAATCTGGCTGATCAACCAATCATTAATCATCGCTTTCGCACCAGGGGGATGCTCGGGACAATGCCGCACAGACAGCAATAAAACTGCTTGCGGAGTCCCGAACCATGTCGTCCCCCAACCCCAGCGACCGGCGCTGGAAAAAGCCGCTCACGCCCTTCATCTTCCGCCGCGACTTCGAGCGGCCCGCCGCCGCCGACGTGGCCGCGCTGGCGGCGGCCGACGTCACCCGCGTGAGCGACCTGGCCGGGCGCATGTACACCTGCCACCCGTCCATCCGCCCGCTCACCACCACGGCCGTGCCGATGTGCGGCCCGGCCTTCACCGTCAAGTGCCCGCCTGGCGACAACCTGGGCGTGATGGCCGCCGTGCGCACCGTGGGCCGGGGCGACGTGCTGGTGGTGGACGGGCAGGGCTTCACCCAGTGGTGCATGGGCGGCTTCGAGCTGCTCAAGTACGCCCGCGACGTGCGCGGCATGGCGGGCCTCCTGGTGCACGGCGCCTGGCGCGACGTGCAGGAGGCGCAGGCCGAGGGCCTGCCGGTCTATGGCCTGGCCGTCTCGCCGCACTCGGGTCCCAAGTTCGGCCCGGCGGAGGTCAACGTGCCCGTGGCCTGCGGCGGCGTGGTCATCAGCCCCGGCGACGTGGTCTGCGCCAGCGCCGAGGGCGTGGCCGTGGTGCCCCGCGCCAGCGCGGCCGCCGTGGCCCAGGCGCTGCGCGGCAGCACGGGCGGGCACGGCATCGAGCACTTCCTGCAGGAGATGGACGAGCACGTGGCCGCGTGGCTGCCCGAGGGCGGCGCGGCATGAGCGCAGAAGGGCTCACCCAGGCCCTGGCCGCCTTCGTGGCCGCGCTGAGCCATGGCGGTGTGCCGCCCGCCGCGCGGCAGGCTGCGCGCCGCGCCATCGCCGACTGCCTGGGCGGCGCGCTGGCCGGCGCGGATGACGCCGTGACCCGCATCGCCGCCACCGCGCAGGCGCATGCCGACGGCACCTGCACGCTGTGGGGCAGCGCGCAGCGTGCCGACGTGGGCGATGCCGCCCTCATCAACGGCTGCGCCGCCCATGCCCATGCGCTGGACGACACGCACGAGTCGATGCGCGGCCACCCCTCGGCGCCGGTGGTGCCCGCCATCCTGGCCGTGGGCGAGCTGGTGGACGCCGGCGGCGACGACCTCATTACCGCCTACGTGGTGGGCGTGGAAGTGGCCGGGCGCCTGGGCCGCAGCGTCAACGACCGGCATTCGCAGCTCGGCTGGCACACCACCTGCACGCTGGGCGCCGTGGGCGCTGCCGCCGCCTGCGCCTGGCTGCTGCGGCTCGATGCCGCGCGCACCGCGCATGCGCTGGGCATCGCCGCCTCGATGGCCGGCGGCCTGCGCGTGAACTTCGGCACCATGACCAAGGCGCTGCACGCCGGCCTGGCCGCCCAGCACGGCGTGCTGGCCGCGCGGCTGGCCGCCGGCGGCATGACGGCCAGCCCCGTCGCGCTGGAAGGGCACGAGGGCTTCCTGCACCTGTTCTGCGACGGCAGCCGCGATGCCGCCCGCGCATTGCAGGGCCTGGGCGAAACCTTCGAGGTGCTGGCCCCCGGCATCGTCTACAAGCAATACCCCACCTGCTCGCTGATGCATGCGCTCATCGACATGGCGCTGCAGGCCCGCGCGCAGGGCCTCTTGGCGCCCGCCGATGCGCTGGAGCTGCGCTGCGGCATCAGCCAGCGGCTGCAGGCCGCGCGCGGCCGGGAGGACTGGCCCGCCAGCGGCCTGGCCGCCAAGTTCCACGTCGAATACTGCGTGGCCGTGGCCGCGCAGGAGGGCACGCAGGGCATCGCGGATTTCACCGATGCGGCCTTGCAGCGCCCCGGCCTGCGCGCGCTGGCGCAGCGCATCCAGGTGGCGCCGGGGGAGGGCTTCCCGTCCGGCAATGGCGACTTCGCCGAACTGGTGGTGCTGCGGGGCGGCCGCGAGCTGTGGCGCCAGCGCCAGGCCAAGCCGCTGGGCCACCCCAGCATGCCGCTGTCTCCGGCGCAGCACGATGCCAAGTTCCTGGCCTGCGCCACCCCGGTGCTGGGCGCGCCGCGCGCCCGCGCCTTGCTCGGCCAGCTCCAGGCACCCGAACCCCTCCCGGCGCGCGCGCTGGCGCGCTCGCTCGCTCTTTCTCCCGCTTGACGAAAAAGGAACCCGCCATGCCGTTCATCCTCTCCCGCCGCCAGCTCCTGCTCAGCGCCGCCGCCGCGCCCCTGGCCGCGCACGCCCAGTCCAAGGACATGACCATCATCGTCGGCTACCCGCCCGGCGGCTCGCTGGACGCCATGGCCCGCGTGCTGGCGCAGCGCCTGTCCGCGCGGCGCGGCCACCCCGTCATCGTGGACAACAAGCCGGGCTTCTCCGGCAACATCGGCGCGCAGTACGTCGCCAAGGCCAAGCCCGACGGCAACACGCTCTTGATGACGGCCCTCACCACCTACGCCATCAACCAGAAGCTGATGGGCGCCACCATGGGCTACGACCTGCTCAAGGACTTCCAGCACGTGGCCATCGTGGGCTACCTGCCCAATGTGTTCATCGTGCCGGCGGGCCTGGGCGTGAACACGCTGCAGGAGTTCATCCAGCTTGCCAGGTCCAAGCCGGGCCACCTGTCCATCGCCACCACGGGCAACGGCTCGCTGGAGCACATCGCGGGCGAGATGTTCAAGCGCGCCACCGGCACCGACCTGCTGGCCGTGCCCTACAAGGGCTCCACGCCCGGCGTGACGGACCTGATCGGCGGGCAGATCCAGGCCATGTTCGTGAACACCACCACCGCCATCAACAACCTCAAGACGGGCCGCATCAAGGCCCTGGCCATCGCCGGCCCCAGCCCCGTGGCCGCGCTGCCCGGCGTGCCGACCATGGCCGCGCAGGGCGTGAAGATGAGCAACGACGTGGTCTCCATCTTCGGCATCGCCGCGCCGGCCGCCACGCCCGCCGCCGTGGTGGACAAGCTCAACGCCGACCTGAACGCCGTGCTGCGCGAACCGGAGGTGAACAGCCGCTTCTCCGGCCTGGGCGTGGACGTGGCCACCGAGAGCGTGGCCCACGCGCGCCAGCGCATCGCGCAGGAAGTGGGGACGTGGGACAAGGTGATCCGCGAGACGGGCATTACCCTCTGAACAAAAAAAGCGCAGCCGAGGCTGCGCTTTTTGCTTCTGGTTTAATAGCTGCCAGCGCTTTATCAGAAAGCGCTAGAGGCCATTTTCATGCCTTTTTCTTGACCAGGCCGTAGATCACCAGCAGCACCACGGCCCCGACCACCGAGGCGATCCAGCCCGCCGGCTGGCCGGGCGCGTACCAGCCCATGGCGCTGCCCGCGTAGGTGGCGGCCAGCGAGCCCGCCACGCCCAGCACGGTGGTCATGATCCAGCCCAGCTTGTCGTCGCCCGGTTTCACGGCGCGTGCGATCAGGCCGACGATGAAGCCGACGACGATGGTTCCGAGGATGGAGAGCATGGAGGTAATCCTTTCAAGAAAGAAGGAGGCGACTGTACTGCCTTTGCATGACGGTATCAGGGCCGCACCAGCGTCAGCGGCTCGCCGATGCGCTGCCGGGCGATGTCCTCCACATGGAAGGGCAGGCTGTGCCAGCGCTTGGCCGAGAACGCGCGCAACTGGTCATTGGCATGGGGCGAGGCCGGGTCGGTGGACTGGCCGTAGGTCAGGATGGCCTGGGCCACCGGGCCGCGCGCGTCGAAGGTCACGGTCTGCACGTAGCTCGTGCCGTAGTCGATGCGCAGGCCCCGGTTCGTGATGGGGCCGGGCTCCTGGCGGCCAAGGTTGTTCAGCACACCTTCCATTTCGTCGCCGCCGTGCAGGGCGATGGCTTCCTCGGTGATGTCGGGGCGCTGCACGCTGCCCAGGGTGGCGTCCAGCGCATAGCCCGCGCCGCGCACGGCCTTGACCGCGCCGTCCAGCGCGGCCCAGACCTTGGCGGCGGTGTCGGCGTCGGCCATCTTCAAACCGGCGGGCGTGGCCACGGGTTCCTTGGGGTCGAACGGCACGCGGTACACGCCTGGAATGTTGCGGGCGGTGCGCCAGAACTCGCGGAACAGGTGCGCGCCGCGCGCGTCCACGTCGTTACGCAGGTTCCAGACCTTCAGGGCCGCGCAGCCGTCGCGCGACTCGGGCGTGGGTGCATTGGCGCACGCGGCCAGCAGGTCCGGCACGATGACCGAGGCCATGAAGTTGCGGTTTTGGAACAACTGGTTCTGGATGGCGGCCAGCGTCACCTTGCCCCGGCCCAGCATTTCAGGAATTTCCACCAGGCCCGCGCGCGTGCGCGGGCGCTGCACGCTGGCATCGCCCACCAGGGGCGAGACGTCGCCCCACTTCTGGCCCGGGTGGGTGTAGAGGTAGCTGTCGTTGCTGTTGTGCACCCAGTCGCTGCGGTAGGCCACGGGCATGCGCTCGATGGGGATCAGGCCGGGCACGGGCGAGCGGCTGTCGCGCTGCCAGGCACAGTCGGCGCGCGCGCCGTTTAGCACGATCAGGCCGGCGGCGTTGCGCAGGGCGGCGGCGGGCTTGCTGGGCGCGCAGCGTTCGAGCTGGGCGGCGTCCATGTCGGGCACCACGCTGATGTCGGCATACATGGCGGTGCCATTGCGGTCGGCGGCCAGGGTGTTCACCCAGGGCATGCCGAGGTTGGCCTGGGCCTTGTGCAGGTCCTGCACCGAGCGGGCGCGCGCGAAGGCCAGGGCCGTATCCATCATGCGGGTGTTGCCGGCATTGGCGTCGCGCAGGGCGTAGGCGGTCTTGGCGTTCCAGGTCAGGCCCGCGCGCGGGATGACGACCAACGGGCCCCAGCGGGTGGACCACAGCGTGCGGCCCGCGATGGTGCGGGACGTCATCTTCTCGCTCTTGCCGTCCACGACATAGGCCGTGGGGTCGGCCGGGTCCAGCGCCAGCTCGTACAGCGTGAAGCGCTTGCCGGTGGAGACGGTGTGCGACCAGGCCACGTCCTTGTTGAAGCCGATGGAGACCATGGGGTAGGTGCCGATGCTCACGCCCATCACGTCCATCTGGCCCGGGATGGTCAGGTGCAGCTCGTAGAAGCGGTTGGGGCCGCTCCAGGGGAAGTGCGGGTTGCCCAGCAGCATGCCGCTGCCGTTGGCCGTCACGTCCTTGCCGAAGGCCCAGGCGTTGGAGCCCAGGGGCGAGTCGAGCAGGCCCAGTTCGCGCATCGCCTGGGCGGCGTCGGCCAGGTCCACGGGGGCGGAGGCCAGCGCTGCCTTGGGCTGGGGCGGCTGCGCGCCCAGCATGCCGTCGGCCAGCGCGGCGATGCCGGCCTGCACCGCCACCACCTCGGCCATGCGGCGGTACTCGGGCAGCGTCATGGGCTTCATCCAGGGCTTGCCCCGGCAGGCGTCGGGCAGGCGGGCGGCGTTGTCGGCCAGGTAGCGGTTGTAGCCCGCCACGTAGCCGCGCGCCATGGCCTGGGTCTGGGCGCTGGTGCCGCTCCAGGCGCGCTCCAGCGCGGCGTCGTCCATGTGCGCGGCCATGAACAGGTCGATCTGCTCGTTGGGGATGTAGCGGCGCCCCAGCAGGCCGATGGTCTTGGGGCCGAAGGTGCTGCTGCGCTGGCCGCGCGCGGTGACCAGCGTGTCGGCCGTCATGCAGACGTTGTCCTGCGCGTAGGCATAGGCCACGCCGTAGGCCAGCGATTCGGGGTTCTGCGCGGTGATGTGCGGAATGCCGTGGGTGGTGCGCTGGATGGTCACGCTGCGGTCGCCGCCCGCGGCGCCGGGCTGCACGGCGCAGCCGGCCAGGAAGAGGGCGGCGCTGGCGGCCGCCACGGCGGAAAAGGCGGCGCTGAGGCCCAGGGTCTTTGGCATGGTGGTGTGTCTCCGGTGTTTGTAGGTAGAGGGCGAAGCGCAGCCATGCTACGGCCCGGTCCGGTGGCCGCGTGGTGGCGATACGGCCACAAATGGTGGCAAGATCGCCGCCATGCCCCAACCCCGCTCTTCCCCGCCAGCCCGTGCGAACGCGGGCGTCCTGAATGTGGGCATTCTGTGGGGCCGCGACAGCATCGCCAGCACGGCGGCCGCCGCCGTGGACGTGCTGCGCGCCATGAACACGCTGGCCGCCATGCGGCCCGGCGGCGCGCGGCTGCCGCTGCGCTGGCGCTGGCTGGCCATGCCAAGCCAGGCACCCGGGGAAGAGGGCGCCATGGCGCCGCCCATGCCCGCCTCGGCGGAGCCGGACGGCGCGCTGGACGTCATCGTGCTCCCTGGCTGGCTGGTGCCCACGGGGCCGCAACTGCGCGAGGTCTCCAGCCGCTACAGCCGCCACTTCGGCGCGCAGTTGCGCGCCCACACCGCCGGGGGCGGTCTCGTGGCCGCGCTGTTCAATGGGTCGAGCCTGCTGGCCGACTGCGGCCTGCTGGCGGGGCGCAAGGCCGCCTTGCCCTGGGTGTTCGCGCCCTCGATGCTGCTGCAGTCCGCAGAAGGCGGGCGGCAGGGCGAGCCCGCCGAGGTGCAGTGGCAGCGCGACCGGCCCTGGCAGCGCGACGGCGCGGTCTGGACCACGGCCTCGCTGCAGGAGACCTTGCCAGCCTTCCTGGACCTGCTGGGCTCCACATCCCTGGCCGAGCTGGCGCAGGCCGCATCGCACGTGCTGCTGTTCGACCCCGAGCGGCAACTGACCGCCCCCTCCGGCATGGAAACCCCTACCGGCTCGCCCATGGGCGCGGGCAGCCTGGAGCAGGCCCGCCGCTGGCTGCAGGCCCACCGCAACGAGCCCTACAGCCTGCAGGCCACGGCCCGCGCGGCCGCCACCAGCCCGCGCACCCTGCTGCGCTGGTTCGCGCAGGTGTACGGGCAGACCCCGCAGGACTACCTGCACGGCCTGCGCATCGCCCAGGCCCAGGCGCTGCTGCAGACCACCTACCTCACTGTGGAAGACGTGGCCCAGCAGTGCGGCTACAGCGACACGGGCAGCTTCCGCAAGGTGTTCACGCGCCTCGCCGGCGTGACGCCCGGCGCCTGGCGCGAGCGCTTCCGCCTGCGCACCACGCGCCGGCGGTGGCTGGAGCGGGATCCATCGTAGTGCTATCGGTTCAGTAGCTGCTAGCGCTTGTGCATCAAGCGCTGGCGGCCATTTTCATTCACATCTTTTCAACCCTTCCCATGCAAGCCCTGCTCGACGCCATCGCCGCCATGCCCCTGCCCACCGATGCCTGCCGCATCTTCCACGGCCGGGGCGGCCTGCACCCGGGCTGCGAGCAGTGGGCGCTGGACGCCTACCCGCCCGTGTTCGTGCTCACCAGCTTCGCGCCCGCCACGGAGGACGAACTGGCCGCCATCGGCGCCGCCCTGCAGGCGCGCTGGGCGCTGCTGGCGCCGGGCGAACCGCTGAACTGGATCTTCCAGCACCGGGGCGACCGGGGCCGCAGCGACACGCGCCTGATGGCCGGGGCCGTGCCCGACCCGCACGTGGTCACGGAAAACGGCGCACGCTTTCGCGTGCACGTGCTGCGCGGGCAGAACCACGGCCTGTTCCTCGACATGGCCGAGGGCCGCCGCTGGGTGCGCAACCACACCGCGGCGCGCAGCGGCGACCGCTACGGCTTCAAGGTACTCAACCTGTTCGCCTACACCTGCGCCTTTTCGGTGGTGGCGCTGCAGGCCGGGGCAAAACAGGTCGTCAACGTGGACATGGGCCACGGCGCCATCGCCATCGGCCAGCAGAACCACCAGCTCAACGGCATCGCCACGGGCGCGAGCTTCCTGGCGCACGACATCTTCAGCAGTTGGGGCAAGATCACGCGCGGCGGCCCCTACGGCCTGGTCATCGTGGACCCACCCAGCTACCAGAAGGGCAGCTTCGTCGCCACCAAGGACTACGCACGCCTGCTGCGCCGCCTGCCCGACCTGCTGGCGCCGGGCGGCCATGCGCTGCTGTGTTTGAACGCACCGGAGCTGGGCACGGCCTTTTTGCAGGACCTGATGCGCGAACTGGCGCCGGAGGTGACCTTCATCGAGCGCGTGCCCAACCCGCCCGCGTTCGCCGACGTGGACTCGGAGCGGGCGCTGAAGGTGCTGGCCTACCGCGCGCCCGAACTCGCTCCGGCCACGGCGCCGTAGCCAGGCTCCGGCAGCCGAGGCCGCCAGGTCCCGGATATTTTTTGAAATTCACTCTCGACCCCCTTGACTTCAAGTTGACTTGAACTTTTACAGTCCTTTTGCCGCATCACACCGAACTGCAAAAGGAGCCTTCATGTTCACGTCTCAGGAATCCATCAGCGTCCTGCTCATCGGGGTCGGCGCCACCGCCGTGCTGGATCTGTGGCTGGCCGCTCTGAAGCGGTTTGGCGTACCGACGGGCAGTTTCGCGCTCATCGGCCGCTGGGTTGCACACATGGCCCGCGGCACGTTCCGCCACCCGTCGTCCATCGCCAAGGCCGAGCCGGTGGGCCGCGAGTTGGCCATCGGCTGGGCCACGCACTACGCGGTCGGCGTTGCCTTCGCCGCCGTGCTGGTGGCCTTGCAAGGGGCTGCCTGGGTGCAGAAGCCGACCTTCATTCCGGCGCTCCTGACAGGGGTGGCCACCGTTGCCATGCCGCTGCTGGTGATGCAGCCGGCGATGGGGTTGGGGTTCGCGGCATCCAAGACCCCGGCCCCGCTAAGGAATTGTGCTCGCAGCCTCGCCAATCACGCGGTGTTCGGCGTGGGCATGTACCTGGCTGCAGCCGCTATAGCAGCGCTCATCCACTGACCGTACCGCATGGCTTTAAGGGAACTGGCCCTGCCTTTTCCCAACCCGCCTCGCATCGGACGGACTTCACGATGACGAGCGTGCTTGCAGAGAAGTCCGCCATCCCAACAGGAAACACGCATGACCAAACTGGCCATCATCTACCACAGTGCCCACGGGCACACCGAGCACATCGCCCGCAGCGTTCTGGAGGGTGCGCAGCAGGTCGAAGGCGTTGAAGCGCGCCTCATCGAGGCCGAGGAAATGGCCACGCACCCCCATGATCTCGTTAACTTCGATGGCCTCATCCTGGGCTCCCCGACCTACCTCGGAGGTGTTTCCGGTCCATTCAAGTCGTTCATGGACGCCACGGGCCGGCTTTGGGGCCAGCAAGGGCTCAAGGGCAAGCTGGCCGCCGGTTTCACCGTGTCGTCGCTGCCCGCCGGCGACAAGCAGTCCACGCTGATGTCGATGTTCGTGTTTGCGATGCAGCACGGAATGCTGTGGGTCGGCAACCCCATCCTGCCAGAGCAGCACGGCGGCGTACCCTACGATGAAGCGGCCAATCGCCTGGGCTCATGGTCCGGCCTGATGGCGCAGGCGGGCCACTCGGCGCCGGCCGATGCGTTCGCTCCGGGCGACGTCAAAACCGCCCGCATGTTCGGCCGGAATTTTGTCAACACGCTGCTGCGCGTCAACGCGACAGCGCAGCAACCCGAAACTGCAGAGGCTTGAACCCATGTTCCCCAGGAAATTCGCGCCCGCACTCTTCGGTTTCATCCTCTCGGGGCTGATGTCGCTGCTCGTCTCGGGCATTGCCACCTACCGCGCTACGGGCCTCGCGCCAGGTTTCATCGGCATGTGGACGGCGGGCTGGGTCACTGCGTGGCTGGTGGCGTTTCCCGTGGTCCTTGTCGTGGCACCGCTCACCCGTCGCGCAGTGAGTGCCTTGGTCGCGCAAGAATGAAAGGCACGGGTTTTGTTGACCAGGTGCCGGTTTCCAGGGCACCATGGAAGTTCAAGCCAACCTGAGGTCAAGAGGTTTTTGTGCTCGATATCGCCGAAGTGGCCCGGCGCTCCGGCGTGGCCGCATCCACCCTGCGGTTCTACGAAGAGAAGGGCCTGATCGCCTCTATCGGCCGCCACGGGTTGCGCCGCATGTTCGACGCGCGGGTGCTGGACCAGCTGGCCCTGATCGCGCTCGGCCGCGTGGCCGGCTTCTCGCTGGACGAGATCGCCGCCATGTTCGCGTCCGACGGCCAGCCCGACATCGACCGCGCCCAGCTCAGCGCCAAGGCCGACCAGATCGATGCCACCGTGCGGCGCCTGCAGGCCATGAGCGACGGCCTGCGCCACGCAGCCGTCTGCCCGGCGCCGCGCCACATGGAATGCCCGTCGTTCCGCAAACTGATGCAGGCGGCCGCGGCGGGAGAACTCGCGGCGCCGGAGCCGGCGCGCAAGCGGCGCGGCGGTTAGCCGCCGTTTTCGGCCGGGGGCTCCGCCGTGGCGGCGTGGTGCGCGCCCGCGCCCAGGGCCATTGCCCCCATGCCGCCGCCCGCGCCCATGCCTCCGCCACCACCACCCCCGCCGCGTCCGCCCGCCCCTGCATTGGCGCCGCCGCCGCGCCCCGAGCCGCCCGTGCTGCCAGGGCGCAGCGGGCCCTGGCGCGGCACGGCCAGCGATTCGGGCAGCGGGTCCAGGTCCAGCGCCTCGCGGATGAACTGGCGCAGCGAGACGACCAGCGCCGCCGTCTCGATGCTGCGGCCCTCCACCATGTCCTGCGCCGCGCGCACCGCCAGCGCCACCTGTTCCTGCGTGCCCAGCAGGATCACGTCGGACAGGGCGGCCTCCACCGCGTCGCGCACGCGGCGCTGGCGTTCGCTGCCCGTGGAGGCGGCCTCGTCCTGTTCCGGCCCCTGCGCATCGCGCAGGTCGCGCATGTGCAGCGGGCTCACCAGCAGCTGGCCGGTGAACGAGCCGCCCAGCGTCTTGTAGGCGGCGATCAGGGTCTTGAGCCGCTCGTTGATCTGGCGGTTCTCGCGTTCGCGCCGCCGCTGGATGGTCTGCATGAACACCAGCCGGATGCCCACCATGAGCAGCGTGGCCAGCAGCAGCCCGATGGCGGTGGTGAGCAGGGCGTGCCAGGAGCTGAAGTCGAGGATGTTGCGCATGGGGATAGGGCGGCGGCGGGTGGTGTTGCCCCTATGGTATGCCCCGTTTTCCCGCAGGCATGCCAGACGGCTTCCCGCTATGCTGGGCGCCTTGCAGGCCCGTTGCCCACTTTGCGCCATGAACCCGTCCGAACCCGACAGCACGCTGTACCGCACCCTGCTGGAATCCACCCGCGCCATTCCCTGGAAGATCGACTGGGCCAGCGCCACCTTCGCCTACATCGGCCCGCAGATCGAGGAGCTGCTGGGCTGGAGCCCGTCGAGCTGGGTGACGGTGCAGGACTGGGCCGAGCGCATGCACCCGGAGGACCGTGATCGCGTGGTCAACTTCTGCATATCGCAGTCGCAGTGCGGCGTGGACCACGAGGCGGACTACCGCGCGCTCACGGCCGGCGGCGGCTACGTGTGGATCCGCGACGTGGTGCACGTGGTGCGCAACGCCGCGGGCGAGGTCGAGGCGCTGGTAGGCTTCATGTTCGACATCACCGAGCGCAAGCACAACGAGCAGAGGCTCATGCTGCTGCAGCAGGAGCTGGAGGACCTGTCGTTCCACGACGGCCTCACGGGCGTGAACAACCGGCGCAAGTTCGACGCCGTGCTGCAGCGCGAATGGCAGGAGGCGCGGCGCGAGGTGCGGCCGCTGTCGCTGCTGCTGTTCGACGTGGACTTCTTCAAGAACTACAACGACCACTACGGCCACGTGGAGGGCGACGAGTGCCTGAAGCGCGTGGCCCAGGCCCTGGCCGGCGCCGTGCACCGGCCGCCCGACTTCCTGGCGCGCTACGGCGGCGAGGAATTCGTGCTGCTGCTGCCCGCCAGCGACGCGCAGGCGGCGCGGGCCGTGGCGGAGCGCTGCCGGCAGGCGGTGTTCAAGGCGCAGATCCCGCACGCCGCGTCGGCAGTGGGGCAGATGCTCACGGTGAGCGTGGGCGCGGGCACCATCATCCCGTCCGAGCAGGACGACCCGGTGCGCTTTCTGGAAGAGGTGGACCGCCGGCTCTACCGCGCCAAGCACCTGGGGCGCAACCGCATCGTGGACAAGGCAGCCTAGGAAAGCGCGCGCACGACAGCCTCCCATTCCTCGGGAGTGACGGGCGTGATGGACAGGCGGCTGCCCTTTTGCAGCACGCGCATGCCCGCCAGTTCGGGCCGGGCGCGCATCTCGGCCAGCGGCATCAGCCGGGTCTTCTGCACCGCCTGCACGTCCAGCAGCAGCCAGCGCGGCGCGTCCGGCGGCGACTTGGGGTCGTGGTAGGGCGACTCCGGGTCGAACTGCGTCGGGTCCGGCCGCGTGCCCGAGGCCACGCGGGCGATGCCGGCGATGCCCGGCTCGGGGCAGCTGGAGTGGTAGAACAGCACGCCGTCGCCCACCCGCATCTCGTCGCGCATGAAGTTGCGCGCCTGGTAGTTGCGCACGCCCGTCCAGGGCACGGTGGCGCCGGGGGCGGCCAGGGCATCGTCGATGGAGCATTCGTCGGGCTCGGACTTCATGAGCCAGTAGCGGGGATGGGTGGCGGCGGCGGTCATGGCGCCATTCTGCAATGCTTCTGATTCGATAGCTTCCCGCGCTTGACCAGCAAGCGCTGGAGGCCAAAAAGGCTTGAAACTTCAGCCCGCCTTGCGGAAGGTGAGGTTGATGCGCGCCGCGCCCGTCTGCGGATGCTCGGCCCCGGCCAGCGGCGCCACGCCGTGAAAGCGCAGGCGCGCCGGCCCGCCCCAGACCACCACGTCGCCATGCCGCAACTCCACGCGCAGGGCCTTGTCGGCACGCCGCGCGCCGCCCCACAGGAAGACGGCGGGGATGCCCAGCGACACCGAGACGATGGGGTGCCCGTAGTCGCCCTCGTCGCGGTCCTGGTGCAGCGACAGCCGCGCGCCGGGCGCGTAGCGGTTGATGAGGCAGGCGTCGGGCGCGAAGCCGGGGTAGTCTGCCGCTGCGGCCGCGTCGTGGGCCAGTTGGCTGAAGGCGGCGGGCATGGGCGGCCAGGGCTGGCCCCTCAGCGGGTCCGTGGCGCCGTAGCGGTAGCCGCTCCGGTCGCTGATCCAGCCCAGCGGGCCGCAGTTGGTCATGGCCACCGACATGCGCAGCCCGCCGGGCGTGACCAGGTGGCGGAAGGGCGCCTGGGCGGCGATGGCGTCCACGGCCCGCAGCAGCGCCGCGGCGTGCTCCGCCGCGAAGCCGCGCAGCAGCAGGGCGCCGGGCTCCAGTGCCAGGGCGGGCGGCTCGTCGAACAGACCGGCCGTCATGCCGCGTCGTGGAAGATGATGCCCAGCGTGTGCCGCTGGCCCGAGCGCACGCGGCTCACGCCATGGCGCAGGTTCACGCGGTAGGTGCCGCGCGTGCCCTGCACGGGACGGTGGTGCACGGCGAACGCCACGGCGTCGCCCTGGCGCAGCGGCACCACCTCGGCGCGCGACTGCATCCTCGGGCGCTGCTCGGTCAGCACGAATTCGCCGCCCGTGAAGTCGCGGCCCGGCTCGGACAGCAGCACGGCCACCTGCAGCGGGAACACGTGCTCGCCGTACAGGTCCTGGTGCAGGCAGTTGTAGTCGCCCGGCGCGTACTGCAGCAGCAGCGGCGTGGGGCGCACCTGACCGGCCGCATGGCAGCGCGCGATGAAGTCCGCATGCCGCGCGGGATAGCGCACGGCCAGGCCCATAGCGGCGTTCCAGTGGTTGGCGATGGGGCACAGCGCCGGGTACAGCGCCTCGCGCAGCGCGGCCACCACGTCGGGCAGCGGGTAGCCGAAATACTGGTATTCGCCCAGGCCGAAGCCGTGGCGCTGCATGACTACGCGGCTGCGGAACACGGGCGGGCCCGCCTGGCGGTACAGCGTGGCCAGGGCCGTGCATTCGTCGGGGCGCAGCAGCCTGGGCAGCACGGCGTGGCCCTGGGTGTGCAGCGCGTCGGCGGCGTCCGCCCAGTCCAGCGCCGCGACGCGGCCGGGCCAATCGGTGGGTTCGGTGGCGGCAGCGTTCATGCCTTCTCGCGCTCCAGCAGCGCCTGCTTGCGTTCCACGCCCCAGCGGTAGCCCGAGAGCGCGCCGTCGCTCTTCACCACGCGGTGGCACGGTATGGCCACGGCCAGCCGGTTGGCGCCGCAGGCCTGGGCCACGGCGCGCACGGCGGCGGGGGCGCCGATGCGGCGGGCGATGTCGGCATAGCTGGCCGTCTGCCCCGCTGGAATGGCGCGCAGGGCCTGCCACACGCGCTGCTGGAAGGCGGTGCCCTGCACGTCCAGCGGCAGGTCCAGGCCCAGGCCGGGTGCCTCGACGAAGGCCACCACCTTGGCCACCAGCGCCTCGAAGTCCGCGTCGCCGCCCTGCAGCTCGGCATGCGTAAACCGGTCCTGCAGGTCGCGCACCAGGGCGTCGGGGTCGTCGCCCAGCAGGATGGCGCAGAGGCCGCGCTCGCTCTGCGCCACCAGCAGGGCGCCCAGCGAGCACTGGGCCACGGCGAAGCGGATGCGCTGCGCCGCGCCGCCCGCGCGGTAGCGCGTGGGCGTCATGCCCAGCACCTGGGCGGATTGTTCGTAGAACCGGCCGCTGGACTGGTAGCCCGCGCCGTAGATGGCGTCCGTCACCGAGGCGGCGGGGGATTGCGGCCCCAGCGCCTGGCGCACGCGCTGCTCGCGCCGGGCGGCAGCGTAGGCCCGGGGCGTGAGGCCGGTGGCCTGCTTGAAGATGCGGTGCAGGTGCGAGCTGCTCAGCCCCAGGCTGGCGGCCAGCGCGTCGAGCGTGGGGACGGCGTCGGCTTCTTCGATGAAGCGGCAGGCCTGCGTCACCAGCGCGGCGTGGTGGGCCAGCGCCGTGGACTGGCCGGGCCGGCAGCGCTGGCAGGGGCGAAAGCCCGCGCGCTCGGCGTCGGCGCAGCTCGCGTGAAAGCGCACGTTCTCGGGCCGGGGCGTGCGCGCCGCGCAGCTCGGGCGGCAGTACACGCCGGTGGTTTGCACCGAGTACCAGAAGCTGCCGTCGGCCGCGGCATCGCGCGCGGCCACGGCCGCCCAGCGCGGGTCGGCCTGGGTGGTGGCAGCCTGGAGCTGTGCTGGGGATGAACGGCGGGGCATGGCGATGAGGGCATTCATGGTGGATGGCTCACGAAGGTGTTGCGATGCCATGCACTGTAGGAACCGGGGGCGCGGGGCGCACTCCGGTGCTTGCTTTTGAATTCTGCGCTTTTCAGCGGCGGCGGTTTTGCTCCGCTCTCAATAGCTGGTTGCGCTTGCTGGGAAAGCGCTGGGGGCCAAAAACACTCATCTTCTCCGGCGCTTGCCCGTGCCGCCCCAGCGCTGCGCATCTTCGCCGGGGATGGCCAGCGGGTTGTCCGCCGGCTCGGCCAGCGGCGCCAGCAGGGCCTGCAGGTCGGCCTCGCTGAACTTCACCGCGCCGGCGGCGTCGTGGCCCAGCACGCCTTGCGCCAGCGCGGCCTTGCGCGCCTGCAGCTCCAGCATGCGCTCCTCGATGCTGCCTTGCACCACCAGCTTGTAGACGAAGACGGGCTGGCCCTGGCCGATGCGGTGGGCGCGGGCGGTGGCCTGTTCTTCCACGGCGGGGTTCCACCAGGGGTCGAGGTGGACCACGGTGTCGGCGGCGGTGAGGTTCAGGCCCGTGCCGCCGGCCTTGAGGCTGACGAGCAGGATGGGCGCGCCCCCAGCCTGGAAGTTCTCGACCACCGCGCCGCGCTCCTTCGGCGGAGTCTGGCCCGTGAGGCTGAGGTAGGGCAGGGCGAGGGCGTCCAGCTGCGCGGCCACCAGCGTGAGCATTTCGGTGAACTGCGAGAACACCAGCACGCGGCGGCCTTCCTCGACCAGGGCGGGGAGCGCATCGGCCAGCCATTCGAGCTTGGCGCGTTCGGTGCGGGGTTTCACCTTGGCGCCCTTCACCAGATAAGGGTCGCAGCAGACCTGCCGCAGCTTGAGCAGGGCGTCCAGGATGGTGATCTGCGCCCCGTCGAAGCTCTGGCGCTCCAGCACGCGGCGCACCTGCTTGTCGGCCGTGGTGCGCACGGCTTCGTACAGCTCGCGCTGCTGGCCTTGCAACTCCACGCGCTGGACGACCTCGGTGCGCGGCGGCAGTTCGGCCGCCACGTCCTGCTTGCGGCGGCGCAGGATGAAGGGGCGCACGCGCTGCGCCAGCAGCTGGGCGCGCAGGGTTTCGCCGTTTTCCTCGATGGGTTTGCGCCAGCGGGCATTGAAGCCGCGCGCGTCGCCCAGGAAGCCGGGCATGAGGAAGTCGAACTGCGCCCACAGCTCGCCCAGGTGGTTCTCCAGCGGCGTGCCGGTCAGGCACAGCAGGTGCGGCGCCGAGAGGCGGCGCAGCGCGCGGGCGCTGCGGCTGCCGGCGTTCTTGACCATCTGGGCCTCGTCCAGGATGAGCAGGTGGAAGGGCTCGGCGGCCAGCGCGTCCGCGTCGCGCCAGAGCAGGGGGTAGGTGGTGAGCACCAGGTCGTGCCCGGCGATCTGCAGGTAGCGCCGGCCCCGGTCGGGCCCGTGCAGGCTGAGCACGCGCAGGCCGGGTGCCATGCGCGCGGCCTCGGCCTGCCAGTTGAAGAGCAGCGAGGTGGGCAGCACGGCGAGGGCGGGGCGGGTGAGGCGGCCTGCTTCCTTTTCAGTCAGCACGTGGGCCAGGGCCTGAGCGGTCTTGCCCAGGCCCATGTCGTCGGCCAGGATGCCGCCCAGGTGCTGGGCGCGCAGGTACTGCAGCCAGGCCAGGCCTTCGAGCTGGTAGGGGCGCAGTTGCACCTGCAGACCCTGGGGCGCGGCCACGGGCCGGGGTGCGCCGATGGCGCGCAGGCGCTGCGCGAGCTGGGCCAGCCCTGCGTCGCCCTGCAGCTGCCAGGCGCTGTGTTCGCCCACGCGGTGCACCTGTACCAAGGCGGCGCGCAGGGCCTCGATGCGGCGCGCCTCCCAGGCGCCCAGGCGAAGGGCGGGTAGGGGGTCGCCGTCCTGGCGCTGGTTGCGGGCCGGGTCGGTGAGCAGGTCCACCATCGCGCCCACGATGGCCTTGAGCGGCCCGGCCGGCGCGTCGATGCGGCGGCCGCCCCGCGCGCGCAGCGAGATGATGGCGATGTCGTCGATGGCGGCCATCTGCCGCGCGTTCAGCCAGCGCACGTCGCGGCGCAGCAGGTCGGCCAGCATGGGGGCCAGGTCCAGGGTCTCGCCGTCGATCTCGATCCCCAGGCTCAGCAGCCATGCGCCCTCGCGTTCGGGCAGGTGCAGCTTCTGCACGGGGCGCTGGCGCGGGGCCAAAGGGCCATCGACCTCCCTGGCCAGCAGCTCGCCGGTGCCAGGCGCCAGGTGCAGCTTCCAGCGCTGCACGGGCACGCTTTCGTGCGCGAAGCCGGGGTGGACGACCACGCTCCAGCCCTCGGCGCGCAGTTGGGGGATCTGTTCGGCCCAGAAGTCGCCGAAGTGCGCCTCCTGCGCCAGCGTCCACACGGGGCCCAGCGTGGCGGCGGCGGCGCGGTGGCGCCACTGCAGTTTCTCGGGGGCCACGGGGACCAGGCCCAGGTCCCACACGCGGTCCATGGCATCGGCCTCGGCCGTGAGGTCGCGCTGCAGGCGGATCACGGGGCCGCCGGTGTCGTACAGCTCCTCCACGGGCGCGGCGCGGGTGTGGAGCACGGACGTGGGCGCCGGGGTTTCCCACTGCGCGCCGCCGTCGGTGCGGTAGGTCCAGTCGATGCGGGCCAGGGTCACGCTGCCGCCGCGCGGGCCGAGCACGCCCTGGGGCGCCATGCCCAGCAGGCCCTCGCCCCGGCCCAGGGTCATCAGGGTGACGCGGGGGTGGAAGCGGCCGGGGACCGTGTCATTGGGCGTCATCGGGCGGTGGCGGCGCGGGCATAGGGCGCCGATTGTGCCCGCGCCTGTGCTCTACCTGCGGGGCGCGGGCAGCAACAGCCCGGTTTCCTGCACCACGCGCACGCAGTCGCGCAGGTGCTGCTCGCCCAGGTAGCGCAGCGTGGCGTAGCCGATGGTGGCGGCCACGGCCTGGCCGGCGATGGGCACGTACTTGGCGGCCTGCTTGGTCGTCAGGCGCACGCCCACGGTCTGCGTGGCACGCAGCACCAGTTCGCGCGTGACGAGCTTGCCGATGAGCACCGAGCCCACCAGGCTCACCGCCTTTTGCACCTGCTCGCGCTTGTGCGGGTCGAGCTGGTCGATCTGCTGGGCCGACAGGCCGAACTCCGCGTTGATCTGCGGCAGCAGCCGCGAGAGCAGGGCGGCGTCCACCGCCCAGTCGAGCCCGGGAATGGGCATGCTGCTGGCTGCCGCCGCCACCAGCGCGCGCCGGTGCAGGAGCTTGCGGCTGCGCCGCACGGCGGCGATCAGGGCCGGGTTGCCGGCCGCCATCTGGAGTGCCGTGGCCATGCTCAGCGCTTGCCCTTGACCAGGCTGAACAGCGCCAGCAGCACCATGGCGCCGATGACCGAGGCGATCCAGCCCGCCGCCTCGCCCTGCTGGTACCAGCCCATCGCCAGGCCCAGGTAGGTGGCCAGGAAGGAGCCCGCCACGCCGAGCAGCGCGGTCATGATCCAGCCCAGGTTGTCCCGTCCGGGCTTGAAGGCGCGGGCCAGGAGCCCCACCACCAGGCCCACGAGCAAGGTCCCTATCAGTGCCATCATGGTCGTCGTCCCTTTCCGTCGGTGAGTGATTGTGCTGCGGTGAATGGTGGGGCCGGGGGGCGCATCGGCGTGTCGGACAACATGCCTAGTGGCACCCTCAGGTGCTCAGCGGCCGCTCGAACAGGCATTGCTCCAGCCGGTGGCACGGCAGCGCCAGCCCGGAGATCTCGTGCTGCAGGGCCCCGCAGGCGTAGCGGCCGGCGGGCAGGCTGGCGTGGGCGGCGGCGGTGAGCAGGATCTCGCCCGCGCCCGCGATGTCCTCGCCCAGCTTGCAGGCGCCGTTCATCTCGGCGCCGAACAGGTCCTCGTTGGCGATCACGAGCGTGGGGCCGTAGCCGATGCCGGCGCTCACCATGAGCGCGCGTTCGGGCGGCAGCACGGCGTTCATGGCCTCCAGCGCGCGCAGCGTGTCCAGGGCGGCCTCCAGCGCCTGCTCGGCGCTGGCGAACACGGCGAACAGGTTGTCGGCCTCCTGCTTGATCACCTCGCCGCCGTTGCCCTGGATAGCGGGGCGCGCGGCCTGCTCCATCTGGTGGATCATGGCCAGGAAGTGGATGATCCCGTGCCGCGCCGTGATGCGCGAGAAGCCGCACATGTCCAGCACCAGGATGGCCACGTCGCGCACGAAGGCCTCCTCGATGGCGGCGTCGATGCCGGGCGCGCTGCCCGGCTGCTGGTTGCGCTGCGACAGCAGGCGGCGCAGGTAGGCCTTGTCATGGGGCTTGTCGGTGCGGTGCATGGCGGCGGCGTGTGGGTGCTGTCCGACATCGTAGCGCGGCAGGTGCCGGCTGCGCCCCGGGGGCGACGTGCGCCACACTGGGCCGTCTCCACTGCAAAGAAGGAAGACCATGACACGCCTTTTCTTCCAACCCCGTTGCTTGCTGCGCGGAGTCTCCGTGGCGGCCCTTGCGCTGGGCGCGGGCCTGGCGGCGGCGCAGGCAGGCGACGATGCCTCCCTGGCCCGCGGCGCCGTGCCCGACACCACGCCCCAGCAGCGCTACCAGACGGCCATCCGCGAAGCCGGCGGCGGCCTGAAGGTGAGCCTGGAGGAATGCCGCGCCATGGCGGCGCAGGAGCGCAAAAGCTGCGAATCGCAGGCCCGCGCGCGCTACCAGGCCGACATGGCCGCGGCCCGGGCGATCCTGCGGGGGGACCCGAACGCCGGGCCGGTGAACATCGTGGGCGGCCCGATCCGCAGCACCGAGACGGTGTACCAGGTCAAGCCGTGAGGAATTGCTACTTGGCGGCGGCCGCCGCCGTGTCCATCTCGGTGCCGGCCACGCGGCGGGCGCCGTTGAAGCGGCGCGCCCAGTAGGCCACGCCCATGTCCTCGACACGCACCTCGGCGCCGCTGCGGGGCGCGTGGATGAATTTGTTGTCGCCCACGTAGATGCCCACGTGGCTGAAGTTGCGGCGCATGGTGTTGAAGAACACGAGGTCGCCCGGCTGCAGTTCCTTCTTGTCGATGACCTGCGTGGCGGCGGCCTGCTGGTCGGCCCGGCGGGGCAGCAGCAGGCCCACGGTCTGTTCGTAGATGGCGCGCACGAAGCCGCTGCAGTCGAAGCCGGTCTCGGCGCTGCTGCCGCCGCGCTTGTAGGGCACGCCCAGGAAGCCCATCGCGGTCACCACCAGGCCGGACGCGTGGTCGGCCACCGTATGGGCCTTGTCGGCCACCTTGTGGCTCACATCCTCCAGCCGCGTGAGCAGGCCTTTGTCGGTGATAAAGCGGTCCATGTCGTCGGAATTCGCCGCCTGCGGCGCGGCCTGGGCGGTGGCGGCACAGGCCAGGAGAAGGATGCAGAGCCATCGGGACATGGGGGCGAAGGGTAACACGCTAAGCTCGCTTATCAAAAATCGCCCGCTTTGGAAGGAGGCACCGAGCCATGGACTGGATGCAAAAATGCCATTCCGCGCTTGCCAGCAAAGCGCGAGCAGCTATCTTTATAGGAGCTATGGGTTGGCAGGGGCTGGCGTGGGCGCAGAGCGTGACGCTGGCGCCGGTCGCTACCGGGCTGGCCCATCCGTGGGCAGTGGCCTTCCTGCCCGAGGGGCGATTCCTGGTCACCGAGCGGCCGGGGCGCATGCGCGTGGTCAGCGCGGCCGGCGAGGTGGGGCCGGCGGTCGCGGGCGTGCCCGCCGTCGCCGCGGGCGGGCAGGGCGGGCTGCTGGACGTGGTGGCGGACGCGGACTTCGCGCGCAGCCGCCGCATCTTCTTCTGCTTCTCCGAGCCCGGCCAGGGCGGCAACGGCACGGCGCTGGCGCGCGCCACGCTGTCGCCCGACGCGCGCAGCCTGCAGGACGTGAAGGTCATCTTCAGCCAGCGCCCCAAGGCCGAGAGCGCGCTGCACTTTGGCTGCCGCATCGTGCAGGCGGCCGATGGCAACCTGTTCCTCACGCTGGGCGAGCGCTACCACCGCAAGGACGACGCGCAGAAGCTGGACAACCACCTGGGCAAGGTCGTGCGCGTCACCCCCGACGGCGCGGCGCCGCCGGACAACCCGTTCCTGAAGACGCCCGGCGCGCTGCCGGAGATATTCAGCTACGGCCATCGCAACCCGCAGGGCGCCACCCTGGGGCCGGATGGCCGCCTGTGGATGCACGAGCACGGCCCGCAGGGCGGCGACGAGATCAACCTGCCCCAGCCCGGCCGCAACTACGGCTGGCCGGTCATCACCTACGGCGAGAACTACGGCGGCGGCAAGATGGGCGAGGGCACGGCCAAGGCCGGCATGGAGCAGCCGCTGCACTACTGGGTGCCGTCGATCGCGCCCTCGGGCATGGCCTTCCTGAGCAGCACGTGCTATGGCGAGGCCTGGAAGGGCAGCCTGTTCGTGGGCTCGCTCAAGTTCGGCACGCTGCACCGGCTGGAGATCGGGCCGGACGGCAAGGTGCGGCGCGAGGACAAGCTGCTGCAGGGCAACGGCGAGCGCATCCGCGATGTGCGCCAAGGGCCGGACGGGCTGCTCTACCTGCTCACCGACAGCCCGCAGGGCCGTCTGCTGCGGCTGCAGCCGGGTGGTTGACCGACAATGCCGGCTTTCCGAAGAAGAACAGGACCGCCGCCATGCTGCTCGATGCCACCGAATCCCAACTCGTCCTGGTCGACTACCAGGAACGCCTGATGCCCGCCATCCACGACGGCACCGCCGTGCTGGCCAACGCCCGCCGCCTGGCCGAGGCGGCGCGCCTGCTCGGCGTGCCCGTCTGGGGCACGGAGCAGAACCCCTCACGCCTGGGCGCCAACGACGCCGCGCTGCGTGCCCTGTGCCAGCGCACGCTCGCCAAGATGCATTTCAGCGCCGCCGAGGAAGGCCTGGGCGAATGGCTGCGCCCCGCGCCCAAGCCCCAGGGCGGCAACGCGCGCAGCCTGCCCAAGCACTTGCAGAAGCCCCAGCAGCCTGCGGACGAGCGCCCCAGCATCGTCATCGCGGGCTGCGAGGCCCACGTGTGCCTGCTGCAGACCGCGCTGCAGCTGGTGGAGGACGAATTCGAGGTGTGGGTCGTCACCGACGCCTGCGGCTCGCGCACCGAGCGCAACCGCGACGCCGCCTTCGACCGCCTGGCCGGCGCGGGCGCCGAGCTGGTGACGACCGAGATGGTGATCTTCGAATGGCTGGGGAGCTGCGAGAACCCGGCGTTCAAGGAAGCGCTGGCACTGGTCAAGTAGCTTATTTTTAAGGTCTTTTTGGCCTCCAGCGCTTGCCCAGAAAGCGCTGGCAGCTACGGAATGAATAGCAAGAACCTGCTGGACGGGCTCAGCCGCTCAGAGCGGCGACCAGCAGGTGCGGCTGCAGCGGCTTGTCCAGGTGCTGGTCGAAGCCCGCGTGCAGCGCGCGTTCGCGGTCCTGCGGGCGGGCGAAGGCGGTGAGGGCGACGGCGCGCAGCGGGGCGCGGCCCTGCTGCTTTTCCAGCGCGCGGACGGCGGCGATGAACTCGTAGCCGTCGCGGCCGGGCAGGCCAATGTCGCTCACGATCAGTTGCGGCCAGGCCGTGTCCAGCTGCGCCAGGGCCCCGTCGTAGTCGAACGCCAGGCGCACGTGGGCGCCTTCGTCGGCCAGCACCACGTTCAGCATCTCGCGCGTGTCGGCGTTGTCTTCCACCACCAGGATGTCCTTGCCCTGCAGCAGGCGCTGCCCGCTGCCCGCGTCGGCGCCGCTGGCGGGTGGCGGGGCGGCGCTTTCGTGGTGGGCGACGTTCATGCGCGCCGTCATCGTCGCGCCCTGGCCGGTGCCCGCGCTGGCGGCGGTAATGGTGCCGTCGTGCAGCTCCACCAGGTGTTTGACGATGGACATGCCCAGCCCCAGCCCGCCGTGCGCGCGGTTGCCGGGCGTGTCGCTCTGGGTGAAGCGCTCGAACAGATGGGGCAGAAATTCCGGCGCGATGCCGATGCCCTCGTCCTGCACCTCCAGCAGCAGCTCGTCGCCCCGGCGCGCCAGGCGCACCGTGACGGCGCCGCCCTGCTGGGAGAACTTGATGGCGTTGGTGACGAGGTTCCACACGATCTGCTGGAAGCGCGTCACGTCCAGCCACGCATCCTGGCCGCTGTCCATGCCGGCGGATTCGATGACGAGGGCGATGTTCTTCTGCTGCGCCTGGTCGCGCAGCGCGTCCAGCGAGGTGTGTGTCAGCTCCAGCGGCCGGGCCCATTCGCGGTGCAGCCGCAGCTTGCCCGAGGCGATGCGCGAGACGTCCAGGATGTCCGAGATGATGCGCCCCTGCGCGTTGGCGCCGCGCTCGATGGCGTCCAGCCCGCGCGCCAGGCTCTCGGGCGTGCGGTTGGCGCGGCGCAGCATGTGCACCCAGCCGGTGATCAGGGTCAGCGGCGTGCGCAGCTCGTGCGAGAGCACGGCCACGAAGTCGTCCTTGGTGCGGCTTTGCCGCTCGGCCTGCACGCGCGCGGCCTGTTCGCGCTCCAGCAGATCCTGGCGGCGGCGCTCGAAGTCGATGCGTTCGGTGAGGTCGCGGGCGATGCCGATGCGCACGCCGGGCTCCTCGTGGTCGGAGAGGTTCCACGACAGCAGCATCTCGCCGCCGTCGGCGCGCAGCATGGGCAATTCGCCCTGCCAGGGCATGGCTTCCTGGCCCTGGCCGTGCTCGAACAGGCGCTGCGCGAAGGCCTGCCACGCGGCGGGCGCGAGCGCGGTGACGGCCACGCCCACCAGCTCGTCGCGCCCGCGCTGGAACAGCGCCTGCGCGGCCGGGTTCACGTCGGCGAAGCGGCCCGCCGTGTCGATGAGCATCATGGCCACGGGCGCCTGGTCGTAGATGGCGCGAAAGCGCGTCTCGGAGCGGCGCAGTTCGTCCTCGGCTGTGCGCGCGCGGATCAGCGCCTGCAGCGTGGCCAGCAGCAGGGCGGGCTCGGCCGGGTGGACCATGTAGGCGTCGGCCCCGGCGTTGAGGCCGGCCACCTTGTGCTCGTTCTGTACGTAGGCGGCCGACAGGTGCACGATGGGCGTGAGCGCGGTGCGCGCGTTGGCGCGCAGGCTGCGGCAGACCTCGAAGCCGTCCATGTCGGGCAGGTGCACGTCCAGCACCACCGCCGCGATGCCCATGCCGGCCTGCGCCAGCGCCTGCGCGCCGGTTTCCGCCTCCACCACCGGGAAGCCGGCGGCGCGCAGCACGCGCGACGTGGCGTAGCGGGTGGCCGGGTTGTCATCGACCACCAGCACCGCGTGGAGGCTGCGGTCGATGGTGGGGGAGATCCATTGGGAATGGGGCATGGCTATCCTCCACCCGCGCTCTGCGGTGCGTCCGTGGTGAGCCGCGCCGGCACGATGACCGAGAACACGGAACCCCGGCCCAGCTCGCTCTGCGCCTCGACCGTGCCGCCCAGCAGGGTGGCGAGCTGGCGCGACAGCGCCAGGCCCAGGCCGGTGCCGCGCAGGCGCTTCTGGATGGGCGAGTCCACCTGCGAGAAGTCGTTGAACAGCCGGGGCAGGTATTCGGGCGCGATGCCCACGCCCGTGTCGGCGACTGAAAAGCGGATCAGCCCCTGGCCCTCGGTGCGGGCCGAGACGCGCACCTCGCCCTGGGGCGTGAACTTGACGGCGTTGGAGATGAAGTTGCGCAGGATCTGCGAGAGCTTGCGGTCGTCGGTGTACAGGCGCGGGATGCCCTCGGGCTCCTCGAACACCAGGTTGAGCGCTGCGTTGTGGAGGATGGGCTTGAACATGCCGCGCAGCGCGGCGAACAGGTCCATCATCTCGAACCATTCGGGCGAGATTTCCAGCCGGCCGGCCTCGATCTTGGCCAGGTCCAGCAGGTCGTTGACCAGCTCGGAAAATTCCTCGCAGGTGCCGGCGATGAAGCGCACCTGGCGCTCCTGTTCGGGCGTGAGCGGGCCGTCCACGCGGTCCAGCAGCAGCCGCGTGATGCTCAGCGTGGCGCCGATGGGCGTGCGGAACTCGTGGCTCATGTAGGACAGGAACCGGCTCTTGAGCTGGGTGGCCTGGCGCAGTTCGTGGGCCTGCTCGTCCAGCTCGGCATAGAGCGCCACCACGCCGCGGTTGGTCTCCTCGACCTCGGCGCGCAGGGTCTCCACTTCTAGCCGCAGGGCCTCGGCCTCGGCCCGGCTCGCGCGCAGTTGCGCCTCGGTGTCTTCAGTCAAAGGCTTCTCCCGGTTGCAGGACGAGCACGGTGGCGTCGTCGCGTCCGCGGCCGTGCCGCCAGGCGATGGAGGCGGCCAGCAGGGCCGGGTCGCGCGGCAGCAGGGCGGCGAAGTCCTCGCTCTTCCAGCGCGTGGCCACGCCGTCGCTGTGCACCACGGCCACGGCGTGGGCGGGCAGCGGCTGGGTGGCGGCCTCGGCCTTGAGGCGCATCTGCAGGCCCGCCGTGCCGTGCGGCGTGGTCAGGGTGTTGTCGGTGGTGCCCGAGACCAGCCGCCCCAGGACGTTGCCCGCGCCCGTCCAGCACACGCTGCCGGGCGCGGTGAGGTGGGCGGCGAACACGGCGGCCCCGCGCGTGGTGCGCAGCGCCGCGTGCAGTTGCGGCAGCAGGGCGTCGGGGCTGGCGAAGGGCTGTTCCAGGAACACGTCCACCGCCGCGCAGGCCGCCACGGCCGCCAGCGGCCCGTGGCCCAGGCCGTCGGCCACGAGCAGCGCCAGGCGCCCCTCGTCCAGCACGGCGGCCCAGCCGTCGCCGCACACCGTCTCGCCGGGAGCGCACAGGCTCACGGCGCCCAGCCGGGCGGCGGGCCGCCGGGGCGCGTGGGCACGAGGCAGTCGCACCCGCGCCATGCAGACCGTGCCCTCGGGTGAGGAGGCCAGGTCGAAGTCGTCGGCCAGCCGGCGCAGCGCGCCCAGGCCGGTGCCGGGCGAGCCCGTGCTGGTGGAGTTGCCGTCCTGCATCGCGCGCGGCAGGTCGGCGATGCCCGGCCCCCTGTCCAGGGCGAGCACCTCCACTTCCTGCAGCCCGTTCTTGACGGCGATCCACAGCGCGCCGTCCACGGCGTGGCGCATCAGGTTGGTGCCCAGCTCGGTCACGACCAGGGACAGGCGGCCCGCGTCGGACTCGGGCCAGCCCCAGGGCTCGATGGCCTTGGCGGCGAAGCGCCGGGCCTCGCCGACGCGGCTCGCGTCGGCGACGGGAAAGGCGTGGTGGCACCAGCCACGGATCACTTCCACTGGGTGATGCTCACGCGGGTGCCCTTGCCGGGGGCGGAATCGACCACGAAGTCGTGGACCAGCCGCTTGCTGCCCGGCAGGCCCAGGCCCATGCCCGCGCCGGAGGTCCAGCCGTCGGTCATGGCCAGCTTGAGGTCGGCGATGCCCGGCCCCTCGTCCTCGAAGTGCAGCGCCAGGCCCGCGCGGCCGTCGCGCGCGAGCAGCTCCCAGCGCATGCGCCCGCCGCCGCCGTGGATCAGTGTGTTGCGCGACAGCTCGCTGGCGGCGGTGATCATCTTGGTCTGCTCCACCAGCGACAGCTTGATTTGCTGGCACAGCTGGCGCACGGTCTGGCGGGTGAGCACCACGTGCTGCTCGGTCGTGAGCGGCATCGTGCCGGTCGGATCAATGGCGGCCAAGGCGGCTCTCCTCCTGCGCGCGGCGCAGCAGGGCCATGCCGCGCTCCACGTCGAGCGCGGTGCGCACGCCGTCGAGCGACAGGCCCAGTTCCACCAGCGTGATCGCCACCGCCGGCTGCATGCCCACCACCACCGTGGCCGCCGACAGGATGCGCGCGATGCCCGAGATGCTGGTGAGCATGCGGCCCACGAAGGAGTCCACGATCTCCAGGGCCGAGATGTCGATCATCACGCCCGTGGCGCCGGTCTTGGCGATGCGGTCGGCCAGGTCCTCCTGCAGCCTGAGCGCGGTCTGGTCCTGCATGTCGAACTGGATGGTGACGAGCAGCGTGTCGCCCATGCGGAGGATGGGGATGCGGTCCATGGTGGCGCCCTGCTCAGTGCTGGCGGCTGAACTGCCAGCCGGTCTTCTGCAGCGCCAGCGCCAGCGCGTCGGCCAGCGTGGCCTTGGTGGCGATGCCCTGCAGGTCGATGCCCAGGTGCACGATGGTCTGCGCGATCTGCGGGCGGATGCCGCTGATGATGCAGTCCGCGCCCATGAGCCGCAGGGCCGTCACCGTCTTGAGCAGGTGTTGCGCCACCAGCGTGTCCACCGTGGGCACGCCGGTGATGTCGATGATGGCCAGCTCCGAGCTCGTCTCCACGATTTTCTGCAGCAGCGTCTCCATCACGATCTGCGTGCGGTGGCTGTCCAGCGTGCCGATGATGGGCAGGGCCAGGATGCCGTCCCAGAGCTTGACCACCGGGGTGGACAGCTCCAGCAGCTCTTCCTGCTGGCGCACGATGATGCTCTCGCGCGCGGCCTGGAAGGTGGAGACGGTGTACTGCGCCATGCTGTCCACCAGCCGCGTCAGCTCCCAGAACAGCGCCGGGAGCTGGACGCTGTCCAGCCTGGCGATGTGCGCCTGCAGCGCGGTGAGCAGCGGCTTCTTGAGCGCCAGCACGAAGACGCTGGTGTCCCCAGCGCTCTGGCCCTGGGCTGCGCGCGAGCGCGACAGGTCCGACAGCACGCCGTGCAGCTCGGCCCAGCGCGCATCGGTGAACGCGTTCACGTCCGCGCCCGTGCGCAAGGCCTTCGCCAGCGCCGCCACGATCTGCGCCGCGTCGCCCGACGCCGTGCGGACGGCTGCGGCGCTGCCGGCCTTGGCTTCGTCCAGCCATTCCTTGATGACGGCGGGAGCGTCGTTCTCCAGCGTGGAGACGACGAGGTCGGCGATTTGGGTCATGGCGGCGCTTTGGTAAGGAAGTGAAAATTCATTGTAGGAGCGCCATCGGTGCCTGGGCTGTGGGGCAAGGCCCCGACCCGACGTTGCGCTCGCAGTCGGCGCGTTGTCCTACAAAAAAAGGAAAGAGAGCATTTCCAAGGGCGCACGTCAGCTTGCAGCAAGCCCGTCATGAATAATTATGAATTCAGAACGGGGCGTGCCCAGGCACTGGGAAGCGCACCGGGAGATCCGAGGAGACACCACGCCATGACGACCCGCTATGCCGACTTCTACCGCCAGTCCATCGACCAGCGCGACGCCTTCTGGGCCGAGCAGGCCCAACTGATCGAGTGGCAGACCCCGCCGCAACAGGTGTGCGACTACAGCAACCCGCCGTTCGCGCGCTGGTTCGCGGGCGGCACCACCAACCTGTGCCACAACGCGGTGGACCGGCACCTGAAGGACCGCGCCGGCCAGAACGCGCTGGTGGCCATTTCCACCGAGACGAACACCGAGCGCGCCTACACCTTCGCCGAACTGCATGCCGAGGTGCAGCGCATGGCGGCGGTGCTGCAGGCCCTGGGCGTGAAGCAGGGCGACCGCGTGCTGATCTACATGCCCATGATCGCCGAGGCGGCCTTCGCCATGCTGGCCTGCGTGCGCATCGGCGCGCTGCATTCGGTGGTGTTCGGCGGCTTCGCGTCGGGTTCGCTGGCCTCGCGCATCGAGGACGCCGAGCCCACGGTGGTGGTGAGCGCCGACGCGGGCTCGCGCGGCGGCAAGGTCGTGCCCTACAAGCCGCTGCTGGACGAAGCCATCGAACTGTCGAAGCACAAGCCCCGGGCCGTGCTGATGGTGGACCGGGGCCTGGCCCCCGCCGCCATGCGCGCCGGGCGCGACCACGACTGGGCCGCGCTGCGCGCCCAGCACCTGAATACCCAGGTCCCTTGCGCATGGGTGGACGCCGCGCACCCCAGCTACACCCTGTACACCAGCGGCACCACCGGCAAGCCCAAGGGCGTACAGCGCGACACCGGCGGCTACGCCGTGGCGCTGGCCGCGAGCATGAAGCACATCTTCGACGCCAAGCCGGGCGAGGTGTACTTTGCGACCAGCGACATCGGCTGGGTGGTCGGCCACAGCTACATCGTCTACGGCCCGCTGCTCGCGGGCATGACGACCATCTTCTACGAAGGCCTGCCCACGCGGCCCGACGCGGGCGTGTGGTGGGGCATCGTGGAGAAGTACCAGGTCACACACATGTTCTCGGCTCCCACGGCGGTGCGGGTGCTCAAGAAGCAGGACCCGGCCTACCTGCAAAAGCACAGCGTGAAAAGCCTCAAGGCGCTGTGGCTGGCCGGCGAGCCGCTGGACGAGCCTACGGCGCAGTGGATCAGCGACGCGCTGCGCGTGCCCATCATCGACAACTACTGGCAGACCGAGACCGGCTGGCCCATCCTGACCCTGGCCAACGGCGTGCAGCCCCAGTCCCCGCGCTTCGGCAGCCCCGGCAAGGCCATGTACGGCTACGACGTGAAGCTCATCGACGAAGTCACCGGCGCCGAGCTGACGGGCGCCAACCAGAAGGGCGTGGTCGCCATCGAAGGCCCGCTGCCGCCCGGCTGCATGCAGACCGTGTGGCGCGATGACGCGCGCTTCGTCAACACCTACTGGAAGAGCATCCCCGGCCGCCTTATCTACAGCACCTTCGACTGGGGCATCCGCGACGCCGACGGCTACTTCTTCATCCTGGGCCGCACCGATGACGTGATCAACGTGGCCGGGCACCGCCTGGGCACGCGCGAGATCGAGGAGAGCATCGCCGCCCATCCCGGCATCGCCGAGGTGGCCGTGGTCGGCGTGGCCGACAACCTCAAGGGCCAGGTCGCCATGGCCTTCGCCGTGGTGCGCGACGCGGCCAGCATCGCCGACGACGCGGCGCGCCTGAAGCTCGAAGGCGAGGTGATGAAGCAGGTGGACGGCCAGCTCGGCGCCGTGGCCCGGCCGTCGCGCGTGTTCTTCGTGACGGTGCTGCCCAAGACGCGCAGCGGCAAGCTGCTGCGCCGTGCCCTGCAGGCCGTGGCCGAGCGGCGCGACCCGGGCGACCTGACCACCATGGAAGACCCGGCGGCGCTGCAGCAGGTGAAGGATTTGGTGGGGTGATCCGGCGCCAGCCGCTGCGGTTCCTGCCGCGGTCAGAGATGGTCAAGCCTCAGCGGCAGCGGCTCGCCCAGCCAGACGGCATGCACGGTGTGCGCGGCGACTTCGTCCGCCAGCAAGGGGTGAATTAATACGGACCTGCCACGCCGGCAGTTTTCCATCACCTGCCTGACTTCCTGCGAAAACTCCTCGCCATACTCCAACTGGAACATCGGCAGGGGTAGGGGCCCCGCCGCCCTCAGGAGCAGCGGGCCTACGCGCACGGACTCCGGCAACTGCGAAATCATCTGTTCGCGGATCCAGCTTGCCGTCTGCTGATCGGACGGCGCAAAGAACAGGTGGGCATGAAAGTTCATCGATGATCAGCCGGCAGAAGCTCAGGCGGGCAACAGTCCCGTGAAGGCGGGTGCAGCCATGGTGGGGGTGAACTGGATGATCTGGTAGCTGGCTACTCCGTGGACATGAAACGGATCCTGGGCCAGGACGGCCTCCAGTTCCTCGCGCGTTCCGGCCTTGGCCAGGATGACGCCACCCTCCCTCGGCTCCTTGCGGCCCGACAACAAGAAAACGCCAGCCGCGTAGTGGTGCTGAAGGTATTCCCGGTGCGCGTGCAGATGCTGATCGACTTCATCGATCGGTGCGGTGTAGGTGAGCAGAACCACGAACATTCTCGAATCCTCTTGCCGGCGCGATGCCCAGGCACACTGCCGAGATACTATAAAAATGATAGCTTTCAGCGCTTATCTCATAAGCGCTGCATGCGAATTTTACTATCATGGCCTTGCGCAGGACGGCGCCATGATGGCCGCGAGCGCTTGCTGAACAAAATGAAGGATGGGGTGCGCCGCGCGTCGGCGGCCAAGGCTATGCTCGGCTGCTAGTTCATTCCTTTTGCCGAACCGCCATGCGCCTTGCCGTTGAAAACCTCGAAGCCTCCAAGATCCGTGAAGTCGCCAACGCCGGCATGGGCCGGGCCGACGTGCTGGCCTTCTGGTTCGGCGAGAGCGACGAGGTCACGCCCGAGCCCGTGCGCCGGGCGGCCATCGCCTCCATCGAACGCGGCGAGACCTTCTACGCCCACAACCTGGGCCTGCCCGAACTGCGCGCAGCCATTGCGGCCTACGCCAGCGCGCTGCACGGCCCTGTCGATGCCGGGCGCATCGCCGTCACCTCGGGCGGAGTCAATGCCCTGATGATCGCCATGCAGGCGCTGCTGGACGCGGGCGGCGAGGCGGTGGCCGTCACGCCCGTGTGGCCCAACCTCACGGCCCAGCCGGCGGTGCTGGGCGCGCGGGTGCGCTGCGTGCCGCTGCGGGCAGAGCAGGGCGCCTGGACGCTGGACCTGCAGGCGCTGCTGGATGCCATCACGCCCGCCACGCGCCTGCTGATCGTGAACGCGCCGAACAACCCCACGGGCTGGACGCTCACGCGGGAAGAGCAGCAGGCCATCCTTGCGCATTGCCGGCGCATGGGCACCTGGATCCTGTCCGACGAGGTGTACGAGCGCCTGTACTACGAGCCCACGCCCAACGGCTGCGCGCCGAGCTTTCTGGACATCGCCGCGCCCGATGACCGCTTGATCGTGGCGCAGAGCTTTTCCAAGAGCTTCCTGATGACGGGCTGGCGCCTGGGCTGGCTGGTGCTGCCGCCCGCGCTGGTGGACGGCGTGGGCAAGCTCATCGAATTCAACACCTCCTGCGCCAGCGTGTTCACCCAGCGCGCGGGCCTGGCGGCGCTGGAGCATGCGGGCGAGATCACGCCGCCGCTGGTCGCGCACCTGCGCCGCTGCCGCGACACGCTGCTGCCCCAGCTGGCCGCGCTGCCGCAGGTGGAGGTGGCCAGCCCGCGCGGCGGCATGTACGCCTTCTTCCGGCTGCACGGCTTTGGCGATTCGCTGGACGTGGCGCGGCGGCTGGTGGCCGAGGCGGGCCTGGGCCTCGCGCCGGGCAACGCCTTCGCGCCCGAGGCGCAGGGCTGGCTGCGTTGGTGCTTCGCTTCCCGGGACGCTGCGCGGCTGGAGGCAGGTGTGCAGCGCCTGCGCGATTGGCTATCGAAACAATAGCTGCTGGCGCTTGTCAGATAAGCGCTGGAGGCCGATTTGGCTTGAAGACTACGCCGGCCGCTGCCGCTGCCAGCCCACGGGCGGCCGCCACTGCGCCGTCCAGCCGACGAAGTCCGCCAGCGGCATGGGCCGCGCGATGCAGTAGCCCTGCGCCTGGGCGCAGCCCAGCTGCAGCAGCATCTGGCCCTGCTCGACCGTCTCCACGCCCTCGGCGATCACGCGGTAGCCGAAGGAGCGGGCCAGGCCGATCACGCCCTGCACGATGGCCAGGTCGCCGGGGTCGCCCATCATGCCGTGCACGAAGCTCTGGTCGATCTTGAGCGTGTCCATGGGCAGGCGGCGCAGGTAGGTGAGCGACGAGTAGCCGGTGCCGAAGTCGTCCAGCGACACCGTCACGCCCAGCGTGCGCAGCGCGGTCAGCGCCTGCGTGACGGCGGCCAGGTCGTAGAGCGCGGCGCTTTCGGTGATCTCGATCTCCACCAGGTGGCCGGGCACCGTGGGGTGGCGCGCCAGGCACTGGGCCATCCAGTCCGCGAACTGGGGGTGCTGCAGGTGCTGGGCGGCGATGTTCACGCTCAGCGGCATGGGCATGTGCTGGGCCTGCAGCTGTTCCAGGATGGTCAAGGCCGTCTCGACCACCCATTCGCCGAAGCTGATCTCCAGCTCCGTGCCTTCCAGCAGCGGCAGGAACTCGCCCGGCGGCACCAGGCCGCGTTGCGGGTGCTGCCAGCGGGCCAGTGCCTCGGCGCCCACCACGGCGCCGCTGCGCATGTCCACCTTGGGCTGCAGGTAGAGCGTGAACTGGGCATCCGCCAGCGCGTCGCGCAGGTGGCGGCCCTGTTCGCGCAGCTGCTGCAGCGCGCGCTCCTGGGCCGAGTCGAACTGATGGAAGCGGTTGCGTCCGGCCTGCTTGGCGGCGTACATGGCCTGGTCGGCATGGCGCAGCAGGGCGTCGGCGTCGGCGTCGTCCTGCGGGAACACGGTGTAGCCGATGCTGGCCGTGACCACCACGCGTTCGGCGTCGAGCGTGTAGGGGGCCGAGACGCTTTCCATCACGCGGTGCAGCATGCCCTCGCAGTCGTCCACCGAGGCCAGTTCGGGCATGAGGATCACGAACTCGTCGCCCCCCAGGCGGGCCACGCAGTCCAGCGGGCGCAGCGCGCGCGTGAGGCGGCCGGCCACCACCACCAGCAGCCGGTCGCCGGCGCCGTGGCCCAGGCGGTCGTTCACGGGCTTGAAGCCGTCGAGGTCCAGGTAGGCCACGCCCAGCTGCGTGCCGCCCTGGCGCGCCTGGGCCATGCAGTCCTGCAGCTTGCGGGCCAGCAGCACGCGGTTGGGCAGGCCGGTGAGCGCGTCGAACAGCGCCAGCCGCTGCAGCAGCACCTCCTGCTCGCGCTGGGGCGTCACGTCGATGGCCACGCCCAGCATGCGCTCGGGGCGGCCCTGGGCGTCGAAGCCGACGATCTTGCCCAGATTGCGCACCCAGCGCACGGCGTCGCCGGCCTGGTTCACGCGCCAGGTGGCGTCGAACGGCGTGCCGGGGTGCTCGGTGTGGCGCGCCAGTTCGGCGGTGATGCGGTCGATGTCGTCCGAGGCCATGCCGCTGGTCCACTGGGCCACGGCCCGCGGGTCGTCCTCGGACGGGATGCCGCGCATCGCGCGCCAGCGGCTGTCGCCCGAGACGACGCCGGTCTGCAGGTTCCAGTCCCACAGGCCCAGCGACGCGGCGGAAATGGTCAGCGAGAGCAGCTCCTCGCGCTCGCGCACCTGTTCCTCGGTGCGCTTGCGGTCGGTGATGTCGTGCACCGAGAACAGCCAGCACGGCTCGCCGTCGAATTCGGTGGAGCGCATGGACTGCAGCACGGTGCGCGGCGGGCCATCGCGTACGTTCAGCGTCACTTCGTAGCTGTTGAGCTGGCCGGTGCGTGCCACCGCTTCCATGAGGCGCTGGCGGTCTTCGGCGGTGAAGATGCCCAGCTCGATGGCCGTGCGGCCGATGGCCTGCTCGCGCGGAATGCCCAGCATCTCCACCCAGGCGGGGTTGATGTCCACGTAGCGCCCGTCGGCGCGGCTCGACAGGCCCATGGGGTAGGGCATGAGCTGGAAGATGCGCGAGAAGCGCTCCTCGGACTGGCGCAGGCGCTGCTCGGCGCGCTTGGCCTCGTCGATGTCCTGGATCACGCCGCGCAGCCGCGTGACGCGGCCGTTCTCGACCACGGGCTCGCCGCGCGCGCGCACCCAGACGAGGCGGCCGTCGGCGTGCTGCACCTCCATCTCGATGCTCCACTCGGTGCGCTCGTGGATGCTCTGGCGCAGCCTGGCGCGCAGGGCCTCGCGGTAGGGCGGCGCCACCATGCGGTTGACGTAGTCCATGGGCAGGGGCGTGCCCGGCACCATGCCGTGGATGTCGAAGCACACGTCCGTCCAGTAGGCGAAGCCCTTGCCCAGCTCGTCCTCCCACGCGCCCAGCCGCGCCAGCCGGCCGGCCTGCTGCAGCAGGCTGTTGAGGGCACGCAGCTCGTCACTGGTGCGTTGGGCTTCGGTCATGTCGTGGAAAACGAAAACAAAACAGTTCTCGCCATCCACAAGCACGGAGCGTGCCGACATCAGCCCCGGGATGCGCACGCCCCGGCTCAGGCTCTGCGCCATGAGCGGCAGGCGGTCCACCTTGCCTTCGCGGCGGAAGGTCTCCACCAGGCGCGCGCGCTCCTGCTCGCTGGCCCAGATCTTCAGCTCGGTGGAGGTGCGGCCGACCACCTGCTCGTGCGTCACGCCCAGCACCTCGCAGAAGGCGGGATTCACGTCGATGTAGCGGCCGTCCGAGATGCGCGAGATGCCGGCCGGGTCGGGCAGCGTCTGGTAGAAGGTGGTGTACTTGGCTTCGGACGAGCGCAGCGCGTCCTCGGCCTCGCGGTGGGCGGTGATGTCCACGTCCATGCCGATCAGGGCCGTGGGCCGGCCCTCGGCGTTGCGCCGCGACACGGTGCCCCGCGACATCAGCCAGCGCCAGCGGCCCGACAGGTCCATCACGCGGAACTCGGCCTCGTAGGCCTCCTCCAGGCCGTCCATGGCGCGCGCCAGCTTGGCGGCGTTGCGCTCCGCGTCCAGCGGGTGGCGGCGCGCGTACCAGCGCTGCCAGATGTCGGGCGCGCCGGCATCGGCGCTGGTCAGGCCGAAGGCTTCGTAGAAGCTGCCGGCAAAGCGGAACTCGCGGTGTACCACGTCCCATTCCCAGCGCCCGCCGCCCAGCGAGTCGAGGGCCAGGCGCAGCTGCTGCTCGCGCTCCTCCAGCGTGTGGTTCGCGGTCTCCAGCGCCAGCACCGACAGCGCCTTGCCCGCCAGCAGCTGCCGCCCTGCGCCCAGGATCAGGATGCCCACGCCGTGGTACCAGGGCAGCAACTGCCGCCACCCGGCCGCCGAGTCCGGCACCGGCGCGGCGCCGCTGGCCACCAGGCACAGCGCGACCACCGGGGGCAGGGTGAGGGCCATGCCCGTCATGCCCACCCACGGGTTGGCGCCCGGGCGCAGGTCCACACGGCGCCACAGTGCGCCCAGGGCACCCGCGCCCGCCAGGACCAGCACGGCGGCCCAGCCGGCCGAGCTGTCCAGCCACAGCACCGCCACCATGGCCACGGCCGCCGTGACCACCGATGCCAGCACCCCGAAATACAGCCCCATGAACGCCGTGGCCGTGGGGTAGGCCGCTACGCCCAGCTCGGGCGCGTTCAGGCGCAGCACCACCAGCACCAGGGCCGACACCACGCCGCCCGCCAGCCCGGCCGCGAGCTGCGTGCGCCGCGAGGGGTGCAGGATCTCGCCCGGCTGCAGATGCGCCAGCACCAGGACGATGAGGATCAGCAGGCCGCCGGCCAGCAGCGCGTTATGGGCCATGGAGCACGGCCTGGCGCCGGGAGGGGCCGCTCATGGGCCCAGGAAAATGAAAGCCGGGCCGCCGCGCCATTGCAGCGGCGCACGCAGATGGACGGAAACCCGGCGCAAGAACCATGCGCCGAGTTTAGGCGCGTTCGGCGGGGGCGGCGCTCGCGCGTCCTGTCCTGATAAGCCCGGTTGACAACACCGTGCCGCACACGATCACCAGGGCGCAGCCCATCATCCACGGCGTGATGCGCTCGCCCAGGAACAGCGCGCCGTACAGCACCGCGAACACGGGCGCGATGAAGGTTACGGCCAGCGCGCGGCTGGGCCCGGCGCTGGCGATGAGGCGGAAGTACAGGATGTAGGCGATGCCGGTGCACAGCACGGCGATGGCCGCGATGGCGCCCCAGGCGCGCAGCCCGGGCAGCTGGGCGGGCCAGAACCACAGCGTGGGCAGCGCCAGGCCCAGCGCCGCCCCGAGCTGGCTGCCCGTGGCCGTGGCCAGGGGCGGGATGCCCGCCAGGTAGCGCCGCGCGAAGCTGGCCGACAGTCCGTAGAAGCACGAGGCCAGCAGGCAGGCGCCGATGGCCCATTCGGCGCTGTCGGTCTTGAACCCCGTACCCGCCGGCGCGCGCCATGCCAGCAGGGCCACGCCCGCAAAGCCCAGGGCCAGCCCCACCCAACGCAGGCGGCTGATGCGGTCGCCCAGCCAGGCCCAGGCGATCAGCGCGCCGAACAGCGGCACCGTGGCGTTGAGGATGGACGACAGCCCGGTGGCGATGTGCAGCACCGCCCAGGAAAACAGCGCGAACGGGATGGCCGAGTTGATGAGGCCCGCGAACATGATGGGCCGCCAGTGCCGGCGGAACGCGGGCCAGTGGCCCTGGCGCAGCATGATGGGCCACAGGAACACCGTGGCCAGCGCCACGCGCAGCCCGGCCGTGGGCAGCGGGCCGAATTCAGAGGCGCCCAGCCGCATGAAGAGGAAGGACGCGCCCCACAGGGCCGCCAGCAGGATGAATTCGCCGATCCAGGGCGGGAGGGAGCGGGTGCCGGTGCTCATGCATGTCCTTCGTTGCGTTGGGATGTGAGGATAGCCGCCGTGCTTTCCAGGGCGAGCAGGGCGGTCTTGCGGTCCAGCCCGCCAGCGTAGCCGGTCAGGCTGCCGTCTGCGCCGAGGACGCGGTGGCAGGGCACCACCACGCTCAGCGGGTTGCGCCCCACGGCCGCGCCCACGGCCCGCACGGCCAGGGGGCGGCCCAACTGCCGGCTCAGCGCGCCATAGCTCATGGTGGCGCCGCGGGCGATGGCCAGCAGCGCCCGCCACACGTCCTGCTGGAACGGCGTGCCGCCCGACAGGTCCAGCGGCAGGTCGAAGCCCGCGCGCTCGCCGTGCAGGTACTGCTGCAGCTGGCGGGCGGCTTCCTGCAGCAGGGGGTGGCCGGGCGCGTCGGCCCAGGCGCCGGGGCCGTGGAGCCGCAGGGTGGGCTCGTGGCGCTGGCCTTCGAACCAGACGCCGGCCAGCCCGGCGGGTGATGCCGCGAGGCGGGCGGGCCCGAGCGCGGTGGTGGTGCGGATCTGCACTGTGTGGGGATGGAATTGCATGCAAGCGGATGAAATTTCAAGTGTCAAAAAGGCCTCTGGCGCTTGCTGGTCAAGCGCGGGCAGCTATGTTTTTGGTAGTCCTCGCCGTCACATGGCCCAGGCCCGCAGCACCGCATAGCTGCGCCAGGGCCGCCAGGCCTGCGAGGCCTCGGCGGCGGCGCGGGCCGGGTTCTTCTGGCCCTGCACGCCCAGTGCCTTGTGCAGCGCCACGTCGCCGGCCGGGAAGGCATCGGGCCAGCGCAGCACGCGCATGGCGATGTACTGGGCCGTCCAGTCGCCGATGCCGGGCAACTGGCACAGGGCGGCGGTGGTCTTGTCCACGTCGGCGCCCGCATGCAGGGCCAGCGTGCCGCCGTCCACCGCGCGCGCCAGCGCCACGATGGCGGCCTGCCGCTGGCGCACGATGCCCAGCTGGCCCAGCGTCTCGCCGTCGGCGGCAGCCAGCACGGCAGGGGTGGGGAACAGGCGGTTCAGCTCGGCGGGCCAGGGGGTGGCGATGGGTTCGCCCAGCCTTTCCACCAGCCGCTGGCCCAGCGTGCGCGCGGCGGCCACGGTGATCTGCTGGCCCAGCACGGCGCGCACGGCCAGCTCGAAGCCATCGAACGCGCCGGGCACGCGCAGGCCGTCGCCCGCGGGGAAGTGCGGGTGCAGCACGGCATTGATAGCGGCGGGGTCGGCGTCCAGGTCCAGCATGGCGCGCACGCGGCGGATCACGAGCGGCAGCACCGGGTACAGGCTGTCGCTGGTCTGCAGCAGCACCTGGTGGCGGGCGGTGTCGAAGCGGGCGCCGAGCCAGCCCGTGGTCTCCTGCGGCAGGCCGGTGCACGCGGCGGACAGGCGCACCGTGCGGCGCAGCGTGGCCTCCTGCGGCAGCACCCATTCCACGCCGTGGAAGCCGCGCCGCTCGAAGAACGCCAGCAGCGCCGCCACGTCGAACGGCGGGCGCCAGGCCAGGCGCAGGGTGCCGCCGCGCTCCCCGGTGGCGCTGCCCTGGCGGCGCAGCTGGGTCGGGTTGAGCCCGTAGTGCCCCGTGAACGCTGCGTTGAAGCGCCGCACGCTCGCGAAGCCGCTAGCCAGCGCCACCTGCGTGACGGGCATGGCCGTGTCGGTCAGCAGCTGCTTGGCCGTCAGCAGCCGCCGCGTCTGCAGGTACTGCAGGGGCGAGACGCCCAGGGCGCCTTCGAAGATGCGGCGCAGATGCCGGTCGCTCACGCCCAGGCGCTCGGCCAACTGGGCCACGGTGGCGCCGGCCGGAGCCCAGGTGTCCGGCGCGTCGAGCAGGCGCACGGCCTGCTGCACCAGGATGCCGCTCGCATCCTGCACCGACCAGGCCAGTGCCTGCGGCGCCAGCTCGGGCCGGCAGCGCAGGCAGGGGCGAAAGCCGGCGCTTTCGGCCTGGGCGGCGAGCGCGAAGAAGCGGCAGTTCTCGCGCCGGGGCGTGCGCACGGCGCAGACGGGGCGGCAGTAGATGCCGGTGGAGGTCACGCCGGTGAAGAAATGCCCGTCGAAGCGCGCGTCCCGCGCCATCAGGGCCAGGTAGCGGCCTTCGTCGAGGGATGCGTTGGAAGGCGTGGTCATGGCAGCGATCATAGGCGGCCGGGGGGCGCGCACTGGCCGTTTTCGGACATGTGCCCCGGGGCCGGAAACAAGCGGCGCCTACAATGCACCGGACTTGTCAACCCACCTTGCGAAAGGGCCTCCCCGCGTGCAACCCACCCCCGCCATCTTCAAAGCCTACGACATCCGCGGCATCGTGCCGTCCACCCTCGATGAAGACGTGGCCCGGGGCCTGGGCCGGGCCTTCGGCACCGCCGCCCGCGCGGAAGGTCAGGCCACGGTGGCCGTGGGACGGGACGGGCGGCTGTCCGGCCCGGCGCTGTCGGCGGCGCTGATCCAGGGGCTGGTGGAGGCGGGCATCGAGGTCATCGACGTGGGGATGGTCACGACGCCGATCCTGTACTTCGCGGCCAGCACGCTGTGCGCCAGCGGCATCCAGGTCACGGGCAGCCATAACCCCAAGGACTACAACGGCTTCAAGATGGTGCTGAACGGCCGCGCCATCTACGGCGAGGAGATCCAGGGCCTGCGCCGCACCATGGAGCAGGAAAGCTGGCAGCTGCAGCCGGGCGGCTCGGTCCGCAGCGTGGACGTGCTGCCGGCCTACACCGAGCGCATCGTGGGCGACGTGAAGCTGGCGCGGCCCATGAAGATCGTGGTGGACTGCGGCAACGGCATCGCCGGCGCATCGGCCCCCGCCATCTTCCGCGCGCTGGGCTGCGAGGTGACGGAACTCTATTCCGAGGTGGACGGCAACTTCCCGAACCACCACCCCGACCCGAGCAAGCCCGAGAACCTGCGCGACCTGATCGCTGCCTTGCAAACGGGCGACGCCGAGCTGGGCTTGGCTTTCGACGGTGACGGCGATCGGCTGGGCATCGTCACCAAGGACGGCCAGAACATCTTTCCCGACCGCCAGATGATGCTGTTCGCCCAGGACGTGCTGGCGCGCGTGCCGGGCGGCGAGATCGTCTTTGACGTGAAGTGCACCCAGCGCCTGGCCCCGGCCATCGCGAAGGCGGGCGGCGTGCCGGTGATGTACAAGACCGGCCACTCGCTCATCAAGGCCCGCATGAAGGAAACGAACTCGCCCCTGGGCGGCGAGATGAGCGGCCACATCTTCTTCAAGGAGCGCTGGTACGGCTTCGACGACGGCACCTATGCCGGCTGCCGCCTGCTGGAGATATTGAGCCGCCACGCGGACCCGAGCGCCGTACTCAACGCCTTGCCCACCAGCCACTCCACGCCCGAACTCAACGTGGCCTGCGCCGAGGGCGAGCCGCACCGCCTGACGGCCGAGCTGCAGGCCCTGGCCGCCGGCCTGTTCGAGGCGCCCGCCACCGTCAGCACCATCGACGGCCTGCGCGTGGACTGGCCGGACGGCTTCGGCCTGATCCGCGCGAGCAACACCACGCCCGTGCTGGTGCTGCGCTTCGAGGGCCAGACCCCCGAGGCGCTGGCGCGCATCGAGGCCGCCATGCTGGAGTTGCTGCGCCGCGTGAAGCCCGATGCGCACGTGGGCGCAGCGGCGCATTGAAAAAAAGTGTCCGTCGTCCGCGCCCTCTATTCCGCGGTGACGTGGCTGGGGCAGCCCCTGCTGCGCCGCAAGCTGCGCCGCCGCGCCGTGGCCGAGCCCGGCTATGCCCGCGCCGTGGGCGAGCGCTTCGGCCGCTACCCCGCGCCCATCGACAGCCTGGTGCCGCACAGCAGCACCGACCCGCTGGGCCGCTTCGTCTGGGTCCACGCCGTCTCCCTGGGTGAGACGCGGGCCGCCGCCATCCTGCTGGCCGCGCTGCGCGAGCGGCTGCCGGGCATGCGCCTGTTGCTGACCCACGGCACGGCCACGGGCCGGGCCGAGGGCGAAAAGCTGCTCCAGCCCGGCGACGTGCAGGTCTGGCAGCCCTGGGACACACCGGGCGCCGTGGCGCGCTTCCTGCGCAAGTTCCGGCCCGCCATTGGCATCCTGATGGAGACGGAGGTCTGGCCCAACCTCGTGGCCGGCTGCCGCCAGCGCGGCGTGCCGCTGGTGCTGGCGAATGCGCGCCTGAGCGAGAAATCCCTGCGCCAGGCCCGGCGGCTGTCCGCCTTGGCCCGCCCTGCCTATGCCGGCCTGGCGGCGGCCTGGGCGCAGACCGAGGACGACGCCGTCCGCCTGCGCGCCCTGGGCGCCGATGTGCGCGGCGTGTTCGGCAACCTCAAGTTCGACGTGGTGCCCGACGCGGCCCAGCTCGCCCAGGGCCGCGCGTGGCGCGGGCTGTCGCTGCGGCCCGTGGCCATGTTCGCCAGCAGCCGCGAGGGCGAGGAGGCGATGTGGCTGGAAGAATTCTTGAAGCAAAAACAGGCTCCAGGGCAGGCGGGACAAGCGCTGGCAGCTATCCATAGCGGAGCAGGCGACGTGCAGTGGCTCATCGTGCCGCGCCATCCCCAGCGTTTCGACGAGGTGCACCAGATGCTGCTGCGCGCGGGCCTCACCGTCTCGCGCCGCAGCACCTGGGCGGCGGGTCCGGATGCGGCCGACGTGTGGCTGGGCGATTCGCTGGGCGAGATGGCGCTGTACTACGGCCTGGCCGACGCGGCGCTGCTGGGCGGCAGCTTCGCGCCGCTGGGCGGGCAGAACCTCATCGAGGCGGCGGCCTGCGGCTGCCCGGTGGTGCTGGGGCCGCACACCTTCAACTTCGCCGAAGCGGCGGAGCTGGCCTGCGCGGCGGGCGCGGCGCAGCGGGTGGGCGACATGGCCGAAGGGATAACGGCGGCGTGCGCGCTGGTGGGCGATGCGGAGCGCCGGGGAGATGCACGGGAGGTGGCGCTGCGGTTCGCGGCGGAACACCGGGGGGCGGCGGGCGCTACCGCGGAGGCGGTGGCCGAGCTACTGAAAATATAGCTGCCAGCGCTTGCTGCACAAGCGCTGGAGCCCGTTTTGATCCCTGTTACTTGACCAGCAGCGCGTTGATGGCCTCGATGTCCTCTTGCGTCAGCGTGCCCGCCGCCTGGCGCAGCCGGAGCGTGCCCAGCAGCACGTTGTAGCGGGCCTGGGCCAGGTCGCGCTTGGTCTGGTAGAGCTGGCTTTGCGCGTTGAGCACGTCGATGTTGATGCGCACGCCCACCTGGTAGCCGAGCTTGTTGGCGTCCAGTGCGCTTTGGCTGGAGGCCTCGGCGGCTTCGAGGGCCTGCACCTGGCCTTGGCCGGACTGCACGCCGAAGAAGGCGGCGCGGGTGGCCTGGGCCACGTTGCGGCGGGTGGTCTCCAGGTCGGCCTCGGCCTTTTCCTCCAGCGCCAGGGTTTCCTTGATGCGGTTCTGCACCGCGAAGCCCGCGAACAGCGGCAGGTTCAGCGCCACGCCCACGCTGGCGCTGTTGGTGCGGCTGTTCACGCCGGGCGCGGTGATCGTGCCCTGCGGGTTGCGCGTGACGTTGTAGCCCACCTGCAGGTCCACGGTGGGCAGGTGGCCGGTCTCGGCCTTTTTGGTTTCGAGCCGGGCGATGTCGAGCGCGATGGCCGCCTGGCGCACGCCGGGCTGCTGGGCGCGCGCGGTGTCCACCCAGGCCGCCACGTCGCCGGGCTGTACGGCGGGCAGCTGGACGGGCAGGGCCAGCGGCCGGGGTTCGCTGCCGGTGATGCCCACGAGCTGGTCCAGCGCCAGGCGCTTGACGCGCAGGTCGTTCTCGGCGGCGATCTCCTGCGCGGTCACCAGGTCATAGCGGGCCTGGGCCTCGCGCGAGTCGGTGACGGTGGTGGTGCCCACCTCGAAGTTGCGCTTGGCGGACGCGAGCTGCTCCGACACGGCGGCTTTCTGCGCCTGTACGAAGGCCAGCGTGTCTTGCGCCGCCAGCACGTCGAAGTAGGCCTGGCTCACGCGCACCAGCAGGTCCTGCGTGGCGGCGTCCAGTTGGGCCTGAGCGACGTCGATGCCGCGCTGGCCCTGCTCCAGGTTGATGCGGTTGGCGGGGCGGTAGAGCGGCTGCGACGCGGAGATGCCCACCGTCTGCGCGGTGCCCGTGTTCTCGATCGCGGGGCGGTTGAGCTCCACGTTGGTACGGCTGAGCCCGGCCGAGAGCCCGGCGCTGGGCAGCAGGCCGGCGCGGGCCTGGTCGGCGCGGCGGGCGGCGGCGTCGAGCTGGGCGCGGGCCGATTGCCAGGCCGTGTCGTAGCTGCGGGCCGAGGCCACCAGCTCCAGCAGGCTCTGGGCCTGCGCCGGGGTGCTCAGTGCGGCGCCGAGCGCCAGGGAAAGAAGGGAGAGGGAAAAGGTGCTGCGCCGTGGCGGGGTCGTCATGGAAGTCCTTCGAAAAGAGTCGTCTGCGATCGGTGGTCCGTCCATCAGTAGCGGGGCACGGCCGGGTCGCTTTCGAGCGACCAGGCGTCGATGCCGCCGGTGATGTTGGCCAGTTGCTCGAAGCCCTGGTGCTGCAGGAAGGCCGCCACGCGCAGGCTGCGGGCGCCGTGGTGGCACAGGCAAGCGGTGGGGCGGGCAGGGTCCAGCTCGGCGAGGCGCGCGGGCAGCTCGCCCATGGGGATGGCCACGAGTTCAAAGCCATCCGCGCGCACGCTGGCGGTCTGCAGCTCCCAGGGTTCACGCACGTCCAGCACCAGGGGCCGGCTGCCTGCGGGCGCGGCGGCGAGCCAGGCGGACAGTTGGGCGGGGCGGACGTGATCGATCATGGTGCAGAAGATTCCGAAGGAAAAAGACCGGTATGACGGGTCAGAACGTGAAGCCGGACGGCTCGGGGAAGTGCACGAGGCGCGGCGCGATCGTGTCCCAGGGCGCGGTGGTCTCGAAGCGGTCGCCGGTGCGGCGCGTAAGGGTGAAGCGCATCACGGGTTCGCCACCCACGATGGCGCCCAGGCGGCCGCCGTCGCGCAGCAGCGCCAGCAGGGCGGAGGGCACCTCGGCCACGGAGCCGCTGAGCAGGATCACGTCGAACGGGCCGTCGGGAATCGCGTCGCGCGCGCCATCGGCCTGGCGCACGTCGGCGTTCTGGATGCCCGCGTCGCGCAGGTTCTCGCGGGCCATGTCGGCCAGCTCCGCGTTGATTTCGAGCGACACCACGCGCTCGGCGCGGTGGGCCAGCAGGGCCGCCATGTAACCGGAGCCGGCGCCGATCTCCAGCACGCGGTCGGTGGGCTTGACCTGCAGGTCCTGCAGGATGCGCGCCTCCACGCGGGGCTGCAGCATGCTGTGGCCCTGGCGCACGGCCTCTTCGGCGTCGCTGCCCAGCAGGGGCACCTCGATGTCCATGAACGCCATGCTGCGGTAGGCTGGGGGCACGAAGTCTTCGCGGCGCACCACGGCCAGCAGGTCCAGCACCTCGGGGTCGAGCACGTTCCAGGGGCGGATCTGCTGCTCGATCATGTTGTAGCGGGCCTGGGCGACGGCGTCGCTGGTGTTGGCCAGGGTGTTCAGGGGCAGGTTCATGGGATTTCTCCGTGGGTGGGCAGGATCAGGACAAACCCTTGATTTTAGAGCGCGCCCAGCGAGCCAGATCGTCCATGTAGCAATACACCACGGGCACCACCACCAAGGTGAGCAGCGACGAGGTGACGACCCCGCCGATCACGGCCTGGCCCATGGGCGCGCGCTGCTCGGAGCCCTCGGACAGCGCGAAGGCCAGCGGCACCATGCCGAAGATCATGGCCAGCGTGGTCATGAGGATGGGGCGCAGCCGCACGCGGGCCGCCAGCAGCAGGGCATCGGCGCGGGGCAGGCCGGGCACGGTGCGGCCCGCTTCGTCCACGTGCTCGTCCCGCGCGCGGATGGCGAAGTCCACCAGCAGGATGGCGTTCTTGGTGACCAGACCCATGAGCATGACCACGCCGATGATGGAGAACATCGACAGCGTGGAGCGGAACATCAGGAGCGCCAGCACCACGCCGATGAGCGTGAGCGGCAGCGAGGTCATCAGCGCCAGCGGCTGCAGGAAGCTCTTGAACTGGCTGGCCAGGATCATGTAGATGAAGATGATGGCCATGGCCAGGGCCGAGATGGCGTAGCCGAAGGACTCGGCCATGTTCTTGGTGGAGCCGCTGAACTGGTAGCGGTAGCCGGGCGGCAGGCTCACCTCGTCCAGCGCCTTCTTGATGTCGTTGGATACCTCGCCGGCCGAGCGCTGCGCCACGTTGGCGTTGATGGCCACCTCGCGGGTCAGGTCGCGCCGGTTGATCTGGTTGGCGCCGGTGGACTCGTGCACGGCGGCCACCTGGTTCAGGCGCACGATGCGGGTCGTGCCGTCGGCGCCGGTGACAGCGAAGGGCAAGCGTTCCAGGTCCTGCGGGGCGGTGCGGGCCTCGGGGGCCAGGCGCACGTTCACGTCGTAGGTCTGGTCGTCGGGCGCACGCCAGTTGCCCACCGTGAGGCCGGCCACCAGGGTGCGCAGCGAATTGGCCATCTGCGCCACCGACAGGCCCAGGTCCGAGGCCGCGTCGCGCCGCACTTCGAGCGCGATCACGGGCTTGGCGGGCTTGGCGCTGGTGTCCAGGTCCACGAGGCCGGGGATGTCGCGGATCTTCTCCGTCACCACCTGCGTCAGGCGCTCCAGCTCCCGCAGGTCCGGGCCTTGCAGCGAGAACTCCACCTGCTTGTTGCCGCCCACGGCGTCCAGCAGGCCCACGTGGGTGATGGTGATGCCGGGCACGCTTTTCAGGCGCTCGCGCAGCACGTCCGACATCTGGTCCACGCTGCGGCTGCGGTCCTTGCGGTCCACCAGGCGCACGTAGATGCTGGCGTACATCTTGCCCTGGGCGCTGCCGGTGTTGATGGTGGAGAGCGTGTAGCGCACCTCGGGCATCTCGCGCAGGATGCCTTCCACTTGCTTCGCCTTGGCCTCGGTGGCTTCGAGCGACGAGCCCACGGGCGTGTAGAAGTTGAGGCTGGTCTCGGAGAAGTCGGCCTTGGGCACGAACTCGGTGCCCAGCAGCGGCACCATGAAGATGCTCAGCACGAAGATGCCCAGAGCGATGAACAGCGTGGCCAGCTTGTGCACCAGCGACCAGCGCAGGATGTGCTGGTAGCCCTCGGCCAGCGCGTCGGTGGCGCGGTCGAACCAGCCGGTCACGCGGCCGATGGTCTTGTCGTAGAAGGTGACGGGCGCGCGGCGCTCTCCGTGCGCATGGATGCTGGGGTCGTGCCACACGCTGGACAGCATGGGGTCGAGCGTGAAGCTCACGAACATCGAGATCAGCACCGCCGCCACGATGGTGATGCCGAACTCGTGGAAGAACTTGCCGATGATGCCGCCCATGAAGCCGATGGGCATGAACACCGCCACGATGGAGAGCGTGGTGGCCAGCACGGCCAGGCCGATCTCCTGCGTGCCGTCCATGGCCGCGTCGTAGGCGCCCTTGCCCATCTGCACGTGGCGCACGATGTTCTCCCGCACCACGATGGCGTCGTCGATCAGCAGGCCCACGCACAGGCTCAGGGCCATCAGCGTGATCATGTTGATGGTGAAGCCGAACATGTGCATGAACAAAAACGTGCCGATCAGCGCGATGGGCAGCGTCAAGCCCGTGATGACGGTGGAGCGCCAGGAGTTGAGGAACAGGAACACGATGAGCACCGTGAGCACGGCGCCCTCGATCAGCGTCTGGCGCACGTTGTTCACCGCCACGCGGATGGGGCGCGAGCTGTCGCCGATGGCCTCCAGCCGCACGCCGGGCGGCAACTGGTTCTTCAGTTCGGCCACGGCGGCGTTCAGGCCATCCACCACCTCGATGGTGTTTTCTTCCTGCGACTTTTGCACCGACAGCAGCAGCGTGCGCTGGCCGTTGTAGAGCGCCAGGCTTTCCACCTCCTGCGCGCCGTCGTTCACGCGGGCGACCTGGTCCAGGTAGACGGGCGCATTGTTCTTGCGCGCCACGATGATGCGGCCGAAGTCCTCGGGCCGCTGCATGCGCGCGTCGATCTGCACCACGCGCTCTTGCGCCAGCGAGCGGATGGCGCCCACGGGCAGGTCCTGGTTCTCGTTGCGCACGGCGTTGGCCACCTGGTCGGGCGTGACGCCGAAAGCTTCGAGCGCCTGTGGGTTCAGGTAGATGTTGATCTCGCGCTTGGTAGCGCCCACCAGGTTCACGGCGCCGACGCCACGCACGTTCTCCAGGCGCTTCTTTAAAACCTGCTCGGCCCAGGTGGTCAGGTCCACGGCGCTGCGGTTGGCGCCGTCCTCGGGCAGCACGGCCAGCGACCAGACGGGGCGGCTGGCCGGGTCGAAGCGCAGCACGCGCGGCTCCTTGACCTCGGTGCGCAGGGTGGGGCGCACGGTGGCCACCTTCTCGCGCACATCCTCGGCGGCCTTGCGGCCGTCGATGTGGAGCTGGAACTCGATGATGACGACGGCCGTGCCCTCATAGCTGCGCGAGGTCAGGGCGTTGATGCCCGCGATGGAGTTGACGCCTTCCTCGATCTTCTTGGTGACCTCGCTCTCCACGATCTCGGGCGAGGCGCCGGGGTAGTCCACGGTGACCACGACCACCGGGAAATCAATGTTGGGAAACTGATCGACCTTGAGGCGCTGGTACGAGAACAGGCCCAGCACCACGATGGCGAGCATCACCATCGTGGCGAACACGGGGTTCTTCAGGCTGACTTTGGTGAACCACATAGGGCGCTGGCGTGGTCAGGGGGCAGGGCGGGAGGCGGCCACCGCCGTGCCTTCGCGCAGCTGGCCGATGCGGCCCGCGACCACCACCGTGCCCTCGGGAACGCCGTCGACCGCCACCCAGGCCTGGCCGTTCACCAGGGAGCGCGCACCGGTCTTCACCTCGGTGTGCGCGATGCGGCCGTCCTTCACCGTCTGCAGGTAGGGTGCGGGCTTGTCGGTGCGCACGGCGTCCAGCGGCACGGCCAGCACGTCGGCGCGGCCGGTGTCGAGCGTGCCCTGCACGAACAGGCCCTGGCGTAGCGGTGTTTCTCCCGCAGGCTGCTCCACCCGCAGGTACACCGGCACCGTGCGGCTGCCGGCCTGGGCGCTGGGGCTGATGCGCGCCACGGTGGCCGGCACGGGAGCGGCGGCGCCCTCGATGGTGAGCTGGGCCTTCTGGCCCACGCGCACGGCCAGGGAGTCGGCGGGGGTGAGCTGCGCTTCCAGCTCCAACCGCGACAGGTCCACCACCTCGACGATGCGCGTGTCCACCGCCACGCGCTCGCCCGGCTGGGCCAGGCGCTGGGCGACCAGGCCGGTGATGGGGCTCTTGAGCACCGTATCGTCCAGCGCCTTGCGCGCCACGTCGGCGGCGGAGACGGCGGCCTGGTGGCTGGCCTGCGCCGCTTCCAGGCTGGCCTGCGAGGTGACGAGCGCTGTGGACGAGATGAAGCCCTGGTCCACCAGCGCGCGGTTGTTGGTGTACTGGCGCTGGCTGATGTCCACCTGCGACCTGGCCGCGTCGGCCTGCTGCTGCGCCTGGCGCAGGCGGGCGCGGGCCTCGGTGGGGTCGATGCGGGCGATTTCCTGCCCTGCCCTGACGCTGTCGCCCTCGCGCAGCGTGAGGCCCTGCAGCTCGCCGCCCACGCGGGCCTTCACCATGGCGGATTCGACGGCGCGCAGCGAGCCCGACACCGGCACGCCCAGCGTGAGGCTCTGGCGCCGCACGGTAAGCACCTCGTCCGCCGCCAGCTGCAGGGGGGCCTGCGCCTTCTGGGCCGTGGCCTCGGCCAGCGTCTTTTGCTGCGCCTGGCGGGCTGCCATGGCACGCCACACGCCGCCGCCGAGCAGCACCAGGACGATGGCAGCCGCCATCCAGGGAATCCAGCGTTTCATGGTCGGGAGGGAGAGGAGGGGGAGGGGGAAACTTCGGGCCGCACCAGCAGGCCATTGAGCAGGTTGTCGATCTGCGCCGCGATGAACTGCTCGGGCTCCAGGCCCGCGCGGTCCGGGAAGCACACTCCCACGGAGTGCTTCCACACCATCAGGAAGATCAGCGGCGCCAGCACCACGTGCACGATGTAGTCCAGCGCCACGGGCCGCACCTCGCCGCGTGCGATGCCGCGCTCCACGATGCGGCGCACCAGGGCCTGCCCCGGCAGGATCACTTCCTGCTGGTAGAACAGCAGGATCTCGGGGAAATTCTGGGCCTCGCTGAACATCAGCTTGGTGATGCCCGAGGCCTTGGTGGAGCCGATGCGCTCCCACCACACTTGGTAGCAATAGCGCAGCAGCTCCGCAGTGGTGCCCTCGAAGGTGTCCAATTCCTGCGCCCACTCCTCGAAGCGGCCCGCGATGTTCTGGCGCACCACGGCCTTGAAGAGTTCTTCCTTGCTGGGGAAATACAGGAACAGCGTGCCCTTGGACACTCCGGCGCGCGCGGCCACCTCGTCCACGCGGGTGGCGGCAAAGCCCTTTTCCACGAAGAGGTCGAGCGCCGCTTCCAGCAGCTCGCCGGGGCGGGCTTCCTTGCGGCGCTCGCGCTTGGTGCCTGCGGCGGCGGGAGGGGGGGAGGGTGGCGTGGGGGACACGGTGCTTGTTAATGACTGACCGGTTAGTAATATAGCAAGCGCCTGCCTCAGCGTCAATTCATAATCACTCGTTAGAACGTGTTTACGACCTTTTCATAGTGCCCGTTGCCCCGCAAAGGCAGTGGCTGCAAGGCGCAAACCGCAGCCGGGCTGGTGGCCCGGCGAGGATTTGCAACGCCGCAGACGCTGCCTTTGCGGGGCAACCCTTCGGGCAAGGCAGCAAACAGCCGCACTCGTTTGTCCATGCCGCCAGCATGGCCTGCGGCGCGCGCCTAGATTGCGACTGTTTGCTGCCTTGCGGGCACTATGAAAAGGTCGTAAACACGTTCTTAGACAAAGGAGCCACCATGAGTTTGCAAACCATCACCCTCGGCGGCGGGTGCTTCTGGTGCACCGAGGCCGTTTTCGACCGCGTGCGCGGCGTCACCGACGTGGAAAGCGGCTATGCCAACGGCCATGTGCCCAACCCCAGCTACGAGCAGGTGTGCACCGGCGACACGGGCCATGCCGAGGTGGTGCGCCTCACGTTCGACCCGGCGGTCATCAGCCTGCACGAGATCCTGGAGATCTTCTTCGCCACGCACGACCCCACCACGCTCAACCGCCAGGGCAACGACGTGGGCACGCAGTACCGCAGCGGCATCTACTTCGAGAACCCCGAGCACGGCGACATTGCCCACGGCATGGTCCGCCAGATGTCGCAGGACAAGCTGTTCGGTGCGCCCATCACCACCGAGGTGCAGCCGCTCGCCAGCTACAGCGCGGCCGAGGCCTACCACCAGGACTACTTCGCGAACCATCCGAACCAGGGCTACTGCGCTTTCGTGGTGGGGCCGAAGGTGGAGAAATTCCGCAAGACCTTCGCGCGCTACCTCAAGCCGGACTGACGGCGCGCGCGCCCACCCGCACACGCACCACGCCGCCCAGGAGCCCGCCCATCGCGCGCTGCAGCGGCGTGCTGGGCCGGTGGGAGAGCAGGGTCTGGAGCATCATGCGCGGCGAGATGAATTCGTGCGGCTCGAAGCCGTGCCGCGCGAGCAGCGCCTGCAGCTCCGCGTCGCCCAGGAAGCAGCGCCAGGGCTCGCCCATGCGGCGAAACCGCCGCGCCATCAGCCCCAGCCCCAGCCTGCGCGGCAGGTCCAGCGCGGCGGGGCGGCGCACGTAGTCGAAGACCACCACGCTGCCTGGCGCCGCCTGCGCGCCGATGCGCGCCAGCGTGGCCTCCACGGCGGCAGGCGCCAGGTACATGGTCACGCCCAGCCAGGAGAACACGGTGCGCTCGCCAGGCCGCAGGCCGTGCGCCACCAGCTCGGCCATGAAATCCTGCCGCTCGAAGTCCACCGGCACATAGGCCGCGCCCTCGGGCATGCGCAGCCCGGCCGCCGCCGCCAGCTGCTGCTTCCAGGCCTGGGTGGCGGGGTGGTCCACCTCGAACACGCGGGCGAGGCCGGGCGGCCACTGGTTGCGCAGCGCGAAGGTATCAAGCCCGGCGCCCAGCAGCACGTACTGCGTGGCGCCGGCGGCCACGGCGTCGCGCAGCGCGTCCTCCGCGATGCGGCTGCGCGCGGCCAGGGCCCCGCGCATGGCCTGCGAGAAGCTCCCGTTCTCCCGGGCCCGGCCGCGCGGGCCGTCGCCGTCCACTTCCTGGCGCACGCGCTCGGCCTCCTCGGGGCCCAGGATGTCCAGGGCCAGCGCATCGCGGAACACCGCGCCGCCTTCCAGCAACTGGTGCCGCGCCCGCGAGATCCCGCAGAGCAGGGCGGTGTGGCTGGGCCGGGCCGAGGCCAGCAGGGGCTGGGCGCCAGGGAGGGCGTGGGTGCTGGTATCGGTCATGGTGCGCGGATTCTCCCGGCCGCCCCGGCCGACGTCTTGAACGTTTCCGCCAAGGCGGCGAGGGCGGCGATCCTGTTTACCATGCAGGCCTGTGCGACCGAAGATCCAGCTCCCCTTCGCCTCCGTGGCCCTGCCGCCCCTGTCGCTGGCGGGCAGCATCCGCGCGTACATCGCCAAGGACACGACGCGCCGGCCGCACACGGGCCCGCAGCTCAACCGCTACCCCGCGTCGGTGTACTGCGGCATCGCCTGGTACCTGGAAGGCGCCTCCGAGCAGTTGGATGACGATTTGCAGGCGCTGAAGGCGCTGCCGCCCACGCTGCTGCTGGGCCCGCAGACCCGGCCGCTGTGCACGCGCAATCCCGGTCCGGTGCGCACCTTCGGCGTGGTCTTCCACCCGCAGGCGTTCCACCGGCTCACGGGCCTGGACATCAGCACCCTGGTGGACGGCCTGCTGCCCGCGCAGGACATCCTGCCGCCGCCCTGGGCTGCGCTGTGCGAGCAGGTGCGGCAGGCCGCCAGCGATGACGAGCGCATGGCGCTGCTGGAGGATTTCGTAGCCCGCCAAGGCCGTACGCACCCTGCCGCGCCGCCCGCCGGCTCGGCCGCGGTGCGCTGGATGCGCGAGCTGCAGGCCCATGCCGCCGCTGCCGGGCTGGGCGGCAGTCTGCGCAGCCTGGAGCGGCACGCGCGCATCTGGGCCGGCCAGTCGCTGCGCCGGCTGGGCTGGCTCTCGCGCGCGGAAGCGACGCTCACCCAGGCCCGGCAGGAGGGCGACCGCTCCGGCCAGGCACCCCGCTGGCAGGACGTGGCCCTGGGCGCGGGCTACGCCGACCAGGCCCACCTGTGCCGCGAGACGCAGCGCGTCACGGGCCAGAGCCCGACCGAGCTGGCCCGGCGCGTGCAGGACGGCGACGAGAGCTACTGGTTCTACCGGCTCTGGTCATAGCCCACCCGCCGGGGCGGACATTCCGCCAGGGGGCCGCCGTATCGGCATAATGCAAGTCGCTTGCGTTATGCACTCGCCAACCGCAGCCTCCGCCATGCCCGCCTCCAACCATTCCACCGTTCCTCTTTGGACCCTGCCGCCCGGCATGCGCGCCACGCGTGCCACGCGCGCGCTGGCGGCGCTGTACGCGGCCCACCCGGAGGCGGCGTTTTCCGAGGCCGAGGTGGAAGCCGCCCTGGCCGCCGATGGCGCGCAGGTCAACAAGGTCACCGTCTACCGCATGCTGGAGCGCTTCGCCGCCGCCGGCCTGCTGCACCGGCAGGTGGACGCGGCCCGCGTCACGCGCTTCGCGCGGGCGCCGCAGGAGGGCGACGGCGCCGTGCCGCGCTTCGAGTGCGACGACTGCCACCGGCAGTTCTGGCTGTCGCAGGGCTCGGCCAAGGTGCAGACCGCCCTGCGGCAGGTGCTGCAGGCGCTGGCCACGGCCGGCCACGAAAGCCTGGCGGTGGACATCGCCGTGCGCGGCCGCTGCGCGGGCTGCGCGCAGCCGGGCGAGGGTGCGGCAGCGTGATCCGCACCCGGGGCCTGTGCTACCAGTACGCCGGCGGCGGCGCGCCGCTGCGCTTTCCGGACGTGGATCTGCGCCAGGGCGGCACGCTGCTGCTGCGGGGCCGCTCGGGCACGGGCAAATCCACCTGGCTGTCGCTCATCGCGGGCCTGCGCGGCGCGGGCGGGGGCGACCTGTTCGTGGCGGGCACGCAGATCGGCACGCAGCGCGGCGCGGAGATCGACGCCTGGCGCGCGCGCCACATCGGCTTTCTGCCGCAAAAGCTTCACCTCTCCAGCGCGCTCAGCGTGGCCGACAACCTGGCCCTGGCCTATTTCGCGGCCGGGCTGCCGCGCGACGATGCGGCCATCGCCCGCGCGCTGGCCCGGGTGGGCGTGGCCGAGCTGAGGGAGCGCAAGCCGCACCAGCTTTCGGGCGGGCAGGCGCAGCGCGTGGCGCTGGCGCGGGCGGTTTTGCTGGCGCCGCAGTTGCTGCTGGCCGACGAGCCCACGGCGAGCCTTGACGACGAGGCCGCCGCTGATGCGCTGGCCCTGCTGCAGGACACGGCGGCGGCGTGCGAGGCCAGCCTCGTCATCGCCACGCACGACCAGCGCGTGGTGCGGGCCTTGCCCGGTGCGCAGGTGCTGGATTTGAATGAAATTGGCCTCCAGCGCTTGCTGGACAAGCGCGAGCAGCTATGAAATCCATAGTCCAGCTCGCCCGCCTGTCCTGGCGCTACCTGTGGTCCCGCCCGCTGGCGGCGGTGCTGAACCTGCTGGTGCTCACACTGGGCCTGGCCGCCATCACGCTGGTGCTGCTGGTGGCCACGCAGCTCGACCGGGCCTTCGAGCGCGACCTCGCCGGCATCGACCTCGTGGTGGGTGCCAAGGGCAGCCCGCTGCAGCTCATCCTGGCGGGCGTGTTCCACATCGACGTGCCCACGGGCAACATCCCGCTGCAGGACGTGCAGGCGCTGCAGGCCAACCCGCTGGTGGCGCAGGTCATCCCGCTGAGCCTGGGCGACAGTTTCCAGGGCGCCCGCATCGTGGGCACCACGCCTGACTACGTGCAGCACTACCGCGCCACGCTGGCGCAGGGGCGCCTGTGGCAGCAGCCCATGGAGGCCGTGCTGGGCGCGGGCGTGGCGCACGGGGGCCTGGCGGTGGGCGCGGCCTTCATCGGCAGCCACGGCCTGGGTGGTCCGGGTGGAGGAGGGCATGCGCACGGCGACCACCCCTACCGCGTGAGCGGCGTGCTCGCGCCCTGCGGCTGCGTGCTGGACCGGCTCATCCTCACCAGCACCGAATCGGTGTGGAAGGTGCACGAGGCGGCCACGGCCGACGAGCCCGAGGACCTGGAGATCCTGAAGGAAGAGCGCGAGGTCACCGTGGCCCTGCTGCGCTACCGCTCGCCGCTGGCCGCCGTCACGCTGCCGCGCCAGATCAACGCCGATACGGCCCTGCAGGCCGCCGCGCCCGCCATCGAAGTCACGCGCCTGCTGCGCCTGCTGGGCGTGGGCGCCGACGTGCTGCGCGCCTTCGGCGGCGTGCTGTTGGCCGTGGCGGCGGCCAGCGTGTTCATCGCTTTGTGGAACGCCGTGCGCGAGCGCCGCGCCGACCTGGCCATGCTGCGCATGCTGGGCGCGCCGCCGGGCCGCGTGGCCGGACTGGTGCTGTGGGAGGCGCTGTGGCTGGCCGCGCTGGCGTCGCTGCTGGGCCTGCTGCTGGGCCATGCCCTGGCGCAGGCGCTGGGCTGGGCGCTGCAGGCCCAGGGGCTGCTGCCCGTCAGCGGCCTGGTGTGGCTGCCCGCCGAGGCGGGCGTGCCGCTGCTGGCCGCCCTGGTGGCGGCGCTGGCCGCGCTGCTGCCCGCGCTGCAGGCCTACCGCACCGACGTTGCCGACCTGCTGGGCCAGCCCTGACCAACTTTTTTTCGTCAACCATCCTCTGGAAGGACTCTCGCCATGAAGAAACTGCTCACCGCCCTGGCCCTGGTGCCCCTGCTGCTCGCGGGCGCCGCCGCCCATGCCAAGGACGACCACCATTCCGAGAAGGAAATCAAGGCCGACGCCGAACGCCACCGCGCCATGGCTGCCGCCCACGAGGCCGCCGCCAAGTGCCTGGAGGCGGGCAAGGGCCACGACACCTGCCAGAAGGAACTCCAGACCGCGTGCAAAGGTCTTGCCATCGGCAAATACTGCGGCATGCGCCACGTTCACTGATTGACCCTCCCCGGAAAGGCCCGCCATGACCACGCCCCGCACGCACCTCCCACGCCTTGCCCTCGCTGCCGCAGCCCTGCTCGCCGCAGGGAGCGCGCTGGCGCAGGCGCAAGCTCCGGCGCAGGGGGCGGCCCCGGTGCTCAGTTCGCCGCTGCCGCCGGGCGCGGCGGGGGCGCCCTCGGGCTCCGGCCCGGGCTACCACAGTCCCCAGAGCCCCATCGCGCCGCTGCCCCAGCGCGGCGACGTGGTGCCGTGGTCGGTGCTGGCCGACCTGGGCAAAAAGACCACCAAGGACGGCATCCTGCCCGTGTTCAACGCCCGGCAGCAGGAGATGGACAAGACGGTGCAGCGCATCCAGGGCTTCATGGTGCCGTTGGACGCCAAGGCCACGCAGACGCACTTCCTGCTCACCTCCGTGCCGCTGACCTGCGCGTTCTGCATCCCCGGCGGGCCGGAGAGCATGGTCGAGGTCAAGGCCAAGACGCCCGTGCGCTATTCGCTCGAACCCGTGGTGGTGGAGGGCCGCTTCACCGTGCTGCGCAACGACCCCTACGGCCTCTACTACCGCGTGGTGGAAGCCGTGCCGGTGAAATAATCGCCGGTTTCCTACCCAGCTTCCCGTGACCCGCCCATCCCGCCCACGCCACCGGCCCGCGCAGCGCAGCGCGGGCCTGCGCGCGTTGTCGCAGGGTTGGCTGCACCGCCTGTCGGCGCAGGCGGCCCTGGCCTGGCTGGTGCTGGCCCTGGTGGCCGCGCCCACGCTGGGGCGCCTGCACCAGGTGGTGCACGCGGGGGCGCTGGAGCGCATGCACGCGGGGCATGCCGTGCACGCCGATGCGACGGCGGCCGCCGCGCCGGCCGCAGAGCATGCGCACGGCCTGCTGCCGCTCCTTCTGGCCGGCCACACCCCCGTGGACTGCCTTTTGCTCGACCAGCTCGCGCTGGGCGATGCACTGCACAGCGCCCCCCTGGCGCTGCCCGCAGCGGTGCCGGCGCAGGCACCGCACCCCTGCCATGCCGGGCGCCCCGCGTCCCCGCAGGCCGCGCCGTTCCAGGCGCGCGGCCCGCCGCTGGCCTGACGCGCACGCGCAAAAACTCCTGATTCCATAGCTGCCAGCGCTTGCCCAGCAAGCGCTGGATGCCTTTTTCATCCTTCATGGCTTCCCGCCCGTGGCGCGAAGCCGCGTGCCGCTGCCTGGCCGTCGCCAGCAGGAGCGCACGCACCCGTTGCACACACCACCATGACCCATACCCACCCCGTTTCCCGCCGCCGCCGTCCCGCCCTGCACCCCGTGGCCCTGGCCGCCTTGCTGGCGCTGTCGGGCGCCGGCACCGCGCAGGCGCAGCAGCAGCAGGCCCCCGAAGCCGCCGCCCCCAGCCTGCCGCCCGTCACCGTCTCCTCCAGCGGCCTGCAACTGGGCGCGGACGACATGACCACCCCCGTCACCGTGCTCGAAGGCGACGACCTCGTGCGCCGCCGCGAGGCCACCCTGGGCGAAACGCTGAACAGCGAGCCCGGCATCACCAGCAGCCACTTCGGCGCCGGGGCCAGCCGCCCCATCATCCGCGGCATGGACGGCCCGCGCGTCAAGGTGCTCAGCGACGGCGCCGAACTGCATGACGCCTCCACCATCAGCCCCGACCACGCCGTGGTCTCCGAGCCGCTGCTGGCCACCCAGGTCGAAGTGCTGCGCGGCCCCTCGGCCCTGGTCTACGGCAACGGCGCCGTGGGCGGCGTGGTCAACGTGCTGGACGGCAAGGTGCCCACCGCCGTCCCTGAAAAAGGCTACGAAGGCAGCGCCGAGCTGCGCGCCAACAGCGGCGCGCGCGAAGGCGCCGGCGCCTTCTCGCTGACCGGCGGCACCGGCAACCTGGCCGTGCACGTGGAAGGCGTGGCGCGCGACGCCGGCGACTACCGCGTGGGCAAGGGCTGGGCGCCCGAGGGCGAGCCCACCCGCAAGGTGCTGGGCAGCTTTAACCGCACCGACACCGGCAGCGTGGGCCTGTCCTGGGTGGGCGAGCGCGGCTACCTGGGCGCGGCCTACACACGCCAGACCGCCAAATACGGCCTGCCGGGCCACAACCACGGCTTCGAGGGCTGCCACACCCACGGTGACCACCTGCACTGCGGCGCGCACGGCCACGACGACCATGACGAGGACGAGGACGAAGACGGCCACGACCATGACCACGAAGAGCACGGCGACGTGCCGGTGGTGGACCTGCGCAGCGAACGCTTCGACATCCGCGGCGAGCTGCGCAACCCCTTCGCGGGCTTCTCGGCCCTGCGCCTGCGTGCGGGCGTGACGGACTACGTGCACGACGAGGTGGAAGACGGCGCCGTGGCCACCACCTTCAAGAACAAGGCCTACGACACGCGCATCGAGCTGCAGCACGAACCTATCGCGGGCTTCAAGGGCGTGATCGGCCTGCAGACCTCGCAGCGCAAGTTCAGCGCCGACGGCGAAGAGGCCTATGTGGAGCCCACCGTCACGCGCCGGGCGGGCCTCTTCGTGCTGGAGGAATACCGCCTGGGCGACTGGCGTTTTGAAGCCGCCTTGCGCCACGACCGCCAGACCGCCGAGGCGCAGACCAGCGGCATCGAACGCAGCCACAACGGCACCTCCGCCTCGCTGGGCGCGGTGTGGAAGTTCACGCCCGGCTACCAGCTCGGCGCCTCGTTCACCCGCGCCAGCCGCGCCCCGTCGGCCGAAGAGCTGTACGCGCGCGGCCTGCACATGGCCACCAGCACGTACGAACGCGGCAACGCCGACCTGCGCTCCGAAACCTCGCAGAACATCGACCTGGGCCTGAAGAAAACCAGCGGCGACACCACCTTCGGCGTCAGCGTGTTCCACAACCGCGTGCGCAACTACATCTACGGCCGCACGCTCGACGAACTGGACGGCCTGCAGCTATTGCAGTACAGCCAGGCCAACGCCACCTTCACCGGCATCGAAGGCCAGGTGCGCCAGCGCCTGAACCGGCACGTGGGCGTCACCCTGTTCGGCGACACCGTGCGCGCTAGGCTCGAAGGCGGCGGCCTGCTGCCGCGCATCCCGGCCACCCGCGCCGGCCTGCGCCTGGACGGCAACTGGAACGCCTGGGACGGTCAGATCGAATGGGTGCAGGTGGCCCGCCAGAACCGCGTGGCCGAGTTCGAAAGCGCCACGCCGGGCTACGGCATGCTGAACCTGGGCCTGAGCTACAGCAGCCGCTTCGCGGGCGGCACGCCCTGGCAGCTGTACCTGAAGGCCAACAACCTGACGGACCGGCTGGCGTATGCGCACACCAGCTTCATCAAGAACGCGGCGCCGTTGATGGGGCGCAATATCACGGTGGGGGTGAAGGTGGCGTTCTGATAAGGCGCGGCGTGTGAAACGAGCGGGCTGGCGGAGGGGAGAGGAGAGAGGGGAAGCGGCAGCCCGCGCGCCGTGTTTTCGGCTGCCCCGCGGGGCAGGTGCTGTAGCATCGTGCTGCGCACCTGTCTTTTCTCCATCGGGAATTTTTAGGTTGCCTAAATCAAGGCAGGCTGGAAACCTACAAGGGAAATTGTGGGAGTCAATGTTTTATGCCGCCACTGGGGGACGATCTGCAGTGGTCTAAATCTAGTTAGTCCTCGCAATACAAAAACCTATGCCCACCAAGTACGAATCCGCGTGCGTCCAAGCCGTTCAGATTGCGTTTGAGCAACACTGGAGTTTCACAGGAGGCTTGCCGCTGACATTTGCACCTGAAGCATTCATTCAGGGACAAATTGCCCAGCAGTTGGCCAAACACAATCTGTATGTGTCACTCGAAAGCAAGGCCTACGATACGCTGACGGAAGCTGGAGCAGAAATGCGAGGAAAGACAATGAAGCGAGCCGGAGGCAGACTTGATTTGGTCACATGGTGGAAGAATGGAACCCCGCGGCATCTAATTGAGGTCAAGAAGTTGAGGCATAAGGAAGCAGTTTCCGCTGATGCCAAGAGAATTCGGTCTATGCTCAAGCGCGGCGGGACTACAAGGCAAGGCTTGATTGTTCTCTACGCTGATGCAAAGAAGCCGGATACTGTTACACGCCGCATCGAATATGCAGCCGGAAGTACCAAAAGTAAGTTGGTCGCGAGATCCGGCATACAGCGCTTCGTGACCGAGTGGAATAACAATGCTGTCTGGCACTACGAAGCAGCATGCCTCCGAATCGTGGCCTAACCCATTCTTCAAGCGGACCAGCCTTCGGCTGGCCGATTAAGTCAAACGTTAGATGGCAATGGTAAGTTCAATGTCAGTCGAAGCAGCGCATGCACACACGTCATTTCACCGCAAGGCGATTGAGGCTAGTGAGTATTGCGTTTGTGGATACTGTCAAGAGCGCTTTCCGCCCACCGCAATTCGAGAGTGGACGGACTGGCTCCACTCAGTTCCCGATGCTGAGAGATTCCACGAGAATGGGCAAACAGCAATCTGCCCATGCTGCTCTGTGGATGCCGTTTTGCCTGACTCTGTCGGGCTAGACCTTAGTCCCGATTTCTTGGCTCGTTTTCATAAACGCTGGTTTTAGGGGGTGTCTTGTTGCCATCTAACAATTCATTCAAGCCGACGTTGCTTCGCAACGCGGCTTAATTCAGGCATTAAACCGCGCAAACACACATGTCCACTTCCCCGCGTTATTCGAAGACCGAGATCGAGCGCCGATGGCTTGTCCCAGCAAAGTCGGAATTCGATAAGACCTCAAGCCGAGAGCGCGAGATCGAAGACCGCTACGTTCTCGGAACGAGACTTCGATTGAGAAAGGTTATTGAGTCAGGACATGCACCAATTTACAAGCTCGGGAAGAAGTACGAGCCTGAAGTCGAAGGAACGCATCAAGTCGTCTCAACTTACTTGAGCGAAAGTGAATACAACGTCTTGGCTCATCTGCCAGCCCGGCTTGCGAGGAAGCGACGGCTCAGCGTTTACGGTGGCTCCCTTGATGTCTACGAGTATCCGAACACCGGGCTACAAGTCTTCGAGGTCGAGTTTGCTACTTCACAAGAGGCTGCCGCCTACGCACCGCCACTCGGTGTCGGCCGAGAAATCACCAATAATCCTGAGCACACGGGCCATGCACTGGCGGGCGCGGCCTAAACCGGCATTCAAGCCGACGCCGCTTCGCGGCGCGGCTTAATTCAGGCGTTAGGGCTCATGGATACATCTGAATTGTCACAGCTCTTGCTCTCGGAAGGCTGCAACCCAAACCTCTACACCATTGGCCACGGCGGCTCCGACGCATTCTGCCTCTACCAGAGCAATGGGAAATGGCAAGTCTGCTACACCGAGCGTGGTCACGACTCGCCTCCCATCTTTGAGACTGATAGCGAGAAAGAGGCATGTCAGTTCTTTTTTCGCCAGATAACGAGCTTTAGGCACGACCATTGCGTTGGATTGTTTCGGTCAGAGCAATGTGCAATCGCCCTTGAGCAAAGGTTGCTGGATAAGCAAATTCAATCCCGGCGCGATAAGGTCCCATACGGTGGTCCGCATGACTCTCGATATCGTGTGTTCGTTTCGGGCAAGGCCATCTTTGGGGCAAAAGAACTGCTCGGTTCTGTTCCCATCCGAGATGAGGCCTAAAAATTAATTCAAGCCGACGTTGCTTCGTAATGCGGCTTAATTCAGGCGTTAGGTGCTATGGCAACGTATGTCGCGCTTTCCATCGTCTCGCCTCACGGCAAGAACATCGCATTAGGTAGAAAGACGATCGAAGTCCGCTCTTGGCACCCATTGGCTTTGCCGATTAAAGACCTCTTAATTGTTGAGAACGATAACTACCTCACTCAAGAGGGGCAGACAGATCCAGATGGAAGAGCCGTTGCACTAGTGGATGTAGCTTTTATTGAGCCTTGGATGCCGTCGCAAGTTGAAGCTGCTTGTTCAAACGGGTGGAAATCAGGCTACTTTGCTTGGCACCTAGAGAATATCCGACCTTTGACTCCTTCATCACGCATAATGGCTGCACGCAAGCTGTACAAAGTGGAACTGCCGCAATCGCAAAATGGTACCTAACCCATCTTTCCAGCGGACTGCCTGCGGCGGCCGCTGAACTCAACCGTTAGGTATGATCCCGAAATATGTGAATAGAAATGTCATAGATATGACCGGATTCAGCATTTGGCACTGGTTGATCACCTTGCTCATCATCGCCTTGATATTTGGACTGCGTCGTATCGGACCAATCCCTCCGGTTTCCGCGCTATTGTTTTCAGCCCAGCCTGCAAAGACTCAGCGAGAAGCCGAGTACATCAATGATTCGTTACCTCGAAAACACAGCCTGTGGATATGGCTGGGAGCATTGGCATTTATCTGCGGCATAGGCTGGTTCGTTTTCTACCTGCGATAGCGTTGTGGAATGCCTGCCTGACAACACGCTCCAGCGGACCGCCCGTAGCGTCTGCTGAGCCATATTGCCAAGGAGGGGAGGGGGTCATGACAGTCAAACGCATGGACAACGTCGGCATCGTGGTGGAAGACCTCGATGCCGCCATCGTGTTCTTCACCGAACTGGGCCTAACCCTCGAAGGCCGCATGCCCATCGAAGGCGAATGGGCTGGCCGGGTCACCGGGGTGCGCGGCCAGCGTGTCGAGATCGCCATGCTGCGCACCCCCGACGGCCACAGCCGTCTGGAGCTTTCGCGCTTCGACGCGCCAGCCATGGCATCCGACCACCGCACCGCGCCCGTCAATTCGCTGGGCTACCTGCGCGTCATGTTCGCCGTTGAGGACCTCGACGACACGCTTGCCCGGCTCGGAAAGCTCGGTGCGTCGGTGGTCGATGAGGTCGTCAATTACCAGGACCTCTACCGGCTCTGCTACATCCGCGGCCCCGAAGGCATTCTCATCGGGCTTGCCCAGGAGCTCAGGCCGCAAGCTCCCGGATGAACGGTGTTGCGGCCGTGCCAGCCAGTTTCAAGTGTTTTTGGCCTCCAGGCCATATGCAGCAAGCGCAGCCAGCTATCCTTTTGAAGGACGGAGGCGCATTCGCCGCAGCGTTGCCGGCATGGGGCCTGCCCGCCACCATGCCCATGCATTCCAGTGCGATACCCCCGCGCTGATACGATCCGCCCCCATGCCTTTCCCCACCCCCATCCGCCATCCAGCCGCCGTGCGCGGCGGCCTGTGCGCGGGCAGGGGCGCCGTGGTGCGTGAGATCTGGCCCTACAAGCCGGTCGCACATTCTTCCGCCCGGCGATAAACCTTCTTTCTTCTGCGCAGAACTCCATCGCCGGGCACCCGCCCAGCGCGATGGCGGCCGGCGGCCGCTCCTTTCATTCAGGAGATGGATGCGTATGGAATTCACCAAGAAATTCTTGCGGGCCAAGAGCCCGTGCGCCGACGGCTTCCGCTGGTTCAGCCGCAACGTGGAGGACGGCACCGGCTACCAGGAGGCGCTGGACGCGCTGGTCCATGCCGGGCGCGTGGAGGATGCGTGCTGGCTGCTCTCGCAGTTTGGCCCCACCAGCGCGGTGCTGGCGGTGGATGGTGCGCTGGAGGCCGAGGCCATTGTCTTCGCCGGCACGGTGGAGGTGCGCGGCTCCATCGACGTGGCCACGGTGATCCAGGCGGGGCGCTCCATCCGCGCGGGCGGGGGGCTGCGCGCGGGCCGCGCCATCGTGGCGGGCGAGGGCATCCGCGTGGCGGGCGGCATCGTCAGCCAGGGCACGCTGCAGGCGGGCGGCGACGTGCGCGCGGACTGGGGCGTGGAGGCGGAGGGCGGCATCACCTGCGCGGGCGACCTGCGCGCGGGCTGGGACGTGGTGTGCCACGGGCGGCTCGCGCTGCAGGGCGGCCTCTTTGCGGGGCAGGACCTGATCGCGCACGGCCCGGTGGAATGCGGCAAGGGCGTGCGCGTGGGCGGCCACCTGACGGGTGCCGAGGGCCTGCGGGCGGGGCAGGGCATCGTGGTGGGCGGCGCCATCAGCGGCGTGGCGCACCTGGAGGCGGGCTGGGGCATCAAGGCGGGTGAGGGCATCCAGACCCGGGGCGCGATCAAGGCCGGCGAGAGCCTGTGCGCGGGCGGCGAGATCCTGGCGGGCCAGGGCTACGGCGTGTACGCGGGGCTGAACGTGCAGCAGGAAACCTGGGAGTCCAGCGCGCAGGTCTGGTCCCGGCAACGGCCCGAGGGCCTGCGCAGCGGCGTGTGGGTGGGGCCGAGCATCGTTTGACGGTGCCACGGTGCCACGGTGCCACGACGCCGCCATACCCCTGTGGCACAGTGCGGGCCTTCGCCCTTTCGCCCGCCCGCCATGCCCGCAGCCCCGGCCACGTCCTGGCCCCGCATCTTCCTGATCTTCTTGCGCCTGGGCCTGACGTCCTTCGGCGGGCCGGTGGCGCACCTGGGGTATTTCCGCGACGAATTCGTGCGGCGCCGCGGCTGGCTGGACGAGCGGGCCTATGCCGATCTGGTGGCGCTGTGCCAGTTCCTGCCCGGGCCGGCCAGCAGCCAGGTGGGCATGGCGCTGGGTCTGGTGCGCGGCGGGTGGGGCGGGGCGCTGGCGGCGTGGGCGGGGTTCACGCTGCCGTCGGCGGTGCTGCTCACGGCGCTGGCGCTGGGCCTGTCGGCACGGGCCGACCTGGTGCCGCCGGGCGTGCTGCACGGCCTCAAGGTGGCGGCCGTGGCGGTGGTGGCGCAGGCCGTGTGGGGCATGGCGCGCACGCTTTGCGCGGGTGCCGCGCGCATGGCGCTGATGCTGGTGTCGGCCGCCGTGCTGTGGCGCTGGGGCGGCGTGGGGCCGCAGGTGGCGGTGATGCTGGGTGCGGGCCTGCTCGGCTGGGTGCTGTGGGGCCGGGGCGCTGCGGCGACCCCGGCGCAGGCGGAGGATGGTGCGGCGCTGACCTTGCCGCTGCACTTACCCCTTTCGCGGCGCGGCGGGGCCGTGCTGCTGGCGCTGTTCGCCGCCTTGCTGGTGCTGCTGCCGCTGGCGGCCCACGCGGGGCCGGGGCGGCTGTGGGCGCTGGTGGATGCCTTCTACCGTGCGGGGGCGCTGGTGTTCGGCGGCGGGCACGTGGTGCTGCCGCTGCTGCAGGCCGAGGTGGTGCAGACGGGCTGGGTCGCGCCCGATGCCTTCCTGGCCGGCTATGGTGCGGCGCAGGCCGTGCCGGGGCCATTGTTCACGTTCGCGGCGTTCCTGGGGGCCTCGGTGCAGGGCTGGCCCGGCGGGGTGCTGGGCGCGGCGGTGTGTCTGGTGTCGATCTTCGCTCCGGCCTTTCTGTTGGTGGCGGGCGCCTTGCCGTTCTGGGAGCCGCTGCGCGCCAGCCTGGCGGCCCGGGGTGCGCTGGCCGGGGTGAATGCGGCCGTGGTGGGGCTGCTGCTGGCGGCGCTGGTCGATCCGGTGGGCACCAGCGCCTTGCGGAACTGGGGCGATGGGGCACTGGCCCTGGCGGCCTTGGGGGCGCTGCAGGGCGCCAGGCTGCCGCCCTGGGCCGTGGTGCTGGCCTGCGGCGCGCTGGGCGGGCTGCTGGGCTGAGGGTCAAAACAGCTCCCAGCGCCCATGGATCAAGCGCAAGGCGCTATGAAAAGCATAGAAGATCGTAGAATCCGCCCGTGAACTCTCCTGTCTTCTCCTCCCTCATCCCGGTGATCCTGTGCATCGGCATGGGCTTTGTCGCGGCGCGCGTCGGCTGGGTGCGCCCGGCGGCGATCAAGGACCTGTCCAACCTCGTGTTCCTGGTGCTCACGCCCGCGCTGCTGTTCCGCACCATGGGCGCGGTGCGCGTGCAGGACCTCAACTTCCGGCCGGTGGCGCTGTACTTCCTGGGGGCCGGGCTGGTGTTCGCCGTGTCGATGGCGTTCGCGGGCTTTTCCACGCGCTCGGCCGCGCGCGGGCTGGCCAACATGTTCAGCAACACCATCATGATCGGCGTGCCGCTGGTGGGCTTGGTCTATGGGCAGGAAGGGCTGGTCACGCTGTTCACGCTGATCTCGCTGCACGCGCTGATCCTGCTCACGGCCGCCACGGTGGTGTTCGAGCTGGCCGAGGCGCGCGAGCGCCAGCGCTCCGGCGAGAGCGGGCCGCGCCCCATGCTGCACACGGTGCTGCAGGCCGTGCGCAACGGCATCGTGCACCCGGTGCCGCTGCCGATCCTGGCCGGGCTGCTGTTCGCCCAGACGGGGCTGAAGCTGCCCGGCGCGGTGGACAGCTCGCTGCAGGTGCTGGGCCAGGCGCTGGGCCCCATGGCGCTGCTGCTGGTGGGGGTGACGCTGGCCTTCACCCCCGTGGGGCAGCACCTGCGCAGCGCCTGTGGCATCGCGCTGGTGAAGAACGTGGCGCACCCGCTGCTGCTGGCCGCACTGGCCTGGGGGTTCGGGCTGTCAGGCCTGTCGGTGGCCGTGATGTTCACCGCCGCGTCGCTGCCCGTGGGGGCCAACGTCTTCCTGTTCACCCAGCGCTATGGCGTGATGCAGGAGGAGGTGTCGGCCAGCATCTTCGTGTCCACGGCCCTGGCGTTGGCCACAGTGCCCTTGATGCTGGTGCTGGCCCAGCGGTTTCTCTGAAAGGTTAGGGCGCGAGGCGCTCGCGCACCCAGCCGCCGTTCTCCAGCCGGTAGCGCAGCCGGTCGTGCAAACGGCTCTTGCGGCCCTGCCAGAACTCCCACTGGTCGGGCTTCAGGCGGAAGCCGCCCCAGTGCGGCGGGCGCGGCGGGTTCAACAAAAACTGCGCGCCGTACTTGGCCGCGTTGGCCACCAGCACGCCGCGCCCGGCGATCACCTGGCTCTGCGGGCTGGCCCAGGCGCCGATGCGCGAATCCAGCGGGCGGCTCTGGAAGTAGGCGTCGCTTTCCGCGTCGCTGACCTTTTCCACGGTGCCCTCGATGCGCACCACGCGCTCCAGCTCCACCCAGTGGAACTGCAGGGCCGCGTAGGGGTTGCCCGCCAGCTGCTGGCCCTTGCGGCTGTCGTAGTTGGTGAACCAGACGATGCCGCGCTCGTCGTAGCCCTTGATGAGCACGATGCGCGTGCTGGGCCGCAGGTCGCTGCCCACGGTGGCGAGCGTCATGGCGTTGGGTTCGGGCACCTGGGCGCTGATGGCTTCACCGAGCCACTGGTCGAACTGCTGCAGCGGGGCGGGGTGCGAGGCGTCCTCGTTGAGTTCGGCGCGCTCGTAGCTCTTGCGCAGGTCGGCGATGGAAGTCGTGGTCATGGCCGCATTGTGCCGCGCCGCAATGGTGCCGCGCACGACTGCGGTGCGGCTACAGTCCGGGCATGGCCCTATCGCCACCTCACGTCCTTGTTCTGGCCTCCGGCCTGGGGCGGCGCTTTGCCGCGTCGGGCGGCACGGTGCACAAGCTGCGTGCGCCGCTCGGCGGCCTCACGGTGCTGGAGCACACGTTGGCCGCCGTGCGTGCCAGCGGCTTGCCGTGGCACCTGGAGGGCGCGGGCCATCCGGGCATGGGCGACTCCATTGCCGCCGCCGTGCGCGCCACCGCCGGCGCGGCCGGCTGGCTGGTGCTGCCCGGCGACCTGCCCCTGGTCCGGCCGCAGACGCTGCGCACCATGGCCGAGGCGCTGCGCCACGGCACCGTGGCGGTGCCGGTGCACCGAGGCGAGCGCGGCCACCCGGTGGCCTTTGCCGCCCGGTGCCTGCCCGAGCTGCTGGCCCTGGCGGGCGAGCAGGGCGCGGCCAGCGTGGTGCGCAGGCACGCGCAGCAGGGCGAACTGCGCCTGGTGGAGGTGGAAGACGAGGGCACGGTGACCGACATCGACACCGTGCAGGACCTGGAGCGCGCCGCCCGCATCCTGGCCGGCAGAAGCACCACCTGAAAAAGAACAACCCGCCCGCCATGCCTGGCGGGCGGGTCGTACGCGAGGGGCCCGCGGGCCTCTACTTAGCGGGCCGAAATCACGGCGCAGGCCAGCCGGGGACCGGCGTTGCCGGTGGGCTGGGTCTTGTAGTCGTCGGGATCGCGGTGAACGATCAGGCCCCTGCCGACGATGTCGTTGGCGGTGCTGCCCACGCGGATGCTGCGCGACTCGAAGCGGAACGTGGCCATGCCGTTGGCGTCGGCCTGCAGGCTGGGCAGGTCGCCCGTGTGGTGCTCGGCCGCGCCGTGGTGCCCGTGGGGCTGGCCGCCAGGGTTGAAGTGGCCTCCGGCGCTCATGCCGTCGCCGCTGGAGCAATCGCCTTTTTCATGGATGTGGAAGCCGTGTTCGGCCCCGGGCTTGAGGCCGCGGATCTCGCCGGACACCTTCACCACGTCCCCCACCTGCACGAACCGGACCGTGCCGGTGGCGGTATTGCCGCGCGTGGGCTCCAGCCTGGCCGTGGCGGCGGGGCCCCCCGGGGAATGGGCGGCGCAGCCTGCCAGGGCCCATGCCGCCACGGACGACAAGGCCAAGATCCAACGCATCCTGCTGTTCTTCATTGCATGCTCCTTCTGGGTCGGTTGAAGACAAAGATATTCATTGTGCGAGGGCAGGGAGCGAACCGGCCCAGGGCCGGGCGCCCGTTCACCAAAAGTTACGTGCTATGGCGCTTTCCGGGTCAGCGCGATCAGTTTGGCCAGGGCCCGGTCATGGATTCCGTGCCTGCGCAGTTCCTCGTAGGTGGCCTCGGCATAGTCGCGCGTGGTGCCGTAGCGGCCGCTGGCCTGCTCGAAGATGCGCAGGTACTCGTGGTCTTCCAGCGTGCCCGTGTGGCTGGGGCTCTTGCGCGAGAGCGTGAAGGCCAGCGCGCGCACGGGGCCCTGGGGCGTGTGGCAGGTGAGCCAGCGCGGGTCGTACACGGCGGTGGGCATCTCGCGCTGCCACAGGTTGATGAGGACCTGGCGCGCGTGCTCCTGGCCGATGCGGAACACCATGCCCCGGCAGCTGCCGCCCGAGAGCATGCCGAACACCAGCCCCGGACATTCGGGCGTGCCGCGGTTGATGCGGCTCCACATCTTGAGCGCGCGGTGCCAGCCGTGCACCTTGGCGGCGCGGCGCTCGGCAAAGGCGAAATCCGGCCGCCAGATCAGGGAGCCGTAGCCGAACAGCCACAGGTCCTGCCGGCCGCCCCATTCATCGAGCGTGCGCTCCAGCATGGGGGCCGGATCGCGCAGGGGAGCGGGCAGGGCTGTCATGGCTTCACTCTACAATCAAAGGCTTTGCGGCAAGCCGCCGCCGCTCCATTTTTCTTTCTCACCATCACTACAGGAATCTCATCCATGTCCAGCTCCGACGACGATAGCCAAGAACGTTTTGCCCTCGGTTTTCTGTTTGCCCTGATCGCCCTGGTGATCTCGGCCGTGGTGGGCACCGTGGTGGTGAAGCGCCTGGGCGCTGCGGGCGCCCCGGCCCTTGCTACGGCAGCCTCCACGGCTGCCGCCACCAGCAACGCGCCAGCCGCCGCGTCCGCTGACGTTGCCGCCGACGCAGCGAGCGTGCGCGTGGAAAACGGCGTGGTGAAGTTCTACTTCGCCACCGCCAAGGCCGATCTGGCCGCCGGCGCCAGCGAAGCCCTGGCCGACGTGGTCAAGGGCGTGGCCGAAGGCAAGAAGGCCGTGGTTTCGGGCTTCCACGACGCCACGGGCGACGCCGCCCTGAACGAAGAACTGGCCAAGCAGCGCGCCTTCGCCGTGCGCGACGCACTCAAGGCGCTGGGCGTGGCCGAAGACAAGGTCGAGCTGAAGAAGCCTGAGGTCACCCAGGCCAGCGGCAGCAACGCCGAAGCGCGCCGCGTGGAAGTGACCCTGGCCGCGCAATAAATAAGCGCACGGCTGCACCCCCAAGAAAAAACCCGGCAGCGCCGGGTTTCTTTATGGTTAAAATGGCCTCCAGCGCTTATGCACCAAGCGCTGGCAGCTATTCATTTCATAGTCAGCGCAGGCCGGCGCCGCCCGCGTTTTCGGCCCGCTGGATCAGTTCGATCTTGTAGCCGTCGGGGTCCGTCACGAACGCGATCACCGTGGTGCCGCCCTTCACGGGGCCGGCCTCGCGCGTCACGTTGCCGCCCGCGGCCTTGATCTTCTCGCAGGCCGCGTACGCGTCGGGCACGCCCAGGGCGATGTGGCCGTAGGCGTTGCCGTGGTCGTAGCTCTCCACGCCCCAGTTGTAGGTCAGCTCGATCTCGGCCTGGCCGGGGTTGCCGCCCTCGAAGCCCAGGAAGGCCAGCGAGTATTTGTATTCGGGGTTCTCGGACTGGCGCAGCAACTGCATGCCCAGCACCTGGGTGTAGAAGTCAATCGAGCGCTGGAGGTTGCCAACGCGCAGCATCGTGTGGAGGAATTTCATCCTTTCGATTGTGCCGGCAGATCGAAGACCAGACAGGTGGTGGTGGCGTGGGCGTACAGCGTACCGTCCGGCCCCACCAGACGCGCCTCGGCCGTGGCGAGCTGGCGCCCGCAGTGGATCACGCGGCCCTCGGCGCGCACGCGCGGCACCTTGGGGGTGAGGGCCTTCACCAGGTTCACGCCCAGCTCGGCCGTGGTGTAGCCGCGCCCCGGCGCCATGCGGGTGTGCACGGCGCAGCCCAGGGCGGAGTCGAGGAGGGTGGCGAACCAGCCGCCGTGCACGGTGCCCATGGGGTTCAGGTGCGTGGCGCCGGGCGTGCCCTGGAACACGGCGCGGCCCTCGTCCACCTCCACGATGAGGAAGTCCAGCGTCTTGGCGATGGCGGCGTAGGGGATGTCGCCGCGCAGCATGGCCTGCATCTGCTGCAGGCCGGTGAGGCCCGCGATCTGGTCGGGCCGCGCCACGCCCGGGCCGGGGCCTGCGTCGATGCGGGCGAGGATTTCGCGCTCCTGGGCGAGCCATTGTTCAAGCTGGTTGGATTGGGTCATGCGTGCTTTCGATGGAGTATTTGCATCTACAATTATTGCAGATACAATCAATCGCATGCAAGCCGAAACCACCCCGGTGCTTCCGCAGGGCTGCACCAACTTCAAGCTGCGCCAGCTCATGCGCCGCGTGGCCCACCACTACGACGCCGAGATGGCGCGCTGCGGGCTCAAGACCACGCAGTATTCGCTGCTGTCGCACGTGCTCAAGCTCGGGCCGATCCGCCCGGGCGATCTGGCCGCGGCAATGAAGATGGACGCATCCACGCTCACGCGCAACCTGCGCCCGCTGGTGGCCGCGGGCTGGGTGGCGCTGGCGCCGGGCGCTGACGCGCGCAGCCGCCTGGTGCACATCACTGACGCGGGCCGCGACAAGCGCGCCGAGGCCCAGCGCTGCTGGAAGGTGGCGCAGCTGTCGCTCAACGACGCCCTGGGCGTGGAGCGCGTGAGCGCCCTGCACGCGCTGGTGGACGACGCGCTGGCGCTGCTGGCCCCGGCCCAGGAGGAGGAACGTGACGACGCAGTCTGACACCCGCCGCGCCCCGTCCTTGCCCCTGTGGCTGGTGCTGCTGGCGGCGGCGGGCGCCTTCGCGCTCACCATGGGCACGCGGCAGACCATGGGCCTGTTCCTCTCCGCGCTCAACACCTCCACCGCGCTGGGCATCGGCAGCATCAGCCTCGCCTTCGCGTTCGGGCAGCTGTGGTGGGGCCTCACGCAGCCGTTCGCCGGGGCCGTGGCGGACCGCATCGGCACAGGACGCGTGATTTTTATCGGCGCACTGCTGGTCGCTTTGGGCACGTTCATCACGCCGTTGATGACCAGCACCGCCGGGCTCATCCTGGCCATCGGCGTGCTGGCGGCGGGCGGGGCGGGCATGGCCGGCCCCTCGGTGCTGATGGCCGCCACGGCGCGGCTGGTGCCGGCGAACCGGCGCGGGCTGGCCACAGGCGTCGTGAACGCGGGCGGCTCCTTCGGCCAGTTCGCCATGGCGCCCATCGCCATCGGTCTGACGGCCGCCGTGGGCTGGGCCGCCGCCATGCAGTGGCTGGGCGTGCTGGTGCTGCTGGCGCTGCCCGCCGCGTGGGTGCTGCGCGGCAATTCGCGGGCGCTGGCCGCGCAGGCGGCCGCCGCGTCGGGCCAGAAGGCGCTGAGCGCGCGCGAGGCCATCGCCCAGGCCCTGCGCACGCCCAGCTACCGCTATCTGGCGGCGGGGTTCCTGGTCTGCGGCTTCCACGTGGCCTTCCTGGCCACGCACCTGCCCGGCGTGATCGCCGCCTGCGGCCTGCCGCCCGAGGTGGGCGGCTGGTCGCTGGCCGTGATCGGCCTGTTCAACATCGTGGGCAGCCTGGGCATGGGCTGGGCCGTGGGGCGCTGGCGCATGAAGTCGCTGCTGGCGCTGCTGTACGCCACGCGCGGCCTGGCGGTGCTGGCGTTCCTGTTCGCGCCCAAGACGCCGGCGGTGATGCTGGTCTTTGCCGCCGTGATGGGCGTGACCTTTCTCTCCACCGTGCCGCCCACGGCCGGGCTGGTGGCCAAGATGTTCGGCACCGCCAACATGGCCATGCTGTTCGGCATCGTGATGCTGGCGCACCAGATCGGCGGCTTCTTCGGCGCCTACCTGGGCGGCAGCGTGTTCCAGGCCACGGGCAGCTACGACTGGGTCTGGTATGCGGACATCGTCCTGGCCGCGGGCGCCGCCCTGGTCAACCTGCCCATCCGCGAGGCCCGGCTGGCGCGCCCGGCACCCGCGGCGGCCTGACATCGACGACACAAGAAAGCAAAAGAAAGGCTACCGATGACTGATACCCAGCAGCCCCTGTACCTCGACGACCTCACCGTGGGCAGGCAGTTCCGCAGCGGCGAGCACGCCATGGACGAAGGCCAGATCCAGGCCTTTGCCGCGCAATTCGACCCGCAGCCCTTCCACCTGGACGAGGCGGCGGCCCGCTTCACGCTGTTCGGCGGCCTGGCCGCCAGCGGCTGGCACACGGCGGCCGTCACCATGCGGCTGCAGGTGACGAGCGGCCTGCCCATCGCGGGCGGCATCATCGGGGCAGGGGGCGAGCTGAGCTGGCCCCAGCCCACGCGCGCCACCGACGTGCTGCACGTGGTGAGCGAGGTGGTGCAGGTGAAGCCCTCCAAGTCCAAGCCCGACCGGGGCATGGTCACGGTGCGCAGCGAAACCCGCAACCAGCACGGCGACGTGCTGCAGGTGTCCACCGTGCGCATCGTGGTGCCGCGCAGGCCCGGGGCGGCCGTGTGAGCACCGCCGCGCTGGACCCGCGCACCCGCCTGCTGCTCGAAGCCCCCATCGCCCCCACGCTGCTGCGGCTGGCCGCACCCAACGTGCTGGTGATGCTGGCGCAGGCGGGCTCGGGGCTGATCGAAACGTACTTCGTCGGCAAGCTCGGCACCGATGCGCTGGCGGGCATGGCGCTGGTGTTTCCGGTGGTGATGCTGATGCAGATGACCTCCGCCGGGGCCATGGGCGGGGGCATCGCCTCGGCCATCGCGCGGGCGCTGGGTGCGCGGCGGCGCGCCGATGCCGATGCGCTGGTGCTGCACGCGCTGGCCATCGCGGGGGTGTTCTCGCTGCTGTTCACCGTGGCGGTGGTGGGAGGAGGGCGCTGGCTTTACACCCGCATGGGCGGCACGGGCGGGGCGCTGGATGCGGCGCTGGTCTATTCCGACTGGGTGTTCGCGGGCGCGGTGCTGGTGTGGCTGTTCAACACGCTGTCGGCGGTGATCCGCGGCACGGGCAACATGGCCATGCCCGCCTGGGTGACGGTGGCGGGTACGCTGGCGCTGGTGCCGCTGTCGCCGCTGCTCATCTTCGGCTGGGGGCCGGTGCCGGGCCTGGGCATCGCGGGCGGGGCGGTGGCGCTGCTGGCGTTCTACCTGGGCGGCAGCGTGGTGCTGGCGGCCTATCTGTGGTCGCCGCGCAGCCTGCTGCGGCCGTCGCTGGCGCACATCCGCTTTCGCTGGGCGCTGTTCGCGGACATCCTGCGCGTGGGACTGGTGGGTACGGTGTCCACCGTGGCGACCAACCTGGCCATCGGCGTGACGACCGCGCTGGTGGGCGGCTTCGGCACGGCGGCCATCGCGGGCTACGGCACGGCGTCGCGGCTGGAATATTTGCTGGTGCCGCTGGTGTTCGGCCTGGGCGCGCCGCTGCTTGCCATGGTGGGCACCTGCATCGGCGCGGGCCAGCGCGACCGCGCCCTGCGCGCCACCTGGATCGGCGCGGCGCTGGCCTTCGGCATGACCAGCGCCATCGGCCTGGGCGCGGCCTTGTTCCCCGTCGCGTGGCTGTCGCTGTTCGACACCGACCCCGCCATGCTGGCGGCGGGCGCGCAGTACCTGCGCACCGTGGGGCCGGTGTACGGTTTCTTCGGCCTGGGGCTGGTGCTGTACTTTGCCTCGCAAGGGGCAGGGCGGCTGGTGTGGCCCGTCATCGGCAACATCGCCCGGCTGGCCGTGGCGGTGACGGGCGGCTGGCTGGTCCTGCGCTGGGGCGGCGGGCTGGGCGCGGTGTTCGCCGCGCAGGCGGCGGCGCTGGTGCTCTACGGCCTGGTCAACGCCTGGGCTGTGGCGGGCGGCGCGTGGTTCGGCCCGGTCGGCTGGCCGCTGCGCCGGGTGGCACAGGGCTGAAGAGATTACAAGCCAAAATGGCTACCAGCGCTTATGCAGCAAGCGCTGGCAGCTATCGATTTCATACCGGCACGGTGTAATTCAGCGTCATGCGCCCACCGTCCACGGTGACGATCTCGCCCGTCACGTAGCTGGCGGCATCGCTGGCCAGCCAGGCCACCACATCGGCGATTTCCGAGGGTTCGCCCAGGCGCTTCATCGGCGTGCGGCTCATGATCTTGTTCCTGGCTTCGTCGCTGGTCAGCACCGCCTTGGCGGCCAGCTCGGTGGCGATGGTGCCGGGCGCCACGGCGTTCACGCGAATGTTGCGGTCGGCCAATGCCAGCGCCATCACGCGCGTGAGCTGGTTCACGCCGCCCTTGCTCACGTTGTAGCTGGAGATGTTGGGAATCGCCAGCACGCCGTTGACCGAGCTCATGTTGACGATGGCGCCGCCGCCCGCGGCCGCCATGGCCCGCGCCACGGCCTGGCCCACGAGGAACGAGCCCTTGAGGTTGACGCGCAGCACGGCATCGAAGTCCGCCTCGGTCACGTCCAGGAAATCCGCCGCGCGGAAGATGCCCGCGTTGTTCACGAGCACGTCGATGCGCCCATGCGCCGCCAGCACCTGGGCCACCAGCGCATCCACCTGCGCCTTGTCGCCCACGTCGCAGCGCACGTAGAGCGCGCCCAGTTCTTGCGCCAGCGCCTGGCCGCGCGCATCGTCCACGTCCACGATCACCGGCTTGGCACCATCGGCCGAGAAGCGACGCACGCAGGCCTCGCCAATGCCCTGGGCGCCGCCGGTGACGATGCAGACGCGGCCACGCAGGCCGAAGTGGATGGAGGATGCGGAGATAGGTGTCTTGGTCATGGGCCAGGATGGTAGCGGCTGGTGGCGCCTGCAATGTATTCTTTGATTGATACGATGTATATTATGTCAAATTAAGTAAACGGCATTCAGATCACCGCCTGAAGGGTTGTTCTGGAGTGTTGGTCTTTTTTAAGATTCATTTAAAATGAATCTTATCGGGCAACCCGCCCTGTTGCCCATCCGCAGGCTCACCATGACCCAGTTCAACCCCCCGCAAGCTTCCGCCACCCACACGATCCCGCCCGCCGTGCCGCTCAAGGACTGGCCGGTGCTACGCCTGGGGTTCCGGCCTTTCTATCTGGGCGCGGCCTTGCTGGCCTGCCTGTCCGTGCCGGTCTGGACCGCTGTTTTCCTGGGCCAGATCCAGCTTCCTCTGGAAATACCGCCGCTGCTGTGGCATGCGCACGAGATGCTGTTCGGCTTTGCCGCCGGGGTCGTGGTGGGCTTCCTGCTCACCGCCGTGAAGGCCTGGACGGGGCTGGAGACCGCGCGCGGCCCGCTACTGGGCGCGCTGGCCCTGCTGTGGCTGGCGGCGCGGCTGGCCTCGCTGGTGGCGCCGTATCCGGTCTATGCGGCGCTGGACATGGCATTGCTGCCCGCCGTGGCCGCCGTGCTGCTGCGCGTGCTGCTCAAGGCGGGCAACAAGCGCAACGTGCCGCTGATCTCGCTGCTGCTGCTGATGGCCGTGGCCAACCTGGCGTTCCACCTGTCGGTGCTGGGCGCCCTGGCCGTGCCCGCTACCCGCGCCCTGTATGCCGAGCTGGCGCTCATCCTCATGGTGGTGTGCGTGATGACCGGCCGCGTGGTGCCCATGTTCACCCGCAACGTGACGCCGGGCCTGGTGATCGACGTGCCGCGCAAGTTCGAGCTTGCCCTGCTGGCCGTCACGGCCGTGGCCCTGGCGCTGTGGGTGCTGGCCGCGCCGGCGCCCGTGGTGCTGGTGGTCAGCCTGGCCGCCGCCGTGCTGCACGCGGTGCGGCTGTGGATGTGGCGCCCGCTGGTCACGCTGCGGCGGCCCATTCTGTGGATTCTGCATGCCTCCTATGCGTGGCTGCCGGTGGGCTTCGTGCTGCTGGCGCTGGCGCAGCTGGGCTGGGTGGCGCAGTCGCTGGCCGTGCACGCCTTCGCGGTGGGCGTGATTGGCGGACTGATCATCGGCATGGTCACGCGCACGGCGCGCGGCCACACCGGGCGGCCGCTGCAGGCCTCGCGCGGCGAGGTGGCGGCCTATGCCCTGGTGATGGCGGCCGCCGTGCTGCGCGTGCTGGTGCCCGCCGTACAGCCCGCCTGGTACGCCTACGCGCTGGAAGGCGCCGCCTGCCTGTGGGTCATCGCCTTCGCCATCTACCTCGTGATCTACACCCCCTGGCTGACGCGCACCCGCCTCGACGGCAAGGATGGCTGAGCCTCTCCCCGCTTTTACCCCCCCCTTCACTACCCCGAAAGGTTGAACCATGAGCAACACCACCCCCGTGATCGACGTGCGCACCATCGCCCCCTATGAACGGCACGCGCGGATCTTTGGCCGCCTCGACGCCCTGGGCGCGGGCGAAGCGCTGCAGATCGTCAACGACCACGATCCCGTGCCGCTGCACATGCAGCTCGAAAACCGCGCGCCCGGCCAGTTCCAGTGGGCCTACCTGCAGTCCGGCCCGCAGCTGTGGCAGATCGAGATCACCCGCAAGGGCGCTCCTGCCAACGCCGCGCAGGCCGAGGATTCGTGCTGCTCCGGCGGCGCGTGCTGCGGCTGAAGCGGTGCACCCACCAACGACAAGGGGCAGGTACCACCTGCCCCTTTTTCATTCAGCGATCGTCACAGCCCCAGCGCCAACTGGGCCGCCTCGCTCATCATGGAGCGGTCCCATGGCGGGTCGAGCACCAGGTTCACGGTGATCTCGCCCACGCGCGGCAGGGCCAGCACCTTGTCGCACACCTCGTCGGCGATCGCCTCGCCCATGCCGCAGCCGGGCGCGGTGAGGGTCATGTCCACCAGCACGCGCACCTTGTCGCTGTCCGGCAGCGGCTCGAAGGCCAGCCGGTACACCAGGCCCAGGTCCACGATGTTCACGGGGATCTCCGGGTCGTAGCAGGTGCGCAGGGTCTGCCAGACCACGGGCTCCAGGTCGTCGATGTGCAGGTCTTCGGGCACGGCGATGGCCTCGGGCGGCGTCTTGCCGATGGCGTCGGCATCCACGCCCTTCAGGCGCATGAGCTGGCCCTCGGCCAGCAGCGTGAAGGACGAGCCCAGCGCCTGCGTGATCTGCGCGAGCTGGCCCGCCTCCAGCGTGATGGGCTCGCCGCTGGGAATGGCCTCCACGGTCACGCTGCGGCGCACCAGCACGTCCTCGCGGTGGCGGCGGCGGGTCATGGCCGGGCCTCCTGCGGCGAATTCTCTGCAATGGCGTGCATGAGCGCGTGCCAGCCCAGCAGCGCGCACTTGATGCGGCTCGGGTACTGGCGCACGCCGGCCAGGCTGACCAGCTTGCCCAGGGGCGCGTCCTCCGGCGCTTCCTCGCCCGTGAGCACGGCGCGAAAGTGTTGCTGCAGCGCCTGCGCGGCGGCGAGATCCCGGCCCTTCACGGCCTCGGTCATCATCGAGGTGGAGGCCATGCAGATCGCGCAGCCCTGGCCGGTGAAGCGGATGTCCTGCACCCGCCCCTCCTCCAACCACAGTTCCACGGCGATGCGGTCGCCGCACGAAGGATTGGTGCCATGCGCCTGGTGCGTGGGCGCCGGCAGGTGGCCGAAATTGCGCGGCGCGCGCTTGTGCTCCAGCACCACCTCTTGGTAGAGGTCGTTTTCGGCGCTGTTCATCGCATCAGCTCCAGCGACCGTGCCACGCCGTCGATCAGGCGTTCGACCTCTTCGTGGCTGTTGTACAGCGCGAACGAGGCGCGGGTGGTCGGCCCCAGGCCCAGGTGCTCCAGCAGCGGCTGGGCACAGTGGTGGCCCGTGCGCACGGCGATGCCGCGCTCGTCCAGCAGCGTGCCGATGTCGTGCGGATGCACGTCGCGCGCGACGAAGGACACCAGCGAGGCCTGCGCCGCATGCGGCGCCAGCACGGTGATGCCGTCCAGGGCCGAGAGGCCCGCCACCGCCTGCGCGCGCAGGGCCTGCACATGCTGGTCGATGGCCGCGCGGCCCACGCCGTCGATAAAGCGCGCCGCCGCCGCCAGACCCACGGCCCCGGCTACGTTGGGCGTGCCGCCCTCCAGGCGCGCAGGCAGCGGCGCATAGCCTGCGCAGGTGTAGCTCACCCACTCCACCATGTCGCCGCCCAGGCGCAAAGGATGCAAAAGTTGTAGCGCCTCGCGCTTACCAGCCAAGGCTCCAGTGCCCATGGGACCATACATCTTGTGGCCCGAGAAGGCCATGAAATCGCATGTCAGGGCCGACAGCCCGAGCATGGCGTGACCCACGGACTGGGCGGCGTCCAGCACCGTGAGGGCGCCAGCCCGCCGTGCCATGGCCAGCAGGGCCTCGTAGGGCGGTCGCTCGCCCGTGGCGTTGGCGCAGGCGGTGAGCGCCAGCACGCGGGTGCGGGGCGTGAGCAGGGGTGCTAGGTCTTTTGCGTGCAGGCATCCCTCGGCATCGGGTTTCAGGATCACCAGCTCCGCCCCGCTCATGCGCGCGGCCTGCTGCCAGGGCACGAGGTTGGCGTGGTGCTCCAGGCCGCTCACGATGATGCGGTCGCCCGGGCGCAGCCAGGCCTGGCCGGGGCCGGCGGCCCACAGCCCATGTGCGACGAGGTTCAGTGCCTCGGTGGTGCCGCTGGTGAAGACCAGCTCGTGCTCCGCGCCCGCGCCGATAAAGCGCTTGAGCGTGGCGCGCGCGTCCTCGAAGGCGTCGGTAGCGCGCTGGCTCAGGGTGTGCACGCCCCGGTGGATGTTGGCGCGGTCGTGCTGCTCGAAGCGCCGCAGGGCCTCCTGCACCGCCAGCGGCATGTGCGTGGTGGCGGCGTTGTCCAGGTAGGCCAGGGGCTGGCCGTGGATGCGCTGCGCCAGCACGGGGAACTGCGCGCGCAGCGCCTGCACGGGCAGGCCGCCGGTGTGCAGCAAGGGATGGGGCTTACCCATGGTGGACCTCCTCGCCGGGTTGCAATTGTTGGGCAATGGCGCGCGCCAGCCAGCCGCCTTGCAGCCACTCTGCCAGCAGGCCGTCGCACGGGCCCAGGCAGCGCTCCAGCAGCGCATGCGCCATGCCTTCGATGATCAGCGCGCGCGCCGCCGCTTCATCCAGCCCGCGCTGGCGGGCGTAGAACAGCGCATCCTCGGGCAGCGCGCCCCAGGTGGCGCCGTGCGCGGCCTGTACGTCGTCGTGCAGGATTTCCAGGTGCGGGCGCAGGATCAGGCGCGGGTGGCCCGCCAGCGGCACGCCCGTGAGGCGCTGGCGCACGCTGGCCCCGTCGCTGCCCGGGGCGATGCGCGTGTGGGCGTTGGCCACGGCGTGGGCCCAGCCCTGGGCCAGCGCCAGGGTTTCGACCTGGCTGGCGCACTGCGTGGCGTGCAGGTCGGTATAGGTTTGCTGGTCGATCTGGCCGCTGCCCAGCAGCAGCAAGGCGGCCTGCCGCGCGCTGGCGCCTGCGCCTTGCAGCGTGATGTGGCTGCGTTGCAGGTGGTAGCCGCTGCCGGTGGCGGCCAGCGCCTGGGCGTAGTCCGCACCCGCCGCGAGTTGCACTTGCAGGTGGTGGGCCATGTGGTCATCGGCCTGTGGCGCGGCGATGCGCAGGTGCTGCAAGCGCGCGCCCTGCCCCAGGCGGATGTGGGCGTGCAGGTTCTGCGCCACGGTGGGCCGGCCGATGTCGGCTTCGTGGGTTTCGATCAGCACGCAGTGCGCGCCGGGCGCCAAGTCCAGCACTAGGAGCGGCGCCTCGGCCCGCGCGTGCGGCCGGTGGTGCAGTTGCAGGCACACGGGCACGTGCTGCGGCATGGCGGCCACGTGCAGGCGCAGGCCTTCGCGGCACAGGGCGCGGTGCGCCCAGGCGAAGGGGGCGGCCTCGCCCTCACCCTCTCTTTCCCCGGGCCGGGGCAGGCCGGTCAGCAGTTCGGCGCGCTGGGCGGGGTCGTGCGCGTCCAACCAGCGGGCCTGGACGCCGCTGGCGCCCTGCCCCAGTGTCCAGCCCGGCCCATCGAGCGGCGGAGCGTCGTCGTGCGTCGCCAGCCAGTCCGGCAGTGCGGGCGGCGGCAGGTGGTGGAAGGCCTCGCTGCACCGCGCGATCCAGCCCCGGGCGTCCAGGTGCTCGCGTGCGGCGAGGATGTCGGCTTGTGCGCTGTCCATGGTTAGGCCTCCGCCGTTTCGGCCTGGCGCGCAAAGCCGGTGCGGGCGATGCGCCGCGCCAGCTCGATATCGCCCGTCTCCGCGATGCGGCCCTGGTCCAGGCGCAGCACGGCGTCGGGCTGCAGCTGCTCGATCATCGTGAGGTAGTGCGAGACCACGATGAAGGCCGTGCCCTGGGCGCGCAGCCGCTGCACCAGCGCGACGACGGCGCGCACGCCGTCCACGTCCATGCCGGAGTCGATCTCGTCGAGCAGCGCCAGGCGCGGCTGCAGCAGGGCCAGTTGCAGCAGCTCGTTGCGCTTGCGCTCGCCGCCGGAAAAGCCTTCGTTCACCGGGCGGCCCAGCAGGGCCTCGGGCAGGCCCAGTTCCTTGGCGGTCTGCCTGGCGCCCGCGAGGAAGTCGAATGCATCGAGCGGCGGCTGGCCGCGCGCCTCGTGCACGGCGTTGAGCGCGGTGCGCAGGAACAGGTTGTTCTTCACGCCGGGCACGTCGGGCGGCGACTGGAACGAGACGAACAGCCCGGCGCGGGCGCGCTCGTGCGCGGGCAGCGGCAGCAGGTCCTGCCCGCCGAGCAGCGCCTGGCCGCCATCCACCTGGTAGCTGGGATGCCCGGCCAGGGCCATGCCCAGCGTGCTCTTGCCGCTGCCGTTGGCGCCCATCAGCACCACCAGCGCGCCGGCGGGCACGTCCAGGGAGACCGATTGCAGCACGGTGCGCTCGCCGACGCGCACGCGCAGGTCGCGCACTTGCAACAGGGGTTGTGTGATGTGGGTCATGGGGTTCTTTCTATTGATTTGATAGCTGCTTGCGCTTGTCGGATAAGCGCTGGAGGCACTTTTTGCTTGAAATTTCTTTCAACCTACCGCGCCTTCCAAAGACACGGCCAGCAGGGCCTTGGCTTCGAGCGCGAACTCCATGGGCAGCTCCTCCAGCACCGCCTGGCAGAAGCCGCCGACGATGAGCGCCGTGGCCTCCTGCGGGTCGATGCCGCGCTGCTGGCAGTAGAAAAGCCGCTCCTCGGAGATGCGCGTGGTCGTGGCCTCGTGCTCCACCACGGCATCGCCGCGCGCCGCGTCCACATAAGGGAAGGTGTGCGCGCCGCAGTCGGGCCCGATGAGCAGCGAGTCGCACTGCGTGTGGTTGCACGCGCCCTCGGCGCCGCCGTTCACGCGCACCAGCCCGCGGTAGCTGTTGTGCGCATGGCCCGCGCTGATGCCCTTGGAGACGATGCGGCTGGTGGTGTTGCGCCCCAGGTGGATCATCTTGGTGCCCGTGTCCGCCTGCTGGAAGTGGTTGGACACGGCGATGGAGTGGAATTCGCCGTTGGACCCATCGCCGCGCAGCACCACGCTGGGGTACTTCCAGGTGATGGCCGAGCCGGTCTCGATCTGCGTCCAGGCGATGCGCGAGCGCCGGCCCGCCGCCAGCCCGCGCTTGGTCACGAAGTTGTAGATGCCGCCGCGCCCCTGCTCGTCGCCGGGGTACCAGTTCTGCACCGTCGAATACTTGATGAAGGCGTCGTCGTGCGCGACCAGCTCCACCACGGCGGCGTGCAGCTGGTTTTCGTCGCGCTGCGGGGCGGTGCAGCCTTCGAGGTAGCTGACGGAGCTGCCCTCCTCCGCGATGATCAGCGTGCGCTCGAACTGGCCCGTGTTGCGCGCGTTGATGCGGAAGTACGAGGACAGCTCCATGGGGCATTTCACGCCCTGGGGGATGTAGACGAAGGAGCCGTCGGAGAACACGGCGGAGTTCAGCGCGGCGTAGAAGTTGTCGCCCACCGGCACCACGCTGCCCAGGTACTTTTCGACCAGCTCCGGGTGGTGCCCCACCGCGTGCGAGAACGAGCAGAAGATCACGCCCACCCGGGCCAGCTGCTCGCGGAAGGTGGTGCCCACCGAGACCGAGTCGAACACCGCGTCCACCGCCACGCCCGCAAGCCGCGCGCGCTCGTGCAGGGGCACGTTGAGCTTTTCGTAGGTCTCCAGCAGCTTGGGGTCCACCTCGTCCAGGCTCTTGGGCGCGTTCTGCAGCGACTTGGGGGCCGAGTAGTAGCACAGGGCCTGGAAGTCGATGGGCTCGATCTTCAGGCGCGCCCAGTCGGGCATCTCCATCCCGCGCCAGCGCTCGAAGGCCGCCAGGCGCCAGTCCAGCAGGAACCGGGGCTCGCGCTTCTTGCGCGAGATGGCGCGGATGACGTCCTCATCGAGGCCCGGCGGCAGCGCGTCGGATTCGATGTCGGTGACGAAGCCGTGCTGGTAGGGGCGGGCTAGCGCCTGTTCCAGGGCCGGGGCCTGCCGGGTGGCGGTGGGTGAGGACATGGGCGTGGGGCATGGTTTTAAACATTCATATGTTATGAATGTTTGTCCCATTCGGCAAACCCGGCGCCTGTCTCTGCACCCCCATCAGGGATATTGCTCACGCATCCTGGAAGGCTGCCCGGCTGGGCGCCGAGCGCTCCATCTGCCGCGCGATGTTGCCGCACACCAGGTCGCACAGCGCGTAGATCGACTCGTCGGCGAAGCGGTAGTACACGCTGGTGCCCCGGCCCTCGCGCACCACCAGGCCCTGCTTGGTCATCAGCGACAGGTGGCGCGAGATGTTCGCGGCCGTGTAGCCGCACATCTGGGCCAGTTCGCCCACGTTGCGTTCGCCATCCCTCAGGATGTTGAGGATGCGTAGCCGCGTGGGCTCGGCCAGCACCTGGAAGTAGCCGGCGACCTGCTCCAGCGCCTCGGGGGGCATGTCTTTCATGGCAAAGGTCCTCGTTTGCGGAACACGATTGTGTGGCATTGGATTCTACTTTATTTGACTAATTAGATGATTAGTTAAATAATCAATCTATGGAATCCACCCTGCACCGCCCCCCGCTGCTACCCACCCTGGCCCTGGCGCTCGCCGCCTCGTTGCTGCCCCTGCACGGCCGGGCGGCGCTGGCTGTCCATGAAGTGGCCGCCGCCACCGCCGCGCAGCGCGTGAGCGTGGACGCCGTGGTCGAGGCCGTGCGCGACACCACGCTGGCCGCGCAGGTGCAGGGCGCCGTGGTGGTGCTGGCCGTGAAGGTGGGCGACGCGGTGAAGGCGGGCCAGGAGCTGGTGCGCATCGACGCCCGCGCCGCGCAGCAGAGCGCCACGGCCAGCGCGGCGCAGGTGGACGCGGCCAAGGCCAGCTTGGCTGTGGCCCGGCGCGACTACGAGCGCAGCCAGCAGCTTTTTGCCAAGCAGTACATCAGCCAGGCTGCGCTCGACCGCGCCAACGCACAGTGGCAGGCGGCGCAGGCGCAGGTGCAGTCGCTCCAGGCGCAGGCGGGTGCGGTGGCTACGCAGTCGGGCTTTTTCTCGGTGAAAGCGCCGTATGACGGCGTGGTGAGCGAGGTGCCGGTGGCCCTGGGCGACATGGCGATGCCGGGCCGCCCGCTGGTGCGGCTGCACGACCCCAAGTCCTTTCGCGTGACGGCTCCTGTGCCGCTGGCGCTGGCCCCGGCGCTGCAAGGCGCGGCCGCGCTGGATGTGGAACTGGCGTCCCAACGCATCACCGTGCCCGGCACAGCGGTGCAGATGCTGCCCGCCGTGGACGCCGCCACGCACACCGCGCAAGCGCGCATCGCGCTGCCGCAGCAAACCCAGGGACTCGCGCCGGGCATGTTCGCCCGCGTGTGGCTGCCCGCGTCCGCCGCCGGGCCGCAGCGGCTGATGGTGCCGTCCAGCGCGCTGGTGCGCCGGGCCGAGTTGACCGGCGTCTATGTGCTGGGCGAGGCGGGCCACCCGCTGCTGCGCCAGGTGCGCGCGGGCCGCACCGACGGCGGCTGGGTGGAGATATTGAGCGGCGTGCGCCCCGGCGACAAGGTGGCGACCGACCCGCAAGCCGCTGCCAAGGTGCGCTGACATGAACGAGAAACTGGGCATCTCGGGCCGCATCGCCGCCCTCTTCCAGTCCGCGCAGATCACGCCGCTGCTGGCGCTGGTGGCCTTTCTGCTGGGCGTGTTCGCGGTGCTCGTCACCCCGCGCGAGGAAGAGCCGCAGATCAACGTGACGATGGCGAGCGTGCTGATCCCCTTCCCCGGCGCATCGGTGGCCGACGTGGAGCAGATGGTGGCCACGCCCGCCGAGCAGGTGCTGTCGCGCATGGAAGGCACCGAGCACGTGATGTCGCTCTCGCGCCCCGGCATGGCGGCGCTGACCGTGCAGTTCAAGGTGGGCGTGGCCCGCACCGAGGCGCTGGTGCGCCTGCACGACACGCTGCGCACCCATGCGGACTGGCTGCCACAGGGCCTGGGCGTGCAGGAGCCGATCATCCGCCCCAAGGGCATCGACGACGTGCCCATCGTTACCCTCACGCTGTTCAGCCGCAAGGACGACACCAGCGCCTACGACCTGGAGCGCGTGGCCCATAGCATGGAGGCGGAGTTGAAGCGCGTCCCCGGCACCCGCGACGTGCGTACCGTGGGCGGCCCCGGCCGCGCCGTGATGGTGCAGATCGACCCGGCCCGCATGGCGGGCACCGGCACCACCGTGCAAGACCTGCGCGCCGCGCTGCAATCGGCCAACCTGGGCCTGCCCGTGGGCGAGCTGATCGCGGGCAACCAGGCCGTGGCGGTCGAGGCCGGGCCTTATCTGCAAGACGCCGCAGCCGTGGCCGATCTGATGGTGGGTGTGCGCCAGGGCAAGCCTGTCTTTTTGAAAGACGTGGCCGAGGTGCATGACGGCCCCCTGCCCCCCAGCCGCTACGTGTGGCATGGCGCGGGCGGGCAGGACTACCCGGCAGTCACCCTGTCAATCACCAAGAAGCCCGGCGAGAACGCCATCGACGTGGCCGATGCCGTGCTGCGCCGCGTGGGCCAACTGCGCAACACCGTCATCCCCGACGGCGTGGAAGTGGCGAACACCCGCAACTACGGTGCCACGGCCAACGACAAGGCCAAGCAGCTCATCCAAAAGCTGCTGTTCGCCACGGCATCGGTCGTGGCGCTGGTGTTCATCGCCCTGGGGCGGCGCGAGGCGGCCATCGTGGGCACGGCGGTGGTGCTCACGCTCACGGCCACGCTGTTCGCGTCGTGGGCCTGGGGGTTCACGCTCAACCGGGTGTCGCTGTTCGCGCTGATCTTTTCCATCGGGATATTGGTGGACGACGCCATCGTGGTGGTCGAGAACATCCACCGCCACCAGCAGTTGCATCCGGCCAAGACGCTGGCGCAGATCATCCCCGGCGCGGTCGATGAAGTGGGCGGGCCGACCATCCTTGCCACCCTGACCGTCATCGCCGCGCTGCTGCCCATGGCTTTCGTCAGCGGGCTGATGGGGCCGTACATGGGGCCGATACCGATCAACGCGAGCATGGGCATGCTGCTGTCGCTGGCGATTGCGTTCATGGTCACGCCCTGGCTGTCGCGGCTGTGGATGAAAACGGGGCACCACGCAGCCAAAGCGCCTTCCGGCATGGCGGCGCGCATCACGCCGCTGTTCACGCGCATCTTCACGCCCCTGCTGGATGACACTACCGGCACGCGCAACCGCCGCCTGCTGGGCCTGGGCGTGGCGGTGCTGATCGCCGCGTCCGTGGCACTGCCCGCGACCGGGCTGGTGCTGCTCAAGATGCTGCCGCTGGACAACAAGAGCGAGTTCCAGGTGGTGGTGGACATGCCCGCAGGCACGCCCGCGGAACACACCGCCGCCGTGCTGCGCGAACTGGGCGCGCACCTTGCCACGGTGCCCGAAGTGACGGACTACCAAGCCTACGCAGGCACGGCAGCGCCCATCAACTTCAACGGCCTGGTGCGCCAGTACGACCTGCGCGCGGGCGGCGAGGTGGGCGATCTGCAGGTCAACCTCGCCCCCAAGTCCGAGCGTAAAAGCCAAAGCCACGCCATCGCCACCCGCGTGCGCCCTGCCCTGCAAGCCATCGGCCAGCGCATGGGCGCGAACGTGAAGGTGGTCGAGGTGCCGCCCGGCCCGCCCGTGCTCTCCCCCATCGTCGCCGAGATCTATGGCCCCGACGCCGAGGGCCGCCGCCAGATGGCCCAGGCCGTGCGGGCCGTGTTCGAGCGCACGCCCGGCGTGGTGGACGTGGACGACAGCAGCATCGCCCCCGCCGCCCCGCGCAAGCTGCTGCTGGTGGACCGGCGCAAGGCCGCGCTGCTGGGCGTGCCGCAGCAAGCCATCGTCGCCACGCTGCGCACCGGGCTGGCGGGCGATGCGGCCACGTGGCTGCACGACGCCAGCAAGTACCCCGCGCCCGTGGTGCTGCAACTGCCGCCCGAAAGCCATGGCGACCTGGATGCGCTGCTGCAACTGCGTGTGCGCGGGTCAGCGGGGCAACTCGTGCCCATCAGCGAACTCGTCACTGCCAGCGACACCGTGCGCGAGCAGCCCATTCACCACAAGGACTTGCTGCCCGTGAACTACGTCACCGGCGACATGGCGGGCCGCGTCGACAGCCCGCTGTACGGCATGTTCCAGATGCGCCGCGAAATCGCTGCCCTGCCCACGCCCGGCGACGGCACGCTGGATGAGCACTTCATCACCGCCCCCGATGACGCCCTGCGCAACTACGCCATCAAGTGGGACGGCGAATGGCACATCACCTACGAGACCTTCCGCGACATGGGCGCGGCCTACGCCGTGGGCCTGGTGCTGATCTACCTGCTGGTTGTGGCGCAGTTCGGCTCCTACCTCGTGCCGCTCATCATCATGGCCCCCATTCCGCTCACCATCATCGGCGTGATGCCGGGGCACGCGCTGCTGGGCGCGCAGTACACGGCCACCAGCATGATCGGCATGATCGCGCTGGCCGGGATCATCGTGCGCAACTCCATCCTGCTGGTGGACTTCATCCGGCTGCAGACCGCCGCGGGCATGCCGCTCAAGCAGGCCATCGTGCAGGCGGCCATCACGCGGGCGCAGCCCATCGTGCTCACGGGGCTGGCGGCCATGATCGGCGCGTTCTTCATCCTGGACGACCCCATCTTCAACGGCCTCGCCATCTCGCTGATCTTCGGCATCTTCATCTCCACCCTGCTCACGCTGGTGGTCATCCCCACGCTGTACTACGCGGCGTACCGTAACTCACATATTGATAGCTGCTAGCGCTTTTCAGATAAGCGCCAGAGGCCGATTTGACTCCAATTTTTCAAAGGAGAACCCCATGACCACCGAAAGCTACCGCGACCTGATCGCGCAGACATCCGCCCAGCTCGCCAGGCTGCGCGGCGACATCCCCGACACCCTGCGCGGCTTCACCGCCATGGCGCAGGCCGCCGGCAAGGACGGCGCGCTGGACGCCAAGACCAAGGAGCTGATAGCCATCGCCCTCTCCGTCTCCGTGCGCTGCGACCCCTGCCTGGGCTACCACACGCAGGCCCTGGTCAAGCTCGGCTGCACCCGCGAGGAACTGGCCGAGGCGCTGGGCATGGCCGTGTACATGGGCGGCGGCCCCTCGCTGATGTACGCGGCCCGCGCATCCGCCGCGTTCGACGAATTCGCGGCCCTGGCCGAGAAGGCCACGGCCTGACCGCCATGCGCCTGCGCACCCTCGCCTCCCTTCTCCTGGCCGCCCTGCCCGGCCTGGCTTCGGCCACCGGCCTGCTGGACGCCTGGCGCGCCGCCGAGCAGCACGACCGCGAGCACGCCGTGGCCCGCGCCGCGCACGCCGCCGCACAGCCCCGGCGCGACCAGGCCGCCGCCCTGTGGCGCCCCGGCGTGGCGCTGACGGCAACGGCCGGCTGGGGCCAGGGCGACACCGAGATGCGCGGCGCGCACTTTTCCGCGCCCGGCATGGGCGCGGCCAGCGGCGTGGACTTCGGCACATCCATCCACGGCGGCACCGCCACGCGCTGGGCGCTGCAGGCCAGCCAGCCGCTGTACAACCCGCAGCGGCGCGCGCAGCAGCAGCAACTGGGCCTGCAGGCCGACATGGCCGAGCTGGAATGGCAGGCCGCCCGGCAGGCGCTGATGCTGCGCACGGCCCAGCGCTACTTCGACCTGGCCGTGGCCGAGGAATCCCTGCGCGTGCTGGACCGGCAACTGGCCGCCGTGCAGCAGGCCGCCACCGAGGCGCAGGACCGCTTCGCGCTGGGCGACGCGCCCGTCACCGACACCCACGAGGCCCGCGCCCGCCTGGCCGCCCTGCGCGCGCAGCGCCTGGCCGCGCAGACCGCGCTGGACATCCAGCGCCGCGCCCTGGCCGACAGCACGGGCCTGCCGCCCGCCACCCTGTCCGCGCAACTGCCCCAAGCAGCAGCGGACGAAGCCACGGCGCCCCGCACGCTGCAGGACTGGCAGCAGGACGCCGAAGCCGCCAACCCCGCGATCCGCCTGCGCCAGCTCGCAGCCGACGTCGCCCAGGCCGAGGCGCAGCGGCACAGCCGCGCCGCATCGGCCACCGTGGACCTGGTGGCCCAGGCCGCGCAGGACCGCCTGCAAGGCGGTGGCGCACGCAACAAGAACCTGAACGCCCTGGTGGGCGTGCAGCTCACCGTGCCGCTGTCCACCGGCGGCTACCGCAGCGCCAAGGAACAGGAAGCCCTGCGGCTGCACGAGGCCGCGCAGGCCCAGGTGCAGAGCACGCGCGAGCAGGTGGCGCAGCAGGTGCACGGCGCCTGGCTGGGCCTGCACCTGGGCGCCGAGCGCGTGCAGGCCCTGGCCGAAGCGCTGGCGGCCAGCGAGGCGCGGCGCGACGCCACCCAGCTCGGCCACGCGGTGGGCGACCGCACCCTGCTGGACCGGCTCAACGCCGAGAACGACGCGGCCGCCGCCCGCCTCGCGCTGGCCCAGGCCCGCGCCAGCCTGCGGCTGGACCGCCTGCGCCTGGCCGCGCTCGCGGGCCGGCTGGACGAAGACGCGCTGCGCGGCGCGGAATAACCCAACCATCGACGACCACAACCACCAGGAGACAAGCACCATGGCCCATATCGTGATCCTCGGCGCCGGCACGGGCGGCATGCCCGCCGCCTACGACCTGCGCGCCGCCATCGGCAAGCAGCACCGCATCACCGTCGTCAACGCGGTGGACTACTTCCAGTTCGTGCCGTCCAACCCCTGGGTGGCCGTGGGCTGGCGCGAGCGCAAGGACACAACCTTGCCCATCGCGCCGCACCTGGACAAGAAGGGCATAGCCTTCATCGCCCAGCGCGTGGACCGCATCGACGCCGAAGGCAGCGCCCTGGAGCTGGCCGACGGACAGCGCCTGGCCTACGACTACCTCATCATCACCACCGGACCCAAGCTCGCCTTCGACGAAGTGCCCGGCGCGGGCCCCGTGCAAGGCCACACCCAGTCCATCTGCACCGTGGACCACGCCGAGAAGGCCTGGGCCGACTACCAGGCATTTCTGCAAGACCCCGGCCCGGCCATCATCGGCGCCATGCCGGGCGCGTCGTGCTTCGGCCCGGCGTACGAGTTCGCCTTTATCTTCAACAAGGACCTGCAGCGCCGCAAGCTGCGCCACAAGGTGCCGCTGACCTTCGTCACCAGCGAGCCCTACATCGGTCACATGGGCCTGGGCGGCGTGGGCGACTCCAAGACATTGCTGGAAAGCGAGCTGCGCAGCTTCGACATCAAGTGGATCACCAACGCCAAGACCACGCGCGTCGAGGCCGGCAAGATGTTCGTCACCGAGATGGACGAGGCCGGCCAGCCGAAGAAGGAGCACGAACTGCCCTTCAAGTACAGCATGATGCTGCCCGCCTTCAAGGGCGTGGACGCCGTGGCCGCGGTCGAGGGCCTGTGCAACCCGCGCGGCTTCGTGCTCATCGACGAGCACCAGCGCAGCAGGAAGTACCGCAACATCTTCTCTGCCGGCGTCTGCGTAGCCATCCCGCCGGTCGAGGCCACGCCCGTGCCCACGGGTGCGCCCAAGACGGGCTACATGATCGAGACCATGGTCACGGCCATCGTGCACAACATCGCCGCCGAGCTGGCGGGCAAGCCCGAGGACGCCACCGCCCAGGCCACCTGGAACGCCATCTGCCTGGCCGACATGGGCGACACCGGCGCCGCCTTCGTCGCCCTGCCCCAGATTCCGCCGCGCAACGTCAACTGGTTCAAGAAGGGCAAGTGGGTGCACCTGGCCAAGGTGGCGTTCGAAAAGTACTTCCTCTACAAGATGAAGAGCGGCTCGGCCGAACCCGTCTATGAAAAGCACGTGCTCAAGGCCCTGGGCATCGTGCGGCTCGAAAAGAAGCACGGGCAACCCCGCTAACCAACGGCAACCAAGAAAGGAAACATCCATGACCTCCTGGCAAATCGTGCGCATCGTCGCAGGCACCTTCATCCTGCTGTCGCTGGCCCTGGGCGTGCCCGGCAGCCCAGTCTTCGTCAGCCCCTGGTGGCTGGCCTTCACCGCCTTCGTCGGCGCCAACCTGCTGCAGAGCGGCCTCACGAAGTGGTGCCTGATGGAAAGCATCCTGCGCAAGCTGGGCGTGAAACAGGGATGACTACCCCCTGAGCCGCTGCGCGGCTTCCCCCTTCTCTCTACGCGCTGCGCGCTAGGGGAAGGGGGACGCAGCCAGCGCGGCGGGGCGGCCCTTGCGCGGCTGCCCTCGCTTGGGCAGCGCCAGTTTCATGCGCTGCGGTAACGCTTACCACTATGGAGAAATGACATCATGAAAACCGCCCTCGACCTCGTGGCCGCCGCCAAGGCCCGCATCCAGGAAGTGCCCGTCGAATCCGCCGAAGCCGCCATCGCGCAGGCCGACGTGCTCATCGACGTGCGCGAGCCCGACGAATACCGCCAGGGCCACCTGCCCGGCGCCGTCAACCTGCCGCGCGGCCTGCTCGAGTTCCAGCTGAGCGCCCAGCCCGCGCTGGAGCCGCGCGGCCTGCGCGTGGTGCTGTACTGCAAGACCAGCGGCCGCGCGGCGCTGGCCGCCTGCGCCATGCACGACATGGGCTACCTGGACGTGCGCTCCATCGCGGGCGGCTTCGACGCCTGGGCGGCGGCGGGCAAGCCCGTGGCCCGGCCCGACACCCCTGCATTCGGCTGATTCTTTAGAAAGGACACACCATGAAACTCAACGTTGGCGGCATCGACCGCATCCTGCGCATCGTCGCCGGCCTCGTGCTGATCGCCCTGGCCGCCACGGGCACCGTGGGCTGGTGGGGCTGGCTGGGCATCGTGCCCCTGCTCACGGGGATCTTCCGGTTCTGCCCGGCCTATCCGCTGCTGGGGGTCAGCACCTGCCCCCTGAAGAAGCCCTGAAAATACAAGCCAAAATGGCCTCCAGCGCTTATCTGGCAAGCGCTGGAAGCTATCAATAGCAGAGCGATCAAGCCTCCATGGTGGTCGTGCGGTGCCCGTTCAGCCCCAGCTTGGCGAGCAGTTGCACGTCGGCGTCCACATCGGGGTTGCCGGTGACCAGCAGCTTGTCGCCGTAGAAGATGGAATTGGCCCCGGCCAGGAAGCACAGCGCCTGCACCGCGTCGCCCAGTTGCTGGCGCCCTGCCGACAGGCGCACGCGCGCCTTCGGCATGGTGATGCGGGCCACGGCAATCACGCGCACGAAGTCGAAGGGGTCGATGGGGTCGCTGTCCGCCAGCGGCGTGCCCGGCACGCGGACCAGGCTGTTGATGGGCACGGACTCGGGGTACGGGTCCAGGTTGGCCAGCTGCGCGATCAGGCCCGCGCGGTGCACCGGCGCCTCGCCCATGCCCACGATGCCGCCGCAGCACACGCTGATGCCCGCCGCGCGCACGTGTGCCAGGGTGTCGAGCCGGTCCTGGTATTGGCGGGAGCTGACCACGTCGGTGTAGTACTCGGGCGCGGTGTCCAGGTTGTGGTTGTAGTAGTCCAGGCCCGCGTCCTTGAGCGCCAGGGCCTGGTGCTCCTCCAGCATGCCCAGGGTGGCGCAGGTCTGCAGGCCCAGGCCCTTGACGGCGCCGATCAGGGCACTGACCTTCTCGATGTCGCGGTCCTTGGGCGCGCGCCAGGCGGCGCCCATGCAAAAGCGCGTGGCGCCTGCGTCCTTGGCGGCCTGGGCGGCGCGCACCACTTCATGAACCTCCATGAGCTTCTGGGCCTTCACGCCGGTGTCGAATTCGGCCGCCTGGGGGCAATAGCCGCAGTTCTCCGGGCAGCCGCCCGTCTTGACCGAGAGCAGCGTGGCCAGCTCGATGTCGCCCGCGGGCCAGTGCTGGCGGTGCACGCTCTGGGCCTCGAAGATGAGGTCCATGAGCGGCTTGTCGAGCAGGGCCTGGATGGCGGGAACCGACCAGCGGCCTTGCGGTGCGGATGTACTGGCGCGGCGGTGCAGCTGCACGGGCTGGGGGGCGGCGAGCATCGAAGCAGTCATGGGCTTTTTCTTCCTTCAGTGGCTACGGCAATGCGGCGGATTCTGAACCCGGAAAAGGGGCGGATGCGCACTCCAGGGTCACAAAAAAGTGCCATTGCGCGCGGTGCAGGAACATCGGCCAACTTTCGTTTCGCGTTGCGCGAAGAAGCCGTTTTTTGCCGGAATTTGGGCGGTGGTTGAGCGCACGCCGAAAACGCGGATCGCGCCGCGCACTCAACCGCCGTTTTCTGCATCCATCCCGCAGCCAACGCCGCCGGCGGCGCCGTGGAGATGGCGGCAGATGGCGGGCCTAGCCCAGGCCCGCGATGACCTCGGGCGGGGCCTGCACCAGCTCGATCAGCACGCCCTCGCCCGCGATGGGGAACTCGTCGTTGCTCTTGGGGTGCAGAAAGGTGATGTCGTACCCCGCCGCGCCCTGGCGGATGCCGCCCGGCGCGAAGCGCACGCCCTTGGCCGTGAGCCATTCCACGGCCTTGGGCAGGTCGTCGATCCACAGGCCGATGTGGTTGAGCGGCGTGGTGTGCACGGCGGGCTTCTTGTCGATGTCGAGCGGCTGCATGATGTCCACCTCCACCTTGTACGGGCCCCAGCCCATGGCGAGGATGTCCTCGTCCACGTTCTCGCGCTCGCTGCGGAAGGTGCCGGTCTGTTCCAGGCCCAGCATGTCCACCCACAGGGTCTTCATGCGCTGTTTGTCGGTGCCGCCGATGGCAACCTGCTGGATGCCCAGCACGCGGAAGGGGCGGGTCTCGGTAGTCATGGCTTGATGCTCCTTGTTTGATAGCTGCCAGCGCTTTCCAGATAAGCGCCGGAGGCCAAAATCACTGAAACTCCAGGATCACCTGGTCCACGGCCAGGGACTCGCCCTTGCCCGCCACGATCTTGCCCACCACGCCGTCCTGCGCGGCAAAGAGGATGTTCTCCATCTTCATGGCCTCGATCACGGCCAGCTTCTCGCCGGCCTGCACCTTCTGGCCCGGCTGCACGGCCACGTCGACCAGCAGGCCCGGCATGGGCGAGAGCAGGAACTTGGAGAGGTCCGGCGGCGCCTTGAAGGGCATGAGCTGGTGCAGCTGCGCGCCCAGGGGCGAGAGCACCACGGCGTCGATCTGCGTGCCGTTGTGCGCGATGCGCAGCGCCAGCGGGTTCTTGCCCGCGCCGCGCTCCACCTGCGCGGTGAAGCCCGCGCCATTGCACTGGCCCTGCACGCGGATCTGGCCCAGCGTGGCGGCGCTGCTGATCTGGTAGCTCTTGCCGCCCACGGCCACGACGCTGGAGCCGGACTTGTCCTGGAAGTCGGTCACCGACACCGCGTGGTGCTCGTTCTGGCCTTCGGCGCCCAGCACCACCACGACGAACTGCTCGCCCACCTTGACCTCGTGGCCCGCGAGCTGGCCGCTGATGCCCGAGGCGCGCGCGCGGTAGCGGCGGTTCATGTAGGCGGCCAGCGCCACCAGGAACAGCGGGTCCTCGTGCGGCACGTCCTCGGCATGGAAGCCCTTGCCGTAGTGCTCGGCGATGAAGCCGGTGTTGAATTCGCCGCTCACGAACTTGGGGTGCGCCAGCAGCGCCGCCTGGAACGGGATGTTGCTGCTGATGCCGCGGATCACGAAACCGTTGAGCGCCGCGCGCATCTTGGCGATGGCGTGGTTGCGGTCGGTGCCGTGCACGATGAGCTTGGCGATCATCGAGTCGTAGTACATGGGGATCTCGCCGCCCTCGTACACGCCCGTGTCCACGCGCACGCCCAGCTTCTTGGCCGTGTCGCCCTGGAACATGGTTTCCTCCGGCGGCTGAAAGCGCACCAGGCGGCCCGTGCTGGGCAGGAAGTTGCGGAACGGATCCTCGGCGTTGATGCGGCATTCGATGGCCCAGCCGTCGCGCTTCACGTCGGCCTGCGTGAGGGGCAGCTTTTCGCCCGCCGCCACGCGGATCATCAGCTCCACCAGGTCCAGGCCGGTGATGCACTCGGTCACCGGGTGCTCCACCTGCAGGCGGGTGTTCATCTCCAGGAAGTAGAAGTCCTGGTCCTTGCCGACCACGAACTCCACCGTGCCGGCCGACTGGTACTTCACGGCCTTGGCCAGCGCCACGGCCTGCTCGCCCATGGCCTTGCGCGTGGCGTCGGAGATGAAGGGGGACGGCGCCTCTTCGATCACCTTCTGGTGGCGGCGCTGGATGGAGCATTCGCGCTCGTTCAGGTAGATCACGTTGCCGTGGCTGTCGCCGAGGATCTGGATCTCGATATGGCGCGGCTCCTGCACGAATTTCTCGATGAAGATGCGGTCGTCGCCGAAGCTGTTGCGCGCCTCGTTCTGGCACGAGGCGAAGCCCTCGAAGGCTTCCTTGTCGTTGAACGCCACGCGCAGGCCCTTGCCGCCGCCACCGGCCGATGCCTTGATCATCACGGGGTAGCCGATGCCCTTGGCGATCTCCACGGCCTGCTCGGGGCCCGCGATGGCGTCGTTGTAGCCGGGAATGGTGTTGACCTGGGCCTCGTTCGCCAGCTTCTTGGATGCGATCTTGTCGCCCATGGCCGCGATGGAATGCGCCTTGGGGCCGATGAAGGCGATGCCCTCGTCCTCGCAGCGCTGGGCGAAGGCTTCGTTCTCGCTCAGGAAGCCGTAGCCGGGGTGGATGGCCTGCGCGCCGGTCTGCTTGGCGGCTGCGATGATCTTGTCGGCCAGCAGGTACGACTCGCGGCTGGGCGCGGCGCCGATGTGCACGGCCTCGTCGGCCAGCTTGACGTGGCGGGCCTCCTTGTCGGCGTCGGAATAGACGGCGACGGTGGCGATGCCCATCTTGCGGGCGGTGGCGATGACCCGGCAGGCGATCTCGCCGCGGTTGGCAATCAGGATTTTGGTGAACATTTCAAGGGTTCCGTTGTCTTTGCGTGGCTGTCTGGGGGTTCTGGGCGCAGGTACTTCTACTGCAGGCCCAGTTCCTTGCGCATGGCCTGGTTGCGGGCGTCGGCACGCTGGTAGGCGGGGCGCGCGTCGAGCCGCTGCACATAGGCGGTGAAGGTGGGCGTGGGTTCGATCTGCTTGAAGTCCATCATGAAGCGCAGGGTGCCGCCGAACACCACGTCGGCCATGGAGAAGGTGCTGCCGAGCAGGAAGTCCCTGCCGGCAATCGCGCTTTCTGCTGCGGCGATCATGGTGTCGTAACGGCCCCATCCGGCGGAGATTTCCTTGACCTCCCAGCCCGCCCCCTTGGCCATCACGGCCGGCTCGATCACGCTGGGCGCGAACAGCGACCAGCGCAGGTAGGTGCCGCGCTGCGGGTCGTCCAGTGCCGGGGCCAGGCGGCCCGGCGCGTAGCGGTCCGCCAGGTACAGCGCGATGGCAGCGGCCTCGGACACGACCAGTTCGCCGTCCACCAGCGTGGGCAGCTTGCCCATGGGATTCCTGGCGACCAGGTCGGGGCCCTTCTGGGCGCCCTTCATGATGTCGGTCACCTTCAGCTCGTAGGCGACGCCTGCCTCCTCCAGCGCCCAGAGGGTGCCCGCCGCGCGGGAGTACGGGTGGTAATAGAGTTGGATGGACATGTCGGTGCTCCTTGCCTATCGGTTGTCAGCGGTGGTGCCGTGGGGCCTCACAGCGGAATGTTGCCGTGCTTGCGCCAGGGGTTCTCGAGCTTCTTGTCGCGCAGCATCACGAGGCTGCGGCAGATGCGCTTGCGCGTCTCGTGCGGCAGGATCACGTCGTCGATGAAGCCGCGAGCGCCGGCCACGAAGGGGTTGGCGAAGCGCTGCTTGTATTCCGCTTCGCGCGCGGCCAGCTTCACGGGGTCGTTCTTGTCCTCGCGGAAGATGATTTCCACCGCTCCCTTGGCGCCCATCACGGCGATCTCGGCGTTGGGCCAGGCCAGGTTCACGTCGCCGCGCAGGTGCTTGGAGCTCATCACGTCGTAGGCGCCGCCGTAGGCCTTGCGCGTGATGACGGTGATCTTGGGCACCGTGCACTCGGCATACGCGTAGAGCAGCTTGGCGCCGTGCTTGATGATGCCGCCGTACTCCTGGCTGGTGCCGGGCATGAAGCCGGGCACGTCCACGAAGGTGACCACGGGGATGTTGAACGCATCGCAGAAGCGCACGAAGCGCGCGGCCTTGATGCTCGACTTGATGTCCAGGCAGCCCGCCAGCACCAGCGGCTGGTTGGCGACGATGCCCACGGTCTGCCCTTCCATGCGCGCGAAGCCGATGAGGATGTTCTTGGCGTACTCGGGCTGCAGCTCGAAGAAGTCGCCGTCGTCCACCGTCTTGAGGATCAGCTCCTTCATGTCGTAGGGCTTGTTCGGGTTCTCGGGCACCAGCGTGTCCAGGCTCCGATCCATGCGGTCGGCCGGGTCGTTGCTCGGGCGCACGGGGGCCTTCTCGCGGTTGTTGAGCGGCAGGTAGTTGTACAGGCGGCGCAGCATCATCAGCGCCTCCACGTCGTTCTCGAAGGCCATGTCGGCCACGCCGCTCTTGGTGGTGTGGGTGACGGCGCCGCCCAACTCCTCGGCCGTGACTTCCTCGTGCGTCACAGTCTTCACCACCTCGGGGCCGGTCACGAACATGTAGCTGCTGTCCTTGACCATGAAGATGAAATCGGTCATGGCGGGCGAGTACACGGCGCCGCCGGCGCTGGGGCCCATGATCATGCTGATCTGCGGGATCACGCCGCTGGCCAGCACGTTCTTCTGGAACACGTCGGCATAGCCGCCGAGCGACGCCACGCCCTCCTGGATGCGCGCGCCGCCCGAGTCGTTGAGGCCGATCACCGGCGCGCCGACCTTCATGGCCTGGTCCATCACCTTGCAGATCTTCTCGGCGTGCGTTTCGCTGAGCGCGCCGCCGAACACGGTGAAGTCCTGGCTGAACACGAACACCAAGCGGCCGTTGATCATGCCGTAGCCCGTCACCACGCCGTCGCCGGGGATCTTGTTGGCCTCCATGCCGAAGTCGGTGCAGCGGTGCTCAACGAACATGTCCCATTCCTCGAACGTGCCGTCGTCCAGCAGCAGCTCGATGCGCTCGCGCGCGGTGAGCTTGCCTTTGGCGTGCTGCGCGTCGATGCGCTTCTGCCCGCCGCCCAGGCGGGCCAGGGCGCGCTTTTTCTCCAGTTGGTCCAGGATGTCTTGCATGGTCGTCCTTTGGTGAATTGCTTTTTGCTACTTAGTTGATAGCTGCTGGCGCTTGTCCTGCCTGCGCCAGCAGCAGATTTCTTGCTGCAGTGGATGCCGCGATGCGCCCCGCCGCCACGTCGGCCTGCATCTGCGGCAGCAGCGCCCTGACCTGCGGGTGGGCGCGGAAGGCCTGCTTGAGGCCCGCGTCGATGCGTTCCCACATCCAGGCCAGCGACTGCTTCTCGCGCCGCGCCGCGAGGCGCCCATTGGCGGTCTGCAGCGCGCAGAACTGGCTGACCGCCGCCCAGAACCCGTCCACGCCCTGCCCGTGCAGTGCGCTGATCTGCACGACCTTCGGGTGCCACAGCGCCTTGTCGTGGTGTGCGTTCTCGGGGTTGCCGTGCTGGCTGAGCAGGCGCAGCGACGAGGTGATCTGCGCCTCGGCCCGCGTGGCGGCGTTGGGGTCCAGGTCGGCCTTGTTGATGGCCACGAGGTCGGCGATCTCCATCACGCCCTTCTTGATGGCCTGCAGGTCGTCTCCCGCGTTGGGCAGTTGCATGAGCACGAACATGTCGGTCATGCCCGCCACGGCGATTTCGCTCTGGCCCACGCCCACGGTCTCGACGATGACCACGTCGTAGCCTGCGGCCTCGCAGACCAGCAGGCTCTCGCGCGTCTTCTCGGCCACGCCGCCCAGTGTGCCGCTCGACGGGCTGGGGCGGATGTAGGCCTTCTCGTGCACCGAGAGGTGTTCCATGCGCGTCTTGTCGCCCAGGATGGCGCCGCCCGAGACGGTGCTGGACGGGTCGATGGCGAGCACCGCCACGCGGTGGCCCTGGGCGATGAGGTACAGGCCCAGCGCCTCGATAAAGGTGCTCTTGCCCACGCCGGGCACGCCGCTGATGCCCAGGCGAAAGGCCTTGCCCGTGTGCGGCAAAAGGGCCGTCAACAATTCGTCGCCCTGCGCGCGGTGGTCGGGACGGGTGGATTCGAGCAGCGTGATGGCCTTGGCCATCGCGCGGCGCTGCACCGGCGGGGTGCCGTGCAACACCCCTTGCTGCAAGGCCTGGGGCGTCACGCCACCGCCTTGCGGATCTGCTCCAGCACGTCCTTGGCGCTGGCCGGGATCGGCGTGCCGGGGCCGTAGACGCCCTTCACGCCGGCTTCGTACAGGAAGTCGTAGTCCTGCGCCGGAATCACCCCGCCCACGAAGACGATGATGTCGTCCGCGCCCTGCTCTTTCAGCGACTGGATGATGGCCGGCACCAGCGTCTTGTGCCCCGCCGCCAGCGTGGAGACGCCCACGGCGTGCACGTCGTTCTCGATGGCCTGGCGCGCGCACTCCTCGGGGGTCTGGAACAGCGGGCCCATGTCCACGTCGAAGCCCAGGTCGGCAAAGGCGGTGGCCACCACCTTGGCGCCCCGGTCGTGCCCGTCCTGGCCCAGCTTGGCGATCATCACGCGCGGGCGGCGGCCTTCGGTTTCGGCAAAGGCGTTGATCTCGGACTTGAGTTTTTCCCAGCCCTCGGCGGAGTCATAAGCGGCAGCGTACACACCGGTCACCTTTTGCGTATCGGCGCGGTGGCGCCCAAAAACCTTTTCGAGCGCATCCGACACCTCGCCCACCGTGGCGCGCAGGCGGATGGCCTGGATGGACAGGTCGAGCAGGTTGCCCTCGCCGGATTCCGCTGCGAAAGTGAGAGCATCCAGCGCTTTCTGGACAAGCGCTGCGTCCCGATTCGCCTTGATTTTTTCCAGCCGCGCGATCTGGCCGTCACGCACCTTCATGTTGTCGATTTCGAGGATGTCGACCGGGTCTTCCTTGGCCAGCTTGTATTTGTTGACGCCTACGATCACGTCCTTGCCGGAGTCGATGCGCGCCTGCTTTTCGGCGGCGGCGGCCTCGATCTTGAGCTTGGCCCAGCCGCTGTCCACGGCCTGGGTCATGCCGCCCATGGCCTCGACCTCCTCGATGATCTTCCAGGCGGCATCGGCCATGTCCTGGGTGAGCTTTTCCATCATGTAGCTGCCGGCCCAGGGATCGATCACGTTGGTGATGTGCGTCTCTTCCTGGATGATGAGCTGCGTGTTGCGCGCGATGCGGGCGCTGAACTCGGTGGGCAGCGCGATGGCTTCGTCGAGCGCATTGGTATGCAGCGATTGCGTGCCGCCGAACACGGCTGCCATGGCCTCGATGGTGGTGCGCACCACGTTGTTGTACGGGTCCTGCTCGGTCAGGCTCCAGCCCGAGGTCTGGCAGTGCGTGCGCAGCATCAGGCTCTTGGGGTTCTTGGCGTTGAAGCCCTTCATGATGCGGCACCACAGCAGGCGCGCGGCGCGCATCTTGGCGACTTCCAGGTAGAAGTTCATGCCGATGGCCCAGAAGAAGCTCAGGCGCCCGGCGAACTCGTCCACGTCCAGGCCCGAGGCAATGGCGGTCTTCACGTACTCCTTGCCGTCGGCCAGCGTGAAGGCCAGCTCCAGCGCCTGGTTCGCCCCGGCTTCCTGCATGTGGTAGCCGCTGATGGAGATGGAGTTGAACTTCGGCATGTTCCTGGCCGTGTAGCCAATGATGTCGCCGATGATCCGCATCGAAGGCTTGGGCGGGTAGATGTAGGTGTTGCGGACCATGAACTCCTTGAGGATGTCGTTCTGGATGGTCCCCGAGAGCTTGTCCTGCGACACGCCCTGCTCCTCCGCCGCCACCACGTAGCCCGCCAGCACCGGCAGCACGGCGCCGTTCATGGTCATGGAAACGCTCACCTTGTCGAGCGGGATCTGGTCGAAGAGGATCTTCATGTCCTCCACCGAGTCGATCGCCACGCCCGCCTTGCCCACGTCGCCCGTCACGCGCGGGTGGTCGCTGTCGTAGCCCCGGTGCGTGGCGAGGTCGAACGCCACGGAGACGCCCTGCCCGCCGGCGGCCAGCGCCTTGCGGTAGAAGGCGTTGGACTCCTCGGCGGTGGAAAAGCCCGCGTACTGGCGGATCGTCCAGGGCCGCACCGCGTACATGGTGGCCTGCGGGCCGCGCAGGTAGGGCTCGAAGCCCGGCAGCGTGTTGGCATGGGGCAGGCCCTGCGTGTCCTCGGCCGTGTACAGCGGCTTGACGGTGATGCCGTCGGGCGTCACCCAGTTCAGCGCGTTCACGTCGCCGCCGGGGGCGGACTTGGCGGCGGCCTTGGCCCAGGCGGCGAGGTCGGCGGTTTGGAAGGTCGGTTCGGGTGTGCTGCTCATGGTGTAGGGCTTCGCAGTGTTGGCGGGTTTCGGCGGATTCACTCGCAACGATTCACAAGATTCCAGGAGTCTAACCGATCTGTAATTATTAATTTATAGTTTTTTGAAGTACAGTTCCGCCATGTCCGCCGTCACCCTCACTCCCCGCGCGCTCTACGAAGAAGTGGCGGAGCAGCTGCGCCAGCGCATCTTCCGCCGCGAGCTGGAGCCCGGCAGCTGGATCGACGAGCTCAAGATCGCCGAGGAATTCGGCATCAGCCGCACGCCCCTGCGCGAGGCGCTGAAGGTGCTGGCGGCCGAGGGCCTGGTGACAATGAAGGTGCGCCGTGGCGCCTATGTGACGGAGATGAGCGAGAAGGACCTGCGCGACGTGTACCACCTGCTCAGCCTGCTGGAAAGCGACGCCGCCGGCGTGGTGGCCGAGCGCGCCAGCGCCGCGCAGCTGCAGGCCCTGCAGGACCTGCATGCCGAACTGGAGGCCGCCGTGGCGGACCGGGAGACGTTCTTCGCCATCAACGAGCGCTTCCACATGCTGCTGCTGGAACTGGCCGACAACCGCTGGCGCAGCCAGATGGTGGCCGACCTGCGCAAGGTCATGAAGCTCAACCGTCACCACTCGCTGTTCAAGCAGGGGCGCATCGAGGATTCGCTGCAGGAGCACCGCGCCATCCTGGCCGCCATGCTCGCCCGCGACGGCCGGGCGACGGTGCAGGCCATGCAGGCGCACTTCGCGCACGGGCTGGAAGCGGCGGCCTGAATCGCCTGGATGGCCAGTTAAATAGTCGTTCAGGCGGCCCCGTCAGCCCGCCGACTCCACCCGGTTGCGCCCACCGGCCTTGGCGGCATAGAGCGCCTCGTCGGCGCGCCGAAGCACATCGTGAAAGCTGCCGTCGCCCGCCCCTGCGGCCGCGACCCCCATAGAGACCGTCATGGGAACCACCCGGCCGCCCACGTGCAGCGCCTCGCGGGCCACCAGTGCGCGCAGCCGCTCGGCGGCCGTGACGGCCGCGGCAATGTCCAGCCCATCCCAGAGCACCACGAACTCTTCGCCGCCATGCCGCGCCGCCAGATCCGCACCCCGGCACGCGGCCCGCAAATGCTCGGCCACGTGGCGCAGCGCCACATCGCCCACCTCGTGGCCATGCGTGTCGTTGATGGACTTGAAGTGGTCGATGTCGATGACCGCCAATGCCAGGCCCTGCCCGGGCTGCCGGGCCGCTTCGCTGAAGCGGCGTTCGCCGACCGTGACGAGGGTTCGGCGGTTGGGCAGGCCCGTGAGGTAGTCGGTGGACGCCGCCAGCTCCCACTGGCGGCCCACCCGCTCGGAGCACATCAGCAGGAAGGCGGTGGTGCCCACCACCGGCAGCAGGGCCGTGACCATCGGGCTGGCAATGTTGATCCACGCACCCTCGCCCGTGATATCGAAGGAGGGGCTGGCACCGCGCGCGGCGAGATAGGCCGCGCGGAACACCAGAAATACCGCCACCAGCGCGAACAGGCTGGCCATCACGCGGCGGCCGTGGCGCCCTTCGGACGATTTTTGTGACAGCAGCAGCACAAAACTCGCCAGCAGCAGGAAGGTGCAGCTGGCCGTCAGGATGAGCACCCGCATGCGGGTGTCGGGCTGCACCACCGCGAACCAGAAAACGCCCACGGTGCCCACCGCAGCGGGCGCCAGCAGCCAGCGTGGGTCGGGCAGGCCATGGAACTGCCGCAGGGCGCGCCAGTAGCCCGTGCACCCCAGCATGACGAGGCCATTGGCCAGCGGAGACGCCAGGCCAAGGGGCAACTGGTATTGGAAGGCATACAGCATCGAGCTGCCAGCCAGCATCAGCGTGGCAATGCGCCAGGTTTCCGCGCTGGGGCGCAGCGTGACGGGAAAATCCCTGCGCATCAATCCCAGCACCCATCCATTGGCCAGCATCATGAATGTGGCAATGATGAAGATGGTGACGGGATCCATAAGGCGGGCAATGAAGAAACGGGGCCGGGAAGCAAACCGGCATTCTCCCTGGAATGCCTGCCTGGGCCCATGGCGGTGAACCCGTTGGTGGGCCCGCACGGCTGGGCGCCATCATTCCAGCAACTGGAACACACCATTACAACCACCGGTGGACATGCGGCGGATTGGCAAGCTTCGCTCGGTATGATCCTGCGGGTTTTCACTGAGACCGTCTGCACGGCCGCCTTGGCACGAAAGCCTCCACCGCACAGTTCCATGCCCCCTATTCCTTCCGATATCGCCAGCGTCCAGACGCTGCCGCAGCTCCTGGCCTACCGCGCTGCGCTCACACCCCAGTCCGACGCCTACCGGGCTTTCGACGCCGCCACCCAGCAGTGGGTGAGCCTGAACTGGTCCGAGGCCGCGCAGCGCGTGCAGCGGTGGACCCACGCACTGGCCGCCCTGCAGTTGCCCGCTGCGGCACGCATCGCCATCCTGCTGCCCAACGGGCTTCATGCGATGTGCGCCGATCAGGCAACGCTTGCCGCCGGCTGCGTGCCCGTTCCCCTGCATGCCATCGACAACCCCGGCAGCATCGCCTACATCCTGGCGGACTGCGAGGCTTCCATGCTCATCGTCGGCCAGGCCGAGCAGTGGGAAAAAATCCGGGCGGTAGGCACACCGTTCCCCGCGCTCCGGGCGGTGGTGATCACGGATGGAGACACGTCCACAGCCGGGGCCGCGCCCGCCTCCGCCGATGCCCCGGCCGTGGGTTCGCTCGCGCAGTGGCTGGCAGGCGCGGATGGGGCCGCAGCCGCTGTTGTCACACCACCCGGCGCGGACGACCTGGCCGCCATCGTCTACACCTCGGGCACCACCGGAAAGCCCAAGGGCGTGATGCTCACCCACCGCAATGTGGTCAGCGACGTGAAGGCGGTATTGGAACGCATAGCGCCCACGGCGGACGACGTGTTCCTGTCGTTCCTGCCGCTGTCCCACACCTTCGAGCGCACGGGCGGCTATTACCTGCCCATTGCAGCCGGGAGCTGCGTGGCCTATGCGCGCTCGGTGGCGCAGTTGGCGGAAGACCTGAAAACGGTGCGCCCCACCGTGCTGGTGTCGGTGCCGCGCATCTACGAACGCATCCACGCCAAGCTGCTCGAAAAGCTCTCGCCCACCCCCTGGAAGATGCAGTTGTACGAAGCCGCGCAGAACAAGGGCTGGGCGCGCTTTTGCGCCGCGCAGGGGCTGCCCGCGCCCTCCCGCGAAGAAGGCGCAGCGGCAGGCTGGATGGCCGCCCTGCCCTGGCCGCTGCTGCAGGCGCTGGTGGCCAAGCCGCTGCTGGCCCAGTTCGGCGGCCGCGTGCGCGTGGCCGTGAGCGGCGGCGCGCCGCTGTCGCCCACCATCGCCAAGTGCTTCCTGGGCCTGGGCCTGCCGCTGGTGCAGGGCTATGGCATGACGGAGACCGCGCCCGTGGTGTCGGTGAACTCGCTCGACGACAACGACCCCGCCTGCGTGGGCAAGGCGCTGCCCGGCGTGGAGGTGCGCATCGGCGAGAACCGCGAGCTGCAGGTGCGCGGCCCCATCGTGATGAAGGGCTACTGGAAGCGCCCCGAGGATACGGCCCGCATCCTGGCCTCCGACGGCTGGCTGGGCACGGGCGACCAAGCCGACATCGTAGGCGGCCGCATCTATATCAAGGGCCGCATCAAGGAAATCATCGTTACCTCCACCGGTGAGAAAGTTCCGCCGGGCGACCTGGAACTGGCCCTGCTGGCCGACCCGCTGCTGGAGCAGGCCTTCGTGGTCGGCGAGAACCGCCCCTTCATCGCCTGCGTGGCCGTGCTCCAGCGCGAGGAATGGCAGCGCCTGGCCGCCGACCTGGGCCTGAGCGCGCAGGACCCCGCCAGCCTGAACCACCCCAGCGTGCACCGCGCCGTACTGGCCCGCATCGAGAAGAACACCGCCAGCTTCGCGCGCTACGCCGTGCCGCGCGCAGTGCACCTGACGCTGGAGCCGTGGACGATCGAGAACACCTTCATGACGCCCACGTTGAAGCTCAAGCGCAACAACCTCATGGCGTACTACGCGGAGGCGATCGAGGGGATGTACCAGCGGCCCGGGGGGCGCTGAGCCGCCGCCGTCAGGGGACCAGCAGGCCCTGGTCGAGCAGCCCTTGGACGATATCGGCCTGACGGCGGTCACGCTGGCGCTTGATGGCCTCGCGCGCAGGCGCCTTGTCCGCCATCCAGCGCTTGAAATCCACGAACGTCGTGGGCGAGATGGTCCGCATCAGCGCCATGCGGCCGGTGGTTGACACCACCACGTGCTGTAAACGCGGCGCATTCGTGAGCACGGCTGCCCACGCCGCCTGCACGGGCCAGAGGTCTTCCTCGTCGGAAGAAAAACGGAAAGGGTGGGGGTCGTCGCCTTCCGCCATCCTGCGCAGGAAATCCACTTCGAACCCCCTGGCGTTGATGGCCGTCTCGTTCTGGCCCTCCTTGCGCTGGAAGGTGGGGTCTGCGCGCTGCAGGATCTTGAGCATCGACACCTCGGAGCGCGCCATCTCGGTGATGAACCGCACCTTGCGGCGGGCGTCCCACAGCAGATCGACGTCCTGCGTGGCCAGCGCGCCCTGCACGACGCGCACGCCCGCCGCGCTCTCGTAGGCATACAGGGAATGGGTTCCCACTACCGTGAAATGTTCACCCAGGCCCGCATCCTCCAGCACCTGGAGGATCTCGATCACCATGGCGGGTGTCCGGCCGACCTTCAGCGCCTTGTTCAGCCGTTGCGCATCCGCCAATGCCGAGCGCAGGGTTCGAAGGCGGTCTTCCACCGCCGCCTTGCGCCCGGTGAACTCCTGGTAGACCGCCTCGGTCTGTTCGCTGCGCGGACCGATCCGCTCCTGGCGGTTGTCGCGCTGCGTCTTCACCAGGTATTCATAGGCCCCCTGGGTCTTCCAATACATGCCGCCGCTGTACTGCGCCGCCTGGTGGCGCGTGCGCTGGTATTCCTCGAAGACGGTGATCGAGTCGAGGAACTGCCGCGCGGCGTTGTCCGGGATCGGTAGGAAATCCATTGGCCGTAAGAATATTGTTTTTCGATTTTATACGGCCAACTCTCGCTTCTCCCCTTCCCCCGCATACGCCGCCCCGAACCGGTTCGCCAGGAAATCCTCCAGCCGCACCACCTCCTGCCCCACGAAACCCCGCACCGGCAGGCTGCCCTGCGCCACCAGGTCCAGCGCCGTGCAGATGCCCGCCGCCGTGGTGAGCTGGATCGCGCTGAGCCGGTGGCCCGCCAGCTCCGTGCCCACGATGCGGGCCGAATACGAGTCCTGCACCAGCCGGCCGCCGCGCAGGCCCGAGGCCGTGGCGAACACCACGATCACGTCCTGGTCGGTGGTGGGAACGGCGGTTTCCAGGATGTCCCGCAGCAGGTCGCGCCGCTCGCGCAGCCGCAGGTCGTTGAGCAGCAGCTTCAGGATGGCGCAGTGGCCGGGGTAGCGGATGGACTGGTAGTCCACCTGCCGCACCCTGCCCGCCAGCGTTTCGGTGAGCGTGCCCAGGCCGCCCGAGGTGTTGAAGGCCTCGTATTCCACGCCGTCGAGCGCGAAGGTCTCCAGCCCTTCCAGGGCGGGCACGGTGGTGCGCACGCCGTCCACGATGGCGTCGCAGGGGTTGCAGTATTCGTTGATCAGGCCCTCGGTGCTCCAGGTCAGGTTGTAGCGCAGCGCGCCCTGCGGGTAGCGCGGCAAGGCGCCCACGCGCATGCGCAGGGTGTGCAGCGTGTCGAAGCGACGCGCCAGGTCGTTGCCGACGATGCCGATGAACCCGGGCGCCAGCCCGCACTGCGGCATGAGCACGCTGCGTGCACCGGCCGCGAGTGCGCGGATGGCCTGGGTGCTCTGCACGTCCTCGGTCAGGTCGAAGCAGTGCACGCCGGCCCGGGCGCACAGGGTGGCCACCGGCACGGCCCGGTGGAACGGCAGCGCGTTGAGCACCGCGAAACGGCCGGCAATGGCGGCCTCCAGGCTGGCATCGTCCGCGACGAGCCGCGTGAGCACGCCCAGCGCGGCCACGTCCGCCAGGCGCATGGGGTCGCGGTCGGCCACTTCGATGTCGTAGCCGCCGGCCTGCCGCAGCAGCAATGCCATGGCGAAGCCGATGTGCCCGGCGCCCAGGATGGTGACCGTGCGGCGGACGGCCGTGGTGCCGGTGGAATGCGGGGGGGAGGATTTCATGGCGGCGCTCCTTCGGAAAAGATGCCTTGATGCTAGGCAGGGCCGCTGTCAATGTGTAGCACCCAAAACGTCGAACCCAGCACTTTGTTTCGTCACCATGGCGAATATGATGGTCGCCATGGCTGATTTACTCGACGACACCGACCGCCGGCTCCTGAGCCTGCTGCAGGCCAATGCCCGCGAAGGCACGGCCACGCTGGCGCGCAAGCTGGGGCTGGCCCGCACCACCGTCGTGGCGCGCATCGCCCGGCTGGAGCGCTCGGGCGTGGTGGCGGGCTATGGCGTGCGCCTGGGCACGCGGCTCGACGCCACCACCGTGCGGGCCTGGTGTTCCCTCAGCGTGCTGCCCAAGGCGGCGCCTGCCGTGCTGCGGGCGCTGGAGGCCCTGGCCGAGGTGGAGGAAGTGTCGGCCGTGAGCGGGCCGTTCGACTACCTGGTGTTCCTGCGCTGCGCGGGCCACGAGCAGCTCGACGCCCTGCTCGACCAGGTGGGCCAGCTCGACGGCGTGCACCAGACGCAGACCAGCATCGTGCTCAGCCGCAAGATCGACCGGCGCAGCGTGGGGGCCTGAGCCCATGCAACTCCGCTTTTGATAGCTGCCAGCGCTTGCTGCATAAGCGCTGGAGGCCGATTTGATGCATATCCCCACGCCAGCGCCCGCCGGGCGCTGGTGGGATAATCCGCGCTTTCCAAGCGCCCCCTTCCCTATTTTTGTGCCCCCTGTGGAACCCACCCTGAGCCCCTGGCGCATGTCCGTCGCCCCCATGATGGATTGGACCGACCGCCACTGCCGCTACTTTCACCGGCTGCTGACCCGCCGCACCCTGCTCTATACCGAGATGGTGAACGCGGGCGGCATCCTCTATGGCGGCACGGAGCGGCACCTGCGCTACAACGCCGAGGAGCATCCCGTGGCCCTGCAGTTGGGCGGCAACGAGCCCGACAAGCTGGCCCAGGCCGCGCGGCTGGGCGAGGAATGGGGCTATGACGAGATCAACCTGAACTGCGGCTGCCCCAGCGACCGCGTGCAGCGCGGCGCCTTCGGCGCCAGCCTGATGAAGGCGCCCCAGTTGGTGGCCGACTGCGTGAAGGCCATGAAGGACGTGGTGAGCGTACCCGTCACGGTCAAGCACCGCATCGGCATCGACAAGGTGGAGGACTACGGCTTCGTGCGCGACTTCATCGGCACCGTGGCCGAGGCCGGCTGCACCGTGTTCATCGTGCATGCCCGCAACGCCTGGCTGCAGGGCCTGAGCCCGAAGGAAAACCGCGACATCCCGCCCCTGCGCTACGAGGTGGTGCACCGGCTCAAGGCCGATTTCCCGCAGTTCACGATCGCCATCAACGGCGGCATCCAGACGGATGCCGTGGTGCAGGAGCAGCTCGACCACCTGGACGGCGTGATGATCGGCCGCGAGGCCTACCACAACCCCTGGTGGCTGGCCCGCTGGGACGCGCTCTACTACGGCGGCGCACCCTGCCCGCTGACTCGCGAGGAGGTCGAGCTGGCGATGGTGGAGTACATGGAGCGCGAGGCCGCCCAGCACGGCACGCCCTGGCCCCACATCGCCCGCCACATGCTGGGCCTGCGCCACAGCCTGCCGGGCGCCCGCATCTGGCGCCAGGTGTGGAGCAACCACCTGCTCAAGGACCGGCCGGCGCGCGAGGTGCATGCGCTGGCGCGGGAAACCTATGCGTCCGCCGCCGCCGAGGCGGTGGCGTAGTCAGCCCGGCGGCGCCAGTCGCGCCACCCATACCTCCAGCGGCTCGGGCCGCCCGAACAGGTAGCCCTGCAGGCAGTCGCACTGGCTGCCCGTGAGGAAATCGGCCTGGGCGGCCGTCTCTACGCCCTCAGCCACCACGCGCAGGTTCAGGTGGCGGGCCACGGAGATGATGGACTGCACGATGGCCGTGTCGTTGGGGTCGTCGGGCGTGTCCTGCACGAAGCTCTTGTCGATCTTGAGCTCGTACAGCGGCAGCCGCTTGAGGTAGGCCAGGCTCGAATAGCCGGTGCCGAAGTCGTCGATGGAGAAGCGCACGCCCAGCTGCACGATCTCGGTCATGCGGGCGATGGTGTCGTCCAGGTTCTCGATGAGCAGGCTCTCGGTCACCTCCAGCACCAGGTTCGCGGGCTTGGCGCCGGTGTGGGCCAGCACGTGGCGCACGCTCTCGACGAAGTCGTCCTGGCGGAACTGGCGCTCGCTCACGTTCACCGACAGCGACAGGTCCCGCCCCTGGGCCTGCAAACGCGCCAGGGTCTCGCAGGCCTGCCGGATCATCCAGTCGCCCATGCGCAGGATCAGGCCCGAGCTTTCGGCGATGGGGATGAAGCGGGCCGGCGGCACGTTGCCGCGCACGGGGTGGTCCCAGCGCATCAGCAGCTCGCCGCCCACCACGGTGCCGGCGGCATCCACCTGGTTCTGCACGAAGGCGGCGAGCTGGCCCTCGGCGTGGGCCTTCTTCAAGTCCTGCTCCAGCGCCATGCGCTCCTGCACGTCGGCCTGCATGGCGGCCTCGTAGAAGCGGATGCGGTTGCGGCCCAGGTCCTTGGCGCGGTACATGGCGGTGTCGGCCTCGCGCAGCAGGTCTTCCACGCCCTCGCCGCGCTTGGGGAACAGCGTGATGCCGATGCTGCCCGTGCTGCCGTAGAGGTGGGTGTCGATGGTGTAGGGCATCTCCAGCGCGGCGCGCACCTCCTCGGCCACCAGCAGGGCCGCGCGGCCGGCGGTCTCCATGTCGGCCGCCACGTCGTGCACGAGCATGGCGAACTCGTCGCCGCCCAGGTGCGCCACCGTATCGCCAGGGCGCAGCAGCTGCGCGAGGCGCTGGGCCACCTGCATCAGCAGGGCGTCGCCCAGCTTGTGGCCGCGCGCATCGTTGATCTGCTTGAAGTTGTCGAGGTCGACGTAAATCAGCGCGCCCACCTGCGCGCTCTGCCGGGCCATGTGCAAGGCATGTTCCATGCGGTCCGTCAGCATGCGGCGGTTGGGCAGGCCCGTGAGGGCATTGAAGTACGCGAGCTGGTGGGTGCGCGCCTCGGCCTGCTTGCGCTCGGTGATGTCGCGCGACAGCGCGATGAACCGGGGCACGTCACCGCCGCTTTCCTTGCGGGCGATGGACAGTTCGAACCAGTGCGTGGCGCCGTCAAGCTCCAGCCGGTACTGGTGGCCCGAGGAATAGCCCGTGCGGTGGGCCGCCTGCAGCGCGGCGTGGCAGCCGGCGGCCGCCTCCGGGGGCACCAGCTCGGCCATGCGCCGGCCCAGGAACATTTCGGGCGGCAGCGCCAGCAGGTCGGAGCGCGCGGAGCGGTAGTGGTGGATGCGCCCGTCCAGGTCCAGCTCGAACAGCAGGTCCGGGATCGCGTTGAGCGTGCTTTCCAGGTCGTCGCGCGTGGCGCGCAGCTCGGCCGTCATGCCCCGCGCCAGCGCCACGGCCCGTTCGTGCCCCGTGGCCAGCAGCCAGGTGAACCAGCCCAGCAGCAGGCTCAGCACCGCGCCCATCACGGCCACGGGCAGGTGGCTGGCGTCCCGGTGACGCAGCTCGAAGGCCGGCAGGGGCGACATCTGCAGCGTCCAGCGGCGCCCGCCCAGCTCCAGCGTGCGGCTGGCGTGCAGCGCCGGTGCGGCGGACGGGTCCGGCGCGCCGAACAGCGGCGCATCGGCGGCCGGCGTGTCGGCGGTGCTGTCGATGACCTGCAGGCGGATATCGGTGTCGAACTCCCTGGCCATGCCGCCGATCACCTCGGCCACGCGGAACGGCGCGGACACCCAGCCCACCAGGCCGGCGCGGCGGCCCTCCACCGTGCGTACGTCAGCCGTGGCGTTGTAGATGGGCAGGTACATCGCCAGGCCGGGCCGGTCGTCCTGCACCAGCACCAGGCGGCCGGACAGGGCCAGCTCGCCGGTGTCGCGGGCGCGGTCCAGCGCCTCCCGGGCCACCGGCAGGGTCAGGGTGTCGAAGCCCAGGGCCTTGAGGTTGTCGCCCTCCAGCGGCTCGATGTGGGTGATGGGGGCGTAGGCCTCGCGCTCGCCAGGGGGGCGCACGCCGTAGTCCGGGAAGCCGCGCGCACGCATGTCGTCGATGTGGGCCTGCAGCGCCGCCGCGGGCAGCCGCACGATGAGCGATATGGCCTGCAGGCCCGGCCGCGTTTCCTGCATCTGCAGGGCGCCCACGTAGGCCTGGAATTCCTCGCGGTCGATGCGTTCGGAGCCTTCGAAGTAACCCTTGACGCCGCGCAGCACCACTTCGTAGGTGGCCATGCGGTCCTTGAGGTTGTAGACGATCTGGTCCGCCGCCGCCTGAAAGTTCTGCTCCCGCTTGGCGCGCATGTTGCGCTCCTCGCTCTGCCAGTAGAGAAAGGTCAGCCCGAGCATGAGCAGCGCGGCCAGGGGTGGCAGCGCCAGCGTCATCCAGCGGTGGCTGGCCGAGGCGGGTGCGGCGCTTTCCGGCGGCTGGTGTAATGTCATGCGGCGTGTGCGGGCTTGAACATCGGCCGGACCATTATGAGCAACTGTCCGGCATTGGAAACAAGCATTTGCGCAGACACTGTGGCCCCTTGTTCCCCAAAACACCAAGACCCGGTATATGCCATCGCTTGATTTCGACCTGGAGAAGTCCCTTTTTCGCAGCGCCTACGCGCAGCAGCTGCCCGCGCTGGAGGAGGCCTGCGCGGCCCTCACGGGCATGGTGGCCGCCGTGGTGACGCGCACGGCCGGCGTGGACATCGCCAAGGTTGAGGGCCGCGTGAAGGAGGCCGACGAGTGCATCCGCAAGTTCGTGCGCAAGTACCGCCCGGCCCTGGAGGAAAGCAACACGCCCTACGCCATCCAGAACTGCATCACCGACCTGATCGGCGTGCGCGTGGTGTGCCTGTACGAGGACGAGCTGGAGAAGATCGCCCGGGTCGTGCGCGCGCATTTCGCGGTGATCGACGTGACCGACAAGGTGACGGCGGTGGAAAGCACCGAGGCCTCGTTCGGCTACAAGGGCCTGCACCTGGACCTGCGCCTTGCCGCCGCCGAGCGCGACCTGCCCGAGCACGCGGCCTACGCGCACCTGCCCTTCGAGCTGCAGGTGCGCACCATCATCCAGGATTCCTGGAGCGTGCTGGACCACCGCATCAAGTACAAGAAATCCATTCCCGGCCAGCTCAAGCGGCGCATCAACGTGCTGTCGGCCCTGTTCGAACTGGCCGACCGCGAGTTCCGCCAGATCCGCGACGCCACCGCGGCCGAACTGCTGGAGGCGCCCGACGAGACCGCCGAGCCCGCGGCCGACGCCACCACCGGCGACGCGCAGGCGCCCAGCAAGGCGCCCGCGGCCGGCAGCGAGCTCAACGCCTTCACCTTCCTCAAGATCGCCACGCACTTCTTCAAGGACTTCGAGTTCGAGCCCTCCAAGGTGGACGGCTTCGTGGACGACATCCAGGCCTGGTCGCCCGGCATGACGCGCGCCCGCTTCAACACGCTGATGCGCGAGACCGTGGGCGTGGTCAAGCGCTACAAGCAGCACTTCGAGGAGCACAACCCGGGGGGCAGCTTCAACCCCTACACCGTGATCCGGCACTGCCTGTACCTGAGTAACAGGACCGTCTTCCGCCCGGCGCTGCGCAAGTCGGCGCGCGAGTCGTTCGAGGCCTGGCTGCAGGAGCATGCAGAGCCTCGGCCGCACTGATTGGATTCGGTATAAAAATGGGCTCTAGCGCTTGCCAGTCAAGCGCTATCAGCTATTGTTTGAGTAGCACTTTGTTCCCTGGACGCTTGGCACAGGTCAAGCCGCCCGGACGCCTTCATCTTGTCGCATAGGTGACTCCGCATTGGTGGTTATCCTCCATGCGCTTGTTACCAAGTGCTGCTATATTGCACTGCAACATAACGGAGTTTCCCCATGCTGTACCACATCTACGAGGCCCAGCGCTCTCTGATGGAGCCCTTCACTGATTTCGCTCAAGCGGCTGCCAAGCTCTACAGCAACCCCATGTCCCTCTTCAGCCACAGCCCGCTCGCGCAGCGCATGTCGGCTGGCTACGACCTGATGTACCGCCTGGGCAAGGACTACGAGAAGCCCGCGTTCGGCATCCACTCGGTGGACGTGGACGGCGTGGGTGTGGCGGTGCATGAGCGCATCGAGCTGGACAAGCCCTTCTGCGAGCTGCGCCGCTTCAAGCGCTTCTCGGACGACCCCGCCACCCTGATCAAGCTCAAGGCCCAGCCCGTGGTGCTGATCGTGGCGCCGCTGTCGGGCCACTACGCCACGCTGCTGCGCGACACCGTGCGCACCATGCTGAAAGACCACAAGGTCTATATCACCGACTGGAAGAACGCGCGCCTGGTGCCGCTGGCCGACGGCGAGTTCCACCTGGACGACTACGTCAACTACGTGCAGGAATTCATCCGCCACCTGCAGGGCATCTACGGCAATTGCCACGTGATCAGCGTCTGCCAGCCCACGGTGCCGGTGCTGGCCGCCGTCTCCCTGATGGCCAGCCGGGGCGAGACCACGCCGCTGTCCATGACCATGATGGGCGGCCCCATCGACGCCCGCAAGTCGCCCACGGCGGTGAATAACCTCGCCACGCAGCGCAGCTACGAGTGGTTCGAGAACAACGTGATCTACCGCGTGCCCGACAACTTCCCGGGCGCCGGCCGCCGCGTGTACCCCGGCTTCCTGCAGTACACCGGCTTCGTGGCCATGAACCCGGACCGCCACGCGTCCAGCCACTACGACTATTTCAAGGACCTGATCAAGGGCGACGACGCCAGCGCCGAGGCCCACCGCAAGTTCTACGACGAATACAACGCCGTGCTGGACATGGACGCGGACTACTACCTGGAGACCATCCAGACCGTGTTCCAGGACTACAAGCTCGTGCATGGCACCTGGGACGTGCGCTCGCCCGAGGGCAAGGTCGAGCGCGTGCGCCCGCAGGACATCAAGACCACGGCCCTGTTCACCGTCGAAGGCGAGCTGGACGACATCTCCGGTTCCGGCCAGACCGAGGCCGCGCACGACCTGTGCAGCGGCATCGTGCGCAGGGAGCAGCGCCACCTGGAAGCCAAGGGCGCGGGCCACTACGGCATCTTCAGCGGCCGCCGCTGGCGCGAAGTGGTGTACCCCCAGGTGCGCAGCTTCATCCAGGAACACGACAAGCCGCAGAAGAAGGCCGGCGCCCGCGTGACGGAAACGCCCGACGACAACCCTGCCAGCGCGGCCACCCCCGCCAAGGCCAAGCCCGCTTCCAGGCCTGCCGCGCCCAAAGCCGCCGCAGCCAAGCCGGCGGCCAGGACCGTGGCCACCCGCTGGGTAACGCCGGTGGCGGATGGCGGCAAGCCCACGGGCGCCGCCGCGCCTGCCGAGGCGGACGCCGCCGCCCAGGCCCCCAGCGTGACGGCGGCACCAGCGGCGCCCCGCACCCGCAAGGCGCGCAAGGCCTGACCCCCATCGCGGGGCGATACCATTGCGTTTCGCCTTGCCGCGCCGCAGGCAGCCATGCCTGCGGCGTTTTGTTTTTTGCCCCCGTGTAACGGCCCATTCCGCATGCCCTCCCCGACCGCCGCGCTGGCCGCGCGGATCGACGCCGCCTTGCCCCAGACGCAGTGCACGCGCTGTGGCTTTCCCGACTGCGCGGCCTATGCGAACGCCATTGCCGAAGGCGCGGCGGCCATCAACCAGTGCCCGCCGGGCGGCGCCGAGGGCATTGCGCGCCTCGCGGCCATCACCGGGCAGCCGGTGCTGCCCTTGAGCGAGGAACACGGCGTGGAGGCGCCGCGCGCCGTGGCGTTCATCGACGAAGCCTGGTGCATCGGCTGCACGTTGTGCATCAAGGCCTGCCCAACCGATGCCATCGTGGGCTCCCACAAGAAGATGCACACGGTCATCGAGCCCTATTGCACGGGGTGCGAGCTGTGCATTCCCGTCTGCCCCGTGGACTGCATCCAGTTGGAGAACGTCAGCGGCACCGCCACCGGCTGGTCGGCCTGGTCCGCGCCGCTGGCCCTGCTGGCGCGCCAGCGCTACGCGGCGCACCGGCAGCGGCTGCCGCTGGAAGTGGTGGAGGACGAGGCGCCGGACGACGCCGCTCCGGCGGCCGATGCGCAGGACAAGGCCCAGGCGGCGCGGCAGGCCGCCATCGCGGCGGCGCTGGAGCGGGCCCGGCAGCGGCGGGCGCGACAGTCCTGACTCAGGCTCAGCGCGCCGCCAGGGTCTTGTAGACCCCGCAGCCCACGTAGAGGTCGCCCACGCGGCTCACGTAGGACATCTTGGTCTGCACCGTCCCCGACGCCGGGTTGGTGATGTCGTACTCCACCCAGCCCGGACCATGGTCGGCCTGGGCCACGATGTCGTTCACCAGCCGGTCGCCCGCGATGCCCGGAATGTCCTGCACGCGCGTGCCGACCTTGGCCGGGTTGCCGCCGAAGGCCAGGTAGGTGCCCGCCGTGTCCAGCGCGAACACGTACATGTCCCGGTCGTGGTACGGCTGGCTCTTGTCGGTGATGCTGCGCAGGAACTGGTCGCGCGACGTGCTCTTGTGCAGCGCCACGGCCTTCTTCACCAGCGCCACCGCTTCTTCGGCCGTGCCCTGCTGCAGCCGGAAGGCGGACACCGCGCGCGACAGCGTGGAGGCGCGGCTCTCCAGCGCCTCGGCCTGCTGCACCGCGTGGCCCACCATCTGGGCGTTGTGCTGGGTGATCTGGTCGAGCTGCTGCACGGCGGCGCTGACCTCGCGCAGGCCGGTGCTCTGCTCGGCGCTGGAGCCGGAAATCTCGCTCATGCTCGCCGCCACGCTGCGGATGCCGCCCGCCATCTCGGCGATGCCCTGGCCTGCCGAGCGGATCAGGCCCGCGCTGGTCTCGACCTGGTTCACCGAGGCGCTGATCAGCTCGCGGATCTCGTGCGCCGCATCGCCCGAGCGTTTGGCCAGCGTGCGCACCTCGGCCGCCACCACGGCGAAGCCCCGGCCCTGCTCGCCGGCCCGCGCGGCCTCGACCGCCGCGTTCAGCGCCAGGATGTTGGTCTGGAACGCGATGCTGTCGATGACGCCGATGATCTCGGTCATGCGCCGCGCGCCTTGCTGGATGGCCTCCACCGACTGCACGGCGCGGCCCATGGCCTGCGTGCCCGCGTCGGCGGCCGTGCGCACCTGGGCGGCCCGCGCATCGGCGCCCTGGGCCGTCTGGGCGTTGTTCTGCACGGCGGACGACAGCTGCTCCACGCTGGCCGCGGTCTGCTCCAGGTTGGCGGCCTGCTGCTCGGTGCGCTCCGCCAGCGAGCGGTTGCCCTGCGCCAGGCTGTGGCCCGCATGCGCCACCAGCGCCGCGTTGCTGCGGATGTCGGCCACCATGGAGGACAGGCTGATCACCATCTGGTCCAGCGACCGGGCCATGTCGCCGACTTCGTCGCGGCCGAGGGCGTTGTTGCCGGTATGGGAAGACAGGTCGCCGCCCCGCGTGGCTTCGATGGCGCGTGCCAGCCCTTCCAGGTCGGCCGACAGGCTCAGGTGGAGCGCCACCAGCGCATACAGCACCACCACGGCGCCCAGCGCCACGGCCCACCAGGGCGCTCCCAGCGCCGCGACGGCCAGCGCCGCCGCCATCAGCAGGCCCAGGGTGAGCAGCTTGCCAGGCAGGCGCCAGCGGCGCATCCACCAGAGGCCCGGGCGCAACGGTGCGGGTCCTGACATCTTGCTTGTCTCCTGTATTTCTTATGGGTGGCGGGCATGCTAGGGCTGCGCACTTACGCCGGATTGACACCGGGGCCGGGGCAGGGTTTCCGATAGGACGCGTGCGGTCAGGGCTCCGCCAGCGATTCCAACCTGCGGGCGACGTCGCCGCAGCCGTCGCTCTGCTTGAGGCGCGCGGCCGTCCGCGCGCGCAGGTCCGGCGGCTGGTTCAGCACGTAGCGCAGGCCGTCGGCGAGCTGGCGGGCATCGATGCGGCCCATGGGCACCGGCTTGGGCCCCAGCCCGGCCAAGTGCAGATGGTGCGCGTGGTGGTGCTGGTCCAGGATCAGCGGCAGGATGAGTTGCGGCACGCCGGCGCGCAGCGCGGCGGCGGTGGTGCCCGAGCCGCCGTGATGCACCACGGCCGCCACGCGCGGAAACAGCCGGTGGTGCGGCAGGCCGCCGTGCGCCACGCGCCAGCCGGGCGGCAGGCCCCGCCCACCCAGCCCGGCCCAGCCGGCGGCGACCAGGCAGCGCCTGCCGAGCGCACCGATGGCCTCGCGCATCACCTGTTCGATGCGTTCGATGTGGGGCGTGGGCATGCTGCCGAAGCCGACGAAGACCGGCGGCTCGCCATCGTCCAGCCAGGCGTCGAGGTCCGGGTCCAGGGCTTGGGAATCGTCGTCGAAGTAGATGAAGTTGGCGGGCTGGATGCGGGGCGGCCACTGCGGGTCGGGCGGGAGCAGCACCGGGTCGGCGGCGATGGACCAGGGACCCTGGAAGTGGTCGAAGAAGCGCATTGGCGGCAGGCCCAGCCCGGCACGCGCGCGGTTGATCGCCGGGTCGAGCACCAGGGCCGCGAAAGGCGGCCCCAGGCGCCACGTCAGCCGGTTGACCCAGGCCGGCAGGTCGCGCCGGGACACATCGGGCGACGGGTGCCGGTCCGAGGGCAGCATGCAGGTGGTGTAGGTCACGCCCAGAAGGGGAAGCCCCGCCTTTTCGGCCACGGAGACGGCGCCGAACGCCACCCCGGCCCAGGCCACGACATCGGCGCCCTCGCACAGGCCGCGAACATCCTGCATCTGCACCGGAATCTGTTCCCGGAGGAAGCGCCAGAACGCCCGGGTCCGGGCCGACGGACTGCCCTGGAAGGCCGGGCCCGTCAGGAAGGGCTTGATCTCCCGGCCGACCGCGCCGCATTCGAAGCCATGGCCCGTGATCCAGCCCTGGAAGTCCGGCGGAGCACCCAGCCGTACCGTGTGGCCGCGCCGGCGCAACGCGAGCGCCAACGCTAGCATGGGCTGCACGTCGCCGCGCGAGCCGACGGTGACCAGGGTGACGTTCAGCGGGCGGGACATTCCGGCGCTCCTCACCCGGCACCGGCCGGGCGCGGAGCATCTTACGCGCCCCATGGCGGGCCGGGCAACCGCACGCCCGTCGCCCATAATGTCGCCCCATGAATCCCCTGCTTTCCCACCTCCAGCCCTACCCTTTCGAGCGGCTGCGACAGCTTTTTGCCGGGGTGACGCCGCCCGCCAACTACAGCCCCATCAGCCTGGGCATGGGTGAGCCGCGCCATCCCACGCCGCAGTTCATCAAGGACGCGCTCTGCAACAACCTCGGCGGGCTGGCCAGCTATCCGGCCACGGCGGGCGACCCGAAGCTGCGCGAGGCATTCACCGGCTGGCTCGGCCGGCGCTACGGGCTGGCCGTGGACCCCGCCACGCAGGTGCTGCCGGTCAACGGCTCGCGCGAGGCGCTGTTCGCATTCGCGCAGACGGTCATCGATCCCTCCCGGGGCGAGGCCCTGGTGGTCTGCCCCAACCCGTTCTATCAGATCTACGAGGGCGCAGCCCTGCTCGCGGGGGCCCGGCCCTACTACGCGCCCAGCGATCCGGCGCGCAACTTCGCGGTCAACTGGGACTCCGTGCCCGAGGCCGTGTGGGAACGCACCCAGCTGCTGTTCGTGTGCTCCCCCGGCAACCCCACGGGCGCCGTCATGCCCATCCAGGAATGGCAGAAGCTGTTCGAGCTGAGCGACCGCCATGGCTTCGTGATCGCCTCCGACGAGTGCTACAGCGAAATCTACTTCCGCGACGAGCCGCCCCTCGGCGGCCTGCAGGCCGCCCGGCAACTGGGCCGGGACGGTTTCCGGAACCTGATGTCGTTCACCAGCCTGTCCAAGCGCAGCAACGTGCCGGGCATGCGCAGCGGCTTCGTGGCGGGCGACGCGGCCCTGATCCAGTCCTTTCTGCTGTACCGCACCTACCACGGCAGCGCCATGAGCCCCATCGTGCAGGCGGCCAGCATCGCAGCCTGGGGCGATGAGCAGCACGTGGTGGAGAACCGGACGCGCTACCGCAAGAAGTTCGCCCAGGTCACGCCCCTACTGGCCGGTGTGATGGAAGTCGCCCTGCCGGACGCCGGCTTCTACCTCTGGGCCAAGGTGCCCGACGCTTTGGGCATGACCGATGCCGAGTTCGCGCGCGCCCTCCTGGCTCAATACAATGTCACCGTGCTCCCCGGCAGCTACCTGGCCCGCGAGGCCCAGGGCAGCAACCCGGGCGCCCAGCGCGTGCGCATGGCCCTGGTGGCCGACACCGAAGAATGCGTGGAAGCCGCGCTGCGCATCGTGCAATTCATCCAATCCCGTACCGCCTGACCCGAAGCAACATGACCCAACAACTGCAGACCCTCATTGACAACGCCTGGGAAAACCGCGCGAGCCTGTCTCCTTCCGCCGCGCCCAAGGAAATCCTGGACGCCGTCGAGCACGTGATCGCCGAGCTGAACAATGGCACGCTGCGCGTGGCCACGCGCGAGGGCGTGGGCCAGTGGACCGTGCACCAGTGGATCAAGAAGGCCGTGCTGCTGTCCTTCCGCCTCAAGGACAACGAGCTGGTGAAGGCCGGCGACCTGGGCTTCTATGACAAGGTGCCCACCAAGTTCGCCCACCTGAGCGAGGAAGACATGAAGGCCACCGGCGTGCGCGTGGTGCCGCCCGCCGTGGCGCGGCGCGGCAGCTTCATCGCCAAGGGCGCTATCCTGATGCCCTCCTACGTGAACATCGGCGCCTACGTGGGCGAAGGCACCATGGTCGACACCTGGGCCACCGTGGGCTCGTGCGCGCAGATCGGCGCGGGCGTGCACCTCTCGGGCGGCGTGGGCATCGGCGGCGTGCTGGAGCCGCTGCAGGCCGGCCCCACCATCATCGAGGACAACTGCTTCATCGGCGCCCGCTCGGAAGTCGTCGAAGGCGTGGTGATCGAGGAGAACTCCGTGCTGGGCATGGGCGTGTACATCGGCCAGAGCACGCCCATCTTCAACCGCGCCACGGGCGAGACCACTTACGGCCGCGTGCCCTCGGGCTCGGTGGTGGTGAGCGGCAACCTGCCCAAGACGGCGGCCAACGGTGCCCCCTACAGCATGTACGCGGCCATCATCGTCAAGCGCGTGGACGCGCAGACCCGCTCCAAGACCAGCATCAACGACCTGCTGCGCGACTGACGATTGCGCATTGCGGGCTTGACGCCGACGCGCCAACGCCCGCACGATCAGCACCGATACCTGACAGAGACGACGACAACCGGAGGGACACACCATGAGCACGATGGAACGGATTCTTCGCCTGATGGCCGAGAAGAAAGCCTCCGACGTCTACCTGTCGGCCAACGCGCCGGCGCTGATCAAGATCAACGGCGAGTGCGTGCCGATCAACAACCAGATCCTGCCGCCCGATGCGCCGAAGAACCTGCTCTCCGAAGTGGTCCCGCCGGACCGCATCGAGGAGCTGGAGGAAACCGGCGAGCTCAACATGGGCGTGCCGCTCACCGGCGTGGGGCGCTTCCGCGTCAGCGCCATGCGCCAGCGCGGCAGCTACGCGGTGGTGATCCGCTTCATCTCGCAGATGATCCCTGAATTCGACTCGCTGGGCCTGCCGCCCGTGATGCGCGAACTCATCATGGAAAAGCGCGGCCTGATCCTGATGGTGGGCGCCACGGGTTCGGGCAAGAGCACGTCGCTGGCGTCGATGATCGACACCCGCAACGAGGCGCTCTCCGGCCACATCCTCACCATCGAGGACCCGGTCGAGTACCAGTTCAGGAACAAGAAATCCATCGTGAACCAGCGCGAGATCGGCAGCGACACCCAGTCGCTGCAGACGGCGCTGAAGAACGCGCTGCGCCAGGCGCCCGACGTGATCCTGATCGGCGAAATCCGCGACCGCGAAACCATGTCCGCCGCCATCGCCTACGCCCAGTCGGGCCACCTAGTGCTGGCCACGCTGCACGGCAACAACAGCTACCACGCGCTCAACCGGATCCTCTCCTTCTACCCCGTGGAAGTGCGCCCCACCATGCTGGGCGACCTGGCCTCGGCCCTCAAGGCCGTCGTCTCGCAGCGCCTGGTGCGCAAGCCCGACGGCGCCCGCGTACCGGCCGTGGAGGTCATGCTCAATTCCAAGCTCGTGTCCGAGCTGATCGAAAAGGGGGACTTCTCCGGCGTGCGGGAAGCCATGGAGAAATCCATGGCCGAAGGCTCGCAGACCTTCGAGGAAGCCCTGGCCCGCCTGATCATGGACAACCGGATCGACCGCAAGGAAGGCCTAGCCTACGCCGACTCGCCCACCAACCTCATGTGGCGCCTGCAAAACGACTTCTCCCTGGCCGCCAACGCCGCCAAGGCCCAGAAGGAGGCGCGCGATGCGCCCGATGACGCGCCTTCGTTCACCGAAATCGTTCTGGACGTGAAGCCCGCGGCCTGAACGCCCCTCCCCTTTTCCCGCCCCCGATGTCCCGCACCCTGCACCTGGCCGAACAGCTCATCTCACTGCCTTCCATCACCCCCGAGGACACCGGCTGCCTCGACCTGCTCGCCGCAAGGCTGGCGCCGCTGGGTTTTGCGTGCGAGCGCATGGACAGCGGCCCGGCCGATTTCCGCGTCAGCAATTTATGGGCACAAAGGCCTGCAGCGCTTGCTGGACAAGCGCAAGAAGCTATCAAAACCATAGTCTTCGCAGGGCACACAGACGTCGTGCCTACCGGCCCGCTGGCACAGTGGAGCAGCGATCCCTTCGTGCCCACGCACAGGGACGGCAGGCTCTATGGCCGGGGCGCGAGCGACATGAAGACTTCCATCGCCGCCTTCGTCGTGGCGGTGGAGGATTTTTTGGCCGCCACGCCCGACCCGCGCATCCAGATCGCCTTCCTGCTCACCAGCGATGAGGAAGGCCCTTCCGTCGATGGCACCAAGGTGGTCGTCGAGCAACTGCAGGCGCGCGGCGAAAAGCTCGACTACTGCATCGTGGGCGAACCCACCTCGGTCGAAAAGACCGGCGACATGATCAAGAACGGCCGGCGCGGCACCCTGAGCGGCAAGCTCACCGTGCGCGGCATCCAGGGCCACATCGCCTACCCGCAGCTGGCGCGCAACCCCATCCACCAGGCCCTGCCCGCGCTGGCGGAACTGGCGGCGACCGAATGGGACCAGGGCAACGCCTTCTTCCCGCCCACCAGTTGGCAGATCAGCAACGTGCACGGCGGCACCGGCGCCACCAACGTGATCCCGGGCGAGGTCGTCATCGACTTCAACTTCCGCTTCTCCACCGAGTCCACCGCCGAGGGCCTGCAGCAGCGCGTGCACGCCGTGCTGGACCGCCACGGCCTCGAGTACGACCTGCGCTGGACCCTGGGCGGCCAGCCCTTCCTGACCACGCCAGGCGAGCTGGTCACCGCCGTGCAGCAGGCCATTGCCGCCGAGACGGGCATCGCCACCGAGCTGTCCACCACCGGCGGCACCAGCGACGGCCGCTTCATCGCCCGGATCTGTCCCCAGGTGATCGAGCTGGGCCCGCCCAACGCCAGCATCCACAAGATCGACGAGCACGTGGTGGTGGCTGACATCGAGCCGCTCAAGAACATCTACCGCCGCACGCTCGAAAACCTCAACGCCCAGGCCGCCGCATGACCACGCTCGGCGAACTGATCGCCAGTGGCGCGCGGCAGCTCGAACAGGCAGGCGTCTCGTTTGGCCACGGCACCACCAATGCGCACGATGAAGCCGCATGGCTGGTGCTCTGGCGCCTGGGCCTGCCGCTGGATTCCGATCTGGATTCGATGGCAAATCAGCCTGTAGCACCCGCCGATCAAGCGCAGGTAGCTACACTTTTTGATGAACGCATCGCCACCCGCAAGCCCGCCGCCTACCTCACGCAAGAGGCCTGGCTGCAGGGCGTACCCTTCTACGTGGACGAGCGCTCCATCGTGCCGCGCAGCTTCATCGCCGAACTGATCGCCGACGGCAGCATCGACGAATTCCTCAGTGACCAGACCCGCCGCGTGCTCGACCTGTGCACCGGCAACGGCAGCCTGGCCGTGCTGGCCGCCATGGCCTGGCCCGAGGTGGAGGTGACGGGCGCCGACATCTCGCCCGATGCGCTGGCCGTGGCCCGCATCAACGTGGACCGGCACGGCCTGCAGGACCGCATTGAGCTGCAGCTGTCCGACGGCCTCGCCGCCCTGCCCGGCCCGTGGGACCTGATCCTGTGCAACCCGCCCTACGTCAACGCCGCCAGCATGGCCGCCCTGCCGGCCGAATACCGCGCCGAGCCCGAGCTGGCCCTGGCCGGCGGCGACGACGGCATGGACTTCGTCCGGCAGCTGCTGGCCGACACGCCCGCCCGCATGAGCGAAAATGCGGTGCTCGTGCTCGAAATCGGCAACGAGCGCCCGTACTTCGAAGCCGCGTTCCCCCAACTGCCTGTTTTCTGGCTGGAGACCAGCGCGGGCGAAGACCAGGTTTTGCTGGTCACCCGGCAGGCGCTAGCGGCCCAAAACCAGCACACGGCACAATAGCGGCCTGCGCCACCCCGCTGGCCCCCTGTTTTTTGCATGCCACCCGCCTTGCGCGGGTGTGTCTTTTTCTGAATCCCGGATGATCACCCTCAAGAACGTTACCCTGCGCCGCGGCACCAAAGTCGTGCTCAACAGCGTGTCCACCACCATCAACCCCGGTGAAAGCGTCGGCCTGGTGGGCCGCAACGGCGCGGGCAAATCCAGCCTGTTTGCATTGCTCAGCGGCAAGCTGCACGAAGACGGCGGCGACTTCCACATCCCCGCCAGCTGGCGCATGGCCGAGGTGGCGCAGAACATGCCCGAGACAGACCAGTCGGCCACCGACTTCGTGCTGGAGGGCGACACCCGCCTGGCCGAAGTGCAGCAGCAACTGGCCCAGGCCGAGGCCAGCGACGACGGCATGGCCATTGCCCATGCGTATTCCGACCTGCACGACGCGGGCGCGCACGACGCCGTGGCCCGCGCCCAGGCCCTGATCCTGGGCCTGGGCTTTCGCGTGAGCGAGCTGGACCAGCCCGTCAACAGCTTCTCCGGCGGCTGGCGCATGCGCCTGCAACTGGCCCGCGCGCTGATGTGCCCCAGCGACTTGCTGCTGCTGGACGAGCCGACCAACCACCTGGACCTGGACGCCCTGGTCTGGCTCGAAGCCTGGCTCAAGCGCTACGCGGGCACCATGATCGTGATCAGCCACGACCGCGAGTTCCTGGACGCCATCACCAACGTCACCCTGCAAATCCAGCAGGGCGAGCTGAACCGCTACGGCGGCAACTACAGCAAGTTCGAAGAGCTGCGCGCCCAGCAGCTCGAACTGCAGCAGGCCAGCTTTGCCAAGCAGCAGGAGAAGATGGCGCATCTGCAAAAGTTCATCGACCGCTTCAAGGCCAAGGCCAGCAAGGCCAAGCAGGCGCAAAGCCGCGTCAAGCAGCTCGAACGCATGGAAAAAATCGGCCCCGTGCTGGCCGAGGCCGAGTTCACCTTCGAGTTCAAGGAGCCCGCCAACCTGCCCAACCCCATGCTCGCCATCAGCGACGCATCGTTTGGCTATGTCGATGACGAAGGCACGCCCACCACCATCCTCACGGGCGTCAACCGCTCAGTGCTGGCGGGCCAGCGCATCGGCATTTTGGGTGCCAACGGCCAGGGCAAGTCCACCCTGGTCAAGACCATTGCCCGCACCATGAAGCCACTGGGCGGCAGCATCACCGAAGGCAAGGGCCTGAACATTGGCTACTTTGCCCAGCAAGAGCTGGACGTGCTGCGCCCTGCCGAGAACCCGCTGGAGCACATGATCCGCCTCGCCAAAGAGCTGGGGCCAGACGCCAAGCAGCCCAGTCGCGAGCAGGATTTGCGCAGCTACCTGGGCAGCTTCAATTTCACCGGCGACATGGTGAAGCAGGCCGTGGGCACCATGAGCGGTGGCGAAAAAGCCCGCCTGGTGCTGGCCATGATCGTTTGGCAGCGCCCCAACCTGCTGCTGCTGGACGAACCCACCAACCACCTGGACCTGGCCACCCGCGAAGCCCTGGCCATGGCGCTGAACGACTTTGACGGCACCGTCATGCTGGTCAGCCACGACCGGGCGCTGCTGCGCTCGGTGTGCGAGGACTTCTGGATGGTGGGCCGGGGCGTGGTCGGCCCGTTTGACGGCGACCTGGACGACTACCAGCGCTACCTGCTCGAAGAATCCAAGCGCCTGCGCGAAGAAGCCCGCCTGGCCGAGCAAACCCAGGCCGCGCCCGCGGCCACCCAAGCACCCGCGCCAGCGCCCGCCCCGCCCAAGGATGGCCGCGACCAGCGCAAGCAAGACGCCCAGGCCCGCCAGCAGTTGGCCGAAAAGACCCGCCCCCTGAAGAAAGAGCTGGAGCAGATCGACAAACGCCTGGCCGCCCTGTCCGCCGAGCGCGCGGCGCTGGAGCACCAACTGGCCCAGCCCAGCCTGCCCCCGCCCGACATCGCCGAATGCGGCCGCCGCCTGAAAGCCGCCAACGACGAAACCGAAACGCTGGAGGAGCGCTGGCTTGAAGTCTCCACCGCGCTGGAAGAGGCCACGACAGCGGGTTGATTTTTGGGGTATTTTTGGCCTCTAGCGCTTATGCAGCAAGGGCTGGCAGCTATTGTTTTGAATAAGAAAGGGGGTTGCATTTTTTTGCAGAATGCTGTCAACGCCCCGGCATCCGGCCGCGTTGTTCATGCATCACAGGAGTTTTCCAGCATGAACAACATCCCCCTCCCTCTGTCCGCTTGGCCCGAAGACGAACGCGACCGCAAGCGCGCCCCCGTCCGCTTCTGATCCGCCCGGCGCCCAACAAAAAACCCCGCATCGCGGGGTTTTTGCTTTTCCGGGGATCCTGGCAGGCATCAGCCCATGTGCAGGCCGCCGTTGACCGAGAAGTCGGCCCCCGTGGCATAGCCGCCCTCTTCCGAGGCCAGCCACGCGATGATGGAGGCGATTTCGCTGGGCTCGCCCAGGCGCTTGACGGGCACGGTGGCCACGATCTTCTCCAGCACGTCGGGGCGGATGGCCTTGACCATGTCGGTGCCGATGTAGCCGGGGCTGACCGTGTTGACCGTCACGCCCTTGGTGGCCAGCTCCTGCGCCAGCGCCATCGAGAAGCCGTGCATGCCGGCCTTGGCGGCGGAGTAGTTGGTCTGGCCGGCCTGGCCCTTTTCGCCGTTCACCGAGCTGATGTTGATGATGCGGCCCCAGCCCTTTTCAACCATGTCCGCCACCACCTGCTTGGTGACGTTGAACATGCTGTTGAGGTTGGTCTCGATCACCGCGTCCCAGTCCTCGCGGGACATCTTCAGGAACATGCGGTCGCGCGTGATGCCCGCGTTGTTCACCAGCACGTCGATGGTGCCGTGTTCGGCCTTGGCCTTGGTGAAGGCCTCCACGGTGGAATCCCAGTCGCCCACATTGCCCACCGAGGCATGGAATGTGTAGCCCTGCGCCTTCTGCTCGGCCAGCCATTTGGCGTGGTCACGCGTCGGGCCGCAGCCCGCGATGACCTTGAAGCCCTCTTTGTGCAGGCGCTGGCAGATGGCGGTACCGATACCGCCCATGCCGCCGGTGACGTATGCAACTTTCTGGCTCATGTGATTTCTCCTTGTTGATGGGTGATGCGCTCACCACCACTCTACCCAAGAAATCCGGCGCCGCCGTGAAGGAAAACACTGAAGCCCTTTCCTTTTTGACATAGGGGCATGCGCCCTACAATGGCCGTTGCTGGTACATGGCGCCGGCCACGAAAAAGCCGCGCAATGCGCGGCTTCGGATGGATGCCGGGGCCTTTCGGCCCGCCTGGACGGCCTCAGCGCTCCAGCGCCAGCGACACGCCCATCCCCCCGCCGATGCACAGCGCCGCCAGGCCCTTCTTGGCGCCCTGGCGCTGCATCTCGTGCAGCAGCGTCACCAGGATGCGGCAGCCGGAGGCGCCGATCGGGTGGCCGATGGCGATGGCGCCGCCGTTCACGTTCACCTTGGCCGGGTCGATGGCCAGTTCCTTGTTCACCGCGCAGGCCTGGGCCGCGAAGGCTTCGTTCAGCTCGAACAGGTCCACGTCGGCGGCGTTCCAGCCCGCGCGCTGCAGCGCCTTGCGCGATGCGGGCACGGGGCCCATGCCCATGGTGGCGGGGTCGAGGCCCGAGGTGCCGAAGGCGGCGATGCGCGCCAGGGGCTTGAGGCCCAGGGCCGCGGCCTTCTTGGCGCTCATCACCACCACGGCGGCGGCGCCGTCGTTGATGCCCGAGGCGTTGCCCGCCGTCACGCTGCCCGCCTTGTCGAAGGCGGGGCGCAGGCCGGCCAGGGCCTCGGCGTTGGTCTTGCGGTTGAGGTATTCGTCGGCGTTGAAGAGGATGGGGTCGCCCTTCTTCTGCGGCAGGCTCACGCCCACGATCTCGTCCGCGAACTTGCCGGCGTCCTGCGCGGCGGCGGCCTTCTGCTGGCTGGCCAGGGCCAGGGCGTCCTGCTGCTCGCGGGTGATGCCGTACTGCTTGGCCACGTTCTCGGCGGTGATGCCCATGTGGTACTGGTTGTACACGTCCCACAGGCCGTCCACGATCATGGTGTCGGTGAGCTTCCAGTCGCCCATGCGCTGGCCCTCGCGCGAGCCGTTGAGCACGTGGGGCGCCAGGCTCATGTTCTCCTGGCCGCCGGCCACGACGATCTCGCTGTCGCCCCAGGCCACGGCCTGGGCCGCGAGCATCACGGCCTTGAGGCCCGAGCCGCACACGGCGTTGATGGTGAGGGCCGGCGTCTCCTTGGCCACGCCGGCCTTCATGGCCGCCTGGCGCGCAGGGTTCTGGCCCACGCCGGCGGCCAGCACCTGGCCCATGATGACTTCGCCGATCTGGTCGGACGAGAGGCCCGCGCGCGCGATGGCCTCGCGGATCACCACGGCGCCGAGGTCGGTGGCGGGCGTCTTGGCGAGCGCGCCGCCGAACTTGCCCACGGCGGTGCGACTGGCGGAAACGATGACGATGTCTTCCATGGAATGTCCTTCTGGTAGGGAGTTGCTTTGACGATTCTCGCAGTCCTTGGTGTCAGGACTTTTGCTTACGCTTTTTCCTTGACGTAGCGGCCCGGCGCCGGCTCGATGGCCTTGAACTTTGCGCCCTTGCCGTAGCCTTTGGGCGCGGCGATCTGCTTGCCCGCGTGGCCCTTGAGCCACTGGGACCAGTCGGTCCACCAGCTTCCAGGGTGTTCAGTGGCGCCTGCCAGCCATTGGTCCAGCGTGGGCGGCAGCTTGCCGTCGGCGCGGATCCAGTGGCTGCGCTTGCCCTTGGCCGGCGGGTTGATGACGCCCGCGATGTGGCCTGAGGCGCCCATGACGAAGCGCTTCTTGCCCGGCAGCACCTGGGTGCTGGCGTAGGCCGCGTTGATGGGCACGATGTGGTCCTCGCGCGAGCCGTAGATGTACACGGGCAGCGTGAGGCTGTTCAGGTCCATCTTCTCGCCGCAGACCGTGAGCCTGCCGGGCTGGACGAGGTTGTTCTCCAGGTAGAAGTTGCGCAGGTACCAGGCATAGAACGGGCCGGGCAGATTGGTGCTGTCGCTGTTCCAGTACAGCAGGTCGAAGGGCGGCGGGGTCTCGCCCTTCAGGTAGTTGCCCACCACGTAGTTCCACACGAGGTCGTTGGGCCGCAGGAAGCTGAAGGTGGAGGCCAGGTCCTGCCCCTTCATGAGGCCGCCGTGGCCCATCTGCATCTCGCGGAACTTCACGAAGGCCTCGTCGATGAACACGTCGAGGATGCCGGTGTCGGTGAAGTCGATCAGCGTGGTGAGGAAGGTGGCGCTGGCCACCGGCTCCTCGCCACGCGCCGCCAGCACGGCCAGCGCATTGCTCAGGATGGTGCCGCCCACGCAGAAGCCCAGGGCGTTGATCTGTTCCGCGCCCGTGATGCTTTGCACCACGCCGATGGCCGCCATGGCGCCGTCTTCCACGTAGTCGTCCCAGGTCTTGTGGGCCAGCTCGTCATGCGGGTTGCGCCAGCTCACGACGAAGGTGCGGTGGCCCTGCTCGACCGCGTAGCGGATCAGCGAGTTCTCGGGCTGCAGGTCCAGGATGTAGAACTTGTTGATGCACGGCGGCACCAGCAGGAAGGGGCGCTCGTACACCTTGGCCGTGAGCGGCTTGTATTCGAGCAGCTGGAACAGCTCGTTCTCATAGACCACTGCGCCTTCGGTGGTGGCCACGTTGCGGCCGACCTCGAACAGGCTCTCGTCGGTCATGGAGACGTGGCCCTGGGTGATGTCGTGCAGCAGGTTCTGCATGCCCTTGGCGATGCTCTCGCCCTTGGTGTCGATGGCCTTCTTCTGCGCCTCGGCGTTGAAGGCCAGGAAGTTGCTGGGCGACATGGCCGCCATCCACTGCTCCACGCCGAAGCGGATGCGCGCCTTGGTCTTCTCGTCGGACTCCACCGCGTCCGCCAGGCCCATGAGGGTGCGGGCGTTCAGCAGGTAGGCGGCGGCGGAAAAGGCCGCCACCGGGTTGCTGGCCCAGCCTTCGCCGGCGAAGCGGCGGTCCTTGACCTCGGGCTTGCCCTGCAGGCCCTGGGCCCACAGTTCCTGCGCCTCCTTGAGGTACTGCTGCTGCAGGCTCTGCAGCTTGTCCGGGGAGAATTTCAGCGCGGGCGCGGCGGGCAGCTGCGCGCCCAGGTCCATCTTCTGGAAAGACTGCAGGGCCTGCGCCCAGCTTTGCCCGAAAATCTGCTGGAACTGCTCCGCGCTGTGTGCCCAGGGTGATTCAGAATTCATGTTCTTTCCTTCTTCAATGGTTGGTCGCTCGCAAGGGCTGGGCCTGTGTCTCCCGGGTCCATTGTTGTCCACCTTGATGGCCATGGCAACGGATTCACCCATGCTTGCAGCGAACCCAAACCAATGTACCTGATCGTCATCGCCTGGACCTACGTCACCCTCATGATGGCCGTGGCCGAAGCCACCAGCCCCGCCGGCAGCGTGCTGGGCGCGGTGATCACCTTCGTGCTGTACGGGCTGCTGCCCATGGGCATCCTGGTCTACATCCTGGGCACGCCGGGACGCAAGCGGGCCATCAAGGCGCGCGAGGCGGCCGAGCAGGCGGCCTGGGATGCGCAGCAGGCGGAACTGGCCGCCGCCCGGCAGGCGTCAGACGCGCCAGATGCAGGCGGCGAAGCGCCCGCTGCTGCCCAGGACGGCGTTGTCGCGCCGGTGCGAAAAGAACCGTGACGGATTGCCCACGGTGCACCAGGCGGCGCTGCTGTCGTTGCCGTGGAGTGCATGCACACCGGCCGCGCGCAGGCGCTGGCGGGCCAGCCCGGCCAGGTCGGCCATGAACTTGCCCGGCGCGGCGCCCGCCGTGAAACACGCGGCGGCCTGTGGGTCGTGGGCGCAGAAGGCGTCGCGCACCTCGGGCCCCACCTCGAATGCCGTGGGGCCTATGCAGGGGCCCAGCCAGGCGATGATGTCGCCATACGCTTCTTTTTTGATAGCTTCCAGCGCTTGCTGGTCAAGCGCTGGAGGCAGAAAAGACGTCAAGGCCGCCTCCAGCACCCCGCCCGCCAGCCCGCGCCAGCCCGCGTGCGCGGCGGCCACGCGGGTGCCGCTGGTGTCGGTGAACAGCACCGGCAGGCAATCGGCCGCCATGGCGACGCAGGCCACGCCGGTGGCCTGGGTGGTGCTGGCATCGGCTTCGATGCCGTCGGGCGTCTCGGCGTCCAGAGGCTGCACGGCCGTGCCGTGGACCTGGCGCAGATAGACCGGCCGCGCGCCCGTGGCCGCGGCCAGCGCGGCCCAGTTGGCGCGCACGGCGGCGGGGTCGTCGCCCACCAGGCGGCCCAGGTTGAAGCTGTCCCACGGCGGCGCGCTGGCACCGCCCTGGCGCGTGGTGCACAGCGCGCGCACGTTGGGCGGCGCGGGCCAGTCGGGAACGATCCAGTCGCTGTGGTTCAAGCTTCGGCGTCCGGGCAGGCGCTGGGCTGGGCCTGCTGGAACGCGGGCAGCGCCATGCAGGCCGCGAACGCGCCCATGGTGAGCGGCAGGCCGTCCAGGCTCACCTGGAAGCGCTGGGCGTTGAAGATCTGCGGCACCAGGCAGCAGTCGGCCAGCGTGGGCGCATCGCCCCAGCAGAACACGGAAGGCGCCAGCCCCTGGGCCGCGCGCTCTTGCGCGAGCAGCGCCAGCTGGCGCTCGAAGGCTTCGAGCCCGCTGCGCACCCAGTGGCGGTACCACTGGTTCTTGGCGTCCTCGTCCACCTTCAGTTCGCGCACCAGGTACTTGAGCACGCGCAGGTTGTTGATCGGGTGGATCTCGCACGCCACCATCTGCGCCAGGGCCCGCACGCGGGCGCGGGCCAGCGGGTCGGCGGGCAGCAGCGGGGACGCGGGATGGGTTTCGTCCAGGTATTCGATGATGGCCATGGACTGCGTCAGCGCCGCGCCGTCGTCGGTCACCAGCGTGGGCACCAGGGCATCGCCCACGCGGCCCGTGTAGGCCGGCTGCTGGTGCTCGCCCTTCACGAGGTGCACGGGCACGTAGTCGTAGCCGAGGCCCTTGATCTGCAGCGCGATGCGCACGCGGAACGAGGCCGAGGAGCGGAAGTAGTTGTAGAGCTGCATGGGAAAAGAAGGGGATGGTCAGGCGCCCGAGGCGCCCGCCGGGTCCTGGTGGTGGTAGACGACCTTGTTCAGCAGCACCATGAGGTCGCCGCGCTCGCGCTCGTCCAGAGGGGCCATCAGGCGCTCCTGCACGCGCTGGGCCGCGTCGCGCATCTGCAGCGCCGCCACCTCGCCCTCGGGCGTGATCCACAGCAGCTTGCGGCGGCGGTCGCGGGTGTCGGGCTCGCGGCGGATCCAGCCGCGCTTTTCCAGGCGCCCGATCACCGATCCGGACGTGGCCGCGTCGAACGCCACGCGCGACGCGAGCGTGACCTGGTCCTCGCCGGGCTGGGCCAGCAGCTGGTGCAGGATGGCGAACTGCACGGGCGTCACGTCGAACCCGGCCGTCTCCTCCATGAAAAGCGCCACGGTGCGCTGGTGGGCACGGCGCACCAGATGGCCCGGCGTGTTGTGGAAGTCGAAGCTCTCTGCCATGGGCGCGAGTGTACAAGCGGCCCGGGCGCAGCCATGGCACACTGCCGCAGACCATTTTCAGAAAGGCAGACATGGGCTACGTATTTCCCCCCGCGCCAGCGGCCAGCGTTCCGGTGGCGGGCAGCAGCGACCGCTTTCCCGTCCACCGCATCTACTGCGTGGGCCGCAACTACGAAGAGCACGCCAAGGAAATGGGCTTCACCGGGCGCGAGCCGCCCTTCTTCTTCATGAAGCCCGCCGACGCCGTCGTGGTGGTCAACGCGGGCGAGACGGGCCGCCTGCCCTACCCCAGCCTCACGGCCAACCTGCACCACGAGATCGAACTCGTGGTGGCCATCGGCAAGGGCGGCAAGGACATTAAAGCCGCCGACGCGCACCAGCACATCTACGGCTACGCCGTGGGCCTGGACATGACGCGCCGCGACCTGCAGAACGACATGAAGAAGCAGGGCCGCCCCTGGAGCATCGGCAAGGGCTTCGACGCCAGCGCGCCCATCGGCCCCATCACCCCGGCCGCGCAGGCGGGCGACGTGGCCAAGGCCGCCATCTGGCTGCAGGTGAACGGCGCGGACCGCCAGCGCAGCACCGTGGCCCAGCTCATCTGGAACATCGCCGAGACCATCGAACACCTCTCGGCCGCGTGGGAGCTGCAGCCCGGCGACCTGATCTACACCGGCACCCCCGAAGGCGTGGGCGCCGTGGCGCGCGGCGACGTGCTCGAAGGCGGCGTGGACGGCCTGGGCACTCTGCGGCTGCAAGTCGTCTGATACTCTGCTTTTCATAGCTGCCAGCGCTTGTCCCATAAGCGCTGGAGCCCGATTTCATTCAAAAATCCCCGCATGACCTTCCGCAGCCCCATCCAGCACTGCCGCGCCTGCGGCACCGCCGTCGTCTACCGCCTGCCGGACGACGGCGACACCAAGCAGCGCGCCGTGTGCCCCGGCTGCCACACGGTGCACTACGAGAACCCGCTCAACGTGGTGGGCACTGTGCCCGCGCTGCCCGACGGCCGCGTGCTGCTGTGCAAGCGCAACATCGAGCCGCGCTGGGGCAAGTGGACGCTGCCGGCGGGCTTCATGGAGCTGGACGAGACCACCGCCCAGGGCGCCGCGCGCGAGACGGACGAAGAGGCCGGTGCGCAGATCGAGATCGGCCCCCTGTTCAGCCTGCTCAACGTGCGCCGCGTGGGCCAGGTGCATCTGTTCTACCGCGCCACGCTGCTCAGCGACCAGTTCAACCCCGGCCACGAGACCATCGAGGCCCGCCTGTTCACCGAGGACGAGGTGCCCTGGGACGAGATCGCTTTCCGCACGGTGAAGGAGACGCTGGAGGCGTTTTTTGCCGACCGGCGCCGGGGCAGCTTCGGGCTGCACTGCATCGACATCGAGTAGCGGCGGCCCGGGGCCGGGGTCAGGCCCGGCAATTGCTATGGGTGTTTCAAGCCGTAACACCACGGCCCTCACCGGAGAGGACGGAACCCCATGGCATCCAGCACCAGCCTGAACATCGACACCTTCCTGCCGTTCATGCGCGACGTGGTGCGCTGCGAGAACTCGCTGCGTGAACTCAACCTGATGTGGCGCCTCATCGAGGCCTCGGCCAAGATGAACTGCCCGGAGGAGGCGCACAGCATCCTGCCGATGATGGCGGCCACGCGCGAGGGCTTTACGCGGCTCGAAGGCGATCTGGTGCACTCGCTGGTGCAGGAATCCATCGGCGAGGCCATGGCCGAGGCCGGCACCAGCGCCCGCCACGTGATCGACATCGTGGTGCGCAACCTCTACGAGCGCACGGCCGACGTGGGCTTTCTCGCCACCGACCTGGATCTGTGCCGCTTCGTGGCGGGCATCCAGAGCGACCCCGCGCCGGTGATCACGCGGCTGCGCGAATACCGCAACAAGTACACGGTGTACGACGAGATCCTGCTGCTGGACATGCAAGGCACCGTTCTGGCGCAGATCGACGAGGAATCGCCCGTGGAGGGCAGCCACGACCCGCTGATCGCGCAGACCCTGAAAAGCAGCGGCTACGTGGAGACCTTCCGCGCCACGGAGCTGCGGCCCGGCAAGCGCCACGCGCTCATCTACTCGCACCGCATGCTCGACCCGCGCACCAGCGAACCCGTGGGCGTGCTGTGCCTGAGCTTCGCCTTCGAGGGCGAGATGCAGGGCATCTTCCACTCGCGCGCCAGCGAGGACAAGCGCAGCATCCGGCTGCTGCTCGATGGCGATGACCAAGTGATCGCCAGCGGCGACCCGCTGTGGATCCCCGTGGGCGCGCAGGTGCCGGTGAACCCCCTTGGTGCGCCGGACCTGCTGGTGCACGGCGGGCGCACCTACCTGGTACAGACCGTGGCCGCCGCCGGCTACCAGGGCTACCCCGGCCCGGCGGGCTGGCGCGGGCAGGTGATGACGCCGGTCGAACTCGCGTTCTCGGCCAAGGCGGGCCGGGCCATCGACAGCCTGGACCCCGCCATCGCCCAGGGCCTGCTCGCGCATGCGCAGACCTTCTGCCCGCCGCTGTACGAGATCGTCACCGCGGCCGACACCATCCGCCGCGTGGTCTGGAACGGCCAGGTCATGACCGCCGGGCAGACCGGCGGCGCGCACCGGCTCAAGTCGGTGCTGGAGCAGATCGGCGAGACCGGCGCGCGCACCAACGAGGTGTTCACCCAGTCCATCCGCGACCTGTACGACACCGTGCTGGGCGCGAGCATGCGCGACAGCGAGCTGCTCACGCGGCTGCTGGTAGACCTGCTGGACCGCAACCTCTACGAGCGCGCCAACGACTGCCGCTGGTGGGCGCTGACGCCCGAGCTGCGCGCGCTGCTGGCCGACGTGGCGGCGGGCTGCGCCAGCGAGTCCGACCATGCGCAGGCCTGCCGCATCCTGGAGCACATCAACAGCCTCTACACCGTGTACACGCGCCTCGTGGTGTACGACCGGCAGGGCCGCATCGTCGCGGCCAGCCGCCCGGGGAGGGACGGCGGCGGCCCTTCGGTGATCGGCACCGCCATCGAGCCCGACACGCTCGCCGCCGTGCTGGCCCTGCGCGATACCCAGGCCTACCACGTCACGCCCTGGCGCCCCAGCGCGCACTACGAAGGCCGGCCCACCTACGTGTACCACGCGGCCATCCGCGCACCCGAGGACGAGGGCCTGACCGTGGGCGGCATCGGCATCGTGTTCAACGCCGCCGTGGAATTCGATGCGATGCTGCGCGGCGCCACGGCCGACAAGCCAGACACACGCACCGTCTTCGTGGACCGCCAGGGCAGCGTGATCGCCAGCACCGACCCAGGCCGCCCCGTGGGCCACCGCCTGGAGCTGACGCCGGCCATGCAGGCCCTGGCCCGGGGCGACAGCCTCTCGCACGCAGCGGTGCACGACGGGCACTACTGCATCGTAGGCTGCGCGGCCTCCAACGGCTACCGCGAGTTCAAGGTCAGCGACGGCTACCGCGACGACCTCCTCGCGCTGTCGTTCGAGTCCTTCGGCGCGGTGCAGGGCGATGCGCTCGACGCCGTGCACCGCCGCCGCACCACGCTGCTGGCCGATACCGCCTCGGCGGGCGGGCGCGAGGTGGCCACCTTCTTCGTGGACGCGACCCTGTTCGCGCTCGATTCCGAGTCCGTGCTCGAAGCCCTGCCCGCCAGCGAGATCGCGTCCGTGTCGGCGGCGCAACTGCCGTACTGCGTCGGCACGCTGGCGCGGCGCCTGCACGGCGCGGTGACGGGCTACGTGTGGGTGTTCGACGTCGGCCACCTGCTGCGCGGCACGCCCTCGGCCATCACCCCGCACAGCCAGGTCGTGGTGCTGGAGCATGCCGGGCGGCGCATCGGCCTGCTGGTGAGCGAGCTGCACGGCGTGACCACGGTGGCGCCCGACAAGGTGATGCCCGCGCCCTCCATCCCCGGCACGCACGGCGTCCTGGTGTCGGAGCTGATCAAGGCCAACGCGGGGCGGTTGCTGATCCAGTGCATCGACCCGGCCGGGCTGATGCAGGTGCTGCAAGGCAGCGCACGCGGCGAACGCGCGGCCGCCTGAACCCGCCTAGCCGCCCACCCGCTCCTCGGCCGGCACCGGCCGCCCCTGCGGGGCGGGCGCGTCGTGGATCACCGGCGGCAGGCCGCCGCCCGGCCACGTGGGCGGCGGAGGCGGCGGCGGGGCCTGGGTGTCGCCGCGGAACAGGCCGCGGATCCACTCGCGCATGCTGCCCAGCGAGGTGTCGGCGGGCGGCGGCGTGTCGAACTCGTCCACGAAGCGGTCGTTGCCGTTGATCACCTTGGCGCGCAGCGCCTGCTGCATGAACTCGCCCACCATGGGCAGCGCGGCGCGGGCGCCCTGGCCCCAGTAGTCGCTGCGCAGCGTGATGCGGCCGTCGTTGAAGCCCGCCCAGGCGCCGGCCACCACGCGGGTGTGCATGAGGATGAACCAGCCGTCCGTGTTGTCCTGCGTGGTGCCGGTCTTGCCCGCCACGTCGGCCTGGATGCCGTAGCGCGTGCGGATGGCCGTGGCCGTGCCCCGGTCCACCGCGCCGCGCATGGTGTTGCGCAGCGTCTGCGCGGCGCGCGCGTCGAAGGCGGGCTCGGGCTTGGGCTCGGCGAAGGTCTCCAGCACCTTGCCGTTCCTGTCCTCGATGCGCAGCAGCATCACCGGCTCCACGTAGCGGCCCAGGTTCACGATGCTGCCGTAGGCCGTGACCATTTCCTTGAGCGTGACGGGGCTGGTGCCCAGGGCCAGCGAGGGCACCTCCTCCAGCGGCGACTGGCGCACGCCCAGGGCGCGCGCCACCTCGGCCACGCGGGCCGGGCCGACCTGCTGCATGACCTGCGCGGTGATGGTGTTCTTGGACAGCGCCAGGCCGTCGGCCAGCGTCATGGGCTGCTCGCTGGGCGGGCCGCCGTCGGTGGGGCGCCACACGCGGCCGCCGGGCAGCGGGATCTCGACGGCCGAGTCCATCAGCGTGTCCTCGGGCGACGCGCCCTGCGCGAAGGCCGCGCCGTACACGAAGGGCTTGAAGGTGGAGCCGGGCTGGCGGCGCGCGGCCTGCACGTGGTCGAACGGGTCCTGCCCGAAGTCGCGGCTGCCCACCCAGGCCAGCACGTGGCCGGTGACCGGGTCCTGCGCCAGGAAGCCCGCCTGCACGCGCGTCTTCTCGGCGCGCAGCTTCTGCAGGAAGGCTTCGTCGTCCAGCAGGGCCTGCAGCGCCTCGTCGGCGGGCTGGCCCTTGTCCAGCGCGGCGCGGTATTCGGCGCTCTCGCGCACCAGGGTCTGCACGAGCTCGTTCTTGGGCCCCCAGCCGTCGCGCTTGGACCATGCGGCATCGGCCACGCCCTGCAGCTGCTTGCCCTGGCGCGCCACGGCCTGGTTGGCGAAGTTCTGCAGCCGCGAGTCGATGGTGGTGCGGATCACCAGGCCGTCGGAATACAGGTTGTAGCCGTTGCTGTCGGACCAGGCGATGAGCTGCTTGCGCAGCTGCTGCGCGAAGTGCGGCGCGGGGCCCATCACCTCGGTCTGGCGCTCGAAGTTCACGCGCAGCGGGCGCTTTTGCAGCGCCTCGAACTGCGCCGCCTCCAGCTTGCCGCGCTTCTTCATCTGCGACAGCACGGTGTTGCGCCGCGCCTGCGCGCGCTCGGGGTTGAGCACGGGGTTGTAGTAGGCCGTGCCCTTGAGCATGCCGATGAGCGTGGCGCTCTCCAGCACGTCCAGCTTGTCGGCTGACTTGTCGAAATAGGTGCGCGCCGCCATCTCGATGCCATAGGCGCCGTAGAGAAAAGGCACGGTGTTGAGGTAGGTCTCCAGGATCTCGTCCTTGGAGTAGGCCGCCTCGATCTTGAGCGCCGTGATGGATTCCTTGAGCTTGCGCGTGAGCACCTGCGGGAACGCGCGCGAGCGCCCGATCTCCTCGGGGAACAGGTTGCGCACGAGCTGCTGCGTGAGGGTGGAGCCGCCCTGCGGGTCGCCGCGCAGCGTGAGCAGCACCGACGACAAGGTGCGCCGCCAGTCCATGCCCCAGTGGCTGTAGAAGCGGTGGTCCTCGGTGGCGATGAGGGCGTCCACCACGTGGGGCGAGATCTGGCTGAGCTCCACCCACTCGCGGTTGGCCCAGCGGTATTCGGCCAGCAGCTTGCCGTCCACCGACATGAGCTGCGCGGGCAGCTCGCTCTTGGCCTTGCGGATGTCGGCGACATCCGGCGTGGTGGGTATCAGCGCCAGCACGTAGAGCAGCACCACCAGCGCCAGGCCCGCCGCCAGCCACACCAGGCTGTGCAGCGACCACAGCCGCTCGGGCCTGCGCAGCAGCCCAGCCAGGGCGGCGCGCACCGACACCCAGCGTGCCTGCAGCGATTGGAGAAAGGACATGAAAATATGAACCAAAAAGGCCTTCAGCGCTTATCCAGCAAGCGCCTCCAGCTATCAAAACAAAAGTTTTTCACCCCATGAACCTCCGCAGTTGCGGCAGCGCCGCCTGCGCGGCGCGGCGGCCTTCCGCGATGGCCTCGGCCGCGCGGTGGAAGTCCAGCAGCCCCAGGTGCGCCAGAGCGGGCGCCACCACCATCTCGGGCGGGTCGCCTGCCATGCGGCTGCGGGTGATGCGCATCTGCATGATGTTGACGCTGGTCATCACCACGTCCAGCATCGACGGCACGCGCGGCACGGGCCCTGCCGCGGCGGCGGCCATGCGCCAGGGGGTGAGGCGCTGCATCCAGCCGCCATTGTGCGGCGGCGGCTCGGGTTCCGGCAGCGGGCCGGACTCGTCGGCGGGCGCCTGCACCACGGCCAGGGGGCGCATGTGGCGGTGCAGGATGTCGCTGTTCAGGTCCACCGCAATCACGATGTCCGCCCCCATGGCGCGCGCGAGCGACGCGGGCACAGGGTTCACCAGGCCGCCGTCCACCAGCAGCCGCCCGTCCGGGCGCGACACAGGCGTGAACAGGCCGGGCAGCGCGATGGAGGCGCGCACCGCATCGGCGATGGAGCCTTCGCGCAGCCACACCTCGGCGCCCGAGTGCAGGTCGGTGGCCACGGCGCCGAACGCCATGGGCGACTGCTCGATGTCGAAGTCCGCGAAATTGCGGCGCCAGAACGCGATGAGCTTCTCGCCCTTGAGCATGCCGCCCGCGAGGTTGAAGTCCATGAAGCCGAGCACGTCGCGCATGCCCAGGCCCTGCACCCAGTCGGCAAAACGCTCCAGCTCGCCCGCCGCATAGGCCGCGCCTACCAGCGCGCCGATGGACGAGCCGCAGACCACGTCGGGGCGCACGCCTTCTTCGGTAAGCGCCTGCAGCACGCCGATGTGCGCCCAGCCGCGCGCCGAGCCGCTGCCCAGCGCAAGGCCGAGGCGGGGGGCGCGGCGTGCGAGGGCCATCGTCAGCGGCCCTCGTCCTGCGGTTGCGGCTGCAGCGCGGGCTGCAGCAGCGCCAGCATGCCCGCCTCGTCCAGCACGGGCACGCCCAGCTCCTGGGCCTTGGCCAGCTTGCTGCCCGCCTCCTCGCCGGCCACGACGTAGCTCGTCTTCTTGCTGACCGAGCCGGCCACCTTGGCGCCCGCGGCTTCGAGCATGTCCTTGGCCGCGTCGCGGCTGAGCGTGGGCAGGGTGCCGGTCAGCACCACCGTCTTGCCGGCCAGCAGCTGCGGCGCGCGCTCGGCGGGCGGGCCTTCGGGCCAGGTGACGCCGCAGGCGCGCAACTGCTCCACCACCTCGCGGTTGTGCGGCTGGCCGAAGAAGGTATGGATGGCCTTGGCGACGATGGGGCCCACGTCGTTGACCTCCAGCAACTGCTCCTCGCTCGCATCCATGATGGCGTCGAGCATGCCGAAGTGCCGCGCCAGGTCCTTGGCCGTGGCCTCGCCCACGTGGCGGATGCCGAGGCCGAACAGGAAGCGCGGCAGCGTGGCCTGCTTGGATTTTTCCAGCGCGGCCAGCACGTTCTGCGCCGACTTCTCGGCCATGCGGTCCAGCGCGATCAGGGACGTGAGGCCCAGGCGGTACAGGTCGGGCAAGGTGCGGATCACGCCGGTGTCCACGAGCTGATCCACCAGCTTCTCGCCCAGGCCCTCGATGTCCATGGCGCGGCGTGCGGCGAAGTGCAGGATGGCCTCCTTGCGCTGCGCGGCGCAGAACAGGCCGCCGGTGCAGCGGTGGTTGGCCTCGCCCTTCTCGCGCACCACGTCGCTGCCGCAGACGGGGCACTGCGCGGGCATGCGGAAGTTCTTCACGTAGGCGGGGCGCTGGCCCGGCATCACGCCGACGACTTCGGGGATCACATCGCCCGCGCGCCGCACGATGACCTGATCGCCCACGCGCACGCCCTTCTTGCGGATCTCGAACAGGTTGTGCAGCGTGGCGTTGGTGACGGTGACGCCGCCCACGAACACCGGCGCCAGCCGCGCCACGGGCGTGATCTTGCCGGTGCGGCCCACCTGCACGTCGATGCCTTCGACCCTGGTGGCCATCTCCTGCGCCGGGTACTTGTGGGCCACGGCCCAGCGCGGCTCGCGGGTCTTGAAGCCCAGGTCGCGCTGCAGCTGCAGCGAATTGACCTTGTAGACCACGCCGTCGATGTCGTACGGCAGCGCATCGCGGCTGGCGCCCACCTGCTGGTGGTACGCTACCAATTCCGCAGCACCCCGCGCAAGCTGGACCTGGGCTGCGACCGGAAAACCCCATGACTTCAGCGCCTGCAGCATCTCGTAGTGCGTGCGGAACACCGGGCCGCCCTCCCCCGCCGGCGTGACGGCGCCTAGGCCGTAGGCGAAGAAGCTCAGCGGCCGCTGCGCGGCGATGCCGGAGTCGAGCTGGCGCACCGCGCCCGCCGCCGCGTTGCGCGGGTTCACGAAGGTCTTGCCGCCCTGCTCCCGCTGGCGCTCGTTGAGCGCGTCGAAGTCGGCGCGGCGCATGTACACCTCGCCGCGCACTTCCAAAAGCGGCGGAACGCCCTCGGGCAGCGTGAGTGGTATCTGCCGGATGGTGCGAATGTTGTGCGTCACGTCCTCGCCCACCTCGCCGTCGCCGCGCGTGGCGGCCTGCGCCAGGCGGCCGTCCTCGTAGCGCAGGCTCATGGCCAGCCCGTCGAACTTGGGCTCGGCCACGTATTCGATGGGCGGGTCGGTGTCGGACAGGCCCAGCTCGCGCCGCACCCGCGCATCGAACGCCTGGGCGCCCGTGGCCTCGGTGTCGGTCTCGGTGTGGATGCTGAGCATGGGCACGGCATGGCGCACCGGGGCCAGCCCTTCCATGACGGCGCCGATCACGCGCTGCGTGGGCGAGTCGGGCGTGATCAGGTCGGGGTGCTCGGTTTCCAGCGCCTGCAGCTCGCGGAACACGCGGTCGTATTCGGCGTCGGGCACCGTGGGCTCGTCCAGCACGTAGTACTGGTGCGCCCACTGGTTGAGCTGGGCGCGCAGCGCTTTGATTTTGATAGCTGCCTGCGCTTGGCTGGTCTGCGCTGCAGCCTGAAAAAGATCCAAATTTTCGGGCATGGCTTAGCTGAACAGCCGCCGCGCCAGCACCGAGCCCGCCGACAGCTCGCGCCCGTCGAGCTGGTCGTACAGCAGCTCCAGGTCGGACGCGATCGGGTCCATGGCCATGGCGGGCAGCGGGTGGCCGTTCTGGTCGCACAGCACGCCGTCCATGGCCTCGCACAGGGCCGCGGCCACCTCGCGCAGGCGCGTGAACGGCTGCTCGCTGCGGTGGACCTGGGCCACGTCCAGGCTCAGGGTGATGTCGCGGATGGCGGACTGCTCGGGGTCGTCGGCCAGCGCGGCCTGCGTGTCGTAGCCCAGGGTGAGCAGCGGCGGCAGGCCGGCGCCAGCGGCGGGCAGCACCAGCCGGCCCGGCATGGCGCCGGGCACGAAGCCCAGGCGGCCGGCATTCTGCTGCACGTAGCCGGGGCTCCAGGCGGCCTGGCGGGCGCGCAGCATGAAGGCGAGCTGCGCGTCGTGGTCGCTGGCGAACTGGTCCAGCTCGCGGGCGCGGGCCACTTCCTGCAGCATGTCGGGGAAGTCGGGCGCGGCGTTGATGGCGTCGGCGAAGGCCTGGGCCTTCATGACGAATTCGGAGAACTCGATCTCGTTGAGCGCGCCCATGCGGTTGGCCAACTGCACGCCCGCCTGGAAGCCCTGGTAGCGCTGGCCGGGCGCGGGCGTTTCCCACTGCTGCGTGGCCTCGTTCAAACCCTCGATGGCGAAGGGCTTGCTGCCGGCGCGGCGCGTGGGCGGTAGCGCGGCCAGCGCGGCGTCGCCCGAGACGATGTGCTCGGGCAGCAAAGGCGCGATCACGTCGATGAGCGGGTCCAGCCCCGGGCGGCGTTCCACGGAGAACGCGGGCACGGGCATCTGCAGGGCGTCCGTGGGGTCCACGGCGTGGGCCGACGCGGGGTCGGTGCCCCGGTCCAGCGCCTGCAGCTCATCCGGGCTCAGGTCCACGGCGGCACCGGTATCGAAGCCGGGTTCCTGGCGCAGCACGGGCTCGGCGCTGCGGTCCGGCTCGGGCGGCAAGGCGCGCTTGGGCGCGTTGCGGCGCGAGGTCCAGGTGTTGTAGGCCACGATGAAGGCCAGCACCAGGCCGCCGATGATGGCCAGACTCAGTTGCAGTGTGCTCATGGTTGGTTCGGTGAATTCAGGCTTCGGCCATGGACAAGGCGCTTTCCATGTCCACCGCCACGATGCGCGAGACGCCCTGCTCCTGCATGGTCACGCCGATGAGCTGCTCGGCCATTTCCATCGCGATCTTGTTGTGGCTGATGAACAGGAACTGCGTGCCCTTGGACATGCTGGACACCAGCTTGGCGTAGCGCTCGGTGTTGGCGTCGTCCAGCGGCGCGTCCACCTCGTCCAGCAGGCAGAACGGCGCGGGGTTGAGCTGGAAGATCGCGAACACCAGCGCGATGGCCGTGAGCGCCTTTTCGCCGCCCGAGAGCAGGTGGATGGTCTGGTTTTTCTTGCCCGGCGGCTGGGCCATGACCTGCACGCCGGAGTCCAGGATTTCGTCGCCCGTGATGATGAGCTTGGCCTGCCCGCCCCCGAACAGCTCGGGGAACATGCGGCCAAAGTGGCCGTTGACGGTCTCGAAGGTGCCCGACAAAAGCTGGCGCGTCTCGCCGTCGATCTTGCGGATGGCGTCTTCCAGCGTGTTCATGGCCTCGGTGAGGTCGGCCGTCTGCGCGTCCAGGAAGGTCTTGCGCTCGCGCGCCATGTTCAGCTCGTCCAGCGCGGCGAGGTTGACGGCGCCCAGGGCGGCGATCTCGCGGTGCAGGCGGTCGATCTCGCCCTGCAGGCCGCCCACGCGCACGCTGCCTTCCTCGATGGAGCGGGCCACGGCCTCCAGGTCGGCCTGGGCGTCGGCCAGCAGGGTGGTGTACTGCTCCAGGCCCAGGCGCGCGGCCTGTTCCTTGAGCTGGAATTCGGTGATGCGCTGGCGCAGCGGGTCCAGCGCGCGTTCGAGCTGCATGCGGCGCTCGTCGCTGGCGCGCAGCTTGGTGGTGAGGTCGTCGTACTCGCTGCGCTGGGCGGCGAGCTGCTTCTCGCGCTCCATCTTCACGTCCAGCGCGGCCTGCAGGCCGCCCTGCGCGGCGGCGTCGGACAGGCGCGCCAGTTCGTCGCGGGCGCGCTGCTCTTCGTCGGCCAGGGCCTTGGCTTGCTGGGTGGCGGTTTCGATGGAACGGCTCAGTTCGCCCCGGCGCGCCTCCAGGCTGCGCTGGGAGAAGGTGGCTTCCTGCGCCTGGCGCTCCAGGGCGCGCTGCTGCTCGCGGCAGGCGGCCAGCTTGCGCTCGGCATCGATCACGTGGTCGCCCAGCTGGGCCTCGCGCTCCTGGCTGTCGGCGAGCTGCATGTCCAGCTCCTCGAAGCGCGCCTCGGCGGCCACGCGGCGCTCCTGCAGGTCGGCCAGTTGCGCCTCGACCTCGGCCAGATCGGCGCCGATCTGCTCGCTGCGGGCGCGGGTCTGCTCGGCCAACTGGGTCAGGCGCAGGGTTTCCACCTGCAGCTCATGGGCGCGGCCCTGGGCCTCGGTGGCCTCGCGGCGGGCGGCAACGAGGCGCTGGGATGCGTCGGCATAGGCGGCCTCGGCGCGGACCAGGGCGGTGCGCGATTCCTCGGCGATCAGGGCCTGGGCGCGCAGTTCCTTCTCCAAGTGCTCGATCTCCTGCGCGCGGGCCAGCAGGCCGGACTGCTCGGAGTCCTGCGCGTAGAAGCTCACGCTGTGGCTGCTCACGGCATGGCCCGTGGGCACGTAGACCACCTCGCCCGGCCGCAGGCTGGCGCGGCGGCTCAGGGCCTCGTCGAGCGTCGGGGCGGTGGTGCAGCCCTGCAGCCAGTCCGCCAGCACGGCGCGCAGGCCGGCGTCGTGCAGGCGCAGCAGGTCCGACAGGCGGGCATGCGGCGATGCGGGTTCGGGCTGGCCGGCGGCGGGCGCGCTGTAGAAGGCCAGCCGCGCGGGCGGCGCGTCGGTGCCGCCGGAGCCCAGGAAGCCGCGCACCATGTCCAGGCGCCCGACTTCGAGCGCGCCCATGCGCTCGCGCAGCGCGGCTTCCAGCGCGTTCTCCCAGCCGGGCTCGATGTGGATGCGGCTCCACAGGCCCTGCAGTCCGTCCAGGCCGTGCTTGGCCAGCCAGGGCTGGAGCTTGCCATCGGTCTTGACCTTTTCCTGCAGCGCCTTGAGCGCTTCCATGCGGGCGGACAGCTCGGCCTGGCGGGCGCTCTCGGCGTTCACGGCCTGCTGGCGGGCGCGGCGGTCGTCGTCCAGTTGCGGCACGGATTCCTGCAGCTCGTGCAGCCGGGCCTCGGTGGTCTCGGCGATTTCCTGCGCTTCTTCGAGCTGCTCGCGCAGGTTGGCCAGGCGAGCCTCGTCGGGCGCGGCCAGGGCGTTGCGGTCGGTGCGCAGGCGCTCGAAGCGGGCGTCGAGCTGGCGGCTTTGCTCGTCGATGCTGCGCTGCTCGGCCGCCAGCACGCCGATCTGCTGCTGCACCTGCACCACGCTGCCGCGCTGTTCGCTGGCGCGGGCCTGGGCCTGGCGCAAGGCCTCTTCCAGGTCGGGGAGCTGCATGGCCTGCTCTTCCACCTGGGCGGCGAGCAGCTCGGCGCGCTCCTCGGCGTCCACGCCGGCGCCGGCGAGGTTTTCGAGCTCGATGTCGGCTTCTTCCTTGCGCGCCTGCCACTGCGTGATCTGCTCGGCGAGCTGCACCAGCCGCTGCTCCACGCGCTGGCGGCCCTCGACCACGTAGCGGATCTCGGCTTCCAGCTTGCCGACCTCGGCGGTGGCTTCGTACAAGCGGCCCTGGGCCTGGTTCACCTGGTCGCCGGCGGCGTAGTGGGCCTGGCGGATGGTTTCAAGGTCGGACTCGACGGCGCGCAGGTCGGCCATGCGCGATTCAAGGTCGTTCACGGCCTGCAGGCCGTCCATGCGCACCTTGGCCTGGTCGGCCTCGGCGTCGGCGCGCTTGAGGTACCAGAGCTGGTGCTGCTTGAGCGTGGCGTCGGCCTGCAGGGTGTTGTACCTGGCGGCCACCTCGGCCTGCTTTTCCAGCTTGTCGAGGTTGGCGGTCAGCTCGCGCAGGATGTCTTCCACGCGGGTGAGGTTCTCGCGCGTGTCGTGCAGGCGGTTTTCCGTCTCGCGGCGGCGCTCCTTGTACTTGGAGACGCCGGCGGCTTCCTCCAGGAACAGGCGCAGCTCCTCGGGGCGCGATTCGATGATGCGGCTGATGGTGCCCTGGCCGATGATGGCGTAGGCGCGCGGCCCCAAGCCCGTGCCCAGGAACACGTCCTGCACGTCGCGACGGCGCACGGGCTGGTTGTTCAGAAAGTAGCTGCTGGTGCCGTCGCGCGTGAGCACGCGGCGCACGGCCACCTCGCCGTACTGGCCCCACTGGCCGCCGGC